>Ga0268257_1000083_pt1 | contig 241687 bp, 218 predicted proteins | sample AgamicAtPrz_FD_200249 | JGI IMG/M metagenome (GOLD analysis project Ga0268257, IMG submission 200249) | Agave microbial communities from Guanajuato, Mexico - At.P.rz (v2) (version 3) | ecosystem: Host-associated > Plants > Phyllosphere > Phylloplane/Leaf | place: Guanajuato, Mexico | collected... | reverse complement strand
GGACTGCAAAGATAAGAAAAGTTTTAAACCTGGCAATAGTTTATTTCTAAAAAATTTAATCCTGGCTTTTCCTATTCCTTTAGCTTATTTAAATACTTACTGCTTATTTAAAAGCTCTTCTGCGCTTGCTGTCTACTCTCGTTTTCAGTGGGGCAAAGATACACCCTTATTACAACACAAAACAAACATAGTTAACATAAAATTTATTTTCTGTTGATATAAATCCGTAAAGAATTGGTATACAGTAGTAAAAATTTTAAACTTTTGTTTAATTTTTCAGCTTTTCTTTCCAGAATTATAGTTTACTGTTTTATTTCAGCGTATATAAGGCTTAAAAACTCTGCATAAGATTTCTCTAATCCGATAATGTCACCGGATTTCAGATTCAAACCGCCAATCCCCGAAGTATCTGATTTTACTTTCAAAGAAGATACCTGAAAGTATAGGTTTTCTTTATTTGATTTAGGCTGAACTTTAATTGTGGAACCCAGAAGTTTCTTTGTTGATATAATAAATACTTCTCTAGAAGTAATATCCCGGATAAGGTAAGACCTTGGCGCAAGTAAGTAGTCATTTTTATTTATACTAATCTTCTGCTCTTTATCTGAAGAAGCGAAAATGTATAATTTACCATCCTGGTCTTTCAATTTCCCGTTTGGGGTATAATAAAGAGCAATCTTATAATTGGCCGGATTAAAAGGCTGAGGAGTACCATCAATATTTTCAAATGGTTTAAATGAGAACGTATTGGCCCCTATTTCTTTTGCTTTCTTATAGATGAGAGAAAAAACAGCTGCATCATCTTTTGAGAACCCCTGAACTTCAATTTCTCCAAGATACTCGGCATCAGTTATGGTTTCCGCTTTTTTATAGAGAAATTTATCTGTATTATCGTTTGTTTTCTCAACTTTTGAGAGATATACATTCTGTGCATTACATAGATGGATACAGAATATGGAAATGGCAACTGCCAGGTTCTTGATCATATTATTGCTGTGTTAGTATTTTGACAGAATCTTCGAGACTGTTCTCCCAATGCCTGAGCTCTATTTTATATACTTCTTCTATTTTATCTAAAGACATAGTACTTCTGGCAGGTCTTTTCGCCGGGGTGGGATACTGATCCGTCGTCAAAGGGTTTAGTTTCACCGGAGAGTTTGAAAATTCAGCAATTTTTTTAGCAAATTCAAACCATGTGGTTTCGGGGTAATTTGAGAAATGAAAAATACCGAAGGTTTTGTTCGGGGCTTCAATAATATTCATGATTGCTTCTGCAAGATCGTTTGCATTGGTGGGCTGTCCAAACTGATCGGCAACAATTCCAAGTTCGTCTTTTTGAGAAAACAGGCTAAGCATTGTTTTAACAAAGTTTTTATTAAATTCTGAATACAGCCATGAGGTTCTTAAAATAATAGTTTGGGGATTAATTTCCAGCGCCAGTTCTTCTCCTTTTCTTTTTGATTCGCCATATACTCCGGTCGGATTGGTAAAATCGTCCTCTGAGTATGAAAGATTGGTATCGCCATCAAAGACATAGTCGGTGGAAACATGAATAAGTATACATTTCTGATCTGCACAGGCCTGAGCGAGATGGGCAACTCCGTAAGCGTTTACAGCAAATGCTTTGTCTTTTTCTTTTTCGGCTAAGTCAACAGCTGTGTAGGCGGAAGCGTTGATACAGTAGTCCGGTTTGTTATCATAGAAGAAGTCATTGACCTGTTCTTCATTGGTAACATCCAGAGTCTGGGAGTCTGTAAATATAAACTCGTAAGTATTTTCAAAATCGGGTGCAATTTTCCTGATACAATTGCCTAACTGTCCGTTGCCTCCTATTACTGCTATTTTCTTCATGTGTGATTCTTTAATTTTTTATTATGAATTTTTTGCGTTCTGAGACCTAAGGAACTTCACTCTGGACTGGAAATCTTTCTGCTCAAGATCTACATAGAATTTATGAAATGTTTCTTTGATATCTTCGGGATGAATTTCGGATTTCCTTGTTTTAAGGTTAAAATAAATCACTGTAACCCATAGAACCGCATGTACGATTTTTTCGTCGAGGCTTTTCATCAGTATTTCTACTTTGGCCGTCCTGTCCTGAATTTCTATAGTTTTACTGCTGATCACAACCTGGGTATTGTATCTTACTTCTCTAAGGTAAGCAATTTCATTTTGAATGGCAATCCATGTGCATCCTGTTTTCTTGGTATATTCTTCGTATGTGAATCCATAAAATGTTTCTACGTGATCTTCTCTGGCATTGAACATATAGTCCAAATATTTTACATTATTTAAATGTCCTATCGGATCACAATCGCTGAACCTAACTTTTACGGTTGTTGATACTTCTTTTTCCATAGCGCAAAAATAAAAAAACCGCCTCTAAAAGAGACGGTTAATTTATAAAACTTTGTTAATTTATTAGTTGATTCCTAATTCTTTCTTAACAGCAGCTGTAGCATCTGCACCTCCTTTGTATACAAGCGCACCAGCGTTTGCATCCAGGATGAAGTCGTAACCGTTAGCTTTAGCCACTTTTTCAATCGCATCATTCAGTTTTTTCTCGATAGGTCCGAAAGCTACATCCTGCTTAGCCTGAAGGTCTTTCTGAGCTTTTTCCTGCATTTGCTGAATTTCTTCTCCTAATTTTTTCATTTCTGCTTCTCTAGCTGTGTTTTCTTCAGCTGTTTTTTTAGGAGCTTCAGTTTGGTATTGCTGGAATTTAACCTGAGCAGCATCTGCTTTTTTCTTAATTTCAGCTTGTTTTGCATCTAAGAAAGTTTTTATATCAGTATCTGCTTTTTTCTTTTCAGGCATTGCATTAAGAACCCCCATTAGATCTACAGAAGCTAATTTTTGAGCTTTCGCCATACTTACCGATACAACCATTATTACCGCGGCAAATAATACACTTAATTTTTTCATAATTGGTAAAATAAATAATTTAATTTGTTTTTAGATTTCAATTTTAAGCAAAAGTTAATTTAATCAGTTTTTACTTTTGCTGCTTGTCTTTTCTTTTTTATCAGATGCAGCAGATCCTTTTAATAAGATCGTTAATACTTTTTCTGTATAATCATATCTTGGCAGAAGGAAAAGCACATTGTTATCGGATTTATCAAGAACCGTGCCCAATCCATTTTTCTCAGCCATTGTTTTAACGGCGGTCCAGATCTGATCCTGGAACGGTACCACCAGATTTGTTCTTAGTTTTGTAATCTCACCATTGGCACCAAAACGTAAGCTTGTAGTGGTCTTGATGTTTTTTTCAAGGTCCATTACTTCTTTTTCTCTGAGCTTAAGCTGGTCTCCTATCAACAATACTTTCTCACTTTCAAATGCTGATTTTTTTCTTTCGTATTCTGACTGTAGATTTTGAAGTTCTGACTGCCAGGTATCGATCTGAGAATTTAATCTTGCTTCTGCTTCTTTGTACTGAGGCAGTTTGTCTAAAATATAGCCTGTATCTACTATTCCAATTTTCTGTGCGTTTGAAAATCCGAAAAGCAGGAACAATACAAATGTGAAAATGATTTTAAAGTTCTTCATATGTGTGATTATAATGATTGGTTCATCAGGAAGTGCGTTTTCCATCCGGAAGGCTCTGTTCCGGAAACTGTTCTATCGAATCCGTAAGCAAAGTCAAATCCGATCAGACCGAATGCTCCCATGTAAACTCTTACCCCAACTCCTACAGATCTTTTCAGCTGGAATGGGTTGTATGTGCTCCATGAGTTCCATACGTTACCCCCTTCTGCAAAGGTAAGTGCATAGATTTTAGCGGTCTGGTTCATTGAGATCGGGTATCTTAATTCCAGTGTAAATCTGTTGTAGATGGTACCTCCCCCTCTTTGGGTAATGTCATCTATTTCTCCTCCATATGTTGAGGCATTTTCGTAACCTCTCAATGGAATCAATTCACGTCCGTCATATCTACCTCCAAATAAACCTGTACCTCCTACATAGAATCTTTCGAATGGCGGAGCTCCAAGTTTTTTGTTATATCCGTCCATGAATCCCATTTCAGCGGAAGATCTCAATACCAGTTTTCCGATAACTTCGTTGTACACATCGGCTTTAAACTTGATTTTGTAGAATTCCATCCACTTATATTTATCAACCGGCGACATTGTAGAGTAATCTTTGTTGCTGAACAATGAATATGGCGCAGTTAATTTCGCGGAAAGTTCAATATTTGAACCCATTGTCGGGAAGATAGGATCGATACCTGCTGAGTTTCTGCTTAAACCTAAGTTAAGACTTAAGTTGTTTGCGTCCCCATAGTATTCTGTAGTATCTCCGAACTGGAATGGATAGTTGCTGAATTTATAATTCTGGAACTGGATTCCCGTATATAACGAGAAATAGTCATCCGGCCAGTTCAATAGTCTGTTCAGACCCGCTGATGCTGAGAAGATATTAAGCTTCTGGTCATTTCCACTGCTGTCGTTATATTTTACTCTCGAGGTGTTTACACTTACAGAAAGGGAAGTTTGTCTTGTTCCGAATAACCATGGTTCAGTAAATGAAATCCCGTAATTCTGGAAATACTGCCCGGCCTGTGCCTGGATTGATAAAGTCTGGCCGTCACCCTGAGGTACCGGTTTAAAGTCTTTAAATTTAAGGAAGTTCTTTAAAGAGAAGTTATTGAACGTAAGCCCTAATGTCCCAATAAAGCTGTTACCTCCGTAACCTGCCTGTAACTGCACCTGGGAAGATCCTTTTTCAACAAGACTCCAGTTTACATCTACCGTATTGTCCTGAGGATTGGGATTAATGTCATATTTAATTTGCTGCGGATCAAAGAAAGACATCCCTGCAAGGTCGAAATAGGTTCTTTTGATCTCTGTTTTCTTGAAAAGTTCACCCGGTTTAGTTCTCAGGGCTCTAAGCACAACGTGGTCATGGGTGGTTGTATTCCCCTGCCATGTTACCTTGTTCCAGGTTGCCTGTTCTCCTTCATTAACTCTGATTTCCAGGTTTACAGCATCTCCTGACACGGATTTTTCCACAGGCGTCACATTAGAGAAAAGGTAACCGTTATTCATGTATACAGATTTGATATCTGAGTCATCTTCTTTACCTCCGTCTTCTCCAACTTTTTTATTAAACCCGACAGCATCGTAAATATCTCCTTTCTTGTATCCTAATAATCTCTGTAAATATTCTGTAGAGTAAACGGTATTTCCGGTAAATGTAACATCCCCGATATAATACTTTTTACCTTCATTAAGTTTTACATTGATCTCGTAATTATTTCTTTTGTTTCTCCATACGGAATCTGAAACAATCTTAGCATCTCTGTAACCCAGGGAGTTATAGTAGCTGATAAGACTCTGTTTGTCTTCCTGATATTTTTCTTCAATGAATTTTGAAGATTTCAGGATTCCGCCGATACCAAATCTCTTTTGCTTGGTTTCTTTGAAGGCTTTTTTTCTAAGCTTTGCATCTGTAACGCTTTGGTTGCCCTCAAATTCGATATGGTCAATTTTTACTCTTTTACCTTTCTCTACATTGATGGTCCAGTCTACCAAAGACGGATCATTCGCATTCACTTTATCCTGAATGGTTATTCTGGCATCAGCATATCCTTTTTTCACATAGTCCTGGGGAACTTTTGTCTTAAGGCTGGAAATCAGGTTTTGAGTAATCTTTGTTCCTGGCTTCAGATTGTTATCTTTTGCCATCTTTTCGTTTTTAGACTTACCTATCCCTTTACCGGTGAATTTTACTTCTCCAAGTTCTTTAAGGTCTTCCAGGTAGAATCTTAAAACTACAGTCTGCCCTTCAATACTCTGAACATACACTTCAACTTCTGAAAACGATTGGGTATCCCAAAGCTTTTTCACAGCGTTGCTGATTTTTTGTCCCGGAATATCTACAGCTTCTCCTTTAGTTAATCCCGTAAATCTTAAGATTTGTGCCGGTGTATATTTTTTTACCCCATCTACAACAATGTCTTTAAGAGTGTAAGTTCCTGCTTCATTTTCTGCATGTACAGCATTATTTACTTTAGTGCTGTCCTGAGGAGTTACTTGTCCATAAAAATGTGCCGAAGCAGCAAACATGATGATGGGTAATAGTCTAAACTTCATTTTATCGAGTCTTTCTTTTCTTTAAATTTATTGGGCATTTATCTGGTCGCCAGTTAAACCGTATCTTCTTTCTTTATTCTGGTAATCTACAATACATTGGAAGAAGATATCTTTTGTAAAATCCGGCCAAAGGACATCCAAAAACTGTAATTCCGCATAAGCAATCTGCCAAAGAAGGAAGTTGCTTATTCTTATTTCCCCGCTGGTTCTGATCAGCAGGTCTACAGGCGGAAAGTCTTTCGTATAAAGGTAATTTTCGAATAATTTTTCATCAATATTCTCAACATCAACTTTTCCTTCTTTCACATCGGAACTGATGCTTTTTACAGCGTTCAGTATTTCATTCTGCGAGCCATAGCTTATTGCCAGTACTAAATTGCCTTTTGTGTTTTCTTTTGTAAGCTCTACTACACGTTCAAGCTGTTCTCTCACAAGGGGAGGCAGCTTTTCTAAATTCCCTATCACATGCATTCTGAGTCCTTTGCTAAAAATTTCTTCAGCTTCCAGCAAAAGGGTTTCCACCAGCAGGTTCATCAGTGTATTAACTTCGTTTGCAGGGCGGTTCCAGTTTTCGGAAGAAAATGTATACAGTGTTAGGTAAGGGATATTAATCTCATTACATGCATTAATGGCATTTCTTACTGCATCAATGGCATTCCTGTGACCGAAAGTTCTTTCTTCGCCACGTGTTTTTGCCCATCTTCCATTGCCGTCCATAATAATGGCGACGTGTTTCGGTAAATTCTGAGAATTTATTTTATCTTTAATCAACGACATATTAATTAATCACAATAACACGGAGGTCTTCCGAATGAATAGGTTAATCCTAAACTAAAAGTATTCATCCAGTCCTTAGACCTTTCATCCCCTATATTTCTTTTGTTAAGCAGCTCCTGTTCTCTTTCTTTAGATACTGCATAATAATTTCCTGACTGCAGCAAAGAGCCACCAGTAGCAGGATCCAAAATATCTCCATTATAGCTAGACGTCAGATCTTTTGAAAGCAATCTGCTGTGATCCAGCTGATCAGTTAATGTATATCTGAACGTAGCTTCTGCAAATATAGCCCAATTATGATTGAACTTGTATTTTAAACCTACCCCAAAAGGGATATGCATGGTTACTTTTTTTCCTAATGTATATACAGGAGTACTTGTAAAGTCAAGTTCATTAAGCGGCGCCTGTGCCACACCGTCTGCATCTCTTCTGAAATCATGTACAAGATCAGCTTTAGGGGCATCAAACATCAAAGCTCCTACACCACCAAAGATATAAGGACTCACCATGCTTACCTGCTCATTATTGACAGGGAAAAGATTGTATTCAAACATCAAACTTGCTTCGTATACATTATTTTTTCCGTATGAGTTTCTATTTACTCTATATTCTTCTTTTGCAGCCTTATCACTAAACTGGATCTGGTTATATCCTAAATCCAATCTAACGGTCTGGTGCGGGTTAAAATTAAATCTATATAATAAACCTCCATAAAACGGGAACCCCCAGTCTGACATTCTATCTAAATCCAACGGCTTTTGTAAAATATAATTGGTCCGTCCAATATCCCCAACTAGGTTACTCATACCCAAACGAACTCCCAATTCGTTTCTTTGTGCTTTAACACTTACCATTCCCAGGAAGGCAATAAAGCTAAACAATAATTTTTTATTCATAAAAGAATATGGATTTATGGTTATTTTAAAATTTAATTTTTGCAAATATAAAACATTTTTATATTAAAGATATCCTTAATGTTTAGTTAAAAATAAACAAAAAAACATAATTTGTTATAAAGTAAACGGCAAAGTGCCAAAAATATTTCTTTATATGCTATTTATACAATGCAAGCAACTCACAACATAAAAAAAACCCTCATTGGTGAGGGCTTTTTTAATTTTCCTGAAAAATATTGTGATTTTAAAAATCAAACCAGCGCGATTTAACAGCAATTTATTCAAATACAAAATAAAAACTGTTAGTCACTGTTTTCAAGAATAATTGTATTAGATGCAGATTCCGCTACCTAAACTGCCGCAATCCGGGCCAGAGCAGGTAACACAAATTTGTCCTGAAGGGCATCCGGCGTTACTAAAACAATGCGTTGTAAGTGGCTGCAACTGCTTCCCTCCATTAATCATTTTTAAATCGTTTTTTGACAGTTTTTTTAGATTTTTCATGTTATTTTATTTAATTCTTCTGCAATATATAAAAAATAACATATATCACCACATGTTGGAATAATATTTAACAGAATACTATTATTTTTTGTTAAATATGGTCCGTACTTTATTACGTATTCTGATCAGAAGGGGTTCTTTATAGTTTTTGTCTTCGTCAAAATACCCATAACCGTACCCGTAACCATATCCGTAGCCATATCCATAGCCTTGTTTTTTATTGTAATCGTTATAGATAAGCCCTAAATGCTCCACCTCATGGTTGTGGTATTTTTCCGTTATCATCTTCAGCATATATTTTTCCGTGTATTCATGACGAACAACATAGATATTAGCATCAGAATATTTCATCAGTTCATAGGAATCAGCAACCAAACCTACCGGAGGCGAATCGATGATAATGAAATCATACTTCTCTTTCAGCTCTTCCAGGAACTTGATGTTTCTGTCGCTCATTAAAAGCTCTGAAGGGTTTGGAGGAATCGGCCCGGAAGTAGCGACATCAAGACCGGGAATTCTGGTTTTATTAATAATCTGGTCTATTTCTACTTCTCCGGTCAGATAATTGGAGATTCCGTATTTATTATCAATTTTAAAGTCCCCGAAAATCTTAGGTTTTCTAAGGTCCATTCCAAGAAGGATTGTTTTTTTATCACTCAAACCTATTACGGAGGCCAGGTTGATGGAAATATAGGTTTTCCCTTCACCACCAACGGAGGAAGTTATCAGAATTATTTTTCCTTTGCCGTCTTCCCTGCTGTTTTCCATCAGGAATCTCATATTGGCCCTGATTCCCCTGAATGCTTCTGAAACAGATGATTTAGGCTGTTCCAAAACGGTTAGCATATTCTCATTGGTATTGTTCCCAATAACTCCAAGAAGCGGAATCTTTGTTGCACTCAACAGTTCTTTGATGTTTCGGATTTTGTTATCCAGTGCTTCCCCAATCAGGATGAACAATAATGGAAGCAACAACAGACCAAACATAATTGCCGATTTTATTGCTTTTACGTTAGGACCAATCGGGGCCTGGCCCAAATTCTTGGCAGGGTCGATTACTGTAATATCAGACTGGTTGGTAGCGACTTTAAGCTGTGCTTCATTCTGTCTTCCCAAAAGGCTGTTATAAGTAGCTTCAATCATGCTATATCCCCTTTCTGCATCAAGATATTTCCTTTCCTTTTCAGGATAAGAAGTAAGATCAGAATTGGCTTCAGCTACCTGACGGTCTATTCTATTGATCTCGTCATAATATTTTGTATAATAGTTGCTCAAAGCACCGGATGAACCCATTTTAGCCTCATTAATAAGCCTGTCTATTTCTTTCATAGGCTCGGAATTCGGTTTATAAATGGTTGCCATTTCTCTTCTTTTTATATATAGGGCTTTAAGCTCTGAAACAGAAGCAGTAAAGAAACCATCTTCAAAACCGGCAGCATTGGTGCTGATCATTTTATCAAAATTCTGAGCCTGAAGGGTGTTTTTAATATTATTCAGTGAGCTGATTTTGCTTATGATATCCGCTTTCTTTGCTTCAAGTTCTTTTATTTTGTCTAAAGATTTCTCGTCTCTGTCTTTAATATTATATAACTTCTCTGAAGTTTTGAGATAGTTCAGAACCGCCGCACTTGAATCCAGTTTTTTACGGATTCCGTCTATATTGGTTTGCAGGTAAAGATCCGTATTCTTGTTAACGATATTTTTATCCGCCAGTCTTTTTTTCTGAAGCTCAGCTACTGATTTATTCAAGAAATTCACCGTACTATTAAGATTGAAACCTTTTTTGGTGATAATCATGATGGTTGCGATCTCTTTGTCGAATTCCACTCCTATGGTAGAAACGATGTCGTTAACACTCTGATTGACGGAACTAAGTTTTACAATAACATTATCTACCTTTATATTAGGAGTTGTGGTATTCTTGATAAGTCTGAACCTGAGATTTGGAGAATTATACCATTCGTTGATTCTTATAACCTTATTGGCAGGCCTGCTATATCCGCTAACGGACTGAAATCCTTCTGATTCATAACTGTATAAACTGGTAGACTGCCCTTCTTCCGGAAGAATCACTTCATAAGAATCTCCACCTTTTGGAATCAGGGTAATAGGATAATTAACCTGCTGAAGGTGCTTTTTATCAATCTGAAGAAAAACCGGTGAATCAGTTTTATCAATATAGGTTGATTTGATAAGACCTTTGGTAGAATAATTAACAAAAAGATCCAGTTCTTTTACCAGAAACTCGTTATGAGATCTGGATAACAGCATTTTTTTAAGGTAAACTCCGTCCTGGTTTCCGCTCTGCCCCCAGATAAAGTTGATAGACTGGTTGGGCGTAAAATAACTGGACGTATTATTGGATATACTCAGAGAAAGGTCTGATGCATAGATATTCTGTGCATAATATTTACTGTATATCCAAGAAATAGCATAACCGATAAACAGCATGAATACAAACCAGTACCAGTTTCTGAGTATTCTTCTCAGGAAATGTTCGATATCAAATAATGCAAACGATCCATACTTTTCCTTCTGGGGCTCGTTTTTCCCTATGGTGGTGTCTTTGTCTGGAATCATGGTTAAAGGTTTTTAAGAAGCAGATAAATTGATAATGCTGTAGTAATTACCGATACCCCAGTGGTTAAAGTCTGTACAGGATCTTTTCCGAATCCGTTTAAGCTTTTTCCTCTGGTATTCAAATAGATTTCGTCACCGTTCTGTACATAATAGTACGGGGAATTCATAATATCTTCGCGGGTAAGGTCTAGTTTTGCCACTTTTATCCCTTCCGGCAATTTTCTGTGGATAACAATATTGGTACGGTCAACGGTTCTGTTCAAACCACCGTTAATAGCTAATGCTTCTGTAATAGTCAAAGTATTTTTGTGAGCTACTTTTTCTCCGGAAAGACCTGTTGTTTCTACATCTCCAAGAATGTAGTAGGTAATTCCGTCTGTATTCAGTCTTACTTCGGCTTTTCCCTCCTGGAAGTTTTCGTTCACTTTTTCCTGAAGTTCCTGGGTAACATCTTCCAGCGTTCTTCCTTCAGCTTTAACATATCCTATCCCGAATACGTTAATATCTCCTTTGGAGTCTACTTTCAGGCCGTTGAAATAGAAATTCATGTTACCACCTACTGCAGAACCTCCATTTCCACCCCCACTACGCCCCCCTGTCAATGCGGAGTTAACAGAACCACTACCCACCCCTCCGGAGGTATTTAAAGATGAATAAAATTGGGCTGCATCTCCCTTAGGTGTAGTTACAATATTAAGATTAAGAATATCATTCTTCGTAATTCTGTAGGTGGGAATATTGTAGGGAATAAGTCCTTCTTCATTGATTACCAGACTCTCGCTGGGCTGTAAATACCTTACATCTTTTTTGGTGATGCAGGAAGTCATAAAAAAGGGCAGTAATAAAAATAAATATTTCAAATTCTTCATCATATTTGGGATGTTATTTGCAAAAGTAAAAATTAAATTCTTATTTTCTTATTATTTCTTAAATGATAAATGAGATCCGGTAAATAGGCTCCAAAAAAACCTAATAAAATAATTATCATCAATAGGAGGTTAATATTGATATGCCTTAAATAATAAGCCACAATGACAATCATCAGGTAATATACAATGATATAAAATGTAGACCGTCTGTGTGTCAGGTCCAGCTTCAGCAGTTTGTGATGAATGTGGTTTTTATCCGCATCAAAAGGTGATTTTTTATTACACAGCCTGATAATGATTACATTCAGTGTATCCACAATAGGTAAAATAAGAATGGCAACCGCTATTACCGGTGCAGACTGAAGGTGATACCTAGGAACGTTGGGAAGTTCCCTGTCTATGAAAATATCAATAAAACAAATGGAAGTAAATGCCAGAAGAAACCCCAGAAGCATAGATCCCGTATCTCCCATAAATATTTTATTTGTCCTGTAATTGGATAAATTATAGTATAAAAAGGCGAGTACAGTTCCTATGATAATAACGGAAAGAACCACGAGCGGGTAATTATATTCTCCCAGCCGGTAATAACTTATTCCGAAAAGACCGCTGCAGATTACTGAATATCCTCCGGCCAGTCCGTCTATTCCATCAATCAGGTTGAAGGCGTTGATCAGAATAATAAAGGTAATAATGCTGAACAAAACACTCACGAAATAACCCATTTCATAAATACCGAAGATCCCGAATAAGCTTCTGATCCTGATATCGGAACCTATTACGACCAGTGAAGACACCATAATCTGGGCCACCAGTTTTTTATAAGCTCTCATCACAACAATATCATCCATCACTCCAATGTAAAGAAGAATGATTAATGAGGCAAATAAAAATTTGTACAAATCAAAAAGCTCATAGGCAAAAATCGATGCACAGATTCCTATTGAATAAAAAATGGCAATCCCTCCAAGATTGGGAATTTTCCTGAGGTGGGAGCTCCTTATACCAGGCTCATCCATAAGATTCTTTCTTCTGGATATTTTAATGATGGTAGGAATGGAGAAAAAGGTAATTAAAAAAGAGAATAGAAAACCCAATCCTATTTTCACGTAAAAAATAGAAATTCCTGATTCGCTTAAGAACAATTCAAAATTCTTCATTTTTTTTTATTAAGCACATCATCAACATTCCTAAAAAAACATCAAAATACCTTACAAAAAGCTACCTATCAATGTTTTATATAATGACTGGAATAATTGTACTTATCATTTGTGTTATAACAATCTTCTTATCAGTTTCTTTTGTCCTGCAAAAAACAATAGATAAAAAATCTTTTTTTTCATCGGCAAAGATAAAAGATAATTCTTACCAAAACGATTATAGTTTAATATATCTCGAATTTTTATTTTTCTTTCATCCATAAAAACGGCCAGTTCAGCATCCATTTTATAAAATATTCCGCTGTTTTTTACAAAAGCCAGATAAGCCAGAAAAGAATATACCCCTTCAAAGATCTGGAAGTTTTTAAGCTCTTTCTTTTTATTGGAATATTCTGATTTTTCAAATGCGGCTTCCACGTCTTTTACTGCTTTCAGGATATCAAGGCCTTTTTCCGTATGGGTTTTTGTAATAGAATCTGTACGTTCCAGGTATTGATAATGAAAGTTCTGAGTCTGAGCCAAAACCCTGCATTCCAGAAGTAATTGCGGAATCAGCTGAATATCTTCAAAATGAACTCCTTTTTTAAACCTTTTATGGTCGAAAAGCTCCTTTTTGAACAGCTTATTGCAGGCAAAGTAGCTGAGATCCGAAAAAACAGAGAAATGATCTTCCAGTTCTATTTTTTCAGACATATTGGGAATCTGGGTTAGCTTTTGGGTTACTTTTCCGTCCTGATCTACTTTCTGAATGTTGCAGATGACCATTTTAGCCTGATGTTTTTCTGCCAGCTGCAGCATTTCTTCAAACATCGTTTCCGTAACGTAGTCGTCACTGTCTACAAAACCGATGTAGGCTCCCGAAGCTTTCTCTATCCCAAAATTTCTGGCATCACTTAAGCCGCCGTTCTCTTTGGAAAAAGCTTTTATCTTTTCGGGAAAATTCTTTGCATATTCTTTTATAATAAGTCCCGAGCGGTCTTTGCTGCCGTCATCAACAACTATAATCTCAATATCCTGGAGAGTCTGGTTAACCAGAGAATCCAGGCATTTCGCCAGATAATTTTCTACGTTATACACGGGAACTATAACTGAGACCATCATTTTCTTTGTTCTAAATTAGCAATTCTGTTGGCCAGAAATTCGCTGAATTTCTGATACCCCTGCTTGTTTAAGTGCAGAGGGTCTGCATACAAGTCCCGGTTTTTATCGTAATCAGAGCTTACTTCATCGAAATTGAGCATGATCACCTTTTTATCCAGACCGTCGTTTTTTAATTCTTCTGACAGGGCATTTCTGTATTCCGGTATTTTAAATTGGTTGCCTTCATTTAAAACCAGCTCAGCGCCTCTGTTACTGAGGCTGCTGATTATATTTTTATTTTTAAAATCTTCTTCCACACCAAATTCCGGAAGGGAAACTATAACCGGCCTGATGTTATAATGAAGGAGCGTTTTAATGATCATCACCATGTGATGGGTATAAAATTCAGGTCCCACATGGGTTGCGGCATCGTTCACGCCGGCAATTACGATACAGTAATCCGGCTTTTTTTCGATGATTTTTTTGGAGGAAAATTCTTCCGTATCGTCTTTAAAAAGGTTTTCGTAAATCTTTTTGGTTTTAGCCCCCGGATTTCCCGATGAATAAATCCCGGATTGTATTCCTCTATCCAAAAGTTTTTTCTGTAAAAGTGAATCCAGATTCTGTCTTACGACCCAACTGTCGCCAATAATACCGATCTGCAAACCGTTTTCCGGCTTTGTACGGGAAGAAAAATAATCTTTCTCGCCGGCATAGGAATATTTATTCCAGAAATACACGAAGCAGAATACTCCGGCTAACAGAACAATACCAATTAATAATTTTTTTTTCATCTTATGTGTCATTAAAAAGTCAGCCTGGGATTAAGCGTTCCTTTTTTTGCTTCTTCAAAATCTTTTTTAGAACATGGGATGCAGTTTTCTATATTGTCATCTTCTCCAAAATACCAGAGATTGCTGAAAGTATCCCTTTTGAAAGCATACTGTTCATCGTCAATTAAAACATAGAACAGTTCGTAATGTCTTTCTTTCGGGTGAGACCGCTGAATATTGATCCCTTCAATCAAGTACCAGAGCATTTGTGCGAGCAGCTGGTGATTGAGCTGGCTTTCGGAGTAAATATTATAGTTAAAAATCCCTACGGATTTTAAATTTTCACTCAATCCTATTTCTTTCATATAGGCACATATCTCTCTCCTGTTCAGCCCATTGACCTGAGGATTCATGGAAAACGGCTCACTGAAACTTTCAATGGCATCACAGTTTAAGGTGACCAGATCTGCTTTTCTGAAAAACGGCTCTGTTTTTTCCGTGGAATTCATCATTTCCGCCAGGCGGACAATGTCAAACTGCACTTCTTTGATCAGTCTTACCGAATCTGTTTCGTTCAGATGTTTCTGATAGCCCAGATGGTGGTAATTTTTAATGGAAAAATTTTTGGAACCTAGTATTTTCCCCAAAAAGGTGTGTTCGTTAATTGTTTCGCCCTGCTGCAGGGAAATAATATTGCTGATCTGGGTATAGTTGATATTTTGCTTGTGAAAATTCAATGTTGAAAATAATGAAAAGGCAAAATCATTGGATCCCCCGATAATTACCGGAAGAGCTCTTTTGTAATGGCATGCCGACAAAACTTCCTGCAGGATGTAATGGGAATCCTGAACGGATTTTCCGGAAACCAGATCTCCAAGGTCTACAACAGGAACTTCGAAATCGAGCTGTGAAAGTTTATAGAATTCTTTTCTCACTGCTGTAAAGTCCTGCACTTCCGCATCACCGCCCGCACCTCTGTAATCCGAGACAAAAAGAAGGACAATACTGTCTTCCTTTATATCTTTTGTGATCCTGCTGCCGATCTGCCAGCTTTCTGCTTTGAAATTCCTTGGTGAAATGATAAAATCTTCAAAATCCATATGTAATCCGAGAACTTGAGAATATGTTAACTTATTTATTGAACAAACATACAAAAAAACCACAGCAAGTTGATATACTGCGGTATTTTTATTGATAAAAAAAGCCGTCAACACTTATGTTAACGGCTTTGTATAGGTATTTTACTCTTACTTTTTTTTGGCCACTGTCTTTTTTGCAGCGGTTGTTTTTTTAGCGGCAGGTTTCTTGGCTGCCGGTTTCTTTTTCTCTGCAAAAGCATTTTTATCCTGATCGGTGATCCATTTTTTAACCTCATCAAGGGATACTTCCTTCAGCTCTTCTGCTTCATATTTCGTATCATCTTTTTTCTTAGGGATCTTGAACATAGCCTTTCCGAATTTTACGAATGGGCCCCACCTTCCGTTTTCAATAGAGATTTTCTCTTTTTCCCACTGCTGGATGTATCGGTTGGCTTCTTTTTCAAGTTTGGCATCAATCAGTTCATCAATATCGCTTTGGGAAAGGTTGTCGAAATTATATCTTTTCGGAACATTCACAAAAATATCTTTGTATTTGATGAACGGCCCGAATCTTCCTGTTCCTTTCGTTACAGGATCCCCCTTATAAGTTGCAATCGGTGCATCCGCTTTTTTCTTTTCGTTGATAATCTCTTCTGCGCGCGCCTGGTTGACGGAAAGAGGGTCTTCTCCTTTCGGAATGCTGATAAAGGTTTCACCCCATTTTACATATGGCCCGAATCTTCCTACTCCTACGGAAACCGGCTGTCCTTCAAATGCATCAAGCTCAAACGGCAGCTTGAAAAGCTCAAGAGCCTCGGCTAAAGAGATGGTTGCAATATTCTGTCCTGCCATTAATGATGCGAAAATTGGTTTTTCTTCATCTTCCGTTTCACCGATCTGGATCATGGCACCAAATCTGCCAATTCTTGCATGAACGTTTTTACCGGTTTTCGGATCTACTCCAAGAAGTCTGTCTCCGGTGGCTCTGTCTGCATTTTCTTCTACATCTTCAATTCTGGGGTGGAATTTTGAATAGAAATTGGTCATCATTTCTTTCCATTTCTGGTCTCCGTTGGCAATTTCGTCAAAGCTTTCTTCTACTCTGGCGGTAAATCCGTAGTCCAGAATTTCTTTGAAATTATCGGTCAGGAAGTCATTCACGACTTCACCGATATCTGTAGGTACAAATTTATTTTTATCGCCCCCGAATTTTTCTTCAAGGACTTCTTTTTTGATCTTGTCTTTTGTAAGGGACATTTTCACCACTTCACGGGTCTGAGGATCAATCTCTCTTTTGTCCACATACTCTCTGTTCTGAATGGTCTGGATCGTAGGTGCGTAAGTAGACGGACGGCCAATTCCCAGTTCTTCAAGTTTTTTCACTAAACCTGCTTCTGTATATCTTGCGCTCGGTCTTGTGAATTTCTCTGAAGCAGTGATCTTTTTATAGCTTAAGATTTCACCTACACTTACTTTAGGCAGAAGTTTTTCGTTGTTTTCTTCATCATCGTCTTCTGTTTTTACAATCCCGTAAGCTTTTAAGAAACCATCGAAGATGATTACCTCTCCCTGTGCCTCAAAATGCTGGGGCAATGAAGCGTTTCCGATTTCAATTACGGTCTTCTCAATTTTGGCATTAGCCATCTGTGAAGCCAGCGTTCTTCTGTATATTAGCTGATATAATCTGTTTAATTGGGCATCACCGATGCTTTTTACTGCGAAATCAGTTGGACGGATCGCTTCGTGAGCTTCCTGCGCAGAGGCAGATTTTGTGGTATAATTTCTTGGCGATGAATATTCCGCTCCGTATTCTGAAACGATTTGTTTTTTTGCTCCTTCAATGGCTTCCTGCGAAAGGTTTACAGAGTCCGTTCTCATATAGGTAATATACCCTTCTTCATACAGTCTCTGTGCAAGACGCATGGTATTGGTTACATTGTATCCTAATCTGGAAGAAGCTTCCTGCTGCAGGGTAGAAGTGGTAAATGGCGCAGAAGCAGAACGTGTTCCCGGTTTTGTTTCAACATTCAGAACTTTAAATTCTGTAGTTTTTGCTTTTTCAAGGAATTTTTCTGCATCTTCTTCTTTTTCGAAGTCTTTTTTAAGCCTTGCAGCAATTTCCTGCTCGGTTTTATTCAAGAAAATACCGTCCAGCTTAAAGCTTGCTTTCGGAACAAATTCACGGATCTCTTTTTCTCTCTCCACAATTAACCTTACCGCTACAGACTGTACTCTTCCTGCAGAAAGTCCCGGTTTTACTTTTTTCCAAAGTACGGGAGACATTTCAAAACCTACAATCCTGTCCAGAACTCTTCTTGCCTGCTGGGCATTGACAAGGTTCTGATCAATATCTCTCGGGTTTTCAATGGCTTTTAGAATGGCATTTTTAGTAATCTCGTGAAAAACAATTCTTTTTCTGCTTTCCGGCTTTAATTTTAATTCGTCCGCCAGGTGCCATGCAATAGCTTCCCCTTCGCGGTCTTCATCGGAAGCCAGCCATACCATTTCAGCTTTCTTTACGGCCGCTTTAAGTTCTGTTACCAGCTTCTTTTTATCAGCCGAAACCTCGTAATCTGGACTGAATGTGGCAAGGTCTATTCCCATTCCTTTTTTGGGAAGGTCACGGATGTGTCCGAAACTTGATTTTACTTCAAAATCCTTCCCTAAATATTTCTGAATAGTTTTTGCTTTTGCCGGTGACTCTACGATTACTAAATTTTTCGACATTCTAAAAATTTTTTGCAAAAGTAAAGCTTTTTTATTATATACATTTTGTTAAAACGGTTTAATTTAATTTTTAGATGGGTTTAACAGGCGTTCCTGAGGGCATTTTCAGATATACCAAGTCCTTTAGAGAGTACGGTTTAACGTAAAGTCCATCCTGATTGAACAGGTGATATAGAATTTTTCATCAATGGTGATAGATGTAAAACATATATAAAAAGCAGAACAGGAACCCCATTCTGCTTTATCTAATATTATTTTAATTCTATTCTACTGTTTAACAATCTTCACAATTTCTTCAGCATTATTAATCCTTACCAAATACACTCCTGAACTGAGTGTAGAAAGGTCGGTTTTGCCGTTTTCAAATTTTCCGGATCTGACCAGCTGTCCGGAGACATTATAGATTTGATAGTAATAACCGTCCTTTTCCGGAGCATTGATGTACAGAATATCTTTTACCGGGTTGGGAAATAAAGAAATTTTGTTCTTATTTACTTTTTCTGTTACCTCAGCACTGCTTAGAGCCGCTGATGGTTTTCCCGAAGCCAGAGCTATAACCGGTAACCTTGGAATAGGACCTTCTTCATTTCCCTGGGCATCATATTGTATTCTTACGCATCGGCAGCTTGTGGCAAAATACGGATCATTATTATCATTAAAGGCAATAAAACGGTTGGCCGTAGAAGCTGCATCAAACATCACGTTCACTGATCTTCCCAGGTAATTTGAAGCCAAACCTGCCGTCCAGACCGCAGGATACTGGAAATTGATGGTATTGAATGTTCCTGTAGGAGTCTGATTGGCTATCACATTTCTATATCCCCGCGTACCGGAATCCGGATAGCTACCAACTACATAAGACGGACCTATCATCATATAACCTATGGTGGAAGTGGTAGACGGGTTTCTTACTCTGTATCCCGAATAGTCTGTACTTACACTATAAAATGCAGCTACATTCTTGTCTTTTTTATACCAGGGCGACTGTCCAAAGTCCTGGTTAGAAATCAAGGCTACGTTGCTAAGATCAGGAATCCTCCAGCCTTCCGGACACGGGTCAAAAGGAGACTTTTCACCGCCTCTTCCCCATCGGTCAGGCGCAAGATTCGGCTCATTGGCAAGCCAATCGGTTCCATTGGTATAATTAGGCATACTACTGTTATAGGGTGCAAAAGTGCTAGGAATCATATACGTTAAAGGGTTCTTCACGGAATAAGACAGCACTTTTGCTATTTTATCTGCCGGTTTATCTGTACCCTGTGCCACCGAAGCTGCGTAAGTATTATAAGGAACGACATAGCTTCCCGACATATTATTGTAAGCAGCATATGTTAAAGTTGTATAGGCAATGGTTCCGTTTGCTGATGCCGTCCCTAAAAATACACTATACGAAGCTCTGTTATCCGCATACTGGAATGTCGGAATCGGATCTTTTCTTCCCCACTGGTAATGCATTCCTGTAGAGGCCCGTATTTTGGCAAGCTCAGCAGCAGTAGGTGTAAGGGCATTAGCAACGATTGGAAATGCATCTACCGCTCCAAGGTTCCTGTCCATAAATTCTGTCTGAAATATAACATCGGCCTTATTTACATAATTGATATAGTTCACAGCTTCAGCTGCCGGAAGTTCTGTTTTATAGGTATAAGATCCCAAAGGAGAGTCTGTTATCCAGATATGCCAGCTCCAATATACCGGAGCGGTAATGCTTCCGTTATGAAGGGTTACCACTGCATTTCCACTTTGATTTGGATTGATATCTACTGATATTTTGGAATCACTGAGGCTTTGAAGCGAATTAGGGGAAGGATTAATCACTGATATTTTATTAATCAAAGCCGTATTAGTGGTCCAGAGCACATTTGCTTTCAGATTGTTAAAATTCGCAGCGACCAATATGTCCTGATTATTTAAAAGCTGGCTCTGTACCGAGAAAGCTTTACTCACAGGAATCTCTACCGTAAAAAGGCTTGATTTTTTAACAGCTTGATAGGTATTGGGATTATCGATTCCTTCTTTGTATTCTGCCGGAGGATCAAGATATTCTGAAGGAAAATCATAATTGTCTACAATATAAAGAGGATCTTTAATACATCTGCATCCATTGGCCTCTGAAGTATACATTCCTGACATGGGCATATAAAAATACCGTCCTTTAATATTGGGATAATTAGGATCGGGTACGTCAGGCTGGCCTTTGTCGGGAATCATAAAAAGTCCCCTGGTTATTACCGCCGGAGAAGCATCAAAGTGCCGGGTCATGGTTGCCGTCCATAAAGCAACATGGTGCTGATCGGTATACTGCCCCTGGTGAGCTGCTCTTATCAGCTGTCCTGTTCCGGGAAAAATGCCCATATCATTTCCTCCCGCATTGGAAAGGTCAAAACCTAAATTAGGGTAAACTTTAAATCCGGTCATGAAGGATGGCACCCCATTATCAGTAGGTTTTATGATGTGGTATTTATTGGTTTCGAAAACATTTTTCGTCATGTTAGTTCTGACTCCGAAAGGGGAAAAATCGAGCCTTATATCATCAATGTAGGACTGAGAGGCCAGGTTGGCCACAAGCATTGACGGCATTCTCCATCCGTTCGGGCATGGGTCATAAGAGGATTTGCTTCTGTAGGGTCTCGCGCTTGTATTATTGTTATATCCTGTACTGATGAGGCCCTGGGAATTATCAGACCAAAGATTGAGCTCCGAAAGCCTGTTATCAGGCAGTCCTGCTGAACGTCCGAACCAGTTGACCGGTAGATTCAGGTTGTTATTATAGTATGCCTGGCCGCTGTTATCATCTTTGTTCACATAGATCAGGCTAAGCGGATTCTTTATGGAAAGCCTGATATTATTGGTCACTTCGGCACTTGAAAGGGGAACGTATTTCGTAAGGTTATCAATATTTACAGCACCGGTCATGTTCTTTGCGCCTCTATGCCTTACTCTTCCTATGGATCCGGAAACCTCATAGAAATCATTTCCTCTTGTCACTAAAGGCGGGATAGGATCTTTCCTGCCCCATTGATACAGAAGCCCGCCGCTTCTGTTCCAGTCCGAAGAAGTAATAGAACTGCTTATAGCACCAAGATTACGGTCCATCCATCCCCAATCGGAATCGGGAATTTCTTCGACTGTTCCATCCGCTCTCATTCTTGTAATATTATCGAAGCTTTTATATTTGGATCCGTTGGTAGGGTCATCCGTTACCCATATATGCCAGCTCCAATATATTTCACCGTTTATTTTCAGAGCAATAACGGCATTTCCTTTCTTGGCCTTATTAATGGGAACTCTTATTTTGGCATTTTCATTGGTGCTCATAACTTCGAGTGAATATCCGGGTCCGGATTTAATAAGACCATGGGTATCTTCCCACAGGACATCAGCTGTCATTTTTCCGGAAGGAATGCCGTCATTTTTGATGTACCCGTCGTCTTTCCACATAGCGTATGCTTTTTTTACCGGAATCAACAGACCTTCACTAGCTTGCCTGGGATCAAAAATATAACTGTTGGGCGCTTTTGTCCAGTCGGGGACTGCTAAAATTTTATTGTTGGGCTTGGTTAAACTATCCCCTACCGCAAGCACTGATTTTCCTGTAAAGGGGTCAGGAAAAATCTTTTTTACTTCTCTACTATTCCTGGAATAGGTACAGATCGACACTAGGCAAAAAATTGCCGCAAAATTTTTAACTAAATTTTTCATATCCTTAGATTTGTGTGCTATCAAAGGAAATACAACTTTTAAGCCTTTGTTGTTAATAACTAATTAATATTATAAATAATTAAATTATACATCAATTAAATTAACAATAACGAATAATTAAAAGATTATAAATACAAAAACAGCAATTTCTACTTTTCACACAAAAGTAACTGTTTTTGTTAATTTTTTTTATGATTTAGCTCAATCGGAAAACTCTACAATTCGGAAAGCCAGGAAAAAAGACAGCTGTAGGCTGTCTTTGTCAATATATGATATAATAATTAATCTTATGGAAGAATATGGTTCTTATAAAGATCAATGGTAAATCTTCCCACTTTAATATTCATGAAAGAAGAGAACACCACAAAGTTAAAGATAACAAGCGCGATGATAAAAGCATAAATCATCTTTTTCACTCCGCTTGAAACCACATACATTGTATTGGGAATCAACACATAAGAGAACCCAACAAATGCACCTACAAGCCTTGACGAGAATACAGGATTATTCCTGAAAATAAAGTAGAAACAGATCCCGATCACAGCATAGTTTCTATGATATTCGTAATAGGGATATTTTTCTTTCATTTTGGTATCGAATGTAAACAGGAAGAAGGTCAGAATCATCATCATCGCTTCGGGAATACCGAAACCTCCATTCAACCTTTCTGTAGATTCATACATATATCCATTTAAACCGTTCACCAGAATATTGTCTGAAGCCATACTATCCAAAAAGCTTCCAAAGACACGGTATATTTCGAATGGTGAGAGAAATACAGAGATAATAATCAGGATGAGCATTATCGTTTTGTTCAATGGAACACGGGCCAGCCAGTACATTGGGAGAAACAGGTAGCTTACAGTATGTATTCCTGAGGCCAGAAATATGAAAAACAAATAGTGCCACAGCTTCCGCTGCTTAATATACCTTATAGCGAAATAAACGATGAATGTCCCAAGATTTTGCCTGATCTGTCCGCTTTCCCCAACAAAAAAGTAGGGAACAAACATGAAGAGGGTAAATGTAAAGGGGTAAAAAGTATTGTCTTCCGTGTATTCTATCTTAAAGAAAATAGCACAGATGGCAATAACCAAGGTAAGCACATAAAAAGGCGCATTAAAGACATTCAGCAATATCTTATTGATCAGGGTATACAACCACTCTACCTCCAGCTGGTCAGGCCCCTGCATATGGAGCATTTTCATGAAAATACTGTAGTAGCTCTTCGTATCGGAATAAATATAGAGTCCTTTATAACTTCCGTAGTCAGGTCCCACATTATCACGGAAACCAACCAATATGATGAGATAAATCCCTAAAAACCACAACCATTTCTTATCTACTTTTTTTCCGAAAACCTCCTGTACACTAAAGAAAAGCATGTATACAATCGCAACAAGAAAATAAGGATGTAACAGACTCATGCTAATCTAATGTGATTTTAATGGGTTGGGTATACAAAAGTAAGATGTGAACCTGTATATAAGATAATACAGACAACAGAAAAGGAATACCACTACAAAATAGCAATCCGTTTGTTTTTTCATCATTTTTTTTCAACATATCTAAAACAGATTCTTATTTCTTTAATAAAATATTGGTTTAAAATATATTTTGAGAGGGAACTTTTGCAAAAGTAGAATATTTTTTTATTCTGCCTAGAATATTTTGTTGATTTTCAGACAAAACTTATAGCCGAAATATTTTGAACTAATACTGAAAAAATTAAATTTGCAGACTTGATTCCATACGCTAATGCATCGTTTTTTTATATTTTTATATTATCTGATTTCTAAAAACAGGATTCTTTCAGTAATTATTGCTTTAGGAATAGCTGTGATATGCGGATTTTTTGCCTCAAAAATCAACTTTGAGGAAGATATCAATCAGATTATTCCTAAAAATGAAAAATCCGATCTTACGGCAAAAGTCCTTAAACAGCTAAACTTTTCGGATAAAATCATAGTCATTATAGAGAACAGGTCCAAAGAAGACGGTTTTTTGCTTTCTGAAACAGCAGATACTTTTCTGCAAAAAATTGATCCTCTGAAAAAATACATCGGTGCCGTACAGGGAAAGGTGAATGACAGTGAAATTTCGGAAACATTTGATTTTGTAAGCCAGAACCTGCCTCTTTTTCTCGATGGAAACGATTACAAGGAAATTGAAAGGAAACTGCAAAAAGACAGCATTGCCAGACAGGTAGAGAACAATTATGTTTCCTTGGTATCCCCTACAAGCCTTGTCACCAAGGATTTCATCAAAAAAGATCCTCTGGGAATTACTTATCTGGGAATTAAGAAATTAAATGCTTTAAACATCAGCAAAGATTTTAAGCTCGAAGACAATTATATTGTCACGAAGGACGGAAAAAACCTTTTGCTTTTCATTGATCCTAAAAACAAAAGTAACGACACCAAAGGTAATGAAGCTTTCGTCAATCAGCTCAACCGGATAAAGGACGACATTAATAAACAGTTTAAGGGAAAAACAGAGCTCAGCTATTTCGGTTCCCCGGTGATTGCCGTTGCCAATGCACAGCAGATCAAAAAAGACATTCAGAATACGGTCATGATCTCCATGGCAGTACTGTTGATTTTGCTGATGTACTATTTCAGGAATTTCTTTACCCCGATTATTGTATTTCTTCCGACTGCATTTTCGGTGTTACTTGCCCTGCTGATTCTTTATTTTATAAAAGATAAAATTTCAGCTATTTCCTTAAGTGTGGGAGCCATACTTATTGGGATCACGATAGATTATGCCCTTCATATTCTCACCCATTACAAGCACAACAATAATATTGAAGAGCTTTACAAAGAAATCACCCAGCCCATTATACTGAGCAGCGCTACTACGGCCGTTTCCTTTTTATGCCTGGTATTTGTACGCTCCGAAGCTTTGAAAGATCTCGGCCTTTTTGCAGCTATTACAGTTATTTTATCCTCCATTACCGCATTGATTATCGTTCCTCAGCTTTATCATCCTAAAGAGAAAGAGGACAAGCACAACGTAAATTTTATAGACAGGATCGGCTCTTATCCTTATGAGAAAAACAAACCGCTGATCATAGGTTGCTCCATCATTATTATTGCCTGCCTTTTTGGTTTCAGGCATGTAGGGTTCAATGAAGATATCGGGGACCTGAATTATATTCCAAAAGAATTAAAGATAAGTGAGGCGAAGCTGCAAAAGCTTTCCGACATTACTTCCAAATCTATCTACACTATTTCCTACGGGGACTCTGAAGAAAAGGCTTTGGCAAGAAACACCCGGCTAAGCAGTTTCCTTGAGAAAGAAAAGCAGGAAGGAAAGATCCTGAGCTACAATTCCCTTGGAAATGTCGTACTTTCAGAAAAGGATCAGAAACAAAGGATTGAAGTCTGGAATCAATTCTGGAATGAAGATAAAAAAAGCCGTACGGTTTCACAGCTGGTGAGCAGCGGGAATCAGTTTGGGTTCAATAATAGTGCTTTTGATAATTTCAATGAAATTTTAAATAAAAATTACACCACCTTAAGTCTTCAGGATTATGAGAAAATAAAAGCTTTGCAGATCTCTGAATTCCTGAGCAACGAAAATGGATTTTACACCGTTTCCAATGTTGTAAAAGTAGATGAAAAGAAAAGAGATGCTTTCATAAAAGACGTTGAAAAGAACCACGATGCACTGGCCATTGACCGTCAGCAGATGAATGAAAACTTCTTGGGACTGCTGAAAAGGGATTTCGGCACGCTTATTAACTACTCTCTTCTGGCCATCATCTTTACCATCATCGTTTTTTTCAGAAATTTTGAGCTTACCGTTCTCACCATGTTTCCTATTGTACTGACAGGAATCGTTACGGCAGGCATTCTTTATTTCTTTGGATTAGAATTAAATATTTTCAGTACCGTAGTCTGTACGCTGGTTTTCGGTGTGGGAGATGACTTCAGTATTTTCCTGACAAAAGCGATGCAGAAGGAACATACGACCGGGAAAAACGAACTACCAACCTACAGAACTTCTATTATTCTGGCTGTTTTCACCACTGTTTTGTCCATCGGTTCTTTGATCTTTGCCAAACACCCGGCATTGCATTCACTTGCATTGGTTGCCTTAATCGGGATGTTCTCCGTCATTATTATCACCTCAACGCTTTATCCGTTCTGGTTTAGATTACTGATCACTAACAGGGCAAAAAAAGGGCTTTCCCCGATCACCTTCGGGTTATTTTTAAGATCTGTCCTATCCTTCTTTTATTATGGATTGGGAGGATTTGTCTTTTCGCTGATCGGAAGTATGTTTATCAAAAGGTCAAAAGGGAAAACATTAGATATCATTAAATGGATTTTAGCTAAATTTTTAACATCAGTACTGTACACCAATCCATTTGTAAAGAAAAGAGTGATAAAAAACCCGACGGAAGATTTCAGCAGACCTGCCGTAATCATTGCCAACCATACCTCTTTCCTGGACACGCTCGCCATTGCTATGGCCACGCATAAAATCATCTACCTGGTGAACGACTGGGTGTATGAGTCCCCGGTTTTCGGAAGACTGGTAAGAGCACTTGGCTTTTTTCCAGTTTCCCAGGGAATAGAGAACGGAATGGAAAAACTGAAAGAAAAAATTAACCAGGGCTATTCTCTGGTAGTTTTTCCTGAAGCAGAACGTTCTTACACCAATGATATCAAAAGATTCCACAAAGGAGCATTTTATCTGGCAGAAGAGTTCGGCCTGGATATTCTTCCGTTGTATATCCACGGAAATTCCGAAGTACTGCCCAAAGGAGACTTTATTATTTATGATGGAAGTATCACCGTAAAAGTAGGCGAAAGGATCAGTAAAGATGATGCCAGCTTTGGAAAAAACTATTCTGAAAGGACAAAAAAGATCAATGCCTATTTCAGGGGTCAGTTTGCAGAGCTGCGAAACGAGTTGGAGGACGAGAATTATTTCAGAAAAAAATTATTTTTAAGCTATCTCTACAAAGACAGTGAAGTGGTAAAAGAAGTCAAAGATGATTTTAATGCTAACAAATCCGTCTATTTTGAACTGAACAAACATATTCCGAAAAACGCATCGATTCTGCATATGGCAGATGATTTCGGACAGAAGGATATCATGCTTACCCTTTACCAGGCAGAAAGAAGAATTTTTTCTTTCATTAAAGATAACGAAAGAAGAGCAACAGCCAAACAAACCTATTTGGTAAAAAGGAGAAAACTGAACTATATTAGCAGCATCCCGGAAATCAATAAAAAGATTGACATTCTTCTGATTTCGGATAAAGATTTTGATCTCAGTACGCTAAAGGAACTTCCTGAGACCATTATCCTGCTGAACATACCACATTATGAGCTAAAAAATTCAGATTATCAGCAGAAATTCAGTTCACAAGCAATAAAAATACTCAAAAAACACTAAATAAATATGAAAAGCATATTTTTGTAACCGCTAAAGAATATTAATGAAAAAAAACATACTGATCATTTACTATTCGCAAACCGGCCAGCTGGAGGATATTGTGAAGAATGTGGCCCGGCCTTTCGAAGCCAGAAAGGAAGAATACGATGTTACCTATTATAATATCAGGCTGAAAGAAGACTTCCCTTTCCCATGGCCGGGAGACGTTTTCTTCAACACCTTCCCTGAATCTTATCTTCAGATCCCTAAAGAGATTTTTCCGCCTTCCGATGAGATCCTGAACAAAAAGTACGACCTCATCTTATTCGGATACCAGGTATGGTACCTTACTCCGTCCATCCCTATCATTTCTTTCCTGAAAAGCGGTTTCGCGGAAAAGATTATGAAAGACACCGATGTGGTTACCATTTCGGGCACCCGAAATATGTGGATGCTTTCCCAGGAGAAGCTGAAGGTCTATTTAAAAAATCTTGGCGCAAAATTGGTAGGGAATATTGCTCTGGTAGACAGGCATGATAATTATACGAGTGTTCTAACCATCTTACGCTGGCTGACCACCGGACAGAAAGAGAAATCAGGCCTACTGCCGGCCGCCGGAATCTCCGATGAGGAAATTGCAGGCTCAGTAAAGTATGGGAATATCATAGAAAAACATTTCAGCAGCGGAAATCTCTCAGGTCTCCAGCCTGATTTGGTAAAGAATGGCGCTGTAGAGATCCGTCCTTTTTTGGTAAGAGTGGAAAAAGTAGGTAATAAGATCTTTACCGTATGGTCCAACCTCATTATCAAGAAAAAAGAGAAACGTCCATTGCTGATAAAATTCTTTAAGGTATATTTGATGGCTGCGATATGGATTATTTCACCTGTCGTCTTAGTTTTACACTTACTGACAACCCCGATATTTTGGTTTAAAAGACAAAAACAAAAAACATATTTACAAGGAATTAATTTAAAATAGAATGTACGACGTATTTATAACAAAAGCATCAACATATTTACCCAACAGCCCGGTATCAAATGATGAAATGGAAACTTATCTTGGTCTGATCAACGGTGTTCCTTCTAAAGCAAAATCACTGATTTTAAGAAATAACAAGATCACCACAAGATATTATGCTTTGGACAAAGAAGGAAATCCTACTCATACCAATGCACAGCTGACAGCAAAAGCCGTAGAAGGATTATTCGATGAAAATTTCAGGAAGGAAGATATGAAGCTATTGTCCGTTGGAACTACTTCTCCGGATCAGATGCAGCCTTCGCATGCTTCTATGGTTCATGGTGAGCTGAATATCGGAAAATCTATTGAAATTAATACCGCTACAGGACTGTGTAATTCAGGGATGAATGCCCTGAACTACGGATTCCTTTCTGTAAAAGCCGGCGTGCAGGAAAATGCCGTTTGCGCAGGCTCCGAAAGAATGTCTGCATGGATGACTGCAGATAAATTCAACCACGAAGCAGAAAATTTAAAATTACTGGAAGAAAGACCTATCATTGCTTTCAAGAGAGAATTCCTGAGATGGATGCTTTCTGACGGCGCAGGTGCCTTCCTTTTGGAAAATAAGCCAAGAGAAAATCAGATTTCTTTAAAGATAGAATTTATTGATTTCTACTCTTATGCCCACGAAATTGAAGCCTGTATGTATGCGGGATGCGACAAGCAGGAAGACGGAAGCCTGAAATCATGGGCAGACTACCCATCTGATGAATGGCTGAAAGAATCTATTTTTGCGATAAAGCAGGATACAAAGATCCTGGATAAATATATCCTTGTAAAAGGAGCAGAAAGCTTAAGATCTTCTTTTGACAAACATAATCTGGACCCGGCGAAAATAGACCATGTTCTGGCCCATATTTCTTCAGGTTACTTTAAAGACGGCTTAAGAGAGGAGTTTGCTAAAAAAGGGATGGATTTCCCTGTTGAGAAATGGTTCTACAACCTTTCTGAAGTAGGAAACATCGGTGCCGGTTCTATTTTCATTGCACTGGAAGAATTAATGAATTCCGGAACATTGAAAAAAGGAGAAAAAGTACTCCTGTGTGTTCCTGAAAGCGGAAGATTTGCCTACTCTTGTGCCCTGTTAACGGTTTGCTAATGGAAAACAGACTGCCAACTTCTGACCTGAAATTTGTGGAAAGTCTTATTCCGCAGCGTTTTCCGTTTGTCATGGTTCATGAGCTTACGGAATATTCTGATGAGCATCTTGTATCAGGGTTTGAAATCAAGGAGGACAATATTTTCATTCAGGATGGAGTGTTTCAGGCTTCAGGCCTTATTGAGCACCAGGCACAGAGTGTTGCTTTACACACTGGTTACAAATATTACCTGCTGGGAAAAGAAGCTCCCACAGGATACATTGGTGCCATTAAATCTTTTGAAGCGGAAACTTTACCTAAGACAGGAGACCGGCTGGAATCTGAAGTAACCATTCTTCATGAAATGATGGGAGTAACATTGGTGGATATCGTAACGAAAGTTAATGGCGTGATCATTGCAAAATCTCAGATGAAAACTGCCGTAAAATAAACTGTAAATGGAAATCAAGGAAGAAAATATCATTAATATACACAACTTTCTGCCGCACCGCGAACCGATGCTGATGGCAGATTATATCCTGGAACTGACCAAAGAAAAAGTTGTGACTTCCTTTGAGATCAAAGAAGATAATATTTTTGTCCACAATGGAGAATTTGCAGAAGCCGGCCTGATTGAAAATCTTGCCCAGACGTGTTCATCCATTCTTGGGCAGAGTTTCTTTGAAAATCCTGAAGCAGATACCAAAGTAATCGGCTTCATCACCAACATTAAAAAGATTGAAGTATTTGCACTTCCTAAAGTTGGAAACAAGATCATTTCAAGAGCCTCGCTCATTTCCCAGTATGAAAATATCTGTCATATTTTTTGCGAGACATTTCATAATGATGAGATACTGATCAGAGGGGAGATTAATCTGTTTATTCAGGAGGTGAAATCTTAGAGATCATTATTTTGATTTAATTATATAGCCGCACAATTTGTGCGGTTTTTTGTTTTTAGCCACGGATGACACAGATCTTCACGAATGATTGCGTTGTAAAATAGGTTTCAGCTAAAGCCGGATTGGATTTATTATTTTTTTAACGGCCAAAGCCCGTTCTATTGAATGGATATTTTGAATGAATATCGTGTTTATTTGTGAAGAAATATTTGTGTTATTTGTGGTTAATTCCAATTTCAATAAATAAAAAAAGCGAGGCATTTCTGCCCCGCTTAAAAAATTGCTATCCTAAAAGGTTAGTATCCGAAGATTTCTTCAAGAGATACCTCCTGGAATAATCCCATTTTATTAATAGATTCCATATCCAGGTTTTCTTTTTTACCGATGATGGCTGTATTGTATTTTACCGGCTTCACTTCAGTATCGTAGAAATTGGTAAGCTGAGGTAATGTAAGACCCTGGATTTCAGCATAAATATCTTTTCTGATATCGTAATCAACCCCCAGCTTCTTCAGTGCCAGCTGATTGAAGAAAATATTGGTTCTGTTGATCCTGTTGGAGGCAATCTGCTTCAGTGCAGAACCTTTTGAGTTCTCGAACTGCGCAGGAACCTGAGGCAATGACACCATAAGATCATTCATCGCATTTACTGCCAAAGGAAGCTTATTGGCCTGGGTTCCTATATAATTGGTAATATAGTTGGCGTGTCCTTTTTCTGTTGCATTGGCATAAGAAACATAAGCGGTATAAGCCAGCGACTTACTTTCTCTGATTTCCTGGAAAACGATAGACGACAGACCTCTACCAAAATATTCGTTGAAAACATTGGCTTTTCCAAAGTTACTTAGGTTCACCTCGCTTCCTTTGGCTACTTTAGCCATTTCCATCTGCACCATATCGTAGTTCGTGAAATATACTTTTCCATCTGCGGCAGGCTCCGGGTACTCTTTAGCTTTTGCAGGCTGAACAGTAGTTTCCGTTATATATGGTTTAACGGCTTTTTCCAAACCTGACTGGTCCTGACCGTAAAGCAACACTTCATATGGAGACTGGTTCAGTACTTTGACTTTTTTCATCAGCTCCGTTGCATCAATGCTTTCAAGACGTTCTTTGGAAACAATGTCTGTCATTCTGGAATTTTTACCATATTTGGCATAATTCGAAAGCGCAGCCATAATTCTTACCTTATCTTTTTTACCGGCAGCTCTTGCTTCCAGTATGGTCTTTACAGTTTTCGCGTAAATTTCCTTATCTGCTTTTACATTGGTCAGCCAATGATTCATCAGCTCAGTCGCCTTTTTCATGTTCGCCTCAAGACCACTTAGTGTAATAAGCACCTGATCATTGGATGTTCTGAAGCTGTAAGAGATTCCCAGTTTATAGAATTCACCTTTCAGCTGTTCAGGGGTATATTTATCCGTTCCAAGGTATTCGAAAAGGGTTACAGCAATCGGCAGTTCCTTATCATTATCCGTTCCGAAAGGAAAGATATAGCTGATCTGTGCCACATCATTGTATTTGTTCTTAACGAAGCTTATCTTCTTATCTTTGATTTGTGAAGTCTGGATCGCAGTCTTATAATCAATGAATTCAGGCTTAATGTCAGCTACTTTATTGTTTAAAATCTCTTTAAGGAAAGGAGACTGAGCTTCTCTGTTAAGCTTGATCGGAGTAATTCCCGGATTCTGTACACGAACCAGCTTATCATTCACTCCTTTTTCTTTGTAAACCACTACATAGTTGTCTTTAAAGAAATCATTCGCAAACTTTACAACATCTGCTTTTGTAATTTTTTCATACTGGTTGATGTCATCCAGCTCATCCTGCCATGTTTTCTCATTGATGTAAGTATCATACAGGGTAGTCGCTAATCCGTCTGCAGTTTCCCATGTTTTCATACGCTGTACTTTCTTGTCATTAACGATGGCTTTCAGCATCCAGTCAGGAAACTGGCCTTTTTTCACCAGATCCAGCTGATCAAGCAACAGTTTTTTAGCCTCATCAAAAGATTGTCCCTCTTTAGGCGTCACAGACATGGTAAAAGCACCATAAGCTTTAAAAGCCGACTCATAGGCTCCTGCTCCCAATACTTTTTGAGTCTGATTCATATTAAGGTCAATAAGACCTGCATCTCCCCTGTTGCTCAGGATTTCTGCAACAACATCTGCTAACCTTGCATTCTGGCTTCCATTGGAATCCGATCTCCAGGCCAGGGTCATTCTTGGTGTGCTTGGACTTTTTACCGTTCTTGTGACAATATTGGTCATAGGTTCTTCGCTCACCATTTTTTTCATAGGCAGCTCCTTGTATTTGAAAGAACCGAAATACTGGTCAACAAGTTTGATTGTTTTATCAAAATCAAGATCACCTACTAAAACAACAGCCATATTATTAGGCACGTAATAGGTATCAAAATATTTGCGGATAGCGACCATAGAAGGACTCTTCAGGTGTTCGGAAGTACCTATCGTCGTCTGCTGCCCGTTGGGATGTTTCGGGAAAAGGGCTTCCATCATGGCATAATTCACAAGACGGCCGTCATTATCCTGGGCTCTGTTATACTCCTCGTAAACCGCCTCCAGCTCAGTATGGAAAAGACGCAGTACCAGCTCGGAAAAACGTTCTTTCTCTACTTTCAGCCATTTTTCAAGCTCGTTGGATGGGATGTTATTCTTATATACGGTTTCATCAAGCCATGTGTGGGCATTGGTTCCTGTAGCTCCCAATGAAGAAATGGCCTTATCGTATTCATTCGCGATCGCATATTTGGAAGCTTCCTGCGAAACCTCATCTATCTTTTTATAGAGAGCCTTTTTCTTTTCCGGATCTTTTTCTGCTTTATGCTGTTCATAAAGATCAGAAATCTGCTGCAGAAGTACCTTTTCCTTTGCCCAGTCCTGGGTTCCCAGATGTGAGGTCCCTTTGAAAACCATATGCTCCAGATAGTGAGCTAAGCCGGTATTGTCGCTAGGGTCATTATTAGATCCCGTTCTTACCGGAATATAAGTCTGAATTCTCGGTGCATCATCATTCTTCGCCAGGTAAACCTTCAGTCCGTTTTTCAAAGTGTAAACCCTAACACCGGACTGGTCATTCTTGACCGTTTCATAAGTATATCCCTGGCTATCGGTCATCTTTTGGGTTTCAAATTTCTGTGCCATTGCGCTCAGCATACAGAAAAGTGAAACTGAAATAAAAAATTTCTTCATAAGTTATTATTTAATTCAAATTTCTAAAGTCTAATAAGTCTGTATTTGGTACATACTTGTTACATGAGATCAGGATTATAATTTTTGGATTAATATTTGAATTGACCTGTAAAGGACCGGTTTTTTGGCATCATAATTAATATGATTTACATATAATGTATTTTCACTATTTTAGCCAACTGATTAAAAAGAATCAAAAAGGTGAAGTATTTCTCACCTGAAATTAAAAAATAATACAGTTTACATGAAAAAACAAGACCTGCCTCAGGACGAAAGTAATCTGAAATCGGCAAACATGACCGAAGTCTTGTATGTGACCGATGAGAATGATAATTATACAACCGCCAACAGCATAGGTTGGGATGCTAAAAAAGCAGCCCTTGACGAATCTATGGAGCTTATCCATGAAAGGATTGAAGAGGCCAGACAGAATGTTGCCAATAATATAGTAAGTCCTATTATTTATTTTATGGAACTGAATAAAATGGATCTACAGGTTCTTGCAGCCTATGTAGGCATGTGGCAATGGCGTGTAAAAAGACATGCAAAACCAAAAATATTTAAGACACTAAGCCAATCCGTACTGAAAAAATATGCCGATGCTTTCGGGATTTCAGTGGATGAATTAAAGAACTTCGACGGGAAATAATACTGAAACACGGCATAAATGATGCCCAAGTTCATTCCGTCAATGATAAAGATAAAAGCAGCAAATGAAACTTAACTTCGAACACCATCAGACCGCACATTGCGAAAACGGTGTTGCCTCCAATCTGTTACTCAATAAAGGCTTAAAGCTCAGCGAACCTATGATCTTCGGGATCGGTTCCGGACTGTTTTTTGTCTATCTGCCATTTTTAAAAGTGAATTTCGCACCAGGTTTCAGCTACAGACCGATGCCGGGTGCTATTTTCAGCAAAGCAGCCAAAAGATTGGGAATTAAAATCAAAAGAGAAAAGTTTTCCAATCCTAGAGACGCACAGTCCGCTCTGGAAAGAAACTTAAACCAAAACATTCCTACAGGGCTTCAGGTGGGGGTTTTTAACCTCACCTATTTTCCTGAGGAATATAAATTCCACTTCAATGCCCACAATCTTGTGGTATACGGAAAAGAAGACGGAAAATTCCTGATCAGTGATCCGGTAATGGATTATACCACTACCCTTTCGGAAGCTGAGCTGGAAAAAGTAAGATATGCCAAAGGCGCACTGCCTCCAAAAGGACATATGTACTATCCTACTTATATTCCGGAACACGTTAATCTGGAGGAAGCGATCAGAAAAGGAATTAAAGACACCTGCAAAAATATGCTGGCTCCCGTTCCGCTTATTGGGGTAAAAGCCATGCGATGGGTAGCAAAAAGCATCCCGAAATGGGCAGAAAAGAAAGGAACTAAGGTTACCAATCATTACCTTGGACAGTTAATCAGAATGCAGGAGGAAATTGGTACCGGCGGCGGCGGGTTCAGGTTCATTTATGGTGCATTTCTTCAGGAAGCTGCAGTTATTCTTAAAAATGAGGAATTAAAAGAGCTTTCGAAAGAGATTACAGCCATTGGTGACCTTTGGAGAGACTTTGCCGTGGATATTGCCCGTGTCTACAAAAACAGGAACTCAAAAAGCGATATCTACAACAACCTTTCCAAATCCATGCTTCATATTGCTGATCTGGAAGAAGCTTTTTACAAAAAACTGAGAAAAGCGATCTGATATGGCTGAGAATATGATTGAGATTAAAAATCTTTATAAAAAGTATAAGAATGCCGAAGAATTCTCCGTCAACGACATTTCATTGAATATTGAGAAAAATGAGATCTACGGAATTCTTGGACCGAACGGGGCGGGAAAAACCACTCTGATTTCCATGCTTTCAGGATTGATCAAACCGACTTCAGGACAATTCAAAATCAATGGATTATCTCCTCAGAAGGATGGTTTTAAATTAAGACAGATCATTGGAATCGTTCCGCAGGAATATGCATTATATCCCACTTTAACAGCCCGGGAAAACCTTATGTTTTTTGGAAGCTTATACGGTTTAAGCCACAATAAATTAAAAAAAACCATTGATGAATCCCTGGAAATCATGGGGTTATCAAAATTTGCAGATAAACAGGTAGGACAGTTCTCCGGAGGAATGAAACGCCGCTGTAACCTTATTGCAGGAACCCTTCACAATCCAAAAGTTCTGTTTTTGGATGAGCCGACTGTGGGTGTTGATGTTCAGTCTAAAAAAGTGATCATCGATTTCTTACAGGAGCTGAATAAAAACGGGACATGTATCATTTACACTTCCCATCACCTTTCTGAGGCGGAAGAGTTCTGTACGAAGATCGCTATTATCGACAGGGGAAGAATCCACGCGGTAGGAACACCTGAAGAGCTGGTGAACAGAGTGGCAAGTGCCGAAAATTTGGAAGATGTTTTCATATCATTAACAGGAAAAGAATTAAGAGATGTTGTTGTATAAACTTTGGAGAAGCTTTGTGAAAGAAATCCTTCTTCTGAAGAGGGATATCGGGGGAATAGTGATTATTTTCGTTATGCCGTTACTGCTGATTGTAACCATTACTTTGATCCAGGATTCCACCTTTAAAAACCTTGAAGGTTCAAAAATTCCGATCATTTTTATTGATAATGACAAGTCTGAAGTCTCAAAAAATATAAAACACGAGCTGGAAGCCAGCAAAACATTCCAGCTGCTGACCAATTATAATGAAAAATCAGCGCAGGATGCAGTATTTTCAGGAGATTACCAGATGGCTATCGTCATTCCTGATAATTTAACGAAAGACCTGAATGCCAATATCGATTCCAAAGTTCAGACGATCGTAAGTTCGTTTGGTCTTGAGGGTGATTCTGCAAAAGTTAAAAAAGCAGCTCCAAAAGCAAAAGAAATTCACCTGTACTTTGATCCGGCTACCAATGCAGGATTTAAAAACTCAGTGATGAATTCCGTGAATAAAATGGTCTTTGAGATCGAAAACAAAAAAATCTATAAAGCATTCCAGGAACAGCTGGGGACTGAAGAAAACCTTGAAGAGAACAAAAACCTCATCAGTTTCAAAGAAATCACTCCCAAAAAAGGAGCCATGGAAGTAATGCCGAATTCCGTTCAGCATAACGTTCCCGCATGGACCCTTTTTGCGATATTTTTTATCGTAGTTCCCTTGTCTATCAATTTAGTTAAAGAAAAAAGCCAGGGTACAAGCGTAAGAGCAAGGATCAGCCCGACACCCTATTTCGTTCATATTTTAGGAAAAACATTTACTTACCTGATCATCTGTATTATTCAGTTTTTACTGATGGTAGCTGTAGGAATCTATCTTTTCCCGTATATGGACCTTCCGGCATTTGATGTTTCAGGAAAAATGTTCCAGCTTCTTGTGGTGACCTTATTTTCCGGTCTTGCAGCCATCGGTTTTGGCGTTTTATTGGGAACTATTGCCGATACGCAGGAACAGTCCGCTCCTTTTGGTGCAACTTCTGTGGTTGTTTTGGCCGCCATCGGTGGAATATGGGTTCCTGTATTCTTAATGCCTGAATTCATGCAGACCATAGCCAAATTCTCTCCTATGAACTGGGGGCTGAATGCCTATTACGATATTATTTTAAGGAACAGCGGAATCACAGGAATTGCTAGAGAACTTGCCTTACTATTCGCATTCTATATTGCTATGGTAGCTATTTCTATTTTTTACGAAAGAAAACAAAATGCAGTCTAAAGAAAACCTATTAACCTGTACCGAAGAAGTAAGGGTAAGATTCAATGAAACAGATCCGCTGGGAATTGTCTGGCACGGTCATTATATTGTTTATTTTGAAGATGGAAGGGAAGCCTTCGGAAGACAACATGGACTTACCTATCTTGACATTCAGAATGCCGGATATGTAACACCTATCGTAAAAAGTACCTGCGAGCATTTTCTTCCTTTAAAATATGGAGAAACATTCAGGATCGTTACCACTTTTGTGAATTCCGTATCTGCCAAACTGATCTATACTTACGAGCTTTTCAATCAGGATAACCAGTTGGTTTGCAGTGGAGAAACTATCCAGGTATTCTTGGACAGCAGTGGAAATTTATGCCTTTATAACCCTGATTTTTTTCAGGCATGGAAAGATAAAATGGGACTATAATGAAGAAGGAAATTTATATTACAGACTACAACTGCGTTACGCCTTTAGGGTTTGATGTTTCCTCCAACTGGAATAATCTGGTCAAGGGAAATTCAGGTGTAGCCTTGCATAAAGTAATTGAAAACCAGGAAGCCTTTTATGCTTCAATGATTGATACCGAAAAACTTAATAAAGAATTCAACGATAAATTTGAAAATCAGGATTTTACCAGATTGGAGAAAATGTTCCTTCTAAGCTTAAAACCTCTTGTTGAAAAGCACCCAATTACAGAAGAAACTGTCTTTATATTATCCACGACCAAAGGAAACATCAGTTTATTGAAAAACCAGACCGGATTACCGGAAGGCGTTTATCTTTCCAGTTTAGCCCAGAAAATTGCTGATTATTTCGGATTTAAAACAAAACCCATCGTGGTTTCCAATGCCTGCGTTTCAGGGGTAATGGCCATTGCCGTTGCTAAAAATATGATCCTTGCAGGAAAATACAAAGATGCTTTCGTCATTGCAGGCGATGAAGTTTCCGAGTTTGTTATTTCGGGATTCAATTCTTTCCAGGCCATTGGCACGGGACCTTGCAAACCTTACGATAAAAACAGAAACGGGATCAATATCGGGGAAGCTACAGCAGCAGCATATATCACTTCCGTTTTGTATGAAAACGAAAAGTTCAGATTTAAAATACTGGGCGATTCTGCGGTTAACGATGCCAATCATATTTCCGGACCTTCCAGAACAGGAGACGGACTTTTTGCCAGCATCAAAACTGCCATGACAGAAGCTAATGTCATCCCCGAACAGATTGATTTTATTTCTGCCCACGGAACCGCTACCGTATATAACGACGAAATGGAAGCCATTGCTTTCAACAGAATGGAGCTTCAGAGTGTTCCGCTGAACAGCATGAAAGGATATTACGGCCATTGCTTAGGCGCTTCCGGACTTCTGGAAAGCATCATATCCATGGAAAGTGCCCGTCATGAAATGCTTATCCCTTCCAAAAATTTTGAAGAGGAAGGCATTTCTCAGCCATTGAATATCATTAAAGAAAATCAGCCCACAAAGATTAAATATATTTTAAAAACTGCTTCGGGTTTTGGAGGATGCAATGCGGCGGTTGTTCTGGAAAAATGTTAAATTGAAAAGAGGTTGTCTCAGTTTTGAGACAATCTCTTATGTAAATATGTTATAAACTTTTTCACTATTGCTTGGTAAATACTAAGTTTTCAGTTTCTGGCAAATAAATATTATAATCTAAATTAGGAGGGACAGCTGATATCATTTCTAGTAGTTGTTCCAGGATAATAATTCCAATAAAACTGTGTATTATTTATTTTTTTTAAAACTATATCACCAATTCCCACACTGCAATTCCCACCTGCAAACAATAGATTCAGTATTTCACCACTTGCTTCAACACCGGAGCTTTCTATTAAAAGCTTAATATCATTTTGATCTGTAAAAGCTCTATTCAATGAACTTTCCAACAAAGTTCCATTTGTACTTTTAATTTCATATCTTACAATTAATTGATCTTGAAAATAATTTTTACCAAGCATTTCGAAAGGCTTGTGCAATTGTTTTGTAACACTTAAAGTTATTGTTTTATCTTGAAAATTTGCTTTCCATGTACCAACATAGAAATCTAATTCATTATTAAGATCTTTTAAATATGAACCCGGTTGAACATCGTCAGGATAAGTATTTAAAGGGTATACCTGCTGCGCTTTACAAGAACAAAAGTTTATAACTAAAAAAATTAATAAACTTTTCATTATTGTTTTATAAATATAAGATTTTCCACCTCTGGAAGATAGATAGTTTTATTAATAGCATTAGGGCAGTTAACAGTATTAACCGTCGTACTATTGGGGTAATATGACCAAGAGAATCGCGCACTGTCCAATTTTTTAATTTCAATATTTCCCCAACCAATGCCGCAGTCTGTGCCTGTATAATAAAGCCCTAATTGATTAGAAACGGTATTTATTACTGTATTCGTAATAAAATTTCTTCTATCATCCGTGCTATCCTTTGTACTTTGAAGAATATTTCCCATAGAATCTTTAATAGTATACTTCACTATCAGTGCATCTTTAAAATATGTTTTATTTCTATAGACAAAATTTTTCTTTATTGCTTTATTTATATATAAAGTAATTTGCTTTCCATCATAAACAGCTGACCAAATTCCAATATAAGGATCTAATTCATTATCTAAATCTTTTATGTAAGAGTTAGGAGGTAACTCAAATGGCATTGTATTTATAGGGTATTGTTGTTGCTGTGCTTTACATGATAAGATTTGTAATAATAGAAAGCCAGCTATTAGTATTTTTAAGATATTTTTTTCCATAATAATCGCATTTAATATAAACAAGGTAATTCGTTTGGAATTCCATTAGATTGTAAATTAATAGTAAAAACATTATTACCATCAACTTTTTGTAAAGTTATTTTATTTTCTAACCCCATTTCTTTTAGTGTTTTAAAAAAGATTTTCTCTAAGCCTTTAGAATTAAGAGATTTGCCATCATTGGTTGAATAAGTAGTTCTTTCAAACACTCGCAAATTATCTTTCCAATAAGCCTGAGCAGTATTCCAATCTTCTAAATCTCTTTCATTATAACTGTCAATAGGTAAATCTGAATGACTTCCATTAAAATACATGATATAATGTATATCATTTGGAGCCACTATTCCCATATAACCATTTCCAGCATTTCCTATATTTTGATATCTGACAATTTCTATTAAAGTGGAAATATCTGTGGATGAAAACATATTTACACCTGTTCCAGTATGATTATGATATCCTCCATTCATTGTAGAAGGATCTCCAAAATTTACACTGTGAGCACCATTTTCAGTAGTTTGTGTTGGAGGGCCTGATTTATTCAACCTCCATCCTTTTTCTCCTCCTGTCCCACTATTAAGATGATTTCTGAGGTCATTAACTACATCTTTTACTTCCTGTTTTTGCATTAGATTCTTTGTTTTCTCACAAGGGTTCTCCGGAGCATTATTGTTTGTAGGAGTAGTTTCTCCACTTCCACTGCTGCCTCCCCCTTCGGGATTTAAACAATTATCATAAGGAAGACAACCACCAGCCGGAAGAGTATCTCCATTCCAGGTTCCACCTGTGTATCCTCCTCCCGCTCCCGGCATCGTAATAATAACTTCTCCGGTATCACAAGGCGTTCCGTCAGAACTACATGATCCGTTTGCTTTAGCAGCAAGTCTTTGTGGTAAAGTATTTTTCAGATAGACTTCTCTGAACAATTTCAGCATTTCACTGTAGTTTTCTGCCTCAGGATACATTTTCAAAAACTCTACCTGGGTTTCATTCTCCTTTAGCACGGCAATAATAATACCGTCAACCTGCTGATTCTTAATTAAAGGGAAAAGTGTATATCTTTCATTCGTTTTTGTTTTAAAATCCTGAGAGCGAATATTCATTTCTACATATTCGCCTGTGGTTTCCAACGAATTTTTCAATGCATTTCTAACTGCCTCGGCAGTATGCTGAACCTTATGAATATCGTCATAATGTTCAAGTAATGTTTTAAAACCTTTTCCATAATTAATGGTCTCATCTTTCTGAGCAGTAAATACTCTAAATTTAGAAGGGGGCGCCTCTTCATGACTGTTAAGAAAGTCTTCCGAACGGCAGGAAGCCAGAGAAGCAACCAGTGCAGCACCGAAAAGCAGCCTGACAGATAAATTTTTCTTCATAGGTTGTTTGTGTTTTTAAATTGTTAAATATAAATATTTTTCCCTTAACAGAGAATTTTTCAAAAATAAAAACAATTATTTTTTTAAACAACAGCCTGCAGTTATAAAATCAATAACCGCAAGTTATCATTTCAAATTATTTTATATTTGTAAAAAATACCCCTATGAGCTTAGGAACAAAACTTAAACAGCTTAGGCAGAATAAAAACTGGTCGCAGTCCGATGCTGCCTATCAATTAGATATTTCACAGCCGGCATATAACAAATGGGAAACAGACCAGACCAAACCCAGCATAGATAAACTTGGAAAAATTGCTGAGGTTTTTGAAACAGATATCTATGATTTATTAGAAAATATTACAACCGTTAACTTTCCAAATGCAAATTTTGAAGGGACATCTTACGTTGTATCAACTGATTCTACAATTAATATGCAATCACCAGAGCTCATTCAAAGTATACTGAAAAATCAAGAACAGATTTCAAAGCTTATCGAATCGCAAAATAAATTAATAGAAAGCTTGCTTAAAAAATAGCAGATTTGCTGCTTATGAAGAAAACAGACAGCTGCACCATAGAACACTCAAAAATAACCGTTAACGATACCCTTATTTTTGAAAGCCAGAGCGAAACATTTCATGACTTTGCCAAAGAAGCGTATAAAAGCTTAGAAATCAGCTATCCCAAATTTCACAAGATGGATAGCCTGAGTAAGCTGGCCTTTCTTGCCGCGGAAATGATTCTAAAAAATGAAGACAACAGCAAAACAGCTATAGTTTTCGCCAACAGGTCATCAAGCCTTGATACAGATTTCAAATACCAGGAAAGCATCAATTCGCAGGAGAATTATTTCCCGAGCCCGGCCGTTTTTGTCTATACCTTACCTAACATATGTGTAGGCGAGATCAGCATCAAGCACAAAATGCAGACTGAAAATGCCTTTTTCGTATTGGATGAATTTGATGAAACTTTTTTAAACAATTATGCAGAACAGATCCTGCTGTCCGGAAAAGCGGAAAAAGTTCTCTGCGGCTGGACAGAACTTTATCAGGATAATTATAAAGCTTTTGTATATTTGCTAACCTTATAAAATTGTAACAATATAACTGTGTAATAATGTAAATACTAAAATTAGTAAACAAATACATTGATACATTGGTAAATTAAAATACTTATGGAAAACTTAAAAACAGAATTGAAGCACAAAATTATTGAAGTCCTAAACCTTGAAGACGTTTCTGTTGAAGAGATCAAAGATACAGATCCGTTATTCGGCGGTGGTCTTGGCCTTGATTCTATCGACGCTCTGGAACTAATTGTTCTTCTTGATAAAGACTATGGAATAAAATTAGCTGATCCGAAGAAAGGAAAGGAAATTTTCCAGTCTATCGATACAATGGCTGCGTTCATTGAAGAAAACAGAACGAAATAAATTAATGTACCCATTTAACAGTGTATCAATGTACCAGTAATTGTCAGATTGATACACTGTTACATTATTAAAAAACCATGAGCCGAAAAATTGCCATAACAGGAATGGGAATCATTTCTTCCATAGGACATAATGTGGAAGAAAATCTTATTTCGCTTAAAACCGGAAAACACGGAATTTCAGACATTGAAATGTTTGAAACCCGCCATGCCGGATCTATAAAGACAGGCGAAATAAAAAGATCTAATGAAGAACTTGTCCGCCAGCTTCAGTTACCTGAAGATAATAATGTGACAAGAACCTCTTTATTAGGGATGGTTGCCGCCAAAGAAGCTGTAGAATCTGCCGGGATTACAGATATTAACACCTATAAAACCGGGTTGATTTCCTCTACCAGTGTAGGCGGAATGGACATCACTGAAAAATATTTCTACTCTTACGAAGACTTTCCTGAAAAGCAAAAATATATCGACTCCCATGATGCAGGTAACTCCTCACTGGCCATTGCCGATTATCTGGGGCTGAAAGGCATGGTTTCCACAATCAGTACGGCCTGTTCTTCAGCGGCTAATGCTATTATGATGGGGGCAAAACTCATCAAAAACGGAGTTTTGGATCGTGTTATCGTTGGCGGAACGGATTCCCTTTCAAAATTTACTTTGAACGGATTCAATACGCTGATGATCCTTACAGATTCCTACAACACTCCTTTTGACAATGATAGAAAAGGCTTGAATTTAGGAGAAGCGGCAGCCTTCATCGTTCTGGAATCTGATGAGGTGGTACAAAAAGAGAATAAAAAAGTTCTCGCTTATCTTTCAGGTTATGGCAATGCAAACGATGCCCATCATCAAACTGCTTCGTCGGAGAACGGACAGGGTGCTTTTTTAGCAATGGAGCAGGCATTTAAAGTATCCGGACTGACAAAGGAAGATATCGATTATATTAACGTTCACGGAACGGCTACGCCCAATAATGATTTATCAGAAGGAATTGCCATGATCAGGATCTTTGGTGAAAATCAGGTCCCTGAATTCAGTTCTACCAAAGCTTTTACAGGCCATACTTTGGCAGCAGCGGCAGGAATTGAAGCTGTATTTTCCATTCTGGCCATGCAGCACGGCCTTATTTTCCCCAACCTGAATTTCAAAACAAAAATGCAGGAGTTTGATCTGACTCCCGTTACTGAGCTGAAGGAGAAAAACATCAACCATGTTCTTTCCAATTCATTCGGTTTCGGAGGCAATTGTTCTACTTTAATTTTCTCAAAATCATGAGTGCAGTATACATCAACAGTGCATCCTGCATCTCTGCACAGGACACTTTAAAAAAGAATTTTTTTCAGGATCTGGTAGTCAAAAATACTGCTCAGATCTTAAAAGCTATAGAACCGAACTATAAAGAATTCATTCCTCCTGCCATGAGCAGAAGAATGTCTAAAACAGTAAAAATGAGTTCCGTAGCTTCACATTACGCATTAAAAGAAGCCGGAATTGAACAGCCGGATGCCATTATTGTAGGAACGGGAATGGGATGTTCACAGGATTCTGAAAAGTTCCTGAAAAACGTGATCGATAACAATGAAGAGTTTTTAACTCCTACATTCTTTATTCAATCTACTCATAATACTGTTGCGGGACAGATTGCTTTGGGTCTTCAATGTCATGCGTACAACTTCACGTACGTCAACACCTCTTCATCCCTGGAATTCTCGTTCCTTGATGCTAAACTGCAGATTAATGATGGAGAAGCAGAAAACGTACTCGTTGGTGCAGCAGATGAGCAGACCGACAGAACTATGGAGCTGTACCGCCTTAACCATACCATCAAAAAAGAAGAAAATCTTCCCGCCGATTATCTGCATTCGGAAACAAATGGCGTGATCTGGGGTGAAGCAGCAGCATTTTTCGTTTTAGGAAAAGATAAAACTGAAAATTCTTATGCTAAACTTAAAGACATTCAGATACTCAACAGACTGGATCTGGAAGAAACACAGTCATTTGTGACGGATTTCCTTGCTAAAAATAATCTGACCAACGAAAACATTGATGCTGTAATCTTAGGTTTCAGCGGTGATGCAAAATCTGATGTCTATTATGACAAAGCAATAGATCTTTTCCAAAATTCAGCTTTACTGTATTACAAACATCTGAGCGGTGAATTCAATACAGCGAGTGGCTTTTCAACTTTTATGGCCTGCCATATCCTGAAAGAACAGCAAATCCCTGACATTATGATGATTAACTCAGAAAAGAAGACTGAAATTAAAAATATTCTTCTTTATAATCATCTGGCAGGTAGTGATCACAGTTTAGTGTTGCTGGAGAGAGCTTTTTAAGCGTAAAGGGGCAAAAGGGCAAAAAAGTAAAAAGGCTGAATGGCTAAAGGCTAAATCGTTGATTTAAAAACGGCTAAAATTTCCAAAGATGAAACATTATCCATTTATTCTATTTTATCTTTTCTGTAACGTTTTTATTTATGCGTTTCATGGCAGTTTTTGGGTCTATATCGCTTGCTTTCTGGCTTTTTCTGCTGTAGTGGTCTGGGGTTCTTTCGATATTGGCCTTGGCTATTTCGTGAACAGCATTACTCACAAAAGAACAAAAATCAATGAGGTTGCCCTGACTTTTGATGACGGACCGACAGAATTTACACCTAAATTCTTGGATTTACTCAAAGAACATCAAGTAAAAGCCACTTTTTTCTGCATCGGGAAACAGATCGAAAAATATCCTGAAACCTTTCAGAGAATTATCGCAGAAGGCCACACTGTTGGAAACCATACCTATTCACATTCCAATAATACCGGATTTTTATCTGCTTCAAAAATGACAGAGGAAATCAGGAAATGTGACGAAGTAATGTTGACAACAGGTAATATACAAAATAACCTTTACCGTCCTCCTTTCGGGGTTACCAATCCAAGTATTGCAAAAGCTATTAAAAGAACTCATAAAAAAAGCATCGGCTGGAATGTCCGTTCGCTGGACACCATTACAGACGACGAAAAAAAGATTTTTAAGAGAGTAACTACAGATCTGAAAAAAGGCAGTATCATCCTTCTTCACGATACCTCTGAAAAGACGTATAACGTATTGGTAGATTTATTGCTATTTTTGAAGGAGAAAAAATACTCGACATTTACAGTCGATTCAATTCTAAAATCAAAGAAAAATGATTAAAAATATTGCTTTTGGAGCATTTTTATTAGTTTCCGGCTTCATTTCTGCACAAATGACGGCAATGTCAGGTGCAGAAGCAAAAGCGTTTGTAGCTAAAGTTTCTTCTGAAACCCAGGAGATCAAAACGCTGCAGAGTGATTTTACCCAGACCAAAAAGATGGATTTTCTGGATAAAAACATTGTTACTTACGGTAAAATGTCGCTAAAAACTCCCAATATGCTGAGCTGGAGATATACAAAGCCTTATCAGTACAGCATTGTTTTTAAGGATAATAAAATTTTCATTAACGACCAGGGAAAAAAATCTTCCGTAGATGCCAAAAGCAAAACCTTTGAGAAGATCAATAAGCTGATCGTGGGAAGTTCGAACGGAAAAATGTTCAGCGATCCTGAATTTTCTGTTTCCTACTTCAAAAACGGGAACTTCAATGTGGCCAAATTCACCCCGAAATCTGCCCAGCTGCTGAAATACATCAAACAGATCGAACTTCATTTTCCTAAGAACCAGTCTACGGTTTCGCAGGTGAATATGACGGAAGCTTCCGGTGACACGACCAATATTGTTTTCAAAAATACAAAGATCAATGCCGCGATTGCTGCTTCGGAATTTAGCCTGTAGCCTTGTTTTTGTGCTATTTGTTTCCTGTAGGACCTACAAGCTTACAGATGCAAGACCGGTTCAAAGCTCTGAAAAAACAGTAGAAAATCTCTATTTTTCTTCCGGTGAAGACTATGTCTATAAATGCCAGATGGATATTTATAAAAATCATGTCAGCGGAATTCTGATCATTAAAAAACTTAACGAAACCACTCACCGCGTAGCCATGACCTCAGATTTCGGAAACAAACTGATCGATTTCGAGATTTCTGAGAATGATTTTAAACTGAATTACGTTCTTCCGGATCTGGATAAAAAGATTGTAATTAATTTTCTAAAGAACGATTTCCAGCAGCTGCTGAAAAGACAATATCCTGTGAATGAGTCTTTTGAAAACGATCATTCTAAAATTTATCTTTCAAAGGTTGATCATAAATCCTATTATCTGTTTTTCAACAAGGAAAGCAATCTTCTGAAAGAGATTATTTATACCAGAAACAATAAGGAAAAAATAGATTTTACTTTTGAGGCAAAAAAACATATCTTCGCGGATAGCTTAAACCTGCAACACAAGGACTTTAAGATCAATATAAAACTATTTCAAATAACCGAAAACGAACAGAATTAACATGAAAAAACTTCTATTTCTCATCACAGCATTGGTCTCGGGCTTTACTTTTGCCCAGGTAACATTTTCCCCGGGAATAAGAGCAGGAGCCAATTTTTCTCACTTTTCGAACAGTGAAGAGTTTAATTATTACTATTATGAAGAGTTTCCCAATGCTGAGAAGCCTTATCTGGATTATAAAACCAAAACAGATTTTTATATAGGTTTTCTCGGGAATATCCGTTTTGCAAAATTTTATGCACTACAGCCGGAAATCAACTATTCCAGACAGGGGGCAAAAATAAGTACGAACGTTAACAACTGGGATGGGAAAACCCTTTCCGTATCCTACCTTGGATTACAGCTTGTGAATAAATTTTATTTCAATCAGTTCAATGTACACGTTGGCCCGACTTTGGAATTTGTGGTAGACAAAAAGAACTTTGATCCTGAAAATGAAATCGATCTGGGAATCACTGCCGGGCTGGGGTATGATATTACTAAAAATTTTGGTATCGAAGCCAGAGTAAAAAAAGGATTTGTCCCGGTAGACAGCTACAACAGAAATCATTCCAACGTTGTTTTCCAGACGGGCCTTTATTATACATTTAACATGAAAAAATAGCATTATGCAAACTATTCTTACAGACTTTTACACTTTAGAATCTTATGAAAAGGCAGAAAACGGAAGTTTCACCGCCCATATTCATCTGAATAAGGATCATGATATTTTTAAAGGCCACTTTCCGGGAAATCCGGTAACGCCGGGAGTCTGTATGATGCAGATTGTAAAGGAACTTACGGAAGAGTTTACAGGTTCTAAATTATTCCTGAAAACAGCTTCCAATGTAAAGTTCATGGCAATTATTAATCCTTTCGAGACCCCGGACCTGAAACTTCAGCTGGATATTACTGAAAATGAAGAAGATGTTAAAGTAAAAAATACCACTTCTTTTGGCGAGACTATTGCATTAAAAATGTCAGTAAGCTATAAAAAATAATTTATGAAACTTTTCCTATCCCTCATCACCGCTTTTATTTTTTTCTTTCAAAGTGATTTAGAAGCTTTAAGAAACAGCTATGCAAAGGCCAATTCGTCCAATGCCAATACAGAAGCATTCATTAACCTTGCTGAAAAGCAGTCCGGATCAGATGCTGTAACAACAGGCTATAAGGCAGCAGCTAAAATCATGGAAGCCAAGATTACCAAAAAGGACAGGAAAGCACTTGTAAAAAGTGGTGCCACCAGCCTTGAAAGTATTATCAAAAGCAACCCGAATAATATAGAACTGAGAGTGATCAGGTTAAGTGTTCAGGAAAATATTCCGAAAATAGTCGGATACAGAAGCAGTATGAAAGATGATAAGGCGTTCCTGATCAATAACTACAGCAAGCAGAATTCAGCTCTGAAAAGCTATGTGAAAAAATTCGCGATGCAGTCCAAATCCTTTACAGATACAGAAAGAGCTTCCCTAAAATAAAACCATGACCCTTCCTGAAGTACAAAATGCAATTTCTGAAAAGAAGATCTGCGTTTTAATACCGACCTACAATAATGAAAAAACTCTGAAAAGAGTAATAGACGGCGTGCTGGACTACACCGGAAACATTATTGTAGTAAATGATGGCTCTACAGATTCCACCCCGCAGATATTATCCCAGTATTCTCAGATAACGGTGATCTCCCTGCCTGAGAACAAAGGAAAAGGTAACGGGCTTAAAATCGGCTTCAGAAAGGCAAAGGAACTGGGTTATCATTACGCTATTACCATTGATTCCGACGGACAGCATTATCCGGATGACATTCCTGTATTCGTAGAAGCATTGCTTAAGGAAAAAGAAGATGTGCTTCTGATTGGAAACCGGAATATGTCCCAGGATGGAATTCCGAAAAAAAGCAGCTTTGGAAACAGGTTTTCCAACTTTTGGTTCTGGTTCGAGACCGGAATAAAGCTTGAAGATACCCAATCCGGCTACAGGTTGTATCCTCTGCTGAGGATTCCTAAGAAATATTTTACTCCAAAATTTGAATTCGAGATCGAGATTATTGTAAGGACAGCATGGAGGCATGTTCCTGTAAAAAATGTCCCGGTAAAGGTTTTGTATGATCCTGCAGAAAGGGTTTCTCATTTCAGACCGTTCAAAGATTTTACACGGATCAGCATCCTGAATACGATTTTGGTGACCATCACCCTGCTTTACATTATTCCGAGAAACTTCGTGAATAATTTCAAAAAAAAAAGCTTTAAAAGGTTCATAAAGGAAGATGTACTGGAAAGTGACGGCAGCAACCGTACGAAGGCTTTTTCAATTGCCCTCGGTGTTTTTATAGGGCTTTCTCCTTTCTGGGGATTCCATACTTTACTTGTTATTTCGTTATCTGTCCTTTTTAAACTGAATAAAGTGCTGGCATTTATTGCGTCCAACGTAAGCCTTCCACCTTTTATACCTTTCGTCATTGCAGCTTCCCTTTTTCTGGGATCGCCTTTTGTACATGGCGACAGTAATATTTTAAGCAGTGAACTGAATTTTGAGCTGATTAAAAATAACCTTCTCCAGTATGTGATCGGAAGTGCTATTCTGGCTACTTCAATGTCTGCTCTTTGCGGAATCGGGACTTTTCTTTTCCTGAATAAACTGAATCCGGAGAATAATTAATCTTAATACGCTTCTGTTTTAATCAGTAAGGAAGCTTGGAGTCCATTCTCCTTAAGTTTACTATCCCGAGCTCAGGTTATTACTTAAAAACAACATCCGAAAAGGATAACGGACTCATAATCAAGGTGACAAATAGGGCAAGGATAACCAAAACCAGTTGGTACTGGTAGTAGGTTTTTGCTTTATCTTCATCTTTCACTTCAAAAGTAAATTTAATTTTTTCCGGCTTCCTGATCATCATCCAGATAAAAGCCAGAATAACAAGATTCAATACGATTGGTGCAAAAAGAAATAATTTGCTTCCAAACCCGTCATTCTTTCCTCCGTAACCGTGAATGGGAATGATATCTGGAATAGAACTATATTTTGTAAGCAAATAAGTGGTATAGGCGATAATGATTATCAAAGGAATGCAGAATAGCAGTTTTATAGGTCTGGGGATCATTTTAATTTCTTTAGCGTTTTTTTCAGGTACTTTTCCACATTCTGCCTGTCCGGAACGGTGGTGATTTCTTTTGTCAGAGCCGTTTCAAACTCAGTTTTGGCTTTCGCAAATTCATTTATTCCAAAGTAATATCTTCCCGCCTGATAATAGACCAACCAGAAATCCGGGTTCATGGACTGATAGTAGGGAATAAAATCATCTGTCAATACTATATCCTTATGATCGATGGCATTATTTACTTCCGCTCCCAGCATCTTGGACATTTCATAATGATTGAACTCCTCTGAATCTGCAAAAGGGTCTCTGGCAATATTGAGTGCCGTTTTTGCCTGTAAACCCTGCTCTGCTTTTTTGCCGGAAAAGATCTCGTTCAGGTCATAACACACAAATTCTCCCAGCTGATAAGGATTTGAGGAAACCCAGACCAGTCTTTTTTCAGGAGAAAAAATAACTGCGTGATGGGCCAGCAGCTGATTAATTGCTTTTTCATTTCCATAGCCTATTTTTTCACCTTTTAAACCGGATTTATCCCGTAAAATAGCAGCCATTTTTTCGGGATTGAGTTTTTTCTTTTCCTGAAGAAGCTCCTGAAGCTTTTCGTAACGGTATTCGGAATGGCTTTCTTTAATGTGTTTCTGGTTCCTTTTATCGTCTTTGTAAGCTTCTGACTGAAAATGATTGGTACAGAATACCCGGCTCGTATTTTCTACTTTGTAAACGCCGAAGTTTTTAGGCGACACTTCAACGATTACTGCATTTTTATCCTGTGCGCTTCCTACCAGAATGGATTCAGAGACGAAAACTTTTCTTTTTTTGGCAATGGCGATTGCTTCATCAATATTTTTCGCATACTGCAGAATTTCCCGTGTCACAAGAGAAATCGGGGTTTTGGCAGTCAAAGGAATTTTAGATTTTCCGGCATTGATCGTTACGGTAATTCCTTCTTTATTCATCCCAGAGACTACACCAATCATTCCCGGCCAGCTTACGGACATATAGGGAATCCCGGTTTCCGGTTCTACAAATTCGACCAGCTTATTTTTAGCAAAATCGTCTCCAACATAAAAATCGAAATTTCTTCCGATGAGGAGATCCCCGTCTTCCGTATTTTCATTCCAGACAGCCAGCGAAGTACATCCTACCATAGCCAAATCCTGCATAGCGTGGCCAATGTCGTGAGCGCCGTGAAGATATAGATTCCGAAGGTATTTTGGCGCAATAAAGTTGTATTGATCTGAGGAATATTGGGACAGACCGTATAGTTCCACCTGGTAATCTTCCCTTACATTCAGGTACATTTTCCTGTTGTACCATTTCAGGAATCCGCGAAGCAGTTTCTGCTTAAATTTTGAAGGAACAAAACCTTCCACTTTTGAGAAGAATATTTCTTCCTGTTTCTGCATCAGGTTCTGGGTTAAGGCTCCGTTGTTATAACCAAGCTGTAAAGGATTTCCTTTAATATAAAGTTCCCAGATCTGCTGCTTATTTTTGGTTAAATAATTCCGGTTGAAACTGAACGTAGAATCATTGATTTTATTCACTTTGGGAGTTTCCAGAGCATATGTGCTGATATCTGGAATATGATGGATGGATTTTGAGACTCCACATGAAATAAGGGAAAGGATAAGGAAAAGCTGAATCCCCCGAAATATTGAAATAAGCCTGTTATTTGTTTTCATTCGAATTAATCATTTGTTTCAGACGTTCATCTACGATTTCTTTTCCCAGAATTTCTGCACAGGTATTGAATGCCCCAATCGTTACGCCCAGAATTCCATGCATATTCACAGATTGGCCGGTAAGAAACAGATTATCGATCTTGGTACGGGGTGAAACCATTGTTTTCAGAGGATTATCCGAGTTTTTCATATAACCGTACATATTTCCTTCAAAGCTGCCTATATAATCCCTGTAGGACAGGGGTGATGAAGTATAAATGCTTTTTATGGAATGTCGGAGGTTAGGAATTTTCTTTTCCAGAGCAGTAATCATTTTTTCTGCTTTTTCTAATTTGAACTGTTCATATTTTAATCCTCTTTCATGCTCATCAGCAACGGTATTTACAGTTTCTTTCCAGGCTTTGACCTCTTCAAAATTCATATAGGAGATTGCCGTAAGGCTTTCTGCGTAATCCGGATGATGTTTTGATGACGTAGAGGAAAGCATGTAGGTTTCCGGCCAGCTTTCTTTGCTGTAGCGGAATGCATTCCATATCATTTCTTCTGACGAATAGTGGTAAATATTATAATTGAAGCTCGGAAACGACTGTGGTTTCAAGACCAGATAAACACTGAAGCACGATGAAACGGGTTCCCAGCTCAGGACCCTGTTCAGAAATGATTTTCTGAGCTTTTCTTCTCCGATTAACTTAATAAATAAACGTATTTCTATGTTGGAAATGAATTTCTTTGCTGCATATTCTTTTCCTTCTTTTGTTTTTACGGAAGACAATACTCCGGTTTCATTAAAAATAAATGCAGAAACCTCGGAATGCTTATGTACCTCTGCGCCATGTTCACGAAGTTTTTTGATGAGCAGTTTTGTGATCTGGCTTCCTCCTTTTACGCACTTGTAAGCACTTTGAATATAAGAGTTTACCGTTAAAGCATGAACATAAAAAGGGCTATTTTCAGAGTCGCCGCCATATAAAAAATTGGATCCCAGCAATACTGCCTGCAGCTTTTTGTCCTGGGTGACAGATTCTATAAATCTTTTGGTATTAAGGTGGAGGATTTCCTCATTGTAGCTTTCTTTCCCGATTACCTGGTATCTTGGAAACTGGGCACATACATACTGAATTTCCTCACAGTAGCTTTCTAAATTCTGCCTTTCGTTGGGGAAATGGGCAGCCAGTTGTTCAATGAAGTTTTCATAACCCTGCGCATGAGGATATTCAATATTTTCATCGCCGAAGGAAATCCTGTCATAACCGTCTTCATCCATTTTATGCAGCTTCAGGTCGTCCATAATTTCCAGGTAGGAAAAGAACTGATGAAGGTTCTGCCCTTTTGAAAGACCGCCCAGGTAATGAACTCCGGTATCAAAAATGAGCTTTTGCCGGGAAAAAGTCTGGAGATTTCCGCCGTATTGGTTGTTTTTCTCCAGGACACAGACCTTCAGGCCTTCTTTGGCCAGAATAAGAGCCGAAACAAGACCTCCCAATCCGCTGCCGATCACAAGTATGTCGTATTCTTTTTTCAAAAGAGGAAAAGCTGTGTTTTTTTTGTTTAAACGGAAATGCAGGTGCAGGAAAATGGCGCTAAACCATATTTCATTTTCTGAATTGCCGGATGATTTGAGTTTATTAATTAGTTTTCGCTGTTAAAATTAGAAAAATTAATCAATATCATCCCAAAAATCGAAATAATTGAACCATTGAAGGGGATATTTTCTGATCATGGTTTCAAGGTTTTGCGTGTAGGAATTAAGAAGTCCCTGAGAATCACGGTTTTTAATATTTTTCGCCACCCTTGCATATAAGTGATAATGCAGGTTCTTTTCTTTCATCACATACACATAAACCACGGGGACTCCCAGTCGTGAGGCAATAAGGAAAGGACCGGCCGGAAACCTGGCGCTTTTTCCCAAAAGATCCGCCTCGAGATATTTTGAACCTTCAAAATAACGGTCTCCCGTAAAGCAGATCAGCTCATTATTGGACAAAGCCTGATTGATCTCAAAAATATGGGACATATCATCTTTGACGTAAATGAATTTGATGTTGCTCTGTTTTATGGCAACACTTTCCAGGTATTCTTTGATTACGGTTACTTCCTGATCTGTGGTCACCAGATTGATCTGGCAGTCGAAATCGATATCTGCAAAGAAATGTTCTGCGATTTCAAAATTTCCGATGTGGGCACTGATGAGCACTCCGCCTTTTTTTTCCGCGAGCAGATTGGTAAGATTTTCAACACCATCAAATTCGTAGGTGTATTTTTCCCTTAAGCCGGCAGAAATTGCCGTTTTATCAATCAGCACTTTTCCGAAGGTAAAATAGCTTTTGAATACAGAAATTTTTGATTTCCAATACCCATAGCCAAGTCTTTTCTGAAAATAGTAAAAGATGAAGCGGTTGCTTTTTTTAAGGAATAAAAAATAATAGGAAGCTACAAAATACAGGACAAAATATGAACTGCGTATGCCGATATTTCTAATACACCAAACGAATATTTTATACCCCGTTATGGTTCCTTTAGATTTACCTTTCCACTTGTTCATAAGTACAGTTTACCAATTTATCACTGTACCAGTATAACAATAGCTTAGTTTATTGTTATACTGGTACAGTGTTCTATTGTTACATTATTAAAAAATAAAGTTCAATCGATAGTTATGCATTTTTTTCAGCAATTTTATTTTCAATAGTAGTGTAGAAATCATCAAATGTTACCATTTTCTTGAAGTCTGCCTCCCCTAATTTCACCCCGAAATTAGATTCAATAACAACGACCATATCAATATAGTCCAGACTGTCCAGCCCGAGTGTTTTTTTCAGGTTGGCATCATTGCTGATCTCATCGCCATCCACTTCGAATTCGTTTACTAAGAAATCATTAACGATGTCAACAATTTTTTCCCTTTCCATGTTTTTAATCAAATTTTTTAACTATTAATGCGGAGTTGGTTCCCCCAAATCCGAAAGAATTCGACAAAAATACGTCAATTTTTTGATTTTTCGTTTTTGAGACCAAATTTATCTTTTTTGCCTCATCGTCAGGGTTTTCCAGATTGATATTCGGAGCTATGAAATCGTTCTGCATCATCAGAATGGAGTATACCACTTCACTTGCTCCTGCCATCCAGCATTCATGGCCGGTCATGGATTTTGTAGAGCTTACGGGAACTTCGCTTCCGAAAATTTCATGGATCGCTTTAGCTTCATTGGCATCACCAATTGGTGTGGATGTCGCATGAGCATTAATATAATCGATATCTTCCGCTTTTAATCCTGATTGTTTCAGGGCTCTGTCCATGGCTAAGGCCGGGCCGTCAACATTGGGTGTAGAGATATGCCCGCCGTTTGAAGAGAAACCATAGCCTACAATTTCTGCAAGAATAGTAGCCCCTCTTTTCTGTGCAGATTCAAGGCTTTCTACAATAAGGCTGGCGGCGCCTCCGCTTGGGATAAGACCGTCTCTTTCTGCATCAAAAGGTCTGGATGCTTTTGTGGGCTCATCCTCTCTTACGGAGAAAACACCAAGTCCGTCAAAGCTCGCCATTGAATATTTGTTGGTTTCCTGTGCTCCTCCGCAGATAATCATATCCTGAAACCCGTTTTTGATCATCATGTAAGCAAGTCCCAAAGAATGGGAACCGCTTGCACAGGCTGCACTGATGGTAAGGTTGATTCCTTTCAGCTTAAAAATCGTTGAAAGGTTCATGGTTACCGTAGAGTTCATTGATTTGAAGATAGCACCAGACCCCATCAGGGTTGTATCTTTTTTCTCCCTGGCAATGTCAATGGATTCAACTACTGCCTGAGAAACACTGTCGTTTCCGTATAAAATTCCCACTTCGTGAGCATCCAGGAAATCCTGGTCTATTCCTGCCTGTTTCAGGGCATCTGTGGTAGCAAGATAAGCATATTCGCTTTCCTCTCCCATACTTACACGCTGACGCCTGTTAAGCAGGTTTTTAAGATCCGGCTTAGGCACTACTCCGGTAAGGCCGGACCTGAACCCGAATTCTTTTCTCTCCTGTACTAAAGCAATACCGGATTTTCCTTGATATAGGGATTCTCTGACCTCTTCCAAAGAGGTCCCGATGCAAGAATAAATTCCCATTCCGGTAATTACAACCCTATTTTCCATTTATAATTAAGATTTTAGATGGCAGGTTACAGGTTGCAGCTCTTTACTGCTACCTTTTACCTGCTACCTGATTTATGAATAAATTCCCCCGTTGATGTTCACTACTTCCCCGGTAATGTATGAAGCTTTCCTGGAAGCCAGAAAGGCTACAAGGTCTGCCACTTCTTCGGCCTCGCCAAATCTGTTGGCAGGGATCATGGCTTTCATTTCGTTTTCATTAAAATCCTGGGTCATATCTGTTCTGATAAATCCGGGAGCCACTGCATTTACCGTGATATTTCTCTTGGCAACTTCCTGGGCAAGTGCTTTTGTAGCGCCTACCAAAGCTGCTTTTGCTGCAGAGTAATTCGTTTGCCCCGCAGTTCCTTTTACCCCGGAAACAGAGACCATATTGATAATTCTTCCGTATTTATTGCGTAAAAGCTTCTGGATAAAGAAGTTGGTTACATTAAAAAATCCGTTCAGACTTGTATTGATCACACTGTTCCAGTCTTCACTCTGCATCCACATGAATAATCCGTCTCTTGTAATACCGGCATTGTTTACGATCACCTCAACAATTGCATCAGGGTTTTTGTCCTGCCATTCCGTTAAAACATTCAGGGTTTCTTCAGCATTGGCCACATCGAATTTAAGGATTTCACCTGTAGCTCCAAGCTCTTCTACTTTAGCCAAAGTTTCCTTTGCCGCGGTTTCATTAGAAGCGTAGTTGACGAGTATATGATAGTTTTTTTCTTCCGCCAGTTTTATACAGACTGCTCTTCCAATTCCCCTGGAGCCGCCTGTGACAATTGCACATTTCATGTGTTAGTGTTTATTTAGGTTTAGTTTTTTTTAAGTTAAATTCCGTTCTTCCTGTATGACAATTCATTATCACGGATAATTACATTGCCTTTAAATATTTCTTTACTTCTTCCAGATACGGGTACATTACCATATCATCTGAGAACGCAGGAATGATCTTTCTTATTTCGTCATACAGCTCCCTGGTAGAAGAAGATACTTTATCCTGAAAACCAAGGTATTCAACAGCCTGAATGATCGTGATAGCTTCAATCGCCAATACTTCAAATGCATTTTCAATCACTTTCCGGCAGATTACCGCAGCATTGGCTCCCATGCTCACAATATCCTGATTATCATTGTTATTAGGTATACTGTGAACATACATGGAATTCGACAGCATCTGGCTTTCCGCAGTAGTAGAAGTTGCTGTAAACTGTACTCCCTGCATTCCGAAATTAAAGCCTAATTTACCTAAATTTACAAAAGGAGGCAAGATTTCGTTGATCTTTGCATTTAAGAGGTAGTTCAGCTGTCTTTCCGCCAGCATAGTGAGCTTGGTAACAACGATCTTCAGCTTATCCATTTCCAGCGAAATATAGTCTCCGTGGAAGTTTCCGCCATGATATACATGTTTGTCCTCTACATTAATGATCGGGTTGTCATTGGCTGAATTGATCTCGTTTTCAAGAACATTTTCCGTATATTCCAACGTATCTAAAACAGGTCCCAGGATTTGAGGAACACATCTCAGTGAGTAATATTCCTGTACTTTTTCCTTAAATACTTTTTCCTGCTCTTCAAAATGGGTATAAAGATGGTCTTCTCTTTTTCTGATCAGCTTACTGTCAGCTAGATGCTTACGCATTTTTTCTGCTACTTTTTGCTGGCCGTAATGTTTTTTCGTTCCGTTCAAAGCTTCGGAAAGGTGATCATCATAAGCCTGAACAATCTCGTTAATGGCACAGGAAAGTCTGATGGAAATATTCGTTAACTGATTCGCTTTGTATGCATTAACAATTCCTATTCCGGACATAACAGAAGTTCCGTTCATCAAAGCCAGACCTTCGCGGATTTCTACTTTGATCGGTTCCAACCCTTCTGCTTCAAAAACTTCTTTTGTGGCTTTTCTTTCACCTTTATAGAAAACCTCACCTTCTCCGATCAGGACTAAAGCAAGATGGGCAAGCTGTACCAAATCACCACTTGCACCAACTCCTCCGTGCTCAAAAATCAACGGCGTAATATCTCTGTTGATCAATTCTTTAAGCAAATGAACAACGGACTGATGAACGCCTGAATTTCCAAGGGAAAGGGTATTCAATCTGGCCAGCATACATGCTTTTACTTCCTCTGTAGGCAGTGGATTCCCGATTCCTGAAGAATGACTTCTGATCAGGTTATACTGAAGCTGGTGGGTATCTTCATCGCTGATCTTGAACTGGGCCATTGGTCCGAAACCTGTATTGACTCCGTATATTACTTTATTTTTCGAAAATTCCTTCAAAAACTGAAAACTTGTTTCTACTCTATCCAAAAGTGATTCGTCCAGTTCAATTTTTCCGTTCTCAATGATAATTTTTTGAAAATCCTTCAGTTCTAAAAAGTTATTTATTTTCATCAATTAAAAGTAATAGTTGCTAATTTTGTAAAATATTAATTATTTGTCACTAATTTAGCGGCAAAGATAGAAGTTATTATTAAAATAAAAAATCAAGATGAGTAAAGAATTTGTTGACGTTCTCGTAATCGGTGCTGGACCTTCCGGATGCGTATCTTCTTCATACTTAAAGAAGAACAATGTCAACGTAAAGGTTGTTGAAAAGACAAAATTCCCAAGACTGGTAGTTGGCGAAAGCTTAATTCCCAGGGTAATGGATCATTTTGATGAAGCAGGTCTTTTTCCGGCTCTGGATAAAATGGGCTTCGAAAAAAAGCTGGGGGCACGGTTTTTAAGAGGTAATGAAGTCTGCATTTTTGATTTCAGCGACAAGTTCGGTGAAGGCTGGGACTGGACCTGGCAGGTTCCCAGAGCAGATTTTGATAACACGCTGGCCCAGGAAGTAATCAACAAGGGAATTGATCTGGAGTTTGAAACGGAGGTCATTGATATCCGGTTCAACGGTACAGATTCTGTAACAACGGTAAGAAATAAAGATGGTGAAACGAAAGAGATCCATTCTAAGTTCGTGATCGATTCAAGCGGCTACGGAAGAGTTCTGCCAAGGCTTCTTGATCTTGAAAAACCATCAAAATTATCTCCTCATTCTGCTATTTTTTCTCATGTAGAGGACATTAACAGAGAAGAGGGAGAAGAAGGTACTTTAATTTCTTTTGATATCATCGAAACTGAAGTATGGCTTTGGGTAATCCCTTTTTCCAACGGAAATACGAGTGTGGGAATTGTAGGTCCTACAGAATATATTGAAAAACTGTCTGAAAACGGTGATACAACGGAAGCATTAAGAAAAGCTATTTCCCTTTCTGATTATTATGTAAAACGTTTTGGCAATATGGATTTTCTTTTTGAACCAAGACATCTGAAAGATTATTCCTGCTCGGTAAAACAGCTGTTTGGTGATGGATATGCCCTGACAGGAAATGCTTCTGAGTTCCTTGACCCTGTTTTTTCATCGGGAATGGCATTTGCCACGGAATCCGGGATGCTTGCCGCGAAATTGGCTTTAAGACAGCTTAATGGTGAGAAAATCGACTGGCAGAAAGAGTACACAGATTATATACTTTATGGCGTGGATGTTTTCACAACTTATGTGAAAGAATGGTATACGGGGAACCTTCAGGAGTTATTTTTCCACAGGCCTGAGAATGAAGATGTAAAGAGAAAAATATGTGCGGTTTTAGCCGGCTATGTCTGGAATAAAGACAATCCTTTTGTAAGAAAACACGATACAGTCATTAAAAATCTTGCGAACCTCATCAAAATGGAGAAACAGCAGGAACAATCATAACAAAAGGGTCTGAATATTTTCAGACCCTTTTTGTTTTTATTGAAGTGCTTTCTTTATTTCCGCTCCGAGTTTTTTACCTGTAACTTCATAAGCTCCGGCAATTCTTCCGTATTCCCAGGCAAAATCTTTATTCATCTTTTTCCCCTGGATTTTATCAGCTTGTAATCTCATCACCACATTGGAAGGATTATCTGTCTCTACAAACGTTAGGTCAGCGGTTAATTTCGCTTCCTGTGAACCGATCATTCCGCCGTACCAGCCTGCATAGATCCATTTTGCATCAATGATTAATGTATATTTAGCTTTAGTATTGTTTGTAAAAGTTACTTTTTTTGATTTGCTGTTGACTCCTTTAAAGAAATAATTCAAATATTCTGAAGTTTTAAACTGCCCCCACTGATGTTCCCAGTTTTTCCAGACCGCTTCACTTTTTTTAGCTGTGATATCTGCTTTTCTGTTTTCAATATATTGTGCCTCTGTAAGGTTTTTCTCCTGATATACAGCATTATCGAACTTCAACTGAACATTCACTTCGGTCTGGTCTTTTAAGAAATCGAAATTTCCGGATTCGAAGTTGATTTGATTTTGGGCAAAAGCCACTGCCGTCATTGCTACGAATATTAGCAATAATAATTTTTTCATAGTTATTAGTTTCTAAAATTAAGTTTCAAATATATTATAAATATTGACCTGTTGAAACTGCTGTCACTTTTTTTCTTTATAATGATTGGCTTTTAAAGCCAACATTTTTGAGGTTTTAGCATAACATTCTGCAATTCTGTCATTGTGATTGGGAATTCCGATAACATTGTCGCCTGTAGCTCCGACACCTTCCACAACCAGTAAAACATTCGAGGGATTGTCTGTTTCTACAAAAGTCATTCTGGAATCCAGTTTGGCAGGTTCGTTAATCACTCCGCCGAACCATCCTTGGGAAATCCATGTAGGCTCTACAATAAGTGTATATTTTGTCTTTTCAATGTTGGTGGCCGCTTTGATATTGATATTTTTATTCCATGAAGCTAAAAACTTATCCGGGAAACTTGTTTCTTTGGAATATTCCCAGTCTTTCCTCCACTTTTCAGCTTCTTCTTTACCGCCGGATTGCTCAATATCTTCCATTCTGTCTTTAATATACTGATCTTCTTTTTTGCAAAAGTGACACCTTCAAATTTGAAAACCACTTTAATAAACTTCTGATCTTTCAGGAATTTGTAATCACCGGAAACTACCCTTACTCTCTGCGCCGTCAAGCCCGTGAAAAGAGTTACTAAAATGATGAGAAATATTTTTTTCATGGTTTGTGATGTGTTTTTATCTTAAATCTATGAAGGTAATGGGTTTTCTGCTGTTTGGATTGAAAACTGTTTTGGACAGGATATCAAAATCTATGATCTCAATTTTAGGACTTACCCTTAGCTTAGCCCGGAAGTGATCACGAACTTCATTGACGAAAGTTTCATGGTCCTGTTCTGTGCTCAGCTTGATAATAATTTCATCCAAACCGATTTCATTAGACTGAATTACGATCTGATAACATAAAATAGTATTGAAATCATTTAAAATATCATTCATCGCAGGCGGATAAAGTGTCGTCCCTTTGTATTTGATCATCTGCTGTTTTCTTCCGACAACCGGGCCAAGCCTCATCGTGTTTCTTCCACATTGACACGGTTCATAATGAGCCTTTACAATATCCCCTGTCTTAAAGCGAAGTAAAGGAATGGCTTCTACCCCTAAAGTCGTGATAGTCAACTCTCCGCTTTCTCCTTCCTGAACAGGAACTTCATTATCATCAAGGATTTCTGTGATAATGAGTTCCGGGTGATGATGACCGCCGTGCTGGAATTCACATTCTGTAAAGGCAGTACTCATTTCTGTGGAGGCATAGGTGGAGAATAATTTAATATTCCATTTTTCCTTAATCTTTTGCGAAAGAATATTGTCGGTAAAATCCTGGTTTTTGATGCTTTCCCCAATGCATACTGCGCCATAAACACTTGAATTTTTATAATCCAGCCCGTTCTTTTCAGCATAATCTATCATTTTCAGAAGAAAAGATGGCACTGTGATCAGGTATTTGGGTTTGTATCTGAAAATAGAATCCCACTGAAGCTCAGGAATTCCGGGTCCCATTCTTACCACGCTGGCTCCCATTTTCCTTAATCCCAGAAAATAAGCAAGTCCTGCCATAAATCTTTTGTCGATGGTAGTGATCATCTGGACAACATCTCCTTTCTGAATACCTGCACAGGCAAAAGAGATCGCTTCGTTGTAGGCCAACCTTTCAAGATCATTGTCAGACAATCCAAAAGTGACCGGATCACCCAAAGTTCCTGAAGTGGTACTGTAATCTACAATTTTGTCCTGTGAAATACAGAAAAAATCGTGATTGTACTGCTGCAGATCATTCTTTGTAGTAGTCGGAATTTTCTGAAGATCTTCCAACGTTCGGATATCTGCAGGATTGATATTATTTTCTTTAAATAATTTCTGATAAAAAGGTGAATGAGTCTCAAGATAAGCCAGAAGCTCCTGAAGCTTTTGCTCCTGAAATTTTTTAATTTCCTGGATACCTGATTTTTCGATGGCCGGATAGAATTCCAATGATTTTATTTTTAAAAGACAAATTTATTTAAAATTAAAAGATTGAATGATTAAAAGATTCAATAATTAGTGACCGTTATTATTTTACCGTTGGAAAGTAAAAGTTTGTGTGTTAGTGTTTCCTGCTGTATTGGCTGTGGTTACTTTTAAAGTATGTGAACCTGAACCTTTTGGACATTTTTCATCAAAAACATAAACAAAATCGTTTTTTACACGGGCGAAACGGAGCCATTTCCCATCCAGTTCCGCACGGAATGAAGCAATGTCACCCACTTTAGCTGTTCCTTTCAGCCGTAAAGAGCTGCCGTTTATAAGGACTCCTTCTTTCCAGTTCGCAGAAACAGAAGGCAAACTTTCATCCAACAGCAGAACTGCCGTCCCGAGTCTGTTAAATTCTGCCTCCGCCCGGTCTCCGTTCCATTTGGCTTTTACAGCATCTGTATCACTTTCGTAATCAAACAGCATGACCAGTTTATTTTTTTCTTCATTTGATAATTTCCTGTTGGGTTTTATTTTCAGCGTAAAATAATCATGAACCGGAATGTATGGAGTCTGTAGAACAACAGTATTGGAAATTGCAGCCGGATGGGAAGCCGGTTTTTCATACATTTTAAAGTTCACCGCATCATACACTGCATTTTTACTAAGATTTATTGCCGCATTTTCGGTACTTACTGTTTTTGCTTCATCCGGTTTCACCAATTGATCCGAAGGACTTACCTGCTGCGAATTTACAGCATAACGAACTTTTGTGACCAGCTTACTGGTGTTTCCGTTAACGTCCTTTAAAACAATTTCAATATTGTGAACACTGTCATCCTCAAGGTGAATAATTCCCGTTTTACCAGATGAATTGTAATTTTTCAGCTTCATTCCCGGTAATTCAGATAAATGCTGGATGCTCATTTTATCTCTTGAAAACTTTGTGTAATCTATGCATCCATTAAGATAACGGGTATCGTCATAGCTCACTTTATCTATAGAAAAACTATAGATCAGCTGACCGTCCAGCAACAGTTCTGCCTGATAAATTCCAAGATTAAATCCCTGATTGGCTTTATCTACAGCTTTAACAGCAAAGCTTATTTCGGGTGAGGTAACCTGGATAATATCTGTAGTGTACCCATTTCCGGCTTTTTTAACCGGAATTCCATTTACCCCGGGTTCATAAGTACTGAAACGGCGGTCATACCAATACAATCCGCTGATCGTAGGAACAACACGATCCGGGATATTAAAACCAAAAAGCAGAGGATTAATGCATTCTTCCGTTTTAGTATCCCTGATTTCAAAGTGCAAATGCGGTCCGGCTGAACCTCCGGTATTTCCACTCAAAGCAATAACCTGACCTTTAGTTACAGCAAGCTGACCGGGAGAAAAAGTGATATCCTGCTCCCATTTTTCGTCTTTATACTGTCTTTCTTTTACATACTCATCCAGTTGATCGAAATATTTATTGAGATGGGCATAAACTGTAGTGTAACCATTGGGGTGAGTGATATATACTGCATTTCCAAAACCGTAGCGCTCTACTTTTATCCTGCTTACATACCCGTCAGCCGCTGCAAGAACCGGTAGATTTTCCTGGCTGTTGGTTCTCAGATCCAAACCCATATGAAAATGATTAGCCCGGACAGCCCCAAAATTGGCAGCCAGCTGCATAGGGATGTTCAGCGGATTCCGGAAATAATTTTGCGGGTAATTATTCTGGGCTGATGCGGCAAAATAATTTAGAAAATAAACAACGAAGAGTAGTTTGCAGAAAATTTTCATACGGCATTTGGTTTTGGGATTTATTGAAATTTACAAAATTTTATACTATTAGCGAATAGAATACGGATTTAAGTTCGCGTGAAAGAGTTTTGATTTAGCCACAGACTACACGAATTTACACAATGATGCTATGAAAAATATGCCATTTGTGAAAAGCCATGCCTTTTAATTTTAAATTTGGCTAAAGCCTAATGAATATAGCCCGTTCCTATTGAATAAAACAACCGTGAAAAATAGGGTAAACTGCAAGAAAAATTCACCTATTCACTCTTCACTATTCACCTTCAAACTTCATTCTCCATTTATATTTCTGAAATTGAACTTTTTAATAGATATAAGCTAAATAAAACATATCTTATAAACCGACAAAAATCACTAAATTTGCAGACTTAATTAATCAACGATATTGAGATATTTACAATGAGCCAATTTAAAGAATACAAAAACCTCAACCTTATTGACATAGCCGAGAATGTATCGGAGTTTTGGAAACAGAATAAAACGTTCAGTAAAAGTGTTGAGATTCGCGAGGGTAATCCCGAGTTTGTTTTTTATGAAGGTCCGCCTTCAGCAAACGGTATGCCCGGAATTCATCACGTTATGGCCAGAGCATTAAAGGATATTTTCTGTCGTTTCCAGACGCAGAACGGGAAGCAGGTTTTCCGTAAAGCAGGCTGGGATACACATGGACTTCCTGTGGAACTGGGCGTAGAAAAGGAATTAGGAATTACGAAAGAAGATATTGGCAAAAAAATCTCTATTGAAGACTACAACAAGGCCTGCCGTGAAGCGGTAATGCGATATACAGACGTATGGAATAATCTTACGGAGAAAATCGGATACTGGGTAGACCTTGATGATCCTTATATCACCTACAAGTCCAAATATATGGAAACCGTTTGGTGGCTGCTGAAGCAATTGTATGATAAAGAATTATTGTACAAAGGCTACACGATCCAGCCTTATTCTCCGAAAGCAGGAACAGGACTTTCTTCCCACGAGCTGAACCAGCCGGGAACGTACCGTGATGTTTCAGATACAACGGTTGTGGCACAGTTTAAAGTGAAAAAAGAAACGTCTGAACTGTTTAATGAGGTGGATGGAGATGTGCATATCTTAGCATGGACCACTACCCCATGGACTTTGCCTTCCAACACAGCTTTGGCAGTAGGAAGAGATATTGAGTATGTTTTAGTTAAAACATTCAATCAATACACATTTGAGCCTATTACCGTTGTATTGGCAAGAGTTCTTTTACCTAAAGTGTTCGGTAAGAAATATGCTGAGGGAACGGATGAAGATTTCGCAGGTTACACTGCAGAGAGCAAAGTTATTCCGTTTAAAATAATCAAAGAATTCACGGGAGAGAAACTTGCAGAAACCCAATACGAGCAGCTTATTCCTTGGTTTACTCCTAACGATTCCCCTGAAAAAGCATTCAGAGTAATCATCGGGGATTTTGTAACCACTGAGGATGGTACCGGTATTGTTCACATCGCTCCTACATTTGGTGCAGATGATGCCAGAGTTGGAAAAGAAAACGGAATTCCGCCAATGTTGGTAAAAGATGAGAATGACAACCTTGTTCCTCTTGTAGATCTGCAGGGTAAATTCATCAAAGGGGAAAATGTGCCTGAAGCATTCTCAGGAAAATATATCAAGAACGAATATTACGATGACGGAACTGCTTCTGAGAAATCATGGGATGTGGAACTGGCAATCGTTTTAAAAACTGAAAATAAAGCCTTCAAGGTTGAAAAATATGTCCACAGTTATCCGCATTGCTGGAGAACTGATAAGCCGGTATTGTATTATCCGCTGGATTCATGGTTTGTGAAAATGACTGCTGTGAAGGACAGGCTGGTTAATTTAAACAAAGAAATCAACTGGAAGCCGAAAGCTACCGGAGAAGGACGTTTTGCGAACTGGCTTGAAAATGTAAACGACTGGAATCTTTCCCGTTCAAGATATTGGGGTATTCCGTTGCCGATCTGGAGAACGGAAGATCTTAAAGAAGAAAAGATCATCGGGTCTGTAGAGGAGTTGTACAATGAGATTGAAAAATCCGTTGCTGCAGGATTCATGAAAGAAAATCCTTTCAAAGGTTTTATAATCGGAAATATGTCTGAGCAGAACTATGAACTGGTTGATCTTCACAAAAACGTAGTGGACAAAGTCGTTCTCGTTTCAGATTCAGGTAAAGCAATGAACCGTGAAAGTGATCTGATCGACGTTTGGTTCGATTCAGGATCTATGCCTTACGCTCAGCTGCATTATCCGTTTGAGAATAAGGAAATGATCGATAATAACAAGGCATTCCCTGCTGACTTCATCGCAGAAGGTGTTGACCAGACCCGTGGTTGGTTCTATACGCTTCATGCGATCGGAACAGCTGTTTTTGATTCTGTTGCTTATAAAAACGTAATGAGTAACGGACTTGTTCTGGATAAGAACGGTCAGAAAATGTCAAAACGTTTAGGAAATGCGGTAGACCCGTTTGAAACGCTTTCAGTATACGGACCGGATGCCACAAGATGGTATATGATCTCGAATGCAAATCCTTGGGAAAACCTGAAGTTCGATATCGAAGGAATTGATGAGGTGAGAAGAAAATTCTTCGGAACACTTTACAACACTTATTCATTCTTTGCACTCTATGCGAATGTAGACGGATTCAATTATTCTGAAAAAGAAGTGGAAAACCGTCCGGAAATCGACCGATGGATCCTTTCCGAGCTGAACCTTTTAATCAAAGAAGTAAAAGCATTCTACGAAGATTACGAACCGACAAGAGTAGCCAGAGCGATCAGCACCTTTGTGAATGACAACCTGAGCAACTGGTACGTAAGACTGTGCAGAAGACGTTTCTGGAAGGGAGATTATTCTGATGATAAAATCTCTGCTTATCAGACTTTATATACTTGTCTTGAAACAGTGGCTAAATTATCTGCGCCTATTGCTCCTTTCTTTATGGATCAGTTATATCAGGATTTAAATAAAGTAACAGGAAAAGACAAAGGTGAGTCTGTACATTTAACGGATTTCCCTGTTGCAGATGAAAGCCTGATCGATCAGGATCTTGTAGAAAAAACGCATCTGGCACAGAACATCACGAGTATGGTTTTCTCTTTAAGAAAAAAAGAAAACGTAAAAGTTCGCCAGCCATTACAGAAAGTTTTGGTACCGGTTCTTGACTCCAAAACGGAAGAGCAGATCCTGGCCGTTGCAGAACTGATCAAGCAGGAAGTGAATGTTAAAGAATTGCAATTGATCAATGCGGAAGAAGCGTCACATCTGATTGTAAAACAGATCAAACCGAACTTCAAAGCTTTGGGTCCTAAGTTAGGAAAAGACATGAAAACCGTGGGCGGAGCAATTGCTGAGATGAATGCGGAACAGATTGCCAGCCTCGAAAAAGAAGGAAAAATAGATATCCAGGGTTATGAAATCACCCCTGATGATGTGGAAATCTCTACCAAAGATATCCCGGGATGGACGGTAACTTCCGACGGAAAAACAACTGTGGCATTAGATTTGACGTTAACTGAAGAATTAAAATCTGAGGGTATCGCAAGAGAGTTCATCAACAGAATTCAAAATCTGCGAAAAGATAAAGACTTTGAACTGACAGACAGAATTAAGATCTCCATCGAAGAGAATTCTCCTTTCCTTGAAGATGTTAAGAAAAATGAGGAATATATTTCCTCAGAGGTCTTGTCAAATAAAATAGAAATTGTATCTTCACTTTCAAATTTTAACGAAATCGAAATAGATGAGGTTAATTTTAAGGTAAATGTTGAAAAAAATTAACATATAGTTAATGTATTTCAAATTCCATTTCATAATTTTATTAAAAAAGAGAAAAGAATATGTCAGACGAAAGAGTTAGATACAGCGACGCTGATTTACAGGAATTTAAGGCAGTTATAAAAGAAAAAATAGAAAAAGCAGAAAGAGATCTTCAGCTGATCAGAGAAAGCTTCATCAATGACCAGAATAACGGTACAGATGATACTTCTCCTACATTCAAGGCTTTTGAAGAAGGCGCAGAGACTTTAAGCAAGGAGCAGAATTCTATTCTGGCCGGACGTCAGGAAAAATTTGTCCGTGATCTTAAAAATGCTTTGATCCGAATCGAAAATAAAACCTATGGTGTATGCAGAGTAACCGGAAAGCTGATTCCTAAGGAAAGACTTTTAGCCGTTCCTCACGCTACGCTGAGCATTGAAGCGAAAAATATGCAGAAATAAGCCGTAAGGTTTGTAAAAATAATATTGGGTTTATATCGTATTCGAGGATACTTTATAAACCTAATTTTTAATGTACACCCATGAGCCAAGTATTGATTTTAGCAATTATCGTTGCTGCAGTTTTACTGTTTTTCAATAGGGAATGGATCAAAAAAAGATTTTTCCCCGACAGACATAAAAACTACACCATTGATGATCAGTTTAACTCCGACAAACGCGAAAGGGAAAAAGAAATCGACAGACTTTTGAGTAAGATGGGCAAAAACGGAATCAATGATCTTTCTGCAAAAGACAGAAAAAGACTTGACGAGCTGTCCAAAATGTAATATATAAAAACAGAAAAGAAATGGAATCTATCATAGTACATCCTAAGAATCCTATGGAACTGAGCGCATTGAAAAGCGTTTTAAAGGAAATGAACATTAAATTTGAAAAGGCTCACACCAAAAATACGTTTCATACAGAAAAAGTAGCAAAGAAAATTTTCGACAAGAAAAACCAGGAGAAACCTTCTAAACCAAAAGGATTGTAATGAAAAAGATCTTAGCTATAACATTTTTAGTATTGTTAATTGATCAAGCTTCAAAAATTTATATCAAAACCCATTTCAACCTGGACGACAGTGTTTCTGTTCTTCCCGGCTTTAAACTGACTTTCGTAGAAAACCCGGGAATGGCTTACGGCCTTCATTTCGGTGGAATCATCGGAAAGTATTTCCTGGTGATTTTAAGGCTGTTCTTAATCGGTGGAATGATATACATGTTTAAAAAATGGCTGAAGCAGGGTGCTTCCAATTATCTCCTGATTCCAATGGCCATTATTTTTGCCGGTGCTATAGGAAATATTATTGACGGAATGTTTTATGGATTGATCTTCGACAGCGGAACGGTTTACGACCAGAGCATCGACCGATGGATCGGGTACGGCGGTGTTTCCAAGTTTGTTCCTTTTGGACAGGGATATTCTGCCTTTATGAAAGGCTGTGTGGTAGATATGCTTCATTTTCCTCTGGTAGATTGGTATGTGCCGGACAACTGGCCAATAATCGGAGGTAAACATATTGAATTCTTCAAATATATCTTCAATGTAGCAGATTCAGCTATTACAATAGGAGCTGCTTTATTATTAATATTCAGAAAAAAAGCTTTCCCTAACGGACTTGAGTTTTAAAAACAGTATTCCGGATGAAAAAAGTAATTAAAAATATTTTTAAAATTTTCCTGCTTCTTCTTGTAGCGGGAATTATTTTTATAGCATGGGCCAACTACAGCATCAGAAAAGAAAGCAGTACCCTTGTTTCTTACAATATTTCGGATGTTCCGGAAACCAAAGTAGCCTTATTGCTCGGGACCGGGAAGAATCTGAACAACGGCATGCCCAATGCCTATTTCTACAACAGAATACAGGCTGCCATAGACCTGTACAAAAGCGGAAAGATCAGATACATTATTGTAAGTGGTGACAACAGTACCAAAGATTATAATGAGCCGGAAGATATGCAGCTTACTTTAATGAAATACGGTATTCCCAAAGACAGGATTATAATGGATCATGCCGGGTTTCGTACTTTGGATTCTGTGGTAAGGGCTAAAGAAATCTTCGGGCAGAATAAACTGGTCATCATTTCACAGAAGTTTCACAATGAAAGAGCGGTTTTCCTTGCAAAGAAAAATGGAATTGAGGCTTTCGGATATAACGCCAATGATGTGAATAAATATGCAGGCTTAAAGACTAACCTGAGAGAATATCTGGCAAAGACAAAGGTATACTGGGACCTGCTTTTCGGGGTACAGCCGAAATTCGGGGGAGAAAAAATTCAGATTCCGTAATTTTTTCATTTAAAAAATAGCCTCTGCTTTTTTAACTTAAAAATTCTCAGCTATTTTATTTTTATACAAACATCTGTATAAATCTGTGTAATCTGTGGGAGAATTAATTAAATTTGCAATTCATTAATTTTTAATAAACAAAACAAATGTCAAGAATTCTTACCGGCATTCAAGCCACCGGAACCCCCCATCTTGGAAATCTGCTTGGGGCGATTATTCCTGCTATTGAACTTTCCAAGCAGGAAGGAAATGAATCATTTTTATTTATTGCGAATCTTCATTCTCTTACCCAGATTAAGGATGCGCAGGTTTTAAAACAGAATACCTACGAGATTGCTGCGGCTTGGCTAGCTTGTGGGCTGGATACGGAAAAAACATATTTTTACAGACAGAGTGATATCCCTGAAACCTGTGAACTATCTTGGCATTTATCATGTTTTTTTCCTTATCAGAGATTAACACTGGCCCATTCATTTAAAGATAAGGCGGACAGACTTCAGGATGTAAACGCCGGGCTGTTTACCTATCCTATTTTGATGGCAGCAGATATTTTATTATATGACGCAGAAATTGTTCCTGTAGGAAAGGATCAGCTTCAGCATCTGGAAATTGCCCGCGATGTAGCTTCAAGGTTTAATAACCAGATGGGAGAAGTTTTTGTACTGCCACAGTCTGAACTTCAGGAAGACACCAAATATGTTCCCGGAACAGATGGCCGTAAAATGTCTAAATCTATGGGGAACATCATCAATATTTTCTTACCTGAAAAAGAACTGAAAAAACAGGTGATGAGTATTGAAACTGATTCCAAGGCTCTGGAAGAGCCGAAAGATCCTGCAACAGATAAGATTTTTGCCATTTATGAGCTGATCGCAACTCCGGAACAGACGGAGGAACTAAGAGCTAAATATCTGGCCGGAAACTTCGGTTACGGACATGCTAAATTAGAGCTGCTGAATCTGATCTTAACTCGTTTTGCAAAAGAAAGAGAAATGTTCGCTTATTATATGAACAACCTGAATGAGCTGGAAGCAAAACTTCAGGAAGGTGCAGCAAAAACAAGAGTTGTTGCTACAGAAACCATTAAAAGAGTAAGAGCAAGCTTAGGGCTTTAAAATAATAGATCACAAAGCATTATTCTTTGAAAGGATAAAGCAATGCATACCATCTTCAAACTTATAGACAATATCCCACCCGGGATATTGTTTTATTATGGTCTTAATGATAGACAGCCCCAACCCTGTAGAACTATGGTCTGAGCCCTGTTTGTAAAAACGGTTGAAGATCTGTTCTTCATCCAGTGGAATGCCACGACCGGTATTTTGAAAGATCAGCAAATTGTCTTTTATGATGATATTTACAGTCCCCTTCTCATTGCTATATTTAACTGCATTTTTAAGAAGGTTGGAAAGTAAAATATCTGCCAGATCAGGATTAAAATCTGCGCCAAAAAATCCTTTTTCAGTAATGCTGACATGTATTTTCTTAAACTCAATAAAATCTTCATAGCTTTTCACCAGCTCAGCAATCATTTCATTAAAATCAACTTTAGAAGTTTTGTTAAACTGGCTGTTTTCTATTTTTGAAAGCATCAGAAGGGATTTGTTCAGTCCTGCCATTCTTCTGAGATCCCCTTTTACCTCGGTAAGGAAGTTCATGTTCTTTCTGTCAAGATCATCATTCTGGATCATTAAATCAATTTTGTTGATCACAATAGCGAGTGGAGTCTGAAGCTCATGGGAAGCATTTTCAATGAACTGTTTCTGCTGATGGAAAACAAGCTCGTTACGCTCAATCATTTCTTCTATTTCCACATTGAGCTCTTCAAATTCTTTGATGGAATAATTCTGAGTTTCCTGCGAGGAGACAATCCCGAACTGATATTTTTTAAGCTTATCTAAAATAGCATAGAAGGGACGCATTGCTTTATTCAATAAATAGCCGTTAACAGCAACAATACTGATTACAAGCAAAATATATAATACAATTAAAGCTGTGGTAAGATCATATACCAATTCATCCTGCTCTACGGTAGATGTCCTTATCTCAAGTCTTTGCCTTTTTCCGAACTGATCTATAAAATCGGTTTCAAGCACACGGTAAGGCTGGTCCTTATCATCGTATTCCATGTAGAACATCTTATTGTAGAGTCTGTTTTTGGCCTGATATTCAGATTCGGAAATGGGTTTGATCTTAAATTCATTAAATCCAAAATCTTTACTGTCCAATAGTTTCGGGTCGTGATACACTGCTTTTATGATCTGTATCTTCCTGTCTTTCAATCCGTCATCTACATTATCATAAACCTCATCCAGAATATAGGCATAAAAGAGCGCTGCCCATACTGCAATAATGAGAAGCAGGATAACGATCGTATATTTGATAGTATAGTATTTTAACGAAACTTTCATCTAAACAAATTTATAGCCGATCCCATAAACGGCCTGGAAATCGGCTTCTGCATTGAGGTTCTTCAGCTTTTTACGGAGGTTTTTAATTTGTGAATAGATAAAGTCCAGACTGTCTGCCTGATCAATATAATCTCCCCAAATGGCTTCAGCTAAAGTTGTTTTCTGCAGTGTTTTTTCCGGCTGGATTACAAAATAATAAAGGAGATCATACTCTTTACGGTTAAGAACCAGATCTTCATTTCCGACTTTAACGGTTCTGCTCTCCGGATCAATGCTGATATTTTTATAGTTGATTGTATTTTCCCCATCATGATTTTTCCGCCGGATCACGGATCGGATTCTCGCCATAAGTTCTGCAAGATGAAAAGGTTTTGCCAGGTAATCATCCGCTCCTATTTCGAGTCCGGCAACTTTATCATCTACAGAATCTTTGGCAGATAAGATGATCACAGGATCTTTTTTATGAAGCTTTTTAATTTCCTTCAGCAGCTCAATCCCGTTCCCATCCGGCAGCATAATATCAAGAAGAATGCAGTCGTACTCATACGAAATAATCTTTTCCAGACCGGCATTGTATGTAAGGGCAAACTCCACGATAAAATGCTCTGCTTCCAGAAAAGTCTGTACGGTATCCTTCAGATCCGGTTCATCTTCTATGATTAATATCTTCATCGCAGTATTAACTTCTATCAAATATAAGGAAATAAGACGGGAAGTAGGAAGACGTCTATCTTTTATCAATTATGACATAAGAGCTTCTATCTTCCCCTTCCCGCTAATTTTTTACACGAATTAATCGTCAATTTTTTTAAAGTTTCCTTTTCTGTCGAATTCAAGATCCAGTCCGTTGGAAAGTTCGGCTTTATATGACCATCTTTCTTTTTCTATCTTAACGATATAAGTGTTCGGAAAATTCCTGGCTGTATAATTCCTGATGGAAGCAGGTATGAATCCATAAGGTATCTTCTGATGTTTTCCGTCTACTTCTTTCCAGTTACCGTTACGGTCGAACTCCACCTTTATGCCATTGGCCAGATAAGCCTGATATTCGTCCACACCATAGATTTCACGATCTTCAATGGCTGATCCTATAGCGATGTCTTTAAAATGGGTATAAAGGAAGTTTTTAGCTGTTTTAGGTAACTGATTGCCATTGATTGCTTTGTCCTGAGCAAAAACAAATCCGCCTGCCAGTAAGAAAATTAAAACCAATGCTCCGGTGATTTTTTTGAAATTTTTCATAATCTAAATTTTTTCTGTCTTTATGGAGCAAAGTTCAGAATCAATTTAGGAAAGAATTAGGAACAAATGGAAGAATGAAAAATTAAAAGTTAAGAGTGAAAATAATTAAACCATTAAGATTAAATAAGTTATTAAGAGCATTAAGCTTAATGGTTCAGAGAAATGTACTTTGTAAAATTATATATCTTATAAGTATTCTTTGATCTGCAGAAGATGTGTAATAGCTTTTAAGTTATCCTCCTGTCTGTTTTCTTTGTAAACATCAAAGAAGATCACATCTATTCCGTAGTTTTGGGCACCTACGACATCCGCAATCCAGTCGTCACCGATCAGAAGGCTTTCCTCTTTAGCAGCTTTTGCAAGTCCTAGAGAATATTCAAAAATCTCCGGATTGGGTTTTCTCACGCCTACAGAATCGGCACTGGTAATCGTTGTGAAATATTTATCAATTCCGGACAAGATGCATTTCCTTTCTGTTACTTCCTGGAATCCGTTGGAAATCACATGCATCGTATAATGTTTGGATTTCAGGTATTCCAAAATGTATTCCGCCCCTTCTACCAGCTCATTGTGATTAAGGATCTTGTCCAGAAAATGTTCTTCAAAATACTGTGAAAGCTCTTCATTGTCTACTCCAAAGCGTTTGAACGTATCATAAAAACGGTATTTTCTCAGGTATTCTTTACCTATAAGGCCGTCCCTTATTTTTTCCCAAAGGCTTTCATTAATTTCATGATATGCAGAGTGGAACTCTTCAAAATCAATAGCATACTGTAAAGTGATTTCCTGTTTTTCAAAAAGGTCCTTGATGGTAAGGTAGGCGTTCTTACGGTGATCCCAGAGTGTATTGTCCAGGTCAAAAAAAATGTGCTGAATTTTCATACAGCACAAAATTACTCTTTAATTTTTGGAAACCGGAAAATTCTTGCTCTTGGTTTTTACCAGTTCAAGACTTTTTGAGTAATTCAATAAAAAATCAATTGTTTGTTTCTTAGGTTTCAAAGTTTTCACTTTTAAGGAATCATTTTTTTTCATAGGCGAAAGTATGTTTTCCTATAAACGTGAATTTTTTAAAAATATTATCCTATCGTGTCAATACAATGTTATTTTCATCCATGATTTTTCTCAGGTTGATCAGCGCATAACGCACTCTGCCCAGTGTGGTATTGATACTCATATTGGTATGATCCGCGATTTCTTTGAAGCTCAGGCCGTCAAAAAACCTAAGTTTAATAACCTCCTGCTGGTTTTGTGGCAGAAACTGAAGCATTCTCAGAAGATCTTCCTGAATCTGCAGTGTTACCAGCTGATCTTCAATATTTTCCGATGGTTCTCTGATCAGATCAAAAATAGAATATTCGTCTGTTTCAAAGGTTGTTTCTGAAACTTTCACGTTTTTTGCTTTCAGTCTGAAATGATCAATGATAAGATTGTGTGCGATTCTTTTGGCCCAAAGAATGAATTTACCTTCTTCGTTATACCGGCCTTCTTTCAGCATGAGGATGATTTTCATAAATGTATCCTGAAAAACATCATTGGCCAGATCTTCATCATTAATTTTGTAAAAAATGAATGTAAACAGTTCTCTTTGATGACGATGAATAAGGGCTGATAGGGCTTCTTCGTCTCCTTTCTGGTAAAGGGAAATTAGTAGGCTGTCCGTTTTTGATTTCATAACTCTTCTCAATAATAAAAAATTTGCAGACCAGCAATTCTCCAGATATTCTATCTGGCCTTCGCTGTAAATACAAAACAGTTTTTTAGAGTAAAGTAAAATCTATAGGCGGTACAATTATTATATGGTGTAAATATAATAATTTTTTAATAACTGTTAACCTATTATTAAATTTTTACAAGAAAATTTAACAAACATCACTTAAACATATCATGAATAAAGACCGTAGGGATATTTAATGTTAAATTAACATTTAACCCTTTCAGTTCTTTTCCATTCAAACGGGCGTCTCCGATAGGGAATGCATACCCGCCGGTAAGGTCCAAAAGCCCGAAAAGTGTAACTCCTATTTTCGGTGCAATATATTTATTGGTTCCTTCTGCACCCAACAGAAGATAATAAGAGTGGTAAAAATCCACATTTTTTTCAAAGTTAAGAAGCACATCTGCCTGCAATTTGGGCATGATGGCAAATTTAGAATCCGCAGATCCCATTAAAGCAGATCCTCCCAGCCTGTATATCACATCATCATTCTTCAGAAAAAGCAGCTTACCTCCCAATTCTCCAAAGCTTTGATTCTGGTAAGTATACCCCACAGTAACCATTTTATGCATGGTATACTGTGCCTTTGCCGCGATGCTCAGGAAACATATAAAAAGTACGGTAATGGCCGATCTAAAATTCATCATCTTAAATTATTTAAGGTGTAAAATTAAAAAAAACTGCCTTATCCAAAGATAAAGCAGCTTATTTATTATTTGTTTGAGAAATTAAATACCAAAAGCAGCTTTAATTTCATCTACTTTGTCAAGTTTTTCCCATGTAAAGAACTCAAGTCCTGTAAGGGTAATTTCGTTTTTCTGACCTTTATTAAAGGTTTTATCAGCTGTATAATGCTCTTTCCCCATATGTCCGTAAGAAGCCGTTTCCTGATAGATAGGGTTTCTTAGTTTCAGGTTCTGCTCAATAGCGTAAGGTCTTAAATCGAAGATAGAAGAAACCTTTTTAGCAATATCCCCGTCATGAAGATCTACTTTTGCTGTTCCGTAAGTATTGATGTATAAACCACAAGGTTCAGCAACACCGATCGCGTAAGAAACCTGTACCAACACTTCGTCAGCCACTCCTGCAGCTACCAGGTTTTTAGCAATGTGTCTAGTAGCGTACGCTGCACTTCTGTCTACTTTTGAAGGGTCTTTCCCTGAGAAAGCACCACCACCGTGAGCTCCTTTCCCTCCGTAAGTATCTACAATGATTTTTCTTCCTGTAAGACCTGTATCCCCGTGAGGACCTCCGATCACAAATTTACCTGTTGGGTTGATGTGATATTTGATCTGATCGTTGAATAACGCTTTGATTTCTTCAGTTTGTTGAGCTACTACTCTTGGTACAAGGATATTTTTGATGTCTTCACGGATCTTGTTCAGCATTTCCTCTTCAGTTCCAAAGTCATCATGCTGTGTAGAAACTACAATAGAATCAATTCTTACCGGTTTATGATCATCAGAGTACTCAATGGTTACCTGGCTTTTTGCATCCGGACGCAGGTAAGCGATTTCGTTACCTTCTCTTCTTAGTGCGGAAAGCTCTTTAAGGATAGTGTGGGCAAGGTCCAGAGCAAGAGGCATATAATTAGCCGTCTCGTTAGTTGCATATCCGAACATCATTCCCTGGTCACCGGCACCCTGTGCATTGGCTTTTGCTTCGAAAGATCCGTCGTTTACAGCTCTGTCTACCCCCTGGTTGATATCCGGAGACTGCTCATGGATGGCTGAGATTACCCCGCAGGAATCACCGTTGAACATATATTCTCCTTTAGTATAACCAATTCCGTTGATTACATCTCTTGCAATAGTCTGCACATCAAGGTAGGCATCAGACTTCACCTCTCCTGCAAGCACTACCTGCCCTGTAGTTACCAGAGTTTCACAGGCTACCTTAGAGTTTTTATCGTATGCTAGGAAGTGATCGATTAATGCATCGGAAATCTGATCGGCAATTTTATCCGGATGTCCTTCTGAAACAGATTCAGATGTGAATAGATAAGACATATTATTCTTTGTTTTTTAGATTAAAATAAGTGAAGAAAAATAAGAATAATTGCCCAGAAAAAGAATACTGTTTTAGCATTTTTTTAGAGAGGTTGCAATCAGGTCAAATTTTTCCTCGTTCATAAACGTCCGCAAATTTAAGTACTATTTTTTTAATACTAAAGGATTTTGCTTACTAATTATAATTTTCTTAAAATTAATGATTTATATCACTTTACGGTCTTCTTAGTTCATTGCGGCTTGATGCTTACAAATTCCTTTGGATTGGCATGATAGTTAAGTTTAAGCTCTAGAGAATTCTTGATGGAATGTGACAATTCATCGATAATTTTCTGCTTAAACGTCGGCTTATAATAGATGATACTGATCTCTCTGTAAGGGAAAGGTTTCTTGAATCTGAAAACATTATCCTTCTGCTCCTCAGAAAGCTGGCTCAGCGCCAATTCCGGTAAAATACTGATACCTCCTACCTTATCCACCATATGGACTAAAGTCTGGATATTAGAAGCCAGGAAATCCAGATTCTTCGGCTTTAAAGTATTTTCTTTTAAGTGGCAGATATTTTCAAACTGGTTTCTTAAGCAGTTCCCTTCTTCAAGAAGCCACACTTTTTCTACATTCAATTCTTCCGGAACTACATACGAATTCTTTTTATTAGCTTCCGTATTGGAACTGTAGATCATCAGCTCTTCATTGAACAGGAAATCCTGGTAGAATTCATCAGCAGAATCGTACGGTGTGGAAATAATTCCTGCATCCAGTTCGCCTGCTTTTAAGGCTTTAATAATATTATCAGTGGTCATTTCTTTTACATTCATCTGAATTTTCGGATTTTCTTCCAAAAACTTAAAGATTTCTGTCGGCAAAATGAAAGAAGAAACCGTAGGAATGATTCCTAAATTGATGGTTCCTCCCAAAATATTATTCAAAAGATTGGCTTTATTTTTCAGCTCATTGACAGATTCTATAATTACCTTTGCCTGATCAATGATCTGAAGTCCCACATCTGTAGTACGGATCGGGTGTGTAGTTCTGTCGAATACCTTCACATCCAGTTCATCCTCAAATTTTTGTATCATCGCACTTAGTGTAGGCTGCGTAATAAAGCATGCCTGAGCTGCTTTACCAAAATGTTTGTACTTATCTACAGCGATAAGATACTCCAGTTGCTGAATGTTCATCTGATTAATATTATCTATTACAAAGATAAAATGTTTTTGCTATTTGTAATCAAAAATTCAAGTAAATTTGATATTTAATACGTCTGCATAAGACAGTTTACAAGGGAAATCAACCATACAAATCATAACTATATGGATTCTAAAAAATTAACGCTCAGCAATGGCGCACCTTATTTTGAGCATCAGGACTCACAGACCGTAGGTCCAAGAGGGCCTGTCCTTCTGCAGGATTTTATCCTTCAGGAAAACCTTGCGCACTTCGTCAGGGAAAGAATTCCTGAAAGAATTGTACACGCCAAAGGAACCGGTGCATACGGAACATTTACCGTAACCCATGACATCAGTAAGTATACAAAGGCTAAATTATTTTCAAAAGTAGGAAACTCATGCAGAATGTTTGCCCGGTTTTCTACCGTAGGTGGAGAAAAAGGAAGCGCAGATACGGCAAGAGATCCAAGAGGTTTTGCTTTGAAATTTTATACGGAAGACGGAAACTGGGATCTTGTAGGAAACAATACACCGGTATTCTTTATTAAAGACGCCAAAAAATTCCCGGATTTCATCCACACTCAGAAAAGAGTTCCAAAAACCAATCTGAAAAGTGCCACAATGATGTGGGACTTCTGGAGCCACAATCCGGAATCCCTTCACCAGGTTCTTATTTTAATGTCAGACAGAGGAACTCCTTACGGCTACAGACATATGCACGGATTTGGTTCCCACACTTTCTCAATGATCAATGATCAGAATGAAAGAGTTTGGGTAAAGTTCCATTTTAAAACAAAACAGGGAATCAAAAACTTTACGGATGCAGAAGCTGTAAAGATGGCTGGAGAAAACCCGGATTTCGCCCAGGAAGACCTTTGCAACGCCATTGAAAACGGAAACTTTCCGAAATGGACGATGTACATCCAGGTAATGACAGAAGAGCAGGCTAAAGATTTCAGATGGAATCCTTTTGATATTACTAAAGTATGGTTTCAAAGTGACTTCCCATTAATTGAAGTAGGAGAAATGGAGCTGAACGAAGTTCCGGTCAATTATTTTGCTCATGTGGAACAATCTGCATTTTCGCCAAGCAGCCTGATTAACGGAATAAGCTTTTCTCCAGATAAAATGCTTCAGGGAAGGCTGTTCTCTTACCCGGATGCCCACAGATACAGGGTCGGAGTAAATGCTCACCAGCTGGAAGTGAACCGATGTCCTTTTGCTGTCAACAACTATCAGAGAGACGGCTTTATGGCAGATTCAAGCGGATATCAGGATAAACCGAATTATTATCCGAACAGTTTTGATGATATCAAACCGGACCCGGCCTACAAAAGTTATGAATATGAACTGGATAGTGCCCATGTTGCCAGTTACAACAGAAATGAGAATGACGATGACCATTACACACAACCCGGGCTACTCTATACAAAAGCAATGAACGTTGAGGATAGAGAACACCTAATCAGCAATATAGTAGGAAGCATGAGAGGCATTACCGGACCGAAAAAAGACGAGATTATCAACCGTCAGTTATGTCACTTTTTCAGGACTAATATTGAGCTTGGCATGAAAGTGGCATCTCAGCTTAATATCAATATAGATGCAAATATGATGAACCACTCAAAATAGTATTTTGAAGGATTCATCAATTAAAAGGAAAAAAAAATAATATTTTTTCCTTTTTTTTGCAAAAAATTCATAATTTGCAAAAAATAATATTTTATAGTGGAAAAATGAGTTACGAAAATATATTATTAGAGAAGGAAGACCAATTAGCTATTGTTACAATAAACCGCCCCCAAAGCTTAAATGCTTTGAATGCGAAAACGATTCAGGAGATCAGTTCAGCAATGGACGAACTTAATGCCGATGAATCCTGCAGGGTAATTATCATTACAGGAAGTGGTGAAAAATCATTTGTAGCAGGGGCTGATATAAAAGAATTCAGTGATTTTGGACAGGAAAAAGCCGAAGAACTGGCCAGAAACGGGCACAATACCCTGTTCAACAAAATTGAAAATACATCTAAACCTGTTATTGCAGCCGTTAATGGTTTTGCATTAGGAGGAGGTTTAGAGCTTGCCATGGCGTGTCATATCAGATATGCATCAGAGAATGCCAGACTGGGGCTTCCGGAAGTTACCCTGGGATTAATTCCGGGATACGGAGGAACGCAAAGACTTCCTAAACTTGTAGGAAAAGGCATCGCCAACGAAATGATCTTCTCTGCCAAGATGATTCCTGCTCAGAAAGCAAAGGAAATCGGACTGGTAAATGAAGTATACCCTATTGAAGAATTATTAACCAAAACAAAAGAATTAGCGAGTATTATAGCCGGTAACTCACCAATGGCTATATCAAAGGCAATACAGGCCGTAAACTTGTCGGACACGGATAAAGGTTTTGAATCTGAAATCAAGTATTTCGGGGAACTTTTTGAAATGCAAGACAAGAAAGAAGGAGTTTCCGCTTTTTTAGAGAAAAGAAAGCCTAACTTCTAAAACTTTTAATCCAAATTATTTCGAAAAAACTAATGCTGCGGTATGAATAAGTTTGATAAAGCTTATCTAAAAATGGCCCAGGAGTGGGCAAAACTCTCCTACTGTAAGAGAAAACAGGTAGGAGCTCTTATCGTAAAAGATAGGATGATTATTTCAGATGGTTACAACGGAACTCCTTCGGGATTTGAAAACTGCTGTGAAGATGAAGAGGGCAAAACACACTGGTATGTACTTCATGCGGAAGCCAATGCGATACTAAAGCTGGCCGCTTCCACGCAGTCTGCGGAAGGCGCAACGTTATATTTAACGCTGTCGCCATGCAAAGAATGCAGCAAGCTGATTTTACAGGCAGGAATTACAAGACTTGTGTATATTAATGAGTATTCAGACGACGATGGAATAGCGTTCTTGAGGAATCATGGTATTGAAATAGAACAAATATCGGACTGTGAACTAAAAAAATAAAGCACAAATATGACTTGGGATGAAAAGATCAAAGATTTTGAAATATTTCTTCGCTTCGAAAGAAATTTTTCAGAAAACACTCTCGATGCCTATATTCGAGACATCAAAAAATTAAAAGATTACGCCGAAGTGGATCTGGAAAATGTCGGTCCGGACTCTATCGGGTACGAAAATTTACAGGAATATATCTTCAATCTTTCCAAACAGAAGTTCAGCGAAAGATCTCAGGCAAGATGGATTTCTTCCATAAAAGCTTTCTTCAAGTTTCTTCTTGAAGACGAGTACCGGGAAGACAACCCTGCTTCGCTGCTTGAAGGCCCAAAATTGGGATTATATCTTCCTGACACCTTAAGCCTGCCAGATATCAATAAGATCATCGCAGCCATTGAGGCAGATTCTGACCTCGGAAAGAGAAATCATTGTATTATTGAAGTTCTTTACGGATGCGGATTACGTGTCTCGGAACTTATTGACCTTAAAATTTCGAACATCAATTTCAAGGAACAGTACATTAAAGTAAACGGAAAGGGTAACAAAACACGTTTCGTCCCTTTAGCCGATTATACTGCTGAACTTTTGGAAACTTACATTAAAGAAGTACGTTCGAAAAACAAGATTAATAAAAAATACGAAGACACTTTGTTTCTGAACAGCCGCGGTACATCTATGTCCAGAGTGATCGTATTTCTGATCATTAAAGAACTTACAGACAAAGCAGGAGTAAGCAAAAAAATATCTCCACACACTTTCAGACATTCTTTTGCAACACACCTTTTACAGAATGGTGCAGACCTTCGCTATATCCAGGAAATGCTTGGGCACTCCAGCATTACCACTACGGAGATCTATACCCATCTGAAGACAGAAGAGCTTCGGGATGTAATTTTGAGTTACCATCCGAGGAATATTAATATTGCTCAATGAAGGGGAGTTGCATCTGACTTTTGAAAAATTAATTAGAACAGATGAAATTATTGAAATACTGCCCAAGCTGTGGCAAAGAAACCCTGCACTGGGACGGCGAGAAAAAATGGAGCTGTCCCGAATGTGGTTTCACCCTCTATAATAATGTTGCCGGCGCGGTAGCCGTTGTTATCCGATGTGGTGACGAAATCTACCTTACCAGAAGAAACCGTGATCCTAAAAAGGGAAAACTGGACCTGGCAGGTGGTTTTGTAGATCCAAAGGAAAGCGCTGAGGAAACATGTAAAAGAGAACTTTTTGAAGAACTTCAGCTTGATGTGGATATTTCAAATTTAAAGTATTTGGCCAGTCTTCCGAACGTTTACCAATATAAAGAAATCGATTACAATACGATTGATCTCTTTTATGAGTATAATGTTCCGGAAAAATTTGAAGTGAGCCTTGAGCTTTCTGAAATATCGGAGGCCGTCTGGATTCCTTTGAATGAACTGGATCTTAATGATATTGCCTTCGAGTCTCAGCAGAGATTTTTTAAGGAATATATCAGGAAATAATTTTTGTAAAAACTCCCGCAGACTTTGTGGGAGTTTTTTTTAATAGGTTTTTGATTTCAGTATCTCTTCAAAATACTGAATCAGCAATGTTCTTTCTGCATCGGACAGGTTGGCTTCTTTGTGATAGACAATATAGCCGGGCATTGGCATCGTCTTGTTTTGAATAGTCTGGATAGATTTGCTCAGCATACTCTCTTTCAGCTCCTTATTATAGCTACCCCAGACAGAAAAATTGAGGTGTTCCCTGCCTTCATTAATATGGCTTTTTACAGACCAGGAAATCGGTGCAAAGTAAGCATATTTAGGATAAACCGTTTCATTGGAATGACAGTCGTAGCAGGCTCCTTTTATCAGGTATTTAATCTTTTCCGGGGTCTTTTTCGTATCAACAAAGTTGATGGCTGTATCAACAGGCTTATTTACCCGGTCAATGGGAATAAACTGGATGATTGCAAAAGCGACCAGTGTCCAGAATACTACTTTTTTCAACGTCTTCATACCTCTATTTTACCGGAGTCAGAACTTCATTTCCGGATTCCGACTTCACTTCTTTGCTTACTTCCTTCTGTACGGTTTCTTTTGGTGTTTCCCCGGCAGCAGGAACTTCTGTAGGTTTAGGAACATTTCCTTTAGGGTTATCCAGTGTTCTGGTATCTTTCAGGTCCCATTCTTCCTTGGTTTCCCATAATGGACGTACAATAGCTTTTTTGTAGAAAACATAGGAGTCTTCGGCATAGGTTTCTTTTTCAAAATCTGCCTCGTCCCAGAATTTGTTCCCATTGTTATCCACAAGGATCCGCACGATATATTCGTTTGGCTTCAGAATATCAAATTTGATACTGTCACCTTTGGTATATCTTGAATAAATAACTTTATCCGAAGCATCAAGAAGCTGGATCCAGTAATTGGCTTCCGGAGCATTTTGAATGGTAAAGTCAAGGCTCCCAAACTGCTCCACTTTCTCTGCCTCAAAGTCAAAACGTTTTGACTGTACATTTTTAGTGTAATAGGATGATACCGTTTCTTTCGGAATGGTAAGCTGGTATTTTTTACCCGCCACAAAATCTGAATGAATCAAAATCTGGTAAGGATCCGTTTCAGATATTTTTGCGGTAAACTCCTGTGCTGTTAAGCTGTCACTTTTTAAAGTCCATTTCTCCGGACTGATCTTATTGATGATATATCCGGATCTTATCTTAAAATCAGAATTAGGAGCCAGCAGAGGTCCGCCATTATCATTTTCAAGATCCATTGCATTTTTCTTATTGTATTTATAGAAAACGGAAACCGTATCCTGCTTGCTGCCGGTATCGTAACTGAATTTAAGATTTTCAGTCACCGTCTGTCCTACATCACTTTTCACAGCATCAAACCATATTTTTACGGTATCTGATTTGGGACGATGAGTTACCTTGATATCCTGAAGCTTTTCGTTGATAGAAGCCACTTTCACATTCTCAGGATTGCCTTCAAATGTCATGATTACTCCTCCGGGGCTTTCTTTCATTTCAACATACTTTAAAGGCTTTTTGGAAGGATAAACTTTTAAATTTAATCCTGAAACAGACTTTTCAACATCTACAGGTTCTTTTTGAAATCCTATTTTTTCTTTCCCCGGATCATAGATGGAATTACCGTTCTCATCCTCAAAGGCAATAATTTTGTACTTTCCCTGAGTAAGATAATTAAGCTCATAATAGCCGTCCTCATCCACTTTTGTAATATAGTAAGGCTTCTGTTTGTAGTTAATAGTATCCTTTACCTGGTAAAGACCAACAACCAATTTATTTTCTCCTTCTTTCTTTTTAATGGCTACCGCATCCGATATTTCACCGCTTATATAAAGGTCATCCAGTTTCTCTCCCGTAGAAAATGCAAAATTGAAATAACGCAGAATATTAGATTCGTTATTATCGGCAATGGAATTCCCAAAATTGAAATTGTAAGTAGTATTGGCCTGAAGGGTATCTTCCCACTGAATCATTACATACTTATTGGCAATATTGGAAGGAAGAATCCGCTTTATATTTTTAATAGGCGGAGATATGATCAGATTCTTATTGATGTCCTTTAAGGTAATATATTCGTCAAAATCCAGTCTGAGCTCACGGATATTTCTTTTCACGTTAACTCTTGTGGTATCGATATTCGAGCTTAAAAATTTTGGAGCAATGGTATCTTTAGGACCACCGACAGGGGCTCCCACTCTTGCGCATGAATGGACAAGAAAACAGATGACGAATAATAGAAGAAGTCTTTTCATATATGTTTAAGCAAAATTAAACATTATTCTCCAAAAACTTCATGTCCGGCATTCAAAGTATCTTTATTGTCATTCATTACACTGTGCAGTTTATCTTTCTGAGCAGGAAAATCCTCGAATAATCCAGATAAAGCAAGAGCTGAATATACTTTACCTGAATATTTATTTCCAATGGCTACGATCGTTACTTTAGACTTCAGAAGATGGGCAAAAACTGAATTGGATCCGTGCCACCAGCCGTTGTGGTAAGTAAGTTTCTCTCCATTGTCAAAGATTTTCATCCTGAAACCAAGACCGTAATTATTCATTCCCGCCTTTTCATTACTGTAAGGTGTGAAAACCATCTGCATGAGATCAGGTTTTAAAAAATCTTTTGAAAACATGGCTTTTGAGAAATTATAAAGATCTCTCGGCGTAGTATATACATTTTTATCACCATAAATAAGGTCAAGCCTGTCCAGAGGATACAGCCTGTTTCCACCGTAATAAAAGGATTGGGCAGCTGTAGGGATATCTTTTTCCTGGAAAATATAGGTATGCTCCATTTTTAATGGCTTGAAGATCATCTCCTGCATAGCCTGTGGAAAAGGGGTTTTTGTGATCTTCTCTATCAGTAAGGCCAACATGGCAAAGTTGGTATTGCAATACATAAATCCTGTATCCGTATCTCTTGCCAGATCAGGTTTATATTTAATGATCATATTCAGGATATCCTGATTGGTAATAAAAGCCTTTGAAAGTTCCGCCGGGGCTGGCTGTATTTTGGCAATAAAATATTCGTATTTGGGAAGACCACTTCTCTGGTCCAGCAGGGTCTGTACAGTAACATTCGGGTATGGAAATCCTGGAAAATACTGGGTAAGGTGGTCGCTCAGTTTTATTTTTCCGGCTTCTACCAATTTCATCATGGCCATTGCCGTCAACGTCTTCGAAACGGAAGCTACATGCAGCGGCGTATTTTTATCAATCGGCATCTGGTTTCCTTCTCTACCGAAACCTCTGTAGTTTTCGTACAGGATTTCATCTCCTTTTGCAACAAGAATTCCACCGCTAAGGTCGCCTCCTTCCCAGATCTTTTTATAATATTGATCAATGTATCCCGTGAGTATCCCTTTATCTCCAAGCTGGCTGTCTTCCTTGGTGAAAACATTGCTCAGGTCTACATTTCCGTAATTCGGAAGATTGGTTGAATTTTCAACAGAGGCTTGTTTACCATCAGCATTTTTTTTACAGGAAATAAGGGATAAAAAAACAGTTACAATAAGTATAAAATTACGCGTCGTCATGAGTATCAAAAAATGAGTGGCAATTTAATAAAACTCAAAATAAATTATGAAAGAACAATATAGATTATGAATTATTTAACATTCTTAAATGCTTTTTTGAATATAAACCACCTTACGCAAATCCTCTTAATGTTAAAAGACTTTTTTATAATTTAGATTAAGTATTTATATTTTAAATTGTAAAATTTACTAAGAATAGATTTTTAGAAATACATAATTTAAATAAATTCAGGACATTGATAAATATTTTTTATTGAGTTTATATTTTTAATTTTTAATTAATGCCTTATTTGTTGGAAATATGTATTTTTGCAATCAAATAAAAATAAATGTTGAAAAAAATTTACTATCTCTCTTTCTTCTTTTTGGTCATTAATACTCTAAGAGCACAGACCCCACTTATATTAAAATTTTTGGTGAGTGACGCAAGCAATCCAAAAATAAAATTAAATACTCAAGGCATTTACAACTATTCATTTGTAAAGACCAACAATTCTGCTATTACAGGTAATGGAACAGGAAGCACAGGTTTAACAGAAATAAGCGTTCCCTCAATAGGAACATACAATGTTTCAATTACGCCTACTGGCACATTTAGATTTAATTCTGGAACTGATGCAGATAAAGTTGTCGAACTAACACAATGGGGACAAGTTACCTGGAATACTAATTTATCCGGAATGTTTTCGGGATATGCAAACATTCAAATTACGGCAACAGATATTCCCGATTTTTCAGGAGTTACTAACCTCAGCTCGTTCTTTTCAGGCTGTACAAACTTATCAATTGTAAATAATATTAATAATTGGAATGTTGGCAACGTGACTAATATGAGTAGTTTATTTTTTAATGCTAAAGCTTTTAATAAGCCAATTGGTAATTGGGATACATCAAAAGTTACAGACATGAGCCAGATGTTTTTTTATGCTGACGCCTTCAATCAAGATATTAGTAACTGGAATGTTTCCAATGTAACCAATATGAGTTCCATGTTTAATCGTGCTAAAGCATTCAACCAGAATATTAATAACTGGAACGTTTCAAATGTTCAGAATATGTCAATGATGTTTGAAGCATCTCAGTCGTTTAACCAACCATTAAATAACTGGAATACTTCAAATGTCACAAATATGGCCCAGATGTTTTCTTATCCAAGTTTTAACCAAGACATTTCCTCTTGGGATGTTTCTAATGTTACAAACATGTCTTATATGTTTTGGTCTAACAATAATTTTAATAAGAATTTAGGCAATTGGACACTTTCTCCAATAGTCAATTTGACAGAAATTTTTGGCTATAGTGGGTTAGATTGTGGAAATTATGGGGCTACATTAAAAGGATGGGCTGAAAATCCTAATTCTCCACTTGGGCGACTCGTCGGAGCAGTTGGAAGAATTTATGGCAACGGTGGTCAAATATTCCGTAATCAATTAATTAATGATAAGGGTTGGACATTTGTTGGAGACAGTTTTTCTCCAAACTGTTCGGAACCGTTTTTACATGTTGAAGAAGTAAAGTCAGGCAAAACAAAATTACTATTGTACCCAAATCCTGCCTCAGAAATGATCTTTATAAAATCAGAATACATAACTAAATCGGTACAAGTTTTAGATGCTTCAGGAAAAGCATTGATCAAAGTTGGAGAAACAAATCAATTAGACCTGCGACAAATTCCTACTGGAACCTATTTTATTAAGATTGCAACAGCCGACGGATCTGAGAGTATACACAAACTCATAAAAAAATAAACAATAAGTAAATTGCCTTACTATATAAATATACAGCTTTGGTGCAATAACGACAAAGCACAGATCTTACGATCTGTGCTTTTTAATTTAAAAATAAAACACCATTTACTGAAACTCATTTGGAAAGGTTACGTCTATATTATAAAAACAGATCAGTAATTTCAGTAGGGATTTAACTATTTTGCAAACCTCTTCACAATTTTATCTACAATCACCTGTGCCAGTTTTTCTTTACTTTGATGGGTCCACCCGGCGATATGCGGTGTTACTATTGCTTTGTCGGATTCCAGAAGATATTTCAGGTCTTCATTTTCTATCTCCAGATTTTCGAAGGATGATTTTTCGTACTCCAGAACGTCAAGACATGCTCCTTTTATCTTTCCGGATTTCAGAGCCTCAACTAAAAATTTAGTTTCAACATTTTTTCCTCTTGCCGTATTCACAAAGTAAAACTCTTTTTTCATATCTGAAATAAACTTTTCATCTATAAGATAATGGGTGTCGGAAGTGAGTGGAATATGTAAGCTTAAGATATCCGCAGATCGCTTCAATTCATCAAGGCTAACCTGCGAGGCATATTCATCGGAAAGCCCGGGAAGAATATCATGAAAAATCACTTTACAGCCAAATCCTGAAAATCTTTTCGCCGTAGCCTTTCCCATATTACCATACCCTATAAGGCCAACTGTTTTTCCAAGAAGCTCATCTCCTCTGTTTTCTTCACGAAGCCAAATACCTTTCTTTACTTCCTGTGAAGCAATAAAAAGACGGTTCATGAGAATCAAAAGCATTCCTACTACATGTTCTGCAACTGAATCTCTGTTGCCCTCAGGAGAATTAATCAACTGAATTCCTAATTTCTCAGCAACTGGAATATCAATATTTTCCATTCCGGCTCCTACTCTTGCAATAAATTTGAGATTTTTTCCTTTTTCCAGAAAGTTCTTATCCAAAGGAATCCTGCTTCTGATGATGATTCCATCATAGTTTTGAATTTTATGACATACCTCATCATAGGAAGATGTAAAATCCTCTTCCAGTACAAAATTTTTAGCCAAAAGCTGTTCTGTGATGAGAGGATGGTTTTTATCTAAAAGGAGAATCTTCATTTTTTTAACACAAATATTTTTAAACACTAATGGCACTAATTACTTCACAAATGACACAAATGAAATTTTACAATGTTCCATTGATCACTCTTTTTACCCCGTTTTTAAACTGAAGGGTATTAAAATTAATCAGCATTCCAAGTTTACAGTTGCTTAAACGGAGATACGTGAGATTTTGAGCAAGATGTATGTCATTCAAAGATTCCACAGACTTAATTTCTAAAACAAATTTATTTTCAATCAGGAAATCCAGTCTGTAGCCTACATTCAATTTAACCTCATCATAAATCAAAGGCATTGTTTCTGTTTTTCTACCAAAAGATTGTGCTTGCTTAATTCATAAAACATACATTCTTCATAAGCGCTCTCAAGAAGCCCCGGGCCTAAAATTCTGTGAACAAGATATCCTGCTTCATATACAATTCTTGATATCTCATTTTCTGAAATACCTGATGTTATCATTTTTCTCCATTTTTCTGCATAAATCATTTGTGAAAATTTGTGCAAACATTTGTGTAATTTGTGTTTAAGCCTCTTCGCAAAGGCGAATTTATAAAAGAAAGGGATTTATTTCTTATCTTTTTTGGATTCTTTTGCTTCTTCCGGCTCCTGGAATAATTTTTTAAGCTCTACTGATTCAAGAGGTTTCATTCTTCCGGAAAGGATCAATGATAACTCTTTTCTTCTGAAAGCAGCAGCATGTCTCAGTTTTTCCTCTTCTGTTTCCGGGATCATATCCGGGATCGGAATAGGGCGGTTGAATTCGTCTACCGCTACGAAAGTATAAATCCCTTCGTTGGTATGAACTTTTTTCTGGTTGATGGGATCATCCAACCACACGTCTACATACACTTCCATTGAAGTAGAAAATGCTCTTGAAACTTTGGATTCCAGAATCACAACTCCACCTTCAGGGATAGGATGATTGAAAGAAACGTGATTTACAGATGCTGTTACCACTCTTCTTTCGCAGTGTCTGGCCGCAGAAATGGAAGCACAACGGTCCATTTTTGCCAGAAGCTCGCCTCCGAAAAGGTTTCTTAAAGAGTTGGTTTCGTTCGGAAGAACAATATTGGTCATAATGGTCAGGGATTCTGACGCTTTTTTTACTTTTGCCATTGAGTCTTAGTGTTGTTTTGAACTGCCGGAGCGGATTTAATGTCTTTTGCGGCCTGTTTTGACAGGGAATCTTTTTTCAGGGAATCGGAAACAGCCTCTTCCGGGTTGTGAACCATTACTTTTATGGTATCTTTCACAATTCTGTGTGTAGAAGTCTGCACAGAAACGTTATCAAAAGATTTCTTTCCGAATAAAAGCTCTTTTTGGGTAAACGCCAGATACAAAATTCCCAAAACAGGAATAACCAGCAGGAAAGTCCAAAGAACAGATTTTTTAAACTTATAATCTTTCTCCTTATTTTCTGTAGTGCTGACTTTTTCACCGTTATTGATATCCGAGAGCCTGATCTCTTCAAGCCCATAGAAATCCGGATGCCCTGATTCTATTCTTTTTCCTTTAAAATGGGTTTTATCGTCTTCAATATGAACTGTTCCCAGATTCTGAATCTCCAGAAACTGATCTGCCTGAAGTTTCTTTTTCCAAAAATCGGTCTGAATTTTCAGATCGCTTCTGGAAGCCTCTAAAGACATCTGTTTTTCTCCTGCTATAAAAGCTACCAGATCATCAGACTGTATTTCATAATCCACAGCAAAAACAATTTCACTTGCGGGCGGAAGGATGCTTCCGTTCTCGGAATTGATAATTGCCTTGGAATTTTTAAGCGAAAACACACCGAAGCCCGGAACCGTCACAGTTCCAAATTGTTTCAGATATTCTAAAATGTAAGCTGAAATATTCATTTGGCAGCAAATTTATAATTTTTTCATGACTTTTGGAGACATTTATCGGAGATAAAAAAAGACTGCCGGAACAGTCTTTTGATTATTCCGTACTAAAACGGGAATAGTATTATTTAAACTTTGGCGAAAAAGCGAAAAGGCTAAACAGCCAAGCTGCATAAGCGAAGAAAGCTGAGAAAGCAAACTACGGTAATTAGTGAATTAATTCTTCTACCTTTTTGCTTTTTGCTTTTTGCCACCTTAGCATTTATTGAATTTTCCAGCTGATCCCAAACATAAAGTTAGTTCCCGCTTGTGAAAAATAATATGGATCTCCGCCGTAAACCGCTCCGTTGTTGACATACTTTTTATTAAAGAGGTTATTCACCAGTAATTTTAAAGCAATATCATTATGGGCAATGGTAAATTGATACTGGGCATTGAAATCTGTCAGGAAGTAATCTTTCAGCTGCAGGTTCTTATCACCCGTGTTATTCAGATACTGTTTCCCGACATACTGATTCGTTAAAGCAAATAGGAAGCTTTTGGAAGGGTTGAACTTCAGCCCCAGATTGGCAATAATATTAGGTGAGAATGAAATATCGGTATCACCCAGATTCTGAAGGGCTCCATTATTTTTAATCTTAAAATCAAGGTTTCTGTTCTGGCTGAGGCTGACATTCCCGTTTACTTCCCATTGCTTGGAAAGTTTTGCCAAAGCTCCGATTTCAATCCCTCTTCTGTAGCTTTTTCCAGAGTTTGTTCGGATAAATGCCCCTACATTATTCAGCTCTCCGTTTAATACTAGCTGATTAACATAGTACATATAGTATACATTAGCGGTTACTGCAAGAATTCCGAATTGCTTTTCTATTCCGGCTTCAAAGTCATGAAGCTTTTCAGCTTTTACTTCATTATCACTCATCAGGTCATCCCTGTTCGGCTCACGGTGGGCATGGGCATAAGAAAGGAAAACTTTTCCGTTTCCGATTTTATAATTCACTCCCGCTTTTGGATTAAAGAAAAGCCAGTTTTTATCAAGATTTCCGCCTTCTCCGTCTCCGGCGGTCAGGATTTTAGTATCATAGTCGATATTTCTGATCTGAAGATCTCCGAAAAATTCAAAATGATCCCCTGTTCGCCACAAAGCCTTTGCAAAACCTGCAAGCTCAGTTTTTACAGAGCGGTTTCTGTAGTATTCATATTCGTTGATCTGGGGAAAATATACTCCCGTAACATTCCCAAAATGCCTGCCGTAATACTGGTTGGCCACGACACCGAAATTAAGGTCTACCTGCTCCAGCTTCCCGTAAAGGGTGGAAACTGCGCCATAAAAATCATTATTCAACCATTTTTTCCTGATAAAATCCGTTATATCTACAGGAGACCCGTTTACGATCGGAATCGGCAGATTATAATTGGAGTAATGGGTAGCCTCTGCATCGGTTTCATCTACTCTCTTATAGTTTTCGTAATAGCCTTTTCCTTTGGTGTAATGAAGTGTTGTTTCCAGGTTCCAGTTATCACTGAATTTCTGTTCCCATAAAAGCTGGTAATGATTCTGCTGGTAATTATCCGTCTCATTATCATAAAACTTCTCTTCTCCGGTAACCAGATCTGTATACTGCCCTGAATAGTTGAATTTTGGATTGGTCTCCCAGGTTGGTCTGTCGATCCCGTTCCATGCCTGGTATGTTTTTTCTTTTCCACCAAAAGCTATCAGACGAAGTCTTGTTTTACCTTCTTCAAATAATGCAGTAAAATTATAAGAATCTAGTTTTGAGGAAGCCCTGTCAATGTATCCGTCGGAATGAATACGGGTATATCTTCCCATCACCGAAAGCCTGTCTTTCCAGAACTTTCCGGAACCGGCTTCCGCTGAATATTTATAGGTATTGAATGAACCATAGCTGTCATCCGTTTTAAAATATATTTTCTCCTCCGGTTCTTTGGAGATTACATTAATACTTGCCCCAAACGCAGAAACCCCATTATTAGATGTTCCAACCCCTCTCTGAATGACAATCTGGGAGGCAGAGCTTGTAAGGTCCGGAACATTCACAAAAAAAGTTCCCTGACTTTCAGAATCGTTGTACGGAACACCGTTCATCATCACATTGATTCCTTTTCCTTCTACTCCACGGATCCTGAATCCGGTATATCCAACCCCGTTCCCGGCATCAGAAGTAGAAATAATTGACGTTTGATTTTTCAAAAGTATCGGAAGGTCCTGTCCCAAGTTCCTGCTGTCCACATCTTTCTGTACATTGATGATTTCCTTAGCAACGGGCAGTCTTTTGGTAAAATTGACCGCTTCAATTTCCCTGATTTTCAGAGAATCCTTGTTTTGGGCCTGGATAAAGGCTGCAGCGCCTACGGTAAGCCCTAAAAAAAATAATCCTTTCATTCTATAAATCTTTAAAATTTAATGAATAAAAGGGGTAGATTATGATGAGTTATCAGTATTGGTAATAAGTAATATTTCGAGAACTTCTCATTACCTATTGCTCATTTTTAATTTCCCTAAACAGCATTATCCGTTCCAGGTTCATTGGGTATAATCTCAGCCTGTTAAAGCACCCCTTTATTTCAGCCGCAAAATTACGAAAAAAATGTGAGATTGGGATTTGGGGTTTCGGGATGCGGGTTACTTAGTTGCGGGTTGTTAGGATATTGATAACGATTTTTTAATACGTCTTATTTCTGGAGTCAATATAGTAGTAGTTCTTTCCGTCTTTTGTTACTTCAAACATTCTTCCCAGCTTCCAGGTAAAGTTTCTTTTTATATTGGAATATTCAAAAGGAATGATCACTTTATTGTTGACATCAATGACCCCGAATCTGTCATTATGAGAAGCTACAATCATTGGATTGGCTACATCATCACCTTCCATAATATATAAGTATTGATACTGCGGATAAATCTGATAATCCCTGTAATCTGCGGCATTTACAAATCTGGATTTTTCAATAATGCCATAAAACCCGTTCAGAACATAAGCCTGATAAAGCTGCTGTTTATAATTATCAGACTTACATTTTCCAAGGTCTGAATCTTTGAACTGATAAACTCTTTTTCCTGCCTTATTGATCCGGTAAGAAATCATATCTTTTTCTACAGTAGCATATTCATCCGTCCCGAATTTTCTTACTTTTTCGTTGGGAGAATTCAAAAGATTACAGTCTTCATAAAAAAACACGGCAATATGATATTCAGGCTTGATAATAAATTTTCCGTTCTGATTGACATAGCCGAATTTTCCATCTTCCTTTTTGGGAATCAGCACCGGAAGTTCCTGGTGGACCACCACAAGATCAGGATTCGGCTTAACTTCGGGAGAAGCCTTTTTTACAGTAGTTTTCGTCACATTTTTTATAGGTAGTTTCTTCACGGATTTCGTCTGTGAAAAAACGAAAAACGAAATAAATAGACCCAAAAAATTCAGTACATTTTTCATATTCATCATTTGCCTGCAAAATTACGGCCAAATATAGAAATTATCAAATTCATATTTATAAAGAATCTAAATAATTTCATCTTATAAAATACTAAATTTTCGTACTTTTGGGAACCTTTTTAATTGTTTGATAATTAACGGATATTATCTCACATTGACAAAAAAAGGGGTAGATTATACTGACTTTACTCCTCTCAATTGCTTTCGAAAATAGCATTATCGTATTGTAATAGGCTGATAAAGAAACAGTGCTAACAAAACATTTTATTAATCTACATTTTTAAATTGAAAGATTTCTATTATTATGAGTATTTATAAGGATTACATCAAAGAGATTGAAGAAAGAAAAAATCAGGGGCTTCACCCAAAGCCAATTGACAGTGCTGAATTACTAAGCGAAATTATTACACAGATTAAAGACGCTGGTAATGCAGACCGATCGGACTCTCTTAAGTTTTTCATTTACAACACACTACCCGGAACTACAAGCGCTGCAGGAGTAAAAGCTGAATTTTTAAAAGAGATCATTCTTGGTGAATCCAAAGTAGAAGAAATATCACCGGCATATGCCTTTGAACTATTATCCCATATGAAGGGAGGTCCTTCTATCAGAGTATTGCTGGATCTGGCTTTAGGTAACGACATTTCTATTGCTAAAGAAGCGGCCAATGTTCTTAAAACCCAGGTTTTCCTTTATGAAGCGGATACCAACCGTCTGAAAGAAGCATTCAGCAGCGGTAACGAGATCGCAAAAGATATTATTGAAAGCTATGCAAAAGCGGAATTTTTCACTAAGCTGCCGGACGTTGCAGAAGAAATTAAAGTAGTTACGTATATTGCAGGGGAAGGAGATATCTCAACAGATTTACTTTCTCCGGGTAATCAGGCCCACTCAAGATCAGACCGTGAGCTTCATGGTAAATGTATGATTACTCCTCAGGCACAGGAAGAAATCAGAGCACTTCAGGCACAGCATCCTGACAAAAGTGTAATGCTGATTGCAGAGAAAGGTACCATGGGAGTAGGTTCATCCAGAATGTCGGGAGTAAACAACGTGGCTCTCTGGACAGGAAAACAGGCAAGCCCATATATTCCATTTGTAAACATTGCTCCGATCGTTGGAGGAACCAACGGTATCTCTCCGATTTTCCTTACTACAGTAGACGTAACCGGAGGTATTGGTATTGACCTTAAAAACTGGGTTAAAAAGCTTGACGAAAACGGTAACCCTCTTCGTAATGAAAATGGCGATATTGTTCTTGAAGAAGCCTATTCAGTTGCTACCGGAACCGTTCTTACCATCAATACAAAAACAAAAAAACTATATAACGGCGACCAGGAGCTGATTGACATTTCAAAGGCATTCACTCCTCAGAAAATGGAATTCATTAAGGCCGGCGGATCTTATGCCATTGTATTTGGTAAAAAACTGCAGACATTTGCAGCGAAACTTCTAGAAATTGAAACTCCTGCTGTTTTTGCCCCTTCAAAAGAAATCTCCCATGAAGGTCAGGGACTTACAGCTGTGGAAAAAATCTTCAACAAAAATGCTGTTGGAACAACGCCAGGAAAAGTTCTACATGCCGGTTCAGACGTTCGTGTACAGGTAAATATTGTTGGATCTCAGGATACAACAGGACTGATGACTGCTCAGGAACTTGAATCCATGGCCGCTACCGTAATTTCTCCAATCGTTGACGGTGCATACCAATCAGGATGTCACACCGCTTCAGTTTGGGATAAAAAAGCTCAGGCAAACATTCCAAAGCTGATGAAATTCATGAATGAGTTCGGTTTGATTACAGCCCGTGATCCAAAAGGCGAATACCACGCTATGACCGATGTAATTCACAAGGTTCTTAACGATATCACGATAGACGAATGGGCGATCATCATTGGTGGTGACTCCCATACAAGAATGTCCAAAGGTGTTGCTTTCGGAGCCGATTCCGGAACCGTTGCACTGGCACTGGCTACAGGTGAAGCCTCTATGCCTATTCCGGAATCTGTAAAAGTTACATTCAAAGGAAATATGAAAGAGCACATGGATTTCCGTGATGTTGTTCATGCTACACAGGCTCAGATGCTTAAGCAGTTCGGAGGAGAAAACGTATTCCAGGGAAGAATCATTGAGGTTCACATTGGGACACTTCCGGCTGACCAGGCATTTACCTTTACAGACTGGACGGCAGAAATGAAGGCTAAAGCCTCTATCAATATTTCTGAAGACAATACCTTAATTGAATCTTTAGAAATTGCCAAAAGCAGAATCCAGATCATGATTGATAAAGGTATGGATAACCATAATAAGGTTCTTCAGGGATTAATTGATAAGGCCAACAAGAGAATTGCAGAGATCAGGTCTGGTGAAAAGCCGGCTCTAACTCCGGATTCAAACGCGAAATATTATGCAGAAGTCGTTGTAGACCTTGATGCCATCGTTGAACCAATGATTGCTGACCCGGATGTAAACAACGAAGATGTTTCCAAGAGATATACCCATGATACCATCAGAGACCTTTCTTATTACGGAGGTGAGAAAAAAGTAGATCTTGGATTTGTAGGATCTTGTATGGTTCACAAAGGAGATTTGAAAATTGTTTCTCAGATGCTTAAAAACATCGAAAAACAACAAGGTAAAGTTGAGTTCAATGCTCCTCTTGTAGTAGCAGCTCCTACCTATAATATCATTGACGAATTAAAAGCTGAAGGAGACTGGGAATTTTTAGAAAAATATTCAGGATTTGAATTTGACGACAATGCTCCTAAAGGTGAAGCACGTGTTGAATACAAAAACATGATGTACCTTGAGCGTCCCGGCTGTAACCTTTGTATGGGTAACCAGGAAAAAGCAGCAAAAGGAGACACTGTACTAGCCACCTCAACCCGTCTTTTCCAGGGAAGAGTTGTTGAAGATTCCGAACGTAAAAAAGGAGAATCTTTACTGGCTTCAACTCCTGTTGTTGTATTATCTGCAATTATCGGAAGAATTCCTAATATAGATGAATACAAAGCTGCGGTTGAAGGTATTGACCTTACTAAATTTGCCCCTCCTATCAAGGAATTGGTTCAGGTTGGCCACTAACAGAGCTTAAAGATAAGTCCTAGGACTATTTTAAATGATATAATTGAAAGATTTTAGTCCTGCGGAATTTAAAATCTTTCAATTTTTGTTTAGAACCTTTCCATTTAAGACCTGTTAAGAATTATTTTAAATGAAAGTGGGAAAAGAAATTCCATTTTTTTCTTAACTTGATAGACGCAAAATATCCTGACTATTGATCAGAGTAATCCTTTTTACAGATCGAAGGAACAGAATTTGATGAAAATGTAAAGGACTATTTTCCGAAAAAAAGAGGAAGTATATTTAAAAGAAGAAAAATTAAATTAAGATATGACTTTTGACATTGATATGATCAAAAAAGTGTACGAGCGTTACCCTGAAAGAATTGCTGCGGCAAGACAAGTCGTGGGAAAACCGCTTACACTTTCAGAAAAAATCCTTTACACTCACCTGTGGGAAGGAAATGCTACACAGGCACATGAGAGAGGAAACTCTTACGTAGACTTTGCACCGGACAGAGTGGCCATGCAGGATGCTACGGCTCAGATGGCGCTTTTACAATTCATGCAGGCAGGAAAAGCTAAAGTAGCTGTTCCGTCCACTGCTCACGCCGATCACCTGATTCAGGCAAGAGTGGGTGCTGAAGCAGATTTACAGGAAGGTATCAACAAAAACTCGGAAGTATTCAACTTCCTGAGCTCCGTTTGTGATAAATATGGAATCGGTTTCTGGAAACCGGGAGCCGGAATCATCCACCAAGTGGTACTGGAGAACTATGCATTCCCTGGAGGAATGATGATCGGTACCGACTCTCATACGGTAAACGCGGGTGGTCTGGGAATGGTAGCTATCGGTGTCGGTGGAGCTGATGCAGTAGATGTAATGGCCGGAATGGCCTGGGAGCTTAAAATGCCCAAACTTATCGGAGTAAAATTAACCGGTAGAATGAACGGATGGACCTCTGCAAAAGATGTCATCCTGAAAGTTGCAGGAATCCTTACCGTAAAAGGCGGAACAGGATGCATCGTGGAATACTTCGGAGAAGGAGCAGAATCTCTTTCAGCAACAGGTAAAGGAACCATCTGTAACATGGGTGCTGAAATCGGAGCTACAACTTCTACTTTCGGATATGATGATTCCATGAGAAGATATCTGGCTGCAACAGGAAGACAGGATGTAGTAGATGCTGCCGACAAAATCGCAGAACATTTAACAGGTGATGCTGAAGTATATGCAAATCCTGAACAATATTTTGATCAATTAATAGAAATCAACCTTTCTGAACTTACTCCACACTTAAACGGACCTTTTACTCCGGACCTTGCTACTCCTGTAGCAGAGTTCAGAGCTAAAGCTGAAGCCAACGGATGGCCACTTGAGGTAGAATGGGCATTGATCGGGTCTTGTACCAACTCTTCCTACGAAGATTTATCAAGAGCTGCTTCCATTGTTGAAGATGCCGTTGCAAAAGGAGTGAAGCCTAAAGCCATCTTGGGGATCAACCCTGGTTCAGAACAGGTAAAATTCACAGCCGAAAGAGACGGGTTTTTAAATTCTTTCAGAAAATTTGAAAATGCAAGAATCTTTACCAATGCCTGCGGACCTTGTATCGGACAATGGGACAGAGAAGGAGCGGATAAAGGAGAGAAAAACTCTATCATTCACTCTTTCAACAGAAACTTTGCCAAAAGAGCTGACGGTAACCCAAATACTCACGCCTTCGTAGCGTCTCCTGAAATGGTAGCTGCTGTTGCAATCTCCGGAAGATTAGATTTTAACCCGATTACTGATACTTTAACCGCTGAAAATGGTGAGCAGGTAAAATTAGATGAGCCTAAAGGTTCTGAACTTCCTGCAAGAGGTTTCGCAGTAGACGACAACGGATACCAGGCCCCATCTGAGGACGGATCTGCAGTAGTAGTAAATGTAAACCCAACTTCGGACAGACTTCAGTTACTGGAAGAATTCCCTGCATGGGACGGTAAAAACATTGAGGGAGCTAAGGTACTGATCAAGGCTTTCGGAAAATGTACAACCGACCACATTTCTATGGCGGGACCATGGCTGAAATACAGAGGTCATCTTGATAATATTTCAAACAATATGCTGATCGGCGCTGTAAACGCTTACAACATGGAAACCAACCACGTTAAAAACGAATTAACGGGTGAATATGGTGAAGTACCGGCTGTACAGAGAGCTTACAAGGCTGCCGGAATTCCTACAATTGTTGTCGGAGACCAAAACTACGGTGAAGGTTCTTCAAGAGAGCATGCAGCAATGGAGCCAAGACATTTAGGAGTAAAAGCAGTATTGGTAAAATCATTCGCGAGAATCCACGAAACCAACCTTAAAAAACAAGGAATGCTCGGGATCACTTTCGCTAATGAAGCTGACTATGATAAAATCCAGGAAGATGACACCGTTAACTTCTTAGATCTTGACCAGTTTGCTCCGGGAAAACAACTGACTTTAGAATTCGTTCACGCTGACGGAACTAAAGACATCATAATGGCCAACCATACTTACAACGATCAGCAGATCGATTGGTTTAAGGCTGGTTCTGCCCTTAACCTGATTAAAAAACAACAGAATTAATTGTTAGAATAATTAATCATAGAAAAGCGGCTTCCTTCGGAAGCCGCTTTTTATTTTATACGATTTTATTCAGAAGGTTGCTTCGGTAACTTTCCCCGATCGGGATTTCCTGTCCTGAAACCAGAACAATTTTCTTGATACTGATATTTTTAGTTTTGTCGAGATTAACGATGAAGGATTTATGAACGCGGACAAATCTGCCGGAAAGCTGGTTCTCCAGGGATTTAAGCGTATCCAGCACAATATACTCTTCATGGGGGATCCTGATGTTCACATAATCTTTGATACTTTCAATATAAAGTATATCACTGAAATTAATACGGTGCTGCTGACCGGAAGATTTCACGAAAAAGTAGGATTCTCCACTTTCAGAAGAAGAAAAACGTTCCTGAGCCTTTGATGCACTTTTATAAAACCTTTCAAAAGGAACAGGCTTCAGAAGATAATCAATAACATTATGCTCGTAACCTTCCAGAGCGTATTCCGAATAAGCTGTTGTCAAAATATACTTTTTCTTTTCCCCAACAATCTTCATAAAATTGATTCCTGTAAGTTCCGGCATCTGAATATCCAGAAAAATCAGGTCGGCTTCATGGTTCTGTAAATATTCCAAAGCCAGGATCGGGTTTTCTGCAGAAAAAACCAGTTCCAGAAAAGGAATTTTTCTGACATAATTTTCCAGAAGGGATATTGCCAGAGGCTCGTCATCCACAATGATACATTTAATGGGTTTCATCAGAGAAAGTTATTTTCAAATTTACAATAAACTCAGTTTCCAGGTCTTTTATATTCAGCTCATGTTGTTTAGGATATAGAATTTCCAGTCTCTTTCTGACATTTTCAATACCGATTCCGGAAGCTGTATCTTTTATTTTCTGATTTTTGAAATTATGAAGATAAAAATGCAGCACATTATTTTCATCCGAAACTTTGAGTACAAAGCCCTTATTTCTGAAATCTCCATGTTTGAAGGCATTTTCTACAAAAGGAACCAGAAGCATCGGAGAAATTTCCAGTTTTGGATTTGAAATATTCTTTTCAAACACCAGCATTTCAGGGTTTTTGATCCTTAATTTTTCAAGCCCGATAAGACTTTCGATATAACCTATTTCCTGATCAAGACCAATGGCATCTTTTTCCAGGTCCTTCGTACTGTACCTCAGCAGTTCGCTCAGCTTTTCTATCGCAGGAAGCGACTTTTCCGAGTTTTGATAAACGAGAGAATAGATATTGTTTAAAGAATTAAAGATAAAATGAGGATTAATCTGGGTTTTGAGAGCCTGAAGCTGGGCGTGCTTTCTTTCTTCAATAAGTCTTGTACGCTCAGCTTCAATTTTAGAATAATACTTAAAAAACCAGAGATTTGTGCTCACAAAAACCGTTAAGCTGGAATAGTATATATTGTCATAAAAATAGTACAGGAATGTAGTTCCTTCCTTATAATTCCTACGACCGGTAAGCGCTGGCAGCAATACCTCTTCTATTGAGTACCGGAAGAAAACGAAAATGAATACCCCTATAAAAAAACCGATAATCATCATGTAAAATCTTTTGGGATCAAAAAACCTTGGGGCAATGAAAAAGTAATTCACATAGAAACCAAGGAAATTGGCGAAAAATATGGTAACACTCAGGATATCCAGGCTTCTTGTATTATATACCAATATTCCTATGATTCCGTTGAAAATGATCAGCAGCCAGTAAAAAAAGTGCAGGAGAATAATTTGTTTTTGCTTCATGCTCAAATGTAAGGCTCAGGACATTTAAATTCCTAAAGATTTCCGATGAAACCCCTTTTTTTCCCGATGAAAATATTTTGAACGGATTAATCTACCCTGAAATCTAAATGATATTTCACAAAAAGAAGTTTGAAAATACCTTTGGACCAAGATTTTTAAACTATGAAACTGAAATACATTGTGATCATCGGCCTTTTTTCAACAACGATATCGGCACAAATTAAAAAAGACAGCATCCGGGAAGTGGAGCAGATCAATCTTCTGGTAAAGAAAAAACTTCTGGAAAGAAAAGCAGACCGTCTTATTTTCAATGTGGAAGCATCTGTAGCTTCCCAGGGTATGGACGCTTCCGAAACCCTTGCCAATGTTCCTATGCTGAAAGTGGATGAAAACATGGGTTTGATCTCTATCACCGGAAAAAGTACGGTAAGTGTGATGATCAACGGAAGAATGCTGAATCTTTCCGGCAATGCCCTTTTAAACTACCTGAAATCTATCCGCTCGGAAAACATTGCAAAAATAGAAGTAATTACCACACCTCCTTCAAAATATGAAGCGCAGGGCAACAGTGGTATCATCAATATTATCCTGAAAAAGAATCCCAACTTAGGTTTTAGCGGAAATATCAATACCAATCTGATCCAGAGAACTTATTCCGGTTTCAGTTCAAACGGCTCGCTTAGTTATCAAACGGAAAAATTCAGCAGCAGCCTGAAACTGACCTATTATGACTCGGCCAAACGTTCTGATGAAAATTACACCATTCTGGGGACCTCCCAAAACTACAGTAATTCAGTGCGACGCGATATGTGGAAGGAACTGACTCCGACTCTTAATCTCTCCTATAAAATCAGTAAAAATGCAGAGATCGGGATGGAATACATCTACGCCCATCAGAAATCCGGGATGGATATTGTTAATACAACGAAAAATATTGCTTCAGATCTTAGTGAAGAAAACCTTTTGACCAACACTTTTAACCGTGAAAAGCTTCCTACCCACACTTTAAGCGCTTACTACGATCTCAAACTGGATTCCCTTGGAAAAAAGCTGAGCATTGCCGGAAATTTTTATAAAAACAATTCTGATACTGAGGTCAATTTTTCTACACTGAAGTCCTCAGATCAATCTGTACAGGATGTGAAAACCACTTCCTTGATTTCCCCTCAGATCTTTTCTGCACAGGCAGACCTGGAGCTTCCGTTTTCTTTTGGTACCATTGAAACCGGAATAAAATTTAATCAGTTTAAAAACCGTTCGGATCAGAGATATTTCAACGTGAATGCAGGACAGTATGTGGAAGATCTTTTAAGAGCCAATATTTTCGAGTATCAGGAAGAAAACTATGCCGCCTACATCAGTTATGCAAAGTCTTTCGGGGAGCATTGGGAAATGAAAGCTGGTCTTCGCTATGAAAACACGAATGCAGAAAGCCATACTCCTTCTTCCGATTCGGGAAACCAATATAATTACGGACAATGGTTTCCATCTGCTTATGTATCCTATAAAGAAGGTAAAAATGTGTTCAGCTTTTCTTATTCCAGAAGAATCAACCGGCCAAGTATGGGCAACCTCAACCCTTTCCGCTGGTATTCGAATCCATACTCTTATTCTTCAGGAAATCCTTTGCTGACTCCGGCTTATATCAACAACTGGGAGCTGGGATATACTTTCAACAGTAAATTTTCTGCCAGCATTTATTATCTGATGATGAAAAATGCCTTCGGACAGATCTCATATATAGATGGACTTTCACAGATCGGCACGTATCTGAACTACTATAACAATAATTTCTGGGGATTGAACGCTTCTTATACGGATACTTTTTTCAAATTTTGGGAAACCAGCATTTCGATCAATGCTTCTCTTCAGAATTCAACGGTATTCAATATTCAGGCAGAAACACAGAAAGGAAGCTCATTCAGCTACTCGATCAGCAATACGTTTACTCTGAATAAAAATAAGACTCTTGCCTTATTCCTGAATTATGATCATAGTCTTCCCTACAGAAATGTAAACTCTTATTTCTATTCTTTTCCGGAACTGACTTCAGGATTGAAAATTTCACTTATGGAAAAGAAACTTCAGATCAATGCGACGGTTACCAATATTTTTGCCCAGAGATACCGGGGTGACAAATATTTTACCGACAGCAGCCAGCATATGGATAATTACTGGGATGGCAGAAGTTTCCGTTTGAGTGTGAATTATACTTTCGGAGGCAGTAAAAAGAAGATCAGTAAGAAGAACATCAATTTCGAGGAAAAAGACAGAGCACAATAATTATTTAAACCATTAAGATATAATAAGTTATTAAGAGGATTAAGTGTTTCTATCAAATTTTTGCCTCTTAATGGTTTAAAAACAAAAAACAGAGAGCTAGTCTCTGTTTTTTTGTTTTTCTTATTATTTTAAAATTTAAATTCCACTCTTGCAAAAAGGAAACGCCCTCCGATACCATACTGGGAAACCTGTCTTGAATACACAAACTGATTATCTGCCGTCAAAGAGCTGATATTCGGGCTTTTCGACGGAAGAATATTGAAGATATTATTACTTCCTATTGTTGCTGAGATATTTTTATTAAAATCATAACCTACGGAAAGATCCGTTACAAAACGTTCATTCAGAACAAAATGCTCTCTGCTTTCGGTAACTCCGTCAAAATTGGCATCCAGCACATCAGCATCCGTCACTTTTCCGAAGTAGGAATTTCTAAAGGAAACGGTAAGGGCTGCAAGTCTCAAAGTATTGGAAAGCGTAGCTTTTATACGGGGTATAGCTTCTTCAAAATACACTCGGTTAGGTTCAGAAAAATAATTATTGATCTGGCTTACCAGTTTAGGAGAAGCATGAATATCGCCGATCCTTCTGGTCTGGTTAAGATTAAGCCCCAGGTTATTTTCCAGAGATACCCCTTCCGAAATTCTTGAATTCTGGGAAATCGTAATATCTAATCCTTTTGTCTGTGAATCCACTGCATTGGCAAAGAAATTGGCAGCGCTGGCCCTTGCAAGGTCAAATGCACTTTGCAGCACCTGATCATCAGGAGTATTAACTGTTTCCGGACGGTAGAATAAATCTGTAAGCACTACTCTGTCCTTGATCTTTATGAGATAAGCATCCGCTGTAAACACCAGGCTCAAAGACGGAATCTTCCAGGTAATTCCTGTGCTGTAAGATTGTGAAGTTTCCTGCTTTAGTTTTGGAATTCCCAAAGCTTGGGCTGCTTCAGAATTATTCCTGAAAGTTCCTACCTGTGTTGTCTGTCCCTTCTGTATCAATGTAGATGTCGAACTGTAGTAGATCTGCGCAAGAGAAGGTGCTCTGAATCCTGTGGAAACCGCTCCTCTCCAATTGAAGTTTTTAGCCAGCTTCACATTGGTGGCCAGCTTATAATTAAAGGTAGAACCGAAATCTGAATAATTCTCGAAACGTACTGCTCCTTCCAACAGCCACCAGTCGGTGGGCTCAATTTCCACGTCTGCGTAAGCGGCTAGACTGTTCCTGCTTCCGGAAACTGCATTATCAGGACTAAACCCCGGAAAAACCTGTGATCCGGCAGGTCTTACAGCACCGAAGAAGTCCGTTACTTTTTCATTGTCGGGAGTGGCGGCTGTTACTACACGGCCATTGATATCATAAGAAACATAGGAATTTTCGTTTCCTGCATTTACTTTATAGTTCTCATAACGGTATTCCCCTCCAAAAGCCACGTTCAGGCCGTGAAGCACATCATATTTTTTTGAGAAATCAAGATTCAGAGTATTTTGTAAGAATTCTGAGCCTCCTGCCTCAAATGTTCTTGGGGAATTCTCTCCCAACGAGGCATTAAATGTATTCACCACCCCAAAATTAAAGGCATTCTTTCCGAAAGTATTGCTCAGGTCCACATTCCAGCCGTTCCATTTTCCTTTGATTCCTCCGGCTAAGGAATAATCATTCACACTGGCTTCAATTTGCGGAAGGTATCCATTGGGAGTAACAGCATTGATGTTTCTTTCTGTGTTTGGCAGACGGTAAAATCCTCCGGCATTTCCTAAGCGGTAGCTGTAGCCTCCGAATGAATATACTTTCCAGTTGTCATTCACCGGAATTTCAGAGTTGAAAAAGAGCTGCGCGGACTGTAGCTTGGACTGCCCTGCCCTAAGGCTGAAATCTTTTCTTTCCAGTCCTCTGTATGCAAGTTCCTGATCAGTAAAATCTCTTCCCAACAAACCTTGCAATGCTGCTATACTGTTAGCTTCTGATATCTGATCCTTGAAATCCTGTGAAAAATAGTCAACCTGTGATGCATATTGCTTAACCGTATTGATAATTTGCTGGGTATTAGGAGTATTGGTAATATTCTTATACAGTCCGTCAATATTGACTCCATTCTGCAAAGCCCTGTAATTAATGGCATTATAAGCGTTAAAAATATTGCCCTGACGGACACCAGCTCTTGAATAAGGATCTCTGTACTGTAAGGAACCCGTTACATTAATAAAACCCTTCTCCCCGATTTTCGCCCCATAGTTAAGGTCTGCAGAAATCGTCTGCCCGTCTATTCCTCCTGAGAAATTACTGGCAACAGGTGAAGCATATCCTCCTAAAAATACCTGTCCCGAGAGGCCAAGCCTTTTCTTTAAACCTAAATTTACGACTCCTGCAATAGCGTCAGAACCATATTGGGCAGAAGCCCCGTCTCTCAGAACCTCTATTTTCTCTAAAGCAAAAGCCGGAATTGCGTTAAGATCCGTTCCTACCGAGCCTCTTCCCGGAGTCAGGGTAACATTGATCAGCGATGACTGGTATCTTCTTTTCCCGTTAAGCAAAACCAGCACCTGGTCCGGGCCAAGCCCTCTTAGAAGAGCAGGATCCACGAAATCGGTTCCGTCATTTACCGTATGCGAGGTGGAAGAAAATGAAGGCACTACATAATTAAGCGCCTGGCTTATATTATTTACGGGACTTTGTCTCAGAATTTTAGAAATATTGATAATATCTACCGGAACCGGAGTTTCCGTAAGAGATCTTCCAGCCCCTCTGGACCCAAGGATCACCACATCATCGATCTTTTTGGAAGATACAGAATCTGTCTGCCCGAAATAAAATGCTGAAATAAAAGTTGCTGATGCTATGATTGTTTTTTTGTTGAAATTGTACATGTGTTTTTCTATTTTTTTGATTACTGATTGTTGGTTGATTTCAGGCAATAGGACTCCTGTAACCTCTATTGAGGTTACGATCAAAAGTCTGAATGATTGAATTATTTTTTAAAGAAGTCTAGAAACAACAACACATGCACATGTGGATATGGCATGAGAACAGGTCAGAATAACGAAGCGGAACTTCATGATCTGAGAAACGAAATTTTAAATGGGTCTTGTGGTTTCCCTTGTCTTTAAACATTGATTTTATTTTTAAAACAAAAATGTCAAGATGGGAAGAAAATAGAGAATAAACATTTTTTCCGGGCATACCGGCTTATCTATTTTAGCACCTTGCTTGTTTTTGCAGGTTGCTATCCCATCTATGAGATTCTTGATAATTACGTGGCAAAGATATAATTATTTCGGAAATAAAAAAATAAATGCTCAAAATTTTAACTTTTCGCAAATTTCACCGTAACAAATGAGCTTTTTTTACGTCTAACTGAATAGTAGTAAAAAACATTATGAAAAAAACGATATTCACGCTGTCTTTGCTGGCGTCTTTTTTTGCCTATTCGCAGGAAAAAACCAATACCGGCACAGACAAGGAGAAACAGATTGAAGGCGTAGTCATTACCAAAACTAAAAAAGCCGTTGAACAAAAAGCAGACCGTACCATTTTTGATTTTTCTGAGCAGCCACAGCTGAATAACGGGAATGTTCTGGAAGGCATCAAAAAGCTTCCGGGACTGGTTTCCACCGATATCGCCGGAATGATGTACCAGGGAAAAATCCTGGATGTTTATCTGAACGGAAGGCCTTTAAATATTACTTCAAACGAACTGAATTCCTTCCTTGAAGGAATGCCTGCCAATTCGGTAGACAGAATAGAAGTGATCACCCAGCCGGGAGCAGAATATCCGGCTACTTCAGGAGGTGCCATCATGAATATCATTACAAATAAGAATGCCAACAAGTATTTAACAGCAACCTATTCAGGAAATTACTCGTTTTCCAATTACGACAAATTCAGAAGCAGAACCACCAATTCTTTAAATCTGAATGCAAGAAATAAACTTTTCGGATGGCAGCTGAATGTAGGCCAGAATTACCGCGAAAGTATGCTGAATGGCGATCAGGATGTGCTTCTGCATAACAATACGGACAGAATAGGACGCGGATATTTTGCAAAATCAGGATTGACATTTGATCTTGGACAGGACAGATTATTGCTGAACTACGATATTTACCACAACAATAATGACAATTATACTGCCAGCCGAGGGCTTGCCGACATTCCTATAAGCGTTAATCCTATCAAATACCGGGAAGCCGATTATGAAGCATCTGATGTTGCCCATACCAATAACCTAAGGCAGGAAGCTGTTGTAACGTATCAGAAGCGTTTCAGCGACAAGTCTCAAAAACTGGATTTTCAGTTCGGATATACTAAAGCCACTTCTAAATTCTCCCAGGACAATTTCTTCCAGAGAGGCAATTATACGGATATCTGGGAGCCTTTCCTGAATGTAGGCGGAGAAAATGTACTTGATAATAAGTCGGATATGAGGGTAGCCAACTTCAAAATAGATTATTCGCAGCCGATCAAACTTCTGGACGGTGGAAAAGTAAGTTTAGGCGGTTTGTATGAAAGACAGGATTATGACACGGAAAGTAAAGGTCTTACCAATCTTGAGTACCAGAGGCAGACGGCTTCCACCTACCTTGAATTTCAGGCAAAACTGAAAAAGTTTGACTTCACCTTAGGGGCAAGAGCAGAAAACTATGATATTTATGGGATCACAAGAATTATAAAGGATAATGCTGTTCTGGAAAGAAATTTAACCCCTTTCAATAAATTCAAGCTTTTCCCGAATGCAAGTGTACAGTATAGCCTGATGAACCAGGTGTATGTTGCAGCAAATTACAATAAAAAGATTACGCTGCCAAGCATTTCTGCCCTGAACCCGAATAACGTTATCTTTGCAGGACCCAATACGGAAGTTACCGGTAACCCGGATCTTCAGCCTACGATCTTTGATAATTATGAATTGAAAGTTTCAGCCTTTGATTATGCCTTCATTGGGTACAGCGTAAGTTCTGCAAAGGATCAGGTAGCACAGATCATCATGAAAAACGGCAAGAACCTTTACAATAAACAGGTGAATATTTCGAATATGAAAATTCACAACTTTAATGTAGGTCTCCCTATCCCTTTTATGATTTTCAGCAAGCCGATGAGCGAGATCATGAAGTTTAATTTTAATCCTGACAAGATTAATTTCATGTATCTGTATGCAGGTTACCAGAAACATGATATTGATAATTTAAGCAACAAAGGCTTCTGGATCTTTAATATCATGACTCAGTTGCTTCTGCCGAAAGATATCAAACTGACGGCCAATTACAGCTATTTAACGCCGAAAGCCGGGTATTTCTATTTTACGGCAGATAAACCGTTTAATAATAACCTGGATATTACGTTGACGAAAAAGTTCATGAACAACCGTCTTACCCTTTCTGTTTTCGCGAATGATATTTTTAACGGACAGGTAATGCAGGTGTATTCCAATCCGCCTGAAGGACAGCCTGTAATGATCAGAAGTAAGTACGATACGAGAAACTTTGGAATTTCTATCAATTATAAAATCCCTACGAAGAATAAACTGGCGAAGGAAGATCCAAACATCCTGAACCAGACTAAGAAGGAGGATAGCGGCGTGATGCAGAATCCGCAGTAATTTTCCATCACAAATCATAAAATAAGGCAGTAAAAAAATATTTTACTGCCTTATTTGTTTAAACAATATAATTAAAAGTCGATAGTCTGGAATTTCCAGTTCAAAGTATCGATAAGAGTAAGCTGATCCGTTTGTAAAGGAAGCCCTGTAATAATTTTCAGAGCCTGCATAGCCATCATGCTTCCTACAATGCCCGGAAGAGCTCCCAAAACTCCAAGACTGTCACAGTCCGGGATATTTTCTTCAGAAGGCGGCTCAGGAAAAAGATTTCTGAGGTTTTTGCTTCCTTTATAATTAAAAATGGCAACCTGTCCTGAAAAACCCAGTATACTTCCATAGATCAGGGGTGTTCCTATATTTACACAGGTATCGTTGATTAAATATCTGGCTGTAAAGTTATCGGACCCGTCTACAATAATATCGTACTGCGAAAGGATTTCTTCTGCATTGGTATGGGTAATTTTTTCATCAATTCCCGTAAAATTCACCTGATGATTAAGGTTTTTTACAAAAAGTTCTGCGCTTTTCACTTTTGGAATTCCCACTGTATTTTCAGTGTGAATGATCTGGCGGTTGAGATTGTGAAATTCAACCTCATCAAAATCGGCAACGCCTAAATTTCCAACGCCTGCAGCCGCAAGATATTGGATGACCGGGCTACCCAAGCCTCCCGCTCCTATGACAAGAACTTTAGAATTGATAATTTTCCTCTGTCCTTCCAAACCAATTTCTTCAATAAAAATTTGCCGGCTGTATCTTGCAAAAATATCTTTGCTCATTTTTTAATTGTTTTGAATCATTAAGGTTTTTTAAGATGTTAAGAGGATTAAGATGAGCCTTGCTTTAAGATTTAAAACCTATTGATTTTTCTTAATTAACCTTAATAACTTCAATATTCTTAATGGTTTAATTTTAAATACCGCTGTATGCAGAGTCCCAATCTTTCATCACCGGATCATAGCCGGCTTTTCTGATGATATTTTTCACCTCTTCCATGCTGCGTTCGTCACTGGTTTCAAACTGTTCCAGAGATTCAACATCTACAGCGTAACCTCCCGGATTGGTTTTGGAAGCCGCACTCATCGTTGTGGCACCCCGTGATATGATATGGTCCCTGAACTTTTCATTTTCCCTTGTGGATATTGAGATTTCGAGATCTTCATTCCAAATTCTGTAGGCACAGATCAATTGAAGAAGATCCCTGTCTTCCATGATAAAATTAGGTTCAATGATTCCTTCTGCCGGCCTCAGCCTTGGAAAGGAAACTGAAAATTTACTTTTCCAGTATTGTTTTTGAAGATAATCGATGTGAAGGGCATTAAAAAAACTGTCTACACGCCAGTCTTCAAGCCCGAGCAAAACACCCAATCCGATTTTATGAATTCCAGCTCTTCCTATCCTGTCCGGTGTATCCAGCCTGAAATGGAAGTTTGATTTTTTTCCTTTGGGATGATATTCTTTATAAACTTCCTGATGATAGGTTTCCTGGTAAACCAAAACAGAATAAACCCCTTCCTGATGCAGCTGCAAATATTCTTCTTCGAATAAAGGCTGTACTTCGATTGAAATATTGGCAAAATGAGGTCTCAGCAGGCGGACAGCATTTAAAAAGTAAGAAATCCCCACTGTTTTATGAGCTTCTCCACTCACTAAAAGTACATGATTGACTCCCATTGATTTTAAAACCGAGGCTTCAATCATCAGCTCTGTATCAGAAAGAGTCTTCCGCCTTACATTATTATCGAGGCTGAAACCGCAGTAGGTACAGATATTCTGGCATTCATTGCTGAGATACATCGGTGCATACAGCTGAATGGTTTTTCCAAAGCGTTTCTGGGTAAGCTGGCGGGTCATTTTCGCCATCAGTTCAAGTTCTTTTGCTGCGGCAGGGGAAATCAGGTTCAGGAAGTCGTCCAGAGTTTTATTTTTTTTCTGAAGACTGTTCAGTACTTCGGAATGGGTCACTTTCTCCAGCCGGATTTTTATGTCGTCCCAATGATAGTGTTCAAAAACATCTTTAAAGCCGTTCATTACTTCTGTTTTATGATTCAAATAAAAAGGAGGTCAAAGGACTGGATGCTTCGGCATGGTTGGCAATTGTGCCCAAACCGGATTCGTAAGCCCTTCTTCCGGCCATAACTCCTTCTTTAAAGGCTAAAGCCATATTCACAGGATTCTGTGCTACAGCAATGGCGGTATTGACCAGTACAGCATCTGCTCCCATCTCCATCGCTTTTGCAGCATCTGAAGGCGCCCCTATTCCGGCATCTACCACTACAGGAACGTTACTTTGACTGATAATAATTTCCAGGAAATCCAGGGTTCTCAGACCTTTATTGGTTCCAATCGGTGCTCCCAAGGGCATTACAACAGCGGTTCCGGCATCTTCAAGGCGCTTGCACAAAACAGGATCGGCATGGATGTACGGCATCACGATAAACCCGAGTCTGGCTAATTCTTCCGTTGCATATAAAGTTTCAATAGGGTCCGGAAGAAGGTATTTCGGATCGGGATGGATCTCCAGCTTGACCCAGTTTGTTTCCAGGGCTTCTCTTGCAAGCTGCGCTGCCAATACAGCTTCTTTGGCTGTTCTTGCACCTGAAGTATTGGGTAGAAGATGAACTTGTGCAGGTTTTATAGCTTCCAGCAAACCATCTTCTGAAGATCCGGAATCGATTCTTTTTAAAGCCATGGTCACCATTTCACTTCCTGAAGCGATAATAGAATTGGTCATTTCCGAAAGGCTTCCGAATTTTCCTGTTCCTAAAAATAATCTGGATTCAAAAATCCGGTCTGCTATTATTAATTTCTGATTGTTCATATCATTGCTTTTTTAAATTCATTGATGACGGCCGGGCGGCTGGTGATTTCTCCCGAAACTGCAGCACCATATATTCCAATTTGCTGAAGAAGTTCAATATCTTCAAGTACAACACCTCCTATTGCATAGATTTTCGGAATCTCGATTGATTGTGCCCTTAAACCTTCAATAATATCCCGGTAGCCTTCAAAACCAAGGATTGGGCTCAGTTGTTCCTTGGTGGAAGTGAATCTCAGTGGTCCTAATCCGATATAATCACACGGCTCATTTATTCTTTGCAGGACATCTGAAACAGTATTAGCTGTTCCTCCGATGATTTTATTTTTACCCAGAACATGTCTGGCAATTTCAACGGACACATCTTTTAGGCCCAGATGAACTCCGTCCGCATCAATATCTTTTGCTATCTGTACATGATCATTAATGATGCAAACAGCCTGATATTCTGAGCAAAGCTGCTTTGAAATTTCACAGAGGTGAAAAAAATCGGCTTCATCAGCATTTTTCCAACGGACCTGCACCCACTGTATGCCATGGTCCAAAGCTTTCCGGATGTTAATTTCCTGTTCTGCTTTTGTGCGTCCCTGAGATATGTATTGTAATTTTTCCATGATTAAGTTGAATGAAAACCCAGTAAAGAAGGGTTGCTTTTTAAAAATCTTTCTATATATAGTTTTCCTTTCCTGCAGGCTGCTTCAAGTGGTTCTCCTTTAGCAAGGTGAGCTGTAATGGCGGAAGAGAGCACGCATCCTGAACCGTGTTTGGAATAAAAGCCAGAAGAATCCTGTTGATTCGGCTCCAATGAAATTTCCTTCCCCTCACAGATCAGGATATCTGTGCCTGTTTTATCATTTCTATGACCTCCTTTAACCAGCACAGCGCAGGAATTCCCGGATGTATTGAAAAGGTCATGTTTCTGTAAAACATTATATTCATTATAATTGGGGGTAATCAGGTGAATCTTCTTTAAAACATTGGTTAAAAGCGATAAACTTTCAAGATCAAAAAAAGAAAACTCTGAAGTACTTTTTAATACCGGATCCCAAATGATCTTTATTTCTGCAGGATGCGATCGTATCTTTTCTACAATCTTTTCCAGAAACAAGGCATCTTTTATTATTCCGATTTTTACGGCTTCAACAGGGTAATCTTTCATTAAAACATCTATAGCCGTTATGATCTCGTCTAAAGGCCTCCATTCTATGCTTAAACACCGGGATTCCGTCTGAACGGTCATCGCCGTGCAAACACTCAGTCCCATAACACCAAGCTGCTCAAATGTTTTAACATCAGCCAAAACACCTGCGCCACCTGAAGGATCAAATCCCGCAATGCTCATCACGAAAGGGCGTTCTTTCTGCATTTTTTAAATGTATTTAATGGTTGGTCGCTATTCCAAACCGCACCCAACAGTGCCGCTCCGTCTGCTCCGTTTTCAAACACTTCACAGATGTTGTTTTCGTTAATTCCTCCCAACGCAATTAATTTTACTTCCTGGTTATTTCTATATTTCAGTTCTTCTATTAATGTTGAATCTTTTCCATAACCTTTTTTGGAGATACTTGGAAAAACCGGACTGAAAAATGAATATTCCCATTCTTTTCCCAACTCATCATACGTTTTCATATCATGGACCGAGGTGGAAAGAATATTTTTCTCTACATAAGACTTATAAATCCCGGCATTCCGGTCTGCTTCCCTGATATGAAACCGGGAAATATGATGATCCTTCCCCAAATCACCATATCCGTGTAGTACCAACTTAGGATAAAACTCCTTATCGATACGATACAGGAAATTTTTCATTTCTTCCCGGCTTATCTTTGGCTTTCTTATATGAAGCAGATCCAATCCTTCCCGAAACATTTGGTTGATGACTTCTGGCTCGTTTTGAACCATTGTTTCGGGAGTGATAACGAGGATCATATATAAATTTCTTTTCCTTTTTCTATAAATTCCTGGGATTTATCCAGCATACCTTTTTCTGCAGAATCGCGGATCTCCTGGGTGATTTTCATGGAGCAGAATTTCGGGCCGCACATGGAACAGAAATGAGCAATTTTGGCTCCTTCTGCCGGAAGTGTTTCATCATGATAAGCTCTGGCCGTATCAGGATCCAGCGAAAGGTTGAACTGGTCTTCCCAACGGAATTCAAACCTGGCTTTGCTTAATGCATTGTCTCTGTATTGGGCTCCGGGATGGCCTTTTGCCAGGTCTGCAGCGTGGGCAGCTAATTTATAAGTGATCACCCCTACTTTTACATCTTCTTTATTGGGAAGTCCCAAATGTTCTTTCGGAGTTACATAGCAAAGCATTGCGCATCCGAACCAACCGATCATTGCTGCTCCTATTCCGGAAGTAATGTGGTCGTAGCCCGGTGCAATATCTGTTGTTAAAGGTCCTAAAGTATAAAATGGTGCTTCCTGGCATACTTCCAGCTGCTTATCCATATTTTCCTTGATCATATGCATAGGTACGTGTCCGGGACCTTCTATCATCACCTGTACGTTGTGTTTCCATGCAATTTTCGTTAGCTCACCTAAAGTTTCCAGTTCTGCAAACTGTGCTTCATCATTGGCATCGGCAATAGATCCGGGACGGAGGCCGTCTCCCAAAGAAAAAGCCACATCATATTTCTTCATGATCTCGCAAATCTCTTCGAAATGGGTATACAGAAAGTTTTCCTTATGATGGTAAAGACACCATTTCGCCATGATGGAACCTCCTCTTGAAACAATCCCTGTTACCCTTTTAGCCGTAAGGTGAATGTATCTTAATAAAACTCCCGCATGAATGGTAAAGTAAGATACTCCCTGCTCTGCCTGTTCGATCAATGTATCTTTAAAAACTTCCCAGGTAAGATCTTCGGGAACTCCTTTTACTTTTTCCAGAGCCTGGTAAATGGGAACGGTACCAATAGGAACCGGGCTGTTCCTGATGATCCACTCTCTTGTTTCATGAATATTTTTCCCTGTAGAAAGATCCATAATGGTATCTGCTCCCCAACGGCATGCCCAAACTGCTTTTTCCACTTCTTCTTCAATACTGGATGAAACGGCACTGTTCCCGATATTGGCATTAATTTTAACCAGAAAATTACGCCCGATGATCATCGGCTCACTTTCCGGATGATTAATGTTATTCGGAATAATCGCTCTTCCGGCAGCAATTTCATCCCTTACAAATTCCGGGGTGATTTTATTTTTTGGGGTATTGGCTCCAAAACTGTTTCCGGGATGCTGACATGCCATTTCACTGGAAACGGATTCCAGCTGCTCAATCCTCTGGTTTTCCCTGATTGCTACATATTCCATTTCAGCAGTAATGATTCCCTGTTTTGCATAATAGAGCTGCGTAAGTTCAGATCCTTCTTTTGCTACTTTGGGTTTGTGATCGTAGGCAAAACGCAGATCATCAAGGCGAGAATCAGCGAGGCGGGCCTTTCCGTATTCTGAAGTGATTCCGTTCAGGATATCCACATCTTTTCTGTCCAGAATCCATTGCTCCCTGATTCTCGGGAGTCCTTTCATGATATCAATGGAGGCATTTTCGTCTGTGTAGGGACCTGAAGTATCATAAATGGTTACCGGAGGATTATCTTCCAAAGTTCCATTGCTAAGCTTAGTAGGGCTGAGATGAATCTCACGCATTGCTACGCTGACAGGATGTATTTTTCCTTCAACATAAATTTTCCTGGCGTTCGGAAATGGTGAACAGGTGATTGAATGAGCCATAAGTTTTTGTTTTGTTAATGAGAATTATCCACCCTGAGTGGCGGTAATGATTAAAACTGAATCTTTGTCTTTAAGGAGTGTTTCTGCCCAGGCGGACAGTGGAATAATACGGTTGTTGAGAGCTACAGCAATCCCTTTTTTCTTTCCGGGTATTTCCATAGCCATCAGTGCTTCCAGATTGTCGGGAAGTACTTCAAATGTTTTCGTTGTGTGGTTGATTGTAAGTTCCATTCCTAATTTTTTATATACTTTAGGAATGGCTCTTATTGTACAATAGAATGTACAGCAAAAGTCATTTACTTTTCCCTACGCTGGTATAATCCAGATCAGGTTCAAAGGGTAAAGTCTCAGTCTGCAGATTTGCAGACACCCCTAAAGTTGTGACGAAGTTAGACATTTTTTCAGAACGGGCAAAATATATCCAAACAAAAACCCGAAGCTGTTAAACTCCGGGCCATCTGTTTTTTATTTTTAAAAATTATTTTTTAATTGCTTTTACACGGGCAGAACTTCCATCTTTCATCGATAAGTTAAGCATATAAAGACCTGATTTCAAGTCTCCAAGATAAATTTCCTGAGATGGATGATCAATTGCTTTTATCATTCTTCCGGCAGTATCAAAAACCTGAATGGATTTTACTTTTTCAATATCAGTAATTGTGATCATATCTTTAAACGGATTAGGATATACTTTCATCTGATCTTTGGCATTTACTTCTGATGTGCTCAGACAGGCAGTATCTACTGTGGCAGTAACTGTACTTCTTGCGCTTTCACATTTACTGCTGATCTGCCAGTCATAGAAATAGTAATAAGACGTTGAAGCGGAATTTGCGGTAAGATTTCCAGCAGTTATGGATAATGCTCCTGGAACAGTAAACGGGTAAGATCCCCAGCTGTTGCCTGATTCCCTTATCAAGCCACTTACACCGCCGGACCTGGTAAGCATCATTAATTTATAATTACTTCCCGGAGGAACTGTAAAGTTTAAAGGAACATAAGTTTTTACATAGGGAGCTCCAGATCCTGTAAGGTTTACTGTAATGGTCTGCAGAGTTGTAGCGGGAGAAACATTTCCGTCCTGTAAAGCAATTTCTACAGTTCCGGCTCCCGTACCCATCGGATATACATTTACTCCATTAATTGTAACGGTAGAATAAACATCAAAAAGCAAACCTGCATCCAGGGTATATCCAGTCGTGGATACGGCATTTGTAAACCCGGTCGAAGACGTACCTGTTGTTGAGGCAGTTACATAGTAAGGTGTTGTGCTGCTTAATGCAGGTGTTGTAAAGCTAGACCCTGTACCTACTACATTTCCTGCCGAAGGAGCATCATACCAGGTTACGGAAGCTCCGGTATCTGCTGTAGCGGACAATGTTGCAGGCTGATTAGGGCAAACAGTTGCTCCGGCAGTTGAAAGAATTGCCGGCGGCTGGCATTGTGTTATTACCTGTACAGGCTGAAGAGACCATATACTTGTGTTTCCGGATCCGCAATTTGACCTGATCCATACATAATATGCCGTAGAAGGTGCCAAAGGTCCTATTGAAGCTGAAGTTCCCGGAACATTCGGGGTAGTAGCAGGTGTGGAAGACACAGGAGGGGTGCTGGACGTACTATAATAGATATCATATCCTGAAGGTGCTGATGGAGAGGCAGTCCAGGATACAGCAGCACTGTTATTGGTGGTAGCACCCCCTGCAAGTCCGGATGGAGCGTAACATGTAGGAGGTACCCAAGTATAGGTTAGCCCGGCAGCAGGCATTCCCGGAACTGCATTAGATGTATTAAATGCCTGTGTGCTATTGTTTGCCGTACCTGGCGTAGAGTTGATAAATTCAAGTGTTGTTGCATTAAGACGTGTATTATAATCGGCAGTAGTAGTCCCCCTCAGTCCTATCTGAGCGGTTCCCGAAACAGTGGTACTTCCCACTAAATAAGCTCCGCTGCTATAAACCATCTGAATGACATTAGAGGTTTCCTGTAAACGGATCTGGAAAGAAAATGTATAAGCCGCAGCTGTAGAAGTACTGCTGTTGGGTCAAAATTTTTCCATTGAATGACCGCTTCACGGTTAGGAGCCGTGCCGGTTGTTTCCCAGCTGATGTCTCCGGTAGTTGAGCTGATATCAAAAACACTACTCAAATCCCGTCCAAAAACAGAGATTGCTCCGTCATAAGCTGTAGTACTGGATATAGGTGTGGTGGCAGTTGTACTGGGAGCTGTTGAACCAAAAGTTATAAATCCGTTTGTGGAAACATTCAATGCATTGTACGAAATTCCGTTAAATACAAAATTGAATGGTAAGGTTAAAGGATAAACATTACTGTTAAGATTTGTTGTTGAAGCATTACCTGTAGCCGCACCCAATACGGTCCCTGTTATTGGCATGTAAGTTCCTGCAGCTTGGGAAAAGTTGTAAGAACTTACCTGTGCCTTAGCAGTAGTGACTGCTGTAAACAAAGCAAAGCAGCCAAAAGCTGTTTTCAATGATTTTTTCTTTCTCTTGCTGAAGAGAATTTTGTAAAGATGTTTCATAATGGAATAGGATTAGATTATTGCCCAATTTATGAATTTTATCTAAAATCATTGTAAAAAAAATAAAATAATCAATAAATTTATAATAAATCAAAATTAAAACATGCAATTATATAAACATATACCAATAACATCTATAAACAATTTTCAAAAAAAAAATTATACTTAAACAAGTAAACCTGCAAATTTTGCAGGTTTACTATTATTCTTCACAAGCTCTCCAGATCGCATCATTCTGCGGGACCGGGGCTATAATTTCAATACTTTCTTTAGTAACGGGATGAATAAATTCCAGTTTTCGCGCGTGAAGATTGATTCCTCCATCGGGATTGGACCGGGGAGCTCCGTATTTCAGATCGCCTTTTATCGGAACGCCGTTTTTCGACAGCTGGGCACGGATCTGGTGATGCCTTCCGGTTTCAAGATCAATTTCAAGAAGCAGATAATTATCAAGCGTTTTAATCACATGGTAAGTCAGGATTGCTTCTTTTGCCCCTTCTGTCGCTTTAGGAAAAACAATGGCTTTATTATTTTTTTCATTTTTCTTAAGGTAATGAACAAGCCTTTGGCTCTGTGGGATCATTTCTTTTCCTACAACAGCCCAGTACGTTTTCTTAACCTCCCTGTTCTTTACCATCTGTGTAAGACGGGAAAGTGCTTTGGAAGTTTTGGCATAAATAACCAACCCTGAAGTAGGCCGGTCTATACGGTGAACCAGACCGAGAAAAACATTTCCAGGCTTGGCATCTCTTTTTTTTATAAAATTTTTAATGGATTCCAACAAAGATTCATCACCGGTTTTGTCACCCTGAACAAGCTGTCCTACTTTTTTGTTGACTACCAAAAGATGGTTGTCTTCATATACAATCTGCTCCTCCATACTTTATATACGCTTGGGCCTGCTGGTAAAAGAAAGTGCAATTCCTCCAAGCAGACCGATTGTTTTAAGAATCGAAAGCTTTGAGCCCTCCGGCAAAGCTGCTCCGACTATACAAAGCAATGCCGCCGCGTACATCGCGTATGTGAAATTTTTATTGGTCAGTAAAGGGGCCTGAACAAAAAAGCTGGCTCCAATCAAATAATAAAAAACTTTTCTTGACAGAATGATATTAATTTCCGGAGAAAACAGATTAAACCAGCCCGCAGCAAGACAAACTAGTGCTGCAATTGATAAAATCCCCTGAATAGTCTGTTGGTTCTGCATTAATTAATAGCTTTCATTTTCATTAGGGAACTCCACACTTTTTACATCTTTTACGTATTGGGCAACAGCTCCTGTAATTTCTGTGTACAGATCAAGGTATCTTCTTAAAAATTTCGGGCTGAAACCTTTGTTCATTCCAACCATATCATGATATACAAGGACCTGTCCGTCACAGTCAGGGCCCGCTCCAATTCCGATAGTCGGAATAGAAATGCTTTCAGATACTTTTTTAGCCAAATCAGCAGGAATTTTCTCTAAAACCACGGCAAAGCATCCTAATTCTTCTAAAAGCTGTGCATCAGAAATTAATTTCTCAGCTTCTGCTTCGTCTTTGGCTCTTACTTTATAGGTTCCGAATTTATAGATCGACTGCGGAGTCAATCCTAAATGTCCCATAACCGGAATTCCAGCGTTGATGATTTTTTTAATAGATTTAGAAATCTCTTTTCCTCCTTCAATTTTTACAGCATGTGCTCCTCCTTCCTTCATCATTCTCACTGCAGACTCCAATGCTTTTTCAGGATTGCTCTGATAAGTTCCGAATGGAAGATCGGCTACGACAAGAGCCCTGTCCGTTCCTCTTACCACACTTTGAGAATGGTAGATCATCTGGTCCAATGTGATGGGCAGTGTAGTTTCAAAGCCCGCCATAACGTTGGCCGCAGAATCTCCGATCAAAATGGCATCAACTCCTCCTGCATCTACCATCTTGGCAGTGGTAAAATCGTATGCAGTAAGCATTGTTATCTTTTCCTTATCGAATTTCATTTTTCGCAAGGTTTCAGTCGTAACTTTTTTAATTTCAGAGTGAACAGACATAATTTATCTATTTTTTAAAAGTTAAAAAGTCGGCTTTCGCCGACTTAAGTTGTTGTATGATGTTTATAAAACTACGTGACCTAGTTTCATCAGTTTGTCGTGGTTCAATATTTTGATGTTTCTTCCGTCCACTTCTATGAGACTGTCTTGTTTGAATTCGGAAATCAAACGGATGGCACTCTCGGTGGCGGTACCTATAATATTGGCAATTTCTTCCCTGGTAAGCGAAATTTTGATAAAGCCTTCAGGATCTACCCCTAATTTCTGTTCAAGAAGGATCAGGATTTCTGCCAGTCTTTCTCTTACTGTTTTCTGTGCAAGGAAAGTAATGGTATTAGATGATTCTCCCAATTCGTAGGAAATCTTCTGAAGCATGGCAAAAGAAAGCTGCGGATCTACTTCCAGAAGGTACATGAAAACATCTGCCGGAAGGAAAATGCATTCAATATCTGTCATAGCCTCAGCCTTTGCCTGGAAATTTTCCCCGCAAAGTAATGAACGATAGCCGATAATATCCCCCTCTTTGATAAATCTTAAGATCTGATCTTTTCCAAATGCTCCCGACTTTGAAAGTTTGGCGGCTCCTTTTTCCAAAACGTATACTCCTTTTGGTGTTTCCCCGTCCTCGAAAATGGTGTCGTGCTTTTGAAAACTTAGTTTTTTCTTACTGCTAATATATTTTTCAAAATCAGTGCTAGAAAGTCTTTCCTTAAATGATTTATCATTAAAAACTCTGGCGAACCTCTCTTCAATTGCAATCTGTTGTTCCTGCGACATTTTATATGACATTTATCACAAAAATAGAACATTTTAACGCGATAAACAAAAAAATTTGTTATAATTTTGTAGTTCAATATTTTATGGTGGTGAGCGAGAACTGTTTTCATTGTGGTCAAGGTATAGAAAAGGAGCGGATTTTATTCGATGAAAAGACTTTCTGTTGCAACGGCTGCAAGTCTGTTTACGAAATTCTGAATATCAATAATTTAACTAATTTCTACGAACTTAATAAAAGAGCCGGAATCCGCCCTGATGAAAGCTCTTCCCAATTTGAATATCTGGATACCCCTGAAATCTTCGAAAAAATTACTGATTTCTCGGAAGGGAAGACAAGTCTTGTTACTTTTAAAATTCCTGTAATTCACTGCTCTTCATGCATCTGGCTTCTGGAAAGCCTTCACACCCTGAATGAGCATATCAATTATTCACAGGTCAATTTCACCAGAAAAACCCTGCAGATTTCATTCAATCATAACGATCTTAAATTAAGCGAACTAGCTAATTTCTTAACCAATCTGGGTTACAAACCTGTTATCAGCCTTGAAACAGCCGATAAAAATGTAGATCATCTCGATAAATCTCTTCTCATTAAATTTGCCATTGCCGGGTTTGCATTCGGAAACGGAATGTTCCTTGCCTTCCCTGAATATGTAGGTGGTGAGGATTACTGGATGGAGCATTATAAGGGGCTTTTCAGAACTTTGATGTTCCTTCTTGCATGTCCGGTGGTATTTTATTCTGCTTCAGACTATTACAAATCTGCATGGTATGGTTTAAAAAACAAGATCGTTAATATTGATGTCCCTATTGTTCTGGGAATTTTAGTTCTTTTCGGGCGAAGCATTTACGAAGTGGTTACAGATTATGGACCTGGATATTTTGACACGCTGTGCGGCCTTCTGTTCTTCATGCTTATGGGGAAGATTTTCCAGAAAAGAACCTACAGCGCATTATCTTATGACAGAGATTATAAATCATTCTACCCTATCGCCGTTACCAAAGTAGACTTTGAAGGAAAACAGGATAATATTCTTCTTTCTGAAATTAAAGTTGGGGACAGGATTTTGGTAAGAAACCAGGAAATCATTCCGGTGGATGCTATTTTGATCAATGGGGAAGGAAATATAGACAACAGCTTTATTACGGGAGAAAGTGAAAGCATCAGCAAACAGCCGGGTGACAAAATATTCGCCGGAGGAAAGCAAATCGGTTCTTCATTAGAGCTGGAAGTCATCAAAGATGTTGACCAGAGCTATCTTACCCAGCTTTGGAATAAGGAAGCCTTTAAGAAACACGAAACAGGTCTTGATACGTTGACTAACAACGTCAGCAAATATTTTACATTCATTATTTTAGGCATTGCATTGGTTTCGGGGATCTACTGGGCTTTTATTGATCTGAAAATCATGTTCCAGGTTATTTCAGCTATTCTTATCATCGCCTGCCCTTGCGCCCTCGCATTGTCCGCACCGTTTACATTCGGGCACATTATGAGAATCCTGGGCCGGAATAAATTTTATGTAAAAGATACTTTAACGATTGAGAAGGTTGCAAAACTGGATACCATTGTTTTTGACAAAACAGGAACCATTACGCACAGAAAAAAATCGAATATCAGATACGAAGGTTCTGAAATTAATGAATTTGATGAACTGAATATCAAAACCTTATTAAAAAATTCCAACCATCCGCTTTCCAAATCTCTTTATGAATTCATAGAGGTTACTGACAATTATTTCCCTGTTGAACATTTCCGGGAAATTTCCGGAAAAGGATATGAAGCAAGCATAAGAGGAAGTGTTTACAAGATTGGCTCTGCTCGCTACAATGATCAGGAGCCAAAAAACCTAGAAACAGCGGTTTATATCAGTAGAAATGGTGAATTTTTGGGTAAATTTATTTTTAAGAATGAATACCGCCCGAAATTAAAGGAGCTGCTCACAAAGCTTACCAGCTACAAGATATTCATCCTGAGCGGCGACAATTCTTCTGAAGAGAACCAGCTTAAAGAACTCATCCCAAATTACAAGGGAATGGCATTTAACCAAAGTCCGGAAGACAAGCTTAATTACATCAAAAGCCTTCAGGATCAGAACATGAAAGTCGCTATGCTTGGTGACGGGCTGAATGATGCGGGAGCACTGAAACAAAGTAATGTGGGAATTGCTATCGCAGACGATACCAATAGCTTCACCCCTTCTTCTGATGTGATCATGAATGGTGATAAAGTAGTTACTTTGGACAATTACCTGAACGTATGCAAAGGCTCGATCACTATTGTAAAAATGACATTCATAATCAGTTTTCTATACAATATCGTCGGTTTAAGTTACGCAGTTACAGGCCATATGCATCCGCTCTTCGCAGCAATCATCATGCCAATCAGTTCTATAACGGTAGTGACATTCACTACAGTTTCCACCTGGATTCTGGGCCGCAAATATTTCAAAAAACAGGCGTAAAAGCCCTTATTTAGACTGATTTTAAATTAGCTGAAATCCGCATTTCGTGATGAATGTCATTATTTTTCACTAAATTTGAACCCCGAAAATAGGTTAATTTTGTTGTCCAATGGATATTCTATATTTAATGATCCTTTGCAGTGTTTCTTTAGCTGCGATTTTCTTGGTCGTATTTATAGTGTATGCCCGAAAAGGACAGTTTGAAGATGATGAATCTCCGGCTGTCAGAATCCTTTTTGATAATGGAGAAATCAAGGAAAAGGAGGAAAACGGCAACAAAGATAAAGACGATAAAAAGATAGGAGAGAATAATAAAATTGAAGAAAAAAGTGAATAGTTGATATGGAAACACAAAAGTTTAGTTATGACAACAGTATTGTCCGTGCGTTCCTCTATGCGACCTTAGTTTTCGGTCTTATAGGATTTACGTTCGGGCTTACGGCGGCATTAATGCTTTTCTACCCGGAATTGCCGGAATTTTTATTCGGTACAGATGATACAACCATCAAAAGCCTTGCATCAGGCAATATTCAGGGGTTAATAAACACTCATGGTGCATTTGGTTTTGGTAGAATCAGAATGCTTCATACCAATACCGTAATCTGGGCATTTGTATGTAATATCGTTTATACCGGTATTTATTACTCATTGCAGAGATTATTAAAAACAAGAATGTACAGCGATACATTATCATGGTTACATTTCTGGACTTGGCAGTTTATGATCGTTGCTACGTTCGTTACATTCTTTATGGGGATCAATACTTCAAAAGAATATGCTGAACACGAGTGGCCGATCGACATATTGATTGCATTCTCTTGGATTATTTTCGGGGCCAATATGTTCCTGACGATTGCAAAAAGAAGAGTAAGACACCTTTACGTAGCGATCTGGTTCTACATCGGAACATGGATTGCGGTGGCAATGCTTCACATTTTCAACAACTTAGAAGTTCCTTTATCTTTTGCAGGCTGGAAATCTTATTCGGCATATGCAGGGGTAAAAGACGCTATTGTACAGTGGTGGTACGGTCACAATGCGGTTGCATTCGTACTGACAACTCCGGTTCTAGGTTTAATGTATTACTTCTTACCGAAGGCAGCAGACAGACCGGTTTTCTCCTATAAACTGTCTATTATTCACTTCTGGTCATTAATTTTCGTATATATTTGGGCTGGTCCTCACCACCTTCAGTATACGGCTCTTCCTGCATGGGCGCAGGCTGTGGGAACCGGTTTCTCTATCATGCTTATCGCACCGTCTTGGGGAGGAATGCTGAACGGTCTTCTTACACTTAGAGGAGCATGGGATAAGGTAAGAGAAAATCCTATCCTGAAGTTCTTCGTGGTAGCTGTTACCTGCTATGGTATGGCAACATTTGAAGGACCGCTTTTAGCAACAAAAAACATCAACAAAATTGGTCACTTTACAGACTGGGTTATCGGTCACGTACACTTAGGAGCTCTTGGATGGAATGGTTTCATGGCATTCGGGGTTATCTATTACCTGGTACCAATTATGTGGAGAACCAAACTTTGGTCTGTAAAATTAGCTAACTGGCATTTCTGGTTAGGAACATTAGGAATTATTTTCTATGCAGTACCAATGTATATTTCAGGATTTACACAAGGTCTAATGTGGAAGCAATTCAACCCGGACGGTACTTTGATGTACAAAAACTGGTTGGATACGGTAACTGCGATCATTCCTTACTTCAAAATGAGATTCTTAGGAGGTGCATTCTACATTTCCGGGGCTATCCTGATGATCGTTAACGTAATCGCTACAGTAAGAAAAGGTTCGTTCCAGAAAGAAGTTCCTGCTGAAGCACCTGCATTGGCCAACATCGGAAACAAACGTAAAGAAGGAGAAGGTACTCACTTATGGCTTGAAAGAATGCCGGTATTATTAGGTATTCTATCTTTCTTCACGATTTCCATCGGTAGTTCGGTTGAAATTATCCCTACCTTATCTCTAAAGAAAAGTGTACCTACGATTTCAGCAGTAAAACCATATTCACCACTTGAGCTTGAAGGTAGAGATATTTATATCCGTGAAGGATGTAATGCTTGTCACTCTCAGATGATCAGACCTTTCCGTGATGAAATTACCAGATTCAACGGTAAGAACGGACAATATTCTAAAGCGGGAGAATTCGTTTACGACAGACCATTCTTATGGGGTTCTAAAAGAACAGGACCGGATTTGCACAGAGAAGGAGGAAAAAACCCAAGTTCTTGGCATTACAAGCACATGTATAACCCAAGATCTACGTCTGCAGGTTCTATCATGCCTCGTTACCCTTGGTTAATTGCTACTAACCTCGACAGATCTAAGATGGTAGACAAAATGAAGCTGATGAAGAACACGTTTGAAGTTCCTTATACCAAAGCTGAAATAGATTCTGCCAATACATGGGCAGACAACCAGTCAAAGAAAATTGTAAAAGATATCTTCTCTGAAGCTAATGACCTTAAAGAGGCCTACGCTAAGAGACCTCAGGGAGAATTGGAGAAAAAAGAGATTGTAGCTCTTATTTCTTTCCTTCAGAGATTAGGAACAGATATCAAGACGACAGAAATAAAAACAGCAAGTACTAACTAAACATTAAAAGGTTCACATGATTCCTCAGAACTTTAAAGATATATTATCCAATACAGAAAATGCTGGTTTTTACCAGACGCTGGCTTTGATTTTCTTTATGTTGTTCTTCGTAGCTCTTGTAGTATATGTTTTTACCAGACCTAAAAAATATTACAAAGAGGAAGAAGAAGCTCCGCTTGGGGATGATGAGGATGACGATTTTAATTTAAAAAATTAAACTATTTATTATGAAACAAAGAACACCTGTTGTTGTAAACATCTTAATAATAACCGGACTTTTAATAGTTTTTTATTATTTGTTTGTACAGAGTTACTCGTTCCTAGCTTCGCCCTATTTCTGGGGAACTGTGGTGATCAGTGCTATTTTGGCCTACATCCACAGTGCCATTGGAGATTTGATTGAAAACAATAAATTCAAAAAACTATCTCCGGAAGAAAAAGCAGCTTATCTGGCAGAAAAGAAAGTTCCTTTCTTAAGAAGAATGTATGACAGTGCATTCAAAAAACAGTCTGCTACAGAAGAAAAAGATATCCTTATCGATCATGGTTTTGATGGGATTATGGAATTAGATAATCAATTACCTAAATGGTGGGTAGGTTTATTCTATTTTGGGACTGCTTTTTGTATTGTATATATCGCGGCTTACTCTTTCACAGATTTCGCCCACCCGTTGAGCGAATATGAGCAGGAGTACAAGGAGCAGATGGCCAGCATTGCAGAATATGAAGCAAGCCAGCCTCCGGTAACTATAGAAACAGCAAAATACTCTGCTGACAACATCGCAGAAGGAAAAGAATTATTTAAAACCAACTGTGCATCTTGTCACAAAGAAGACGGAAGCGGTGGTATCGGTCCGAACCTTACGGATAACTACTGGATCAACCAGCCTGAGAAAACTTTATTTAAAAACGTTTTCCACATGGACTGGAATGGTTCTCCTACTAACCCTGCGATGAGACCATTCGGTAAAAACGGTGAGGTTTCAGGAGCAGAGATTGAAAAGATTGCAGCTTATGTATATCATATCAATCAGGAACAACCACCAGTGACGCCGGCTCAGGGAGGAGCAGCTCCTCAGGGAACTGAAGCGCATTGGGAAAAAGAATAATTTTAAAAAAATTAGAAACATATGAAAAAAACATAATTTGTTATTAGAGTAAAATAGTAACGAATTATGTTTTTTCTTTTTTAAATATATTACAATATGTCAGACATAGAAGAAATAGAAGTACGCGGCGGACAGGGACAGGTTCTGGACCCTGAAACTTACAGAGATTCTATAGGGACAATGGAGCAATCCGGAAAGAGAAAATGGGTATTTCCAAGGAAACCAAAAGGGAAATACACCAACTATAGAAACATTGTAAGCTATATTTTATTGATTATTTATTTTACGGTGCCATTCCTGAAAATTAATGGCAACCCGTTCTTTTTATTTAATGTTATTGATAGGGAGTTTTTCATTTTCGGACAGCCTTTCTATCCACAGGACTTTTTTATCCTGACTTTAGGTGCTATCGCCTCTTTAATATTTATTATCATTTTTACGATTGCGTTCGGAAGAATTTTCTGCGGATGGATATGTCCTCAGACAATTTTTATGGAATCTATCTTCCGTAAAATTGAATATCTTATTGAAGGTGACCGAAACAAGCAAATGAAGTTGGACAGACAGGAGTGGAACAGCGAAAAAATCTGGAAGCGAAGCCTTAAATGGACGGTTTATATCATTATTTCATTAATCATTACCCACTTTATGCTGATGTATATCGTCGGGTATAAAGAAATATTCAGAATTATATCAGAAGGGCCGTTTGCCCACCCTACCAATTTCATCGTAATGGTGCTTTTCACTGCTGCATTCTACTTTGTATTTGCTTGGTTCAGAGAGCAGGTTTGTACGCTTGTTTGTCCGTACGGAAGATTACAAGGCGTATTGATTGACAAAGATACCATCAACGTTTTCTACGACTTTAAAAGAGGGGAAAACAGATCAAAATGGAGAAAAGGAGAAGACCGTAAAGCAGCCGGAAAAGGAGACTGTATCGACTGTCATCAGTGTGTGGTAGTTTGCCCTACAGGAATCGACATCAGAGACGGACAGCAGCTGGAATGTGTAAACTGTACAGCATGTATCGATGCGTGTGACGAGGTCATGGAAAAAGTAGGTCTTCCGAAAGGATTGATCAGATATGCATCCGAAAACGAAATTGAAAATCAAACTCAGTTTAAGTTCACAGGAAGAATGAAAGGCTTTGCTGTAGTTCTGGTTCTGCTGGTAGGATTTTTAGGATTCCTTCTGTACAACCGTGGCGAAATGGAAGCAAAATTCATTAAACCTGCCGGAAGTACATTCTTTGTAAGAGACGGAAAAATTACCAATACTTACAATTATACCTTCCTGAACAAGACGAATGAAAAGAAAATCGTTACGATAAAAGTTCTTGAACCTGCTCACGGGGAAATCACTTACAGTGCATCCAGTAAGATCCAGGTAGACAGAGATAAAATTTCGAAAGGAACCATCAATATCAGCTTTCCTGAGAATGATATGAAACTTTCAAAACAGAATATAACCATCGGGGTATATGATATGAAAGGTAAGCTTGTAGATTCTTACCAGACTTACTTCGAGGGACCATTCAAACTGCAATTTTAATTTTAAGAAGAAATGAAAAACTTTAGTTGGGGACACGGTGTTGTCATTGCATTATTTGCATTCATTGCTTTCATACTATCCATGCTGTTTCTTTTCCCGAACGGGCAGAAGAACTCAGAAATGGTAACCGATAATTATTATGAAGAGGAACTTAAGTATCAGGATGTAATTGATGCTAAAAAAAGAGCAGACGACCTGCAGGAAAAACCAGTATACAGCCAGGAGAAAAGCGGAATTAAAATCACCTTTCCAAAAGAATACAACAATACCAATACTACGGTAAAATTTGTTTTAAACAGAACCGACGACCAGAATTTAGATATCAAAAAATCTGTAAATCTTGATGCTTCACAGTCTTTTACGGTCCCTGCACAGGTATTAAAAGTAGGAAACTATACCTTAAGACTGATGTGGACAAAAGACAAAACAGACTACAGAATGGATTATGATGTGATATGGAAATAGGGCTTATTTTATCGGCTATTGCATTGGGCTTTGCTTCCGGTTTTCACTGTATCGGAATGTGCGGGCCAATTGCTTTATCGATGGGATTGACTAAAAAACAGGCTACGAATTTTTATCTTCAAAATTTAACTTACCAATTCGGCAGGATAGTTACCTATTCACTGCTGGGTGCTATTCTGGGAATCGTAGGCGAAGGTTTTGAAATGGCAGGCTTTCAGCAGTATCTTACGATTATTGCGGGAATCCTCCTGATTATTATGGCTTTGTTTTCGTTTGGCGGAAAAGATTTTGCCTCCAGAATCCCTTTTCTTTCTAAATTTCTGTTTTCAGTAAAATCAAATTTAGGAAGATTACTTCAGAAAGCAGATTACCGCTCAAGATTTACAACCGGGCTTCTTAACGGCTTTCTTCCATGCGGAATGGTTTATATGGCACTTACAGCCAGTCTTGCTGCCGGAGGAATATGGCAGGGAGCTTCATATATGGCTTTATTCGGACTTGGAACTCTTCCGTTCATGTTTGCGGTAGTTTTGGCCGGAAACCTCATGAATCAGGCTTTCAGGATCAGGATTTTAAAAGCAGTTCCTGTTATTATGATTATCCTGGGCGGATTATTTATTCTGAGAGGCCTTGAACTGGGAATTCCCTATATCTCACCCAGAGCCGAAGCAATGACGATTTCCAAAGATCACAATGGAGGAAACTGCCATATAGAAGGGCATGATCACAGCTCAAGCAATTGTCATTAATTTAACTAACCCATGAAAAATATTCTCTTTTTATTCATTGCAGCTGTATTTGGGCTGCAGTCATGCACCATTAATTCTGAAATTGTGTATCATAAAGATGCTGCCTCTACCTCAGTTACAGACATTGATATGAAACAGTTTATGGCTGAAATGAAAGCTATGACCCCGGATTCTATGAAACAGAAAAATGAATTCGGAGAAATGGATAAACTACCTACAGAGTGGACGAGCCTGCTTGATATGCAGCAAAAAGAAGGAAAACACCCGACAACCAATCCGGATTCCATCAGGATCATGAAAAAGATCTTCATGAAAATGAACAGAGAAAATAATGAGCCGGCCGGCCTTTCCTTAAAAATGGACCACTTTACCCAAGCGGAATATCAAATGCTGAAAAGCTATAACAAAAAGGAAAAACTTCCTCTGGATCAGAATATTTTCAATAACTGGGACGGAAAAACACTTGCCATCAATACGGAAAATTTCAATCTTAAAAATATTGAAGAAACCCTTAAAAGCAAATCTTCTAAAGATGAGGCTGAAAAAGTGGAAGGAATGGTTACCATGTTCTTTAAAAGTATAGAAACAACTCTGAAATTTGAAAACAAAATAAAATCCATAACCGGAAAACACGATTGGGTAAAACAAACCGATAATTATACGGTTAAAATTGATTATGATCTCAAAGCGATGTATGATAAGGAGGCAAAACTAAGAAATGCTGATAAACAAATTATTATCGTTACAGAATAAAAAACGGACTGAAATTTCAGTCTGTTTTCGGTTGGTATCTGTTTTGTAATACATAGGATAACACTAAAAATTTTCAGTAATGATTAAACAGATAAATTTTTTATGGGCTGCTATTCTTGTCATTGTTCTCCAGTCCTGCTCTATCAATACAGAAACTACCTATTACAAAGATTCTGCAACCAGCATGCAGTCGAATATCCTGATGGATAAAAGTGTAATGGGAATGATGAGCATGATGGGTTCTGATCCGAAGAAACTGAGCGACCTGGATAAACTGCCTACTGACTGGACAAGTCTTTATAATGTTCAGAAGCACGGAAAAATAACCCTTAATGAGGATTCGGTGAAAGTGCTGAAAAAGGTCTACATGAAAGTCGATAAGGATAAAAACGAGATCGTTGGTCTTTCCCTGAAATATGATAAACTTATGCCCACAGAAATTACCCAGCTTCTGGCCAGCGATAAACGTCTGAAAAAAATTCCTTTGCAGGACATTGCCGTTTGGGACGGCAAATCACTGACGATTAATACTGATAAATTCAATTCCGATGGTATTCTTAAAATGCTGGAAGAAAAGGAAACGGAAGAAAAAACAGTTCCTAAAACCAAAAGCGATTCCATTGAAGCCTATGGCAAACAGATGGCTTCAGGAATGGCAGGGATGCTGAGAATGTTCAATCTTACATTTTCCAACAGGCTTAAATTTCAGAAACCGATCAAAAGTATTGAAGGCAAGCACGATTTCGTAAAACAGATCGATAACAAAACGGTTGAGATTGTTGTAAGATCCAATGATCTTGTGGACGGTAAAAACCTTGTTAATAAAGATAAAAAAGTGGTTATTACAACGGAATAATTCCAGTTTAACAATATAAAAAGAAATCCCCTTTCAGTTGAAAGGGGATTATTTATTATAGAAATATAATTTTAGTTAATAAGATCGAATCTTGCATATTCGGCAATCTTCTTAGGAATCCTGATTCCTTCAGCGGTCTGGTTGTTTTCAAGCAATGCAGCCATAATCCTTGGAAGGGCCATAGCAGATCCGTTCAGCGTGTGAACCAGCTGAGATTTTCCTTCCGTTTTGAAACGGCATTTTAAACGGTTCGCCTGGAAAGTTTCAAAATTAGAAACAGAGCTCACTTCCAGCCACATTTCCTGAGCAGCGCTCCATACTTCAAAGTCGTAGGTCATTGCTGACGTGAATCCCATATCACCCCCACAAAGTCTCAAGACTCTGAACGGAAGTTCAAGGTCTGTAAGAATTTCCTTGATATGCTCAACCATTTCTTCCAGTGCAGCATAAGAGTTTTCAGGCTTTTCAAGTCTTACTATCTCTACTTTTTCGAACTGGTGAAGACGGTTCAGACCTCTTACGTGAGCTCCGTAGCTCCCTGCTTCTCTTCTGTAACACTGAGAGAAAGCCGTATTTTTAATAGGAAGATCCTTTTCTTCAAGCAATACATCGCGGTAAAGGTTTGTTACAGGAACTTCAGCTGTTGGGATCAGGTAAAGATCATCCAAACCAATATGGTACATCTGCCCTTCTTTGTCAGGAAGCTGTCCCGTTCCGTATCCTGAAGCTTCATTCACAACGTGAGGAGGATTCACCTCCATATAGCCTTTTTCAACATTTTTATCTAAGAAATACTGAACCAAGGCTCTCTGAAGTCTTGCTCCTTTTCCTAAATAAACGGGGAAACCCGCTCCTGCGATCTTTACCCCCAATTCAAAATCGATCAGGTTATATTTTTTGGCCAGCTCCCAGTGAGGAATGGCACCTTCTCCAAGGCCTTCCACATCGTGAGACTGGTAAATATTTTCATTATCTTCTGCAGAAGCCCCACTTTTTACCGCTTCATACGGAATATTTGGGATCTGATATAAAATATCCAGCAAAGCTTTCTCTGCCACATCCAATTGGGACTGCAATTCTTTACTCGACTCTTTAAATTGTGCTGTTTTAGATTTTGCAGACTCCGCTTCTTCTTTTTTTCCTTCTTTCATCAAAAGTCCAATTTCTTTGGAAATTTTGTTGATCTCGGAAAGCTGGGAATCTAATTCAAACTGGATTCTTTTTCTTTCATCGTCGGTAGCAATAGCATCGTCTACCAACCCAAGATTCTTGAATTGTCTTTTTTGAAGACCTTCTAAAACGCGTTCCTTATTGTCGCGCAAAAAATTGACTTGTAACATTTTATTGAGATGTTAAATATTAGATGTTAAACTTAAATACTAAGCTAACAGTTTTGCAAATTTAAAATTATTTTATGATAGTAATGGTATTTATAGCATTCGGTGCATCCGCAGCTTTGGTAAATACTACCTGATTATTGTAAAGAACCTCAGAAACCTGAAATACAGTGGGCGTCCAGCGGTATCTGATCTCCATAGAATCAATAGTGGTTTCAACAGCATTATTAACTGTTCTTCTCAATGCCAATGCCATTTTGGAATGATAGGTTCTGTTATCAGGCCCCAGCGAATCCATTGTCATCCTTTTTGCACCTCTTATATATTCAAAATAATATAAGGAATCGGTGGTCACTTTAAGCGGTACAGATACCGGAGCTACATCTGTAACACCAAAAGCATCATTCACTGCGTAGGAAGAATAGGAACCGTTCTTTTTTGCATTCAGAAGATCCTGCCCCGCACTGTTTTTGATATAAATGTTCAGGATCTGATCGATTCTCTGTAAAGAATCTTCATCGCTTCCGCAAGAAACCGTTAAAAACAGAATCGCTATAAGTTGAAATAATAAAATATGATTGAGCTTGAATTTCATCTTCCGTTAATTTTCAATAATCTTTTTTATGCAAATGTATAATTATATATTTGTTCTCGTAATATTTTACCATGTTTTTAAGCAAACTCAAAAGATTAAACAGCAGCCACATCACCACCATCTTTAAGGGAAACTTTATTTCTAAATTCGTTTTGGTGATCGGAGGGCTTTTGCTGGCAAAATATTACGGATCTTCGGAGTATGGTATTTTCAGCATTTACCTAAGCATCATGACTATTTTTAGTGTAGTACTCAGCCTTGCGCAGGAGCACATGATCATGCTTGAAGGTAATGAACAGGACGTGAATAACAATTTCAGTTCAGCCGGAATTATTTCAATAACCATTATGCTTCTAGCGTTTCTGCTGGTATTTATTCCTTTCGATATTCCGAAGAATATTTTATTTCTGGGGATATTCACAGGTTTTATCTATTTATTTACGAACAATGCAAAGTTTCTTTTAGCAAAGAAAAAATTATTCAAGCTGGTATCCGTACTAACCATTATAGATTCAGTGGTAAGTTTTCTGTTTCAGGTTTTATTTATGTTTATCAAAATAGAAAACGGGCTTGTTATCGGTAGTCTGATAGGATATATTGCTGCTTTTCTTGCCGCTCTGTATTATTCAAGAAAATATTTTGTAAAACCTGATCTTAAAAGATATATTGCCAATGCGAAAAAAAGACCTGAGCTTTTTAAATATTCTTATCCATCTACGTTGATCAACGCTTTAGGTAATAATATTATGCCGATTCTGATATCTTTATATTTTGCAGACTCGTTGTTGGGAGAATATTCTTTAGCGGTAAAAATAATGTCTGTTCCGCTGCTTCTGATCTCTTCCTCCATTGCAACGGTTTACTATCCGAAAGCGGCGGAAATCAATAACAGCGGTAGAAGCAGAAATGAACTGTTTGCCTATACCAAGAAAATGAGCCTAATGAATTTCTATATCATTTTCGCGCTTTATGTACTCATTAATGTGATCGGGATTCCTGTTCTGAAAATGTTCTTCAATAAAAACTGGGAGCATCTTGGACTTTTTATTTTCCTGATGTCCTTTGGATATCTTACCCGAAGCCTGATTAATCCTATTTCAGATATTCTTACAATCCTTAAACGTAATAATGTAGCCCTGGTTTTCAATATCTATCTTTTCCTGGCTAATATTGCCGCCATCTTTATCGGAAAAGAAATGGGAATCAGCTATCTGGTGGGGATTTTTTCCGGTTTCTTGTTTATCGGCTATGGATTTTTGTATTTTTACATCATGTTTATTCTGAAGAAAAATGAATCCGATTAAAAAATTTATTGAATACCAGATTTTCCATAGAATTAATAATTTTTTCTATCCCGAATATTACCGTCAGAAGTATGATTATATGCTTCCGCATGTTCTGTTTTTCCATTATCTGGTTCCTCAAAAGATTTTAAGGATTAACGGAAATGTTCCGTGGCCTGTACATTTTACTTCAGTGATCAGAAACCACCCAAAAATTAAAAAGGGAATTCTTTGTGATCCGGGGGATAATCCTAACATTTATATTCAGGCGAATAACGGTATTATTATAGGAAATAATGTAGGTTTCGGGGCAGGAACTTCCCTGATTTCTGCGAACCATAATCACAATGATCACAGTATTCATGATGAATGCGGCCCGATCGTTATTGGAAATAATGTTTTTGTGGGAACTAATTCGGTAATCCTTCCCGGAGTAAAAATAGGTGACAACGTGGTCATCGGGGCAGGTTCTATTGTGGCTAAAGATATTCCATCCAACTCCATTGCCGTAGGAAATCCATGTAAGGTTATCAAACAAAAAGAACCTTACATTGAAGACTTTACCAAGACTGTTTTCAACCGAAAACTACCTGAAGGCTTCAATCTAAAGTTCTGATTGGTTATTTTATAATTGTTCAGGCAATGCCCGCAGCCCAGCTTTTTTCCAATGGCAGCAAAAAGTGGCTTAAAAAGTCCAGGTAGGTATTTTTAGAGAAATCAAAAACTTGGATATCTTTTGGCAGCTCGCCGTTTCTCAACTGAGATTTAAAGTCCTGCAGTTTCAGGGTTTTGATCTGTCCGTCCTGTACAAAGCTAGCTTTCATCCTGTCGAAAAGTCCAAGCTGGTATTGTTCATCTATTTCACGAATTACCTTCCCTAGGGCATCAATGCTGCATCCTGAAGCCATTTCTTTCTCCTCATCCACACACACTACGATAAACTGATTTTTTTCAATCTTAAAAGATGAAGCAAGCGGTTTTCCATGGGCTGCCCATGTCGCCAGGAAATCGAATAGCTTTTCTGTGATGGCTTTGGCCTCTTTGGTTTCAAAAGGTCTTGATGCGGGATATATAATGACTCTGTAGTCGCTGGTTTCTACTATATTGGATTCTTCAATTTTCATATCCTGTCGGTTTTAAAGTATAAAATTAAGAAATATTCCTGAGTTTATGATAAAGAAAAACCCAGACCTAAGCCTGAGTTTTTGTCTATTTTTAATGTAGATTTTACAAATCTTCTGCTTCTGCAAGAAGTTCTACAATATCTTTTACGGCTACTTCCGTGTTTTTGTTAAAATGCTTCACTCCGTCTGTCATCATCGTATTACAGAAAGGACATCCTGTAGCGATCACTTTAGGTTCGAAAGACAATGCTTCTTCCGTTCTTTCGATATTGATGTCTTTATTTCCTTTTTCCGGCTCTTTAAACATCTGTGCACCTCCTGCTCCACAGCATAAACCATTGGTTTTGCAGCGTTTCATTTCTACGAGTTCTGCATCCAGTTTTTCAAGAAGCATTCTTGGAGCTTCATATTCGTCGTTGGCTCTTCCGAGGTAACATGGGTCATGGAAAGTGATCTTTTTCCCTCTGAATGCACCACCTTCTATTTTCAGTCTTCCTTCTTCCATCAAAGTTTTAAGGAACTGGGTATGGTGAACTACTTCAAAGTGGCCTCCAAGGCTTGGATACTCATTTTTCAGGGTATTGAAACAGTGAGGGCAGGCAGTAACGATCTTTTTCACTTCATAGGCATTCAGGACCTCAATATTGGTAAGGGCCATCATCTGGAAAACGAATTCGTTCCCGGCTCTTTTTGCAGGATCTCCGGTACAGCTTTCTTCCTGTCCCAGAACGGCAAATTCAACTCCTATTTTGTTCAATATCTTGCAAAATGCTTTTGTAATTTTTTTGGCACGGTCGTCAAAGCTTCCGGCACATCCCACCCAAAATAAAACTTCCGGGGCTTTTCCTTCGGCAGCGTATTCTGCCATTGTTTTTATACTGAAATCCATTCTTTTCAATTTGAAAATGTGAGAATTTGGAAATTTGAAAATGAATTAAAAGTATAAATTTTCAAATCCTCAAATTGATTAATTATCTAATTTTCATTGGCCCAATTCAGACGGTCTGCCTGGTTATACTGCCACGGAGCAGCATTGTTTTCCACATTCGTCATCATCAGATTCAGTTCCTGAGGCGCAGCAGACTGTTCCATCACAAGGAATCTTCTCATTTCGAAAATAATAGAAAGAGGGTCAAGCAATACCGGACATGCTTCTGTACATGCATTACACGTAGTACACGCCCAAAGTTCTTCTTTGGTGATATAATCATTCAGAAGTTTCTTTCCGTCGTCTACGAATTTTCCGTTTTTGTCGATATTTCTTCCTACTTCTTCCAGCCTGTCTCTTGTTTTCATCAGGATAAGTCTCGGAGAAAGTTTTTTACCTGTGATATTGGCAGGACACACGGAAGTACATCTTCCACACTCTGTACAGGAATAAGCATTAAGTAATTGGACCTGATTAAGGTCGAATATATCTTCTGCACCAAATTTAGACGGAACATCTGCAGCATCTCCCTCAGCCGGAGCGGCATAAGGATCTGCATTAGGATCCATCATTAATTTGATTTCCTTTGTTACTGAATCAAGGTTATTGAATTTTCCTTTTTTATCCAAATTTGCATACCAGGTACTTGGAAATGCAAGGATGATATGTAAATGTTTTGAGTAATAAAGATAATTCATGAAGAAAAGAATCCCTACAAAGTGAAACCACCATGCACTTCTTTCAACAAAAATTAAAAAACCGTTGTCAAAGCTGAATACATTTAAGAACGGAACAAAAAGCATTTCACTTACCGGAAAAGAGCCTATATGATGAAAACCTTCTGCATTTCTTGCCTGCAAAACAGATTCTGAAGCATTCATGCTAAAGAACGCTACCATCAGTGCAAACTCTATGACCAGAATCCAGTTGGCATCGTTTTTAGGCCAGCCGAAAAGCTCTTTCATATTGAGCCTTTTTACACCATAGAAATTTCTTCTGATAAAGAAAATAACAACCCCTATGATGACTAAAAGAGCCAGCACTTCCAGTGTTGCCGTAAAGAAACTGTAGAAAGTATCTCCGAAAACGGAAGCCAGGAATCTGTGGGTTCCAAAGATTCCGTCAACAATAATTTCTATCAGTTCAATATTGATAATAACAAAACCTACGTATACAAAAAGGTGAAGGATACCTGCTACAGGACGTTTCCCCATTTTGCTCTGGCCCATTGCCACTGTGGCCATGGTTTCCCAGCGCTCGGCTTTCCTGTCGCTTCTGTTGATTTCTCTTCCTAACCTGATGTTTCTGTAAATCTTTTGCAGGCTTTTTGCAAACAGCCAGAATCCTGCAATTAATAAGATCAGAAAAATAATGTTATCGATGTATTGCATAAGGTGATTAGTCTTTATTGTTCTTACCGAAAACCGAGAAATTGATGTATCTCTTAGGGTTTGCTTTCATGTCTTCAATCAAAGAATTCAGGTTGGTGGAAGCAGAATTCAGGTTATTGTAAAGCTGCTCATCCTTCATTAATTTTCCTAAACTTCCCTGTCCGTTATCGACTCCAGCTATTACCTGATTAAGTTTTCCTACTGTAGCGTCTAAACTTGCGATTGTAGCATTCAGTTTTTTAGTATCAATGCTTTCAGCAAGGTTACCATATTTATCTAATGTTACTTTTCCGCTCTGCATGGTAAGACTGGCGTCATCAAGTACTTTTTGTAATTTCGGATCGTTATGTCCTACAAGGGTATTTACGCTTCCTGCTGTCGTTTGTAAAGCGCCTACTGTTTTGTTAAGATTGGCTAACAAAGCTTTGATCTCCGCTCTGTTTTGCCCGTCTACCAATTGATTGGCATTGGCCATCAGTGAGTCTACACGGTGTAAAACAGTTTGCAGCTGATCCTTAACCGGACCTACCTGAGAGGAAAGGCTTCCTAAAGTCCCCAGTTTGAAAGCTCCCTGTAAGGTATCTCCGTCTTTTGCAGTAGGACCTCCGTACACAAGGTTTACTCTCATCTCTTTTCCTGACATCAGGCCAGGTTCAAAGATTTCAAGGGTTGAATTTTTGGAAAACTCAAATTTGTTATCCACAGTAATTTTTACCACAAAACTGATTTTCCCGTCTTTTGCTGTTCTGGGAATGATCTTATCCACCTGCCCAACTTTCAGACCATTGATGGAAACTGCGGACGACTGCGCGAGCCCTTCCACATTATCATATTTTGCGTAAAATATATTGTCGGTAGTAAAAAGACTTCTGCCTTTCATGAATTGAAACAACACCACAAAGCCTACAATAGCTATAAGTGCAATCACACCAGCTTTTAATTCTTTACTCAACTTCACTTGCTAAATTTTTTCTAATGAGCAAATATAACACATTTTAAATTAATCTTTTTCTTTATTGTTCTGCGTTAAATACAAAAAAGCGGCAGAAAATTCTGCCGCTTTTATATCTGTAAAAATTAATCTCTTACTATTGCTGATTTCCCAGCTTGTTCCAGATCTCGATTCTGTAATCTTTGATATCTGCATTGTCCTGAAGGCTCTTCATCCAGGCCTGCCCGAACATTCCTGCATTTCTCTGGGTAATAGATTCTGTAAACTGCTTAAGGTCACCCGGCTGCTTGTTTACAGTTTCTGATTTTTTGATCAAAACATAAACTCCTGTACCTCCTTCGATAGGATTGGAAAGTTTTCCTTTGGCAACACCAAAAGCAGCTCCTGCAACTTTAGGTTCCATAGCTCCTGCTACTGAAGGGTTAAGCATATTCACCTGAGCAGCCTGTTTTGTTGAAGCAAACATTTTAGCAATCTGATCTAAGTTTGAAGCTTTAGCTCCGGCAATTTTATCAGAGATCTGTTTAGCTGCCAGTTTATTTTTAACGATCACTTCAATCTGATCTCTTACAGATTCAGGATCTGCAAGACCAGCTTCCTGTTTTCCGTTAAGATAAGCTACAATTTTATCTCCTGTACCTTCTACGGTAAAGAATTCCGTATCTCCTTTTGATCTTTTCTTATCGAAAGCCCAAGCCAGGATTTCTCCGTCTTTATCTGTACCAAGTCCCTGAAGCTGGCCATCAAATCTTTTAGCTGCTTTAGGATTGGAGAACTGATAGTTTCCTTTTTTGGCAATATTCACGAAATCATTGAAAGATTTCCCTTGTACCTGCTGGATGAATCTTCTTGCTTTTTTATCAGATTCAGCTTCTGTTGCATCTGAAGGTTTCACTTCTTTTACAAGATTAGCTACCTTATAGCTCATTGCTCCGGCTTTTTTATCTTCAATATTGATGATATGGTATCCGAACTGCGTTTCTACTACTCCTGTAGCCCCTTTAGGGTTATTAGCCAGATAAGTAAGGAACTCAGGAACGAAAGGTGTTTCCGGAGTGGTCCATCCTAAGCTTCCACCTTGTGCTGCAGAGTTAGGGTCGTTAGAAAGTTTCAGGAACTCAGTAAATTTAGCAGGGGTAGCTTTTACAATAGCACCGATAGAGTCTGCCAGTTTTTTAGCCTGTTCCTTTGATCTTGTTACTCCTTCTCCTGCAGGGCTTCCTTTGAAAGCAATCAGGATATGTCTTGATAATGTAGAATCTGAAGTCTTTTTATCCAAAAGTTTTGAAACCACATAGAAATTCTGCTCTTTATAAGGTCCGAAAGTCTGTCCTATAGCCGCAGTGGTAATCTGTCCTTTAATAGTCTGAGGCAATTGGGCAGGCGATAAATACTGGTTGTTAAACGGCATATCAGAATTGGCCATTACGAACATTGAGTCGTTCTTTGTATTCTGGAAGTTTTCTGTACCTCCGCTTGCATCCGTACCTGCTGAAAACAGTTTATTGATCTCCTTCTGAGTTGCTGCATCATCTGCAGGACTAGGTGTAGAAGGGAAATATACAATTCCGATGTTTCTGCTTGGTTCAGCTTTGAACATTACAGGATGTTGCTTAATATAGTTTTCAAGATCTGCTGTTGTCACATTAATCTTCGTCTTCTGAAGGTAAGCCGCATAGTCGATCTTTACAAAATCGATATCAGCTAACTGGTCTCTCTGCTTCATCAGCTCTTCAGCCTCTTTCTTACCAGTAGTGATCCCTGCAGAAATATTAGTGAACACCTGTCTTGCCATCAGTCTGTACTCCACAGTTTTTCTGGTTTTCAACCACTGATTGTATCCTTCAGGGCTGGTGCTCTTTAATGTTTCAATTTCTTTTTTAAGCTCTTGAGTTTTAAAATTACCTTTCTCATCAAAGAACTGTTTGTTCTGGGCAAACATCTGATCATACTGGATCTGACTCCAGAAATAATCATCCGTCATTTCAAAGCCTAATTTTTCAAACTGCTGCTTGATAAGTTTAGATTGTACAAGTAACTGCCAGGCCTGCTCTTCAAGTCCCGTTTTTGGACGGCCTTGCTGTTCAGCCTGCTGCTGCAGTACGAAAAGCTGATCATTGAACTCTTCGCGGGTGATTTTCTCACCGTTTACTTTTCCTAAAACATCAGGATTTTTTCCAAAAACCTTGTCGATACTATCGGGATTTACCAAAAACGCCAAAAGCGCCAATGCAATCACTCCCATCAAAAGCCAAGGCTTACTCCTAATCTGTCCTAAAATTGCCATTTTATATATTATAGTTTTTTATCAGTTTGCGAAAATACACATTTTTAAGAAATTAGAGAAGCGGAAGTCCTTTATTTTAATTTTTAAAATGAAAGATTATTAAAAAAAGGAAATTTTGGCCATATTTTTTAGCAAAAAACAAATGGCATAGGTATTGTGCCATTTAGAGAACTATAATATGCCACACGTTTTCAGCGCATATTGTAAGGTTTCATTTTAACGATTTAAAACGAAAATGACAATTTGTCATTTTATATAAGTATGACAGAATTTGAAGATATGAGTTTAGAGGAAATGATCGGCGATGGATTTGACATTGTGGCGGAAGAGATCAATCTTTCAGACTTTTCGGAAACCGATAAGAATTCCGAACAGAGAATATTCCCTATACTTCCTGTAAGAAATATGGTCATGTTTCCCAACGTGGTAATTCCTATTACTGCCGGAAGAAAAACATCGATACAGCTTCTTGAAGAAGCACAGAAAAATGGCGATTTCATAGGAATCGTAAGTCAGAAAAATTCAGATCTGGAACAGCCGGGCGAGAAAGATATGTACCAGACCGGTACTCTTGCCAAGATCATCAAGATCATTAAGCTTCCTGAAGGCAATATCACTGCTATTACCAAAGGTTTCCACAGATTTAAGATCAAAAAGATTGTAGAAAGCCAGCCTTATTTTAAAGCAGAGATCAGCAAACTAAAAGATTCACAGCCGAAGAATAAGGAAGAATATGAAGCTTTGCTTGAGAATATCAAAGAATTAGCTTTGAAAATCATTGAACTTGACCCTAATATTCCTAATGCGGCGAATTTTGCGATCAAGAATATCAACAATAATGATGATCTTTTGAATTTCATCTGTACCAATGCCAGTTTCCCTTCACCGTCAAAGCAAAAGCTGCTTGAAGAGAAAAGCCTTATGGAAAGGGCCAACAAGTGCTATGAGATGATGCATGAGGACTTCCGAAAACTGGAACTGAGAAACCAGATTCACCAGAAAACCTCAAAAGACCTTGATAAGCAGCAGAGAGAATACTTCCTTAACCAGCAGATCAGAACTATCCAGGATGAGCTTGGAGGCGGTCCGGAAAGTGATGTTGAAGATCTTATCAATAAAGCAAAAACCAAAAAATGGAGCCAGGAGGTGGAAGATCATTTCCAGAAAGAGATCAACAGGCTGCAGAGGCAGAATCCTAATGCTCCGGATTACAATGTTCAGAGAAATTATCTCGATTTCTTTACGGATCTTCCATGGGAAACCTATACAAAAGATATCTTTGATATTGCCAAGGCTGAAAAGATTTTAGACAAAGCTCATTTCGGACTTGAAGACATCAAAAAAAGAATTCTGGAACACATGGCTGTTTTGAAATTAAAAAACAACATGAAATCCCCTATCCTATTGCTTGTAGGGCCTCCGGGAGTAGGAAAAACTTCTTTAGGAAAATCCGTTGCTGATGCTTTGGGAAGAAAATATGTAAGACTATCGCTGGGCGGACTTCATGACGAAAGTGAAATCCGCGGGCACAGAAAAACGTATATTGGTGCAATGGCCGGGAGAATCCTGCAGTCTATTAAGAAATCCGGCACCTCCAATCCTGTGATTGTGCTTGATGAGATCGATAAGATCGGGCAAGGACTTCATGGTGATCCGAGCTCTGCTCTTTTGGAAGTTCTTGATCCTGAACAGAATAAATCTTTTTATGATAATTTCCTGGAAATGGGTTATGACTTGTCTAAAGTGATGTTTATTGCTACTGCCAATTCACTTTCCACGATTCAGACTCCTCTTCTGGACAGAACGGAGATCATTCAGATTGCCGGATATACCATGGAGGAAAAAACGGAGATCGCGAAAAGACACCTTATTAAAAAACAACAGGAAGAAAACGGACTGGATGCAAAATCTTTTAAGCTTGGAAATGCTGAACTTAAGCATATTATTGAAGCACACACTTCAGAAAGCGGGGTAAGAACCCTGGAAAAAAGAATTGCTTCCATTGCAAGATGGGTAGCTCTTCAGACCGCTCTCATGAAGGAATACGATCCGAAGATCACGGTTGAAAAAATAGATGAGATCCTGGGAGTTCCAAGACCGAAAAGCCTCTCTGAAATCACCGGAGTCCCTGGTGTTGTGACAGGACTTGCCTGGACAAGTGTAGGTGGAGATATTTTATATATCGAAAGTATCCTGAGCAACGGAAAAGGCAGTCTTACAATGACCGGAAACCTGGGAACTGTGATGAAAGAATCTGCAACCATCGCCCTGGAATATATTAAGGCTAAACACGATGAGCTTGGTATACCTCAGGAAGATCTGGACAAAAAGAACATTCACGTTCACGTTCCGGAAGGTGCCACACCAAAGGACGGACCGTCGGCCGGTATTGCTATGCTGACCTCCATGGTTTCATCGTTTAAGAATAAAAAAGTAAAACCTCATCTTGCGATGACGGGAGAAATAACTTTAAGAGGTAAAGTACTGCCTGTAGGCGGAATCAAAGAAAAACTTCTTGCCGCAACCAGAGCAGGAATCAAAGAAGTAATCCTGTGCGAAGCTAACAGAAAAGATGTAGAGGAGATTAAAAAAGATTATCTGAAAAACCTCACAGTGCATTATGTCAACAGAATGGAAGAGGTCATCGACTTTGCCATCGAAAAATAAAACATATCAACTCTCAATAAGGAAACGCGTCTCAGATTTTTGGGACGCGTTTTTTTATTATTAATTTAAAAAAATGACGGTGGCAATAGCTGTAATTATTAACAAACACATACCACACTGCCGGACTACGGCATTTATTTTGTTAAAAGAATTATGTTAATTAAACCAAAAAGACCTTTCAAATGGAAGGCTTTTCTTATTTTTATACAACAGATTTGAAAAAAATATGAATTTTCTTAGACTCCCTTTTCTTGTTAATCTCACACTTGTCGTAATTTCCATTATCGGCCTTGGATATCTTCTGGCACTCGGACAGAGTATCTTAGCTCCTTTTTTCTTGGCTTTTTTAATGGCAATGCTGTTTCTACCTGCTGCCACTTTTATGGAAAGAAGGCTGAGATTCCCGAGATCCATCTCAACAATGACTTCGGTATTCATTATGCTGGCCATTTTATCGGGGCTTATCTATTTTTTCGGATCACAGCTTTCTGATTTCAGCAAAGACCTTCCGCATCTCAGGGTACAGATGACCACAGTTTTTAGTGATCTGCAACATTGGATTTCGAAAACATTCAATGTAAAAATAGATGAACAGCTTGATTATATTAATCAGGGGCTCAATAAATTACTATCCTCTTCAGGGGTAATCCTCGGCTTTACTTTCGGAATATTCTCCAGCGGTTTTGGCTTCATTGTATTTTTCACGCTGTTTTTTATTTTTATTCTGAACTACAGAAGAGTCCTGAATAATTTCATTGTAACTGTCTTTAATGAAAAACATAAGACAAGTGTACAGGAAGTGGTTACCGAAATCCGGGTGATGACGAAGAAATATATTTTCGGGCTTTGCCTACAGGTTCTGATTGTATCCATTCTTTGCTCCATCCTCCTTACCGTTCTTGGGGTAAAATACGCCATACTTCTGGCTGTTCTTACAGGTTTGCTGAATGTAATTCCTTATCTCGGAATCTGTATTTCTCTTTTAATATCATGCTTTATTGCCTTTGCAACAGGTACACCTTCTACCTGCATCTATGTAGCTATCGGATATATTGGTGTACATATTATCGACGGAAATATTGTGCTGCCGTTTGTTGTAGGCTCAAAAGTAAAGATCAATGCTTTATTTTCCTTTATCGGAATTATTTTAGGAGAGCATCTTTGGGGAATTGCAGGAATGTTTCTCTGTATTCCGGCTATTGCCATCATTAAAATTATTTTCGAAAGAGTGGATGGTTTAAAACCCTGGGGTAAACTGCTCGGGGAAGAGGAAAAACCTGATAAAAAGAAGAAAAGCTATAAGATTTCCAAGAATATTACCATTAAAGAAATGGACTGATTATTAGTAATGAGCAATAAATAATTAGTAATAAAATATAAAAGGCTGTCTCAGTTATTGAGAGCAGCCTTTTATTTTATAATGCACAGAATGGACTCATTCCGCTTGGACATACCTGGTCGCATGGAATATAAGACTGGTTGTCCGGGCAGTATCCCAGGTTATCTCCCGGATTAGTGCCGCCGCCTCCACCTCCTAGACAAGGGTCTCCCGGTGGAATTATGCAAGGGCAGCCTACAGGCCCAATATCACAGATGGGCTCTCTTCCGCCTCCATTAATTTTTTTTAAAATTTCACGATCCAGTTTTTGAAGATTTTTCAGCATAATACTTTGTTTAGTTTGATTTGTACAACAAATATATTAATTCACAATAGAATAATACATGACATTATAGGATAAACTAAAAATATCCACAAAATTATTTACAAATAATTCAATGAATACTATTTTTATAGTACATTTGATGTAAAATCAACAATTATGAAAATCGTTAAATTTATTTTTGCCCTTCTTTTCGGGCTTATGTTTATCAATGCCGGATTAAACAAATTCTTTAATTATATGCCAATGGAAAAGCCAACGCCTGAGCAAATGAAGCTTTTTGCAGCATTTGGAGAAATTCACTGGCTGATGCCTCTGGTGGGAATTGTAGAAGTTGTTGGCGGACTATTATTTATTTTCCCAAAAACAAGAGCATTGGGAGCCATTGTCATTTTACCCGTAATGGTGGGTATTGTAGTTCATGTATTCACAATGGACAAATCTACTATGGGAATGTCCATCGCAGGAGCTCTGTTCCTGATTAATCTTTGGATGATTATTGATAACAGGGAGAAATATAAAGCTTTAATCAGTTAAATTATAGTGAATGGTGAATGATCAATTGGTTTCGCCATCAATTTTTAGATGGTTCTAAAATTCACTATTGACCATTCACCATTCACATTAAGCATTATACGAACGCACTGAATCCCGTTATTGATCTTCCCACAATCAGGGAATTGATCTCTTTTGTGCCTTCGTATGAGTAAATGGCTTCGGCATCTGCCACAAATCTTGCCACATCATATTCAAGCAGAATACCGTTCCCTCCCATTACCTCTCTGGCTCTGGACACGATATCCCTGGTTCTCAAAGTACAGAAAACTTTGGCCAGCGAAGCGTGTTCATCCTTCAAGATTCCTTCATCCTGCATCTCAGACAGCCGGAAAACCATAGTCTGCATCGCTGTAAGGTTGGAAAGCATTTCCACCAGATGCCCCTGAATCATCTGGAAGGAAGCAATAGGTTTCCCAAACTGCTCTCTTGTTCTTGTATATTGCAAAGCGCTCTCATAAGCTCCTCTTGCGCAACCGGTAGCCATCCAGGCCACTCCTGCCCTCGTCATCCGTAAAACTTTTCCGGTATCTTTAAATGAATTCGCGTTCTGCAGACGGTTTTCTTCGGTCACCAGGCAGTCTTTTAACGTAATCAGTCCGTTCTGAACGATTCTCAATGCCATTTTTCCTTTGATTTTCTCAACGGAATAGCCGGGATTATCTTTTTCTACAATAAATCCTTTGACTTCTCCACTATCAAGATCCCTTGCCCAGATAATAACCAGATCAGCAAATGTTGCGTTCCCGATCCATTTCTTTTGTCCGTTCAGGATCCAGCCTTCCGGTGTTTTCTTACAGGTCACGGTTAAGCCGCCCGCTGCTCCGGATCCAACTTCCGGTTCTGTAAGGCCGAAAGCTCCAATTTTTTCAAACTTCTGCATCTGGGGAAGCCATTTCTGCTTCTGCTCTTCTGATCCGCAGATGTAGATAGATCCCATGGCAAGCCCGGACTGTACCCCGAAAAAGGTAGCTATAGAAGCATCAATTCTTGCCATTTCCATAGCAATGACTCCTTCCATCAGAAAAGGCATTCCCGGACAGCCGTACCCTTCATAAGTTACTCCACAGATATTCAGTTTCTGGAATTTCGGGATCAGTTCAAAGGGAAATTCGTCCCTGAGCCAGTAATGATTTACCAAAGGCTTCACTTCTTTTTCCATAAAAGCCCTCACTTTTAGCTGTATTTCACGCTGTTCCGGGGTTAAAGTGTGGTAGATATCGTAAAAATCACCATCAACAGGGGGAAGTTCCCGCTTTTTCTTGTTCGGATCAAGCATTTTCATCATTCCGTTCAGCTGCCTGTCATCAAGTTTGGAAAAATTCTGCATCAGTTTCGGCAGATCAACTTTTTGAGAAATGGCACTCAACTGATCAAAATCGATGGATCTGAATAATTCTATTGCGTTTCTGATTTTAGAAAAGGTATTTGACATAGTAATGTTTGTGGGATTGGTTTGTAAAAGTTAAGCAAAAACTGCTCCGAAAACAAGTCATCTTACACCTATCTATTTTACAAAACACACATTTACAGATCATTAAAACCGAAATATTTCTTTACAAACTTTTTACGGCCGATTTTCAAACGTTACAAAAGATTCTGCCAGAACTTTGACTTAAAGAAACCCACGAAAAATCAACACTATGAAAACGACTTACATTAAATTATCTCTGTCAGCAGTTCTTTTATTAGGAATTTATTCATGTAAAAAAGGCGAGATAGCTAATACTGAACGGGCAGATTACGGTAGTACGGATTCTGCAACCGTGACTGTCTCAGACAGTGTATCATCTGCAGCAAGTATGACCGTAAAAGACAAACAGTTCATTAAAACAGCTGATGTGAACATGGAGGTAAAAGATGTTTACGAAGCAACAATTTCTATTGAAAAAACGGTTCAGGATTTAGGTGGATTTGTAACGCACAGCAACCTCCATAGCAACGTAATTTCGGAGGACACTTACAATACTTCAGGTGATGAGGCCATGCTGATCAAAAAATACCAGACCGAAAATGCAATGCAGGTACGGGTTCCAACAGAAAAATTAGGTGAACTCCTTACCTTGATCAATGATAAAAAGCTTTTTCTGAATTTCAGGAATATCAATGCTGAAGATGTAACCTCAAACATCAGGTATGCAGAAATGGAAGGAAAAAGAATAAAAAAGACCAGTGAAAATATCGACCAGCTGAAAACCAATAAAGACAAAGTAAAGCTTGACAATGATAATATGGCAGAAGGCAACCTGCAGCAACTTGCCAACATGGATACTGCAGACAACATAAAATACAGTACTGTAGATATTTACATTAAAGAACCAAAGCTTCGCATTGCAGAGATTGCAGTAACCAATACCCGGAATATTGATCATAAATATAAATTCAATTTTATCTATGATGCTAAAAATGCTTTTGTAGAAGGATTTTACCTGATCCAAAAGATTGCCGTAGGATTGATTACCGTTTGGCCCCTTATATTAATCTTAAGCATCATATTCTACTTTTTGAGAAAAAGAAAACCGGCCCAGCCAGCACACGCAAAGACCCCTGAACAATAAGCTATCCTAACCGATTGGTTATCATCATAATTTTAGATTTTACTGACCTCCTTTTTTGGGAGGTTTTTTATTTTTTGAAAAAAAAGTGTAACGTTGATAGCACCCGCCTTACCTACTGTTTAAAGAATAGAAAAAATCAAAAAACTAAACCATATGAAAAACTTAGTACAATTAGGATTCGCTGCATTATTATCTTTAAATATAATGACTGTAAAGGCACAGAATAAAAATACTGAAAGCAGTACCCTTTGGGAGATCTCAGGCAACAGACTTACAAAATCTTCCTATCTTGCAGGAACCTTCCATATTATGTGCAGCCAGGATTTTGAAATAAAACCGAAAGTAATGAAAGCTCTGGAAAAATCTGACAATTTCGTGATGGAAATCAATTATACAGACCCTTCTGAAATGACCGCCATGCAGAAAATGTTCAAAGCTGATAAAAAACTTTCGGATCAGCTTAGTTCAGAGGAAGCAAAAGAACTGAATAATATCCTTATTGCCGATTATGGGACCGATCTTAAGAAAATGGATAATTCAAGCTCACAAGGCCTGTATGCATTGATCTCAATGAAAGCCATTCCATGTCCGCAGACCGAAATAAAGATGTATGAAATAGAACTTCTTCAAAATGCCATTAAAAATAAAAAGAAAGTTTACGGTCTTGAAAAGGTTGAGGATCAGATGGCATCCATTAGTAAAGCATATAACCTGAAAGCAGTAATCGGACAGCTGAAAATGGGAAAACAATATGAAAAATTACTCAGAGAAATGATCACAGCATTCAAAAAAGAAGATCTGCAGTCCGTCTACACTCTTTTTAAAGACGATAAAATAATGAATGCAGAGCAGGAAAAAGCAATGCTGACTGACCGGAATAAAAACTGGGCAGAAAAAATGCCGGATATGATGAAAAAGGAAAGCTCTTTCTTCGCTGTAGGAGGCGCCCACCTTATGGGCGAAAACGGAGTGATCCAGCTTCTGAGATCAAAAGGATACACAGTAAAGCCGGTGTCAGGCTTATAAACTAACCAAACCATGAAATTATCGTGAGCAGTCAGACTGAAACCGCTTTTTTAAAGCTTGTCAACCAGCACAAAGGTATTTTATACAAGACCTCCCGTATCTATGCCGATTCGTTGGAAGACCGGGAAGATCTTCAGCAGGAAATCCTGATCCAGCTCTGGAAATCTTACCAGAGTTTCAAGGGTAACAGTGAATTTTCCACATGGATGTACCGGGTTGCCATCAATACCGCCATTACCTATCTGAAAAAAGAGAAGCAGCGGACAAGTAAACAAACGGAGGTTCCCCAACATTTTGAAATCCAGAATGAAGACTATAATCCTTCAAAGGACAGGCAGCTGGAAATTTTCTACAGCGCGGTCCAGCAGCTTAAAGCCCTTGAAAAAGCCGTGATCTTCTATTTCATGGAAGGGATGTCCCACAAAGAGATTGGCGACAATTTAGGGCTGAGTGAAGGAAACGCCCGTGTAAAACTGAACAGAACCAAAGAAAAGATACAGCAAATCATAAAAAAATCAGGTTATGAATTTTGATCAACTAAAAGAGCAGTGGAATAATGAGGATAGCAGCAGCGTCCGTATTCCCAACACTATAGAACAGCTAAAGAAAAGCAAACATCCCATAGAAAAGATCCGTAAAAGCATGAAATCTGAATTCCCGATGCAGGTTATGGCCATCATTCTTATTGCATTCTTTCCACAGCTGCTGCATTTTCCACCTTCGCAGTATATTATTTACTACACATCTTATGCTGTGCTGGTAGTTATTTCCTCCTATTATTTGTACGGATTTTATAAATTTTATAAGCAAACCGGACTATATACGGGAAATACTAAAAACAGTCTCTGGAAGATTTACCACGAACTAAAACTCAATATGGAAAGATACCAGTCATTCGGGTTCCTGCTTCTTCCCCATTTTATGATCACATTAGGTATGGAATTCTATAAGATTTTGTCTAAAAAAGGAATGTCTCTTGAAAATATGACAGATTCTTATCAGCGGGCTTTGATTATAAGCGTTCTTATCGGGACAATAGCGATAGTCGTTAATATCGTTTTATGGACGAAATACATTTACGGACGGCAGGCAAAACACCTTGAAAATATCCTGAAAGAAACAGATGAATAATTTTTCTTAATTCCTTTCAATAAACAATAACCATGAAACCTCAGACTTGTTCCGGGGTTTCCTTTTTTTAAAAAATCGTTATTTATCTCGCTCAAATTTATCTGAGGTTTTATTTTTCCTTAAATTTGCAGATCAGAAATAAAATGATATGGATTTTGAATTTTTCTGATCCACTTTCATCTTCTGAATCAATATAATTCTAAAAATATGCTATCAAAAATAAATCCTATACAAACCACCAGCTGGAAAGCTCTTGACGAACATTTTGCAGGCAACGACTTTGATATGAGAAGTCTTTTCCAGTACAATCCAAATCGTTTTAATGAATTTTCTCTAAAGAAAGATAACTTCCTTTTTGATTATTCTAAAAACCTGATCGATTCCAGAACCAAAGAGCTGTTGCTCAATCTGGCCAATGAGTGCCAGCTGAAAGATGCTATCTCCAAAATGTTTTCCGGTGATAAAATTAATGAAACGGAAGGAAGAGCTGTTTTACATACAGCTTTAAGGGATTTTTCAGATAAAGAGATCATCGTGGACGGTGAAAACATAAAGCCTCAGATCAAAAGAGTTCTTGACCATATGAAAGCTTTCTCTGAAAAAATTATTTCAGGAGAACATAAAGGTTTCAGCGGAAAAGAAATTACCGATGTGGTTAATATCGGGATCGGAGGTTCAGATCTGGGACCGGTGATGGTTGTTTCAGCTTTAAAGCATTTTAAAACAAGATTAAACGTTCATTTCGTTTCAAATGTTGACGGAAATCACATTGCTGAAACGGTTAAAACCCTTAATCCTGAAACCACACTATTCATCATTGCTTCCAAAACCTTTACCACCCAGGAAACCATGACCAATGCCAACTCGGCAAAAGACTGGTTCCTGAAAGCAGGAAAAGAAGAAGATGTGGCCAAACATTTCGTAGCCTTATCCACTAACGTTGAAGCAGTTAAACAATTCGGTATTGCAGAAGAAAACATCTTTGAATTCTGGGACTGGGTTGGAGGAAGATACTCACTTTGGAGTGCTATCGGCCTGAGCATTGTTCTGGCAGTAGGTTATGATAATTTCGAACAGCTTTTAAAAGGAGCCTATGACACCGACCAGCATTTCCAGACGGCAGATTTTTCTGAAAACATTCCGGTTTTAATGGGACTTTTAGGAATCTGGTACCGTAATTTTTATGCTGCAACTACGTATGCAATTCTTCCTTATTCACAATATCTGGACAGATTTGCAGCCTATCTTCAGCAGGGAGACATGGAAAGCAACGGAAAATGCGTCGACAGAAACGGTGAATTCGTGGAATATGAAACAGGTCCTATCATCTGGGGAGAGCCGGGAACAAACGGGCAGCATGCCTTCTATCAGCTTATCCATCAGGGAACAGAGCTTATTCCTGCAGATTTTATCGCTTATGTAAAAAGCAGCAATGCAGTTTCTAATCACCAGCCGAAACTTTTAGCCAACTTTTTTGCCCAGACTGAAGCGCTTGCCTTCGGAAAATCTGAAGAAGAAGTAGAGCAGGAATTAAGAAATGAAGGAAAAAGTGAGGAAGAAATCGACAGGCTTCTAAATTACAAAGTCTTTCACGGGAATACACCTACCAACTCTATATTATTCAATGAATTAACTCCTTTTTCATTAGGACAGTTAATTGCATTATACGAGCATAAGATCTTCGTTCAGGGAGTGATCTGGAACATTTTCAGTTTCGACCAGTTCGGGGTGGAATTGGGGAAAGTTTTAGCCAATAAAATCCTTCCGGAACTTGAAAATGGTGAGACCATCAGTTCCCACGACAGCTCTACGAACGGACTGATTAATTATTATAAAGGAAATAAATAGCAGATGTCCGCATTAAGGTCATATTATTATAAACTTCCTCCCAGCCTGAGGCTTTTGGGGAGAAAGATCTATTATTTCCCGATAGACCTCTACGACGGGCTTACCGGAAAAAGATCCAAAAACGAGCCTAAAAAAGGAGATATTTATGTGGGCGGAAGCGACTTCATTCCCCATGGTATCCGGCAGGTAAATGCCCTTAAAAAATATATCGGACTGCAAAATACAGATCATGTTCTGGATGTGGGGTGCGGTATCGGAAGAACGGCAGTAGCCCTTACAGAAGTTCTGGACAAAGGAACCTATGACGGCTTTGACGCGGTGGAAAAAGGAATTAACTGGTGTAAAAAAAACATCGGCAATAAGTACCCGAATTTTAAATTCAAATTCACCCCGATTTACAATGACCTGTACAATACGTTCAGCCAGAAAGCGGAGAATTTTACATTTCCGTATGAGGATGCGAAGTTTGACAAAGTATTTCTGTTCTCGGTGTTTACCCATATGCAGATTCCCGAGATCAAAAGGTATCTTAGCGAAATCAGCAGGGTTTTAAAAAGTGAAGGCCAGTGCCTGGCCACATTTTTTCTGTATGATGAAACTAAGAAGGAATTCGGCACCATGCCGTTTCCTCATCAGTATGAAGGCTACAGGCTGATGGACGATAAGGTGACCGCAGCCAATATTGCCGTAAGCATTCCTTTGCTGAATCAGATGGCGGCCGAAGCCGGATTAAAAGTAACCACCGTAAAAGGAGGATTCTGGAGAACAGATGTAGAAAAGGAAGGTGCGGATGAGTTCCAGGATATTGTTGTATTCAATAAAATCTAAATAAAAGTAAAAAAGTAAAAATGGCAGAAATTCTTGACGGACTTAAAGTGTCCAAAGAAATAAAAGCAGAGATCAAGGCTGAAGTGGAAAAAATCCTTGAAGGCAGGAAAAGAGCACCGCATCTGGTAGCTATTCTTGTAGGAAACAACGGAGCAAGCAAAGCTTATGTGAACAGCAAAGTAAAAGACTGTGAAGAAGTAGGATTCCGTTCTTCCCTTTTAAAATTCCCAAGCACTGTTTCCGAATCTGAACTGCTGGAAAAAATTGATGAGCTGAATAAATCCAAAGAGGTAGACGGTTTCATCGTTCAGCTTCCTTTACCGGATCAGATAGATCAGGAAAAAATCATTATGGCTATTGACCCAAGAAAAGACGTAGATGGTTTTCACCCTGAAAATTTCGGGAAAATGGCTTTGGAAATGGATACTTTCCTTCCTGCTACTCCTTTCGGAATTTTGACATTATTGGAAAGATATAATATTGAAACCAAAGGAAAAGACTGTGTGATTATCGGAAGAAGTAAGATCGTAGGAAGACCTATGAGCATCCTGATGGGAAGAAAAGACTTCCCGGGGAACTCTACCGTGACCTTAACACACTCTTATACCAAAGATATTGAAGAATACACTAAAAAAGCAGATATCGTTATTACCGCTTTGGGAGATCCTCATTTCTTAAAAGGAGATATGATCAAAGACGGAGCAGTAATCGTAGATGTAGGAATTACAAGGGTAGATGATGACTCACCAAAAGGCTATTACCTTGCCGGCGATGTGGATTTTGACAGCTGCGCAGCCAAAGCAAGCTGGATTACACCGGTACCGGGAGGAGTAGGCCCGATGACCAGAGCCATGCTGATGAAAAATACCATCATCGCATACAAAACTTCGGTCTATAACGACTAATTTTAAAATGAACAAAGAAGAAGATATTTTATTAAAAGAAGGTAAAATGCTCCCTGTGATGGAGCATTTTTACACTTTACAGGGAGAAGGCGCACACACCGGAAAAGCATCCTATTTCATCAGATTGGGAGGCTGCGATGTGGGATGCCATTGGTGCGATGTAAAAGAAAGCTGGGATCCCAACTTACATCCGCTGATGAATGCAGAGGAAATTGCCGAAACTGCAGCAAAACACTGTAAGACAATTGTTTTAACAGGAGGAGAACCATTGATGTGGAATCTTGATATCCTGACCGGAAAATTAAAAGAACTTGGATGTACCATCCATATTGAAACCTCAGGAGCCTATCCGATGAGCGGACAGATCGACTGGATCACTCTTTCACCAAAAAAAACAGGACTTCCGAAAGAAGAAATCTATCAGAAAGCAAGTGAGCTTAAAGTGATCATATTCAATCAGCATGATTTTACCTTTGCACAGGAGCAGGCGGCAAAAGTTTCTGCCGGCTGTAAACTGTATATGCAGAGCGAATGGAGCAAACGTGATGAAATGTATCCAAAAATCACTGATTTTATTCTGGCCCACCCGGAATGGCAGGCTTCAGTTCAGACCCACAAGTACCTGAATATTCCGTAGACCATTTTTTAAATTACAGGAATGCCGGATCAGTATATTTTTTATTCATATGATTGTTTTTTTTGCTCAAATACTTAAGTAACAGGGGCAAAAGTTTATAATATTCATAGAATCCCGGAATATACCGCAAAAATTATGTACATTAGCTCTTCGTATCCGTTATAACACCGATAGATGCAGAGAATTCGATACTCTAGATACCTGAAATCGATTATTATTTTGCTTGACCTTCTGGTTATTGCATCTATCTTTATATTCTTTTTTATAAGCCGGAACGAGCATTTAAAATACCATGAAGAAACCTGGTATCAGAATATTTTTTCCCTGATATTGCTGTTTTTGTTCTGGATGCTGCTGAGCGGCAGGACAAAAATTTATAATGTTCAGAGGAATCTTACCTATACCCTGTTTCTGGAACGTCTTCTCATTCATTTCCTCACCTTTATATTCGGCGTTCTGCTTATTGGGAAAGTGAGTAAAAATGTATTTTTCAATTCGGATATTTACTGGCTTTCGTTTTATCTTTTTTTCTTTATTTTCCTTTCCAAATCGGTCATCTATTTTACTATAAAATATTTCCGTTCATTGGGGATCAATTATAGAAATGTAATGTTTCTGGGAGAAACGGGATCTACAGAGATTCTAAAGACTATATTCCAGGACAGGAAGGATTACGGATACAAAATATTTGAGTATGATAAATCCGAGATCAGCCCGAATGAGCTGGTGGGCTTTTGGAAGAAAAACGGGATTCACACCCTGTTTTTATCTACAGAGAATCATTTTACTGAAAGCATAGAAACCGAGATCTTCCGCCTTGCCGAAGACAATAAAGTTCATGTCTCATTGATCCCCAGCATTACACAAAGCGACTTTTTTCTGTATGATCTGGGATATATTCAGACGCAGCCGGTTCTCAGCCAGGCAAAATATCCTCTGGATTATTACTCTAATTTTCTTGTGAAGAGAAGTTTTGATATCGTTTTTTCTATCACCATATTGGTTTTGGTATGCTCGTGGCTGTTTCCCCTCATTGCTTTATTAATAAAAACAACGTCAAAAGGGCCTGTTTTCTTTGTTCAAAAAAGGTATGGCTTCCATGAAGAAGTATTTTCATGCCTTAAATTCAGAACGATGATCGTTAATAATGAATCGGCAACAAAAACTACAGCGGAAAATGATGTTCGGATCACAAAAGTCGGAAAATTCCTAAGAAAAACCAGCCTGGATGAACTTCCTCAATTCATTAATGTTCTGAAAGGCGAAATGTCTATCGTAGGTCCCCGGCCGCATATGCTTGCCGTCGACAATTTTTATAAGCCCAAGATCGGAAGGTACAGTTTAAGAAGTATGGTATCACCGGGAATCACAGGACTTGCCCAGGTAAGCGGACTTCGTGGAGATTATGGAGATGTGGAGGTAGAAATGAAGAAACGCATCCTTGCAGACACCTTCTATGTAAGAAACTGGAGTTTTGTCCTGGATCTGGTTATTATTTTAAAAACCTTTTTCCTGGTTATCGGCGGCGATAAAAATGCAAAATAAAGCAAACAAAAGGTAAAGAAGATGATTGAGGAATCATATTTGCTACTAAGGTTAAATAAACATCAGGCATTCCACTGAGCCTTAACCTTAATTAAATAAAAAAAGTCTAATTTAGCAGCATGTTAAAAAAGTTTTTCACAGCAGTAGGAGAATACATTATCCTTCTAGGTAAATCCTTGCAGAAGCCCCAGAAAATGAGGGTTTTTTGGAAGCTGTTCATGAGAGAAATCAATGACCTTGGCGTCAATTCTTTTGGGTTGGTGATCTTCACTTCCATATTTGTGGGAGCTGTAGTCGCGATCCAGATGTTCAATAACTTTGATTCTTCCTCTTTCCCTATTCCACCTTCGTTTGTAGGATATGCTACAAAAGCGGTTTTGGTTCTGGAATTCTCACCCACCATCATCAGTCTTATCCTGGCAGGTAAAGTAGGATCATATATCGCATCAAGTATAGGAACCATGAGGGTTTCCGAACAAATCGACGCTCTGGACATTATGGGGGTGAATTCTCCCAATTTCCTGATATTTCCTAAAATCATTGCCTGCATCATTTTCAATCCCCTGCTTATTGCCATCAGTATCGTATTCGGTATCGGCGGCGGATATCTTGCAGGTGTCCTCACGGGTAACTGGACGGAGAATGATTATATTGTAGGTATCCAGATGTATATGCCGAATTTATTTGTGTATTATGCATTTATAAAGACCATAGTATTTGCTTTTATTATTGCCACTGTTCCTTCTTATTTCGGATATAATGTAAAAGGAGGATCGCTGGAAGTGGGTAGAGCCAGTACACAGGCTGTAGTGTGGACGATGGTATTTATTATCATTTCGGAATTAATTTTAACCCAATTAATATTAAGCTGATGATTGAGGTAAAAGATCTTAAGAAGAGTTTTGATGAAGTTGAAGTACTTAAGGGAATTTCAACATCATTTGATAAAGGAAAGGTAAACCTGATCATTGGGCAGAGTGGATCCGGAAAAACGGTATTCCTGAAAAGCTTACTGAATGTATATCAGCCTTCATCAGGAGAGATCCTTTTTGACGGAAGGGATATTAATACAATGACCAGGGAAGAAAAACAGCACCTCCGCTCTGAGATTGGAACGGTATTCCAGGGCAGTGCACTTTTTGACTCCCTTACAGTGGAAGAGAACATCATGTTCCCGCTGGATATGTTTACTAACCTTACTTTCAGAGAAAAAAAGAAAAGGGTATTTGAAGTAATTGGCAGAGTACACCTTGACAAGGCCGGCAGAAAATTCCCTTCTGAAATTTCCGGGGGAATGCAGAAACGTGTCGCCATTGCAAGGGCTATCGTGAATAATCCGAAATATCTTTTCTGTGATGAACCTAATTCCGGTCTGGATCCTTATACTTCCAATGTAATTGATGATCTTCTTCTTGAAATCACCAAAGAATACAACACAACAACCATCATCAATACCCACGATATGAATTCCGTGATGACCATTGGTGAGAAAATTGTATATCTGAGGTTAGGAATTAAAGAATGGGAAGGAAATAAGGATATTCTGATTACTGCAGGCAATAAAAATCTTATCGACTTCGTTTATTCTTCAGAACTGTTTAAAGAACTGAGAGAATATTTACTTGAAAATAATAAAACGATTGAAAATACAATCACTAAAATAGATGATAATGAAAAAGGTACTTAGTATAGCATTAATCGGGTTTTCAATGTTTGCTTCCGCACAGATTTCTCTGGCAGGAAAAGCTAACTTAATATTCCCGACAGGTTCTCCTTCCTGGAAAAACATTAAAGGAACGGTAAATGATGCCATTGAAGGAACAGGAAAGAACAATGCAGGTTTCAATGTAGGACTTTCACTAAAAGTGGGGCTTCCGGGTTCTTTATATGTAATGCCTGAATTGTACTACACGCATTTTAAAAATGAATTCACTACGGAAAATACTACTTTTGATGTAAAAAGCAACCGTCTTGATATGCCTGTTTTGTTAGGCTATAATCTTTTGGGAGATATGCTTGGTGTTTTTGTAGGACCTGTTGCCAGCTATAATCTGAGCAAGGACAATACTTACAACGACTTTAAAGAAAATGTTAAAAACAATTTCACAGTAGGATACCAGTTTGGCGCCCAGCTTGAAATCAAAAAGCTGATCATCAATGCCCGATATGAAGGAGCCTTCAGCAAAGACGAAAGAAACTTCATCAATAAGGTTTCCGGTTCCGAAATCAGATATGACAACAGACCTAACCTGTTCTTAGTAGGAATAGGCTATAAGTTTAAATAATTTGAAAATAACACTATAAAAAAACCCTCAAAATTCTAGATTTGAGGGTTTTGATTTTTTTGAAGTTCAGCTTCGCGTCTGGCAATTTCTGCCGCCTGCTTTTCCAGCTCTTCTTTTTCTTGCTGCAGCCTTTTAAATTCTCTTTTTTTCTCTTCAGCCTTTATTGCACTTCCTTTACTTACATATCCTACCATTCCGCCAATAATAAGACCAATTCCCACTCCGGCCATTACCCCCATCATATGTGAAATGGTAATTCCTCCTACCGTAAAGTCTGTGGTCAGATAAAAAAGCAATGCCGAAACAGCAAGCAGTATAAGTCCGGTAATTGATAAACTTTTCATAAATATTGTGTTTAAGTGGTTATATTGAAAAAAGCCTTACCCAATTTAGTGAAAAATTAAATAAGGCTTTATACAAGATTAAATTTCTGAATAATTATATCTTCCCTCCTGCAGCTTTATAATATTCCAAAGCTTTCGGAAGGTTTTTATTGATATCGGATATCCTGGTTTCCGGATTCGGGTGGGTAGAAAGGAATTCAGGCTGTCTTGCTCCTGATGACGCTCCTTCCATTCTATTCCAGAAAGGAATTGCTTCTCTTGGATCATATCCTGCCATAGACATCAGATAAAGTCCCATCTGATCTGCTTCCGACTCCTGGTTTCTTCCGTATTTCAAAAGGGCAACCTGTGATCCGATAGGATACACTTTTTCGAAAATACCAGCCCATTGTGAATTGGAAATAGTTCCGCCCAAAATAGAACCCCCATATTGCGCTACCATAGCCTGTGAAATTCTTTCATTACCATGTCCGGCCAAAGCGTGAGAAACTTCATGTCCCATTACTACCGCAAGACCGTTATCATTTTTTGTAACCGGAAGAATTCCTGTATAAACAGCCACTTTCCCGCCAGGCATACACCAGGCATTCAGCTCACTGCTTTGTATAAGATTGAATTCCCAGTTGTAATTGGCAAGATCTGCAGATCTTCCTATGCTCTGGTAATATCTTTCTGCTGCACTTTTTATTCTGCTTCCTACACTCGTTATTCTTTTTGCATCTGCAGTTCCTGTGATGATCTTAGATTTAGACAATGTTGTTTTATATTCCTGGGCAGACATCGTCAAGATTTCCGAATTATTGGCAATCTGTAATGAAGATCTGCCCGTAATCGGGTTAGTAGTACAAGCTACAGTTGACAGGGCAACTGCTCCTATTCCTAATAGATGTGTAAATTTCATAGTTGTTTGAGTGTTAATAATTCAACATTTACAATTTTTATTCCAAAATGGTTCAGAAGGAATATATTTGCATACAATTTGCTATTTAAATTTAACAATTATTACGGTTATGAAAAAGTATATTTCACTTATATTTATTTTTGGATTTCTTTTTTTATTTCAAAGCTGTTCCTCACAGGCTTCATTAGATTCCAAAACAGTTGATACCCTTGTTGGTTCTGAAGAATTTACTTTTCATGCCCAACATGCAAACCCTATGAACTATGACGTAATTAATGTGATGGGATCTATCCAGAATGCACCGTCTACAAGAATGCTTCAGCTTGATGGTGAAAACTATACGATAGAGCTTAAAAAAAATAATATGGAAGTGGTTCTTCCCTATTTTGGAAGACAGTTCAATCCTTCATACAATACCGCCGATAACAGCTACCGTTTTACCTCAAAAGATTTTACAATCAATAAATCCCAGAACAAAAAAGGAAACTGGGTTTTAAGGATCAAACCTAATGATAAGCGAAACGTTGATGAAATTATTGTAGAAGTTTTTAAAAGTGGGAAAGCATTTGTATCCATGAGAAGTAATGACAGACAGCCTATTACGTATGACGGATATATCTCAAAGAATGAAGAATCCCAAGATAAGGAGAAACTTTAGTCTTTAGACAAAAACTTTTCAACGAACAGTTTTGCTTCAGTGCTGGGATTAGACACCATTTCTGAAGCATTTTTTTTGTGCTGTATATAAGCTGCTTCCACGGAATCGCTTCTTTTCATCATCGCAAGAATATATTCCTGAACCCAGTACTCAAACCGTTTTTCAGCCTGCCGGATACGTACCTCATTAAAGCGGTCTGTCTTCTTTTTAAGGTCTATAAACTCATCAATGGTGCTGTAAATTTCTCCCAGTCCTTCATTGTGAAGCGCAGAACCTAATAATACCGGTATTTTCCAGCCTTTTTCTTTAGGTGGAATGAAATCCAATGCCCTTTTCAACTCCAATCTTGTATTTTTCGCTTTCTGCAGATTGTCCTGATCTACTTTATTGATGAAGATAAGATCCACCATTTCCATAATTCCGCGTTTAATACCCTGCAACTCGTCTCCGCCTCCAATAATTTTCAGGAATAAAAACACATCAGTAATATCAGCTACCAGAACCTCGGACTGCCCTACTCCGACTGTTTCAATCAGGATATAATCGTAACCTGCAGCTTCGCAGATCATCATCGTTTCAAAAGTGGTATTGGCCACGCCTCCCAGAAACCCGGAGCTCGGGGAAGGACGGATAAAAGCATTTTCTTCTCTGGCCAGTTCCTCCATCCTTGTTTTATCACCCAAAATACTTCCTTTGTTAATCGAAGAACTTGGATCAATAGCCAGTACCGCGACTTTTTTCCCGTTAGCAATAGCAAGTCTTCCGAAATTTTCAATGAATGTGGACTTTCCTGCGCCGGGAACCCCGGTAATTCCTATCCTTACTGAATTTCCTGTTAAGGGCATGATTTTCTTCAGAAGCTCTTCTGCCTGGTTTCTGTGCTCGGCTTTTTTGCTTTCAACTAATGTAATAGCTTTCCCGATCAGGCGTTTGTTGCCTGACTGTATTCCATCGATGAGTTCTTCTGTAGAAAATTTCATTGATTCAAAAATATAAAAATAACCTTCAAACTCCCCTACAAACGGGCATTAATTTTATTTCTTCTAAATTAAAACTAAAGGCTGCTTTATCAACAGGAGAGGGAAATTCCTACATTTGTTATCAATCAAAATTTAAGAAACATGAAAAAAATATCCGCGGCTGCCTTATTTACCTGCATTTTACTGGCTTCCTGTACTCCAAAAGCCTCTACAGCAGGACCTGTAGGACCGGCCGTATCTACTGCAGAGCAGATAGCACAGGGAAAAACAATCTTTGAAAATTCCTGCGCAAGATGCCATAAACTGCCGGATCCTGCATCCCATACTTCTGTACAGTGGGTAGGAATTATGAATTCAATGGCACCTAAGGCAAAACTTACGGACGAGCAGCATCAATGGGTATATGACTATATTGTTTCTGTAAAAAAATAACCAAAAAATCAAGATATGGATATGAAAAAAGTAATTCTAAGCATGATCGCAGGTGCAGCATTCATGGTATCCTGCGGACCTAAAAGTACCGCTGTAACAGGGCCAAAGTACACTGCATCTGAAAAGCTGGTTCAGGGTAAAACCATTTTTGAAAATTCATGCGCTAAATGCCACAAACTTCCGGATCCTGCCAAGCATGATGATCAGGGATGGATTAAAACTTTAAGCAGAATGGCCCCTAAAGCTAAATTAAGCACTGATCAGCACCAGATGGTGTATGATTACCTTATTTCTGTGAATAAAAAATAGGGTTTCCAGAGTTAAAGAACAGAAAATTGAGGGTATAAGCAGCAAAAGCTTATACCTCAACTTTTTTAGGGCTATTTTAAGACAATTCCCAATCCCGGTTTTCCGGACAGAATTATTTTTCCGTTTTCTACAAAATTTCCTGAGGCATAATCATTGGAGATCAGGTTGGCGCCGTCTAAATCAGCAAAGTCAGTGAGTCCTGCAAGCAGGCAGGCAGCGGAGATTCCAACCGTAGATTCGGTCATACACCCGATCATAATTTTATATTCCAGTTCTTTTGCCTTTGTGATCATTGCCAGTGCAGGGGTCAATCCGCCACATTTCATGAGCTTTATATTGACGCTTTTATAATAAGGGATTAATTCTTCCAGTGAATCTATATTCTGGCAGTCCTCATCTGCCATCCAGTTAGCAAAACCTCCTTTTTTTAAAATTTTATATTGGTCCACCGGCCGCGGCTGTTCCAGGTACGAAAACTTCTGAACTTCACTATTTTCCTGGAGCCAGACACAGTCTTCCTCTGTGAAGCTGGCATTGGAATCTAATGCAATATTATGATTTGACCTCAACAATTTTTCAATATTGTCTTTATTCAGACCTTTACATTTTACTTTAAATTTGTTCCAGCTGCTTTTTTCAATCTTTTTAATCTGTTCGTCCACATTTCCGACTGATATGGTGATAGAACTTTGAGCAAGATTTTCCAAAGGAATACTGTTCAGTTCAGTAAAGCTTTTATTTTCAAGCTTTCCAAATAAATCCCAATAGGCACAATCTAAGGCAGAAACCAAGAACGGATGCAGATCCAGCCCTGAGAGAAAACGGAAAAATTCTTCCGGATGAACGACAGATTGTCTCTCAAGTAAAGGCTGTATTTCTTGTAATCTGCTGATCAAGCTTTTCAGATCAATCCGATAATAATCTATGGCAACGCATTCGCCGTATCCTTTGCAGTTTAAATAAGATAATTCTATCAGCAAAGCTTCTCTCGTGTCATAATTTCCATAGGCAATTGAGAAAGTTTCTTTTAGCTGAAGTGTTTTTATTGTATAATTTATTTTCATATCCTAGCTAATCCAACTCTGAAGTGCTTTAACTTCAACCCATTTTCCATTGATCTTTTTATAAACGGCTGTATAACCGCTTCCATTTAAATAGCCACAGGAAGTTGAGCTTTGCACAATACACATTGTTTTATCTTTATTAAAGAAAGGCACTGAGAAACTTCGAATGCAGGTACTTCCAAATTTTTTATTAAACTCAGTCCAAAAATCACTTTTCCTATTTTCATCCAATTTATGAAGCTCTTCATCAGTTACATACCGCAGTTTTTCGTGAATTTTAGTTTTATCAAGTCTAAAATCAGACACTATTTTTTCCTGATTTTTATAGTAGGCAGAATCATTTTTCGAAAAAACCGAGTCATATTCCAGAACAAATCCCAATGGTCTGGGCTCATCATTATTTTCATCCTTATTAAGATAAACTGTTCTTAATGTACTAACAAGGAGATAAGAGTTCTTTTCAAATGATATACTATCGTTATCAATTAATTGATTTAAAACTTCATATCTTAAATTCAGGTCTTGATCTTTTGGTTTAACCGTCAGTTTTGAATCATTTTTTTGGCATGAAATAATGATCAGCAGGAAGAAGATAATATAAGGCTTCATAAGTTAAATCTACAAAAAAAAGAGACCAAAAATGGCCTCTTCCATGATTTTATACCTCATTAATTTATCTTATAATGAGTTTTTCAGTCTGAATTTTTTCACCCTGCTTGATGTGAACCATATACACCCCTTTTTGGAATCCTTTGGTAGAAACCGCTTTTTTGGATTGAGGATCTCTGGCATCTGAAAAGACTAATTTTCCGGACATATCAAACATCTTTATCTGTACGTCCTGGGAAGAGCTATCTAAATTACCAACAAAGAATTCATCATAAGTCGGGTTAGGAAATACAATAAATTTATTATCGGCTGCTTTAAGATCCTGAGTAGATAATGCCGCATTACATTCTGCAGGAACAGTAAAGTCTTCTACCTGATCATTGGCTACTGTTTTTACTCCGGCTGAAGCATTTACGCCCAATCCTCTTTTGGCAAATGCTTTCCAGATCATACATTTGTCAAGTCCCCCGTTTCCTACAGCATCTGCCTGAAGTATGGCATCTCTTCCATCAATAAATGTAGGGCTGCATGCCTGTAGTTTAAGCCCATCTACAACCAGCTGCAGAACTTTTGCATTTCCGGAAGTGGTACTCGCCAGTACATCACTGTTATATCCGTATTTCTCTATGTATTTCCACGTTAGGTCCCAAAGCATTGTTGCCCAGATAAATCCTATGGCATGAGAGCCTGAAACGGTGTTTGTTCTTGCATAGGTATAATTATTGATCCCAAAATCAGGAGAATATTTGGCAAGCCTGATTCCTCCTCCTGTTGTTGGCTGGTCTGCTGAATATGTTGACATTCCTCTGGCCAAAGCTGAAGTGTCACCCGGTCTTGTGGTAAGCATTAATGCAAAGAAATCTGACCATCCTTCACCCATCTGTTCTGCACTGTTGGTTGCAGAAAGGCAGCTGTATCCCTGTCCGGTTAATCTGTTTGAAATACCGTGTCCATATTCATGGGCGATGATACCGTTATCAAGACTGGAATGTTTGAATCCATTGAAATCATTTCCTAATGTCAAATTGATTGTGTTTCCATTTCCCAGCTCCGTTACCATATACAATCCTTCTGTTTTTCCGATGTTGATGGCAGGGATGTTTACCTGGCTTCCTGAGGTTCCTCCTCCCATGCTGACAGGGGTATCCGTAGAAGGTCTGTAAACGATGGCGCCTATTGCCCCTGCATTCTGTGCATTTAATACTTTAAGTCCGTATTCACAGGTTACACTTGTTATCACTGCAATTTTACCGGTAAGGCTTCCTGCTGCAGGCGGAGTACAGGCATCAGCAGGTACTGAAACAGCAAGATCGCCTGTTACAGTCTGCCCGTCAAACAAAAGAGTTCCAAAAGATGCACTCCCTGTCATTACTTTTGGCCTACTTACTGCTGTTGCAGGGGAATTGTACTGATACCTGGAGATAGGATCTGCTGCGGTTTGTGCTCTGTCCCAAAGATACATCTGCATCCTCGGAGCCTGAAGATAAGTTACACCTGAAATTATGGTTTCATATCCCGAACTGAAATTGGCATTATTCAGGCCGCTTCCATCAAAAGCTTCAGCATTTACAGCATCATTCCCCAGTCCTCCGTTCCCGAAATTGTTGGTCTGATAATTTCTTGCTGACTCTGTAAACCCGAATTTATAAAAGACATCATGCATCTTATTATTCATATAGAACAAATTGGTGATGGCAGCATCCCTATGAGTAAAAGGATTGATATACCTTCCTTCTGCATACGGGAAATTGAAATTCAGAGTAGCTCCGCCACTGGGTGAATAACCTGCAGTATTGGAATTTGTCTGATCCGAATAAGCATAAACATTATTTCCTCTGGTATTGGTGTAATTATTGGTTCCGTCAGAATGCCATCCCTGCGGAGATACCGTTATATCCCATGGGTTATTAATAATTGCACGGGGGCCAAATGTAGGTGCTTCTACAGGCAGCGGAAAAACATTATAAGAAGCATTGCTGGGCACCAACAAATTGCTTGTCAACGACTGATTCATTGCCCCTGTAACTGATTCTTCTGATACCAGATATTGCTCTGCATTTATTTCCGAACCATGATCCGAACTATCTGTATGAGTAAAATTGCAGTCCAGGGTTAAATTATCTTTCGTAAGAATTTCGCCTGTCTCTGCATCAGCAATGACATGCCATACATCGGATGATTTTTTATCTGAAACAAACAATTCTTTAGCTAAAATATATACTCCGTTTTTTTCAAAATATACATTAGGAAGATAATCTACCCTGGAAATTTCATCCAGATTCAGTTTTTGCTTAAGAAGATCTTCTGAGAAGCGTTCTTTAGCTTTTCCATGGCTGGCAACAGAAATATCCTTTTTGAAATCATTGTTTTCGGAGATCACCTTATTTTCTTTGATCATCACTTTTCCCAGAGCATTATACACTCTGAGCCCGTCAAAGGTCTGCTGGACATTTACAATATTTACACCCAGGCTTTTGGAAGGGTCTTCATTCAGAATAATAACGCCGGCTTTACTGCTGGTGCCATTTTTCTGAGCTAGCTGCCCGCTTTTCTGATAATAATCCTGAATAAGCCGGTCCGAATTTTGTGCATTCATTTTGCCAAAAGCAAAGAATACGGCCACCGACACCGGCCATAAAAATAATTTTTTATCCATAACGTTGTTTTTTCCGTACTAAAGTTATGATTTTTTTATGATAAAAGATGTATTATCTCCCATTTTTAATAAAAATGGTATTTAATTATTTTTATCTTTTTTTTCAGGTTTCTTCTCCATTTTATTCTTTATAAACTTGGCTCTGTTTTTCAAAAAATCTAACATTGCCTGGTTATAACTGTACTTTCTTGCCTCTTTTAATGGTTCCAGCGCTTTTTTATACTCTAGTCTGATTTCGTACAGCAGCGATTTTTGGATCAGTATTCTTGCTTTGTCTATTCCTTTTATTTCTAATGCATAACCGATCAGTTTCTCAGCTTCATCCAGGTCTTCATTATCCAAAAGGCATTTTATATAATGCTGTGGTGTATTGAGATTGGTTACATTACACTGCATAGCTTCTTCGAAATAGATTTTTGCTCTTTCGTAATCGGCGAGCATTTCACTGTGAATTCTACCCACCAGGCAGAGGCTGTCTGCATCCTCAGGATCATAGGACAAGGCATAGTTCAGCGCTTCCAGGCAGTCCGGAAGGCTGTACGGATAATTGTCCAGTGCTTCGAAATAATATTTACTTTTAGTTAAGGTCATGTGTATTGTTTTTGAGTTCTTTTTTCAGGATATTTCTTTGTTTTTTGAATGATTTATCCTGATGGTTCTTTTTAAAATCTGTTCCCGAAAATGTACGAACCGGGTTCCCTCTCTGTACCTGCAGATGGTTATTCCAGGTATCCTGCATTCTTTTTTCAAGCTGTTTGATATAAAGTCCTGTCACTTTTTCTTTCAGTCTCATAACAGCCAGCTTCTTATTCTCCAGCTGCGAACGTGAATCCTGTGCCAATACGCTTTCCCCGGTGGGTATGTGAACCGCGCGAACAGCTGTATTGACTTTGTTCACATTCTGGCCTCCGCTTCCCTGGCTTCTGGTTGTCTGAAACTGAATATCTTTTTCGTTAAAATGAATCTGCTCGAGCCCTTCCAGCTCGAAAACACCGATAAACCAATTGCTTCTTTTGTGCAGCTTCCTGAATGTGCTTTTCCCGGTCCAGCATATGCTTCCCAACCATGTTTTTAAAAACTCCGTCAGGTCTTTTGCTTTTAAAAGAATGGTTACGGATTTCAGTGTCAGATTTTCATCACCATTTTCCCGGTGGATGATTTCGTAATCTATTTTATTATTTTTTATTTCTTCAAGGAAAACCTTAAGAACTTTTGCAGTTACCCACTGGCATTCCAAAGGCCCTCTTCCTGAAGTTATTTGTATGAGTTTTTCCATTTTTTAATTTAATTTTGGCATTGCGCTTAATGCAGGATGTCCTACAGGATCAATGCCTTTCTGAAATAATTCTTTGGCAGCTATGACAGCCCAGCATTTGTCGCTGGAATGAATATTTCTGTAAAATGTCAGCAAGAGTTCCGGTTTAACTACAGTAAAGCCATTGATTTCAACAGTTTCCAGATCATTTCTTTCAAAAAAATCGATGGTAACTCTGTGGGGCTTTCCGTTTTCGGGTTCTATTGTTTTCTCGTATCTGCGGAAATTTTCGTCACTCTGCAGATGATCGTACCGTGTCCATACTTTCTGAAATCCTTCCTGCTGAAGGATCATCACAGCTTCTGCCGCGTTTTCTTTTTTTACAAAAACATCAATATCTTTGTGGTCATGGGCATGCTTATATTCCGTATGCCCTTTTTCTGACATAAAATGCCAGGCCCAGCCACCTGATATAATGACTTTCTCTTTTAATTTATTTAAAATGTCAAGTCCGTGCAGGATTCTGAATTCCGGCCAGACTTCTCCGTATCTTTTTATATTATGAGGTGCTCCCATTTTTTTTTTAAATAATTCTTATTAAACCTTATAGGTTTTTGAAACCTATAAGGTTGTAAAGTTTAAGACTCATTATTTGTCCATTCTCACAATTCTGGGCTGAAATGTTCCAAGAATATCCACCAATTCGCTTTGAGCATTCATTACTTCATGAATGTCTTTGTAAGCCATTGGTGCTTCTTCCGTATTTCCTCCCATCAGAGTAACTTTCTTCAGCTTCAGCTCTTTTTTGATATCATTCTGAGTGAAAAGACTTCTGCATTCTCCTCTGGAATGGGCTCTTCCCGCTCCATGTGATGCTGAATTCAGTGAATCCGGATTTCCTTTTCCACGAACGATAAAACCTTTAGCCGTCATGGATCCCGGAATCATTCCCAGTTCATTTACATTAGCCGGAGTAGCTCCTTTCCTGTGGACAATCACTTCTTTTCCATTATGAATCTCCTTCCAGGCAAAATTGTGATGGTTTTCAATTCTTGCCTTTACTCTTCCGCCGACTGCTTTTACCAGTCTTCTGTGAATATCATCGTGACAGGCAGAAGCGTAATCCCCGGCAAGATTCATCGCAGTCCAGTATTCCAGGCCGAGGTGGGTACTGAGATCCAGCCAGGCAAACTGCTGGGCTTCTTTTGGTAAAGGGCACTGGTCTGCAGCTACTCTTGAGTAATACTGAGCAATTTCTGCCCCTAATCCCCTGGAACCGCTGTGTGAAAGGATTCCCAGGTATTTTCCTGTCGGTAATCCGATCTGGTCATCTTTTTCCGTGATTTCTACTTCCCCGAATTCTACGAAATGATTTCCACCTCCGGAAGACCCCATCTGTTTAATGGCTTTTCCTTTTAATCTTCTCAAAACCGGAATCATATCGAAGGTATCCCTCTCAAAGATCTCGTGATCTATATGAGATTTATGAGTTTCGTACATCCCGAATTTGGTATGTTCTGCAAGGGCTTTTTCATATTTGTCCCTTGCCCCGTCAAGATATGAAACCGGTATATCCAGAATACTGAGGCTCATCCTGCAGCCGATATCCATTCCCACTCCATAAGGGATCACCGCATTTTCTACTGCGAGAACCCCTCCTATCGGAAGGCCGTAACCGCTGTGTGCATCAGGCATTAAAGCTCCCTGAGTCGAAATTGGCAGTTTTAAGGCTGTGTACAGCTGGTTTTTTGCTTCTTCAGAGATATTGTCTCCGAAGATCCGGAAGTCAGCGCGCTGGGTATTGAGCATTCTTTTTTCTGTTTTTCTGGATGATAGCAGCGATTCTGCAATCTGTCCGAAAGTAAGGTCTTTTTCAAAGTTTTCAGGATTCAGGAGGATTTCTTTTAAAATAGATTTTACATGATGAATATTCTTCGTTGCAAAATTTCTTTTCATAACCTCCAAAGCCACGTTTACACTTTGATTATTCGGATAACCGAGTTTTAATATATCTTTTCCTTTTAGTTTTAAATTTCCCATTGTTTTTGTTTTAAATAATATTGGACCTATAAGTCCTCAAAATATTCTGCAAACTCTGTTGCAGACATGATGCAGTGTGCATACTTTCTGCTTTTGATAAGATCGGTTTCGTATTCCATCTTCCATGGATTTGATTTACCATATATTGTTTTCTGAATAATTCCGGCTATTTTGTGCTGCCTTAAATATGATCCCAGCTCATCGCATTCTTTTTCCAGTTCTGAATTCAGTGGTTTGTAATGGGTAATCATATTGGGTCTTACTCTGAGGGTAAATCTCCAGGGTTCAATAAATTCGTAGTAGATATCATTCCTTTTCCGAAACGGATTGTATTCTTCTTTTTTCAGGAAATATTGTCTTTCTCTTTGTGTGAATCCTAGCTTCGGATCATTCCATCCCAATGAAGAAATCCTTTTAAGCTTCTGTTCTCTTTCCACATATATCCTTCGTCCGTGTTTTTTCTTTTTTTTCAGGAACAGCCTGCTTTCGGAATATAGGTAGTTGTTGATCTTATTGAGAATTCCTTCAAAGAAGTCTGCATCTTTAGACCTTTTCACATCATCCCGCAGAACGAAGAATCTTACAAATCCTCTCTGATATGGGTTTTCCAGCGGAATCCATGGGATACTCCTTCTGATCTCCCACAGTTTATCACTACGATTATACTTTTTTCTTATCTGTTTTTCTACATCTTTTCTAATTATTCTTTTCCTGCTCCTGACACTTCTCAGCCGATAAAGCAGAAGGTTATTATTTTCCATTAATGATAAGACACGAGATGTCAGGTACAAGATCTTTGACTTTGAACTGTTACATCTTTTCTTATTCAACTAAAATATTAGTTGATTGGTTTTACGATAATGAACTGAATGAAATAGGATTTAAAAAAATCTATTCATTTGTTCTTAATGACACAAAAAATTTCGGGGAAACTGGAGTTTAGATATTGCGCAATAAAAAACCCGAAATCTTTACGACTCCGGGTTTTGATATTTCGTTGTACTATTATTCTAAGAGTATACCAAACCACGAAGCCTTACCACCATAAGCGGTACTCCAGCTGCAGAATTCTGATTTATTTTGAACATTGCTTCGTTGTTTTTTAATGGGTTAAACTTGATTTTCAGGTGCAAATATATTAATTTTTCTGAATATCCAAATTTTTTAATAAAAAAAGCCCGGATTATTTTATCCGGGCTTTATATTTTTGAGAGATTAATCTTTTGATCCTAAGCTGTCCATCTCATCATCCATTCCTTTAACTTCATTGGAGTGATATACTCTTTCTGATCCTAGAAAGTAAATGTTATGTCTTGCTTTGGCTATGATTCCATTATATTCCTGCTCTGTCATGCCTTCGGGAATTGTATCGCGGGGTTCTGATGGTCTGCGATAGACTTCCAGCGCGCCGTTTTCATTTAAAACAGATTTGGCCACTTTTGCCCGCTCGAGGTCATCTGTGTACACAATAACGTTGCTTCTTCCTATACTGTGTTTGCGATAGGCCTCCAACATTTCTGCATCGTGAGCAAAGACATAGTCGAAAAACCCTTTCGTTTGCTCGTCTTCCTGATAGTGATCAGTTGACATTCCGCTTTCTACTTTTGACTTTGAGATAATAATATCTGCCTCGTTAAAGCCTTTTTCTTTTAAATCTTTTTTAATTTCCTCTGTATCTACAGTCACCGGAAATACTGAAACTACTGTATAAGCCATAATGAAATTTTTTCATTAAACTATACAAAAGCCATGCAATTCATCCTTTATAAAAATGTTAATTTAGAAATTTTTCCAGAATTTCCACAGCGCATTTAGGAAGATTGGTTCCCGGACCGAAGATAAAATCTGCACCGTTGGCATACAGGAATTCGTAATCCTGCTGAGGGATAACTCCTCCTACCACGATCGTTACATCATCTGCTCCCAGCTTCTTCAGCTCTTCCACAACCTGCGGAACAAGTGTTTTATGCCCTGCTGCGAGAGAAGATACTCCAAGGATGTGAATATCGTTTTCTACAGCCTGTTTGGCTACTTCTTCCGGAGTTTGGAATAATGGGGCCACATCAACGTCAAACCCCATATCTGCAAATGCGGTAGCTACTACTTTTGCTCCTCTGTCGTGCCCGTCCTGGCCCATTTTAGCAACCATAAGTCTTGGGCGGCGGCCTTCTTCTTCTTCAAATTTCTGAGTCAGGTGAAGGGCTTTTTCAAAATATTCGTTTTTCCCTGCATTCATGGCATATACTCCAGAGATGGTTTTAATATTGGCTTTATATCTTCCAAATGTTTCTTCCATGGCATCGCTCATTTCACCAAGAGTAACTCTTCTTCTGGCTGCTTCTATGCATAAAGCAAGAAGGTTTCCTTTTCCTATCTTTGCACTTTCGCGGATATCATTCAGAATTTCTGCAACAGCTTCAGGATTTCTTTCTGCTTTTATTTTTTCCAGTCTTTCGATCTGCTTTCTGCGAACTTCTGTGTTATCGATATCCAGGATTTCAATACCATCCTGTTTCAATGCTGTTCTGAATGAGTTGACTCCGATGATAAATTCTTCACCGCTGTCGATCTTAGCCTGCTTTTTAGCAGCAGCTTCTTCGATCCTCATTTTTGGAATTCCAGCTTCAATGGCTTTAGTCATTCCTCCTTCCTGTTCAACCTCATCGATGTATTTCATGGCTTCTTCGATCATCTGCTGGGTAAGGCTTTCCACAAGGTTACTTCCGCCCATGGCATCTACCACGTCGCAAATCCCGCTTTCCTGCTGAAGAATAATCTGGGTATTTCTGGCAATTTTTGCTGAATAATCGGTTGGAAGGGCAATGGCCTCATCAAGAGCATTAGTATGCAGCGATTGTGTTCCGCCTAAAGCTGAGGAAAGAGCCTCAATGGCTGTTCTTGTAATATTGTTAAAAGGTTCCTGTTCTGTAAGGGACCATCCTGAGGTCTGTGAATGGGTTCTTAAGGCTAAAGATTTCTGGTTCTGCGGATTGAACTGCTGTAAAAGGGTTGCCCATATGTATCTCGCGGCACGCATTTTTGCAATTTCCATAAAGTGATTCATTCCGATGGCCCAGAAAAATGACAGCCTCGGGGCAAAATCATCAACATTCATTCCTGCTTTAATTCCTGTTCTTACATATTCCAGACCGTCTGCAAGGGTATAAGCCATTTCCAGCACCGGGGTGGCACCTGCTTCCTGCATGTGGTATCCTGAAATAGAAATTGAGTTGAATTTCGGGATGTTTTGGGCTGTATATTCAAAGATATCTGCAATGATTTTCATGGAAGGAGCCGGCGGGTAGATATAGGTATTCCTTACCATGAATTCTTTCAAAATATCATTCTGAATGGTTCCGGAAAGAAGCTCCTGCTTTACGCCCTGCTCTTCTGCAGCAACGATATAGAAAGACAAAATAGGAAGTACGGCACCATTCATGGTCATGGATACTGAGATCTGGTCCAATGGAATCTCATTGAAAAGGATTTTCATGTCTTCCACAGAATCGATGGCTACTCCTGCTTTACCAACGTCTCCAACTACTCTGGAATGATCGGAATCATAACCCCGGTGGGTAGCAAGGTCAAAAGCTACGGAAAGTCCTTTCTGCCCTGCAGCAAGATTTCTCCTGTAAAATGCATTGGACTCTTCTGCTGTGGAGAATCCGGCATACTGCCTAATCGTCCACGGTTTTTGTACATACATGGTGGAATACGGTCCTCTGAGGTAAGGAGCAATTCCCGGAGAAGTCTGCGTTAAGGATTCATTCTTAACATCTTTAGGGGTATAAGATGATTTTAACTCCAGACCGTCTTTTTCAAAATTATAGACCTCTCTTTCCTGAGGTTCTACATTAAAATCCGGTTTTTTCACAGAAATTGTCTTTCGCATTCCAATAATTTTTGTCTGCGTAAAGTTAATTTTTTTGAACGAAACATGAAACTTATGTTAACTCACAGTTTTACTGAATTTTAATGTATAAAAAAGACCGGACAATTGCCCGGTCTATCTTATTGATGCACTTTTTATTATTTTTTGATAAGTTTGGTATTGTAAGTGTTTTTATCATCTTTAATTGTGATTACGTACACTCCTTTTACAAGCTGTGCCACATTAATTCTCTGACCATCAATCTGACCCTGCTGAACGATTCTACCGTCTGCACTGTAAATGCTGTAATCTGCTTTTCCTTTCAGGTTTTTAACTTCCACGAAAGTATCAGCAGGATTTGGATAGATCGATATTTCTGATGTTTTTACCGTGTTTACATCGTTTACAGCCAATCCGCTTGTGATTTTCACAGAAAGATCCATAACACTTCCTGCCTGGTTGGTATTTCCGCAAGCATTACTTAATGCGCCATTGAAGTTGCCGGCCACTCTCATTCTCAGAAGTTTGTTTCCGCTGTATGCTGTTGCCGGAACGGTAAATGTTGCTGTCTCCGTTCTGGTTCCTGTTGCAGAGGCAGAAGTCATTACTTTTTCTGCTGCTTCAAAAACACCGTTTCTGTTATAGTCGATCCAGGCATTTACGGTAAACGGATACTGAGCATAGCTGGAAGAGCTTCCTGCCAGTACAGAAATGGTATATTGAGTTCCTTTGGTAAGGTTTACCACCTGTGCCGAGTTTTCACTTACGTCTTTGTATGATCTGAAAGTACCGTCGGTATAGTTAACATTGGCAAGCTGAACACGTGCAATAGTTCCTAACTGATTGATTCCTGTAGTCAGCAAGCAGTAATCTATACCGGTTTTTAATCCTTTTGTTTTAAAGGCATAATTGTTTGAGAAGGCTCCCGGTACACTGTTTACCACAGCTGCAACCTGTACTTCAAAATTGGTTTCGTCTTCCAAACCGGTCAGAACTACAGAATTCACTGTACTTGTTGTATTGGACCAGTTGGCATCTCCCACTTTCCTATAGTTTACAGAATAGGTAGCAGCTCCCGGAACACTGTTCCAGGAAACCCTTGCAGTGGTTTTGAACACTTCCGTATCTATCACTGAAACTCCTGTTGGTGCTGCTGATGTAGATGTTGGTGCAGCCCCTACATTAACTGCCGGAGAAACAGCGTAGAATATATTCCCGATTGCTGATATCCTTAATTTAACAGCTCCTGTTAAACTTGCCGGCATCTGTCCTATGTAGCTTCCTGTATTTGGTACTGAAGCTGCCAGGTCTGTCCAGGTAACTCCGTTGTCTGTGGTGTAATCTATTTTAACATTAGCCACATTGTAAGGAGCGGCAGTGGTATTGGCTACATCCCACTGTATTGTGTTTGAGGCATTGTTATATAAAACCGAAGAGGTGGTAAGGCCGTTAAATTTAAACGGACCGTCATTTCCTACCACTACTGTAGTTTCCAGGGAGGAAACCATTGGTCTTAAAGGGTTTGCATCTCTTAATGTTACTGCATATTTTAAAGTTCTCGGGATATAACTTACAGTTTCCCAGTTTGTTTTATCGGTAAGCTTTCCGTCCATTACTGCAGCAAAGCTTGGGAAATATCTTCTTCCACCCACTGTGCCAAAATATGATCTTGCTATACTTCCTTCGGTATTGTACCCCCAGCCGCTGTCTCCTGAAATGGTATTATTGGCTCCAACGCTGTCATACTGCTCCCATGTGTAGGTAAAGGGATCTCCCTGTGCATCTGTTGCAGAAGCATCCAGATAATAAGCTGTTCCTTTCGGGATATTTCTTGAGGTAAGCGGTGAAATCACCGGGGCTGTATTGGTGGTAATATCTGCAGAGGTTCCGCAGGCTGTCTTTGAATCAAGACTTGTTAATATCTGATTGATAGAGGAATAGTGGAAATAGGCATCAGAATTCATCTGTACATTGTCTCCGGTAATTCCTGCATAGGCCATGATGGTAGTTCCTCCTCCGGGCTCTATATTTACTCCGGAATTTTCTGATGAATGGGAGAATGTATGGTTTCCTCCAAGCTGGTGCCCCATTTCGTGGGCTACATAATCAATATCAAAAAGGTCTCCTACCGGGTTTGTATTTTGTGTAAATGCGGATCCTTTTGCTAAATTAGTCGGGCTTGTAGGATCTTTACATGTAGATCCGATAGAACCGGCATTTCCGTTTCCTCCGGCTGCATTAAATACGTGTCCCATATCGTAATTGGCATTCCCGACCACAGAGGTCAGAGTCTGCTGCAGATTAAGGTTCAGGTTTCCAGTGTAAGGATCTGATGTAGGATCTGTGTATATAATGGCCGGAATATCCTGAATAATGGCTTTAATCCCGAACTCCTTTTCAAATACACCGTTCACACGGGTCATGGTGGCATTCATCTGGATTACCGTATTGGTAGTTCCTCCGGCAGGATCGAATTTTTTGGTATATTCTCCTGTGGTGGAAAGGGCAAGCCTGTAGGTTCTGTATTTGGTAATAGAAGGTCTGCTGGTAATTCCTACGTTAGAAAGATTATTTCTCCCATGGATTTCCAGTGATTTAATATCTTTAGCATTCTTCTCTTCCGTCGTACACTCAAAGCCATTATCGCTTGCTGTTCTTTTGGTTTTATAGAAAACGCCATAGGTCTGCTTATCCGTAGTGATAGGCTCTATGAACTGAAATACTCCGTTTTTGATGATCATGGACTGTATTTCGGTAGGTGCAGTACTGAATCTTACATATTTGGAAGGGTCATCAACCCCTACCCCTACATATGACCCCAGCTGATAACGGTCTGCCATCGATTTTTCTACAACAGGATCGCTGTATACAGCAAATTTTTCAATTTTTCCTTCTGCTGTCGGAAGAGAAATAATTACAGGTTTTGCATCTTTACCTGTTTCTACCGCATCTTTCAGAATATTTCTAAGTGATGCCAAATCTACTCTGTAAGAGTACTGAACTTCAACTTCTTTCCTGATTTGAGAAGTTTTCTGGGATGCAGGTTCCCACCTTTGTGCATGAACAGACGCCAGACCGGCAGAAAGTGCACAAACCAGTAAAATTTTCTTTTTCATAATTACAGTGATTTTGAAAAACTATTAAGCATTTTTACAAAAATAGAAATTAAAACATAAAAATTAGCATTAAAAAAGTTTATTTGATGTTAAAATATCAAATCAATATTGGAATGTATAAAATATGAACGGTACAGAAGAGGATATTAAATAAAAAAGACCGGGCAAATGCCCGGTCTCATTTATAGATATATACTTACTTATTATTTTTTGATAAGCTTAGTATTGTATGTGTTATTATCATCTTTAATAGTGATCACATAGATTCCTTTAGTCAAGCTAGCTACGTTAATGATCTGATCATTAAGATCTCCACTTTGAACCAATCTTCCGTCTGCGCTGTAGATTTTGTAATCTGCTTTTCCTTTAAGGTTTCTAACGCCTACAAAAGTATCGGCAGGATTTGGATAAATCTCAACTTCAGATTTTGTTGCTTTAGTTTCTTCTACCGCAAGTGCACTTCCGAAAATTTTCACAGAGAAATCCATTACGCTTCCTGCCCCACTTGGAATAGTTCCATTAGTACCGCAAGCATTATTTAGTGCAGTAGAATAGTTAGATGCAACTCTCATTCCCACTACTCTGTTTCCAACGACAGCTGAAGCCGGAACCGTAAAGTTACCTGCCACATTTCCTACTCCTACACCACCTGAAACCTGGCTATAGTTTGTTGCAGGGCTTGTATACACTTTCTCAGTGGATTCATACACTCCGTTTCTGTTGTAATCAATCCACACATTATAAGTCATAGGAGCTCCCTGGGTATAAAGTCCGAAAATAGTGATAGGATAAGAGTTTCCTCTGATAAGGTTAATTACTTTTGTAGGGTCTTCACTTACATCTTTGTATGATCTGATATTTGTATCGATATGGTTCACATTGGAAAGCTGCACTCTTGCAATGTTTCCTACTCCATTGTAACCTGTATTTAGGATACAGTAATTAACTCCTGTTGCCAGTGGTTTTGTTTTGAAAACATAGTTTGAAGAGAAAGCTCCCGGTACGCTGTTTACAACAGCTGCTACCTGTACTTCATAAGTCATTTCGTCTTCAAGGCTGCTTAATAAGATTGAATTGGTTGTACTTGTTGCATTAGTCCATGTAGAAGTTCCTGTTTTTCTGTAATTTACAGAGTAAGAAGCTGCTCCAGGCACACTGTTCCAAGATACAATTGCAGAATTTTTAAGGACATCCGCTGCTGTAGTAGATACTCCTGTTGGTGCTGCTGTAGTTGAAGTAGGCGCAGCTCCAATTGTTACTGCAGGAGATACTGCATAGAATATGTTGTTGATCGCAGATATTCTTAATTTAACAGTTCCTGTTAAGCTTCCCGGCATCTGTGCAGTATAACTACCTGTGTTTGGCGTAGAAGCTACCAGTTCTGTCCAGGTCGTCCCGTTATCAGCCGTATAGTCTATTTTTACGTTCGCAACATTATAAGGAGCAGCATTTGTATTGGCTACAGCCCACTTAATTGTGTTGGATGCATTGTTATATAAAGTTGTAGATGTGGTAAGACCGTTAAATTTAAATGGTCCGTCATTTCCTACATTTACAGTCGTCTCTAAAGATGAAAGCATTGGTCTCTGTGCGTTTTCATCTCTTACAGTTACTGCATAATGAAGTAACCTAGGAACATAAGAAACAGTTTCCCAGCTAGGCTTTGTATTATTTGGAAGACTTGCTTTATTGGTCAGAATTCCGTTCATAACCAAAGGTAAACTTGGGAAATATCTTCTTCCGCTTGTGGTTCCGAAATAAGATCTTGTTAATGCACCCTGTGTATTGTAACCCCATCCTGCATCTCCGGAAATCGTAGCATCCTCGTCTACACTATCATACTGTTCCCATGTATATTTTACAGGATCGGTATCTGTTGCTGTAGCCTCTAGATAATAGGCTGTTCCTTTAGGAATGCTGTATGCTGTAAGCGGAGAAATAACAGGTGCTGTATTGGTTGTAATGTTTTGGGAAACACCACAGGTTGTCTTAGCATCAAGGTTGTTAAGAATCTGGTTAACAGAAGCATAATGAAAATAAGCATCAGAGTTCATCTGTACATTATCCGCTGTGATTCCGGCATATCCCATAATTGTAGTACCACCTCCCGGCTCAACATTTACATCTGAACCTTCTGTATTATTGGAGAAGGTGTGGTTTCCTCCTAACTGATGACCTAATTCATGGGCTACATAATCGATATCGAATGAATCTCCTGATGGAATTCCATTGGCAGGAGAAGTAAATCCAGATCCTTTGTAAGCTACCGGAGATCCTTGATCCAATGTCATATCATCACTACAGATACATCCGATACATCCGGCGTTACCACCTCCTCCATCGGCACCAAATAAATGTCCGATATCAAAATTGGCTTCTCCTACGTTATTATGAAGAGTATTCATCAATTCTGCATTCCATGCTCCGTCACCTACACCCACATCTGAGTCTGAATAAGGATCCGTAGCAGGATCGATATAAATAACATTCTGATAATCCTGAACAAGAAGTTTAATCCCGAAATCTTTTTCGAAGACTCCGTTTACACGAGTCATTGTATTATTCATTGCTATTATTGCAGGAGCTTTTTTCTGAGCATCCGTTGCTGTAGCAGGTACTCCGGCTTGAGCCATGAAATATTGTGTGTATTCTGCTGTAACAGACATCGCCAATTTATAGGTTCTGTATTTTGTACTTGCAGGTCTGCTTGTAATTCCTACATTAGAAAGCTTTTTTTTACCGTTCTCTTTAAGGAACTGGATATCTTTGCTATTCTTTTCGTTTGTTCCGCACTCGAATCCCTGCTCGCTGCTTGTTCTTTTTGTCTTATAGAATACTCCGTAAGTCTGCTTGTCTGTAGTGATCGGCTCAATGAACTGGAATTCTCCGTCCTTGATGATCATAGACTGCATTTCTGTAGGAGATGTACTGAATCTTAAATATTTAGAAGGGTCATCAACACCTACTCCTACATATGATCCCAGCTGATATCTGTCTGCCATAGACTTTTCCATCACCGGATTGCTGTATACCGCAAATTTTTCAATTTTCCCTTCTGCTGTAGGAAGTGAAATAATAACGGGTTTGGCATCCTTACCTGTCTCTACTGCATCTTTTAAAATGCTTCTAAGCGATGCCAGATCTACCCGGTAAGAGTATTTTACATCCACTTCTTTTCTGATTTGGGATGTCCTCTGCGATGCAGGCTCCCATCTCTGTGCATTAAAACTGGCAACACCAGCGGCCAATGCACAAACTAGTAAAATTCTTTTTTTCATAATGATCTACAAGAATAGAATTAATAAATTTTAAATATCCATAGCAAAAATAACAATTTAACGCATAACACCATTAAAAAAAACAACTAATTTCAATAATATCAACTCATTTTTTTATTTTTTGTCATTAATTCACTTTTTATTTATTCTCATTTTATATAAATCAAATGATAGAAAATTCGCATCTCTACCCATAAAAAAATAAAAAGTAATAAAAAAAGGTTCCGGGCGCTCTTCGAGCGCCCGGAACCTTTTTTTATTAACATCCAATTATTTCAATTTTGTTATTCCCATTTCATAAAGGGCAAAAGAAATAAGATCTGCATTTTCACTAATTACCTGATCGGTTGCCCGTCCGGCTCCATGGCCTGCATTTTTTTCAATTCTTAATAAAATCGGGTTTTTACAGCTCTGCTTCTCCTGAAGTTCTGCCCCGAATTTGAAAGAGTGTGCAGGAACTACCCTGTCGTCATGATCGCTTGTAATGATCATTGTGGAAGGGTAGCATGTTCCTTTTTTCACATTATGTACCGGAGAATAGGATTTTAGGTATTCAAACATTTCTTTATTGTCTTCTGCTGTTCCGTAGTCATATGACCAACCAGCTCCTGCTGTGAATTTATTGTATCTCAGCATATCCAGAACGCCTACCCCCGGAAAAGCTACTCTTGCAAGGTCGGGACGCATGGTCATAGTGGCTCCTACAAGCAGTCCTCCGTTTGATCTTCCGGACAATGCCATATAGTCTTTTGAAGTATATCCTTTGCTTTGCAGATATTCTCCTGCAGCAATGAAGTCTTCAAAAACATTTTTCTTTTGCATTTTCGTTCCCGCATCATGCCATTTTTTACCATATTCACCACCTCCGCGGATGTTCGGTACAGCATAGATTCCTCCGTTTTCCATCCAGATGGCATTCACTACAGAGAATGAAGGCTGAAGGCTGATGTTGAATCCTCCATAAGAGTAGAGAATCGTAGGATTTTTACCGTCCAGTTTCGTCCCTTTTTTATAGTTGATCATCATAGGGATTTTGGTCCCGTCTTTTGATATGTAAAAAACCTGCTCAGAAACATAATCCTCTGGATTGAATTTCACTTTTGGCTTTTGATAGATTTCAGATTTTCCGGAATCTGCATTAAATTTATAGGTCGTTCCCGGTGTAATATAGTTGCTGAAAGAGAAGTAAAGCTCTTTTTCTTCTTTTTTCCCTCCAAAACCGCTTACATTTCCTTTTCCCGGAAGAGCAATTTCTCTGATCAGTTTTCCTGTTTTGTCAAACTGTTTTACCTGATCAATGGCATCAACCATATAAGTAGCAAAGAAATATCCGCCTCCTGTAGATATTCCCAGTACATTTTCTGTCTGTGGGATCACATCTTTCCATGTTTCCGGTGAAGGATTGGCAATGCTGGTTTTTACAAGTCGCATATTCGGGGCATCCTTATCGGTAAAAATAAAAAGATCGTCGCCCTGAGTATCTACAATGCTGGCATTAATATCAAATCCTTTATTGATCTGCACAAAATCACCACCTTTCTTTAAATCTTTGATATACAATTCGTTCCCGTTAGTTGCATTGGCAGCAGAAACAATAAGGTATCTCTGGTCTTCGGAAACTCCGGCTCCAAGGTACCTTCTCGGTGTCTGATCGCCTCCGAAGATCAGTTTGTCTTCAGATTGCTTCGTTCCCAGTTTATGAAAATAGACTTTGTGCTTGTCGGTCATTCCTGAAAGTACGGTTCCTTCTTTTGGCTTATCATAGCTCGAATAGTAGAATCCTTCGTCACCCTGCCATGAAATTCCGCTGAATTTTACATCGATCAGCGTTTCATCAATCTGTTTTTTGGTAATAGCATCGATGATGATGATCTTGTTCCAGTCGCTTCCGCCTTCAGAAATGGAATATGCAGCAAGATTTCCTTTTTTGTTGAATGACAGATTGGAAAGCGAAGTAGTTCCTTTTTCTGAAAATTTATTCGGATCTAAAAATATTTCCGTTGCCTTGGTCTTATTGTTCGTTCTGTATAAAATGGATTGTGCCTGAAGACCGTCATTTTTATAGTAATAGGTATAATCTCCTTCTTTGAATGGCGCTGAAATTTTCTCATAATTCCAGATTTCTGTCAGCTGATTTTTAATTTCGCTTCTGAACGGGATTTTCGAAAGATAATTCTGGCTGAATGCCACTTCATCATCTACCCATTTTTTGGTAGCCTGGGAATCATTTTCCAGGTCTCTGAATGGGTCTGCCACAGCATTACCAAAGTAAGTATCGGTCTGATTTCCTTTTACGGCTTTAGGATAATTCATTTTTTGAGAGTAAAAAGTTGCTGAAAACAGGACTCCAGCGGTTAATAAGATAGGCTTAAAATTCATAATCAAGGGTTTTCTCAAAAATACGTAAAGTATATGGAATAAAAAAAGCCCTGAAAACAGAGCCTTTATTTAAAGTTTTTTAAGATCATTGTTTAGATCCGAAGCTTTCAAAATAAAAATCGGTCAGTCCTGAAACAATTTCATCCGGGCTGCCATTCCAGTAATATATTTTTCCGCCTTCGTTAAGTTGGTATAACCTGAAATTCTGCTCCGTTTCTACAGTTTTATCTGCATTTTTAAAATTCTGTACACTCTGAACCAGATATTTCTTAAGGTCTTCCGGCTTAACTTTCTGGATATCTCCAACCGGTACATCGGGAAGCTTTGCAGGAACTTTGAAGCCTACGACATAGGTAACCTCAGCAATTTTCTGGTCTTCAATATATTCATTCTGGACAACTTTTACTTCTTTAACGGAAAGCTTACCGTTTTTAAAATTTTCCATCATGGCCGTAAAATACTCTTCAGCTTCTTTTCTGCAGGCGTCAGCCGTGGGTTTGGAAAAAGCAGATAAAAAGTTATCCGTACTTTCTTTCATCATATCCTGGGAAACGGTTTTAAAATCTACCTGGTAGGCATTTTCTCCCTCTACAGTAGGCTTTAGATAATCATTCAGCTTAGAAAGCGCAGCATTGTCATTTTTCACAAAGGTTCCGAAGTACATTTCAAAAACTTCCGAAGGTTTTTTCACTTCCGTCTGTGCCAGCAGGTTTTGGCTTAATAACGCCAGCATCAGTAATACAATGATTTTAATATTTTTCATATTTATATTGAGTAATTTAATTTTGTGCTAGTTAAAACTTTTAAAATAGGAATCGTTCAGTTTCCATACCAATTCCTGAGGGCCTCCGTTCCAGTAATAAGTATTTCCGCCTTTTTTTACCTGATACAGTCTGAAAGTCTGCTGTACGGTAACTTCCTTTTTAGAATCTGAAAAAACTTTTGTCTGTTTTTTTAAATAGTCCTGCAGCTCACCGGCTGTCATTTTCTTTATATTGACCGTTTTCAGTTCAGGATTTTCAGGAACATTGAAAATAAGATTTACGTTGAGCTCTGTTACAAAACTGTTTTCTGCAAATTCATTTTTTACTTCCCGTACACTTTTTAATGTGTACCTGGTATTTTTCAAATTATTTAAAAGCGCCTGATAGTATTCATAAGCTTCCTGTTTGCAAACATCGGCCTTCTCTTTCGGAAGATCAGCAAGAAATAATCCTGTAAGATTCTGAACTTCCTGCTGGTAAGATTTCTTCATATCCATTCTATAGATATTTTCAGTGCCAAGAAATGGGACAAGATAGTTATTAAGCTGGTTAAGTGCCTGCTCATCCTGTTTCACAAAAGTATCAAAGTACAACCCAAATACCTGCTCAGGCTGCAATGCCTTCGTCTGCGCAAAAAAGTTTTGAGAAGACAGCAGTGTTATCAGGAATAAAATTTGCATTATTTTCTTCATGGTCAGTTTAAATTCAATGATTTTTAAGCAAAAAAAAGCTCCTGAAATCCAAGAGCTTATTGATTGATTTATTTTTAGTAATTTTCCTCTTCTCCCTTCATCTTCTCTGCATTTTCTGCCATGATGACTGCGTCTATCATTTCAGAAATATCTCCATTCATATAAGCGTCCAGATTATACATAGATTTGTTGATTCTGTGGTCTGTAACCCTTCCTTGAGGATAGTTATAGGTCTTGATCTTGGCAGAACGGTCTCCAGTGGAAACCATGGTTTTCCTCTGCGCTGCAATATCTCCCTGAACTTCCTGAAGTTTAATATCATATAGTTTTGCACGAAGCATTTCCATTGCCAGTTCACGGTTAGCCAGCTGAGAACGGGCCTGCTGACATACGACCACCAAACCTGAAGGCTTGTGGGTCAGCTGTACTTTAGTTTCTACCTTGTTAACGTTCTGTCCTCCGGCACCTCCTGAACGGGACGTCTGCATTTCAATATCTGCAGGATTGATTTCCACATCCACTTCTTCAGCTTCCGGAAGCACTGCTATGGTAATGGCAGAAGTGTGAACTCTTCCCTGAGACTCTGTTTCCGGAACACGCTGTACCCTGTGAACCCCTGACTCGAATTTCATGATTCCGTAAACACCTTCACCTTCCACCTTCATAATCAGTTCCTTGTAGCCTTTGGCCGCTTCATTGGAATCCGTCACTTCATGTCTCCATCCTTTTGATTTGAAATACATGGTGTACATTCTGTAGATATCTTCCACGAAAATAGCCGCTTCATCACCTCCTGTTCCGGCACGTAATTCTACAATGATGTTTTTGTCGTCTGCAGGATCTTTAGGAATCAGTAAAACTTTCAATTCTTCTTCCAGTCCTGGAATTTTAGCCTGGGCTTCCAGTTTCTCCTCTTTTGCAAGATCTACAAGATCCCTGTCTGAACCATCTGCAATAATTTCATCAGATTCTTCAATGGCATCAAGAGCACCTTTGTACTGATCGTAAACTTTTACAATCTTACCCAAATCACTGTATTCTTTATTCAGAGAAGAATATTTTTTTTGATCTGAAATAACATCAGGCTGTATAATAAGGTCGGCAACCTCATTATATCTTTGTTTAATAGCTTCTAGTTTTGGAATTAATGATTTAGACATTCTGCAATTTTTGAGAGTGCAAAGATAAGGATTTATTACTTCAAATTAAAATTCCTTTGATCCTTAATTTTCTGATCATTAAGACCTATAACGACAGGAATTAAACTATTCTGCAGTCTTTTTAAAAAATTTTCTGTCAATAACATATAAAATCAACCCGAAAATTACAATTCCAAGTCCTATAATACTTTCTTTAGGATTATGGATAAGGGTAAAATAGAGGATATAAATGCTGAAAAGCAGAAAAACAGCAGGGAAAATGTAGAATATATTGGATTTGAATATTTTCCGCTGAGATTTTTTAAGAAAGAAAACGGTGGAAATGGAAAGACTGGCAAACAGCTGGAGAATAAAGGCCGTATACACAAAAATCTCTTTAAAGCTTCCCGTCAAAATAATTACAGAAGCAATTACAGCATGAGCAAAGATGGCCCTTACAGGAATTCCTTTCTTGTTGTTCACGGCAAGCGGTCTCCATAAATGGTTTTCTTTCGCAAAAGCCTGGGTAAGTCTTGAGCCTACCCACAAATAACCGCTGATGGTGGCAATAAGCTGCAAGGCAATGAAAACATTGACCATCTTTCCAAAGCCTACCCCAAGCATATTGCGGGCTGCTTCTCCCATCACATCTTCTTTACCTGCCAGCTGGCTTACAGGAGCATGTTTCAGCATAATAAAATTTACCAAAAGATAGCTGACTGTCACGAAAACAGTTCCTACAATCAGAGCTTTGGGAAGGTTTTTCTGGACATCCTTTATTTCTCCCGCAATGTAAGAGGCAGAATTCCAGCCGGTATAAGAATAGGTAACAAAAACCAGTGAGGTGGCAAATGCAGGAAGCATGATCTCGTCCTGCCAGCTGCTGCTGAATTCTAAACTATTTCCCGCATCCGATCCCGAGAGTCCCACCCCCAGAATGACAAGCACAATAATAAATGCGATCTTGATAAAGGTAAAAAAATTATGAAACCTGCTTGATGCCTTAAGGCTGAATGACAAGGCTGCCGCCACAATGAAAATGACAGCAGTGGCAAAGCCGTTCCCAAAAGTATAATTAAAAGCCGAAAGGTATTTTGACATCGCAAGCGCAGCCAAAGCTACCGGTGCAGAAAACCCTATAATCAGGGAAATCCAGCTCACGAGGTATCCGAATATGGGATGGTAGGTTTCCTTCAGGTAAATATAATCTCCTCCGTTCCCTTTAAAGTAAGATCCCAGCTCGGCATAGCAAAAAGCCCCGAACAGTGCGAGAATCCCGCCGATGATCCACAGCAGGAAAATACTGTAGGTATTGGTAATATCAGACAGCTGAAAGCCTAAAGTAGTGAATATCCCCGTGCCTATCATATTGGAAACCACGATAGCAGCAGCAGTTTTCCAGCCGATCTGGTGTGTAGCAGTACTCATTAACCGTTAAAAATTAAAATTAAGCCTTCCGAAGAAATAATTCCCAAGTGTTCCCATCTGAACCGGCGCATATTTAAATACTCCATAATATGAATTTTCATAGATCTGACGATCCGGGAAGACATCAAATACATTATTGGCTCCTATCGTCAGGTTGATACTTTTCGTAATATCATAGCCTACACTTACATCGGTAACAACTTTTGGAGAAAAGCTCTGGACTTTCCCAAAGGGATACCCATCCCGTATGACCTGACCAAAATACGTATTTCTTACCATGAAATTGAATTTTCCAATGCCATAATTCAGACCAAGGGAGGCTTTTGTCTTAGGCGAAAGGGTTTCAATGATATTCACCTGATCCGGTCCGAAATATTCATCCTGTGAAGGGACCAGGTTTTCCGGGAAATGAAAATCCGTAATCTTGGTTTCCGTATAATTTCCTGCCAGGTTGATATTTAAATTTCCGCCACCCAGTTTCCAATCGTAGGTAACAACAACATCCACACCTTTGGTTTCAGTATCTATAGCATTGGCGAAAAATCTTCCGCTTTCCACATTATATTGAGCCAGTCTTGGATCCTCTATATTACTGGTGATCACAATTCTGTCTTTTACCCTGATCCAATAGCCATCTACCGTGATAAACAAACGGCTGGCGGGTTTCAAAGTAAATCCTGCACTCGCATTAACGGAAGTTTCCTGTTTTAATTTATCAAATCCCAGGGCTCTGGCCGCATCACTGTCGTTCCGGAAAATTCCTTTGGTGACGATCCCTGATCCGGAAGTGGAGATATCCGCATAGGAATTATTAAAGTACTGCTGCTGAAGGGATGGGGCTCTGAAACCGGTTCCCACAGCTGCCCGTATTGCATAGTCTTTTATGAATTCATACCTCACCGCCAGCTTCCCGTTCAGGGTATTTCCGAAATCTGAATAATTTTCAAATCTTCCTGCAAGGTCTATATTTAATTTTTTAGCTAAATCATAGGAAATATCTGCATAAACCGCTGCAGAATATCTGGATTTCTTCAGTGCATTATCCGGTGAAAAGCCAATAAACGACTGTGAACCTCCGTTTCCTTCCACTTCAGATCCCGGAACTGCAGGGTTTCCATTGATATCATAGCGGGTGTAAGAGGCTTCATCTCCCGGTTTGATTTGATATTGCTCAAAACGGAATTCTCCTCCGAAGGCTACATTAAATTGATTGATATTCTTAGAAACGTCAAGATTAATAGTATTTTGAAGGAAACTGTGTGCTCCTGCATAAAAGCTCGTAGGAGATTTTGTCCCTAATGAAGCATTGTTGGTATGATCTACATTATAATTGAAGGTATTGCTTCCGAATGTATTGCTTAAATCGAACAGCCAATTGCTGACATTATATTTGGCTCCCACGGCATAAGAAAAATCATACACCTGCGATCCCAGAACAGGCTGAAACCCATTTGGATAAAAAGCAGCAACCACATTATCCGTCTCTCCCGGCAACCTCCTGAAACCGAAGCCTTTTCCTTCTTTAATGCTGAAACCTCCGAAAGAATATAGTTTAAAGCTTTCACTGAACGGGTATTCGGAGTTAAAAAACAATTGCACCTGTCTGATCTGTGCGTCTCCGATCTGGAAATTAAAATCATCCCGGGTGAGCCCTCTTTCCCTTATAATCCTGTCATCTTCTGCTCTCGCGGCCTCCGGATCATCTGCAAACTCATACGCAAAATTACTTCCGAAGATATCAAGATCATGATTTTGGGTTCTGGTGGTTTTTCCTCTGTGGCTTAACTGTAATGAAAGATTCACATAGCTGTCTTTCTTTCCAAGGGAAGATCCGTAGTTGATTCCGGCCTGGTAGGTTTCCCCGTCATTTCTTCCGCTGATTCCGTAGGATGCTGTTGCTGAAGCTCCGATATCTTTTTTAAGGATAATATTGACAACTCCCGCAATGGCATCGGAACCATATTGTGCGGCGGCTCCGTCTCTTAGCACTTCAATCCTGTCGATAGCAATTACCGGAATGGTGCTGAGGTCTGTCGCGACGGATCCGTTCCCTACTGTATTCTGATAATTGACCAGTGAAGTGGTATGTCTTCTTTTTCCATTGATGAGCACCAATACCTGATCAGGTCCCATTCCTCTCAAAGTCACCGGATCAATATGTTCTGTTCCGTCGGAAGCCGACTGTCTTACGGAATTGAAGGACGGAATGACATAGTTCAGCAGATCCTGAACTGTCGTCTGCGGGGCGGATTTCTGCAGTTTTTCTATATTGATAACATCTACGGGAACCGGTGTTTCCAGTTTGGTTCTTTTGGCATTCCGGTTTCCTACAATAATTACATCTTCGATCTGGGTTCCTTTTTCCTGCTCCTGGGCATTAACCAAAACAGTTCCCAAAAGGATAACAGACAGGCTTAATTTTTTCATCTTTGTCCTTGTAAATTAATCATAAATATTCCCGCGGACCTCATCCGCAGCGATAAAAGACTTCAAGAAATGGAATTACTGTCAGAATGTTGACTTTTCTCATCTTCCCCATACCGGGTTGGAATTAGCACCTTTACACTTTTTAGAGCCGTGCAGGTTGCTAAGGTTTCATAGGGCCAAATCCCTCCACCTTTCTTGATAAATCTACTGCAAAAGTAGACTAATATTTTCAAATTTCAAAAAACAGGTTTATATTTTCTATGCTGCCAATAAAAAAGAGGGACAATTTATCATTATCCCTCTTTATTTTATTTGATGATCATCTTCTGAATGGCCATGCCTGTTTCAGACCTCAGATGAACCAGGTAGGTTCCCGGAGGATAACTAGCTTTCAGTTCATAGGTTCCGTTTTCATTATTGAGTTTGAATGAATCCATTTTCTTCCCGCTCATATCAAAAATAGAGATTTCCCCGTTTCTGGCTTTGTGATAAATGAGTTTTGCCAAGCCGTTCTTTACAGGATTATCTGCAATCTGAAGGGATAGTTTGTTAGCCGCATTCACATCAGATGTTGACAGAGCTCCTGCATAGTTTCCAAAAATACGGAACTCGCCCGGCTGCAGTGTAATAGGGGCAGTGGTAGAAGCAACAGTCGAAACAGAGTTATCCATCAGGTTCTGCCATTGTCCTGTATAAGGAAAGTAAGGAACTACATTCTGTACAGAAGTAGTATAATTGCCCAAAACAACGATGTTCTTCACGCCCGCTATTGAATTATCATATACATAAATCCTTGTAATCAAACCTTCAGGATCATTGGTAAGGTTGTTTGATTCTACCGTATATGTTTTTGATTTGAAAACAGGATAGGTATTTCTGATATTGATAATTTTAGCCCAGGTATCATACACTGACTTCCTGTTTGCATTGGTATCATATCCTAAAGTAAAGGCAACAGGCTTTTCATCGGTTCTGCATCCACTGTTGATGGTACCGTCTGCACATCGGTTGATACTGAATTCATAGCCAAGCTCTCCAAACTGCCAGATCATTTTCGGACCGGGAATCGTAAAGAATGCAGCTCCGAAAGTTTTCATTCTTTCAAGGGCCGTGTTCAGGTTAGTCACATTGTAAGCTCCGTTAGAAGCACCATACGCAAGATTTTTAAACATTAATCTTTCTTCATCATGACTTTCTCCATAACCCACCGCAGACATATTGGTGAAGCCGTGAAGGGTATGATTCATCCTGTCGTAGTTGCTGTTTTCCTTGTAGCCCATTGTGTTTTGGTTGTAAGGATCAGTCTGTTTGTTCCAAAGCATTACTCCTTTTCCTTCCGTAATTCTGTAATTCGCCCACTGCTGTTCTTCTGCATCTGTTCCTAAATGCTCGAAAATCATGTAAGAATTCGGATCTATAGCCCACTGCTTGTCAGCATAATTCTTCATAATATCTACTCTGTCCTGCTGGTAAGCATTGGTACAGGCTTCATCGTTTTCCGAGCAGCTTTGGGTAAATCCTTTGGTAAGGTCCCAACGGAATCCGTCGATATGATATTCCGTCAGCCATTGCTGAAGGCTTCTTTCAACATAATATTGTGTAGCCGGACTGGTATGGTTAAAGTCATTAAATACGTTATAAGAATGCTTTGGAACCTGGTTAAAATAAGGGTTGTTGGCAGCAATATCACCATAACCGTCTCCATCCGGATCAATATTCCAGAGTCTTGCTAACGGCGAACGCCCTGTTGCATGGTTAAACGCGATATCTAAAATAACGGCTATTCCGTTCTGATGACACAGATCAACAAATTCTTTGAATTTCTCAGGAGTCCCGTAAGCTTTATCCAGCGCATAGTGGAAAGAAGTATTGTATCCCCATGAAAGATTGCCTTCGAATTCCATAATAGGAAGAAGCTCAATGGCATTGATATTTAAGTTTTTTAAGTAGGAAATCTTATTGATCAGCGACTGCCAGTTTTTTTCCTGTGTAAAATCCCTCAGCAATAATTCATACACGACCAGATCTGCCTTGGCCGGCCTTTGAAAATTGGTTACCTGCCAGTTGTAAGGAGCCTGTCCTGTTTTAAACATCGATACTTCAAAATTCTGTCCGGCCGGGAAAGGAGGCAAGTTCGGATAGGTAGTGCTTGAAATCCACTGGTCATCATAGGAAGAGAGAATCTGAGGTGAGAACGGATCTGCTACAATTTTCATATCATTTGTTCTGTACTGGAAAGTGTACAACTGTTGTGGAGTCAGCCCAGTCAGCTCAATCCAGTAAAGATCAGGGTTTGTCGTATCCCTTTTCATCAGGTAAGTATCATTCACCGTCCAGTTATTAAAACTTCCGATGACATGTACAAAGTTTTTATAAGGAGCATAAAGGGCAAGGCCTACTTTGGTAGGATCTGTAGGACTGTAATTAATTCCCTGTCTTATCCAGCCAGGAATCGCTTCAGAAACTACATTTCTCGGAACCTGAAGTATGAATGTGGCATTTTTGGTATTTGAATTGGCTGTTGCAATCAGTTCCATATTGGCATCCTGAGTTACCGTATAGCTATAATTGTAAGACTGTGAAGGTACAGAAGTAGAATTTACCACTGTTCCGTTCGCTTTCAGCTGAAATGTTGCCGCAACATTCGTTGTTGCAGTAATATTAATTGAGTTTCCGGCCGGAACAGAAGTTAAGCTGTTGGCTGCCGGGTTCGTCATGCTTAAATTTAGAACCCCAACATTTACAAAGGTGTCCGAAGTCTGGTGAGACCCGGTTTTATCCTTCAATAAAAAACCAAATCTTCCGATTCCTGTTCTTCCATAAAAAGTAGTTGGAGTAAAGGTTATGGAATACGTATCGGTTCCTGAATTGTAAGTCAGTTTATTCAGTTCATTGGAGTTATTCCAGCTGCCATTGGTAGGGCAATCCTGACTGTTCTGGTAATTGGTATCCAGAGACCACGACCAGATATAAACGGCATTGTTCGAAACGCCCCAGGCTGCTTCATCCACCTGGTCACCCGGCACCGTTAACGTAATAACATCTGTTTCATTAAATGGATTCGGAGCAATCGTATAATTGATTTGCCCAAAAACAAACGCTGTAATAAACAGGTAAATAAGGGAATATAATTTTTTCATTTATCTTATTTTTTATCGAATATAGGATTTATTTTTCTTTATATCCTTCATTTTTTTATTTACAGAAAAAGACCCGTGGATGTTTTCACGGGTCTTTGCAGGAAAAGTAATTGTAATGAACTATTCTTTAAAATATACTAATCAGGATATTCTGCAACAAAAGGTTTATAAAAAGCCCTTGTTGATCAACCCAACGGAGGTGGACTTAGTTTTTAATAATTTTCTTAGAAAAAACCTGGCTGCTCTTTAATTTTAATTCTACAATATAAATTCCATTCGGAAGTCCGTTCATATTGATTTGATTATTAACAAACTGTACATTATTAAGTCTTTGCCCTGCCATATTAATCACATTTATAGTCTCAATCAGTGAATCTGCCTTGATATTAACAATCCCGTTGGTCGGGTTAGGATACATTCCCACTGTTTCTGTATTTTTTATGATATCAGATGTCCCAAGTGCAGAAGCGGTTTTTATACATCTTACCGCTGATCCCTGTCCTCTCATTGCTCCCGAAGAAGGGTTGGCAATGGTAGAACCTATGTATAAATATTTACCTCCTGAATTGGATGTATCCGAACTCCAGAAATATCCTCTCTGCCCCACAAACGTAAGCGCTCCGCTGGAAGAGCTTCTGTATCCGGATGCGGGAAGCTTCAGGTGACTGTTGTAAGCGGTTCCCGGATTGGCAATATTTTCTGCATTCACAATACCCGCCCACTCTGCCTGCGATGGCATCTTCCACCCTGTTCCTACAGCCCGGCAGGGATCTGCTCCTACATATTTGGATACATTTGCAGGATCTGAGGCAGTCCATTTATCGGTAGCCTCAAACGTTCCCCACCATGAAGGTGAGCCAATGATAAAAGCATTCATGCCGGCTAATCCGTCCGGTGAATTTGGTGATACCGGAGCTGCTGTCGCTGAATTTCTAAGCTGGTGCCCGTCGTCCCATCTTCCCCATTGGAAAAGGTCTCCATATGAATTCTCGTCACCCATGGCAGAGGCAATCTGGGAGCTTCCCAGGTTTTGCTGGAGCCATATATTTCCGTCACCTCCTCTTACTGTTGCGTAGGTCACTTGTTGTCCGCGGTAATTAAAAGTAACGCAGCCTGTATCTCCCGCATTGCTTCCCGGATCTGTATTGGTACAACCCGGTGGAACACCGTCCAACGGAATTCTTTTTACTCTGGTAACATTGTCCGTGTAAGTCAGAACCAAGTAATTATTCGCCCTGTCTATTGCCAGGTCATTATATTTAGCCTGGCCATCAGAAATAAAATTTCCTCCTAAAGTCACCCAATCCTGGATAGCAGCATCAAATTTATATACTGTATTTCTTAAAAGATCATCATTTTCAAAGCGGCTGGCGACCACATACGGCTGTCCGGACAGAGTAACCGCTATAGCTACGTGCTGCACCTTTCCACTGGAAAAATTAGCTTGCCCAAGCTGCACCCATGCATTCCCTTCAAATTTCTTGACATTCAGTTTCTGCCCGTTAGCCGAACTGGATACATAAGCCACATACAAATTGTTATTACCGTCTATAGCAATATCCGAAGTGTATTGTTCCGAAGACGAAGCGGCATCCACAATACTTCCTCCAACCAGACTCCAGGCATCTGTAGCTGCGGCAGAAGTATTATTCTGATATACTCTTACCCCGCCGGATATACTGCAGGTGTACACTTTCTGATCAGATCCTATAACCATTTCCGCAAATGTGGCTCCATTGGAAAATCCTGCATTTCCTACCTGCTCCCAAGCCCCGTTTACATAACGCTGTACTGTTCCTGAATCCTGACCTCCAAACGTAAAAAGCACGTTGGAAGAAGAAACGGCTGAAGCGTGATAGTTGGCCGCTGATGTTGTAACATTCGGAAGCGACGACCATGAAGTTCCGTTAAACTGCTGTGCTGCAATTCCCGAACCCGGATAACCGATCTGACTGGTATAAAAAACATTTCCGAAACCGTCTAACGACAGGGAGTTAAATGTTGCCGTCCCTTCGGTAATTCCCGGCGAACCTCCTACATATGCCCATGAAGTTCCGTTGAATTTCTGCACAGAGCCTTTACCGACAGAAGTATCATAATAAGAAAGGTAATAATTCCCCGCCTGATCAACAGCCAGGTTATTATAACTGCTTCCGGCTGCCGAAACTCCCGCTGCACTTCCAACATCTTCCCATTGCTGGGCATATAGATAACTTCCTGCAATAGTCAGCAAAGCTAAACCTGTCCTTATTTTACGCATCACAAAATGTAAATTTTGAAACATATTTAATATTATTTTTAATTATTCTAAATTTAATTTAATTTTGCGCAAAATTACTTTTCATTCTTAACCCTGAGTTATCATTTTCAAACTTTTTGTTATCCGGTGTCAGGGTTTAGTTTCAAAAAAATGTATCATCACGTAAATCATTGTGTATGAAGAATTCCCAGAAAAAAGGATTGCTTTTCAGCTCCGACCACATCAAGATGATCATGCAGGAAGACGACCGGCCTGAAAAGTTTTCAAGATTACATATGATTGAAAGCCAATCAAGCTTTAGTCTTCTTTTTTTTCTGAGCCCAAATATTACACTGGAAGCGAATGATTGTAAAACAAAGCTCATGTTCAGAAAAAACCAGTATATCCTCCATTATTCTTCTCAGGAAAGCACAGCCGAACTTTGGACGGAAAGCCAGGAAATGATAAAGTACTTCCAGATACAGATCAATTACCAGTATATTTTTAACCTTATTGACCCCGAATCGAGCAGAGAGAATGCTGAGATCCTTGAAAATATGATCCGGAACAATTATATTTTTCTTCACCAAAAAACTCCTCCCTACATGACCGTGGAAATGCACATGATTTTAAATGAGCTAATCAGCTATTCAAAGAAAGGAATGATGCAGAGACTATTTGTTGAGGCGAAGATCATTAAGCTTCTCATTCTTATTTTTGAACAGTTCAGTGATAAAAGCAAGGACCAGGAAGAGCCAGGCATTTCTTTTACCGTTAAAAAGTTTATTGATGAGAATTATCACAAAAATATAAGAGCAGAAGATATTGGAAAGCTGACAGGCATCAGCCAGAACAAGATCAGGAAAGAGTTCAAACATCAGTATGCTATGACTGTAACGGATTATATTTCGGAGCTGAGAATGCTTAAGGCAAAGAAAATGATCATCGACAAGAATATTATGATCAAAGAAATCGCCATTGAATGCGGCTATGAATATGTTCAGAATTTTACGCGCGCATTCAGGAAAAAATTCGGGGTTTCTCCTGAAAAACTGAGAAATGGGTAATAAAAAAACCGCTTAAAAAATTAAGCGGTTTGTATATGTTGTTTTGCTTTGATATTACTTTTTCAGAATTCAGGTGAAAAAGCAATGACAATCAATTAATGATGATGTCCGTGATCGTGGATGAAAGGTCCGTTTCCTTTAGGATTGCTGAAGATTACTTCCACACCTTCCTGCTCATTAAGCTCTTTTCTTCTGATATCCTCAGGGTCGAAAGGTTTTACTTTTCCGAAATATTCTTTCAGACCTTCAGTTAACCACATTGGGATTACCAGACCGAAGAACATAAAGATACACCAGAACCCTACAAGGAACATCGTTACAAAGAATATAGTCCAAAGGAACTGGTAGAACGGCCAAAATGCTGATAAAATCGTTATCATTCTCTTAAAGATTTTATGCAAAAATAGGACTTTTTTGTTTTGTACACAAAAGATAGAAGCCCTATTTTATAATTTATTTTGATTTTAAACTAATTAATGAGCGAGATTGGCAAAGAAATCATTGCCTTTATCGTCCGTAATGATGAATGCAGGGAAATCTTTCACTTCGATCTTTCTTACTGCTTCCATCCCCAATTCCGGGAAATCTACCACATCTACAGACACAATATTGTCTTTGGCAAGGATCGCAGCCGGACCACCGATAGAACCAAGGTAGAATCCTCCGTACTTGGCACATGCATTGGTAACATCCTTACTTCTGTTTCCCTTGGCCAGCATGATCATACTTCCTCCGTGGCTCTGGAACTCATCAACGTATACGTCCATTCTTCCGGCTGTGGTTGGTCCGAAACTTCCTGAAGCCATTCCTTCCGGTGTTTTTGCAGGTCCTGCGTAATAGATCGGGTGATTCTTGAAATATTCAGGCATTGGTTTTCCACTGTCGATGATCTCTTTGATTTTTGCATGGGCAATATCTCTTGCAACGATCAGGGTACCGTTTAGTTTCAGTCTTGTTTTGATAGGATATTTAGACAGCTCAGCCAGGATTTCAGGCATTGGCTTATTCAAATCTATTTCAACAGCTTCTTCCAAATGTGGCGGAGTTGCGGGTAAGAATCTTTTCGGATCCTGTTCAAGCTGTTCAAGGAAAATACCGTCTTTTGTAATTTTCCCTTTGATATTTCGGTCTGCGGAACATGAAACTCCCATCCCAACAGGACACGAAGCAGCATGACGAGGAAGCCTGATTACCCTTACGTCATGAGTAAGGTATTTTCCTCCAAACTGGGCCCCGATGGCACTTTCCTGGCAGATTTTCTGAACTTTGGCCTCCCATTCAAGGTCTCTGAAAGCCTGTCCGGCTTCGTTCCCTTCTGTAGGAAGATGGTCGTAATATTTTGCAGATGCTTTTTTCACGGCAGCCAGGTTCGCTTCCGCAGAAGTTCCTCCGATGACAAGTGCCAAATGGTATGGCGGGCATGCTGCCGTACCCAGATCAGAAATTCTTTCTTTAACAAATTCTTCAAGAGATTTTTCGTTAAGTAATGATTTGGTCTTCTGATAAAGGAATGTTTTGTTAGCAGAACCTCCTCCTTTTGTTAAAAATAAAAATTCGTAATAATCTCCTTTTTTGGCATAGATATCAATCTGTGCAGGAAGGTTTGATCCTGAATTTTTTTCTTCAAACATAGTTAAAGGAACTACCTGGGAATATCTAAGGTTTCTTTTTTGATAAGTATTATAAATTCCTTTACTCAAGTATTCTCCATCGTCAACTCCTGTATATACATTTTCTCCTTTTTTCCCCATTACAATTGCCGTACCCGTATCCTGGCATGAAGGAAGCGCCCCTTCAACGGCAACCGCAGCATTCTGCAACAGGTTATAAGCAACGAATCTGTCATTATCAGTAGCTTCCGGATCGTCGATGATTCTTCTCAGACTTTCAAGGTGCGAAGAGCGAAGCATAAAAGAAACATCTGCCATTGCTTCTTCAGCCAGAAGTTCAAGACCTTTCGGATCAACCGTCAAAATCTCTCTTTCTCCTAATTTTTCAACCTTTACGTAATCTGATGTCAATTTTTTATACACCGTATCATCTTTCTGGATCGGATACGGATCCTGATATCTAAAATCCATTCAATTTTTGTTTGTGCAAAAATACGGCATCCTCAAAAAAGCATGAGTAAAATCAGTCATCTGTATTGATATTTATAATGATTATAAATTGCGTGATTCTGCGTTTATGATTAACTTTATAAAAATTTCAATCACAATGAATTACAGAATCGAAAAGGATACTATGGGAGAGGTTCAGGTTCCTGCTGACAAATTTTGGGGAGCACAGACTGAACGTTCAAGAAATAATTTTAAGATCGGGCCGGAAGGTTCTATGCCGCACGAAATCATTGAAGCTTTCGCCTATTTAAAGAAAGCAGCCGCCTATACCAATACGGATCTTGGAGTTCTTTCCGCAGAGAAAAGGGATATGATTGCCAAAGTATGTGACGAAATCCTGGAAGGAAAACTGAATGATCAGTTCCCATTGGTGATCTGGCAGACGGGTTCAGGAACACAATCGAATATGAACGTTAATGAAGTGGTTTCCAACAGGGCTCATGTTAACAATGGAGGAACTTTAGGCGAAAAATCTGAAATTCATCCGAATGATGACGTAAATAAATCCCAGTCTTCCAATGACACCTACCCTACTGCCATGCATATTGCCGCCTATAAAAAAGTGGTAGAGGTAACGATTCCGGCAGTTGAAAAACTAAAAAATACCCTTGCAGAAAAGGCAGAGGCTTTCAAAGATATTGTCAAAATCGGGAGAACCCACCTTATGGATGCTACTCCGCTTACCCTTGGACAGGAGTTTTCAGGCTACAAAGCTCAGCTTGAGTTTGGATTAAGGGCTTTAAAAAACACACTTCCACATCTTTCTGAGTTGGCTTTGGGAGGGACTGCCGTAGGAACAGGTTTAAATACTCCGAACGGTTACGATGTAAAGGTGGCGGAATATATTGCGAAATTTACCAATCATCCGTTTATTACTGCTGAAAACAAGTTTGAAGCATTGGCCGCACACGATGCCATTGTAGAATCTCATGGAGCTTTAAAGCAGCTGGCTGTTTCCTTGTTTAAAATTGCTCAGGACATCCGTTTGCTGGCTTCGGGGCCGCGCTCGGGAATCGGGGAAATTCATATTCCTGAAAACGAGCCGGGATCTTCTATCATGCCGGGGAAAGTGAATCCTACCCAAAATGAGGCAATGACTATGGTTTGTGCCCAGGTTTTAGGAAATGATACAACGATTTCTTTTGCGGGAACACAGGGAAATTATGAACTGAATGTTTTCAAACCTGTAATGGCTTATAATTTTCTTCAATCTGCCCAATTGATCGCGGATGCATGTATTTCATTCAATGATCACTGTGCTGAAGGTATAGAACCGAATCATGAAAGAATTAAAGAGCTGGTAGATAAATCATTAATGCTTGTTACTGCACTGAATACCCATATCGGTTACGAAAATGCAGCAAAAATTGCCAAAACAGCCCACAAAAACGGCACTACTTTAAAAGAAGAAGCTGTAAACCTTGGTCTTTTGACAGCAGAGCAGTTTGACGAATGGGTGAAGCCTGAAGATATGGTAGGAAGCCTGAAATAAATTTTAGAATTATAGATTGAATAGTTTAAAAGCCTCAGAAATTCTGAGGCTTTTATATGTTTGTTGCTTTTGAAATAGTTAAACTGCTGAAGGAGAAGCAACCTGATCTGCAAAATACTGTTCCAGATCACGTAATGTCTCAGGATTGGTTTTGATATCTTTCACAAGCTGTCCCTTGTTCACCACAACGATTCTATTGCAGACTTCCGTAGTATGGGAAAGGTCATGGCTTGAGATCAGGAAAGTAACGCCTTCCTGCTTTGAAAGTTCTTTGATCAGGTTTTTCAGTTTAATCTGGGTAGAAGGATCTAGGTTAGCAAAAGGTTCGTCCAGGATAATGATCTCCGGATTTCCGATAACAGCTCCTACAATTCCCACTTTTTTCTGGTTTCCTTTGGATAGATCACGGACGTATTTTCCTGAGTTCAGGATCTCTCCGTTAAAAAAATCATGAAAAGGTTTCAGAAACTCATCGATGGAGGCTTTATTCTGTCCTCTCAGTTCGCCGATGAAATAAAAATACTCCTCCGGAGTAAGATAACCGATCAGGAAAGTATCATCTACAAAAGCAGAGACTTTATTTTTCCAGGCTTCGGATTCATTGACCTTAATATCTTCGATGCTCACAAAACCCGTGGTCGGCTGTATGAGGTCGAGCATAAGACTGAAAAGAGTCGTTTTTCCTGCCCCATTATTTCCTACAAGCCCGAATGTTTCTCCGTTAGGAATTTCAAGGTGATCAATATTAAGAACTGTTGCAGTTCCGTATGTTTTGGATAAGTTATTGATAGTAATCATAGGTTAGCCTTTATTTTTGAATGCGTCCAGCGTACTGTACTTTTCGCTTTTGTATTGTTTAACAATGATATCGAATATTTTTTCTCTGAATAAAAATCCTGCAAGTCCTAAAATTGCAATACTCACAACCCCGGCCGTAATTCCAAAGAAATATTTTGTAAGGGCAAAAACACCCATCGGAAGAAGCATTTTAGGAATCAGAAGGAGCATAGATTTAAGATTGAAACTGCCCTTCTGGCCTATTCTTTTTTCCTTTGAATTCAGATCGATCTGGGTTTTATTGTAGGCTCCCGACCAAAGGGTCAGCTGGGAATTTACCCCGATATTATAAAGCCCTGCCGCAAAAAAGGTGACATAAACTTCCCATCCGAAATAGGCGTAAAATAATGCAATAATTACTGAAGCTGCCGTAACAATATTAATCAGCCACCATTTTGCCTTAAGATACTCTTTGTAGGGAACATTCAGCGTCATCATTAAAGGATAATATGAGCTGTCGAAGGCGGGTACTCTCTGTCCGAAAAGAAACTGAAAACCTCCTGTAACAAACAATCCCATGAACATCATCATGGCAGGAGTCTTATATGCTGTGGACGTATACATCAGCATTCCGTAAAAAAGAAAGAAAAAGCTTCCAAGCAGAATACCTTTGGTTACTTTATTGCGTCTCAGCATTTTAATATCATTATTGATAAATGTTCCGATAACACCGTATTTGTTTAAAAACGCAATATTTTCTGTTTTTCCGAATTGTTTTTTAGCTTCAAGCCCCTGGTCAAGATAAAACTCCTTACGGACATAGTTGAAAACTATTTTCCACAGTCCGAAGAACAGAACAGCCGGAATTGCAATCAAGTAAGGACTATGGTAAAAGCCGTATACAAATTTCTCCGAATAAGAAAGTACAGGCACAATATTATAATAGCCTAGACCGGCAACAGCAGCCAATATACACCCTATGATAATAACAACGGTTTCTTTATCATTGAACAAAATATTGATAAAGTTATTAAGATAAAAGAGTAAAGAAATCCCGATAAACCAGGAGAGAACTCCAATAACACTATATCCATTGAATAACGCAATGATAGAGAATGTGATGAAAAACAGGGAATTCAGCCAGCTTAGGGGCGAAAGAAAAGTTTTCACCAGCATATAATTCACCAGTGTATTCTTCGGAATATTCAGGGTCAGGAACGGTTTGATGTTCTGGGTGGGCATTTCCTGCCAGATGTACTTTAAGATTAAATCTACAGCCCACGCTACAATTAAAAGTTTTGAAATCACGATCAAGGGGTCCTGATGCATTTCATCCCTCACATAGAAGAATGCTGCAAAAGCACCTCCTGCCAGACATGCCATAAAATAGAGTATCGCTATAAAGCGCAGAATCTTCATGAAAAGGTTTACGCCTACAGAAGTACCACGAAAAAAGCTTTTGATTTCAAGCCTTAGGAACTTTAGAAACATATTTTAGTTTTTATATTAGTAAATATAATGTAAAATATGTTACAGTTTTTTCAGCCGATTAATTCTTTCGCCTGTGCCAGCGCAGCCTCAGTAATTTTGCTTCCGGAAAGGAGCTGGGCAATTTCATTAAGTTTTTCTTCGTTATTCAGAGGAATAATTGTGGACTGTGTCTTGCCGGAAATATCGCGTTTTACAACTTTATAATTATCGTTTCCTTTAGCAGCAACCTGTGCTAAATGGGAGATCACGATAAGCTGCATATCTGAAGCCATTTCCCTCATCAGGTTTCCGATCTCTTCTGCTACCTTCCCGGAAACTCCGGTATCAATTTCATCAAGGATCAGAGTTGGAAGCTCATCACTTTCTGCAATGATCTTCTTCACTGCCAGCATTACCCTGGATCTTTCACCGCCGGAAATAGCAGTCTGAATAGGCTTTAACGGAAATCCTGAGTTAGCCTGGAAAAGTAACTGGATATTTTCTTTCCCGAATGCGTTAAATTCAGATATATCCTGAAGCTCGATATCAACTCTGGCTTTTTCAAGACCTAACTTTTTGAGAAGTCCCTCAGCTTTTTTAATGAAAACAGGAATTGATTTTTTCCTGTTCTTTGAAAGTTTTTCCGCGAGATCCCGAAGTGTCTTCTCTTTTTTAGAAATATTGTCCTCAATCTCGGCAATATGATCCTCAAGTTCCGAAGCTCCTTTCTGTTCACCAGCCAACTGGTCTCTCAGCTCTTTTAGCTCAGTAATATCAGAAACATTATGCTTTAGAAATAAGGAATTGATTTTATTATTAAGCTCAATAAGGATAGCAAGGTTAGCCGGGTTGATCTCTATTTTTTCAGATTCGTTTTCGAGTTCGGAAATAATGTCTTTCAGCTCTACGAAAGAGGTTTCAAGCCTTTCATCTAACTCAGAAAAACCATTGGAAACTTCTGCTATTTTTGAAAGTTTACTTTTCGCTTCATGGAAAAAGGAAAGTATCCCTACTTCTTCCTGATGAAACCTTGAAAGGATCTGTACAAGATTTTCAGAGATCATTTCTGCATTTTCCTGAATGGAAAGCTGGTTCTGAAGATCTTCATAATCTACATCGTCCAGTTTCAGCTCTTCCAGCTCGTTCAGTAAAAACTCTTTGTAATCACTTTCTTTTCTGTTTTCCGAAAGCTGGGTCTGAAGTTTTTTTAGCTGTATTTTTAAGCTCTGGAAATCTGAAAACTCATTTTGATAGTCTTCAATCGTTTTTTTATTTTCAGAAAGTCCGTCAATAATTTTAAACTGATATTCTGAAGTAAAAAGGTTTGAGGTTTCAAACTGGGAATGGATATCAATCAGTTTCGAAGACAGTTCTTTAAGCACATCTAGCGTTACCGGCACATCATTGATGAATGCCCTTGATTTTCCGGAAGGAAGAATCTCGCGTCTGATGATGGTATGATGCTCGTAATCGAGATCATTCTCAACGAAGAATTTTTTGAACTGATTATTTAAGTCGAATTCTGTTTCTACAATGCTTTTTTCTTCTGATTGGGCAATAGATTTTGTTTCTGCCCTTTCTCCGAGGATCAGTCTTAAAGCTCCTAAAATAATTGATTTTCCTGCTCCGGTTTCCCCGGTAATTACCTGCAGGCCGTTATTCAATGATACTTCCAGGGTATCAATCAAGGCAAAATTTTTAATATAAATTCTCGAAAGCATGGATAATAGCTGATTACTTTAGGTAATGCAAATATAGAATTAAGTATTCAATAACTTAAAGCGAAGGGTCTTTATTTCCACTTACTCCACTTATTCTCCGAATATTTAGGGGTAAAAATCATCATCAGCTGTTTAAGATCATTCATTACAAGTCCTCCATTATTTCCTGAATTGAAAATATTGAAGATCTCATCACTTTTATTATCAAGAAACAAATTGAAGTAATAGGATTGCTGGAAAGAGTTTTCATACCTTTTCAGCTGCATGAGGGCATCAAAGATTACTTTTTTAGCGGCAGTCTGATCCTGGTTGAATAAATTATCCAGTCCCGCCCTGTGATAGGTGTACATGGTGGAACGCAACTGGCTCCAGTTCGGGTTGATAATTTCATTGATCAGTATGGTACGGCTTCTTGGTTCATTGATGACGTTCCAGCCTTCATAGTTTCTGTTCTGAGAGTTTTGAGCGATTTGCTGTGCTTTTGCAAACCACTGAGTTCCGCCCATCGACTGGAAACTGTCGGCATCATAGCCCAAGATCACGTAAACATAAAAGCTCACCACATCAATCAGGTTTTTGCCGGAGAACTGTCTTTCATTGAATACAAGATTCTCATTTTCAACATATTCGAAAGAAAACCTCTGGTCCTGAAGGTTGATAAGCGGAGATTCGTAGGTGGTACTGAATACCGGGCGAACTGCCTGTATCACAATGCTTCCCTTGAAACGGTTTCCGTCTCTTTCAGCGATAACAACGGCAAAATTACATTTGATCTTTTCGAAATTCTGAAGTTTCTTCCCTGTCCAGCTGGTATTATTGATAAAGTCTCTAAGGCTTTTTTCCAAGGCTTTGTAGGCCTGCTGGTTACTTCCTCCCAGCTGTTGGGAGTTGATCTGTACAGTGGCAAGCAGTTCCTGGGAAAAACTCAGATTGTATATAAAAAGCAGCAAGAATAGGCTTATGATTTTTTTCATTATCTAATTAAAAATTGAGAACGGAAATTTATTAAAATTATTTTAAAAGTTGAGCCTCAACAAAATCTAGAATATCCCGGGCTACTTCATCCTTGGATTTCAGATCGAATTCCGTCTTTCCTGTTTTGGTGAATATCTTGATTTTATTGGTATCGTTTTTAAAGCCTGCCCCTTCATCACGCAAGGAATTCAGCACAATCATATCGAGGTTTTTCTTTTCCAGTTTTCCTTTGGCATTTTCTTCTTCATTCTGGGTTTCCAGGGCAAATCCTACGAGAAACTGATGGGTTTTCTTTTCGCCCATTGTTTTAAGAATATCAGGGTTTTTAACCAGTTCAATAGTTAAGCTGTCATCATTCTTTTTAATTTTCTCTTTGGCTACTTCTTTTGGAGCATAATCCGCCACTGCAGCGCTGGCAATACCAATATCCACGCGGTCATAAAATTCAAAAACTTTATTCAGCATTTCTTTAGCAGAGATTACTTTATGGAGCTCAATATTTTTATCATCAGTTGCCTGAGAACTAGGGCCGGAAATCAGAATAACCTTAGCGCCCCTTTTTGAAGCTTCTTCAGCAAGTGAAAATCCCATTTTCCCGGAAGAATGATTCCCTATAAACCTCACAGGATCAATAGCTTCATAGGTAGGTCCGGCAGTGATTAATACCGTTTTCCCTACCAAACTTCTGTTTTGATTTATTCCGGAAGTAAAGAATTTTTCAACGGTTGTAAAGATGGTTTCAGGTTCTGCCATCCTTCCCTTTCCTACCAGGCCGCTGGCCAGTTCACCGGTTTCAGCAGGAATAATGATATGTCCGTAATCTTCTGCCAGCTCAATGTTCTGTCTGGTGGAAGGGTGCGCGTACATATCAAGGTCCATTGCCGGAGCAATGAATACAGGACATTTTGCAGACATATAGGTAGCAATTACCAGATTGTCACACATGCCGTGAACCATCTTGGCCAATGTATTGGCTGTACAAGGGGCAACGATCATCAAATCGGCCCACAGGGCCATTTCCACATGGCTGTTCCAGGTACCGTTATCGCCATAAAAATCTGAATATACAGGTTTTTTGGAAAGGGTTGAAAGACTTAATTTGGTTACAAACTGTTCTGCATCGGGGGTCATAATCACCTGGACATCGGCTCCTTTTTTCACAAAATCCCGGATCAGGAAATGTATTTTATAGGCTGCAATTCCACCGGAAACAGCGATAAGTATCTTTTTACCGGAAACACTCATTTAGTTTTAATTTTTTGAACTCCTAAATTACTTCTTTTTTTGCATAAAGACGGATATAAACAGACAAAGGTCATAAAAGAAACGGATTCCTTTATGACCTTCATATATAAAAAACACAAATGTTTATTTTCTGTCTTCTGTTTTTCTGAAATAGATATCTTCATTCAGCCATTCTTCGATTGCAATAGAAGTAGGCTTAGGAAGTTTTTCATAATGTTTTGAGATTTCAATCTGTTCTCTGTTTTCGAAAACTTCTTCCAATGTAGAATTGTGCACAGCAAATTCGTCCAGTTTATTGTGAAGCTCCGTACGGATCTCCGCATTGATCTGCTCTGCTCTCTTTCCCATGATAACAATAGCTTCATAGATTGAACCTACTTTATCTTCAATCTTGTCTTTATCGTAAGTAATAGTATTTACTTCTGCTTTTGTATCTTTTACACTCATTTTGAGAAAATTATTTTATTTTAAGATGGCAAATTTACGAATTATCTTTGAATTTTGAAAGTGGCTGCCGGCGGAGGGGTCTGAAGTGCCGCACTGTCCCTCTGGATCTGCATTGCCTTCTTTTCATTACTGATCTGATCCTTCACCTGCTGGTCAGCTTTATTCTTTTCTGCAATTTTATCTGCTTCTTTTTTCTGTCTTGCCGTTAATGCTGCAATTCTTGCTTCTGTCTGTTTTTTTACGACTGCAAAATTCTCTTTTTCTTTCATCAGCTTAGCTCTAAGATCTGTTGCTGTTTTAGAGTATTCTGTATTAGGAAGTTCTTTTTCTACAAGTCTTGTATAAGCCAAAGCACTTTCTATACGCTCGTCCTTAAGGTCGTATATAGATTTTAAAGCAAGTTCATAACGTGATTTCATGATGTAGTCATAAATCTTCGGACGAAGCTTTGTACTTGGGAAATCTTCGAGTACGTTATCAAAAGCTACATTGGCAGCTTTGTATTCAGCCATTTTGAAGTACTGTTTTGCATTTTCATAGGCTTTGAACTCTAATTTATAAGACAGCTCATCAATTAGCTGGCTGATATTTTTAGATCTTTCAGAATTGGGATAATTCGTCAGGAATTCCTGAAGTTCATTGATTGCCGTTTCTGTAGTAGACTGGTCAAGATTATAATCCATAGAGCCTTCATAGTAGCATAATGCAGACATATAAGCTGCTTCTTCTGCTCTTGGATCTTTAGGAAAGCTTACAGCAAAGTTTTTAAACTGGTGTCCTGCCAGCTTATAGCTTTTGTCATAATAATTGGCATAAGCTGTATTAAAACCTACATTAGGAAAATCATCTGTTCCTGCAACGAGGTTAGCAAGCCTGTCATATAGAGCCAATGCATTCTTCCATTTCTTTTTGGCAAAATTTTCATTGGCTGCCTTTAAGATAAAATTCTTGTCAGCACTCTTCATTGCTCTTTCCTGCTGGCTTACGCAAGAGGAAACAACTGCCACTGCAAAAAGACCTAAAATATATTTTTTCATATAAAAAATTCAACAGTTTTCGGATTATACAGCCGATTTACTAATTTGCAAAAATATAACTTTTTTGTCAATAGATTTTTTTTTATGAATATTTAACGTAAATTTAGTCTGCAGCGTATCCCAAAATGGCAAAAACACTGAGTAAAAGATTCATTCTTACTTTTTTCTCTGCTTCTTTTGCATAAGCTTCTTCATTTTTGCTCGGCACATACAGTTCATAGAAATTTTTATTCCTGATAACGAATAGTGTAGAGCCAATGATCATGGTAAGGATATCCTCAGGCTTTGGTGTAAAGGTAAATACTCCTGAAGCAACTCCTTTTTTAATGACATCATCCAGTTTCTTTACAAACAGCTGATAGAAATCCAGCAGTTCATCCTTTAAATTTTCCGTATGTCTCAGCTCCTGGGTGACGAATCCGTGGAAATAGTTGTATTTGAATAATTGGGAAACAATATATTTGATGATCTCTCTCAGCTGCATCTCAGGTTTACCGTCCTTGATGGTATCTGCAAACTCGGAAAAATTTTCCCTGGTTTTCAGAACACGGTACTGATAGAGATAAGACATCATTTTCTCCTTGGATCCGAAGTAATAGGAGATCATCGCAACATTAATGTTTGCTTTGGAGCAGATATCCCTTACAGAAGTACCATCATACCCCTTTTTGGCAATAAGCTCCTCGGCAATATCCAGAATATGGATCTGTTTTTCTGTAAATTTTTTTCTCATGAAGTGCACTTTGAGTAAAGTTAAGAAATTTTTAACAAATTTATAAACGTTCGTTTAATAATTTTAAATTAATTTCTGAATAATTGTACTTTTGTGAATGGATTTTTTTGATTTTCACCACCATAGAAAGAATACGCTGTATGGGATCTACAATATAGATTTCGGGACTATTCCGCCGGATTCTCCTTATTCTATAGGTATACATCCGAAAGATATTACCGAAGATTCACTGAAAGAGCAGTTCGCTTGGCTGGAATCCAATATTACCCAAAACTGCCTGGCTATTGGTGAATGCGGGCTGGATTCTCTGGTTCCGATACCTCAGCCTATACAGGAAGAGGTTTTTAAAAGACAGATCATTATTTCCAATGAGGTAAAAAAACCTATGATTATTCACTGTGTGAGAAAATTTTACGAGGTAATTTCTTTTAAAAAGAAGGCTGAACAGGCTGTTATCATTCATGGTTTTAACAAAAAGCAGCGTATCGCGGAAGACTTACTGAAAAATAATTTTTATTTGAGTTTTGGAAAAGCTGTTTTATATCATCTATCTTTGCAGGAAATTGTAAGAAGTACACCTTTGAACAGAATGTTTTTAGAAACTGACAATGAAGCTTTTAACATTGAAGAACTGTATTCAAAAGTTTCGGAATTAAAGGGTATTTCTTTGGAAAAACTGAACGAACAGATTTTAGAAAATTTAGACACGATAAAGAATGGATAAGTATTGGCTGGAGAGAACAGAACTTCTGATCAAAGAGAAAGGACTTGAAAAACTGAATAAAGCAAAGGTATTGGTAATAGGCTTAGGCGGTGTAGGATCTTTTGCAGCAGAATTTCTGGCCAGAGCGGGTGTAGGAAATATGACGATTGTAGACGGCGATACGGTAGATATCACCAACATCAACCGACAGCTCCCTGCCCTGCACTCTACTGTAGGAAAGCATAAAGTGGAAGTGGTTGCGGAAAGGCTTCTTGACATCAACCCTGAAATTAATTTAGTCAAGATCAACGAGTTCCTCAATCCGGAAAGAATGGATGAAGTTCTTGATTCTGATAAGTTTGATTATGTTCTGGACTGCATCGACAGCGTAACACCAAAACTTTGTTTAATCAAGGCTGCCAGAAAAAGAAAAGTAAAACTGATAAGCTCTATGGGAGCAGGGGGAAAAACCGATCCCAGCAAAGTAATGGTAAGGGATATCAGCAAAACCCAAAACTGCTACCTTGCTAAACAAATACGAAAAAGACTTAAAAAGGAAAAGATCAATAAGGGTTTCAGATGTGTATTTTCTAATGAGCTGCAACAGGAGGAAAGCCTTAAAATGACTGACGGAACCAACTATAAAAGATCCTTTTATGGTACTATCAGTTATATTCCGGCGATCTTCGGTCTGTATGCTGCAGCTGAAGTGATCAATTATTTAGTGAAACAGGATTAATGCAAAATTTTACCTACTCCAGACAAGAAAAACTCAAGAAAAATACTGAGATTGCTTTACTTTTCGATAAAGGTAAATGGAGAAGCTGTGGAAATCTGAGAATTATCATCCTGAAAGATAAACCCAACCAGCCGGTGGAAAACCATAAGTTCGGAGTTTCTGTTTCTAAAAGGTATTTTAAGAAAGCAGTACACAGAAACCGTGTGAAAAGACTTCTAAGGGAGTGTTATCGTCTGAATAAGGATCTATTTAAAGAAGCTTTTGGAGAAAAAAGCCTGGCCATGATGTTTTGGGTATCTTCTGAAATGCCTGCTAAATTTCAGGAAGTTGAGGAGCAGTTTATTAAGCTTTGCCAGATGCAGAAGAAATCTTAACTGTTTATTATTTTGACGGTTTTATTTGCCCACAAATTTCTCAGATTGCACAGATTTTAAGAGTCTTACTTTTAACTACTCAATAACCCTCTAAATACTCTATCTTTTTTACAGATAGAATTTGTGTAATCTGAGAAATCTGTGGGAGAAATTGAGATATCAGAATTAAATTTTCACAAAATCTTGCATAGTTTTTGTAATTTTAGGGGAAACAATAAATCTGAAAATTAAAATGTTAGATCATGTTCCCTATTTTTCTTACATCCTGAGTGCCTTCATCGGTATAGGATTGGCTGCTGCGACAGGCTTCAGAGTTTTTCTCCCCATGTTTGCAGTAAGTCTCGCTTCTTATTTCCACTGGATTCCAATGAGTGAGAATTTTGAGTGGCTTTCGGGGCTTCCCGCCCTTATTACCACCGGAATTGCTACTGTTGCTGAAATTCTAGCCTACTATATTCCGTTTGTGGATCATCTCCTGGATACGATCTCAGTACCTTTAGCTACTGTGGCGGGCTCGGTATTATTTGCCAGCCAGTTTGCAGATCTGGGAACTTTTCCACAGTGGGCACTTGCCTTAATAGCGGGAGGAGGAACAGCGGCTACGATCAGTTCCGGCTTTGCAGGGATTCGGGCGGCTTCTACTGCCACTACGGGCGGATTGGGCAATTCTGTGGTAGGAACCACTGAAACTGCAGGAGCAGGAATTATGTCTATCCTGGCAATGGCAGCTCCTGTTATTGCAGCTGTGTTTGCCATAATCCTGATTATTCTTGTCGTTATTTTCGGACGGAAAGCATGGCGGAAACTGCGGGGTAGTAAAGATGCTGCTGATAATATATAAAACAAAGGCTGGACACTTCTGTGTTCAGCCTTTTTAATATCTTTTAACCCGTTTAGCTTTTACTTCTGAAATCTTTTATTTCCTGTATTCTGGATTGGAAATATTCTTTTTTCTCAGGGTTTTTATTGATCAGAATTTCAAATGCCTTGATGGCTTTGGTGTAAAGTTTCTGCTCGAAGTAAAGATTGGCGAGTGTTTCAGTCATCAGATGGGAAATATCGTCATTCTTTTCTTTGACAACATAGGTACTTTCGTCTTTTAACTGACTGATTTTCGGATTATTTTCAATGAAAGCCTCAATCACTTTCTCCTGAACGGGGATTTTATTTTTTTTAACAGGCTCTTCTGCCGGTCTATCGATCTTAAGCCAGCTCTGCCAGGTATTGATAAATCCTGGAACATTGCTGTCTGCAGGTGTCTGCTTTGAATTGTCGGCTTTAATTTCCTCAACAGGCTCTTCTTTTGCCTTTGTGTCCACTGCCAGGCTTGAAATATCAGCCCCAAAGAAAGAGACATTCATAACCGGGACTTCTTCTTTAGGTTCTTTTGTTTCAATGATTTCTTCTGAACTTTCAACTTCTTCATTTTTTTCTTCTACAATTTCAGGTATTTCTTTTTCAGCTGCCGGAAGTTTTTCTTCTGAAGCAGCTTCAGTTTCTTTTGGCAGCTCTTCAACAATTTGTGAATTTACTTCTTCACGTCTTTCTTCTATAGCAGGAATTTCTTCCTGTTTTGGAGCTTCTTGATCAGGTACAGAAATTTTGGTTTCTTTGCTGATCATAGAATCCGGCAAATGAGAATCAAGACTCATAGGCTTCCATGCAGAAACAGACTGTACAACAGTTTCTTTATCTTCTTTTTTCTCCTGGACTTCTGCAACAGGCTCTTCGTGTCGGGCAGGCTGTTCTGCTGTATCTTTTACGATTTCAACTGCAGGTTCTTCAGCAGTAATTTTCGGTTCCTCTTTTTCAGTGGACCAGAAGTGGAAGCTTTGGGTTTCTGCAAAACTGATCTCATGATCAGCAGTTTCGGGTTCTTCTTTTTCTTCCTGTGGAGCGGGCTGCGCTTCTTTCATTTTTTTCTCCACTTCTTCGATCAGACGTCTCATTTCTTCCTCATGTTTATTAACATTTGGTTTAGAAACTTCAGGTACTACAGTTTCGTTATCGGTATTTCCCTGAATCTTAACATCCGGCATAAACTCATCCATTCCGTGGAAACTAATCTCTGCATGGGGCTCGCTTACAGTTTCATCTTCATTCTTTATTTCGGAGCCAGCCTGATTTTCAGCAACTACAGGTTCTTCAATAGCATTATTTTCTTCTTCTTCCTGAGGTTCTTCTGTTTCCGGAGCTAACGTTTCTACTTCATGGAAGCTTACTTCACTTTCTTTATTGATGGTCTGCTCTTCTGCAGGGGTGTCTAATTTATTTTCTTCAATAATCACTTCCGGGGTGAATTCTACTCCAGCCTCTGAATTTTCCTGCAGCTCATTGTTAAGATCTTCTGTTGTATCAGCTGTATCAACACTTTCCTGATCAGGCACGGCAGTAATGGATTCGGATTTTTGAGTTACTATCACTCCTGATTCAAGGGTAGATTCAAGATCAATTACTTCCGTGTTGGTTTCATCAAGGAAGTTTTCTTCACCCTCAAACAGGATTCTGTTCCTTTCTCCATTGACGTGGATATGTTTGATTTCCTGTACAGGCTCTATCATCCCTGCCGCTTCTTCATATTTTTCCTGCCTGTTTTCGGAAGACTCTTCTCTTTTTATAGGGAAAGCTTTATTCGTGTAGGAATATTTTACCGGTTTTTCGAGTGCTTTAGAAGGCTTATCTTCTGTAATTTCCGGCTTGGATTCCCGTTGGACCTTACCGTTAATCAACTGATAAAGAAGCTTTTTATCAGTGGTATAAGCTGCAGTTGTGGAAAGCTCCTTCTGATAGTTTTCTTTATCATAAAGGTGTACCCCAAACAAATGAAGTGCCCTGATGTTCTGAACATAGGGAAAAGCATTGATTTCCTCCTTCAAAAGACCAAGGTCTTCTGACTGTATATTTTTAGGGCTCTTTAATAATTCTAAAACTCTAGGATTCATCTTACCAATTGGCTACAATATCGTTAAATATCTTATTAATAATTCTGTCTGTCACAAGCTTCACCTGGGAAGTTTCTATCTGACTCTGGCTCAGGTCATTGTTGTAAACCGCTTCATCCGTATAAGTTCTGTCAAAGCTTGAATCCGGATGTATTTTGTTCTCATAGTGTACTTTTACGCTGATCGTCAGCTTACCCTGTGCCTGCTGTACCACTCCTCCTGAAGGATTCGTCAGTGTATTGGAGCTGATGGTGGCAGATGAGAAACTATAGTCGGAAATTTCACCTTCTATCAGAATATCAGGGTTTGATTTTGTTCCTTTTAATGTGGTTCTCTGCAGGAATCTGTTCTGGATATCAGTAGAAAACTGCTGGGAAAGGGTAGGATTCACAAGCGCTGCATTATTCGGAAATTCATTGATCTGGACGGTTTTTTCATCCGTCAATGATGATCCGGTAAAGGAGTAGCACTGATGAAAAAGTGAAAGGATTACAAATCCAAATATTATTTTTAATTTACTCATACCTTTTTTTGATTTACAGACTTTGATGTCTCTTTACAATCCTGCTTTAATCCTCTAAATTATATTGTTTTATCTTCCTGTAAAGGGTTCTCTGGGAAATTCCAAGCTCGTCTGCCGCTCTGTTTCTGCGCCCTTTATGCTTCTCTAATGCTTTGATTATCAAATCTTTTTCATTGTTTTGGAGTGACAGGGATTCCGGACGGTTTTCTTCTATTTCTATATCTTCAATATCTTCGTAACTGTCATCCGAATTTGAAATAATCGTTGGGGAAGACTGTACTACCGGCGATTTATCTTCAAAATACAATAAAGAATTCTGGCTGACTGGCTGTGTTTGTTCTGCAGAATAGATTCTGTTGATCAGATTTTTTTCCTGATTACTTAAATCTGCCGTTCCTCTGTTTTTAATGAGCTCTGAAGTTAAAGATTTTAAATCATTAATATCACTTCTCATATCAAAGAGAATTTTATACATAATTTCTCTTTCGCTTCCGAAATCATTCTGCTTCTGTGCACTTTGATTATTTACGACCATTGGAAGGTGGCTTTCCATAGGAATGTATTCGGCAAGTTTTTCAACGGTAATCTGCCTGTTTCTTTCCACTACGGTCATCTGCTCTACCAGATTTCTAAGCTGACGAATATTTCCGGGAAAACTATAATTTTCAATATAATGAACAGCGCTTGGATCAAGCTCCAGCTCCGGCATTCTATATTTTTCAGCAAAATCTATTGAGAATTTTCTGAAAAGCAAATGGATATCTCCTTTTCTTTCTCTCAAAGGAGGCATATCAATCTGAACGGTATTCAGACGGTAGTAAAGGTCCTCACGGAATCTGCCGTCCTGAATGGCTTTCATCATATTGACATTGGTAGCTGCCACAATTCTCACATTGGTTTTCTGAACCTGAGAGGAACCTACTTTCATGAATTCTCCACTTTCCAGAACTCTCAGAAGACGTACCTGGGTCTGCAGGGGAAGTTCTCCAACCTCATCAAGGAAGATTGTTCCGCCATCTGCTACTTCAAAGTATCCTTTTCTGGTTGCCGTAGCACCGGTAAATGCTCCTTTTTCGTGTCCGAACAATTCAGAATCGATGGTTCCCTCGGGAATCGCACCACAATTGACCACGATATAAGGCTGATGCTTTCTTTTGGATTCGGAATGGATGATTTTCGGAATAAATTCTTTTCCGACCCCACTTTCTCCTATGACCAGAACGGAAATATCCGTTGGTGCCACCTGGATTGCTTTTTCTAAAGCCCTGTTGAGTGCCGGAAAATTCCCGATAATTCCAAAGCGGTTTTTTATGTTTTGTAAGTCGTTGCTCATAAGTAAATTTTTGATTATTGATTTAATAATCTACAGCTCCTCGATCTGTTTTCTGTAGATTTTGTTGAAGTGATGGGTGTAGACATCTCTCATGGTCTTTCCTTCATCATAAGTCGTTAATGCTAACTTTTTTAAATCTAAATAATCTTTGTTTCTGATTTTAGAAACTTTACTTTTAAAATATATATTCTCGGCAAAGTTGTTCTCTTTGCTCTGCTTTTCGAAATTTTCTAAGGCTTTGTCGTATCTGCCCAGCTCAAAATAGGTAACTCCCAGCTGATAATGGTCATACATCCCTTTAAAATAACCTTTGGATGCCAAAAGGTTTTCAATGATGCCGACTGCTTTTTCTTTCTGCCCTAACGCACTGTAAGACATGGCTCTCACCACATCCAGATGATAGTCTCCGTTTAAAGATCTTCCAAGGTCATCAGGATAATATTTTTTTAATTCTTCTAAATCCCTGATAGCCCCTTTATAATCCCTCAAAAACTGGAACTCACACCACCCTCTGTAGCCTAAATGCATTTTAGGATCTACAGCCACAGCTTTATCTATAAGTATTTTCCAGGTCAGGAAATCTCCGTTTTTAAGATAGGGAACGGCTTTCTCCATATAGGAATTGGAGAAATCGGGACAAAGACCAATCGCTTTGTCAAAAGCTTCCTGCGATTCCCGGCTGCCTTGTCTGTCCGAAGCCCAGTTGTACTGCTCACAAGCTTTTTTGCAGTTCTCACCCTCTACTGCATTACAGTTGACCTGTGCAATAGTATTGGTGTAAACAATAAGCAATAAAAAGCTAAGGTAATACCTCTGAAACTTTTCCATCTTCAATTTTATAGGTTAAATACTGATAATAGCCTGCTTTAAACCCTTTTATCTCTTTAGGAATCCAGCCGTCCAGCGATTCTGTAAACCGCAGGAGCTTTTCTCCCAATTCTTTATCCGGTTCTGTTTCCCTGAGATCAGCATCCATCTGCTGAACTCTGAACAGTTCTGTTTTTCCTTCACAATTTACTAAAAATCTTACGGTAATATAACCGTTCATTTTACTTTCGGAAGATATTTTTTCTTTTTGGAGCTTTTCTATAATGGCCAATTTCTCTCCTTTATAGTCAAATCCGTTTTTTCCCTGATAGTATTGAATACTGATCATTTTTTCGGGAGTACATTTTTTAAAAGCAGGATCATCCAGCTTTTCATTGAATTCAATGTCTCCTACTGTTGCGGGATATTTGATTATTCCTTTCTCTGTCTGACAAGCCATCAGCCCGAAAAAAAAGAGTGCAAAAAAACAAACCGCTTTAATCAATTTATAATTATTCAGCTGTTCTCCCTAAAAGTGTGCCCTGAGTGTTATCGTAGACAAACACGTCCACAATGTCACCAATTTTCTGCCCTTCAAGCATATCAAAGACACAAACGGCATTCTGGGAATTTCTTCCTTTCCACTGTTTTTTATTCTTCTTCGAAACTCCTTCAATTAAAACCTGGTGGATCCTTCCTACATAAGACTGCATTCTTTTTCTGGAAAGCTCTCCCTGAAGCGCAATTACCTCAGCCAGACGTCTTTGCTTTACATCAGCAGGAATATTATCCTCCATTTTTTTATGAGCCGGTGTTCCGGGTCTTTCTGAATAGGCAAACATATAACCGTAGTCATATTCCACTTCTTTCATCAGGCTCAGAGTATCCTGGTGATCTTCTTCTGTTTCATTACAGAAACCAATGATCATATCCTGTGAAAAAGCAATATCAGGAACGATTTCTTTTGCTTTTTTAATTAAATCAAGGTATTCTTCGCGGGTATGCTGTCTGTTCATTGCTTCCAACATGTTGTTGCTTCCACTTTGTACCGGAAGGTGAACATATTTACAGATATTATCGTGCTTCGCAATCATTCTGAATACATCAAGACTCATATCCTGAGGGTTTGATGTGGAGAATCTGATCCTCATTTCAGGAACTGCTTTAGCCACAAGATCAAGAAGCTGAGCAAAATTAACGGCTGTAGCCTTCTGCATTTCGGAAGCTTTGGCGAAATCTTTTTTAGGACCTCCTCCATACCATAGGTAAGAGTCTACATTCTGTCCTAAAAGGGTAATTTCTTTATATCCGTTGTTTAAAAGATCTTTACATTCCTGAATAATAGAATGCGGATCGCGGCTTCTTTCTCTTCCTCTGGTAAAAGGAACTACGCAGAAAGTACACATATTGTCGCAGCCTCTGGTAATGGTTACATAAGCCGTAACCCCGTTTCCTCCCAAACGCACAGGATTGATATCTGCATAGGTTTCTTCCTTTGAAAGGATAACATTAATAGCATCTCTTCCGTCTTCGGTTTCTTTCAGAAGGTTAGGAAGGTCTCTGTAAGCATCAGGACCTACTACAAGATCTACCAGCTGTTCTTCTTCCAGGAATTTGGTTTTTAACCTTTCCGCCATGCATCCCAACACTCCAACCGTCATGCTCGGTCTTTCTTTTTTCAGGTTTTTAAACTGGGAAAGACGCATTCTTACGGTTTGTTCCGCTTTTTCACGGATGGAACATGTATTTAAAAGGATAAGGTCTGCTTCTTCTACTTTCAGGGTGGTATTGTATCCCTGTTCATTAAGGATAGAGGCAACAATTTCAGAATCAGAAAAGTTCATCTGACAGCCGTAGCTTTCCAAAAAGAGTTTTTTAGAATTCTCAGGCCTTTCAGCGATAGCAAAAGCTTCTCCCTGTTTTGTTTCGTCTATATATTTTTCCTGCACAATAATCGTTTTAAAGTTCAATGCCGGCATTTAAATTTCAAAGCATCCTGATGAATTTAAATCCCAAACAGATTAGTCTGCAAAGATACAAAATATTGTGACAGAATGGCAGGACTATCTTTCTTCAAAATTTACAGAAAATTTCATAGGAAATATATCTTCTGTTTAATTGGAAAAAAAGCAGTATTCTAATCATGATCATAGGTATTTGTACTGAAATTAACTTTAAAGATAACTTTAGAATCTACAGGGGTTGTAACTTTCATGGCCGGCTTCCATTTTCCCTTGATTTTCTTCATTGCATACTTTACATCATCTATAAACATTTCGCTATTTTTGATTTTAGGAAGGATATCAAGACGATTCATTTTACCTTCCGGCGAAATATTGATTAAAAAGGTTATCGTTCCATTAATAGCATAACTCTGAGGATCTACATAAGCATGGAGCATATCCATAAATTGCTTCCGGAAAGCATCATCCCCGCCAGGAAATTCCGCTTTCTGGGTATAAGAAGTTGTTTCTGTTGGGATTGTATTTTGAGAGAAGCCTTTAATTCCGAGAAACAATAAAGGCAGTAGTAGAAAATATTTTTTCATCTGATTGGTTTATAAGTCTGTAGCTATGGAGGAGAAATTCATTTTCAGTTTGATCTGTGAGGTAACCGGTTTCCCGTCACATGAAGCTGGAATCCAATTTTTTTTGATTCGTCTTACCACATATTTCATATCATCAAAAAAGTAAGTACTGTTAGCTACTTTTGGGCTTCCTTCAATATTAGTGACTTTCCCGGTCTCATCGACGGTAAGGGTGAATGTAAAATCACCGTTCAGGACATAAAAGTCCGAATTCAGGTAATCGTACATGAATTTCTGAAGGGTTTGTTTATAAACTGCCACACCGCCTTCAAACGCAGCCGCTTTGAAATCGTTACAGTTTTTGACTGCAACTTGCAGAAGGGGCTCTTTGATATTTATTTTTAAGAGGTTTTTATTGGTTTCTGTAATCTGATTATCGTCTCTTTCTTCAATATCCTGTGCAAATGTAAAATTTGCTATAAAAAGTGCTATAAATAAGGTAAAAACTTTCATAGGCCGGTTCATTCTTTATTAAAATTACTTTAACAAAGTTAGTTATTTAAATGCTTTACAAAAAAGAAAAAAACTTCAGGCAGTAACCTGAAGTTTTAATCATATTTTGAAATCTATTTTTATGTATTTGAAGTCTGAAGCTGTGCTTTGCTTCCTGTTTCTCTTAATATCAAGGAAATCAAAACCGCCAATACAATTCCTGCGATCCAAAATAATATGGAATGCTGGAAATGCAACTCTCCTGAAGAAGCTTCCAGGTTTTTGCCGAACCATCTGCTGAACAGCGGGCTTACCAATGTAGTTACTCCAAAGGTGATAAAATTAATGGCACCGGTTGCACTTCCTTTTACATAATCCGGATTGGTCTCTTTGATAATAGAATAAGGGATCATGGCAGCTCCGGAACCAAGACCGAAAATAAACATACTGACTTTAGCAGAATACAGTTCCGGCAGATAGATAAGCTGTAGAAAACTTACGATCATAAGGATTGCCCCTCCGATCAGAACAGGCTTTCTTCTTCCCAGTTTATCTGTAATAAAACCTAAAAGCGGACATCCGAAAACCCAGCCGAAAGCTACCATTGCACTTGTGATAGCCGCATCATGAAACATAAATCCTTTATCTTTTTCAAAGAAAGCGACTCCCCAAGTCATTGCAAATATAGTGGTGGGTGCGAACAGCAGGCCGGAAATAAGACCACACAGCCAGGATTGGGGATTTTTAAAAACAATTTTATAGGGTTCCAAGTAGCCTACTTTTTTAACGGTTTCTCCAGACTGTACTTCCGATTGTTTCTCCCCGGGAATAACCAGGAACAGACAAAATGCTGTAATAACGGTAATAATACCCGACCAAAGCCAAAAAGTATCTATATTGACCCCTTCTTCCACCCAAGGTCCTACCACAAACTGACCTGCTGTTCCGCCGAGCATTCCGATACATTGGGTAAACCCAACAGCTGTAGCCAGAGATTTTGAAGAAAAACCTTTGCTCGCGAGATAAACACATCCCGGAAATGCAAAAGCACATCCCGCGCCCTGCAGCAATCTTCCCGCTACACCTCCCGAATAAGCGGATGCCAGAAATAACAGACAGCCGATTCCGAGAATTAGAGCACCGGCAAAAAGTGATTTTTTTCCGCCAAACTTATCCAGAGCAATTCCGGCAATAAGACTGCAGGTAGAATAGGTATAATAATAGGTCCCGATAAGGCTTACAAGTTTCAGTTCGGTAGTACTGAAATTGCTGACGAGTTCAGGAATCATTACGGCCGGTGCAGATCGGACTACATAATCCAGAAAATAAAATACGAGCCCGAATAACCACGCGATTATATAAAACCTTTTTAAGGAAACACTCATTACAGAAGTCCTTTAATATGTTTATAGTTTGTTTTTACGGTCTCCAGAACTTCTTCCATCTTACCGCCAAGCATCAGCTGCGCCATAGATTTTGTCATTCCCATTACCTGGTCGAAGTCAATTTTCGGAGGAAGCGCCAAGGCGTTCGGATTGGTAAATATATTCAGAAGGTAAGGTCCGTTATAGGCCAGACATTCTTTAATGGCATCTTCTACTTCTTCGGGCTTATGTACGTTTTTCCCGGGATAGCCCATTGCATGTGCTACCATTGCGAAATCAGGATTAATCATATCGGTCTGGTTATCAGGCATACCACCTACTTCCATTTCCAGCTTTACCATTCCAAGGGTTCTGTTGTTAAATACAATCAGTTTCACCGGCAGTTTGTACTGAAAGATCGTTGCCATATCTCCCAAAAGCATAGAAAGACCTCCGTCACCACACATCGCAATGACTTCTCTACCCGGATGAGCCAAAGAAGCTCCTATGGCCATTGGCATAGCATTAGCCATCGATCCGTGGTTGAATGAGCCTAACATTTTCCTTTCTCCGGTTCCGGTAATAAATCTTGCTCCCCACACACAGCACATTCCTGTATCTACTGTGAAAATAGCATCTTTTTTAGCCAGCCGGTCCAAAGTATGGGCAACATATTCTGGCTGAATGGCATTTTCTTTTCCAAAATCTTTCACATAAGCAAACTGGCTTTCCTTTACTTTCTCATAAAATGCCAATTGCTCATTAAGAAAATGTACATCTGTTTTTTCCTCAAGCAAAGGCAATAAGGCTTTAATGGTTTCCTTTACGTCTCCTGCCAGTCCCATCTCCAGCTTCGCCCTTCTTCCCAGTCGTTCCGGGGCTTCGTCTATCTGGACAATTTTATTTTTTACCGGCATGAATTTCTGGTAAGGAAAATCGGTCCCCAACAGAATGACAAGATCTGCTTCGTGCATTGCATGATAAGCTGATGGAAATCCAAGCAGTCCTGTAAGCCCCACTTCGTTAGGATTGTTAGGCTGAATAGCCATTTTTCCGCGGAAAGAGTACCCTACAGGAGCTTTTAAAAATTTTGACAATTCTATTACCTCAGCGTTTGCTTCTCCTGCACCAATTCCACAATAGAGGGTTACTTTCTTACTTTCGTTAATCAAGCCTGCCAATTGCTTCAATTCAGCATCGGAGGGTTTTATGACAGGGTTGGTCCTGAATATCTGGGCAGAAGTTGATCCTTCTTCGGCATCAAGCTCAGATACATCTCCCGGAAGTCCTATTACAGCTACTCCTTTCTTCGAAATAGCGTGCTGGATGGCCGTCTGCAATGTTCTCTGTACCTGCTCAGGTCTCGTGATCATCTGGTTGTAGTGGCTGCAGTCATCAAAAAGTTTGATGGTATTGGTTTCCTGGAAATAATCCATTCCCATTTCATCGCTGGGGATGGTAGAGGCAATCACAAGCATCGGAACATGAGATTTGTGCGCTTCATATACTCCATTAATCAGGTGAACGTGCCCCGGACCGCAGCTTCCTGCACATACGGCAAAACCGTCAAGCTCTGCTTCTGCTGCTGCTGCGTAGGCTCCTACTTCTTCATGCCTTACATGAATCCATTCGATGCTGCTTTTTTTAACGGCAATATTAAGGTGGTTAAGGCTGTCACCGGTTACTGCATAAATTCTTTTCACATTGGCATTTTCGAGCATTTCAACAATCTGCTCTGCTATGTTTTTAGCCATAATTACTCTGTTTTGGTTGATTTTAGGTGAAAATAGGATTTAAAAAGGATAATAATTTTCCTATTCCTATCAAATTTAGTTAATAAAATTGGAATCTTCACCCGGATCCAATGTTAAAAATTGGTAATTTATCCCGGGTTCTTTTCCTTTTTAAACCTCACAGGTTTTAAAAACCTGTGAGGTTTAGCACACCAATAAACCCTAAACAAAACAGCCACCCAAAAGGTGGCTGTTACTATACTATGTTCAAGACTTTACATGACTATTTCAATCTGGTTTCTCAGCAGATCTTCAAATTCATCTCTTTTACGGATCAGGTGTGCTTTTCCGTCTAAGAACAATACTTCAGCCGGTTTTAATCTCGAATTGAAATTCGAGCTCATTTCAAAACCGTAAGCTCCGGCATTGTGGAAAACCAGGATATCACCTTCTCTTACTTCGTTAAGTTTTCTGTCCCAGGCAAATGTATCCGTTTCGCAGATGTTTCCTACTACGGTATAAATTCTTTCAGCACCTTTAGGGTTCGACAGGTTTTCGATCATATGGTAAGAATCATAGAACATTGGACGGATTAAATGGTTGAATCCTGAATTGACCCCTACAAAAACTGTCGCTGTTGTCTGCTTGATCACATTGGCTTTCACTAAAAGGTAACCGCTTTTCCCTACCAGGAATTTTCCAGGTTCAAACCACAATTCAAATTTTTTTCCTGTAGATTTTGAAAATTCGGAAATTACTTTTTCTACTTTTTTACCTAATGTTCTCACATCTGTTTCTTCTTCGGTATCCTGGTAAGGAATTTTGAAACCGCTTCCCATATCCAGGTACTTAAGGTTAGGGAAATGCTCGGAAAGTTCAAGCATAATATCCAATGCCTGAAGGAAAACATCCGGATCCTTGATCTCGCTTCCTGTATGCATGTGAAGACCTTCTACATTCAGGTTGGTACTTTTCATTACTCTTTCGATATGACGAACCTGGTGAATGGAAATCCCGAACTTGCTGTCGATATGTCCCGTTGAAATTTTATAATTTCCTCCCGCAAAAATATGCGGATTGATCCTTACAAGAATCGGATAGGTGTTTCCGTATTTATTCCCGAACTGTTCAAGAATAGAAATGTTATCAATGTTAATATGAACTCCGAAAGTCATTGCTTCCTCTATTTCAGCAAGGTCTACACAATTGGGAGTAAACAAGATTCTTTCTTTAGGAAATCCTGCCTTTAGCCCAAGTTTAACTTCATTAATAGATACGCAATCCAAAGAGGCACCCAGGTTCTTGACATACTTAAGGATATTGATATTCGTCAACGCCTTTGCTGCATAGAAAAACTTGGTGTGTTTTAAAAAAGAAGATGTAAGTTTCTCGTATTGAGTTTTAATAGATTCAGCGTCATAAACGTACACCGGTGTGCCAAACTCATTGGCGATCTTTAATAATTCTTTTGAATTCATAATTTCATTTTAACATAAAAAAAGGCAGATTCTTCAAAAAAGAGCCTGCCACATTAATTATTTTTTATGCAAGACAAGTCTTTTAAATATTCCAAACCTTAGAGAACTTTACAGCTCCCTTTTTACCAGTTTTTATTTGTTTAAAATTTTGCATTGCTTATTTTTATTTTTGCAAAAATACTACTTATTTTTCATTTTGAGAAAAATGATTTGAAAAGCAGATTCTTATGAAATCTGTAAAGTATTAGCTTCCCTGTTATTTTGGTAACGGCAGCGTCTCAAAATCACCGCGAAGTAGTGCAAGCTGAAGATCATTATGCAGATCCGTAGAAGGAAGAGGCAGATCAATTTTCAGTTTTGAAAGTTTGCTGAGGGTCTGGATCTGGGTAAACAGCTCATAGAAACCATAAGAGACTACTTTTCCATTTTCAATGATCAGGAACAGCTTCTCGCCCAGCTTTCTCCCCTGGCCGAGCCAGAGCTCATTTCTTTTTCTGAAATCTATTTTTTTGATAAAAGCATTGATATCATTGAACTCTTCCTGCAACCCTATAAACTGTACCGCTTTTGTTCCCTGGGTAAACGACCTGAACTTAAGGATAGGCCTTTCTGTTTTATTCAGTTTATTTTTTTCAACGATATATTTATTATTCCTGAAATAAAGTCCAAAAGGAAATACTTCTCTTTTTTTGATGTTCTTGGAATTCAGGATCAGTTTTGCAATAATATCTGTTCCTGTAAGCTCATAATTGATCTGTTCAACGTCATTCTGGATCTGTTCCCATTTTTTTGACTTGGAATTGAACACTTTTTTGGAAAACTTATTGATATCCTGAACGTAGTCTGATAAAATAATTTTCCCCGCTTCGTTCTGGAAATAAACAAACCCTTTTTCGTTCGGAAGATCCTGAGTCAGAACCTTAATCTTGTTGATATAGGTTTTTGCATTGGTTTCATCATGTTGCTTCTGGATAATCTCATTTTCAGTATCTTTTGATATTAAAAGCTTGAAAAGTTCCAATGTTGCCCTTGCATCCCCTTCGGCCCTGTGATGGTTCGTTAAAGGAATTCCCAGCGATTTCACCAGCTTTCCCAATGAATAGCTTACTTCATCCGGGATCATTTTTTTGGCTAAAGGAATGGTATCTAAAGTGTTGATCTGAAAGTCATAACCCAACCTTTTAAAAGACTGGCGAAGCATTCTGTAATCAAAATCAATATTGTGACCTACTAAAGTGGTATTTTGGGTAATTTCAATGACCCTTTTTGCTATTTCGTGGAATTTAGGAGCTGTTTTCACCATTTTAGGGGTGATGCTTGTCAGCTTCTGTACAAAAGGAGTGATATCGCTTTCGGGATTAACGAGAGATATGAACTGGTCAGTAATTTTCTGACCATCATACCTGTAGATGGCTATATCTATAATGCATTCATGTCTGTAACCTGCACCATTACTTTCTATATCAATAATCGAATACATTGAATTCTGGTTATACTCCTGTTTTTATCATTACTATTTAATCAACTGCTGAAAACTCCTATTATAAGGCTAATACATAACCTATGCCATAGGTTCTGAGACTGTACTGCATCAGTTTTATCTTATTCCCAACAAAGGCAGCCTTGCGAAAATAACAAAAAATATATCAAAAAAAGTAAAAACAGCTTTCATATCACCCTCGACCAGATTAGGAAAAGCTAGTAAGAGGCAATAAAAAGCTGATAATCTTTACATAATAAAATATTTTACAAAATTTTAATTCACTTCTTACCTTCTTCTTCCGCCCAGCCCGAACATTCCGAGAAGAGCTTTTGCACCTTCCCGCATCAAAGTACTGGTAAAAGTTCTTCCTGCCTTACTTTGAAGCACCTGTTCAAACATTCCCGGCTCTTCTTTCACCGGTTTGGTTTTCTGTGAAGGCGCCGGATTCTGAGCGGCCTGCTCCATTCTGCTGGTCAGAATTTCGTAAGCAGACTCCTTATCAACAGGCTGTTCATATTTAGCGACTAAAGAAGAATTTCCTGTCAGTTCTGAAATTTCTGCGTCATTCAGGACATCCATTCTTGATTCCGGCGAGATCAGATAGGTATGTACAAGCGGTGTAGGAATCCCTTTTTCATCTAAAGCAGTTACAAAGGCCTCTCCAATACCTAAATTCTGGATCAGAGTTGCTGCATCATAGAACTCGGTTGTAGGATAGTTTTCTACTGCCTTAGTAATCTCTTTTTTATCTTTTGCGGTAAAGCCTCTCAGAGCATGCTGTATTTTTAACCCAAGCTGGGACAGTACATTTTCCGGAACATCGCCGGGAATCTGTGTGATAAAATAAATTCCCACACCTTTGGACCGGATCAGCTTCACCATGGTTTCTATCTGTGACAACAACGCTTTTGAAGACTCATCGAATATCAGGTGAGCTTCATCTATGAAAAGAACCAGCTTAGGTTTTCCGCTGTCACCTTCTTCCGGGAAAGTCATATAAATTTCGGCAAAAAGCGAAAGCATAAACGTTGAAAACAGCTGCGGCTTATTCTGAATTTCCGCTACCCTTAAGATATTGACCACTCCTTTTCCGTCCCTTGTTTCAAGAAGGTCATGAACATCAAAGCTTAATTCGCCAAAAAAATCAGCAGCGCCCTGCTGTTCCAGAGCCACAATAGATCTCAGGATCGCTCCCAGAGAAGCTGGTGCAATGGATCCGTAGTTGGCAGCCAGTTCAGCTTTTCCCTGAGCATTATCCGTTACATACTGCAAGACTTTCTTTAAATCATTAAGGTCAATTAACGGAAGACCTTTATCATCACAGTATTTAAATACGATAGACATAATACTCTGCTGAGTATCATTCAGTTCCAGGATCTTACTTAATAATACAGGACCGAATTCTGTAACGGTAGCTCTTAATTTTACTCCTTTACCGCCTGATATGGTCATCAGCTCTACGGGAAAAGCCTGTGGATTATACGGAAGCTGAGTTTTTGCATATCTTTCTTCAATGACCGGATTCATCTGGCCGGCTTCTGCAATTCCGGAAAAATCCCCTTTGATATCCAAAACCAATGAAGGAATTCCTGCGTGGGAAAGCTGTTCCGCGAATACCTGGAGCGTTTTTGTTTTACCCGTACCTGTTGCCCCTGCAATAAGGCCGTGGCGGTTAATTGTTTTTAAAGGAATGGTAACATTAACTTCCGGTACCAATTCCCCGTCCAGCATTCCTTTTCCGAGTATAATATGTTCTCCTTTAGGAGTGTATTTTGCGTTGAGTTCTTCAATAAATTGTGTTTTATCTGCCATCTGATCTTTTTTTAAACTTATAAATATAAAATTTTTTATAAAATGTTCGAGTATTTAAAATAATTACATGATTAAGTTCATTTTTAACTTTTGTGAATAATGCTTAATTTAGTATAAGAAAATACAATCTTTGAATATCCAATATTATCATGTTTAAAAAATATTTGCTCATTATTTTTACACTTTTAATCACATCGGTTTTCTCCCAACAAAGAGTACAACCTATTGATTTATTAATAAAAGAAGACTATACCCATACATCTTCATCTGTTATTTTCCCTGCATTATGGTCCGGCTTTCAGCGTGAAGCCCTCTATTCTTATGATCTGAAGAATAATCATTTAGCCGTAAGCTATGTTCAGCAAAAAACTAAAAGAAATAAAACAACACTCACAATATATATTTATCCTAAAAAATCAGTCGATAATCAACTGCTCAGGGATGAATTTTCCGCCTATGGGTATGCCCTTAACCAAAATTCCGATAAAGGTACAGATTTAAAACCTTCATTTGGAAGTGCTTCCAATAATGATATAAAAGTGAATTATATTTATTCAATATTTAACCATTCAATGGGTGAACGAGATTTTTTCAAAGGCGTAAAATACACAGAGAAAAAGGCTCTTCTCGCTATTTATGAGTGCGGAGGCTGGGGTTTCAAAATAAGAGTTTCGAGTGATGATATGACGCAAGATCAATTGGCCGAACTAAAAGACAAAGCTGAAAGCTATTTTGGATTGCTCAATATTGCAGCTAAAAAACCTCTTCCGATAAATAAAATACCAGACATTGTTTTATCCCCTGTTGTGAAAAGAGATTCTATGATGATTAATTCTACGATTAGAGCTGCACAGGCAAAAATCGAATGGCTTGCTACCCATTTAGAAAAAAAAGAGTTACTTACCGGATTCAATGATATGAAAATTGATTCTGAAGTATTTGCTATTGAAAAAATGATAGAATTCTATAAAACCCATGAAAAAGATTGGCCAATGCATGAAGACACTAATAAATATTTTGATGAAATGATTAGAATAACCGATAATGGAAGGATCAAAGACCATATCTATGAAAAATACAACGGATTAATCAATTATGATGAGGGAGCAGCCAAAAAGGACAGCTATATTCAGTTCAAAATTGATAAAAATATTTCGGAAAACACAAATGAAATCCTATACAAACTATACTATAAATTAGAATAAGTAAAACTTTATAGATTTATTCTATCGTTTATAATTCCCCTATTTGGGTATGTTTTAAAAATAAAACACGATTTTTGTAGATTAACAACATATTTTTTACAAATAAGATGAAAGTTGAACAAATATATACAGGATGCCTGGCTCAAGGAGCATATTATATTGTATCAGAAAATGAAGCTGCCATTATTGATCCGCTGAGAGAGGTAAAACCTTATCTTGATCGCCTTGAAAAAGACAATGTTACTTTAAAGTATATTTTTGAGACTCACTTCCATGCTGATTTTGTTTCAGGACATTTGGATCTAAGTGAGAAAACAGGAGCTCCTATTGTTTACGGACCGACTGCCCAGCCTGAATTCGAGGCTATTATTGCAGAAGATAACCAGATCTTTGAGATCGGAAAAATAAAAATAAAAGCACTGCATACTCCCGGGCACACCATGGAGAGCACGACCTACCTTTTAATTGATGAAAACGGCACCGAAACTGCTATTTTTACTGGTGACACGCTATTTTTAGGAGACGTCGGAAGACCTGATCTTGCACAGAAAGCAACCAATCTTACGCAGGAAGATCTTGCAGGGATTCTTTATGACAGTCTTCAAAGTAAGATTATGCCGCTGGATGACAGCATAACGGTTTATCCCGCTCATGGTGCAGGTTCTGCCTGTGGAAAAAATATGCAGAAAGAAACAGTGGATATATTGGGGAACCAGAAAAAAACCAACTACGCACTGAATCAGCCGGATAAGGAATCTTTTATCAGAGAGGTTCTTGATGGCCTTACCGCTCCTCCGAAATATTTCGGAATGAATGTAGCCATGAACAAAGGCGGATATGAAAGCCTTGATATAGTGATGAATAAAGGACTGAATCCGGTGAGTGCAGAAGACTTCGAAGCTTTGGCGGAAGAAACAGGCGCTTTAATTTTAGATACAAGAAGTCCGGCAGAATTTCATAAAGGGTTTATTCCGAATTCTATCAATATAGGACTTAAGGGAGATTTTGCCCCATGGGTAGGAAATATGATCGTAGATGTAAAGCACCCTCTTTTACTGGTGACCGATGAAGGCACTGAAGAAGAAGTCATTACAAGATTAAGCAGAGTCGGTTTCGATAATGTTTTAGGATATTTAAACGGCAGTTTTGCTGCATGGAAAAATGCAGGCAAAGAAACGGATGAGATCAAAAGGATTTCCCCTGCTGAATTTGCTGAACAATTCACGGAAAATGCTACGGTAATCGATGTAAGAAAGTTAAGCGAGTATTCTTCCGAGCATATTGACAATGCATTTAACAAGCCGCTGGACACGATCAGCGACTGGGTAAAAACCATTGATGATTCTGAACATTTCTTTCTTCACTGTGCAGGAGGGTACAGAAGCATGATTGCTGCAAGCGTCCTTAATTCACACGGAATCAGAAATTTTACTGAAATAGAAGGTGGTTTTAACGGGATCAAAAAGATAGAAAAACTGCCTACAACCGATTTCGTTTGCCAGTCAAAAACACTGTAGGATGCTTAAAAGAACAATTTTCGGATCTATTTTCGCATCAGTTTTAGTTTTAACCTCCTGTAAAACAGCAGATACAGCCGCCGTACCAAAGCCAAACATCAAAGAGGTGGTGAAAAGTGAGGATGTAACTCTGGTAGATGTAAGAATTCCGGAGCAGTACCAGGCAGGAACAGCAAAAGGAGCGATCAATATACCTTTAGCCGAGATTCAGAATAATATCGATTCGCTTAAAGGCAAAAAAGTTGTGGTTTTCTGCAATAAAGGAATTCAGGCCGATCAGGCTATGGAAATCTTGAAGAAAAACGGAGTGGAAGCCTATGACGGTACAACCTGGAAAAATGTAAAAGCAATTCAGGATGAAAAACAGTCAGGAAAATAAAATATCATCCTGCTAAGACTCATTAATACATCTTAGTAGCTCAATAAAAACCAAAAACTATGTCACAAAAATTTCAAGAAATCATTAACTCGGAAAGACCGGTCCTTATTGATTTTTTTGCTACCTGGTGCCAGCCTTGTAAGGTACAGTCCTCCGTATTGAATACGGTGAAGGAAAATGTAGGCGAAGGAGCAAGAATCATCAAAGTAGATGTAGACCAGTATCCTGCCATTGCTGCCCAATATGGTGTAAGGGGCGTTCCTACACTTGCGGTCTTCAAAAACGGAGAACTTTTATGGAAAGAAAGCGGAGTCCACGATGTGAATACACTCACGCAACTCCTTCAACAATATTCTTAAACTGTGATTCTTTCACAGTTTTTGTTTTTATATCCCACAGATTTCACGGACTTATACAGATAATTTAGAATAGAATCTGTATCGATTCGTGAAATCCATGGAGTTTTTTATATAATTAATAGTATTTATGGACAATTTTTCTCATACTCTTTTATGATTCCGATGTAAATTTCGGCCTGCCTGTTTTGTATTTTATCTCCGACGATGTAAAATAATTTTCTGGTTTGCTCTCTATCTTTTTTTACTTCTTGTAAAGTCGTTTTATAGATTTCCTGATATTCTTTCTGTAAAGTTTTATCTAAATGCTTTTCCTGCATCATCTCTTTCTCGAAAGAATTTAAATACTGATTAAATGAGCTACAATCTCCGGCAACAGCTCTAAAAGCATCAACGATATTTTCAATAGACGAACCCATCTTAGAGTTAAACTGACTTTTTTGTTTTACTGCTAAAACCGTGTAAGGTTCATCTCTTTTTTGGATATAAAAATTTGAATGGGTATAATAACATGCATTCAGACCCATACACTCAAATACATTTGAACTGTATAACTTAATTTTACCGTCATAGAGTAAGTATTCGAAAGTTTCAGCTGTATCATTGGAAAGGTTTCCTTTCTTATCTACCGTTTTAACTTTAATTTTTTCCTGAATTTGGGAAATTTCATCGCCATTATAATAAATAATTTTCCTTACATCTTTAGAATTTATTTCTTTCCTTTTCTCGTCTGCCGCTGTCGTATATTGAAATGCAGATACTCTGTTATTTACTATTATTTGTCCCAAATTAATAGTTTTAGTAACCGCCTCAACTGAGTTTGCTTTAAATGAAGATCCGTCTTCCAAATGAAATTCAGCAATATTTTCTTGCGCATTCATAACCAAATTCAAAATACAGAACGCAACAAACAGTAATTTTTTATTCATATATATTATCTTTTCTAATTGTATTTAAAATTAGAAAAAATCCACAATATATTGTTGGAAAATTAAAAAACAACTCAATCATTTAATAAAAATCAAACTATTGTCTTTTTAACATTCGAATTATTTAATTTTGATCTCAAAATCATCTCTGTCATTTAGGAACTGGAAATGCTGCCTGAAATCTTTCAGTTCGTCCATATTCAATTCCGCGGAAACAATATTTCCGTTCTTTTGTGAAATTTCTATCCCATCTGCAAAAAAACAATGTGAGCTTTCCTGATAAAAAAGACCATTTCCATCCGTCCCGATCCTGTTTAAACCAAAAACAAAAGACAGATTTTCTATTGCTCTTGCTTTTAGCAGGTGTTCCCAGGCTCCCACTCTTTTTTCAGGCCAGTTGGCTACATATAAGATAGCATCATAATCATCATTATTTCTTGCAAAAACCGGGAAACGTAAGTCATAGCAGACCTGCAACAGAATCCTGAATCCATTATAATTGACAATAACCCTTTTATCTCCGGGAGTATATACCTTATCTTCCCCCGAAAAAGAAAACAAGTGCCTTTTATCATAAAAAACTGTTTCTGAGCCGGGCTGAACGAAATACATTCTGTTATAAAACTTTCCGTCCTGCTCAACCGGAGCACTTGCGCAAACGGCCGCATTTTTTTCTTTTGAGATTTTTTTCAGGAACTCAAGGGATTCTTCATTTCTGTCTGAAACTTCAGCCGCATCCATACAAAAACCGGTCGAAAACATTTCGGGAAGCAGAAAAATATCAGCTTCAACACTTTTAAGCTGTTCTTCGATGACTTGGAAATTCTTTTCTTTGTTTTTCCAGACAATATCTAAATTAAGTCCTGCAATTTTCATAAACTTTGTTAAAAAACTTCAATAAAAATACGATTTTTCAATGATTTCGGTTCTATTTTTGATGAGGATATTTCCATTATCAATTTAAAAAGTAAAATTATGAAGAAATTGTTTTTGGTGCTGATGACGGCTTTTTTCGGAACGATAGTCAATGCACAGGCATACACAGGTAAGGGCGACCAGAAAGTTCAGGCAGGATTGAGTGCCTGGGGATACGGAACCGGAATTACGGGAACCTATGATTATGGATTGAATAATCTTATATCTGTAGGAGCCGGACTGAATGTTTATTTTGATAATTATAAAGATCATGATAAAGATAACCGTGTTTTTGCCTTCGGAAGATTGAATTTCCATCTTAATGAAGCGCTTGATTTACCCGCAAAATGGGACATCTATCCTGGCGTTGACGTTGGTGTTCTTGGAAAGGACTTCGGGATCGGTGCCCATATCGGAGCACGCTACTTCTTCACCGAGAAAGTGGGCGTTTTTGCAGAAGTAGGCAACAACGGCAGCATCGGTGTTTCTTTCAACCTGTAGAATTCACAAAATATATGACAAAGCTTCTCATTTAGAGGGGCTTTTTTATTTGGCATAGTTTTGATAATTGTTACCTTTGCAAATTAAAATCTAAAATTTATTAATGGAATTAGCAATCAAGATTTTCCAGTTCATACTAAGTATTTCTATTTTAGTAGTTCTTCATGAGCTTGGACACTTTTTACCGGCAAAATGGTTTAAGACCAGGGCTGAGAAATTCTTCCTGTTTTTCGATCCGTGGTTTTCAATCTTTTCAATGAAGAAAATCAACGGAAAATGGCAATATAAATTTCTTTCTAAAAACCTTCCGGATACGGAAACTATAGTAGTAGACGGAAAAGAGACAGAAGTTCCTATCGATACTTCAAAACTTCCGGACAGTGACTGGAGAAAGCATCCTGAGCAAACGAAATACGGAATCGGATGGCTTCCTTTCGGAGGTTATGTGAAAATTGCAGGAATGATCGATGAAAGCATGGATAAAGAGCAGATGAAAAAACCTGCACAGCCATGGGAATTCAGATCTAAACCGGCCTGGCAGAGGTTAATCATCATGCTGGGAGGGGTTACGGTGAACTTTTTCCTTGCGTGGATCATTTTCGGATGTCTTTCTTACTTTAATGGCGAGAGTTCTTTCGATACCACCAAAGTGGAAACACCCATGCATTATACCAATGTTGCAAAAGCAATGGGGTTTGAAGATGGTGATAAAATCTTAAAAGTAGACGGAAAAGTCCAGAATAACCTGGATAAGCTGTCTTTGGATATTTTATTAAGTGATCAGGTCACGGTTTTAAGAAAAGGGGAAGAGGTTACTTTTAATACAAATGATGACGGGAAGGCACTTGCTTTTAAAGATGAAAATCCAAGAGCATTCCTTACCCCCAGATACGCTCCTGTCATTGACACGATTGTAAACCCTAAAACTGCAGAGGCGGGATTAAAAACAGGTGATCAGGTAGTTTCAGTAAACGGGCAGAAAATCAATTATTATGACGAACTGCAGGGTGCTGTTGTAAAAAACGCAGGCAAGACTATTAATGTGGAGGTTTTAAGAGCCGGCGCAGTACAGCCTCTAAGCCTTCAGGTTTCTAAGGAAGGAACATTAGGAATAGCTTCTTATAAGCAGCTTGAAAAGTTTGCCAGTACAAAACATTTTACTCTTATTGAGTCTATCGGAAGAGGGTTTACAAGAAGTATTGAAAGCTTAACCTACCAGGTTAAACAGTTTAAACTGGTCTTCAATAAGAAAGTTCAGGGTTATAAGAAGGTGGGAGGTCCACTGGCCATTATTAAGAATATGCCGGTAGAAAAGTCTAAAGACGGAGCCGTATCTATAAACTGGAGCCTATTCTGGAGCTTTACGGCCATGTTCTCCGTTTGGCTGGCATTCCTTAACCTTATACCTATTCCGGGGCTTGACGGAGGTCACGTTTTGTTTACTTTATGGGAAGTAGTTACAGGGAAGCCTGTTCCTCAAAAAGTACTGGAAAATGCACAGATGATCGGGGTTATCTTTCTGTTAGGATTGATGTTACTGATCTTCGGAAGCGATATCTTTAAGGCGCTTACAGGCAGTTTATAATTTTTTTGAATTTTTTCTGAAAAATATTTGTACGGTATAAATATTCGTCCTATATTTGCACCACTTAAAACAAAGGACATTCCTCCTTAGCTCAGTTGGTTAGAGCATCTGACTGTTAATCAGAGGGTCGCTGGTTCGAGCCCAGCAGGAGGAGCCAAAAGACTTACAGAAATGTGAGTCTTTTTTTATTTATATACATTTTGTTTAATAGATTTAAATTAAAGTAGAATATTATTAGTCGTGAAGATTTTCTATGTATTAATTAAACATTATTTCCAACATTTATTTTAAAGCTGCCTGATGAGTTAAAATTTTATTGAAATATTTCTCACTGAAATTCAACCTTTTTAGTCAAAAACACCCGTTAATTGGGGATAAAATTTGCCTGATATGAATATTCCTTTTATATTTGCAACACCTTAAACAAAGGAAAATTCCTCCTTAGCTCAGTTGGTTAGAGCATCTGACTGTTAATCAGAGGGTCGCTGGTTCGAGCCCAGCAGGAGGAGCTAAGAAAAAGACTTACAGAAATGTGAGTCTTTTTTTGTTGTATCTCAATGTAATCAAATACTTAAAAAGTCTTTTTTTTCAAACATTCATTTTTTATCATTCTTTTTATATCGTGCTTAAATACATTAAAAGCGAGTCTTTGTTTACAAGCTGAAGAAAATCCGTATATTTATTATCTAAAAACAACTGATTACCAATAAAATATAGGTATTACTGTAAATTTCTTAACCAGCAGAAGCACCAAGCAGTATCACAACAGAGTAAACAAATGAAAGTCATTGAGTACAAACCAACAAAAACACTAGAACCTTTTGTAAAGGCTATCAAAATCATTGAAAGCCAAGAGGAAATACAAAACAGGGTGCTGCCAGGAACTTCAATCGCAATAGCTTTTTGTTTTAGTGGTCAAAACTCATACACTATAAACTCGGATCAGATCGTATTGCCCGGAACAATAATTTCAGGGCTTCGAAAATCAGTCCGGCTTATCAATTATTCCCAGAATACTTCTACGCTAATTGTATTGTTTACAGAAAGTGGAGCTGCCGCATTTTTTAAAGAACCTCTTTACGATTTATTTGAGAAAACCGTTTTGCTTGATCATATTGTGAATCCTAGCGATGTCAGAAATGTTGAGGAAATGCTGTGTGAAGCAAAAAGCAACTTTCAAAGGATAAAAATTGTGGAGCAGTTCTTATTAAAAAGATTAATCAATCCAGATCCTGACCGCATTATATCAAATGCTATTGCCCAAATTCAAGAAGCAAAAGGCCAGATTAAAATAAACGAATTAGCAGATAGGCTACACATGAGCAACGATGCCTTTGAGAAACGGTTCAGGAAAAGCATAGGTTCATCACCAAAAAAGTTCGCATCCATTGTCAGGATGTCTGCTATTATCCCTCTAAAAGCAAACGGTCGGCTTTTGGACACTGCTTTTGATGCAGGATTCTACGATCAAGCCCATTTCAATAAGGATTTCAAACTTTTTACCGGACAAACACCAACAAAGTTCTATAAATCTGCTTCCTATTGGTAAATCAATGAATTTTTACAATGATTTGAAGAGACCGATCTTGAAATTTGTATCATTAAATTACTTTAACAATGAGCGCAAAATTCAAAATAATTCTAACATTCTTTTTGCTATTAACACAAATTCCTTTGTTCTCTCAAAGCAAATCATTTAAAAATCCCCAACAAATGAACAGTACCAAAAACAAAGAAGCCATAAGGCTTCTCTACGACTCTATATTTAATACCAGACAATTTGAAAAATTACCGGTTTTAATATCAGATAATTATACAAATTCTATTGGAGAAAAGGGTGTAGCCGCTTTCCAAAAGTCAATTACTGAATTAGCCAACGCTTTTCCTGATGCCCGGTGGAAAGTTGAGGATATCATCGCTGAAGAAAATAAAGTTATCGTCAAACAAACATTTACAGGCACCCATAAACTTAGGTTTCAAGACATCAATCCCACCCACAAAATGGTTTCTGTAAAAGGAATTGCAACTTATCTATTTAAAAATGGAAAAATTGTTTTTAGTGAAATTGAGACAAACCGTTTTAGCTTTTTACAACAATTAGGAGCCTTACCAAATCCGCCGGAACAACCTGATAATTCTAATATTGTTTTTCTAATTGATCAATTCTCTATTCCTAAATCTTCCATTGCAGAATTTAAAGAAAAGATGGGTTATAATAGAATTTTTATTAAAAGTCTTTCAGGATTTATTCGTGATAAAGCTTTGGAAAACTATGATGATAATGGAAATCTGACCGTCATTACTGTTGCAGAATGGCAAAATCAAGATAAGCTGAATGTAGCAAAAGTTTCTGTACAGGAAGAATATAAAAGAATAGGATTTAATCCAAAAGATTTTTACGAAAGATTGAATATAAAAATAGAACGTAGGCAGTATCAAACTTTTCAGGAATAGAACATCAATTACCGGTCTCACTGTTTTAAAGAAAATCAAGACTTATAGAAATGTGAGTCTTTTTTTGTGCCTTCAAAATACTTTATTCACAATTGAATCTTAATCTGCAGGATTCTCTTTTTCTAATTATCCACAATAAACCAAAAGTGTTAATAATTCTTTCATCATCCATAATGACGAGAATATATCATAAACCATTATGCTAATGTGGAAAAAAACAGATTTTATTACTAACTAACTTATATTAAACAAAATACAATGTTAATAACCTGTGGAAAAAATATCAGCAAGCTATTAGTAAGGTGACGATGTATATTTATAATCCCGTGAATAACTTATGGATAATCCCTTAATAACATCTTGAAAACCTATTAACAATCCATTCAAAGTTGTGGAAAAACTGTGAAAAAGTTGTTAGTTTTAATCTTCAGCCAGCCTTATCTATCATCTCTTTTTCATATCAAAATCAGTTACGATTAACTCATTAATTATCATAATCTTTTACTGTTATTTTCGTTACATTTGTAGTTTTATGAATTTTTGCATAAAACGTTAAAAAATATGAACTTTTTTGAAGAAACTGCACGCTTTTTGTTTGTGCTAATTGCTTGAAGAACCAAATGATGTTAAACAACAACTCTAAATACTATAATCTCTTTTTTCTGTTCTTTATATCCTACCTGGCATATGCCCAAAACACAGCGAACGGAAAAATTGTAGACGCAAAAACCAATAAAGAAATTTCCGGAGTGGATATCTTTATTAATGATAAAACTGAGCCTTATCTGAAGACCACCCTGGGAAGTTTTAGCGTTCAGTCCGATACTATTATTTATAAACTAAGGTTTTCGAAAAAGAGCTACTCCACCGAAACCGCTACGATTACTCCTGAAAATGCTGCCAATGTTTTTGTGCAGCTTTCACAGGAAAAGGTAAGCAGCATCGGTGAAATCGTGATCCACAACGAAAAACCCAAATATAAGAATAAGAAAGAAAACCCGGCCTATGCTATTATGCAGGAGGTATGGAAAAGGAAGCGCAATAACGGCCTGGAGAAATTCGATACCTATACTTATAAAGAATATGAGAAGATCCAGTTTGACGCAAACAATCTGGACAGCGCTTTTATGAGTAAAAAAATCTTTAATAAACTGGATTTTATTTTTGATTATGCAGACTCTACAGCGAGCGGAAAAATAGGGCTTCCTGTCTTCCTGAATGAATCCGTCTACGAAAATTACGGAGAAAACAAACCAAGCAAAAAAACCAAAAGATTACTTGTTGCCCAAAAGACATCAGGATTCCAGGATAACCAGGTCATTACCATCACCGCAAAAAATCTTTACCGGGATATTAATATTTACGACAATACTTTAAATTATTTCGATATAGGATTTCCAAGCCCCGTCGGAACAAACGGGTTCAGCACTTATGATTATAATCTGACAGACACTATTTCTATCCATGGTGAGAATGCCTACAAAATAAGATATCAGCCTAAAAGAAAGGATGTTTTAGCGTTTCAGGGCTATCTTTATATAGATACGGATAATTATGCAGTTTTGGGAGCCACATTAAAGTCTACGCAGAAGATCAACGTTAATTTCATCAACAGCATTTCCACAGAACTGGAATATGACAATCCTGATGAGAATACTTTCCTTCCTAAAAAATTTATTACAGAAATAGAGCTTACGCCTTTTGCAAAGAAAAGGACTTCTAAAAGTATTATTGCCAAACGGACCGTTGATTATTCCCAATATGATTTCAACAAGCCTCTTGATGATAAAGTTTTCACACGGAAACAGGAGGAGTATGATGACAAATTTGTAGATAAAGATGATGCTTACTGGCTAAAAGCAAGACCAGACTCGTTATCCAAATCAGAACAAGGCGTTTATGAAATGCTTGACAGGCTTCAGCAGACACCAAAATTCAACCGTATCGTTAAAATCTATGAAACACTTGCCTCCGGATATTACAACGCATTTAAAGGCATTGATATCGGCCCTATCTTTTCAATTTACGGTAAAAATGAAGTGGAAGGTGACAGAATAAGACTAGGAGCAAGAACTTACTTTGGTCAAAACGACCCTTGGAGACTTCAGTTTTATACTGCATATGGATTCAAGGATCAGCAGGTTAAATATGGTGCGGAAGGCCGTTACATGTTCAACAGGGTTAACAGATTTATGATCGGTGCGGGTACAAAGAGAGATATTGAGCAGCTTGGTGTACAGCTTACCACCGATGACGGGATCATGGCTCGTACCTTTGCTTCATCCACTCTTTTTGCAAGGGGAGAAAACGCTTCTTTGAGCTCCATCAACAAAACCAATATTTTCGCTTCCATTGAGCCATGGAAAAACTTCCAAGTTCGTGTAGACGGAACATTACAAAGCATAAAATCAGCAAATCCTGATAAATTCAGCCTAATGTATTACCGGAATGGTGATCTGAGAAAAACGCTTAACGACTCTCACGTTACCTTAAGCTTAATTGCAAGGCCGGGAGCAAAGTTCTCCCAGACAGGAGTTGACCGTTATGAGCACGGAACATTGGCCCCTACTATTATCCTTAAATACACGAGGGGTATTGAAGGACTTTTTAACGGTGATTTCAACTATAACAGACTTCAGTTTATGTTCTACAAACCGATACTAATCGGAAGCTGGGGGAAAACCATTGTAAACTTTGAAGCTGGAAAAACATTTGATACAGTTCCTTTGGCTCTACAAAATGTAATTCCAGGAAACCAGTCTTACAGCCTGGCGCAAAATACATTTTCACAGCTTAACTATTATGAGTTTATAGCAGACACTTATACAACATTACATCTTGAGCATCATTTCAATGGAAAAATACTTTCTTTTATTCCTTTGATTAAAAAACTTAAGCTTAGAGAAATCGCTTTCATCAGAAGTGCTTACGGAACTTTAAGTGATGCTTCCAAGGCTATTAATGTGGATGGATTTAAATATTCAGCACCAAGTGAGCAGATCTATTTTGAATACGGATTCGGAATTGAAAATATCGGGATCGGAAATCTTAGAATATTCAGGGTTGATTTTAACTGGAGAGGTAATTATCTAGACAAGCCGGATATTTCAACATTTGGAATAAAAGCAGGCTTCCAGGTCGGATTTTAAAATATAAGCTCTTTATCGATATGATAAGGAGCTTTTTTAATCTAAATGAAGACTACTATATCAGTCACTCTAGAAACACTATCATATTTAAAACTTGGTTAAGAAGTCCATTAAATTTTAGGATATAACTGTATACAGATTAGTGTACTCTAAAATAAAGCAAATCTGACCCATAATGCCTAATATAAAATCCCTGGCTAAATAACCAGGGATTTCTTTTTCAATAACTTATTTATCTAACATTAGCATCCGCATGGATCCGGATCTATGATCATATTGGGGCATCTTAATCTCTGCTGTGCAGTCCAGGAGCACCATTCTCCACAAGTGGTTGCAGGGGGAGGACATGCTAAAGCACCACCATCAATAGTCTTTAGTTCTTTTTTTGATAGTTTTTTCAAATTTTTCATAGTATTTTGTTTTAGTTTTTGCCTACTCTTATGCTTTTCGGCTTCCGCAAAATAATTTATAATCTGGTTATGAAACAAATATATAAATATTTCACTATAATTAGAATATTTGCGAAAAGTTTTTTATTGCTTAATCATGAATAGCAAAGCTTATATGGTGATTCCGTAATAATAACCATTAATATTCGGGGATAACATATCTTTTGAAAACCTCGCTGTATTCTGGATATTACCAGTATCGAATCATATGGATAAGTGTTTTTATTGACTTAGTAAGCCGACTATTTCAAAACCTTAAAATTCTTAGCTTTTGAATAGCAAACTAATGTTCGCAGATTGAGCAGATCAAGCAGATGCATTCATCATTCATCACTTATCATTCATCATTTATGAGTTGGTATGGGTTGGTATGATGCAGGTATAAAACAAAAAAAGTCTCACACAAACAAAGTTGTATGAGACTTTAAATAAAAACTGGCGGCGGCCTACTCTCCCGCTTGTCGCAGTACCATCGGCGCTGGTGGGCTTAACTTCTGTGTTCGGAATGGGA
>Ga0268257_1000082_pt1 | contig 241931 bp, 215 predicted proteins | sample AgamicAtPrz_FD_200249 | JGI IMG/M metagenome (GOLD analysis project Ga0268257, IMG submission 200249) | Agave microbial communities from Guanajuato, Mexico - At.P.rz (v2) (version 3) | ecosystem: Host-associated > Plants > Phyllosphere > Phylloplane/Leaf | place: Guanajuato, Mexico | collected... | reverse complement strand
TTGCAGCGTTGCTGCTGCGATTCGGGCAACCCGATCTTCTTAACGTGCCGTTTATTGCCCAGGCAGGCGGCGCCATTTTTGACAACCTTGCGCTGATCTTCGCCATCGGCGTGGCGTCAAGCTGGTCGAAAGATAGCGCCGGTGCTGCGGCACTGGCAGGGGCGGTAGGTTACTTCATCCTCACGAAAGCGATGGTAACCATCAACCCGGAAATCAACATGGGTGTACTGGCGGGTATCATTACCGGTCTGGTCGGTGGCGCCGTGTACAACCGCTGGGCAGGTATCAAACTGCCTGACTTCCTGAGCTTCTTCGGCGGTAAACGTTTTGTGCCGATTGCGACGGGCTTTTTCTGTTTGATCCTGGCAGCCATCTTTGGCTACGTCTGGCCGCCGGTGCAGCACGCTATCCATGCGGGCGGCGAGTGGATCGTCTCTGCGGGCGCAATGGGTGCGGGCATCTTCGGTTTCATTAACCGTCTGCTGATCCCAACCGGTCTGCATCAGGTACTGAACACCATCGCCTGGTTCCAGATTGGTGAGTTCACCAACGCGGCCGGCGCGGTATTCCACGGTGATATCAACCGCTTCTACGCAGGCGACGGCACCGCGGGCATGTTCATGTCCGGTTTCTTCCCAATCATGATGTTTGGTCTGCCTGGCGCTGCGCTGGCAATGTACCTGGCCGCGCCAAAAGCGCGTCGCCCGATGGTGGGCGGTATGCTGTTGTCCGTTGCGGTAACGGCTTTCCTGACCGGCGTGACCGAGCCGCTGGAATTCCTGTTCATGTTCCTGGCGCCGCTGCTGTACCTCATGCACGCCATCCTGACCGGTATCAGCCTGTTCGTTGCTACTCTTCTGGGCATCCATGCTGGCTTCTCCTTCTCCGCAGGCGCCATCGACTACGTGCTGATGTACAACCTGCCGGCGGCAAGCAGCAACGTCTGGATGCTGGTGGTGATGGGCCTGATCTTCTTCGTTATCTACTTCGTTCTGTTCAGCGCGGTTATTCGCATGTTTAACCTGAAAACGCCGGGCCGCGAAGACACGAAAGAAGATGTGGTGACCAGTGAAGCCAACAGCAATACCGAAGAAGGTTTAACCCAGCTGGCAACCAGCTACATTGCCGCTGTAGGCGGTACCGATAACCTGAAAGCGATTGATGCCTGTATTACCCGTCTGCGTCTGACCGTGGGCGACTCTGCGCGCGTGAGCGATGCAATGTGTAAACGCCTGGGCGCGTCTGGCGTAGTGAAGCTGAACAAACAAACCATCCAGGTTATCGTGGGTGCAAAAGCCGAATCTATCGGCGATGAAATGAAAAAAGTGGTTGCCCGTGGCCCGGTTGCTGCCGCCTCAGCGGACAGCGCGCCAGTGGCCGACGCTCCGGCTGCGAAACCGCAGGCTGTGCCAAACGCGGTGACCATCGCTGCGCTGGTTTCTCCGGTGACGGGTGACGTGGTTGCGCTTGAGCAGGTGCCTGACGAAGCGTTCGCCAGCAAAGCCGTAGGCGACGGCGTGGCCGTGAAGCCAACGGATAAAATCGTGGTCTCTCCGGCAGCCGGCACCATCGTGAAAATCTTCAACACCAACCACGCGTTCTGCCTGGAGACTGAGAAAGGCGCGGAGATCGTTGTCCATATGGGTATCGATACCGTTGCGCTGAACGGTCAGGGCTTTACTCGCCTGGTGGAAGAGGGCGCTGAGGTGGCAGCAGGCCAGCCGATCCTGGAAATGGATCTGGACTTCCTGAACGCCAACGCGCGCTCCATGATAAGCCCTGTGGTGTGCAGCAACATCGACGACTTCAGCGGTCTGGTACTCCAGGCGCAGGGTCAGGTTGTTGCAGGCCAGACGCCACTGTATGAGATTAAAGGCAAGTAATCGCTCCTGAGTAGAGTTATGCCTTTAGCGGCGGGGGGGAAATCCTCCGCCGCTTTTTTTTGCAGCAAATGCCCCCATTATTTTCTTCTGGAACGTTTTAAGGGTTGTCACTACGTCCGGCTTATAAGATCATATGCCGTTATACGTTGTTTACGCTTTGAGGAATCCACGATGAGTGAGGCAGAAGCCCGCCCGAGTAACTTTATTCGTCAGATCATCGATGAAGATCTGGCCAGTGGTAAGCACACCACGGTGCACACGCGTTTCCCGCCGGAGCCAAACGGCTACCTGCACATTGGTCACGCTAAATCGATCTGCCTGAACTTTGGTATCGCGCAAGACTACCAGGGACAGTGCAACCTGCGTTTCGATGACACCAACCCGGTTAAAGAAGACATCGAATACGTTGAGTCGATTAAAAACGACGTGCAATGGCTGGGCTTCAACTGGTCTGGCGATATCTGCTACTCCTCAGACTATTTCGATCAGCTGTATGCCTATGCGGTTGAACTGATCAACAAAGGTCTGGCTTACGTTGACGAGCTGTCTGCTGACGAAATCCGTGAATACCGCGGTACGCTGACTCAGCCCGGCAAAAACAGCCCGTTCCGCGATCGCAGCGTGGAAGAGAACCTGGCGCTGTTTGAAAAAATGCGTGCCGGCGGCTTCGAAGAAGGCAAAGCGTGCCTGCGTGCCAAAATCGACATGGCGTCTCCGTTCATCGTGATGCGCGACCCGGTGCTGTACCGCATTAAGTTCGCTGAACACCACCAGACCGGTAACAAGTGGTGCATCTACCCGATGTACGACTTCACCCACTGCATCAGCGATGCGCTGGAAGGTATTACGCACTCGCTGTGTACGCTGGAGTTCCAGGACAACCGTCGTCTGTACGACTGGGTGCTGGATAACATCACCATTCCTGTGCATCCGCGTCAGTACGAATTCTCTCGTCTGAACCTGGAATACACCGTGATGTCCAAGCGTAAGCTCAACCTGCTGGTCACCGACAAGCACGTTGAAGGCTGGGACGACCCACGCATGCCGACCATTTCTGGCCTGCGTCGTCGTGGCTACACCTCCGCGTCCATTCGTGAGTTCTGCAAACGTATCGGCGTCACCAAGCAGGACAACACCATTGAGATGGCCTCACTGGAATCCTGCATCCGTGAAGATCTGAACGAAAACGCGCCGCGCGCGATGGCGGTGATCGACCCGGTTAAGCTGGTTATCGAAAACTATCCGCAGGGCGAAAGCGAGCTGGTCTCTATGCCTAACCATCCGAACAAACCGGAAATGGGCACCCGCGACGTGCCGTTCAGCGGTGAAATCTGGATCGATCGTGCTGACTTCCGTGAAGAAGCGAACAAGCAGTACAAGCGTCTGGTGATGGGTAAAGAAGTGCGTCTGCGTAACGCCTATGTCATCAAAGCCGAGCGCGTAGAGAAAGATGCGGAAGGTAACATCACGACCATCTTCTGTACGTATGACGCAGAGACGCTGAGCAAAGATCCGGCGGATGGCCGTAAAGTGAAAGGCGTAATCCACTGGGTGAGCGCCCAGCACGCGCTGCCGGTTGAGATCCGCCTGTACGATCGCCTGTTCAGCGTGCCGAATCCAGGTGCGGCGGAAGACTTCCTCGCAACCATTAACCCGGAATCGCTGGTCATTAAGCAAGGCTATGCTGAGCCGTCCCTGAAGGCCGCTGAGGCCGGCAAGGCGTTCCAGTTTGAGCGTGAAGGTTACTTCTGCCTGGACAGCCGCTACAGCACGGCAGAAAAACCGGTATTTAACCGTACCGTGGGTCTGCGTGATACCTGGACTAAGATCGGCGAATAATAACGCTGCTCTGGTCAATGAGAAACAAACGCCGCGTAATGCGGCGTTTTTTTATTTAACGATCATATCGTTAAGCGCAGGCAAAATTATAATAAGCCAGCAGAACGGGTCAATGAGGTGCTACTTATTTTTCTAAAAAAAGTTTGTTTATTTACGAAAAACGGAAAGGGATAAAAATAGATAAATAGTAATGGCGTTACTTGCTGAAAATCCACCGGTTCCCCGCCAGTACTCGGCTCCTGCTAATTGTTACAAAGCACTACGAAATATGTGCTCTTCGTCATAATCCTGACTTTTGCCTGATTAAAAGCATTGATAATTCGCGCCGCGAAAAATAACCTAAAGACGGTAGTTAATTCGAGGGTATTTCTGACTACCCCTGACCTTTTGGTCTTTTCTGTTTTTCGCCGTTTAAGGCGTTTTAATTCGTCAAAGAGGAATAATCTATGCGTACGTTCAGTGGCAAACGTAGTGCGCTGGCGCTGGCTATCGCCGGTGTGACAGCAATGTCGGGCCTGGTGATTGCGCCAGAGGCAAAAGCAGCAGGCTTCATTGAAGATTCCACCCTCACGGGCGGTATTTATTACTGGCAGCGTGAGCGTGACCGTAAAGACGTCACTGAAAATAAATACAAAACCAACCTTTCTCACTCGACCTGGAACGCCAACCTGGATTTCCAGTCGGGTTATGCCGCCGATATGTTCGGGATTGATATTGCAGCGTTCACCGCAATTGAAATGGCCGAAAATGGCGACAGCGGCCACCCGAACGAAATTGCATTCTCCTCCAGCAACAAAGCCTACGACGAAGACTGGTCCGGCGATAAAAGCGGTATCAGCCTCTATAAAGCGGCAGCAAAATTCAAATATGGTCCGGTCTGGGCGCGCGGGGGGTATATCCAGCCAACAGGACAAACGCTGTTAGCGCCGCACTGGAGCTTTATGCCAGGTACCTATCAGGGGGCGGAAGCCGGCGCTAATTTTGACTACGGCGATGCGGGGGCGTTGAGCTTCTCCTATATGTGGACCAACGAGTACAAAGCGCCGTGGCACATTGAGATGGACAAGTTCTACCAGAACGATAAAAAAACCAAAGTTGAGTATCTCCACTCTCTTGGCGCGAAGTATGACTTTAAAAACGATCTGGTGCTGGAAGCGGCGTTCGGTCAGGCTGAAGGCTATATCGATCAGTACTTTGCTAAGGCCAGCTATAAATTTGATATCGCAGGTAGCCCGCTGAGTACCAGCTATCAGTTCTACGGCACGCGCGATAAGGTCAGCGATGGCAGCGTAAATGATATCTATGACGGTACCGCATGGTTGCAGGCGCTGACCTTCGGCTACAAGGTCGGCCAGGTTGATTTGCGCCTGGAAGGGACGTGGGTTAAGGCTGAAGGGCAGCAGGGTTACTTCCTGCAACGTATGACGCCTACCTACGCCTCCTCTAACGGTCGTCTGGATATCTGGTGGGATAACCGCTCTGACTTTAACGCCGACGGCGAAAAGGCGGTCTTCTTCGGTGCAATGTATGACCTGAAAAACTGGAACCTGCCCGGCTGGGCAGTGGGAGCATCCTACGCGTACGCCTGGGATGCGAAGCCCGGGGATATGGCAACGCCAGACGCGTACTACGATCCAAACTACCGTCTGAAAGAGTCTTCATACAGCCTGGATGCGATTTACACCCTTCAGGAGGGCCGTGCGAAAGGCACGATGTTCAAACTGCACTTCACCCAGTATGACAACCACTCCGATATCCCGAGCTACGCGGGCGGCTACGGCAACATCTTCCAGGATGAACGTGACGTGAAATTCATGGTCATTGCGCCATTTACCATCTTCTGATGAATGCTGCGGCGGGCGGTGTCCCGCCGTTATGGAGACTGAACATGATGAATAAAAGGGTAATCGTTGCGTTGCTGGCCTTCGGGCTGGTGGCCTGCGTGCAGGATCAGGCGCCGAAAGAGGACTCCCGTCTGAAAGAGGCCTACAGCGCGTGCATCAATACCGCACAGGGTTCACCTGAGAAGATTGAGGCCTGTCAAAGCGTGCTGAACGTGCTGAAAAAAGACAAAGCGCATGAGCAATTCGCCACTCAGGAAAACGTTCGCGTGATGGATTACCAGGCCTGCATTCAGGCGCGTAAAACCGGTAACGATCAGGAAGTGGCGAAGCGTTGCGATAAGATCTGGAACGAGATACGCAATAACAATAATTAAGTTGCTTTACGCCCGGTGGCGCAGTGTCACCGGGCTTTTTTCAGGCAAAAAAAAGCCAACCTCACGGCTGGCTCAGAGTATGAACACTCACTTATTTTGCGTCGTGCGCATGTTCATTTTCGCGGCAATCCCCTTCAGCGCAGTGACCATACAGGTACAGGCTGTGGTTAGTCAGGCGGATGCCATGACGGGCGGCGATTTCACGCTGGCGTGATTCAATGGAATCATCGCTAAATTCAATGACCTTGCCACAGTCGAGGCAGATCAGGTGATCGTGGTGGTGCTGCTGAGTCAGTTCGAATACGGACTTGCCGCCTTCGAAATTATGACGAGTAACAATGCCCGCGTCGTCAAACTGGTTCAGCACACGATAGACGGTTGCCAGCCCAATCTCTTCACCCATATCGATAAGACGCTTGTAAAGGTCTTCCGCACTGACATGGTGATTGTCTGGCCCCTGAAGCACTTCAAGGATTTTTAACCGAGGAAGCGTTACTTTCAGGCCAGCTTTCTTTAATGCGGTATTGTTGTCAGTCATGCGGAATCTGTCCTGTTGCTAAACGATTCACTTCAAAAGAAGAAGTGACAGAAAATGCACTTGGGATAATGCGTCTCATTATAGAACTGCCATGGCTAAATGAAAACTGCAAGTCTCAAGCAAAGTATGCTTATAAAAACGTGGTATCACCAACAAACTTGTTCGATGGCACCCACTTTTTACCAGGGGGATATTGTACAGGTCTGAGCGAAAAAGTTAAAAGTTTGTAGCAATTAATTTAATCGGTTTTACCTGGAAAACGGGCGCAACCGGAGCTGCGCCGCAGGGATATCAGGCGTTAAGGATATCGTCCAGGTTCAGCTCTTCGCGAACCTGCTTAACCCATTTCTCTACGCGCTCAGCGGTCAGCTCTGGCTGGCGGTCTTCGTCAATGGCCAGGCCAACGAAGTGATCGTCATCTGCCAGACCTTTAGAAGCCTCGAAGTGGTAACCCGCCGTTGGCCAGTGACCGACGATCGCCGCGCCGCGTGGCTCAATGATGTCGCGAATGGTGCCCAGCGCATCACAGAAATACTCCGCATAATCTTCCTGATCGCCGCAGCCGAACAGGGCAACCAGCTTGCCGTTGAAGTCAACTTCTTCCAGCGTCGGGAAGAAATCGTCCCAGTCACACTGGGCTTCACCGTAGTACCAGGTCGGGATGCCCAGCAGCAGGATGTCATAGCCCTCGAGATCTTCTTTGCTGCTCTTGGCGATGTCATGCACATCAGCAACGTCTTTACCGAGCTGTTTTTGAATGTTTTTTGCGATATTTTCAGTATTGCCGGTATCACTGCCAAAGAAAATGCCGATGATTGCCATGAGTAAAATAACCTCTTGAAACTTAATGGTATGGTGGCACAAATTGTCCACGGATAAGGGCAATAATAGCAGAACAGACAACCCTGCGGAAACAGCTATCACGCAGGACTGCACTCTGTGCTACATGAAAAAGATAATATTGAGGATTTTCTGACTCACGCCTTGCCGCGTAACGTCTCAAGCTGGGCGATCAGCATCTCTTCGATCAGTTCGCTGCGGCTGATGTTGCGCGCGTCAGCTAACGCGTTAAGCGCATCGACGGCATCGGCATTCAGCTTCAGTTCGACACGCTTAAGCCCACGATTTTTATCGCGTTTAAGCTGGTTGCGTTTATTGATACGCAGCTGTTCATCGCGCGAAAGCGGATTCGTTTTCGGTCGTCCCGGTCGACGCTCATTCGCGAACAGATCTAGTGTCGTACGGTCCGTTTGTTCTTTGGCCATGATTCTGAGACTTCGGGGGATACACGCCGCCCTGCTAATGCCCGGGCGATAAGCGCGCCATCATACATCACCCAAATCCACACGCCAACGACTGGAAGCCCGTCGTCTTCCGGTCGCTGGCTTTTTAATCAATTCGCGGTATCAGTGAGATAGCGGCGAATGGCGCGCAGGACGGCGTCAGGTTTTTCTGCATGTACCCAGTGCCCGGCACCGGCAATGACGTGAGCGCGTGCTTGCGGGAATTGCGCCAGCAGCGCGTCACGGTACGCATCAGTAACGTAAGGAGAGTTGCCGCCACGAATGAAGAGGGTAGGGTGCGGCCAGGCGGGGACGGTTTCCCAGCCCACAATATGCGAATACTGATCCCACAGGACCGGAACGTTAAAGCGCCATTGTCCGTCGACAAATGATTTCAGCAGGAACTGCACCACGCCTTCTTCATCGAGATGCTCGCGCATAACGGCAGCCGCCTGCTGGCGTGTGGAGACGCCTGACGCCGTCACGGCGTTGATGGCAGCGAAAATCTCATCGTGACGGCGAACGTCGTAATTGACGGGCGCAACGTCAATGACCACCAGCCCGGAAATCCGCTCGGGGGCCAGCGCGGTGAGCGCCATCACCGCTTTACCGCCCATTGAATGCCCGATGAGCGTCGCTTTCTGAATATTATTCGCATCGAGGGTGTCCAGCAGATCCTGCGCCATGGCCGCGTAGGTCATCGTTTCCGAGCGCCCGGAAAGACCGTGATTTCGCATGTCGACCTGAAGGATCTCATGATCGGTCACTAAGTCGCGCGCCAGCACGCCCAGGTTATCCAGGCTACCAAACAGGCCGTGAACCAGTACGATGGGAGAATTATTGTTCGGCGATTGTGCAGTTTGCGCTCGGGTATTCAATTTCATGGCAAAGTTCTTTTTTTAGGTTTGTCAGGTTAGGGTATCATGTTGACCATTCTGCCGCCCGGGGGCAAGGATCCAGTTTAATCTGACTTTTGCCGCCAACCTGGTTTGACGCTATCCGCTGTTGGGATTTGAACCTATAATCTCAACGACTTGTATTCAGATAAGATATCGCACTGGATTAAGATGAAAACAATCGAAGTTGATGACGAACTCTATCAGTATATTGCCAGCCAGACGCGGCATATTGGGGAGAGCGCGTCCGACATTTTACGGCGCATGCTTAAAATTTCCGCCGCCTCACAGCCCACTCCCGTCACTAAAGATGTCGTGTCTCAGCCGAGCGTTGTTGCACAGGTAAAACCTGCCGTCATGCCGGCAAAAGACAAAGTGCGCGCGATGCGTGAACTGCTGCTGTCCGACGAATATGCCGAGCAGAAAAAGGCGGTTAACCGCTTTATGCTGGTGCTGTCTACACTTTACTCACTGGATCACAATGCCTTTGCTGAAGCGACAGAGTCGCTGCACGGCCGCACCCGCGTTTACTTCGCAGGTGACGAGCAGACGCTGCTGCAAAATGGCAATCAAACCAAGCCCAAACATGTTCCCGGTACGCCATACTGGGTGATCACGAATACCAATACGGGCCGCAAGTGCAGCATGATCGAACATATCATGCAATCCATGCAGTTCCCGGCGGAATTGATCGAAAAGGTTTGCGGTACAATTTAACCCTTGCATCAGAAGGACCAGGCAATGGCAAATCACAGCCGTGCAGGACAACCTGCACAACAACGCGATTTGATTAACGTCGCTCAACTGACCGCGCAGTACTACGTGCTGAAGCCGGTCGTGGGCAACGCAGAACACGCAGTGAAGTTTGGTACATCTGGCCACCGCGGCAGCGCGGCGCGCCACAGCTTTAACGAACCGCACATTCTGGCCATTGCTCAGGCCATCGCGGAAGAGCGCGCGAAAAATGGCGTCACCGGTCCGTGCTATGTTGGGAAAGATACCCACGCCCTGTCTGAACCTGCTTTTATCTCCGTGCTGGAAGTGCTGGCGGCAAACGGCGTAGACGTGATTGTTCAGGAGAACAACGGTTTCACGCCAACGCCTGCGGTGTCTAACGCCATCCTGGTACACAACAAAAAAGGGGGCGCGCAGGCTGACGGCATTGTGATCACCCCGTCCCACAACCCACCGGAAGATGGCGGCATCAAGTACAACCCACCTAACGGTGGCCCGGCAGATACCAACGTCACGAAAGTGGTGGAAGATCGCGCCAACGCATTGCTGGCAAATGGCCTGAACGGCGTGAAGCGTATCTCGCTGGATGAAGCCATGGCCTCCGGTCATGTGAAAGAGCAGGATTTGGTGCAGCCGTTTGTGGAAGGGCTGGCGGATATCGTCGATATGGCCGCGATCCAGAAAGCTGGCCTGAAGCTGGGCGTGGATCCGCTGGGCGGTTCCGGTATCGAATACTGGAAACGCATTGCTGAGCATTACAAGCTGGATCTGACCATCGTGAACGATCACGTCGATCAGACGTTCCGCTTTATGCACCTGGATAAAGACGGCGCGATCCGTATGGACTGCTCCTCCGAATGCGCAATGGCTGGCCTGCTGGCGCTGCGTGACAAGTTCGACCTGGCCTTTGCCAACGACCCGGACTACGACCGTCACGGTATCGTTACCCCGGCAGGGCTGATGAACCCGAACCACTATCTGGCCGTTGCCATCAACTACCTGTTCCAGCACCGTCCGCAGTGGGGCAAAGAGGTCGCGGTTGGTAAAACGCTGGTCTCTTCCGCCATGATTGACCGCGTGGTCGACGCACTGGGCCGTAAGCTGGTGGAAGTGCCGGTGGGCTTCAAGTGGTTTGTTGACGGCCTGCACGACGGCAGCTTTGGCTTTGGCGGTGAAGAGAGCGCGGGTGCGTCCTTCCTGCGCTTTGACGGCACCCCATGGTCAACCGATAAAGACGGCATCATCATGTGCCTGCTGGCGGCGGAAATCACCGCAGTTACCGGTAAGAACCCGCAGGAACATTACAACGAGCTGGCGGAACGTTTTGGCGCGCCAAGCTATAACCGTATTCAGGCGGGCGCCACGTCTGCGCAAAAAGCAGCCCTGTCAAAACTGTCTCCGGAAATGGTCAGCGCCAGCACGCTGGCAGGTGACCCGATCACCGCGCGTCTGACGGCGGCTCCGGGCAACGGCGCGGCCATCGGCGGCCTGAAGGTGATGACCGAAAACGGCTGGTTCGCGGCGCGTCCATCCGGTACGGAAGATGCGTACAAAATCTATTGCGAAAGCTTCCTCGGCGCTGAGCACCGTCAGCAGATTGAGAAAGAAGCGGTAGAGATTGTCAGCGAAGTGCTGAAAAACGCGTAAGTGCGGTTTGTGTGCCGGGCGGCACTGCATTTGCCCGGCCTACAATAGCGATCGTAGGCCCGGTAAGCGTTAGCGCCACCGGGCTTTTTTTTAACTATGCTTGTTCTTCAGTTCAAACCGTGGTGAGACCAGACCGTACAGCGTCCAGCCCATAAAGGTCACCATCGCGCCATACAGCATTGCTTCCTGGCCGGACGAGTAGAGCGCGTAGAAGCTATAGATCGCGCCAATCAGCGCCACGATATTGGCCGCCCGGGCTTTGCGCGGATCCACCTTCGCCACCTTCTGAATAATCACCAGCGCCGCCATCGACAGAATGTACGGAATGATGTTCGTCACCACCGCCAGGTTGACCAGCACGTTAAACTGGCTGTTCAGTGACGGGCTGATGGTCATGAGCGACAAACCGCTCTGGAAAATCACAATCGCCAGCATGCCCTGTACCGGCGCATCCGCTTTGGTGACGCGGGAGAAGATTTTCGGGAAATACCCTTCGTCAGCTGAAGATTTAAACACCTGAGCGATGGTGAACTGCCAGCCCAGCAGCGAGCCGCAGCAGGACATCACCATCAGCCCCATGATGACTTTCCCCACCTCCGGCGTAAACATCTGCGCAAACGCCAGCCCGAACGGTGCCGTGGAGTTAGCCAGATCCATGTTGGGCACAATCCCCGCAATCACGTTGGTCGAGATGATGTAGATCACCGCCGCGCCCAGCGTTCCGCCGAGAACCGCGATGGGTACGTTCTTCTCCGGGTTTTCCACCACTTCAGCATTCGCACAGGCCGATTCCAGACCGAGGAAAGCCCACAGCGTCATGGCGATGGACGAGCCCACGGCGGTGAAGAACGGCACGTGGTGCGGGTTCCAGGAGTTGGCGTACAGCGTCGGGCTAAACCAGAACCAGCCGATGATGCACAGACCGACCACCGGGATGATCACGCCCCAGACGGTAATGCTGCTGAGTTGTCCGGTGATGCGCGCGCCGCCAAAGTTGGCGACGGTACAGATCCACAGCACGCCTATGGTGGCTAAACCAATCTGTACCGGACTGAGCGTCGCGCCAAACAGCTCCGTGCCGTAGCCGACGGCGGAAATGGCTATCGCCACGTTAGCGATCAGCAGCGACACGCCGTAGGTGTAGTTCGCCATAAAGTTACCGGACTTACCGAACGCATATTCGGCATACCCCCCCATCCCGCCTGACTTGCGGCTGAACATTCCGCACTTGGCAAACGCCCACGCCAGCGCCATCGAGCCCACGGCGGTCACGAGCCAGGAGATAATCGAAATGGTCCCCACCTCAGCAAGCTTGGTAGGCAGCATGATGATCCCGGAACCCATCATGTTTACCATGGTGAGAATAGTGAGTTGCACTACGCCCATCTTGTTGGCTTTACTCATAATTTTTCTCCTTTCAGCAGCGCTGGCTGAGCGGCAGGTTGTTTGATGACGTAGCAGCGCACCTCTTTGCGCCCGTCACGCTCCTCGACGTAAACCCCCTGTAACTCCGGCGCAAAGCCCGGCAGCAGGTTGATTCCGTCTTCCAGTGCGGCAAAGTAGCGCAGCACGGAACCGCCCCAGACTTCACCCGGCACCACGCACAGCACCCCCGGTGGGTAAGGCAGCGCACCTTCGGCGGCGATACGGCCTTGTGCATCGCGCAGGGAGACCAGCTCGACCTCACCGCGCAGGTACGCGTAGTTCGCCTCCTGCGGGTTCATCATGACGCGCGGGAAGTGAGACTTACGGAACATCTCTTTTTGCAGTTGTTTCACATTGTGGCGGGCATAAAGGTCATGCATCTCCTGACAAATCTGGCGCAGGGTGTAATCCGCGTAACGATCCGGATGTTGCTTACAGAGAGAGGGCAGAACCTCTTTTAGCGGCACATCGCTCTGGAGCAGTTTTTCGAAGCGCACCAGCTGGGCGACGAGCTGCTGCAATTTGCCCATGTCCTCCGCCGGGGTGAGCAGGAAAAGAATGGAGTTGAGGTCGCATTTTTCCGGCACGATGCCGTTTTCACGCAGGAAGTTGGCAAGGATGGTGGCGGGCACGCCGAAATCTTCGTACTCACCGGTACGGGCGTTGATGCCCGGCGTGGTCAGCAGCAGCTTGCACGGATCGATAAAATACTGATGCTCGGCATATCCCTCGAATGCGTGCCAGCGTTCGCCCGGGACGAAATGGAAGAAGCGCAGATCGGTGGCGATTTCCGCCGTATCCCAGCTTTCCCACGGGCGGCCGTCCACCGTCTCCGGCACAAATGGGCGAATAAACTGACAGTTCTGAAGGATCAGTTTCCGCGCGTCGATACCCGTCACCACGCAGTCCATCCACATGTTGCGCCCACTTTGCCCCTCGTGCATGCGGGCGTTGATATCCAGGGCGGCAAACAGCGGATAAAAGGGGCTGGTGGAGGCGTGCATCATGAAGGCGTTGTTGAGTCGCTTATGCGGGACATAGCGCGGCTGGCCTTTGATATGGCTGTCCTTCTTATGGATTTGCGAGGTTTGCGAGAAACCAGCCTGCTGCTTATGCACCGACTGGGTAACCAGAATGCCCGGATCGTTTTCGTTCAGCTCCAGCAGCAGCGGCGAACAGTCGGCCATCATCGGGATAAACTGCTCGTAACCGACCCAGGCGGAGTCAAACAGAATGTAGTCGCACAGGTGACCAATCTTATCCACCACCTGACGGGCGTTATAGATGGTGCCGTCGTAGGTGCCCAGCTGGATCACCGCCAGGCGGAACGGACGTTCATCCCGCGCGCGGCCAGGCGCGACCTCTGACACCAACTCCCGCAGGTAGCTCTCTTCAAAGCAGTGCGCGTCGATACCGCCGATAAACCCGTACGGGTTGCGCGCCGTTTCGAGATAAACCGGCGTCGCTCCCGCCTGTAACAGCGCGCCGTGGTGATTAGATTTATGGTTATTGCGATCGAACAGCACCAGATCGCCCGGCGTGAGCAGAGCATTGAGCACCACCTTGTTGGATGAGGAGGTGCCGTTCAGCACGAAGTAGGTTTTATCGGCATTAAAGACCTTTGCCGCATGCTGCTGGGCGATGCAGGGCGCGCCCTCGTGGATCAGCAGATCGCCCATTGCCACGTCGGCGTTGCACAGATCGGCGCGGAATAGCGTTTCGCCAAAGAAATCGACAAACTGATTCCCCGCCGGATGGCGGCGGAAGAACTGGCCTCCCTGGTGCCCCGGGCAGTCAAACGCGCTGTTCCCCTGCTGGACGTAATCGACCAGCGCGCGGAAGAACGGCGGGCGAAGCTGGGTTTCGTACTTCTGCGCCGCCGCTTCAAGCTGGCGTCCGTAGAATTCATTGCTGGTGTCAGAGTACTCAAAAACGCCGTGAATACGGGACAAATATTCAGCCGGAACCCTTTCTTCTTTATGGGTGGCAATAAACACCGGAATACCAAATCCTGTGGCGTCTATTTCTTCTATGGCGCCGGTGAAAATATCGCTGACGGCCAGCACCACGGCTGCCACATCAATATAGTCCGATGCGCTGATATCCACAATTTCACGCGACGTGGTAAAGCATTCAGGACAGGCACGGCTGACGGCAATTTTTAACGTTTTCATCTTTTTCTCTTTATTTCAGGCAATATGGGGCCCTCGACTTCTTGCAGTAAAGAAATCGATTATTTCCGGAAAAAAAAGCAAAGCGTGGCCGCTGATACGAAATCAGTTAATTGCTTTTTGCTGAGTAGAATTCAGTCCGCCCGGTTGCGGAGAATCTGAATTGCAGAAGGTAAGCGCAGGTGTTCACAGGCAACTGCCTGTAAAATAGCAAGTTTCAGGAAGACCTGTAAGCAGATGCGCCAGAAGTCGAAGGACTACCGGGCGTTGAAGAGATGAAAGTCAAAACAGTTACGGTGGGCAAACATCATGATATGTGTTGTCCGCCTTATATGGGGCATTAAACGATTATTGTTTTCCATGTTCAGTTTCCTTTCAGTAATTGAAAGCACGGTCATTTTATCCAGGAAAAAGGGATTAACTGTGAATCAGATCACCATTAACCGATCATTTCAGAAATAATTAGTCGTTTTTGATGAATAATGCAGATCAAAATGCTGTTTTGTTGGATTGATGTTAAATTGGTGTTTGAATTGTGTTTGGGAAGGACGAATATAGCCATGAAAATAACCTCTGCATTATTTTCATGGCATATTCAGGGGGATGGCTTTCTTTATTTAAGGTCGATTTGAATACTTATTCAGATCATAAACCGATAGCCAATACCGGTTTCTGTTAATAAATGACGCGGACGCGCGGGATCGGCTTCAAGTTTCTGGCGAAGGTGTCCCATATAAATGCGTAAATAGTGACTATGCTCAACAGCATTCGGCCCCCAGACCTGGCTTAAGAGCTGTCGCTGCGTTAGCACTTTTCCATGGTTGTTGAGCAGCACGGCCAGCAGACGAAATTCGATGGGCGTGAGGTGAACCTCTTCTTCTCCCCGCACAATGCGGCGAGCAGCAAGATCGACGCGGATATCGCCAAAGGCGTACACCGGATCAGAAGGGGTTGTGGCACTGTGTCGGCGCAGCGCCACACGAAGCCGGGCCTGTAGCTCGCCAATGCCAAACGGTTTAATCAGATAATCATCCGCTCCGGCATCCAGCGCGGCGATTTTATCCGCCTCTTCGGTGCGGGCTGAAAGCACCAGAATCGGTATCTGGCTCCACTGACGCACTTCGCGAATAAAATCAATGCCGTCGCCATCCGGGAGCCCCAGATCCAGAATCACCAGGTCCGGCTTGCGGGTCGCGGCTTCGATTAACCCCCGTTGAAGCGTACCGGCTTCATGAACGCGCAAACCGTCGCCTTCCAGCGCAGTGCGCAGAAATCGGCTGATAGCGAGCTCATCTTCAACAATCAGAACGTTAATCACACATCCTCTGGTAAATCATCAAGTTCTGGTGGAGTTTCAAGAGGAAGTGTAACACAAAACCGTGCGCCACCTTCCGGGCGGTTCTCGGCTGAAATGGTGCCGCCATGCACGTCGACAATCGCCTGGCAGATCGCGAGCCCCAGCCCAACGCCCGGAATGGCGGATTCCTTATTGCCGCGCGCAAATTTTTCGAAAATGGCGCGCTCCTGACCCGCCGGAATACCCGGCCCGGTATCCCAGATCTCAAGCCGCAGCGTCTGCGTATCTACCCCGGCGGCGATCCCAATCTGCGCTTTTGCTCCGGCGTATTTAGCCGCGTTTTCCAGAAGATTAATCAGGACGCGCTCAAACAGCGGGCCATCAACATGTATGAGCGTCAGGGGTTCCGGCATGTTCAGCGCAATATGGCGTCCACCCAGACCCGGCTCCAGCATCTTCAGCGCGCTGCCGACCACCTCTTCAAGCGTAAGCCACTCTTTTTTGAGGTTAAAACCGCCGGACTGAATGCGCGCCATGTCCAGCAGGTTATTCACCAGGCGCGTGGTATTCAGCACGTGCTGGCGAATTTCGCTGGCCTGTACCGCGTGCTTCGACCCTTCCGCCGCCAGATCCAGCGTGAGAATTTCGGACTGACCAAACAGCACGGTGAGCGGGGTGCGCAGGTCGTGGGAAAGCGCCGCCAGCAGCGAGTTGCGGATGCTTTCACGCTCGCTTGCCAGCCGCGCCTGCTCTTCGCTGGCGGTAAGCGCCAGCCGCTCAAGGGCGCTGGCGACCAGCAGGGTGAAGGTTTCCAGCAGGCGCTGCTGCTCGGGGATCATCAGCTGGCGTTGGTTAGACGGCTCCACGATGACCAGCCCGTGGTTTTTATCCGCGCTGCGCAGCGGCAGGATCTGGTAAGGCACGCCGGGCAGGGTGTCGGTTCCGGCACCGGCGGGTAACCCTTTGTCGAAGCTCCAGCGGGCAATCGCTTCATCCCACGGCGTCATGCCCGAAGGCGAGGTAAGCGGGCGAAGATGTCCGTGCTCGTCGGGGAGTAAAATCAGGTTGCTGGCATGAAACGTTGAGCGAATAAACTGCTCGCTGGTCTGGACGATATCCTGCTGCGTGCGGCCGACCGCCAGCGATTTTGACATTTCGTAAAGATGTCGCGTGCGCTGCTCGCGGTAGCGGGCAATGCGCGCCTGGTAACGCACGCCCGCCGTCAGGTTCCCGATCACCAGCCCGACGGTAAGCATCACGGCAAAAGTCAAAATGTACTGCACGTCCGAGACGGCAAGCGTCCCGCGTGGCGCAATAAAGAACAGATCGAAGCTGACGACGTTGATCACCGTTGCCAGCACCGACGGCCAGCGGCCGTAAAAGAGGGCGACCACGACGACGCCCAGCAGATAAATCATGACCAGATTGGCGGCGTCGAAGGCGATGAGCCACTGGCTGGCAATCACCGTAATCAGGGCGCAGAGCACCACGGCCACCAGACAGCCGCGGATCTGCATGCGCCACTTATCGCCAAAAGCGCGGGCGTCCGGCGCGCGGTTGGGCAGGGAAGCGGGCCTGTCATCCAGCGCGACGATGACTAAATCGAGATCCGGCGCGCGGCGGGCCAGCCTGTCGGCGAAAGATTCCCGGCTAAACCAGCGGCGATGCTGGCGACGCCCAATGACAATCTTGCCCAGGTTGTGCTCGCGCGCGTAGCGCAGAATGGCTTTATCTTCCTGCGGATCGGAAAGGGTTGCGGTTTCCGCGCCCAGCTCCTGAGCCAGCCGCAGCGCGCTCAGAATGGCGCGGCGCTGATTCTCCGGCAGGGCGTGAAGCTGCGGCGTTTCGACGTATACCGCGTGCCACACGCTGCCAAACTTTGCCGCAAGCCGGGCGGCGGTGCGGACCAGCTTTTCATTGCCGCTGCCGTGGCCAATGCATAACAGAATGGCGTCCCGCGTGTGCCAGACGCGCTCTCGCCCCTGTAGGTCTCGCCAGGCGCGCATCTGATCATCAACGCGATCGGCAGTGCGGCGCAGGGCCAGCTCGCGCAGGGCAATCAGGTTTCCCTTGCGGAAGAAATGTTCGATGGCGCGTTCGGCCTGGCCGGCAATATACACCTTGCCTTCGTGCAGGCGCTGGCGCAGATCGTCCGGCGGCAGGTCAACCAGAACGACCTCATCGGCAGAATCAAAAAACGGATCGGGGAGGGTCTCCCGCACCTGAATGCCGGTGACGCCGCTCACCACGTCGTTCAGGCTTTCCAGATGCTGAACATTCACCGTGGTGAAGACGTCGATACCGGCTTCCAGCAGCTCCTCAACATCCTGCCAGCGCTTCGGATGACGCGAGCCCGGCGCGTTGCTGTGCGCCAGTTCGTCCATCAGAATGAGCGCAGGTCGGCGGGCGAGGGCGGCATCCAGATCGAACTCCGTGACCAGCCGCCCGCGATGGTTAATGCGCTGGGGCGGCTGCGTCGCCAATCCCGTCAGCAGCGCCGCCGTCTCTTTGCGACCGTGGGTTTCCACCACGCCGATGAGAATATCAAGCCCCTGCGCCCGCAGCCGCTGGGCTTCCGTCAGCATGGCGAAGGTTTTCCCGACGCCCGCACAGGCACCGAAAAAAATTTTCAGCTTGCCGCGATGGGCTTCCGCCGTCTGTTCAAGCAGCCTGTCCGGATCCGGGCGCATGGGCTCGTCGGTCATTTAGTTTTTCCTTAGCGCGTCCAGCGCCAGATTCAGCTCAACAATGTTCACTACCGGCATGCCGATGAAGCTGACCAGCGGCTTTTGCGTGTGCTCTGCGACCAGCTTGCTCACCTGTTCGACGGTCAGCTGGCGGGCGGCGGCCACGCGCGGAATTTGCCATGCCGCCGCGTCCGGCGTCAGGCTGTAGTCCAGCCCACTTGCCGACGCGGTGACCAGCTCAACCGGCACCTCACGGCTGGCCTGCGGATTGGCGGCGCGCAGGGCGGCAACGCGTTCAGCGATGGCTTTATCCAGCGCGGGATTGCTTCCTGCCAGATTGCTGCCGCCGGACGCCATTGGATTATACGGGCTTTCCGCAGTGGCGGAAGGGCGTCCCTGGAAGTAGCCTGCGCCCGTGAAGTTCTGCCCAATCAGGCGCGAGCCCCGGTTTTCACCGTTCTGGATAATCAGCGAGCCGTTGGCCTGGTCCTTAAACCACCACTGGCCGAGCGCCGTGGTCACCAGCGGGTAGAGCCCGCCGGTAATCAGAGACAGCAGAATAAACAACAGTATAGCGGGACGTAACATCGTCATTTGATTCACCTTTAAACCAGCCCAAACAGCGTTAACAGCACGTCGATAACCTTGATCCCGATAAAGGGCACCACCAGTCCACCCAGGCCGTAAATCCACAGGTTGCGGCGCAGCATGGCGGCGGCGGTCAGCGGCTTATAGCTCACCCCTTTCAGCGCCAGCGGGATGAGGAAGACAATGATCAGGGCGTTGAAAATCACCGCGCTCATGATGGCCGACGCCGGGGAGTGCAGGTGCATCACGTTCAGGGCGTTCAATTGCGGATAGGTCGCCGCAAAGGCCGCCGGGATAATGGCGAAATACTTCGCCACGTCGTTGGCGATGCTAAATGTGGTCAGCGAGCCGCGCGTCATCAGCATCTGTTTGCCGATGTGCACCACTTCGATCAGCTTGGTCGGGTTCGAATCGAGGTCGACCATGTTGCCCGCCTCTTTTGCTGCCTGCGTACCGGAGTTCATCGCCACCGCCACGTCGGCCTGCGCCAGCGCCGGGGCGTCGTTAGTGCCATCGCCGGTCATCGCCACCAGACGGCCTTCCGCCTGATACTGACGAATCAACGCCAGTTTCGCTTCCGGTGTGGCTTCGGAAAGGAAATCATCCACGCCCGCTTCGGCGGCAATGGCGGCCGCGGTGAGGCGGTTATCCCCGGTGATCATCACCGTTTTGATGCCCATCTTGCGCATCTGGGCGAAACGCTCCTTGATACCGCCTTTAACGATATCCTTCAGGGCTATCACGCCCAGCACGCTTGCTCCTTCCGCCACCACCAGAGGTGTCGCCCCCTGACGCGCCACGTTTTCAACCAGCTTGTCCACCTCAGGCGGGAAGTGGCCATTGTTTGCCTCAATATGACGACGAATGGCGTCAACGGACCCTTTACGGATCATCCGGTCCTGAATGTTGATCCCACTCATCCGGGTTTGCGCGGTGAACGGCACGAAGGTGGCGTGCAGGCTCTGCACGTCGCGCTGGCGCAGGTTGAAGCGCTGCTTGGCCAGGATCACAATGCTGCGGCCTTCCGGGGTTTCATCGGCCAGAGAGGAGAGTTGCGCCGCGTCGGCCAGCGTTTTTTCATCCACGCCGGGGGCGGGTAAAAATTCAGATGCCTGACGATTCCCCAGGGTGATGGTCCCGGTTTTATCCAGCAGCAGCACGTCTACGTCACCCGCCGCCTCCACGGCGCGTCCGCTGGTGGCGATAACGTTCGCGCCCAGCATGCGGCTCATCCCCGCCACGCCAATTGCGGAAAGCAGGCCGCCGATCGTCGTGGGGATAAGGCATACCAGCAGGGCCACCAGCACGGTAACGCTGACCGCCGTACCGCCGTACGCAGAGAACGGCCACAGGGTCGCCGTTGCCAGCAGGAAGACGAGGGTAAGCGCCACCAGCAGGATGGTCAGGGCAATTTCGTTCGGCGTTTTACGACGCTGTGCGCCTTCGACCATAGCGATCATCCGGTCGAGGAAAGTTTCGCCCGGGTTAACGCTGCACTGGATCACCAGCCAGTCGGAAAGAATGCGGGTCCCGCCCGTTACGGAGGCGAAGTCGCCGCCGGACTCGCGGATCACCGGGGCGGATTCCCCGGTGATGGCGCTTTCGTCCACCGATGCGCCGCCTTCAATGACCTCCCCGTCGCAGGGGATGATGTCGCCGGCTTCCACCAGCACCACGTCACCTTTACGCAGTTCATCCGCAGAAACGTGATCCATCTCCGCGCCATATTTCGGTTCACGTAATTTGCGCGCGAAAGCGGTCTTTTTTACCCCTTTCAGGCTGTTGGCCTGCGCTTTACTGCGGCCTTCTGCCAGCGCTTCGGCGAAGTTGGCGAACAGCACGGTAAACCACAGCCACAGGCTGATGGCGCCGGTAAAGGCTGCATTGCCTGCCAGGTGGCCCGTTCCCATGGCAATCGCCAGCGCGGTGGTGAGTAAGCTCCCCATCCAGACGATAAACATCACCGGGTTATGCCACTGCACGCGCGGGCTCAGTTTTTTTACCGCATCCATAAGGGCCTGACGAACTAAGGTCGGTTCGAGCAGGGCCAGTTGTTTACGACTCATGACAAATTCTCCGCAAATTCAGCGTAAAGAGAGAGTTTCCGCAACCGGGCCTAACGCGAGGGCGGGGATAAAGGTCAGGGCGCCCACCAGCAGGACGGTGCCAATCAGCAGGCCGACGAACAGCGCGCCGTGAGTCGGTAACGTACCGGTGGTGGTCGGCTGGATTTTCTTATTCACCAGTGCTCCAGCGATTGCCATGACGGGAATAATCACGCCGAAACGCCCAACGAACATGCAGAACGCCAGCAGACAGTTCCAGAACGGCGAGTTGGCGCTTAGCCCGGCAAAGGCGCTGCCGTTGTTGTTGGCGGCGGAAGACACGGCATACAGCACTTCGCTAAAGCCGTGGATGCCCGGGTTAAAGATGCCGCTGCGGCCTGCCTCGGTCATCAGCGCCAGGGCGGTGCCGAGCAGCACAAGGGCGGGGGTGACCAGGATCGCCAGCGCGGTTAACTTCATCTCGCGAACGTCGATTTTTTTACCGAGATACTCCGGCGTGCGGCCAATCATCAGCCCGGCGATAAACACCGCCAGCAGAACGAACAGCAGCATGCCGTACAGCCCCGAGCCGACCCCACCGAAGACCACTTCGCCAATCTGCATCAGCCACATCGGAATCATGCCGCCGAGCGCGGTGAAAGAGTCGTGCATGGCGTTCACCGCCCCGCAGGAGGCCGCCGTGGTGACCACCGCATAAAGGCTGCTGGCAAGAACGCCGAAGCGGCTCTCTTTGCCTTCCAGGTTAATATTGCTGTTGGCCCCCAGCGGCATGAAGTGGCTGTTGCCGTTCCATTCGGCCCACATCACCAGGGCTACGCAGACCACGAAGATGAGCGTCATCGCCCACAGCAGCGTGCGGCCCTGGCGGCGATCGTTAACCACATCACCAAAGGCGAAACAGAGCGCGGTGGGGATCAGGAAGATCGCCAGCATCTGCACAAAATTGGTCAATGCCGTTGGGTTTTCAAACGGATGGGATGAATTGGCGTTGAAGAAGCCGCCGCCGTTGGTGCCCAGCATCTTGATCGCTTCCTGCGATGCCACCGGCCCCATCGGCAGAAGTCCTCCGGTCCCTTCAAGCGAGGTGTAAGGGGTATAAGGCAGCAGGTTTTGCAGGGTGCCTTGCTGAATAAAGAACAGGGCAATAAGCAGCGCAACGGGAACCAGGATCCAAAGGGTAATGCGCGTGACATCAACCCAGGCGTTGCCGAGCGTGCTGACATTCTGGCGGGCAAAGGCGCGCGTCAGGGCGAAGATCACCGCGATACCGCTGGCCGCAGACAGAAAGTTTTGCACGGTTAACCCTACCATCTGGCTGAAGTAGCTGAGCGTCGTTTCACCGGCGTAAGACTGCCAGTTAGTGTTGGTCACAAAGCTGACCGCCGTGTTCAGCGCCAGGTGCCAGGATAAACCCGGTAGCCGTTGCGGGTTCAACGGCAGGCTCCCCTGGAGCATGAGCATCGCAAAAAGGGCAATAAGCCCCACGATATTCAGCAGCAGTATCGCCATCAGATACTGACGCCAGTTCATTTCCTGATCGTTTATACCTGAAACGCGCCAGAGCACATTTTCAATCGTTCTCGTGCCCGGCAATGGCGCGTTGCCGATCAGCCGCGCCAGCGCGGTTCCCAGCGGCCTGGAGAGCACAAACAGCACCAGTAAAAAGCTGGCAATAAGCAAAAACGCCTGAGCAGCCATCAGAATGCCTCCGCATTAATCAGGGCATAAATCAGATAAGCCATTAACAGGAACACCAGCACGATGCCGGCAATCAGACCTGCACTCACACTCCACCTCCGGGTGATATTTGTAATGGTGCTAACGGTAGGATTTACGGCGCAAAGATTTCGCAAAAATCGGGGGGAGGGGTGTAAAAAAAGTATAAAAATGGAAAGTCCACAATTTAACTATTGATAAGTAAACCGTTAACTTTTTTGTAACTTAATTACGGTATGAGTGTAAATATTCACTAAATGGATGAAAATAAGTGGTCGGATGAGTAGTAAAATTACACGCAAAGCGATATTATTTTATCCAGCTCACAAATTTTGAATTTTCCGGATGACGTTTCCGGCCAACTATAGGGGAGAAAATATGGATCTTTATAAAGAGTATCCGGCTCATATCGTGTTCATGCGTCGCACTTTCGCCGTAGTGGCTGGCGTGCTGGCCCTGCCGGTGATGCTGTTCTGGAAAGATCGCGCGCGTTTTTACAGCTACCTGCACCGCGTCTGGGCGAAAACCAGCGAAAAGCCGGTGTGGATGGATCAGGCCGAGAAAGCAACCTGCGATTTCTACTGATACGACGCGACATCGTAGCCATAAAAAAACCGCCAACGACAATGTGGCGGTTTTTTTGTCCCTCGGGATTCGCGGTCCGTTGGGTAATCTTGCAGCCCCTACCCGGGATTTTTATCATACCCTTCTTTGAAAAGTTCGCAATCCACTTTACCTTTATAAATTCCTAATTTTATTGAAATAACTTACTTTTGGCGGTGGTGTTAATTATGATGCCACGTCCCTTTCCGCCATCTCGCAAATGGGCATCGGTCCTGGGAAAGGTGTATCCATAGCCGTAAAGCAGCCCGCCTACCCGGGCTTGTGTCCACCGATTTATCACCGGTGGTGATAGGTGGAGCGGTTAGCAGCAGGGACCGCATAGTGAAACGCTATTTATGCATTGCGTTCATTGTCGCCAGCGTACTCGTTGTAAAGAGTGATAAACCAGATGTGTTTGTTGCCTTTACCTCGATAGCGCAGGACAAGTAGCGTTAAGGCCGCCTCGGGCGGCCTTTTTTATTTCATCCCGTCTACACTTCATGGCAAAGTAGTTCAATGCGTGCCTTTTTCCTTTTACGGCATGCCCTTACGGACATAATGGACAATTGCCAGGAGTTTTATGCCCACCCATCTGGTTTGGTTTCGCGCGGATTTACGCATTCACGACAACATCGCTCTTGCTGCGGCCTGCCGCGCCAAAGACGCGAATGTGCTGGCCCTGTTTATCGCCACGCCAGAGCAGTGGCAGCAGCATGATATGGCGCCCCGGCAAGCGGCTTTGCTCAGCGCGTATCTGAATGACCTGCAACATTCACTGGCCGAAAAAGGCATCCCGCTTATCTATGAAGAGGTGAATGATTTTGCCGCACAGCTTCAGACGGTGCAGGCAATCTGTAAGCAGCACGCGGTAACGCGTCTTTTTTACAACTACCAGTACGAATTTAACGAGCAGCAGCGCGACCGTCAGTTGGAGAAAACCCTTACGGGCGTGGTTTGTGAAGGCTTTGATGACAGCGTGATGCTCGCGCCGGGCAGCGTGATGACCGGCAATCACGAGATGTATAAAGTTTTCACGCCGTATAAAAATGCGTTTATCAAGCGCCTGAAAGAGGGGCTACCCGAGTGCGTTTCCGCGCCAGCCGTGAGAGGGGATACGATAACGGATCTGCCTGAAATCACAGTGAATTATCCTCAGCAGTCGTTCGATGAAGCGTTATTTCCTGCCAGCGAGAAAGCGGCTATTGCCCAGTTGCGTCAGTTCTGCAAGCAGGGGGCGGAGGAATACGAGGCGCGTCGGGATTTTCCAGCGATTGAAGGCACCAGCCGCCTGTCGGCCTGTTTAGCGCTGGGCGTGCTCTCTCCGCGCCAGTGTTTGCATCGGCTGCTGGCGGAACAGCCTCAGGCGCTTGACGGGGGCGCGGGTGCTGTGTGGCTGAACGAACTGATCTGGCGTGAGTTTTACCGTCACCTGATGACGTATCATCCTGATTTATGTAAACATCGCCCCTTCATTCGTTGGACCGAACAGGTACAGTGGCAGTTGGATGATAAGCTGCTTCAGGCATGGCAGCGTGGACTCACCGGCTTCCCGATTGTCGATGCGGCTATGCGGCAGCTCAACGAAACCGGGTGGATGCATAACCGTCTGCGAATGATTACCGCCAGCTTCCTGGTGAAGGATCTGCTTATCGACTGGCGAACCGGAGAGCGTTATTTTATGTCTCAGCTGATCGATGGCGATCTGGCGGCGAATAACGGCGGCTGGCAGTGGGCGGCCTCCACCGGAACGGATGCGGCTCCCTATTTTCGGATCTTCAATCCGACCACGCAGGGACAACGATTTGATGCTGACGGCGAGTTTATCCGTCGCTGGCTACCTGAGCTTAAGGATGTCCCCGCCAAAGCCATTCATGAACCCTGGACATGGGCGGATAAACAGCGCGTTAACCTGAACTATCCCCGTCCGATTGTCGACCATAAACAGGCGCGCGTCGCCACGCTGGCGGCGTACGAAGCCGCCCGAAAAGCTTGAGAGAGTGATGATGAAAAACAGTGAACTGGAACGCCTGATTAACGAAAAACTTAACACCGCCTCGTTCAGCGACTACGGCCCGAATGGCTTGCAGGTAGAGGGACGCGACACGGTGCAAAAAATTATCACCGGCGTGACGGCAAGCCAGGCGCTGCTGGATGAGGCGGTGCGTCAGGAAGCCGATGCGGTGATCGTCCATCACGGTTACTTCTGGAAAAACGAATCGCCGATTATTCGCGGCATGAAGCGCAACCGCCTCAAAACGCTGCTGGCGAATGACATCAACCTGTACGGGTACCACCTGCCGCTCGACGCGCATCCTGAACTGGGTAATAACGTCCAGCTTGCGCAGCTGTTGGGGATTACCGTGATGGGGGAAATTGAACCCCTGGTGCCGTGGGGCGAGCTGTCGATGCCGGTACCGGGGCTGGAGCTGGCCTCGTGGATCGAAGCGCGCCTGGGGCGTCGTCCGCTGTGGTGCGGTGACACCGGGCCGGACACCGTGAAGCGCGTGGCATGGTGCACCGGCGGCGGTCAGGGCTTTATTGACAGTGCGGCACGCTTCGGTGTCGATGCGTTCATTACCGGCGAAGTCTCCGAGCAGACCATTCATTCCGCGCGTGAACAAGGCCTGCATTTTTACGCGGCAGGCCATCATGCCACCGAGCGCGGCGGCATCCGCGCCCTCAGCGAGTGGCTGACGGAAAATACCGATCTGGATGTGACGTTTATTGATATCCCTAATCCGGCCTGATGAGAGGTAGTTAAGTGCAGCGAGCGCGTTGTTATCTTCTGGGTGAAACCGCAGTAGTTCTGGAGCTTGAGCCTCCGGTGACGCTTGCCACGCAAAAGCGTATCTGGCGCCTGGCTCAACGACTGCCCGAGCTACCCGGCGTGCTTGAAGCTATTCCGGGTATGAATAATATCACCGTGGTGCTACGCGATCCGCACACCGGGGCGCTGGATGCCATTGAGCGTCTGCAACGCTGGTGGGAGGAGAGCGAGGCGCTGGAGCCGGAATCGCGGGCGATTGAGATCCCGGTTGTCTATGGCGGCAAAAGTGGCCCTGACCTTGGCGTGGTGGCCGAACACTGTGGATTAACGGAAAAGCAGGTCGTCGAGCTGCACAGCTCAGTCGACTATGTTGTCTGGTTTTTAGGTTTCCAGCCGGGCTTCCCCTATCTTGGCGGGTTATCGCCCCAGCTGCACACCCCGCGCCGGGCTGAGCCGCGCCTGAGCGTACCGGCGGGCAGCGTGGCGATTGGTGGCGAACAAACGGGAATTTACCCGCTCGCTTCGCCGGGCGGCTGGCAGCTTATCGGGCACACGTCCACGCCGTTATTCGAACCCGGCCATGATGCGCCAATACTCCTGCGTCCGGGTGACACCCTGCGCTTTATCCCGCAGAAGGAGGGAGTATGTTAACGCTTATTCGTGCAGGGCTTTACACCTCGGTACAGGATGCCGGCCGTTTTGGCCTGCGTCAGTCCGGCGTGAGCTACTGCGGCGCGCTCGATCGTCCTTCGCTGGAGATTGCCAACCTGCTGGTAGGCAACCCAGGCAGCACGGCGGCGTTAGAAATTACGCTGGGCCAGTGCGTTATTGAGTTTGGTGAGAAAACCTGGTTTGCCTTAACCGGCGCGGGCTGTGACGCAACGCTGGACGGCAAAGCGGTGTGGACAGGCTGGCGATTGCGGGCAAAAGCCGGGCAGCGTCTGACGCTTAAGCGTCCTCTGCACGGCGTGCGCAGCTATCTTGCCGTGGCGGGGGGCATCGACGTGCCGGAGGTGTTGGGATCGTCCAGCACCGACCAGAAAGCGGGAATGGGCGGTCATGAAGGACGGCTGCTGCGCGACGGCGATCGTCTGGCGATTAAGCCCTCAGCGCGCCATTTCACCACCACGCAGGGCGTAAAGCAGCTGCTGTGGGGAAACGTGATCCGCGCCTTGCCGGGACCGGAATATCAGGAGTTTGATGAAGCCTCAAAAGAGTCTTTCTGGCGCTCGCCGTGGAAGATCAGCCCGCAGAGTAACCGCATGGGTTACCGGCTTCAGGGCCAGCCGCTGACCCGTACGACTGACCGGGAGCTGCTGTCCCACGGGCTGCTGCCGGGGGTGATCCAGGTGCCGGGCAACGGGCAGCCCATCGTACTGATGAATGACGCGCAAACCACCGGCGGCTATCCGCGTATTGCCTGCATTATCGAAGCGGATCGCTACCATCTGGCGCAAATCCCTCTCGGTCAGCCGATTCATTTTGTGCAATGTACGCTGGAGGAGGCGCTGAAGGCCCGGCAGGATCGGCAGCGCTATCTCGAACAGCTGGCGTGGAGGCTCGATGGTAAAGATTGATTTAAACGCCGATCTGGGGGAGGGCAGCGGCGCTGATGCGGCGCTGATGACGCTGGTCTCCTCGGTCAACATCGCCTGCGGTTTTCATGCCGGCGATGCGCAGACCATGCTGGAAAGCGTACGCAATGCTATGAAAAACGGCGTGGCGATTGGCGCTCACCCCAGCTTTCCCGACCGGGAGAACTTTGGCCGCACGGCGATGGATCTCCCGCCAGAGACGGTCTACGCTCAGGTGCTCTACCAGATCGGCGCGCTGGAGGCGATAGTGCGCGCTGAGCATGGCGTGCTGCGTCACGTCAAGCCGCACGGCATGCTCTATAACCAGGCAGCGAAAGATCCGGCGCTGGCGGAGGCGATAGCCCGCGCGGTGCGGGACTGCAATCCGCAGCTGATTCTGGTTGGCCTGGCGGGTAGCGAGCTTATTCGTGCCGGAGAGCGGCTGGGGCTGTCGACGCGGCAGGAAGTCTTTGCCGATCGGGGATACATGCCGGACGGCAGCCTGGTGCCGCGCACGCAGGCCGGTGCGCTGATTACCGACGAAAATAAAGCGCTGGCGCAGACGCTGGAGATGGTACGCGCCGGGCGGGTGACCGCTGTGGATGGAACATCCGCAAATGTTCAGGCCGATACGGTGTGTTTACACGGCGACGGGGAGCATGCGCTCCAGTTTGCGCGACGCCTGCGGGCGGCGTTCTCTGAAGAGGGCATTCTCGTCAGCGCAGATTGATGATAAAAGGACAATAACATGCCTGAAGGTCCGGAGATCCGCCGCGCGGCGGATAGCCTGGAGGCGGCGATAAAGGGTAAACCTCTGACCGATGTCTGGTTTGCCTTTCCTCAACTGAAACCGTTTGAAACAGCGCTGGTGGGACAGACGGTGACCCACATTGAAACGCGCGGCAAAGCGTTGCTCACGCACTTTTCCCATAACCTGACGTTATATAGCCATAATCAGCTTTACGGCGTCTGGCGCGTGGTGGAGGCGGACGAGCAGCCGCAAACGACGCGTGTGCTGCGCGTCCGGTTACAAACGGCGGACAAGGCGATCCTGCTCTACAGCGCCTCTGATATCGAAATGTTAACGCCGGAGCAACTGTTGACGCATCCGTTCTTACAGCGCGTCGGGCCGGACGTGCTGGACATGCGCCTGACGGCGAGCGATGTTAAAGCCCGGCTATTGTCTCCCCAGTTCCGCAACCGCCAGTTTTCCGGGCTGTTGCTCGATCAGGCGTTTCTTGCCGGGCTGGGAAACTACCTGCGGGTGGAGATCCTCTGGGAAGTGGGGCTGGCGCCGCAGCGCAAGGCGTCGCAGCTGAGCGATGAAAAGCTGGAGGCGCTGTCGCACGCGCTGCTGGACATTCCGCGGCTGTCGTACAATACGCGCGGCATCGTAGATGAAAACAAGCATCACGGGGCGCTGTTCCGCTTTAAGGTGTTCCATCGGGCGGGGAAAAAGTGCGAGCGGTGCGGCGGAGTGATTGAGAAGGCTACGATCTCTTCCAGACCGTTTTACTGGTGTCCCCGGTGCCAGATGTAAAAAAGCCGGGTGGCGGCTACGCCTTACCCGGCCTACATCTCGCACTTGTAGGCCCGGCAAGCGAAGCGCCGCCGGGCGTGTTTTTTAGCGCTTAATATCAGACTTAAAATCACGCTGCTCGTAGCCGGTGTACAGCTGACGAGGACGGGCGATTTTCATGCCTTCGCTGTGCATTTCGTTCCAGTGCGCAATCCAGCCCACGGTACGCGCCATGGCGAAGATCACGGTGAACATGGAGGACGGAATGCCCATCGCTTTCAGAATAATGCCAGAGTAGAAATCGACGTTCGGGTAGAGTTTCTTCTCGATGAAGTACGGGTCATTCAGTGCGATGTGTTCCAGCTCCATCGCCACTTCCAGCAGATCGTCTTTGGTGCCCAGCTCTTTCAGCACTTCGTGGCAGGTTTCACGCATAACGGTCGCGCGCGGGTCGTAGTTTTTGTAAACACGGTGACCGAAGCCCATCAGGCGGAAGGAGTCATTCTTGTCTTTCGCACGTCGTACGAACTCTGGAATGTGCTCCACAGAGCTGATCTCTTCCAGCATCTTCAGCGCCGCTTCGTTCGCGCCGCCGTGCGCCGGTCCCCACAGGGAGGCGATACCCGCAGCGATACAGGCGAACGGGTTCGCGCCTGAAGAGCCTGCGGTACGAACGGTAGACGTTGACGCGTTCTGCTCGTGATCAGCGTGCAGGATCAGAATACGATCCATGGCGCGTTCCAGCACCGGGTTCACTTCATACTCTTCGCACGGCGTGGAGAACATCATGCGCAGGAAGTTGCCAGCGTAGGAGAGGTCGTTACGCGGATATACAAACGGCTGGCCGATGGAGTATTTGTAACACATCGCCGCCATCGTAGGCATTTTGGAGAGCAGACGGAACGCCGCGATATCACGATGACGTGGGTTATTCACATCCAGAGAATCGTGGTAGAACGCCGCCAGCGCACCGGTGATACCGCACATGACCGCCATCGGGTGAGAGTCACGACGGAACGCATGGAACAGACGGGTAATCTGCTCATGGATCATGGTGTGACGGGTCACGGTGGTTTTGAATTCATCGTACTGCGCCTGCGTCGGTTTTTCGCCGTTCAGCAGGATGTAGCACACTTCCAGATAGTTGGATTCGGTGGCTAACTGATCGATGGGGAAGCCGCGATGGAGCAGGATACCTTCGTCACCGTCAATGTAGGTGATTTTGGATTCGCAAGATGCGGTAGAGGTAAATCCAGGGTCAAAGGTGAAAACTCCTTTGGAACCCAGCGTACGGATATCAATAACATCCTGACCGAGCGTGCCTTTTAGCACATCCAGTTCAATAGCAGTGTCACCACCCAGGGTGAGCTTTGCCTTTGTATCAGCCATTTACGGTCTCCTTAGCGCCTTATGCTTAAGACTGCGCTTTACCGGATTTGCTTTCAGCTGTTAATCACCGTTACCAGATTGTTATTTGGCTTACCGCTCAGCTCACGAGGACAAACCAGGGTACAGAGCTATGGCGCCTTGCAGGTAAACGAATGAAATATCAGTGAAACAACAGCAAATCAGCGTTTTTGCAGTCCGAATTATTCAAACCTGTATATCACTAATAACTGTCCTGATAACTTCGGTCAATACCATCACACTGTTACATAACTATTTGTCAGGTGAAAGTGAGACCTCATAACTTTTGCGCATTATATGCCTTTTCTGCTGACGTTTGTAACAATATTGTTTAACATTTGTCAAATCAGATGATTAAAAATTAAAAAGATGTTGTTATCGTGACCCTGATCACTGTTCCAGAGAAAACCCGACAAACTGTATGTAGGTTAATTGTAATGATTTTGTGAACGGCCTATACTGCCGCCAGGTCTCCGGAACACCCTGCAATCCCGAGCCACCCAGCGTTGTAACGTGTCGTTTTAGCATTTGGAAGCAATGTTTTGCATGACGCGCAGTTATAGAAAAGGAACGCTGCTTGACCCGCATCGCAGTCCGGAGGAAGGAAACAATAAGAACAGCATGTGGGCGTTATTCATGATAAGAAATGTGAAAAAACAAAGACCTGTCAATCTGGATCTCAAAACGATCCGGTTCCCCGTAACAGCAATAGCGTCCATTCTGCACCGTGTTTCTGGTGTGATTACGTTTGTGGCGGTCGGTATTTTGTTGTGGTTACTGGGCACCAGCCTCTCTTCCCCTGAAGGATTCCTCCAGGCCTCGGCCATCATGAATAGCTTCTTCGTGAAATTTATCATGTGGGGCATTCTCACCGCGCTGGCCTATCACGTTGTTGGCGGCGTACGCCACATGCTGATGGACTTTGGCTATCTGGAAGAGACGTTCGAGGCCGGGAAACGTACCGCGAACATTTCATTTGTGATCACTGTCGTGCTTTCACTTCTCGCAGGAGTTCTCGTATGGTAAGCAACGCCTCCGCATTAGGACGCAACGGCGTACATGACTTCATTCTGGTCCGCGCTACCGCCATCGTCCTCACGCTTTACATCATCTATATGATCGGTTTCTTCGCGACCAGCGGGACGCTGACGTGGGAAATCTGGAGTGGTTTCTTCGGATCGGCCTTCACCAAAGTGTTCACCCTGCTGGCCCTGTTCTCCATCCTTATTCATGCCTGGATCGGCATGTGGCAGGTGTTGACCGATTACGTTAAACCGCTGGCGATTCGCCTTCCGCTGCAACTGATTATTGTTGTTGCTCTGCTGGTTTACGTCATTTATGGATTTGTTGTGGTGTGGGGTGTGTAATGAAACTGCCAGTCAGAGAATTTGATGCTGTTGTGATTGGTGCGGGTGGCGCAGGTATGCGCGCCGCACTGCAAATTTCCCAGAGCGGCCAGACCTGTGCGCTGCTCTCTAAAGTATTCCCGACCCGTTCCCACACTGTGTCTGCGCAGGGCGGTATCACCGTAGCGCTGGGTAACTCCCATGAAGATAACTGGGAATGGCACATGTACGACACGGTAAAAGGTTCCGATTACATCGGCGACCAGGATGCCATCGAATATATGTGTAAAACCGGCCCGGAAGCGATTCTGGAGCTGGACCATATGGGTCTGCCGTTCTCCCGTCTGGAAAACGGTACCATCTATCAGCGTCCGTTTGGCGGCCAGTCGAAAAACTTCGGCGGCGAGCAGGCGGCACGCACCGCGGCGGCGGCTGACCGTACCGGTCACGCGCTGCTGCACACGCTGTACCAGCAGAACCTGAAAAACCATACCACCATCTTCTCCGAGTGGTATGCGCTGGATCTGGTGAAAAACGCCGATGGCGCCGTGGTGGGGTGTACCGCACTGTGCATCGAAACCGGTGAAGTGGTTTACTTCAAAGCCCGCGCGACCGTGCTGGCGACCGGCGGCGCAGGCCGTATTTATCAGTCCACCACTAACGCCCACATCAACACCGGTGACGGCGTCGGTATGGCTATTCGCGCCGGCGTGCCGGTGCAGGACATGGAGATGTGGCAGTTCCACCCAACCGGTATTGCCGGCGCGGGCGTGCTGGTCACCGAAGGTTGCCGCGGTGAAGGTGGCTACCTGCTGAACAAACACGGCGAGCGCTTCATGGAGCGTTATGCGCCAAACGCGAAAGACCTGGCGGGTCGCGACGTGGTGGCGCGTTCCATCATGATCGAAATCCGTGAAGGCCGCGGCTGTGACGGCCCATGGGGTCCACACGCGAAGCTGAAGCTCGACCATCTGGGTAAAGAGGTGCTGGAATCCCGTCTGCCGGGCATCCTGGAGCTGTCCCGCACCTTCGCCCACGTCGATCCGGTGAAAGAGCCAATTCCGGTTATCCCAACCTGCCACTACATGATGGGCGGTATCCCGACCAAAGTGACCGGTCAGGCGCTGACCGTGAACGAGCAGGGCGAAGACGTGGTCATTCCTGGCCTGTTCGCGGTAGGCGAAATCGCCTGCGTATCCGTTCACGGCGCAAACCGTCTGGGCGGCAACTCCCTGCTGGACCTGGTGGTATTTGGTCGTGCGGTGGGTCTGCATCTTCAGGAGTCCATCGCCGAGCAGGGCGCGCTGCGTGATGCAACCGACGACGAAATCGACGCCTCTCTCGAACGCCTCAACCGCTGGAACGGCAACCGTAACGGCGAAGATCCGGTGGAAATCCGTAAGGCGTTGCAGGAATGTATGCAGCACAACTTCTCGGTATTCCGTGAAGGTGACGCAATGGCCAAAGGGCTTGAGCAGCTGAAAGCGATTCGCGAGCGTCTGAAGAATGCCCGTCTGGACGACACCTCCAGCGAGTTCAACACCCAGCGCGTCGAATGCCTGGAGCTGGATAACCTGATGGAAACCGCATTCGCGACCGCGATGTCGGCAAACTTCCGTACCGAAAGCCGTGGCGCGCATAGCCGCTTCGACTTCCCGAATCGTGATGACGAAAACTGGCTGTGCCATTCCCTGTATCTGCCAGAGTCGGAAACCATGACGCGCCGTAGCGTTAACATGGAACCGAAACTGCGTCCGGCGTTCCCGCCGAAGATTCGTACTTACTAATGCGGAGACAGGATAATGAAACTCGAATTCTCAGTTTATCGTTATAACCCGGATGTAGACGATGCTCCGCGTATGCAGGATTACACCCTCGAAGCGGAAGAAGGTCGTGACATGATGCTGCTGGATGCGTTAATCCAGCTGAAAGAACAAGATCCTACGCTGTCGTTCCGCCGCTCCTGCCGTGAAGGGGTATGTGGCTCTGACGGTGTGAACATGAACGGCAAAAACGGCCTGGCCTGCATTACGCCAATTTCAGCGCTAAACCGCCCTGGCCAGAAAATTGTTATCCGTCCTCTGCCTGGCCTGCCGGTCGTGCGTGATTTGGTGGTGGACATGGGACAATTCTATGCACAATATGAGAAGATTAAGCCTTACTTATTGAATAATGGGCAAAATCCACCCGCTCGTGAGCATTTACAGTCTCCTGAGCAGCGTGAAAAACTTGATGGATTGTATGAGTGTATTCTCTGTGCATGTTGTTCAACGTCGTGTCCGTCATTCTGGTGGAACCCGGACAAATTTATCGGCCCTGCGGGTCTGCTGGCTGCCTATCGCTTCCTGATCGACAGCCGCGATACCGAAACCGAGAACCGTCTGGAAGGATTAAGTGACGCTTTCAGCGTATTCCGCTGCCATAGCATCATGAACTGCGTCAGTGTGTGTCCTAAGGGGCTGAACCCGACGCGCGCTATCGGCCATATTAAGTCGATGCTGTTGCAACGCAGTGCGTAAGTAACAACGTCGGATGGCGCTGCGCTTATCCGGCCTACGAGACGGTAGGCTTGGTAAGTGCAGCGCCAGCGGACAGATTGCAGAAACCTTTAAAAACTGCCCTGAAGTTTAGACAGTTTCTAAAGGTTCCTTCGCGGGCCAAATGAAAAGAGCTCGCAGGTGAACCCCGGCACGTACACGGTGTGTGCGTGGTAGTTTCTACGGCGAAAGTAAGCATAAAAATGCTTAAGGGATCACGATGCAGAACGGCGCAATGAAAGCCTGGCTGGACTCTTCTTACCTCTCTGGTGCCAACCAGAGCTGGATAGAACAGCTCTATGAAGACTTCTTAACCGATCCTGACTCAGTGGACGCAAACTGGCGTTCCATGTTCCAGCAGTTGCCTGGTACAGGGGTCAAACCGGATCAATTCCATTCAAAAACACGTGATTATTTCCGTCGTCTGGCGAAGGATGCCTCACGTTACTCTTCTGCGATTTCCGACCCTGACACCAATGCGAAGCAGGTTAAAGTCCTGCAGCTTATCAACGCTTATCGCTTCCGTGGTCACCAGCATGCGAATCTCGATCCGCTGGGACTGTGGAAGCAAGACCGTGTGGCCGATCTCGATCCGGCGTATCACGATCTGACCGAGGCCGATTTCCAGGAAAGCTTTAACGTAGGTTCCTTTGCCATCGGCAAAGACACGATGAAGCTGGGCGATCTGATTGACGCGCTCAAGCAAACCTACTGCGGCTCCATCGGCGCGGAATACATGCACATTACCTCTACCGAAGAGAAACGCTGGATCCAGCAGCGCATCGAATCCGTAGCGGGCCACGCGACCTTCTCGGCTGACGAGAAAAAACGCTTCCTGAACGAACTGACCGCAGCGGAAGGGCTTGAGCGCTATCTGGGCGCGAAATTCCCGGGCGCAAAACGCTTCTCGCTGGAAGGCGGCGACGCGCTGGTGCCGATGCTGAAAGAGCTGATTCGTCACGCAGGCAAGAGCGGCACCCGTGAAGTGGTACTGGGCATGGCGCACCGTGGTCGTCTGAACGTGCTGGTCAACGTGCTGGGTAAAAAACCGCAGGACCTGTTCGACGAATTCGCGGGCAAACATAAGGAACACCTCGGCACCGGCGACGTGAAGTACCACATGGGCTTCTCGTCGGATATCGAAACCGAAGGCGGTCTGGTTCACCTGGCGCTGGCGTTTAACCCGTCACACCTGGAAATCGTTAGCCCGGTGGTTATCGGTTCCGTGCGTGCGCGTCTGGATCGTCTGGACGAGCCGAGCAGCAATAAAGTTCTGCCAATTACCATCCACGGCGATGCGGCGGTAACAGGGCAGGGCGTGGTTCAGGAAACCCTGAACATGTCGAAAGCGCGTGGTTATGAAGTGGGCGGTACCGTTCGCATCGTGATCAACAACCAGGTGGGCTTCACCACCTCTAACCCGCTGGACGCGCGTTCTACCCCATACTGCACCGACATCGGTAAGATGGTGCAGGCGCCAATCTTCCACGTGAATGCGGATGACCCGGAAGCGGTCGCTTTCGTCACCCGTCTGGCGCTCGACTTCCGTAACACCTTTAAACGCGACGTGCTGATCGACCTGTTCTGCTACCGCCGTCACGGCCACAACGAAGCTGACGAGCCAAGTGCAACCCAGCCGTTGATGTATCAGAAAATCAAAAAACACCCGACCCCGCGCAAAATCTATGCTGACAAGCTGGAAGCGGACAAAGTGGCGACGCTGGAAGATGCGACCGAGCTGGTCAATCTTTACCGCGACGCGCTGGATGCGGGTGAATGCGTAGTGAAAGAGCTGCGCCCAATGAACATGCACTCCTTTACCTGGTCGCCGTACCTCAACCACGAGTGGGATGAGAGCTACCCGAACAAGGTTGAGATGAAGCGCCTGCAGGAGCTGGCTAAACGCATCAGCACCGTACCGGACGCTATCGAAATGCAGTCTCGCGTAGCGAAAATCTACGGTGACCGTCAGGCCATGGCGGCAGGCGAGAAGCTGTTCGACTGGGGCGGTGCAGAAACCCTGGCCTATGCGACCCTGGTTGACGAAGGTATTCCTGTTCGTCTGTCCGGTGAAGATGCGGGCCGTGGTACCTTCTTCCACCGTCACGCTGTTGTTCACAACCAGTCCAACGGTTCAACTTACACCCCGCTGCAGCACGTGCACAACGGTCAGGGCCAGTTCAAGGTCTGGGACTCCGTGCTGTCTGAAGAAGCGGTACTGGCCTTCGAATACGGCTACGCCACCGCAGAACCCCGCACCCTGACCATCTGGGAAGCGCAGTTCGGTGACTTCGCCAACGGTGCTCAGGTGGTTATCGACCAGTTCATCTCCTCCGGCGAGCAGAAGTGGGGCCGCATGTGTGGTCTGGTGATGCTGCTGCCGCACGGTTATGAAGGACAGGGTCCGGAGCACTCCTCCGCGCGTCTGGAACGTTATCTGCAGCTCTGCGCCGAGCAGAACATGCAGGTCTGCGTGCCGTCTACCCCGGCTCAGGTGTACCACATGCTGCGTCGTCAGGCGCTGCGCGGTATGCGCCGTCCGCTGGTGGTGATGTCACCAAAATCTCTGCTGCGTCATCCGCTGGCTGTTTCAAGCCTGGATGAACTGGCCAACGGCACCTTCCTGCCAGCCATCGGCGAGATTGACGAACTGGATCCGAAGGGCGTGAAGCGTGTCGTGATGTGTTCTGGTAAGGTTTATTACGACCTGCTGGAACAGCGCCGCAAGAACGACCAGAAAGATGTCGCCATCGTGCGTATCGAGCAGCTTTATCCGTTCCCGCATCAGGCGATGCAGGACGTGCTGAAACAGTACGCTCACGTACATGATTTTGTCTGGTGCCAGGAAGAGCCGCTCAACCAGGGCGCATGGTACTGCAGCCAGCATCATTTCCGTGAAGTGATTCCATTTGGGTCTGCTCTGCGTTATGCAGGTCGCCCGGCCTCCGCCTCTCCGGCGGTAGGGTATATGTCCGTTCACCAGAAGCAGCAACAAGATCTGGTCAATGACGCGCTGAACGTCGATTAATTAAAGGATACATAATGAGTAGCGTAGATATTCTTGTTCCCGACCTGCCTGAATCCGTAGCAGATGCGACCGTCGCCACCTGGCACAAAAAACCGGGCGATGCCGTTAAGCGCGATGAAGTGCTGGTAGAAATCGAAACTGACAAAGTGGTACTGGAAGTACCGGCTTCGGCGGATGGCGTTCTGGACGCGGTGCTGGAAGATGAAGGTACCACCGTCACCTCTCGTCAGATCCTGGGTCGCCTGCGTGAAGGCAACAGCGCGGGCAAAGAGTCCAGCGCCAAGTCTGATGAGAAAGCCTCTACCCCAGCGCAGCGCCAGCAGGCGTCTCTGGAAGAGCAAACCAACGACGCACTGAGCCCGGCGATCCGTCGTCTGCTGGCTGAGCACAACCTGGACGCGGCAGCCATTAAAGGCACCGGTGTGGGTGGACGTCTGACGCGCGAAGATATCGAAAAGCACCTGGCGAAAGCGCCTGCGAAAGCAGAAGCCAAAGCCCCTGCGGCAGCACCGGCAGCGCAGCCTGCTCTGGGCGCACGCAGCGAAAAACGCGTGCCGATGACTCGCCTGCGTAAGCGTGTGGCCGAGCGTCTGCTGGAAGCAAAAAACTCCACCGCGATGCTGACTACCTTCAACGAAGTAAACATGAAGCCAATCATGGACCTGCGTAAGCAGTACGGCGACGCGTTTGAAAAACGTCACGGTATCCGTCTGGGCTTTATGTCCTTCTACGTGAAGGCGGTGGTTGAAGCGCTGAAACGCTACCCGGAAGTGAACGCCTCTATCGACGGCGATGACGTGGTTTACCACAACTACTTCGACGTCAGCATGGCGGTTTCTACCCCGCGTGGCCTGGTGACCCCGGTTCTGCGTGACGTAGATACCCTGGGCATGGCTGATATCGAGAAAAACATCAAAGAGCTGGCTGTGAAAGGCCGCGACGGCAAGCTGACCGTAGACGATCTGACCGGCGGTAACTTCACCATTACCAACGGCGGCGTATTTGGTTCGCTGATGTCTACCCCGATCATTAACCCGCCGCAGAGCGCGATCCTGGGTATGCATGCCATTAAAGATCGCCCTATGGCGGTAGACGGTAAAGTTGAGATCCTGCCGATGATGTACCTGGCGCTCTCTTACGATCACCGCCTGATCGACGGCCGCGAGTCCGTGGGCTTCCTGGTAGCGATTAAAGAGCTGCTGGAAGATCCAACGCGTCTGCTGCTGGACGTCTAGTCACGTTTTAGCGTCACCTGCCCTGTAGGCCGGATAAGCGTAGCGCCTTCCGGCACACACACCGCGCCGGTCTACAGGTTTGAAGATAACGATTACCCTGAAGGATGGATAGAACACATGAACTTACATGAATATCAGGCCAAACAGCTGTTTGCCCGGTATGGCTTACCGGCTCCGGTGGGTTATGCCTGTACTACCCCGCGTGAAGCAGAAGAAGCCGCATCTAAAATCGGTGCCGGCCCGTGGGTAGTTAAATGTCAGGTTCACGCTGGTGGCCGTGGTAAAGCGGGCGGTGTGAAGGTTGTTAAGAGCAAAGAAGAAATTCGTGCGTTTGCTGAACATTGGCTCGGCAAACGTCTGGTGACGTACCAGACAGATGCAAACGGCCAGCCGGTTAACCAGATCCTGGTTGAAGCGGCGACCGACATCGCGAAAGAGCTGTACCTGGGCGCGGTTGTTGACCGTAGCTCCCGTCGCGTAGTGTTCATGGCGTCTACCGAAGGCGGCGTGGAAATCGAAAAAGTGGCGGAAGAAACCCCGCACCTGATCCACAAAGTGGCTATCGATCCGCTGGCGGGCCCAATGCCTTACCAGGGTCGCGAGCTGGCGTTCAAACTGGGCCTGGAAGGCAAGCTGGTTCAGCAGTTCACCAAAATCTTCATGGGTCTGGCGAACATCTTCCTGGAGCGCGATCTGGCGCTGATCGAGATCAACCCGCTGGTGATCACCACCCAGGGCGACCTGATCTGCCTCGATGGCAAGCTGGGCGCTGACGGCAACGCGCTGTTCCGCCAGTCCGATCTGCGTGAAATGCGCGACCAGTCTCAGGAAGACCCGCGTGAAGCACAGGCTGCACAGTGGGAGCTGAACTACGTCGCGCTGGATGGCAACATCGGCTGCATGGTTAACGGTGCGGGCCTGGCAATGGGCACCATGGACATCGTTAAGCTGCACGGCGGTGAGCCAGCAAACTTCCTCGACGTAGGCGGTGGCGCAACCAAAGAGCGCGTAACCGAAGCGTTCAAAATCATCCTCTCTGACGACAACGTGAAGGCCGTTCTGGTTAACATCTTCGGCGGCATCGTTCGTTGCGACCTGATCGCCGACGGAATCATCGGTGCGGTAGAAGAAGTGGGTGTTAACGTTCCGGTTGTTGTGCGTCTGGAAGGTAACAACGCTGAACTCGGCGCGAAAAAACTGGCTGACAGCGGCCTGAATATTATTGCAGCGAAAAGTCTGACGGATGCAGCTCAGCAGGTTGTTGCCGCAGTGGAGGGGAAATAATGTCAGTTTTAATTAATAAAGATACCAAGGTTATCTGCCAGGGCTTCACCGGTAGCCAGGGGACTTTCCACTCCGAACAGGCGATTGCCTACGGTACGCAGATGGTTGGCGGCGTAACGCCAGGTAAAGGCGGCACCACGCACCTGGGCCTGCCGGTGTTCAACACCGTGCGTGAAGCCGTAGAAGCGACCGGCGCAACCGCGACCGTGATCTACGTTCCGGCGCCGTTCTGCAAAGACTCCATTCTGGAAGCGATCGACGCAGGCATCAAACTGATCATCACCATCACCGAAGGTATCCCGACGCTGGATATGCTGACCGTGAAGGTGAAGCTGGATGAAGCGGGCGTGCGCATGATCGGCCCGAACTGCCCAGGCGTGATCACCCCGGGCGAATGCAAAATCGGCATCATGCCGGGCCACATTCACAAGCCGGGTAAAGTGGGCATCGTGTCCCGTTCCGGTACCCTGACCTATGAAGCGGTTAAGCAGACCACCGACTACGGTTTCGGCCAGTCTACCTGTGTAGGCATCGGCGGTGATCCGATCCCGGGCTCTAACTTCATCGACATCCTGAAGCTGTTCCAGGAAGATCCGCAGACCGAAGCGATCGTGATGATCGGTGAGATCGGCGGTAGCGCGGAAGAAGAAGCGGCTGCTTACATCAAAGAACACGTAACCAAGCCTGTTGTCGGTTATATCGCGGGCGTGACCGCGCCGAAAGGCAAGCGTATGGGCCACGCGGGCGCGATCATCGCCGGCGGTAAAGGTACGGCTGATGAGAAGTTTGCCGCGCTGGAAGCCGCAGGCGTGAAGACCGTTCGCAGCCTGGCGGATATCGGCGAAGCGCTGAAATCCATCATTAAGTAAATCCTCTCTGCTCCCCGGATGGGGAGCGTTAAAGTATAAAAATGTCCGTTTCGACATGGTTGGCCGCTGAATAGCGGCCTTTTTTTTACATGACGACGCTGAAACCGGCAAAGAGGGTGAATTTCGGCAGATTGTCCCCGTCGTGCGCAACCGTCCATTGCGGCTCGACAAAGGCGCTGACCACTTTTCCTCCCACTCCCCAGGCGCGCCCGCCGCCAATGCCAACCGGAATGTAATAATCATCCGACTCCCGATCCCAGGTCCAGATGCCCGAGCTGCGCAAGTACCAGCCGCCCTGAAACTTATAGATAAAGATCGGCTGGAACGTCGCGGTCTCTACGTCGTCGCGCGCGTCGTCTCCGGCAAAGCTTTTCTGCCATTGCACCAGCGTGCCCGCCATCCAGCCGGGGGTGGATTTGATCGCAACGGCAGAGAGTCCGCCCTGCCATTTGCCGCTGCCCAGCGCGTCGTCGCTGGCGGAGTCTGCCGTGATGAGCGGCCCCACGCCAATTTTTACCCCCTCCTGTTTGAGCAGGAAAATATCAAATAAGTTGATATCGCCAGACCCGGTCTTATAGCCCTGCGGCTGTGGGCGGGTTGCCATCGGAACGGTTAAACGAAGGATCTGCGGCACGGGCACCCAGTCGTTGGCGGCTAACGGAACGGTTGCGCGGAAGAGCGTATCGTTGAGATGCCGATCGCTGTTGTAAAGCTCAGGCGTGTAGTAATCCTGAAGCGCAACGGAGGTCGAAAGGTGTAACGGGTTGGTGGCTTTTTCAATGGCATCCTCTACCGCGGCGTGGCCGAGAGCCGGTATCAGCATCATCAGGCCGGGTAACAGTAAACGGTTTCGCATGTTGTCCTCCTTACCATAGATATTGCAGACGGAATGACCAGGTGGTGACGTCCGGCGAGCCATCCCGCTGATGCGTGGTGTCGGTGTAGGCAATCATCCCCCCAAAACGCGGGCTTAGCATGAAGCCCAGAGAGCCCCCAAGCAGCACGTTCTCCTGTTCGTCGTCCTGCAACGTTCCGTCAACGCGGGTTTCGCCGCCTTTCGTCCAGCTGGAGTCCAGCGAGAGCCAGAGCGCGGGCGAGAGGGTATAGCTCCAGTGGCCTTCGAGGGTGTAGAGCGGGCGCTGTTCCAGGCGGCTGTTTTGCTGGTAGTCGTTATTGTCGGTGAAGAAACTGACCCAGCTGTTGAGCTCCAGCCAGGTCGGGCCGAGCGGCACGCCGAACGCCAGCTCGGGCTTAAAGGCCCAGCGGTTCGCGCCGATGTTGATCGCGTTATCGCTGTCATAGTCTCCCGTGGGAAGGGTGAGCCAGAGCGCGCCCGTCAGGAACATCTCCGGCTGCCAGCGCTTAAATTCCTCCACGCTGAGCGCCGGGCCGCCGAACAGGTTATGGGCAAAGACCACCTGGGTATCGCCGAGGTTTTCATGATTGAGCGAACCGGTAAGATATTTGGCGTTATCCAGCGAGGCCGTCACGCTGGCGTAGGGCTGGATGACCTGTATCGCTGAAACGCGTCCGTCGATATCGAACGAATGCGCGTAGCGTAAAACGTACACGTCCGCGTCCACGCTGGCGCCATCGGCGGGAAGGTTTCCGTCGAGCGAGGTATTGGTATGAACATTGTTGTAATAGCCGAAGATGAGATTGGTGTCCTTCGGCAGGTTTTGCCAGTCGCGGGCGTTATCGGCCCGCACGTACAGCGGCAACAAAACCAGCAGCAGGCCTGCGATCAGAACGATAATGGCCACCACGAGATGACGTTCAGATTTTTGCATAACATTGTCCCGTTATGTTTTTGCAATAAACGCCCCGACCGCGCGGGCAGGGGCGGGCAAGGGTCAGGGGGTGACGATGTTGAACATCTGCGGGAAGGTATCCAGCAGGTCCAGCAGCTCCTTCAGCTTCTGGGTGCTGCCGTCGACGCTGAGCTCGCCATCAGCGATACTCTTGTCCAGCGGCTGCTGGTGGTTTATCAAATGGGACATCCCGGCCACGCTGGTCTTCACGCTGAAATCAGGGTCGCTGAAGGGGAGATCCTTGTGGTACATGATGACGCTGTTGTTAAGCGCGATCCCCCACTTGTCGCCGTCAGGCAGCGTCCAGTTGAAGCGCAGCTGTTTGCCGTTGGCCTTCGACCCGTTAAGCGCCACGCCCATATAATCAAGCAGGGCTTCAGGGGCAATGCTGGCGGTTAAATCGCTGTCCATTGTCGACCCGGCCGGGATAACCGGAACGCCGTCGCGCAGCTCTTTCGCGCCGCTCAGGTACTCGTTACGCCAGAGGGCGTTCTCGCTCTGCCAGCCGAGCTGGGAGAAGACATCCGCCTGTAGCGCCTTAGCCTGCTTGTTCTCCGGGTTGGCGAAGATCAGATGGTTAAGAAGCTGTGCGGCCCAGCGATAGTCTCCGCTGTTCACCGCCTGCTGCGCCTGCTGGTAGACCTGCTTCTCGCCGCCCATCAGGTGAATATATTTAGGCGCGGCCTCTTTTTCGGGGAGAGGATTCAGGTTGGCGGGGTTACTGTCGTACCAGCCCATGTAATACATGTACATGCCTTTGGCATTGTGGCTGACCGTGCCGTAGTAGCCCTGGTTGGCCCAGTTTTTCGCGAGGCTGTCCGGCAGGCGGATGGTCTCGGCGATTTCATCCATGGTATAGCCCTTGTTGATCAGATTAAGCACCTGATCGTTCAGGTATTTATACATGTCGCGCTGGTCGCCCATGTACTTCCTGATGCGGGCGTTGTCCCACATAGGCCAGAGGTGCTGGCTGATGGTGATTTGCGCTTTATCACCGTAGGTGACGAGCGCTTTGTCCAGCGCTTTCCACCAGTTCACCGCGCTACGCGCCTTGGCGCCCCGCAGCGTATAGAGGTTGTGCATGCTGGGGTTCAGCAGCTCCGTGGTGTCCAGCACGTTGAACTGCGGGAACCACATCATCATCTCGGACGGTGCCTCCGTTCCGGGAACCAGCAGGAACTCTATATCAATACCGTCTATGTTCACCCGGTCGCCGGATTTATTCACGATATACGTCGGAGCGATTAAGCTGTTTTTGCCGGTTGCCAGCGATTTGCCCATGCCGTTATCCACGTGGCCTTCTGGCCCGGGTTTCAGCATCATGCCGTACATATAGAGCGCCCGGCGGCTCATCGCGTTTCCCGCCAGCAGGTTTTCGCTGGTGGCTTCCTCCATGAATCCATCCGGCGCGTAGATTTTCACCTTGCCGCTCTTCACGTCGCTCTCCGAAACGACGCCCTTCACGCCACCGAAATGATCCACATGGCTATGCGTATAAATGACGGCAACAACAGGCTTTTTCGGACGGTGCTGATAATAAAGCTCAAGCGCCGCACGGGCGGTATCGGTCGCCACCAGCGGATCGATAATAATAATGCCGCTGTCGCCTTCAACAATGGTCATGTTGGAAATATCCAGCCCGCGCACCTGATACATTTTATCGGTGACTTTAAATAACCCGGAAATATTGTTGAGCTGGGCGTGGCGCCATAAAGAAGGGTTAACCGTTGCCGGGGCTTCCCCCTTAAGGAAAGACCAGCCGTCAATATTCATTACGGTTTTGCCGCCGTCGGTTTTAATTACCGGCGCGGTGAGCGTGGCGATAAATCCGCGTTTCGCGTCAGCGATACCCTGCTGGTCGGTGAAGTCCAGCGTTTTATAGACGGCGGCATTGCGCTCTTTCGTATAGGCAGAAGGGCTGGGGGCGCTGTCGTTTGCGCTGGCCTGAAAAACGAACAGCGTGAAAAGACTAACTGCAATCAGAGTCGGTTTCATATCCTGCATCCTTAGGTGATAAATCTCACGCTAAGAGTGCGGCATAGCAGATTCGGAAAAGACAAATTATATCCGCAGCTACTATAAATCGGCGGAAATAAAAACAAAAGTGGCGGTATTTATTGATTATTTGTATGAGACTGGCGAAACAGCCACCACAAGGGATGCGCGCGCTGATGGTGTCGCGCGTCGAAAAATAAATGTGATGCTCTGCACAGAATTCTATTCATGAAATAAATAGCCGGAAAATGCATTTTTACAATAAACCACGAAATGCAATGGCAAATAATTAAATGTCAGCGATATCCTAACGCGAAGCTATAAGGACATCGCCTCTTAATGATGGCGCCGGGCAATTAAGGTGAAGCGATAGTCGTCGCTTTTAAAGCTGTTGCGGCTGTACTCAAACAGCGTCCCGTCATTAAGAAAGCCGCGGGAGATTTTTTCAAGAATCGGGCGGGAAGGATCGATTCCCAGTGCCTCGATGGTTTCTGGCGTAGGGTTTACCGCGACGATCTCCTGCTCGCTCCGGTCAATGACCATCTTCTTTATCTGCTCAATGTAGTGGTACTTGGAGTTTTCCATCACTTCCCAGGTGAGATCGGGGAAAAGCGCCAGCGGCATCCACGTCTCTTCCAGCGTAACCGGCTTTTGCTTGATAAAGCGGACGCGCTTAACGTGCCAGACCTTATCGCCCTCGGCGAGCGCCATCGTTGCCGCGAGCGCCGCATCGGCTTTAATCACTTCGAACATCCGTACGTCGCTGTGGGTTTCCACGCGTCTGTCCGCCAGCTTTTCGTAAAAGCTGGTGAGCTGGTAGATGTCGTAATTAACCCGTTCCTCTTTAACGTAGGTGCCGCTGCCCTGAACGCTCTCCACGATGCCCTGCTCGGTCAACAGCTTCAGGGCCTGCCGGACGGTTACGCGGCTCACGCCGAAGGTGGCCTGGAGCGCGGATTCGGTCGGCAGCGCGTCCCCGGCAGCCAGCACGCCCTGCTGGATCTGATCCCGCAGGGTATCCGCGATCTGACGATATTTCGGTTTTCCGCTCATGCACGCCCGTTGTCTTGTTCCGTTAATACCATTGATGACGATTATGCCTCGGCGGATGAAATTGTAAATAATACAAATTGAATACAAATTATCGCTAAACATGAAAATGATCACTTAATCGTCTTATTCGCTCTGCGATACTCTCGCCAGTCTGTTTACGAGAGTAACCATAATGATGAACCTGACGGCGTTAACGCATCCAGATGCGCTCTGCCTGAACGCGCGATTCCGCAGTCGCGATGAGGCCATAGACGCGCTGGCCGGCAGGCTGGCCCGGTGTGGCGCAGTCTCCGATCTGGCGCTTTTTTTGCGTGATGTCCACCAGCGTGAGGCCCAGGGGCCGACGGCGCTGGGGGAGGGGCTTGCCGTTCCGCACGGGAAATCGGTGGCCGTGAGCAGGGCTGCGTTTGCCGTGGCGACGCTCGCCGATCCGCTGGAGTGGGAGGGGGTGGATGGCCCCGAACGCGTGGAGCTGATTTTTCTCCTCGCCATTCCGCCAGCCGTAGCGGGATCGACGCACATGCAGCTATTAACCGCGCTCACCACCCGTCTGGCGGACGATGCGCTTCGCGCGCGCGTCATGAGCGCCACCACCGCGGACGCGCTGCTTGCAGCCCTGGAGGATGCGCCGCAGCCAGAGGAAAGCGCGCGTTTGGCCGACGCCCCGACGGTTGTGTGCGTAACCGCCTGTCCGGCAGGGATCGCCCATACCTATATGGCCGCAGAATATCTCGAAAAAGCGGGACGTAAGCTCGGCGTCAATGTGGTGGTCGAGAAGCAGGGGGCGAACGGCGTTGAGGGGCGCATTACCGCTCAGCAGCTGCGGGAAGCCAAAGCGTGTATCTTCGCGGCGGAAGTGGCGATCAAAGAGAGCGAACGCTTTCAGGGGATCCCCGCCATTTCCGTACCCGTGGCTGAACCCTTACGTCATGCGGAAGCGCTTATTGAGCGCGCGCTGGCGCTAGAGCCAGTATCCGATGCGCGCCCTGCGCATGTCGACACAGACACCAAAAAGCGCGTTAAAACCGAACTTAAGCAGGCGCTTCTTAGCGGCATCTCCTTTGCGGTGCCGCTGATTGTCGCTGGCGGCACGGTGCTGGCCGTGTCGGTACTGCTGGCGCAAATCCTGGGCTTGCAGCATCTGTTCGATCAGGAAAACTCGTGGCTGTGGATGTACCGCAAACTGGGCGGCGGGATGCTCGGTATTCTGATGGTTCCTGTTCTCGCGGCCTATACCGCTTACTCGCTGGCGGATAAACCTGCGCTTACGCCAGGTTTTGCTGCGGGTCTGGCCGCCAATATGATTGGTTCCGGTTTTCTGGGGGCCATCGTCGGCGGGCTGATTGCGGGTTACCTGATGCGCTGGGTGAAAAACCACATCCGGCTGAGCAGCCGCTACAACGGCTTTCTGACCTTTTATCTCTATCCGGTGATGGGCGTGCTGGGTGCAGGCAGCCTGATGCTGTTTGTAATTGGCGAACCGGTGGCCTGGATCAATAACGCCCTGACTGCCTGGCTTAACGGGCTGTCCGGCGCGAACGCGCTGCTTCTGGGCGCGATTCTGGGCTTTATGTGCTCGTTCGATCTGGGCGGCCCGGTCAACAAAGCCTCTTACGCGTTCTGCCTGGGGGCGATGGCCAACGGCGTCTACGGTCCTTATGCGATCTTTGCCTCCGTCAAAATGGTATCGGCCTTTACCGTGACGGCGTCAACGATGCTGGCCCCGAGCCTGTTTAAACAGTTCGAAATTGAGACCGGCAAATCCACCTGGCTGCTGGGGCTGGCGGGCATCACCGAGGGGGCAATTCCGATGGCTATCGAGGATCCGCTGCGGGTCATCGGCTCATTCGTTCTGGGATCAATGGCGACCGGCGCGATTGTCGGGGCGATGGGCATTGGGCTTTCCACGCCGGGAGCGGGCATTTTCTCGCTCTTCTTACTGCATGATGCCGGGCTGGGTGGCGTGATGGCCGCTGCGGGCTGGTTTGGCGCCGCGCTGGTTGGCGCCGCCATCTCTACGCTCATGTTACTGCTCTGGCGACGTCACGCCGTGAAGCGCGGCACCTACGTGACTGAAGACATTACATCCTAAACATGCACCGACAGGAAACGAAGATGAAAGCTGTATCTCGCGTTCATATCACGCCACATATGCACTGGGACCGTGAGTGGTACTTCACCACCGAAGCGTCACGTATTCTTCTGGTCAATAATATGGAAGAGATCCTCACCCGTCTGGAACAGGATGCAGAGTATAAATACTACGTCCTCGACGGCCAGACGGCGGTGCTGGAAGATTATTTTGCCGTGAAGCCGGAAAGCAGGCCACGCGTGAAAGCGCTGGTGGAGGCCGGGAAGCTGATCGTGGGTCCGTGGTATACCCAGACGGATACCACCCTTGTCTCCGGCGAGTCGATTGTCCGCAATCTGATGTACGGCATGCGCGACTGCATGGCCTTTGGCGAGCCGATGAAAATTGGCTATCTGCCGGACTCCTTCGGCATGTCTTCCCAGCTGCCGCACATTTATAACGGTTTTGGCATCACGCGCACCATGTTCTGGCGCGGGTGCTCCGAGCGGCACGGTACCGATAAAACCGAATTTCTCTGGCAAAGCCAGGACGGCAGCGAAGTGACGGCACAGGTGCTGCCCTTGGGCTACGCGATTGGTAAGTACTTACCGGAGGATGAAGACGGGCTGCGGAAACGGCTCGACGCCTGGTTAGAGGTGCTCGAAAAAGCCTCCGTGACGAAAGAAATTTTGCTGCCTAACGGCCACGATCAGATGCCGCTCCAGCAGAACATTTTTGCGGTGATGGATAAGCTTCGCGAAATCAATCCGCACCGTCAGTTTGTGATGAGCCGCTTCGAGGAGGTATTTGACCACATCGACGCGCACCGCGATGAACTGGCAACCCTGAAAGGGGAGTTTATTGACGGTAAATACATGCGGGTGCACCGGACCATCGGCTCCACGTGGATGGACATCAAAATCGCCCACGCCCGGATAGAAAACAAAATCGTCAACGTTCTTGAGCCGCTGGCCACGCTTGCCTGGACGCTGGGCTTTGAGTATCACCACGGCCTGCTGGAAAAAATGTGGAAAGAGATCCTCAAGAATCACGCCCACGACAGTATCGGCTGCTGCTGTAGTGACAAGGTGCATCGCGAGGTGATGTCCCGCTTCGAGCTGGCGGAAGACATGGCCGATAACCTGACGTGCTTCTATATGCGCAAGATTGTCGACAACATGCCGCAAAGCAATGAGGACAAACTGGTGATGTTTAACCTGACGCCCTGGCCGCGCGAGGAAGTGATTAACACCACGATACGTCTGCGCGCCAGCCAGTTCCGCCTGCTGGACGATAAGGGGAATGACATTCCTTATTACCTCCGCAGCGCGCGCGAGATCGACCCCGGGCTGATTGATCGGCAGATTGTGCATTACGGCAACTATGAGCCCTTTATGGAGTTCGACATCCAGCTCAACCAAATCCTGCCATCAATGGGTTACCGCACGCTGTTTATCGAGCCGCACGTGGCCGGCAAGCTGCTGGCGCCAGTAAATGCGTCGGCGGCGCTGCTGGAAAATGCGTTCTGGGAAATTACGTTAAATGATGACGGGTCGTTGCGCCTGCGCGACAAAGAGTCCGGGCTGATTTATGACCGCGCGCTGGAAATAGAAGAGAGCTCGGATGATGGCGATGAGTACGACTACTCGCCCTCTCGGGAAGAGTGGCGGCTCACTTCCGCGCAGGGCGAGCACGACGTTGAGGTGATCCACGAGGCCTGGCAGAGCAGGGCGGTGATCCGCCATCGCATGGCGGTGCCGGCGAATCTCGCCGAACGTTCTGCGCGTCAGCAGACGGGGATGCTTGAGGCAGAACTGACGGTCACGCTCGGCCATAACAGCCGGCGTATCGACGTTGAGGCGCGCCTCGGCAATCACGCGGATGACCATCGCGTGCGGGTGCTGATCCCGACGCCGTTCACCACGGAGGCCGTGCTGGCCGATACCCAGTTCGGTTCGCTGACGCGCCCCGTACGGGATGAAGCGATGGCGAACTGGCAGGAGGAAGGATGGAAGGAAGCGCCGCTGCCGGTGTGGAACCTGCTCAACTACGCGGTGCTCCAGGAACGGCGTAACGGGATGGCGCTGTTCACCGAAGGGTTGCGCGAATTTGAGGTGACCGGCGAGCGTCAAAAAACATTTGCCCTGACGTTGCTTCGCGGCGTGGGGCTGCTTGGAAAAGAGGATTTACTTTTGCGCCCGGGCAGGCCGTCCGGGATCAAAATGCCGGTGCCGGATTCGCAGGTGCGTGGCCAGCTACGCTGTCGCTTCAGCCTGTTCACGTTTACCGGCACGCCCGTGAGTGCCGGCGTTGCGCAGCAGGCGAAGTCGTGGTTAACGCCGGTGCACTGCTACAACAAAATCCCCTGGGATGCGATGAAGCTTAACCGCACCGCCTTCACCACGCCCGGCAGCTACAGTCTGCTAACGCTTTCGCCAAACGGATGCGTGCTCAGCGCGCTGAAGAAAGCAGAAGATCGTGACGAGATGATAGTGCGTCTCTACAACCCGTCCGAAACGCAATCCTGCGACGTCGCCCTGTCAGTGAACCGCGTGGTGCTGGCCTGTTGCGAAACGAACATGAATGAGATGCCCGACGCGGCAGGGGAGGAGAGAGCGGGCATTTCTGGTCCGTTCCGTCCGTGCCAGTCCCGAACCTTTAGCGTCAGGATAGAGAGGTAATACCAGGCATAACAAAAGGCCGCAGGGGATGCGGCCTTTTTTTCATTAAAAAGTCACACAGGGGTGTTAATTTTAATGCCGCTAAAGGTGAATGAAATGTAATCATTTATTCTGATGGCAAAGTAATAAAAAATATTGTGAAGCGGATAACAGAATATGTTTCGTCGTCCACAAAATACGATTTTCCTGTCGCGTTAATAAAAATCACAACTGTTTATATTCTCTTCTGCCTTTTATAACGCCGCGCGCCTAAAAATATACATGTCATTAACAAGGTCTTTACTATGCATACCACAAAGAAACATCGTTAACAGATGCCGGTGTTTTTGATTTAAATCAATGTTTAATGCTTGGAAAAAGGCTCCAAAAGGCGTTAAATTGTTCCCGATCAAAATGGCCGAAAAGTGGTAATTTTGCTATAAATTGATCGCCGTCGAAAAACGTAAATCTGTTCGAATAAAAACCTGTTTATTGTAAGGGTTTTGCAGCGTATTATATTTACGGGATCAATTTGGTTTTTACTTAACGTATTTGTAACCTTTCATCGTTGCTTTTTCCCCCTCCGGAGAATAAGCAACGAAGAAGGGACGCAGATAACTTTGTATTGGGGCATGCGTGTGGATCCTTATCTAACGGGATTCACTCTCGGAGTCTTCATGCGATGAGCAAGGAGTCATAATGTTAGACGTAGTCGAACTGTCGCGCTTACAGTTTGCCTTGACCGCGATGTACCACTTCCTGTTTGTGCCGCTGACGCTGGGTATGGCGTTCCTGCTGGCGATCATGGAAACGGTTTACGTCCTCTCCGGCAAACAGATTTATAAAGATATGACCAAGTTCTGGGGCAAGTTGTTTGGCATCAACTTTGCGCTGGGCGTGGCAACCGGTCTGACCATGGAGTTCCAGTTCGGGACTAACTGGTCTTACTATTCCCACTACGTTGGGGATATTTTTGGTGCGCCGCTGGCCATTGAAGGTCTGATGGCCTTCTTCCTCGAATCCACCTTTGTAGGTCTGTTCTTCTTCGGTTGGGACCGTCTGGGTAAAGTCCAGCATATGGCGGTAACCTGGCTGGTGGCATTAGGCTCTAACCTGTCCGCACTGTGGATCCTGGTGGCGAACGGCTGGATGCAAAACCCAATCGCATCCGATTTCAACTTCGAAACCATGCGCATGGAGATGGTCAGCTTCGCTGAGCTGGTCCTGAACCCGGTTGCTCAGGTTAAATTCGTTCACACCGTGGCTTCTGGCTATGTGTGCGGTGCGATGTTCGTACTGGGCATCAGCTCTTACTACATGCTGCGCGGTCGCGACTTCGCTTTCGCAAAACGCTCCTTTGCTATCGCAGCAAGCTTTGGTATGGCGGCAATTCTGTCTGTTATTGTTCTGGGTGATGAATCCGGTTACGAAATGGGCGACGTGCAGAAAACCAAGCTGGCCGCTATTGAAGCAGAATGGGAAACACAACCGGCTCCGGCGGCATTTACCCTGTTCGGTATTCCCGATCAGGAAGCGCAGGAAAACCGCTTCGCCATTCAGATTCCTTATGCGTTGGGCATCATCGCCACTCGCTCCGTCGACAAACAGGTGACTGGCCTGAAAGATCTGATGGTGCAGCACGAAGAGCGTATCCGTAACGGGATGAAAGCCTACTCGCTGCTGGAACAGCTGCGCGCCGGTTCAACCGATCAGGCCGTTCGCGATCAGTTTAACGACGTGAAGAAAGACCTGGGTTACGGCCTGCTGCTGAAACGCTATACCCCGAACGTCTCCGACGCAACGGAAGCGCAAATCCAGATGGCAACCAAAGACTCGATTCCACGCGTTGCGCCGTTGTACTTCGCGTTCCGGATCATGGTGGGCTGCGGCATCATCATGCTGCTGATTATCGCGGCATCCTTCTGGTCCGTGATTCGCAACCGTATCGGTGAGAAAAAATGGCTGCTGCGCACCGCGCTGTACGGTATTCCTCTGCCATGGATTGCCATCGAATCCGGTTGGTTTGTTGCGGAGTATGGCCGTCAGCCATGGGCAATCGGTGAGGTGCTGCCAACGGCAGTCGCGAACTCGTCCCTGACTGCGGGTGACCTGATCTTCTCCATGCTGCTGATTTGCGGTCTGTACACCCTGTTCCTGGTGGCTGAACTGTTCCTGATGTTCAAGTTCGCGCGCCTTGGCCCAAGCAGCCTGAAAACCGGTCGCTATCACTACGAGCAGTCCACCGCGACTACTCAGCCGGCACGCTAAGACAGGAGTCATCAAATGATCGATTATGAAGTATTGCGTTTTATCTGGTGGCTGTTGATTGGCGTTCTGCTGATCGGTTTTGCGGTCACTGATGGTTTCGACATGGGTGTAGGGATGCTTACCCGTTTCCTCGGTCGTAATGACACCGAGCGTCGAATTATGATCAACTCCATCGCCCCTCACTGGGACGGTAACCAGGTGTGGCTGATCACCGCGGGTGGCGCGCTGTTCGCTGCCTGGCCGATGGTCTACGCGGCTGCGTTCTCCGGCTTCTACGTGGCGATGATTCTGGTGCTGGCGTCTTTATTCTTCCGTCCGGTAGGCTTCGACTACCGTTCCAAGATTGAAGATACCCGCTGGCGTAACATGTGGGACTGGGGCATCTTCATCGGTAGCTTTGTTCCGCCGCTAGTGATTGGCGTGGCATTCGGTAACCTGCTGCAGGGCGTACCGTTCCACATCGATGAATATATGCGTCTTTACTACACCGGTAACTTCTTCCAGCTGCTGAATCCGTTTGGTCTGCTGGCAGGTGTTGTTAGCGTGGCGATGATCATTACTCAGGGCGCGACCTATCTGCAGATGCGTACCGTGGGTGAACTGCACCTGCGTTCCCGTGCAACGGCTCAGGTTGCGGCGCTGGTCACTCTGGTTTGCTTCGCTCTGGCCGGTGTGTGGGTGGTGTATGGTATCGATGGTTACGTGGTGACGTCTGCGATCAACCATGTTGCGCCGTCTAACCCGCTGACTAAAGAAGTCGCGCGTCAGGCGGGTGCCTGGATGGTGAACTTCAACAATACCCCTGCTCTGTGGGCTATCCCGGCGCTGGGCGTACTGTTGCCACTGTTGACCGTGCTGACCTCTCGTCTGGAAAAAGGCGCTCTGGCGTTCGTGTTCTCTTCACTGACACTGGCGTGCATCATCCTGACGGCAGGTATTGCGATGTTCCCGTTCGTCATGCCATCCAGCACTATGATGAATGCTAGCCTGACCATGTGGGATGCAACCTCCAGCCAGCTGACGCTGAACCTGATGACCTATGTTGCCTGCGTGTTCGTACCGATTATTCTGCTCTACACCGCCTGGTGTTACTGGAAAATGTTCGGTCGTATCACCAAAGAACATATCGAAAGCAATACCCACTCTATGTACTAAGTAAGGAGCTGAATATGTGGTATTTCGCATGGATTTTAGGGACGCTTCTTGCCTGCGCATTTGGTGTCATCACTGCCCTGGCGCTTGAGCACGTCGAAGCGACCAAAGCGGGTGAAGAAAAACACTAATGAATATTATCGCAACGTTATATGCGGTAATGGACAAGCGCCCGTTACGGGCGCTTTCTTTAGTGATGGCATTACTGCTGGCGGGCTGCATCTTCTGGGACCCGTCGCGCTTCGCGGCAAAGACCAGCGAACTTGAGATCTGGCACGGCTTCCTCATCATGTGGGCGGTGTGCGCAGGGGTCATTCACGGCGTGGGCTTTCGTCCGAAAGCCGTTCACTGGCAGGGAATTTTCTGCCCGCTGATTGCCGATTTGGTTCTCCTTGCTGGTCTGATTTTCTTCTTCTTCTGAATAAGAAATGTCCTATAACGATATGGGCTTACCCGAGCCCATAAAAATTTACTCTCCGTTTACTTTCTCCCATTCCAAACCATCATTCCCGCGCGTATAGTAGCGAAGTTTAAAAGCTCTAACTTTTGTTGCATTACTGGGATGTAAAGTGAATACAACGCTGTTTCGATGGCCGGTTCGTGTCTACTACGAAGATACCGATGCCGGTGGTGTGGTCTACCACGCCAGCTACGTTGCTTTTTATGAACGGGCACGCACAGAGATGCTGCGCCATCATCACTTTAGTCAACAGGTGCTGTTGGCTGAGCGAGTTGCCTTCGTGGTACGCAAGATGACGCTTGAGTATTTTGCGCCTGCCAGACTCGACGATATGCTCGAAGTCCAAACTGAAATTACATCAATGCGCGGAACCTCACTGGTTTTCACGCAGCGGATAGTCAATGCAGAGAACACCGTACTGAACTCAGCTGAAGTACTGATTGTTTGTGTTGATCCAACCATAATGAAGCCTCGTGCGCTTCCTAAGTCTATTGTCGCGGAGTTTAAGCAGTGACTGACATGAATATCCTTGATTTGTTCCTGAAGGCAAGCCTTCTGGTTAAACTTATCATGTTGATTTTGATTGGTTTTTCAATCGCATCCTGGGCCATCATCATCCAGAGAACGCGTATCCTCAATGCCGCTGGCCGCGAAGCCGAAGCGTTTGAAGATAAGTTCTGGTCGGGTATCGAGCTTTCTCGTCTGTATCAGGAAAGCCAGGGACGCCGTGATAGCCTTTCAGGCTCCGAACAAATTTTCTATAGTGGTTTCAAAGAGTTCGCTCGCTTACACCGTGCTAACAGCCATGCGCCGGAAGCCGTAGTAGAAGGTGCGTCGCGTGCGATGCGCATCTCCATGAACCGCGAACTGGAAAATCTTGAAACGCATATTCCGTTCCTCGGCACCGTGGGTTCCATCAGCCCGTATATCGGCCTGTTTGGTACGGTGTGGGGGATCATGCACGCCTTTATCGCGCTGGGCGCGGTGAAGCAGGCGACGTTGCAGATGGTTGCACCGGGTATCGCAGAAGCACTGATCGCGACCGCAATCGGTCTGTTCGCCGCAATTCCGGCGGTGATGGCGTACAACCGTCTGAACCAGCGCGTGAACAAACTGGAACTGAACTACGACAACTTTATGGAAGAGTTCACCGCGATTCTGCATCGTCAGGCGTTTACCAGCACCGAGAGCAACAAGGGGTAAACCATGGCCAGATCGCGTGGACGAGGTCGTCGCGAGCTCAAGTCCGAAATCAATATCGTTCCGTTACTGGACGTGCTGCTGGTGCTGCTGCTGATCTTTATGGCGACAGCGCCCATCATCACCCAGAGCGTGGAAGTTGATCTGCCGGATGCGACAGAATCACAGGCGGTAAGCACCAATGACGATCCTCCGGTCATCATTGAGGTTTCCGGCGTAGGGCAGTACAGCGTGGTGGTGGAGAAAGATCGTATGGATCAGCTTCCCCCTGAGCAGGTTATTGCTGAAGCGCAACGACGCCTGGAGTCAAATCCGAAGACGGTCTTCTTAATCGGTGGTGCGAAAGACGTACCATATGATGAAATTATCAAAGCGCTGAACTTGCTACATAGCGCGGGCGTTAAGTCAGTTGGCTTAATGACTCAGCCTATTTGATCATCTGCGTAGTTTTTGGGAACCGATAGTGTCAAAGGCAACCGAACAGAACGACAAGCTTAAGCGAGCGATAATCGTCTCCGCAGTGCTGCACGTGATTCTTTTTGCAGCGCTGATCTGGAGTTCGTTCGATGAGCACATTGATGCATCGGGCGGTGGTGGAGGTTCATCCATCGACGCCGTCATGGTAGATCCCGGTGCGGTAGTGCAGAACTATAATCGTCAGCAACAGCAGCAGGCGAGCGCAAAGCGCGCGGAAGAACAGCGTGAAAAACAGGCGCAACAGCAGGCGGAAGAGCTGCGTGAAAAGCAGGCCGCCGAGCAGGAACGTCTGAAGCAGCTTGAGAAAGAACGTTTGCAGGCGCAGGAAGCGGCGAAAGAGCAGGCGGAGCAGCAGAAACAGGCTGAAGCCGCAGCGAAGCAAGCCCAGGAACAGCAGAAGCAGGCGGAAGAGGCGGCAGCCAAAGCCGCAGCAGACGCGAAGGCGAAGGCAGATGCTCAGGCTAAGTTAGCCGCAGACGCCGCGAAGAAAGCGGCTGCTGATGCTCAGAAGAAAGCGGAAGCCGAAGCGGCTAAGAAAGCGGCTGCTGACGCGAAGAAGAAAGCGGAAGCGGAAGCGGCGAAAAAAGCGGCTGCCGACGCACAGAAGAAAGCCGAAGCGGAAGCCGCGAAGAAAGCTGCCCAGGAAGCCGAGAAGAAAGCGGCTGCTGATGCTGCGAAAAAAGCGGCCGCCGCCGAGAAAGCTGCGGCAGAAAAAGCCGCCGCTGCGGAAAAAGCTGCCGCTGATAAAAAAGCAGCCGCTGAGAAAGCCGCTGCCGATAAAAAAGCGGCTGCCGAAAAAGCCGCGGCTAAAAAGGCCGCAGCCGCTGAGAAAGCTGCCGCTGCCGCCGGTGTAGACGACCTGCTGGGTGACCTGAGCTCCGGTAAGAATGCACCGAAAACGGGCGGTGGGGCCAAAGGAAATGGACAGCCGTCAAAAGACAGCGGTACCTCCGGAGCCAACGGTGGGGCAACAGGTGCAGATATCAGCGCTTATGCCAAGCAGATCCAGGTTGCGATTCAGAGCCGACTCTTTGATGCAGGCCTGTATCAGGGCAAGCAGTGCGTACTGCACATCAATCTTGCGCCAGACGGCAGGTTGAAAAGCGTGACGTCTGAAGGGGGCGATCCTGCGCTCTGTCAGGCTGCACTGGCCGCAGCCAGATCGGCGAACATTCCTAAACCGCCTAGCGAGGCTGTTTATGAAAAGATAAAAGATGCCAAACTGGACTTTAAGCTGTAATCAACTCTTCTAACGGAAGTCTGAAAAACAGTCTATGGTCGTAAACAGGATAAGTAGTTTTGTCTATTTGGGTTTGTTAACATTCTGCTAAATTATCGTGGGTAAGGTTACCCAGATAAGGGAGATATGATGAAGCAGGCATTACGTGTAGCAGTTAGTTTTTTAATGCTGTGGGCAGCTGTACTGCACGCAGAAGTACGCATTGAGATCACCCAGGGGGTGGACTCAGCGCGTCCAATCGGCGTCGTTCCGTTCCAGTGGGCAGGCCCGGGCGCTGCGCCTGAAGATATTGGCGGCATTGTTGCAGCTGACCTGCGTAACAGCGGTAAATTTAACCCGTTAGATCGTTCTCGTCTGCCTCAGCAGCCGGGTACCGCGCAGGACGTTCAGCCTGCTGCATGGTCTGCACTGGGTATTGATGCGGTGGTTGTCGGCCAGGTTACCCCTGCACCAGACGGCGGCTATAACGTTGCGTATCAGCTGGTGGATACCGGCGGTGCGCCGGGCACCGTTCTGGCTCAAAACACCTATAAAGTGAACAAGCAGTGGCTGCGTTATGCAGGCCACACGGCGAGTGACGAAGTGTTTGAGAAGCTGACCGGGATTAAAGGTGCGTTCCGTACCCGTATCGCGTACGTTGTGCAGACCAACGGCGGCCAGTTCCCTTATGAGCTGCGCGTCTCTGACTACGATGGTTACAACCAGTTCACCGTGCACCGTTCTCCGCAGCCGCTGATGTCTCCGGCATGGTCTCCTGACGGCTCCAAGCTGGCGTACGTGACCTTCGAGAGCGGCCGTTCCGCGCTGGTTATCCAGACGCTGTCTAACGGTGCCGTGCGTCAGGTTGCGTCATTCCCGCGTCACAACGGTGCACCTGCGTTCTCTCCGGACGGGACTAAACTGGCGTTTGCCCTGTCTAAAACCGGTAGCCTGAACCTCTATGTAATGGACATTGGCTCTGGCCAGATCCGCCAGGTAACCGATGGTCGTAGCAACAACACGGAGCCAACCTGGTTCCCGGACAGCCAGAATCTGGCCTTTACGTCTGACCAGGCGGGTCGTCCACAAGTTTATAAAATGAATATCAACGGCGGAGCAGCGCAGCGCATTACCTGGGAAGGTTCGCAGAACCAGGATGCTGACGTCAGTGCCGATGGTAAAACAATGGTAATGGTCAGCACTGCGGGTGGTCAGCAGCACATTGCCAAACAAGATCTGGTAACGGGAGGCGTACAAATACTGTCGTCAACGTTCCTGGATGAAACGCCAAGTCTGGCACCTAACGGCACCATGGTAATCTACAGCTCTTCTCAGGGGATGGGATCCGTGCTGAATCTGGTTTCTACAGATGGGCGTTTCAAAGCGCGTCTTCCGGCAACTGATGGACAGGTAAAATCACCTGCCTGGTCGCCGTATCTGTAATAATAATTAATTGATTACTAAAGGAATCTTAGAAATGCAACTGAACAAAGTGCTGAAGGGGCTGATGATCGCTCTGCCTGTAATGGCAATCGCAGCGTGTTCTTCTAACAAGAACGCAAGCAATGACCAGAGCGGTGAAGGCATGATGGGTGCCGGCACCGGTATGGACGCTAACGGCAATGGCAACATGTCTTCTGAAGAGCAAGCGCGTCTTCAGATGCAGCAGCTGCAGCAGAACAACATCGTTTACTTCGATCTGGATAAATACGACATCCGTTCTGATTTCGCTGCGATGCTGGATGCTCACGCTAACTTCCTGCGTAGCAACCCGTCTTACAAAGTCACCGTAGAAGGTCACGCGGACGAACGTGGTACTCCAGAGTACAACATCTCCCTGGGTGAACGTCGTGCTAACGCTGTTAAAATGTACCTGCAGGGTAAAGGCGTTTCTGCTGACCAGATCTCCATCGTTTCTTACGGTAAAGAAAAACCTGCAGTACTGGGTCACGACGAAGCGGCTTACTCCAAAAACCGTCGTGCCGTACTGGTTTACTAAGAGAATGGCATGAGCAGTAACTTCAGACATCATCTGTTGAGTCTGTCGTTACTGGTTGGAATAGCGGCCCCCTGGGCCGCTTTTGCTCAGGCACCAATCAGTAGTGTCGGCTCAGGCTCGGTAGAAGACCGGGTCACTCAACTCGAGCGTATTTCTAACGCTCACAGCCAGCTTTTAACCCAACTCCAGCAACAACTTTCCGATAACCAGAATGATATTGACTCTCTCCGCGGTCAGATTCAGGAAAGCCAGTATCAGCTTAACCAGGTTGTGGAACGTCAGAAGCAAATCTTGTTGCAGATCGATAGCCTGAGCAGTGGTGGTGCAGCAGCACAGCCAGCCGCAGGCGATCAGAGCGGTGCGGCGACGTCTACGCCAGCGCCATCTGCTGATACGTCAGCCTCAACAGGCGCGCCTGTACAGAGCGGTGACGCGAATACGGACTACAATGCGGCCATTGCCCTGGTACAGGATCAATCTCGTCAGGATGACGCGATTGCTGCGTTTCAGAGCTTTGTTAAGAAATACCCGGATTCCACTTATCAGCCAAATGCCAATTACTGGCTCGGTCAGTTGAATTACAACAAGGGTAAAAAGGACGATGCGGCGTTTTATTTTGCCTCAGTGGTGAAAAATTACCCAAAATCGCCGAAAGCGCCCGATGCGATGTATAAGGTTGGCGTGATCATGCAGGACAAAGGCGACACGGCGAAAGCCAAAGCGGTTTATCAGCAGGTGGTCGCAAAATTCCCGGGTACCGAAGGTGCTAAGCAGGCGCAAAAACGTCTGAATTCGATGGGATGATTATCGCATGACCAGAAATCGCGTTATTTCTGGTCGTGCAGCATGATTACTAAGCAGTTAAGTGATCTTCATCGAAATTTTTGTTGCGCAGAATTCTTAAATCAGTAATATATGCCGCCGTTGCCACGGGATATCAAACAACGTGAAAGCAGCATAAAAGTGGGTCGTTAGCTCAGTTGGTAGAGCAGTTGACTTTTAATCAATTGGTCGCAGGTTCGAATCCTGCACGACCCACCACTTAAAGCAGTTCCGGCAGTACAGAGTGGGTGATTAGCTCAGTTGGTAGAGCATCTCCTTTACACGGAGGGGGTCGGCGGTTCGAGCCCGTCATCACCCACCACTCGGGTCGTTAGCTCAGTTGGTAGAGCAGTTGACTTTTAATCAATTGGTCGCAGGTTCGAATCCTGCACGACCCACCACTTTCCGGTGGTACCGAGTAAAAATCTTCGAAGTCAGCACCCGAATGGGTCGTTAGCTCAGTTGGTAGAGCAGTTGACTTTTAATCAATTGGTCGCAGGTTCGAATCCTGCACGACCCACCACTTCGAAGAAAAAATCCCGTAAGGGGTCGTTAGCTCAGTTGGTAGAGCAGTTGACTTTTAATCAATTGGTCGCAGGTTCGAATCCTGCACGACCCACCAATTTTAATGTCTTACTCAGATATTAAACGTGAAGGATAACGTTGCTTTAGCAACGGCCCGAAGGGCGAGGCGAAGCCGAGTCATCCTGCACGACCCACCAATGTAAAAAGGCGCCCTAAAGGCGCCTTTTTGCTATCTGTCGTTCCCCAGTGCTTTGTAGGTCGGGTAAGGCGAAGCCGCCACCCGACAAATGCTGCCGGCACCAATTCCCGATGACATTCCACCTGATATTCGCTATCTTGTTTAGTATATAAAACACCATTGCCGTCATTTTTGCTATCTACCGCAAAACAAAGGCAATATTGTTAAGCCAGTAAAACGAGAAGCCATAATGAGTGTGATGTTTGATCCCGAAGCCGCAATTTATCCCTTCCCGCCGAAGCCAGTGCCGCTAAGCCGGGATGAGAAGCAGTTCTATCGTGAGAAAATTAAGCGCCTTCTTAAAGCGCGTGATGCGGTGATGGTGGCGCATTACTACACTGACCCGGAAATTCAGCAGCTGGCAGAAGAGACGGGCGGCTGTATCTCAGACTCGCTGGAGATGGCGCGTTTCGGCGCTAAACATCCTGCCTCTACGCTTCTCGTTGCGGGCGTTCGTTTTATGGGCGAAACGGCAAAAATCCTCAGCCCGGAAAAAACGATTCTGATGCCGACGCTGAATGCTGAATGCTCCCTCGATCTCGGCTGCCCGATTGATGAGTTCACCGCCTTCTGTGATGCTCACCCTGACCGTACCGTCGTGGTCTACGCCAACACCTCCGCTGCCGTCAAAGCCCGGGCAGACTGGGTAGTGACGTCCAGTATCGCCGTTGAGCTGATTGAACATCTGGACAGCATGGGTGAAAAAATCATCTGGGCGCCCGATCGCCATCTGGGAAATTACGTGCAAAAACAGACCGGTGCGGATGTGCTGTGCTGGCAGGGTGCCTGTATCGTCCACGATGAGTTCAAGACCCAGGCGCTGACCCGGATGAAAGCCTTATACCCGCAGGCCGCGATTCTGGTGCACCCGGAATCCCCGCAGTCGATCGTCGAGATGGCGGACGCCGTCGGCTCAACCAGCCAGTTAATTAACGCGGCGAAAACGCTGCCACACAAGCAGCTCATCGTGGCGACCGATCGCGGTATCTTCTACAAAATGCAGCAGGCCGTGCCGGAAAAAGAGCTGCTTGAAGCGCCAACCGCCGGAGAAGGGGCGACCTGCCGTAGCTGCGCGCACTGCCCGTGGATGGCGATGAATGGCCTCAAAGCCATTGCGGAGGGGCTGGAGAACGGTGGCGCTGCGCATGAGATCCACGTGGATGCTGCCCTGCGTGAAGGCGCGTTAATTCCGCTTAACCGCATGCTGGATTTTGCGGCTACACTACGTACTTAACTTATTACGCCCCGGAGAAAAAATGGATTTTTTTAGTACACAGAACATCCTGGTTCACATCCCCATCGGTGCGGGCGGCTATGACCTGTCGTGGATTGAAGCGGTAGGTACGCTGGCCGGTTTACTCTGTATCTGGCTGGCCAGCCTTGAGAAGATCAGCAACTATGCGTTCGGGCTGATTAACGTTACGCTGTTTGCGATCATCTTCTTCCAGATCCAGCTCTACGCCAGCCTGCTTCTACAGCTGTTCTTCTTCGCGGCCAACATCTACGGCTGGTATGCCTGGTCGCGGCAAAACAGCCAGCAGGAGGCGGAGCTGCAAATCCGCTGGCTGCCGTTGCCAAAAGCCCTCGCCTGGCTCGCGGCCTGCGTGGTGGCTATCGGCCTGATGACCGTCTTTATCGATCCGGTATTTGCCTTCCTGACGCGCGTGGCGGTCTCGGTGATGTCGGGGCTGGGATTGAACGTCACCCTGCCAGAGCTTCAGCCGGACGCCTTCCCGTTCTGGGATTCCTGCATGATGGTACTGTCGATCGCGGCGATGATCCTGATGACGCGTAAATACGTTGAGAACTGGCTGTTGTGGGTGGTGATTAACGTGATTAGCGTGGTGATTTTTGCCCTTCAGGGCGTTTATGCCATGTCGCTGGAGTACATGCTGCTGACCTTCATTGCTCTCAACGGCAGCCGCATGTGGATTAACAGCGCGCGTGAGCGTGGCTCTCGCGCGCTTTCCCGTTAATGGTGATGTGCGTGTGAGTGGCCCGACTGCGCCTCGTTAAGGTGGCAGTCTGGCCCGCTGCAAGGCTGGTACTCCATCTGGATGGTGGAGTGCGCGATCTCATAGTGATGCTCAAGGAAATGCTGAATACGTTCAAGCAGCGCGTCGTGATCGTGGGGCGGAACAACCTGCACGTGCAGCGTCATAAGCGGTTTTTCGCCAACCAGCCAGACGTGAACGTGATGAACGTTACGAACCTCAGGAATGGAGCGACTCAGGTTGCGCTTCAGTTCGCCAATATCCAGTGACGTGGGCGCGCCTTCCAGCAGCTCATTTACGCTCTCCTTCAGTAGCCGCCAGGCGCTGCGCAATACCAGGCACGATACCAGCACGGAAAGAATCGGGTCGATAGGGGTCCAGCCCGTGCCCATAATGATCAGCGCGGCCACAATCGCACCAACAGAACCCAGCAAATCACCGAGCACGTGAAGCGCCGCGGCCCGCACGTTCAGATTTTTTTCGCTGCTGCCGCGGTGCAATATCCAGAACGCCAGAATATTGGCAACCAGGCCGGCAATGGCAATCACCATCATCGTTGTCCCGGCTACCGGTTGAGGATGCCGAAAGCGCTGAAAAGCCTCCCAGACGATGAGTATGGTAATCACCACTAAGGCAATCGCATTCACAAAGGCGGCAAGCGTGGTCAGCCTGAGCCAGCCAAACGTGTGGCGAGCATTGGGCGGGCGGCGGGCAAACTGCACGGCCAGCAGCGCGAAGAGCAGCGCCGCGGCATCGGTAAGCATGTGACCTGCATCGGCCAGCAGCGCCAGCGAGCCGGATATAAGGCCACCGATGACCTCAATAACCATAAACGTGGCAGTGACCGCAAATGCCAGCAGAAGCCGTTTGGCGTTTTCATCGCCGGAAGAGGGAGAATGGGAGTGGGAATGCGCCATGATATCTTTCCTGATTTATTATTATTTTTAGTGTAGCGTTTTTAAGTGCTTAAATAAAAAAGGAGAGCATGCGCTCTCCTTATTTCTTCTTAAACAGGCTTACTGAGTGGTGCCGTCCGTTTTGGTATTGGCATCGCTACCCACTTTGTCATTGGGGTCCGGACATTTACCGTCTTTACACATCGAGTTTTTATGAACCTCATCGTTGGTCATGCCGTCGTGGTTCATGGTGCCGGTATTCGTACCGCCGGTGTTAGTATTGCCCGTGTTGATATTGCTGTTATCAACATTATTTGGCGCAATATTCTGTTTTGCATCCGGCGCAACCTGGCCTGCTTCGGCAGCAGCATTCGCGTCACCGTTGCTGCCGGATGAACCTGCATCGGCTGCCAGCACGCTGCCGCTTGCCAGGGTAAGGGTTGCCGTCAGGAAAAGCGTAGTCAGTTTCGTCATTTTCATCATGGTGCTCCTGTTCTTATCGTTACGCTGGATAACATTCTCCAACAGTGCATCTTGTTCAGTGGCGAAAGATCCCGGATTTCTGCGTGAGGGCAGAATGGAATCGCGTATAAATATTTAAATTCAGCTGTTACAAGTAAAAAGTTTAGGCCAGATCTCATTTTTCGCTATTTTGTGGTGAATTTTAGGCGAATTCCAGGAATTATCTGCGTGAAGTGTAAAAGCCCGTTTACACTTCAAGGCCGACAAGTTAGATTGAAAGCATTGCTTTCATTACTAAAGATATGGCAGAGCCGGAAAGAAGATGAATTATCAGAACGACGATTTACGTATTAAAGAGATCAATGAGTTATTACCTCCCGTAGCGCTCCTTGAAAAATTCCCCGCCACTGAAAATGCCGCCAACACGGTGTCTCATGCCCGCAAGGCGATCCACAAGATCCTCAAAGGTAGCGACGATCGTCTTCTGGTGGTGATCGGGCCGTGCTCTATTCACGATCCTGCTGCGGCCAAAGAGTACGCGTCACGACTGCTCACCCTGCGTGAAGAGTTGAAGGACGAACTGGAAATCGTGATGCGCGTCTATTTCGAAAAACCGCGTACCACCGTGGGCTGGAAAGGGCTGATCAACGATCCGCACATGGACAACAGCTTCCAGATCAACGATGGCCTGCGCATTGCGCGTAAGCTGCTGCTGGAAATTAACGACAGCGGGCTGCCGGCGGCGGGAGAATTCCTGGATATGATCACGCCGCAGTATCTGGCTGACCTGATGAGCTGGGGCGCCATCGGCGCGCGCACCACGGAATCTCAGGTTCACCGCGAGCTGGCGTCTGGTCTCTCATGCCCGGTCGGCTTCAAAAACGGCACGGATGGCACCATCAAGGTCGCGATTGATGCCATCAATGCGGCTGGCGCGCCGCACTGCTTCCTGTCGGTGACCAAGTGGGGCCACTCGGCTATCGTGAATACCAGCGGTAACGGCGACTGCCATATCATTCTGCGCGGCGGTAAAGAGCCTAACTACAGCGCAAAACACGTGGCGGAAGTGAAGGCGGGTCTGGAGAAAGCGGGACTGGCGCCGCAGGTGATGATCGATTTCAGCCATGCGAACTCCAGCAAACAGTTCAAAAAGCAGATGGAAGTCGGGGCAGATGTTTGTCAGCAAATCGCCAACGGTGAACGCGCGGTGATTGGGGTAATGATCGAGAGCCATCTGGTGGAAGGCAACCAGAATCTTGAGGGCAGCGAACCGCTGGTCTACGGTAAGAGCGTGACGGATGCCTGCATTGGCTGGGAAGATACCGATGCGATCCTGCGCCAGCTGGCGGATGCGGTAAAAGCGCGTCGCGGCTAAGTCTGTCGCGGGCAATAAAAAAGCGTGGATTGCTCCACGCTTTTTTTATGTCCGGCAAAAATTACTTCGCTTTACCCTGGTTCGCCACTGCCGCCGCTTTTGCAGCGATTTCGTCGGCGTTACCCAGATAGTAATGTTTAACAGGTTTGAAGTTCTCATCGAACTCGTACACCAGCGGTACGCCGGTAGGGATGTTCAGCTCGAGGATCTCATCTTCACCCATGTTGTCCAGGTATTTCACCAGCGCGCGCAGGGAGTTACCGTGAGCAGCGATAATAACGCGCTCGCCGCTTTTCAGGCGCGGCAGAATGGTTTCGTTCCAGTAAGGCACCACGCGGTCGATGGTCAGCGCCAGGCTTTCGGTCTGTGGCAGTTCAGCCTCAGTCAGCTTCGCGTAGCGCGGATCGTGGCCCGGGTAGCGCTCGTCATCTTTGCTCAGCTCTGGTGGCGTTACCGCGAAACCGCGACGCCACTGCTTAACCTGCTCGTCACCGTATTTCTCTGCGGTTTCCGCTTTGTTCAGACCTTGCAGCGCACCGTAGTGACGCTCGTTCAGCTTCCAGGATTTCTCAACCGGCAGCCAGGCCTGATCCAGCTCGTCCAGAACGTTCCACAGGGTATGGATTGCACGTTTCAGCACAGAGGTGTAAGCAAAGTCAAAGGTGAAGCCTTCTTCTTTCAGCAGTTTACCTGCCGCTTTTGCTTCGCTCACGCCTTTCTCGGACAGATCAACGTCATACCAGCCGGTGAAGCGGTTTTCATTGTTCCACTGGCTTTCGCCGTGGCGCACCAGGACAAGCTTAGTATTAGCCATTTCTTACTCCTCAAGCATTTTGAATGATAACAATTCTCATTATATTGCCGTGACTGTGCCAGCAGCAACGCTTAACCCTAACCATAGCGAAAATAGTTCGAGAGTGTAAGATGCATGTGAATCCAGGGTTATGATTTTGTCTGCGATCGCCGCTATTTTCAGCAAGCGGAGATAAAAAAGCCCTCGCGGTGAGGGCCTGGCTTTTTTGCCGGACGGCGCTTCGCTTATCCGGCCTACATTCATAGGCCCGTGCAGGCGCAGCGCCGCCGGGCGTTAAGCGCGCGGAATGAAATGATACTCGGTAACGCTCGTGTACTCTTCACCCGGACGCAGTACGCAGTCCGGCTGCGGCCATTCTGGATGGTTAGGGCTGTCCGGCAGGAATTCACTCTCCAGCGCCAGACCTTGCCAGGCGGCGTAGTCGTTATGTTCACGCGCCGTGGTGCCCTCCAGGTAGTTGCCGGAGTAGAACTGAAGGGCAGGGGCGGTGGTGTAGACCGTCATCTGTAACTTCTCATCCGCAGACCAGACCTGTGCGGCAGGTTGAGAAAGATCGCCTTTCGCCTGCAACAGGAAAGCGTGGTCGTAGCCCTTCACCTTGCGCTGATCGTCATCACTCAGAAAATCCTGGGCGATGGTTTTCGGCTGACGGAAATCAAAGCTATTGCCGCTTACCGGTTTCAGCCCCTGATACGGAATACCCATCTCATCGACCGGCAGATACGCGTCCGCCAGGATCTGGAGTTTGTGGTTACGGACATCGGTCTGGTTGCCGTCAAGGTTGAAGTAAGCGTGGTTAGTCAGGTTAACCGGGCACGGCTTGTCGACCGTCGCGCGGTACTCAATGGCGATGCGATTATCCCCGGTCAGGGTGAAGCGCGCGGTTGCGGTCAGATTGCCCGGGAAGCCCTGGTCACCGTCGAGGGAGTCCAGAGAGAACCAGACCTCACCGTCATTTTGCTGCACAATCTTCCAGCGGCGTTTATCAAACCCTTCCGGACCGCCGTGCAGCTGATTTTCACCCTGGCTTGAAAGCAGGGAATATTCTACGCCGTCCAGCTCAAACCGGCTTCTGGCGATGCGGTTGGCGTAGCGGCCTATGGACGCGCCAAGAAAAGCGTTTTGCTCAATATACTGCTCGGGGGATGCGCAGCCGAGCAGGGTTTCGCGCACGCTGCCGTCAGGCATGGGGACGCGGGCAGAAAGTAGGGTTGCGCCCCAGTCCATCAGCGTAACCACCATCCCGGCGCTGTTGCGCAGGGTTAACAGGCGATACGGCAGACCATCCGGTGCGAGTGTAGGTATTTCGTTTAGCACTGTCCGGCTCCTTGTGATGCTTTGCAGACATAGAAAGTTTCTTTGATGCCCGTTTTGGCTTCGTACTGTTTCGCCACGGCGTCCTGAACGGCAGGGACCAGCTCTTCCGGCACCAGGGCGACGACGCAGCCGCCAAACCCACCACCGGTCATACGCACGCCGCCTTTGTCGCCAATCGTGGCTTTTACAATTTCAACCAGGGTGTCGATTTGCGGCACGGTGATTTCGAAATCGTCGCGCATGGAGGCATGCGATTCTGCCATCAGTTCGCCCATGCGCTTCAGGTCACCTTTCGCCAGCGCGGAGGCGGCTTCTACGGTACGGGCATTTTCCGTCAGCACGTGACGCACGCGCTTCGTTACGACCGGATCCAGCTCGTGGGCAACCTTGTTAAATTCATCGAGAGAAACATCACGCAGGGCCGGCTGCTGGAAGAAGCGCGCGCCGGTTTCACACTGCTCGCGGCGGGTGTTGTACTCGCTGCCCACCAGGGTGCGTTTGAAGTTACTGTTGATGATCACCACCGCCGCACCTTTTGGCAGCGGAACCGCTTTGGTGCCGAGCGAGCGGCAGTCAATCAGCAACGCATGCTCTTTCTTGCCCAGCGCGGAAATAAGCTGATCCATAATGCCGCAGTTGCAGCCCACGAACTGGTTTTCCGCTTCCTGACCGTTGAGGGCGATCTGCGCGCCGTCCAGCGGCAGATGATAAAGCTGCTGGAAGACGGTGCCGACCGCCACTTCCAGCGATGCAGAAGAGCTTAATCCTGCTCCCTGCGGCACGTTGCCGCTGATAACCAGATCGGCCCCGCCAAAATCCTTGTTACGCTTCAGAAGATGCTTCACCACGCCGCGCACATAGTTCGACCACTGCTGGCTGTCGTGGGTCACGATCGGCGCGTCGAGGGAAAATTCGTCCATTTCGTTGCCGTAATCCGCGGCGATCACCCGCACCATACGATCTGAACGTTTCGCGCAGCCGATCACCGTCTGGTAGTCAATGGCACAGGGCAGCACAAAACCGTCGTTATAGTCGGTGTGCTCGCCAATTAAATTAACGCGGCCTGGCGCCTGAATAACGTGGGTGGCAGGGTAGCCAAATTTTTCAGCAAACAGGGATTGTGTTTTATCTTTCAGATTCATTTTTAGACTCCTGATTCGCGGTAATGGACGTCGCTAACGGCACGCAGACGTTCTGCCGCCTGTTCCGCCGTCAGGTCGCGCTGGGTTTCCGCCAGCATTTCATAGCCCACCATGAATTTACGTACCGTTGCTGAGCGCAGCAGCGGCGGGTAGAAATGCGCATGCAGCTGCCAGTGTTGATTCTCTTCGCCGTTGAACGGCGCGCCGTGCCAGCCCATGGAGTAGGGGAAGGAGCACTGGAAGAGGTTATCGTAACGGCTGGTCAGTTTTTTCAGCGCCAGGGCAAGGTCGTCTTTCTGCGCGTCGCTGAGATCGGTAATGCGCAGGACGTGGGCTTTTGGCAGCAGCAGCGTTTCAAACGGCCACGCCGCCCAGTACGGCACCACGGCAAGCCAGTGCTCGGTTTCCACCACGGTGCGGCTGCCGTCCGCCAGCTCACGCTGGGTGTAATCCACCAGCATCGGTGAACCGTTCTCTGCGAAATAGGCTTTTTGCAGCCGGTCTTCACGTTCGGCTTCGTTTGGCAGGAAGCTGTTCGCCCAGATCTGGCCGTGCGGGTGCGGGTTAGAGCAGCCCATCGCCGCGCCTTTGTTTTCAAACACCTGCACCCACGGATAGGTCTGGCCCAGCTCCGCCGTTTGCGCCTGCCAGGTGCTGACAACCTCTTTCAGCGCCTCAACGCTCAGCTCCGGCAGCGTTTTGCTGTGGTCGGGAGAGAAGCAGATTACGCGGCTGGTGCCGCGGGCGCTTTCGCAGCGCATCAGCGGGTCGTGGTTTTCCGGCGCGTCCGGCGTGTCGGTCATCAGCGCCGCGAAATCGTTTGTGAAAACGAAGGTGCCCTTGTAGTCCGGGTTTTTATCGCCCGTCACGCGCGTGTTGCCCGGACAGAGGAAGCAGTCCGGATCGTGCTGTGGCAGCGTCTGTTTTGCAGGCGTCTCTTGCGCCCCCTGCCAGGGGCGCTTGGCGCGATGCGGTGAAACTAAAATCCATTGCCCGCTGAGCGGGTTAAAACGACGATGTGGGTGATCGACGGGATTAAATTGCGTCATGACAAATCCTTAGTCCGGATAGCCCTGCGGATGGCGTGACTGCCAGTGCCAGGTATCCTGTGCCATTTCATCGAGCGTGCGGGTGACACGCCAGTTAAGCTCTTTATCTGCTTTGGAGGCATCGGCCCAGTAAGCCGGAAGATCGCCATCGCGGCGCGGCGCGAAGTGGTAGTTCACCGGCTTGCCGCAGGCTTTGCTGAAGGCATTCACCACATCCAGCACGCTGCTGCCGACGCCGGCGCCGAGGTTGTAAATATGCACGCCCGGTTTATCTGCCAGCTGCTGCATCGCCGCCACGTGGCCGTCGGCCAGATCCATCACGTGAATGTAATCGCGCACGCCGGTGCCGTCTTCGGTGGGATAATCGTTACCAAAAATCGCCAGTGAGTCGCGACGCCCCACGGCAACCTGCGCGATATACGGCATCAGGTTATTAGGAATGCCCTGCGGATCTTCGCCCATGTCGCCTGACGGATGCGCGCCAACCGGGTTGAAGTAGCGCAGCAGCGCAATGCTCCACTCAGGCTGGGCTTTTTGCAGGTCGGTCAGGATCTGCTCCACCATCAGCTTGCTTTTGCCATACGGGCTTTGCGGCGTACCGGTCGGGAAGCTTTCAACGTAAGGAATTTTTGGCTGGTCGCCGTAGACGGTCGCGGAGGAGCTGAAGATAAAGTTTTTCACGTTTGCCGCACGCATGGCGGAGATCAGACGCAGGGTACCGTTGACGTTGTTGTCGTAGTACTCAAGCGGTTTTGCTACCGATTCGCCCACCGCTTTCAGGCCTGCGAAGTGGATAACGGTTTCAATCGCGTGATCGTGAAGGATTTCAGTCATCAATGCTTCATTGCGAATATCGCCTTCCACGAAAGTCGGCTGTTTTCCCGCAAGGCGTTCAATGACCGGCAGCACGCTGCGCTTACTGTTGCACAGGTTATCAAGAATAACGACGTCGTGACCGCTTTGCAGCAGTTGCACACAGGTATGACTACCTATGTAACCGCTACCACCTGTTACCAGAACTCGCATATTTCGCTCCATTAGGCTTATGGTATGAATTAACCATAGCATATCAGAGACGCAAAAAGTGTGACATGGGATAAAATAGTGGTATCGTTTACACAGGGTTTCACACGCGCTTTTTCACAGACTTCGTGCATTTTAGATCAAAGAGATAGAGAAGTATTGTTGCGGGTTGTCTGAAAAGCGGAGGGCGGCGCCCTCCACGGGTTAATCGATTTTGCTCAGCAGGTAGCGGTAATGCTCGCCGTCAGGCACGAATTCCAGCCGATGGGTCATGCAGGACGGGGCGTCTTCAGCATGGTGGGAGATAAACAGCAGCTGGGTTTCACCTTCGCTAATCAGTACATCCACAAAGCGTCGGATCAGCTGTCGGTTAAGCGGATCCAGTCCCTGCAACGGTTCGTCCAGGATCAGCAGCGTAGGGTGTTTGACCAGCGCGCGGACGATCAATGCCAGCCGCTGCTGCCCCCACGACAGGCTGTGGAAGGGCGCATCGGCTACCCGATGATCCATGCCCAGAATATCCAGCCACTCCTGCGCCAGCTTGTGCTGCTTGTCCGATACCGCCTGATAAATACCGATAGAATCAAAGAAGCCGGACAGGATCACGTTGCGCACCGTGGTGCTTACGCGGTAGTCCAGATGCAGGCTGCTGCTGACATAGCCAATGTGCTTTTTGATGTCCCAGATGGTTTCCCCGCTGCCGCGACGGCGACCGAAGAGGGTCAGATCGTTGCTGTATCCCTGGGGGTGATCCCCGGTGATCAGGCTCAGCAGCGTAGATTTACCCGCCCCGTTGGGGCCGACGATCTGCCAGTGCTCACCGGGATTAACCGTCCAGCTGAGGTGATTAAGAACAGGGCGATCGTCGTAGGCAACCACGCCATCGCGCAGCACGATGCGCGGCTGATCGGGATCAAGCCCGTGTCGCGCCGATGGCGCATCCGGCTCCGGCAGGGCGATACCGTCCAGCTTTTCGCTGTGCGCCAGCTGCACAATCAGCGCCTGCCGGAGCAGTCCGGCTTTCTCGCCGGTTTCGGTCAGGCTACAGTCAGCCAGCACGCCCGCATAATGGACGAAATCAGGGATCTCATCAAAGCGGTTAAGGACCAGCACAAGCGTGTATCCCTGCTGGTTAAGCGTCGCCAGCAACGCGGCCAGCTGCGCGCGGGACTGCACATCCAGCCCGTCAAACGGTTCATCCAGAATCAGGAGTTCCGGCTCGCTCATCAGCGCCTGGCAAAGTAGCGTTTTGCGCGTCTCGCCGGTAGAAAGGTATTTGAAACGGCGGTTAAGCAGGGCGGTAATGCCAAATTGCTCCGCCAGCTGCTGGCAGCGTACAGGGTCTTTGATTTCATCCTGGATAATCTCCGCCGTCGTGCGGCCGGTATCTTCTTCACCGGGGCTGAGCAAATCGGTATTGTTACGCTGCCACTCATCGCTGACCAGCTTTTGCAGCTGTTCGAAGGAAAGGCGCGTCAGCCGGGTAAACGTGCACCGACGCTCACCCTCCAGCTGGGTTAATTCACCCGCCAGGGCGCGGGCCAGCGCCGATTTTCCGCTGCCGTTCGTGCCCACAAACGCCCAGCTTTCTCCGGCGCGCAAGGTTAACTCTGGCAGCGATAAGGTACGGGTATCGCCAAGACGAAACGTGCCTTGCGAAATATGCAATGATGACATGTGTTATCCCATTTTTTGCAGCAACAGATGTCAGGGATACCCAGAGTCGTCAGGGTTGTCAATGCGCTTAGCATAATGTGGCGATAATTACCCGGTCGGCATTGAAATATGCGGTCACCACAGCACCTTCGACTAATTCAGCCGCGTCGTTCACCGGAACGGTGGCGCAGAGCGACTGTCCATCCGGCAGGGTCATCAGCACTTCACACTGTTCTGCGCCGCGTTCAATGTGGCTGATTTCACCGCATAGCTGATTTTCGGCCTCTGCGGCCTGCTCAGGGTTAAGCGCAATGCCGATCCAGGGCGCTTTAAGTAATACCAGCACCTCCTGACCTTCATTCAGCCCGAGGCGCTGACCGCTTTGCGCGGTGATGGCGGCTTTAAGGCGCGTCGTACCGTCCGCCAGCAGGATCTCAATATGCTCCTGCACCTGCGAATGGTCGCGTCCCGTCACCGTACCAAACCACTGATTGCGGGCGCTGGTCTGTAATGAAAAACGGGAGATGGCGCCCAGCAGGCTGTCCAGCGGCAGATTGTCGTCATCGCTCAACACATCAAAGGCTTTTTGCTGGATCTGCGCCAGTAAATCGTAGAGCTGGATCAGACGTTGCCCGTAACGCGTCAACACGGCGCCGCCGCCGCCTTTTCCGCCTGTGGCGCGGTCAACCAGCGTTTGTTCGCTCAGGGTGTTCATGTCGTTAATCGCATCCCAGGCGCTTTTATAGCTGATACCGGCGTTTTTGGCGCCCTGGCTAATCGAGCCAGTTTGTTCTATTTGTTTTAACAGGGCGATGCGTCGCGGATCGGCGAAAAGCTTCTGCTGAAGGCGTAGGGTGAGGAGAATTTCAGCCTGCATAACGGGGTCCCGGCAAAAAGGCTATTGTGACCCAAATGCCCTGATGCGAAAAGCGCACCGCACAAAAGGGGATGTTTTTCTTACTTTTCAGGGTAGAATAAGCCGTTCACAAGATCTGGAGAAAACCATGTTAGAGTTGTTGAAAAGTCTGGTATTCGCGGTAATCATGGTGCCAGTAGTGATGGCTATCATCCTCGGTGCCATCTACGGCCTGGGTGAAGTGTTCAACGTCTTTTCGAACATTGGTCATCGTCGTGACCAGCCTAAAAAGCAGCAATGATTTCCTCCAAAACGCCCGGTCAGTCCGGGCGTTTTGCTCTCAAGTTTATTTCTCTCCCGCCGATATCTTTTACAACGTTCCTTGAGTTTACGCACTAATGGGTACGATTTAACGCTATGAACGCCTGTGATATATCGTTATATTTATTTGTATATAACGAAACGCACAGGAGCTTCAAATGGCACGTTCATGGGTACGCCTTTTCGCAGGGGCAACGCTGACACTCTCGCTCACCGGCCACGCGCTGGCGGATGAAGGAAAAATCACGGTCTTTGCGGCGGCGTCGCTGACTAACGCGATGCAGGATATTGCTGCGGAATACAAAAAAGAGAAAAACGTCGAGGTTGTCTCGTCATTTGCCTCCTCTTCCACGCTGGCCCGCCAGATCGAAGCGGGGGCGCCTGCGGATCTGTTCATCTCTGCCGATCAGAAATGGATGGATTACGCGGTGGAGAAAAAGTCTGTTGAAACGGCTACCCGCGAAACGCTGCTGGGCAATAGCCTGGTGGTGGTCGCGCCCGCAAACAGCAAGCAGGGCGACATTGCCATTAACAAACAGACGGACTGGACCCGTCTGCTGAACGGTGGCCGTCTGGCGGTGGGCGATCCGGAGCATGTTCCTGCCGGAATTTATGCGAAGGAAGCGCTGCAAAAGCTGGGCGCATGGGAGACCTTATCGCCTAAGCTGGCACCCGCAGAAGATGTGCGTGGCGCGCTGGCGCTGGTGGAGCGTAACGAAGCCCCGCTCGGGATTGTTTACGGCTCCGATGCCGTCGCCAGTAAAGGCGTGAAGGTAGTGGGTACCTTCCCGGAAGACTCGCATAAGAAAGTGGAATATCCTGTTGCGATAGTTGATGGACATAAAAATGCGACCGTGACGGCCTTCGTTGACTACCTGAAGGGGCCGGAAGCGTCCGCTATCTTTAAACGTTACGGATTTACGACTCACGAATGATATTGACCGAACCTGAATGGCAGGCCGTGCTGCTGAGCCTGAAAGTCTCTTCCCTGGCGGTTGCGCTGAGTTTGCCCTTTGGGGTGTTCTTTGCCTGGTTACTGGTTCGCGTGAAGTTTCCAGGCAAAGCCCTGCTCGACAGTGTTCTTCATCTTCCGCTCGTCTTGCCGCCTGTGGTGGTCGGCTATCTACTGCTGATCTCCATGGGGCGACGCGGCGTTATCGGCGAGTGGCTGTACGACTGGTTTGGCCTGACCTTTGCTTTCAGCTGGCGCGGCGCGGTGCTTGCCGCGGCGGTGATGTCCTTCCCGCTGATGGTGCGCGCTATCCGTCTGGCGCTGGAAGCGGTGGATATCCGGCTGGAACAGGCCGCCCGCACGCTGGGCGCAGGCCGCTGGCGGGTATTTCTGACCATCACCCTGCCGCTCACGTTACCGGGCATTATCGTCGGTACGGTGCTGGCCTTCGCCCGCTCGCTAGGCGAGTTTGGTGCGACTATTACTTTTGTATCAAACATTCCGGGCGAGACGCGGACCATCCCGTCGGCGATGTATACCCTGATTCAGACGCCGGGCGGCGAAGGTGCGGCGGCCCGGCTGTGTATTATTTCGATTGTGCTCGCCCTGGTCTCGCTGCTGGTGTCAGAGTGGCTGGCGCGCCTCAGCCGTGAACGGATGGGGAAACCGTGATGCTGGAACTCAACTTTACGCAAACCCTGGGCAACCACACCCTGACGCTGAACGAAACGCTGCCTGCCAGCGGTATCACCGCGATTTTTGGCGTTTCCGGGGCGGGAAAAACGTCGCTGATAAATGCGATTAGCGGCCTGACGCGCCCCCAGTCTGGCCGCATTGTGTTAAATAACCGCGTCTTAAACGACGCGGAAAAGAAGGTATGCCTGTCACCGGACAAGCGCCGCATCGGCTATGTATTTCAGGATGCGCGCCTCTTTCCGCACTACAGCGTGCGCGGTAACCTGCGCTACGGCATGGCAAAAAGCATGGCCGGACAGTTCGATAAGCTGGTGGCGCTGCTGGGTATCGAATCGCTGCTGGATCGTCTGCCGTCTTCGCTGTCGGGGGGCGAAAAACAGCGCGTGGCGATTGGCCGCGCCCTGTTAACCGCGCCGGAACTGCTGCTGCTGGATGAGCCGCTGGCCTCGCTGGATATTCCGCGCAAGCGCGAGCTGCTGCCGTACCTGCAACGTCTGGCGCGGGAAATCAACGTGCCCATGCTGTACGTCAGCCATTCGCTGGATGAGATCTTACATCTGGCCGATAAAGTGCTGGTGCTGGAAGCGGGGAGGGTGAAGGCCTTCGGTAATCTCGAAGAGGTGTGGGGCAGCAGCGTTATGCACCCGTGGCTGCCAAAGGAGCAGCAGAGCAGCATTCTGAAGGTGAACGTACTGGAGCACCATCCGCACTATGCAATGACCGCCCTGGCGCTGGGGGATCAGCATCTGTGGGTTAACAAAATCGACACGCCGATTCAGTCGACGTTACGCATCCGCATTCAGGCGTCAGATGTCTCACTGGTCCTGCAACCGCCGCTGCAAACCAGTATCCGCAATGTGTTGCGCGCAAAAGTGGCGCAGTGTTTTGATGATAACGGCCAGGTAGAAGTGCAGCTGGAAGTGGGCAGCAGAACGCTGTGGGCGCGCATCAGCCCGTGGGCCAGGGATGAGTTAGGCATCAGGCCTGGCCTGTGGCTTTACGCGCAAATCAAGAGCGTCTCCATCACCGCCTGATTACAGCAGGTGGGTGTAGATAAACTGCGCGATGCTGTCGGTGGTGTTATCGCCAATTACTACGTCAGCACGCGCTTTCACCGCGTCATCGGCGTTGCCCATTGCCACGCCCGTGCCGGCGGCTTCCAGCATGCTGATGTCGTTATAGTTATCGCCAAAGGCAATCACATCGCGCATCGATCCGCCCTGAGATTCAACGAACTGGGTCAGACGTTTGCCTTTGCTGTTGCCTTTGCGGGCGATATCCACCTGATCGTGCCAGGACCATTCACATTCCAGACCCAGCGTATGCTCGACATGCTTCGCGAAGGTATTGAGTTTGCTGGTGTCCTCATCGGTCAGGGCAAATTTCCAGATGGCCTCAACGTCTTCCGCCGCCCGGCGCAGGGAGGCAACCTGCGTGAACACCGGACGCTGCGCTTCCGGCAGGGACAGAGCCCAGTTGCTGGTGCGGATCACATGACCGGTAGGGCGTTCATACAGCATGGCGTTATCCACATACATCAGGCCGTGAATTGCGTGCTCATCCAGTAAATCAATCAATTGCAGCGCCTGAGAAACAGGAAGCGGATCGGAGGTTAAAACCTTTTTTGCCTGATAATCATACAAATAGGTGCCATTACAGCAAATTGCAGGTGTATCTAAGCCCAGTGCCTGATAAAAAGGATGAATGGCAACGTGATGTCGACCCGTTACGATGAGGAGTTGATACCCCGCTTCCTGGGCTCGTTTGAGGGCTTCAAGGGAAGTGGGGAGCAGGGTTTTCTGCGGGGTAAGCAGTGTTCCGTCTAAATCCAGTGCAATCACTCGCGAGGTCATTTTTTCTTCCGGGTTAACGTTGAATTTAAGGTCTGTCGGGATGGTACACCGAGAGGGGAACCCTGCAAAATCCCGGACTACAATTCAGCATTCACCGTTAAAAAATAATCAGGAGTATTCATGAAACAAACCGTTTATACCGCCAGTCCTGAAAGTCAGCAGATCCATGTCTGGCGTTTGAATACAGAAGGTTCGCTTACGCTGGTTCAGGTTGTTGATGTGCCAGGCCAGGTTCAGCCGATGGTCGTCAGCCCGGATAAACGTTTTCTGTATGTCGGCGTGCGCCCGGAATTCCGCGTGCTGGCCTACCGCATCTCCCCGGATGATGGCGCCCTGACCTATACCGCAGAAGCCCCGCTGCCGGGCAGCCCGACCCATATTTCTACCGACCACAAAGGCAACTTTATCTTCAGCGGCTCCTACAATGCAGGCTGCGTGAGCGTTACCCGCCTGGAAGACGGTATTCCCGTTGAAACCGTCGACGTGGTCGAAGGACTCGAAGGATGCCACTCCGCCAACATCTCGCCGGATAACCGTACGCTGTGGGTGCCCGCGCTGAAGCAGGATCGCATCTGCCTGTTTACCCTGAGCGATGACGGCCATCTGGTCGCGCAAAGCCCGGCGGAAGTCACCACCGTGGAAGGGGCAGGCCCGCGCCACATGGTCTTCCACCCGAATCAGCAGTATGCCTATGTCGTTAACGAGCTGAACAGCTCGGTAGACGTGTGGGAACTGAAAGATCCTAACGGGCAGATCGAGTGCGTACAGACGCTGGATATGATGCCATCTGACTTCTCCGACACGCGTTGGGCGGCAGACATTCATATCACGCCGGATGGCCGTCACCTGTATGCCTGCGATCGTACCTCCAGCCTGATCACCGTGTTCAGCGTCTCAGAAGACGGCAGCGTCCTGGCAGTTGAAGGCTTCCAGCCGACAGAAACCCAGCCGCGCGGCTTTAACGTCGACCACAGCGGCAAATACCTGATTGCGGCGGGGCAGAAATCCCACCACATCGCGCTGTATGAAATCACAGGCGTGCAGGGGCTGCTGGAAGAGAAAGGCCGTTATGCGGTCGGACAAGGTCCAATGTGGGTTGTGATTAACGCGCACTGATCCGCAGACGAAAAAAAACCTCGCCCATGCGAGGTTTTTTTATGTCTGGAGTAGGCCGGGTAAGGCGAAGCCGCCACCCGGCAAAACAGCTTACTGCTTCGGCTCAGCAACCACTTTACTGCCCAGACCGCGGTTGTTGTATTCCCACATGCGGTTGAAGTTAGCGTCGTTCAGGTTGCGCTGCACGTTCTCTTTATCATCCACCGTGCCCGTGTTGCCGGAGAATGGACGTTTCGAGATCGCCGCATCCGCCCACGGTTTCGCCATGTTAAAGCCTTCATTAATCACGCTGTCGCGGATCACGACCTGGCCATTGGTGGCAGAGTCTACGTCCAGAGAGCGACCAAGCTGGGCAACGCCATCGCCAGCCGCAGTAAAGCGGCTATTCACGGCCAGGAAACCATAGAACAGGTTGGACTGCGTGGCCGGCGCGAACACGTAACCTTCCTGCTGAGTGCGAGAATTCACCACGCGGAAATCGGTGTTCTCAAACACCACCGCACCGCGGCCAGAGACCATATCCACGTCGCCTTCAACGTAGCTGTTGGTCACCAGAGTACGCGTCAGACGGTTGTTCTGAAGGGTGTTTTGCACGCCGCTGTTAGTCACGAAGAAGGTGTTCTGACGGCCCAGAATATTGACGTCGTTAATCTGTACCTTGTCGCCATCGCTGCGCAGCGCCACGGCCTGGTGATTACCCGCGTCAACGCTGTCCCCCAGGGTGTTCTGAATGGTCAGGTTCTGCAATTGCAGGCCGTTGTTCTGGGACCAGAATACCGCAGAGCACATCACGCCAATGGTGGCGGCACGCTTGCTCTGGCAGTTATCAAACATATACCACGCCGGTTTACCTGGCATGTATTTACCGGCCGGGTTCACCAGATGACGCCAGGTGGTGCTATCAATTTCTGAATCAATCGCCAGGCCAATTTTCACGTCGACCGCTTTTTCACCCAGGCCGTAAAGCGTAATGCTTCCCGGCGCGGCAGGAACGTAAACGGTTCCTTCGTATTCACCCGGCAGGATGGCAATGTACTGACGAGATGCGCTGTGCTTGGTGATGGCAGCATCCACGGCTGCCTGAATGGAGGTGTGCGTCACGCCCTGCGCCCCGGCCGGACCTACGACGAAGTCTGGCTGTTTCGGCAGATTAATAGAAGAAGGCGTCCACGGGGCTGCATTAGGATCCATCGCCGAGAAGTAGTGCGCACGGGTGAAGTTCTTCGCTTCATCCGCTGACAGGATCGGACGGGAAGCGGTGCCCGGAGCAACCTGCTCAGAAGGTTGCTGATCCGGTGGAGTTGAACTGCAAGCGGATAAAGTCACGCCAAAGGCAAGTGCCAACGCCAGACGGGAAATCCTGGATATAGTCAAGGTAATGCTCCTGGGTATGCAAGTCTTATCTGGATAGACGAAATAGCCTGCTTTTTTATACTAAGTTGAGCGAAACGGGAAGATAAAAAGGGCAAAAGTTGCATTTTTGCCCTGAGGTGACGGGAAAGTCATCACAAATAAATAACATTTTCCCACAAGGCGGTTGACAGCAGGCGATAGATGAAAATAAATGTCTATACAACCCATGACAAGTGGAAGGCACATGCAGCAGCTTCATCCCGACGATGTGATATGGCGAAATGCGCGACTGGCAACCCTGGCCGCAGGCGAGCCGGAACCCTATGGCCTGAAGGCGCATCATGCCCTCGTCGTGCGCGGCCAGACGATCCTGGCCGTTATCCCTGATTCAGAGGTTCCCTCCGGGCATTCCCAGTGTGTCGATCTCCATGGACGTCTGGTGACACCCGGCCTGATTGACTGCCACACCCATCTGGTGTTCGGCGGCGATCGCGCAGCGGAATGGGAGCAACGGCTTAACGGCGTGTCGTATCAGCGTATCAGCGAGCAGGGCGGCGGCATTAACGCCACGGTCACGGCCACCCGCAACAGTTCGCCGGAAACGCTGCTGACCGTGGCACAGCAGCGGCTCCAGCGGTTGATGAATGAAGGCGTAACGACCGTTGAAATCAAATCGGGATACGGACTGAATGCCGAAGCCGAAGAGAAAATGCTGCGGGTTGCCCGCCAGCTCAGCCTGAACAATCAGGTCGATATCAGCCCGACGCTGCTGGCCGCGCACGCCGTCCCCGCGGAGTACCGACAGGATCCGGATGCGTATCTGACGCTGGTCTGTGAGCAGATCGTGCCCGCGCTGTGGCAAAAAGAGTTGTTTGAAGCGGTGGACGTGTTTTGTGAAAACGTTGGCTTTACGCCGGCGCAAACCGAGCGCCTGTTCCGGGCCGCCACCGCGCTCGGTATTCCGGTAAAAGGGCATGTGGAGCAACTGTCGAATCTGGGCGGTGCGGCGCTGGTCAGCCAGTATAAAGGGCTGTCGGCCGATCATATTGAGTATCTCGATGACGCGGGTATTCAGGCAATGGCGCAAAGCGGTACGGTGGCGGTATTGCTCCCCGGCGCGTTCTATTTTCTTCAGGAGCGCCAGCGTCCACCGGTGGCGCAGCTCAGAAAGCAGGGCGTGCCGATGGCCGTCGCCACCGACTACAACCCCGGCACCAGTCCGTTTGCCAGCCTGCATCTGGCGATGAACATGGCCTGCGTCCAGTTTGGCCTCACGCCGGAAGAGGCCTGGGCTGGCGTGACGCGCCATGCGGCGCAGGCGTTAGGACGTGGTGAGACGCACGGGCAGTTAAGGGCGGGTTATGTGGCTGATTTCGTCGTCTGGGAGGCGGACCATCCGGTTGAGATGGTTTATGAGCCGGGGCGGAATCCTTTATATCAACGCGTGTTTCGGGGGCAGGTAGCATGAAATTGTGGCATCCCGTTTCCCCTCAGGTGTGGCAGGGACGTGACGACAGCGCCGAGTCCAGCACCGCAAAACGTCTCTTCCAGACCATACAGCAGCGCGAACGCTTTTCACCTGTACCGTCGGGCATCGCCCTGATGGGCTTTGAATGTGATGAAGGCGTAAAGCGTAACCAGGGCAGGCCCGGCGCTGCACGGGCGCCCGATGCGTTGCGCGGCGCGCTGGCGAATATGGCAAGCCATCAGGGACATGCGCGCCTCGTGGATATGGGCTCCATTTACGTTGAGGGCAACGCGCTGGAGGCGGCGCAGCAGGCGCTGAGCGAGGCCATAACCGCGTGCCAGCAATCCGGGATGCGTACCCTTGTTTTCGGCGGTGGGCATGAAACCGCCTGGGCGCACGGGCGCGGCGTACTGGACGCTTTTCCACAGGATCGCGTTGCGGTGATTAACCTGGATGCGCACCTCGATTTGCGCAAGGCCGAGCGGGCCACCTCCGGCACGCCGTTCCGCCAGCTGGCGCAGTACTGCGCGTCGCAGTCGCGGGACTTTCTCTACGCCTGCCTGGGGGTCAGCCGCGCGGCGAATACCCAGGCGCTGTGGGAGGAAGCCGGGCGGCTGAACGTTACGCTGGTCGAAGATCTTGATTTTCGCCGCGACGCGTTATCCGCGCTGGACAGCGTGCTTGCGCAGGCTGATCGGGTTTATCTCACCGTTGACCTCGATGTGCTGCCCGCCGCAGAAATGTCCGCCGTGTCGGCCCCTGCGGCGTTGGGGATCCCGGCGCTGGATCTGTTACCGGTGATTGAGCGTATCTGCCGAAGCGGTAAACTACAGGCGGCGGATCTGGTGGAATATAATCCGCACTACGACCGGGACGGTCAGGGGGCGAAGCTTGCTGCCCGACTGGCCTGGCAAATTGCTCACTGGTGGGCATAACACATTACAGGAGTCAGCATGTTTTCACGCTCACCGCAGCAACCCTCCAGCCCACCCGCACCTTTTTATGAGAAGGTGAAAAAGGCGATCAGCGAAAAAATTGCTGCCGGCGTCTGGCGTCCGCACGATCGTATTCCCTCCGAAGCCGAGCTGGTCGCACAGTTTGGCTTTAGCCGGATGACCGTCAACCGGGCGCTGCGGGAACTTACCGATGAGGGATTGCTGGTGCGTTTGCAGGGCGTCGGGACCTTCGTGGCCGAGCCCAAAGGGCAGTCGGCGCTGTTTGAAATCCGCAGCATTGCCGATGAAATTGCCGCCCGTAACCATCAGCACCACTGCGAGGTGCTGGTGCTTGAAGAGACGCAGGCCAGCGCCGAGCAGGGCATCGAGCTGAACGTTAAAGAGGGCACGCGCATTTTTCATTCGGTGATGGTGCATTATGAGAACGACATTCCGGTCCAGATTGAGGATCGCTGCGTCAACGCGGAGCGGATACCGGAGTACCTGAACCAGGATTACACCCAAACCACGCCGCACGCGTATCTCTCGCTCGTCGCTCCGCTGACGGAAGGGGAGCATATCGTGGAGGCCGTGCGCGCGACCCCGCAGGAGTGCGAGCTGTTGCGCATTAAAGAGCACGATCCCTGCCTGCTGATCCGCCGTCGAACCTGGTCGTCCACGCACATTGTGTCGCATGCGAAGCTGCTGTTCCCGGGGGATCGCTACCGGTTGCAGGGCCATTTTATGTCATAAGTTTTATAAGCGTGATCGCTAACGCAATATAGCAAAATTGTATCTTTTTTGTTAAATCCGGCCTTGTGTGTGCTTGTCTATACAAGTATATCTAAATGCATCACCTGTCCCTTATGAGGAACACACAATGTCGTCAGATAAATACCGCAAGCAGGATGTCCGCGCCCCGCGCGGCACCACGCTCACCACAAAAAGCTGGCTCACCGAAGCACCGCTGCGCATGTTGATGAACAACCTCGATCCTGAGGTGGCTGAAAATCCCCACGAGCTGGTGGTCTACGGCGGTATTGGCCGCGCCGCGCGCAACTGGGCGTGCTATGACGCCATTGTCGACTCTTTGACGAATCTCGAAAACGACGAAACGCTGCTGGTGCAGTCCGGTAAGCCGGTCGGCGTATTCAAAACCCATAAAAATGCGCCACGGGTGCTGATTGCCAACTCCAACCTGGTGCCGCACTGGGCGACGTGGGAGCACTTTAACGAGCTGGACGCGAAAGGGCTGGCCATGTACGGCCAGATGACCGCCGGCAGCTGGATCTACATCGGCAGCCAGGGGATTGTGCAGGGCACCTATGAAACCTTCGTGGAAGCGGGTCGCCAGCACTACAGCGGCTCGCTGAAAGGCCGCTGGGTGCTTACCGCCGGACTGGGCGGCATGGGCGGTGCCCAGCCGCTGGCCGCAACGCTGGCGGGCGCGTGCTCGCTAAATATTGAGTGCCAGCAGAGCCGTATCGATTTCCGCCTGCGCACCCGCTACGTGGACGAGCAGGCAACCGATCTTGACGACGCGCTGGCGCGCATCAAACGCTACACCGCCGAAGGAAAAGCGGTGTCGGTTGCCCTGTGCGGCAACGCGGCGGACATTCTTCCTGAACTGGTCGCGCGCGGCGTGCGTCCGGACCTGGTTACGGACCAGACCAGCGCCCACGATCCGCTCCACGGCTATCTGCCAAAAGGCTGGACGTGGGAAGACTACCAGCAAAAAGCAGAAACCGACCCTGAAGGTACGGTGCTGGCGGCGAAGCGTTCGATGGCGGAACACGTCTCCGCGATGCTGGCCTTCAGCCAGATGGGTATTCCAACCTTTGATTACGGGAATAACATCCGCCAGATGGCGAAAGAGATGGGTGTGAATAACGCCTTTGACTTCCCCGGCTTCGTGCCCGCCTATATTCGTCCGCTGTTCTGTCGCGGCATTGGGCCGTTCCGCTGGGTTGCCCTGTCCGGCGACCCGGAAGATATCTACAAAACCGATGCCAAAGTGAAGGAAATTGTTGCCGACGACGAACACCTGCACCGCTGGCTGGATATGGCGCGCGAGCGCATTAATTTCCAGGGCTTACCGGCGCGTATCTGCTGGGTCGGGCTGGAGTGGCGGCAAAAACTCGGCCTGGCCTTTAACGAAATGGTGCGCAGCGGTGAAGTCTCCGCGCCGATTGTTATTGGTCGCGATCACCTGGACTCCGGCTCCGTCGCCAGTCCGAACCGTGAAACCGAAGCCATGCGCGACGGCTCGGATGCGGTTTCCGACTGGCCGCTGCTGAATGCTTTACTGAATACCGCTAGCGGTGCGACCTGGGTGTCGCTGCACCACGGCGGCGGCGTCGGGATGGGCTTCTCCCAGCACTCGGGGATGGTTATTGTCTGTGACGGTACCGACGAAGCGGCGGCGCGTATTGCCCGCGTACTGCATAACGACCCGGCAACCGGCGTGATGCGCCATGCGGATGCGGGTTACGAGATTGCCATTGATTGTGCCAAAGAGCAGGGTCTGAACCTGCCGATGATCCACGCCACACAAGGAAAGCCTGCATGAACGCCTTAACACTCACTCCCGGCTCTCTGACGCTCAAACAGCTGCGTAACGTCTGGCGTAAGCCGGTCACGCTCTCCCTTGACGAAAGCGCCCACCGTGCCATTAACGACAGCGTGGCCTGCGTAGAGGCGATTGTGGCAGAGGGACGCACCGCCTACGGGATTAACACCGGATTTGGCCTGCTGGCGCAGACCCGCATCGCTACGCACGATCTGGAGAATCTACAGCGCTCGCTGGTGCTGTCGCACGCGGCGGGGGTTGGCCAGCCGCTGGATGATGAGATCGTCCGCCTGATGATGGTATTGAAAATCAATAGCCTGGCGCGTGGTTTTTCCGGCATTCGCCTGAGCGTGATCCAGGCGCTGATGGCGCTGGTCAATGCGGAAGTTTACCCGTGGATCCCGGCGAAAGGTTCCGTCGGGGCCTCCGGCGATCTGGCGCCGCTGGCGCATATGTCGCTGCTGCTGCTGGGTGAAGGCAAAGCGCGCTGGCAGGGCGAGTGGCTGCCTGCGAAAGAGGCGCTGGCAAAAGCCGGCTTAACCCCAATCACCCTCGCGGCAAAAGAGGGGCTGGCGCTGCTTAACGGCACCCAGGCGTCGACCGCTTTCGCGCTGCGCGGCCTGTTTGAAGCGGAAGATCTGTTCGCCTCCGCGGTGGTCTGCGGTGCGCTGACCACCGAGGCGGTGCTCGGCTCGCGTCGTCCGTTTGACGCGCGTATTCACGCGGTGCGCGGCCAGCGCGGGCAGATTGACGCCGCGGCGATGTACCGTCACCTGCTCACCGATACCAGCGACATTGCCGATTCGCATCACAACTGTGAGAAGGTGCAGGATCCGTATTCCCTGCGCTGTCAGCCGCAGGTGATGGGCGCATGCCTGACGCAGCTGCGCCAGGCGGCAGAGGTGCTGCTGGTGGAGGCCAATGCGGTCTCCGACAACCCGCTGGTGTTTGCTCAGGAAAACGAGGTGGTTTCCGGCGGCAACTTCCACGCCGAGCCGGTGGCAATGGCGGCGGATAATATCGCGCTGGCGATTGCCGAAGTGGGCGCGTTGTCCGAACGTCGCATCGCGCTGATGATGGATAAACATATGTCCCAGCTGCCGCCGTTCCTGGTGCGCAACGGCGGGGTGAACTCGGGCTTTATGATCGCCCAGGTGACCGCCGCGGCGCTGGCAAGCGAGAACAAAGCGCTGTCGCATCCGCACAGCGTGGATAGCCTGCCAACCTCCGCGAATCAGGAAGATCACGTGTCGATGGCCCCGGCTGCCGGGCGTCGACTGTGGGAGATGGCCTCCAACACCCGTGGCGTGCTGGCAGTAGAATGGCTGGCGGCGTGTCAGGGTATCGATCTGCGCGAAGGGCTTAAATCCAGCCCGCTGCTGGAGCAGGCGCGTCATACGCTGCGCGAGCACGTTACGCACTACGATGATGACCGCTTCTTTGCGCCGGATATTGATAAGGCGATTCAGCTTCTGGAAGAAGGAACCCTTGCAGGACTGCTACCTTCCGTGCTGTGATTTTTTTGCCCGGTGGCGCTGCGCTTACCGGGCCTGCGAATGCGAAATGTAAGCCGGGTAAGGCGTAGCCGCCACCCGGCTTTTTTTATGAATACATCGCCGTGATCGACGCGCTGCCCAGCGTATGGAAATGGACGTTAAAACCGACCATCGCGCCGCTTGCCTCTTCGTCGACCTCAATCTTGTCCACGTCCAGCGCGTGCACCGTGAAGATATAGCGGTGGGTTTCCCCTTTTGGCGGCGCCGCGCCGCCGTAGCCCGCTTTACCAAAGTCCGTGCGCGTCTGTATCGCGCCATCCGGCAGGGCGACCAGGTCGGAGCCCGACCCCTGCGGCAGCACGCGCGTATCCGCAGGCAGGTTTGCCACCACCCAGTGCCACCAGCCGGAGCCGGTCGGAGCATCCGGATCGTAGCAGGTCACCACAAAGCTTTTGGTTCCCGGCGGCACGTCGTCCCACGCCAGATGGGGAGAGAGGTTATCCCCCTGATAGCCCATCCCGTTAAACACGTGACGTTCCGGCAGCTTTTCACCGTCGCGCAAATCTTTACTGATGATTTTCATCCGATTTCCCTCGTTACTGACTCATTCAGAAAGTGTAACGCATGGGGCTAAATCGTGAAATGCGCTGGCATGTGAACGGCTTTGACCACTGCGTCGGTCAGTTTGCGTAACTGCTCCGGAGAAATGGTGTACGGCGGCATGAGGTAAATCAGCTTGCCGAAGGGCCGCACCCACACGCCCTGGTCAACGAAGAAGCGCTGCAATGCGGCCATGTTTACCGGATGCGTTGTCTCGATCACGCCGATGGCGCCCAGCACGCGGACGTCCGCAACGTATTCCGCATCCGCCGCCGCGCTCAGCTGCTGCTTCAGCTGCGCCTGAATCGCCGCCACCTGCGCCTGCCACTCGCCGCTTTCCAGAATGGCGAGGCTTTCGTTTGCCACGGCGCAGGCCAGCGGGTTGCCCATAAACGTCGGGCCGTGCATAAAGCAGCCCGCGTCGCCGTCGCTGATGGTGTCGGCAACATGCCGGGTGGTGAGCGTGGCGGAGAGCGTCATGGTGCCGCCGGTCATCGCTTTACCCAGGCACAAAATATCCGGTGCGATCCCCGCATGTTCGCAGGCGAAAAGCTTCCCGGTGCGGCCAAAGCCGGTGGCAATCTCATCGGCAATCAGCAGAATACCTTCGCGGTCGCACATCTTGCGAATGCGCTTCAGCCACTCGGGATGGTACATCCGCATTCCGCCCGCGCCCTGCACAATCGGTTCGAGAATAACGGCGGCAATTTCATGGCGATGGGCCGCCATCAGCCGCGCGAAGCCCACCATGTCCCTCTCGTCCCATTCGCCGTCAAAGCGGCTTTGCGGAGCCGGGGCAAACAGGTTTTCCGGCAGATAGCCTTTCCACAGGCTGTGCATGGAGTTGTCCGGATCGCACACCGACATCGCCCCGAAGGTGTCGCCGTGATAGCCGTTGCGGAAGGTGAGAAACCGCTGGCGCGTTTCGCCCTTCGCATGCCAGTACTGCAACGCCATTTTCATCGCCACCTCCACGGCCACCGAGCCGGAATCGGCAAGGAACACGCACTCCAGCGCGTCGGGGGTCATTGCGACCAGGCGGCGACACAGATCGACCGCAGGCTGATGGGTGATCCCGCCAAACATCACGTGTGACATCCGGTCAATCTGCGCCTTCATCGCCGCGTTCAGCCGCGGGTGGTTGTAGCCATGGATCGCCGCCCACCAGGAGGACATTCCGTCAACCAGCCGCTCGCCGCTGGCGAGATGCAGCTCGCAGCCGTGGGCAGAGGCCACCGGATAGACGGGAAGGGGGCGGGTCGTGGAGGTGTAAGGGTGCCAGATATGCTGCTTGTCGAAGGCGAGATCGTCCTGGGTCATAATCGACTTGTAAACCATTTTGAAAAGTTTTAGGTTTACAAGTATAAACCGAACCGACAATTAACAAAACCCTTTGGAGAAGCCCGATGGCTCACCACGCACGCTGGACGATGTCGCAAGTCACTGAATTATTCAATAAACCTTTTCTGGAGCTGATGTTTGAAGCGCAACAGGTGCACCGCCAGCACTTCGATCCTCGCCATGTGCAGGTCAGCACGCTGCTGTCGATCAAAACCGGCGCCTGCCCGGAAGACTGCAAATATTGCCCGCAAAGCGCGCGCTACAAAACCGGTCTCGAATCCGAACGCCTGATGGAAGTCGAGCAGGTACTCGACTCCGCGCGTAAGGCCAAAAACGCCGGCTCGACCCGCTTCTGCATGGGCGCCGCGTGGAAGAATCCACATGACCGCGACATGCCCTATCTGGAGCAGATGGTGAAGGGCGTGAAGGAGATGGGGCTTGAGGCCTGCATGACCCTCGGCACGCTGAACGAGGAGCAGGCGCAGCGCCTCTCCGCGGCGGGGCTGGATTACTACAACCACAACCTTGATACCTCGCCGGAATTTTACGGCAATATCATCACCACGCGCACCTATCAGGAGCGTCTGGACACGCTGGATAAAGTGCGCGATGCGGGGATCAAGGTCTGTTCCGGCGGTATCGTGGGGCTGGGCGAGACGGTAAAAGATCGTGCCGGCCTGCTGTTACAGCTGGCGAACCTGCCGACCCCGCCGGAAAGCGTGCCCATCAACATGCTGGTGAAGGTAAAAGGCACGCCGCTGGCGGATAACGAGGACGTGGATGCCTTCGATTTTATCCGCACCATCGCGGTGGCGCGCATCATGATGCCGACCTCCTACGTGCGCCTCTCTGCCGGTCGCGAGCAGATGAGCGAGCAGACCCAGGCGATGTGCTTTATGGCCGGGGCCAACTCTATTTTCTACGGCTGCAAGCTCCTGACCACGCCGAACCCGGAAGAGGACAAAGACGCCCAGCTGTTCCGCAAGCTGGGGCTGAACCCGCACCAGACAGAGGTGCTGGCGGGGGATAACGAGCAACAGCAGGAGCTGGAGCAGCAGATTTTCAACGCCGACACCGACCAGTTCTACAACGCGGCAGCCGTATGACCTGGCAGGCACGTATCAATTCCGCGCTCGACGAGCGTCGGGCAGCGGATGCGTTTCGGGTACGCGGGGTAGTGGAAAACGGCGCAGGCCGTTTTCTCACCCGGGAAGGCTGGCGGTTCTGTAATTTCTCCAGCAATGATTATCTTGGCCTGAGCCAGCACCCGCAGATCGTTCGCGCCTGGCAGCAGGGCGCGGAACGATACGGCGTGGGCAGCGGTGGCTCCGGGCACGTCAGCGGCTATACCACGGCGCATCAGGCGCTGGAGGAGGCGCTGGCCGACTGGCTGGGTTACCCGCGAGCGCTGCTGTTTATCTCCGGTTTTGCCGCGAATCAGGCGGTTATTGCCGCCCTGATGGGCAAAGACGACCGGATTGTCGCGGACCGCCTGAGCCATGCCTCCCTGCTTGAAGCGGCACACCTCAGCCCGGCACAGCTGCGGCGTTTTGCCCATAACGATGCCGCTCAGCTGAACGCCCTGCTGGGAAAACCCTGCGCAGGGCTTCAGCTGGCGGTAACGGAAGGGATCTTTAGCATGGATGGCGACAGCGCGCCCCTTGCCGCGCTGCACGACGCCGCAAAGCAGCAGAACGCCTGGCTGCTGGTTGACGATGCTCACGGCATTGGCGTTACCGGCGAGGAGGGACGCGGAAGCACTTATCAGCAGGGCGTCAGGCCGGAACTGCTGGTGGTCACCTTTGGAAAAGGCTTTGGCGTCAGCGGCGCCGCGGTGTTATGCAGCGAGCCGGTGGCCGACTACCTGATGCAGTTCGCCCGACACCTGATCTACAGCACCAGCATGCCCCCGGCGCAGGCCGTGGCGCTGTCTGCCTCGCTGGATGTGATCCGCGGCGAGGATGGCGCTGAACGCCGCGCGCGCCTGGCTGAACATATTCAGCGTTTTCGTCGGGGAGTTAGCGAACTCTCTTTCCGGCTAACCGACTCCCGCAGCGCCATTCAGCCCGTGATTGTGGGTGAAAACCCGCGCGCGCTGGCGCTGGCACAGATGCTGCGAGAACGCGGGCAGTGGGTAACGGCGATCCGTCCACCCACCGTGCCGCCGGGTACGGCGCGTTTGCGTCTGACGCTCACGGCAGCGCACGAGCCGCAGGATATCGATACGCTTCTGGAGGCTCTGCATGTCTCCTGTCAATAAACAGGCCGTTGCCGCCGCGTTTGGCCGGGCAGCGCAAAGCTATTCCCGGCACGATGAGCTGCAACGCCTGAGCGCGCGCGGGCTGCTGGCCGCGCTCGGTGAGAGCCGGTTTGCGCAGGTGCTGGACGCTGGCTGCGGGCCAGGAGGCAACAGCCGCTACTGGCGCGCAGCGGGCAGCCACGTGACGGCGCTGGATTTATCCGCGCAGATGCTGGATGAAGCCCGCCAGCAGCAGTCAGCAGACCGCTATCTGGTGGCCGACATCGAGGCCATTCCGCTGGAGGATGCCCAGTTTGACCTCGTCTGGAGCCATCTGGCGGTGCAGTGGTGCGCCAGCCTGCCGCAGGCGCTACGCGAGCTTTACCGCATGGCGCGTCCCGGCGGAACGGTGGCCTTTACCACCCTGCTGGAAAGTTCGTTGCCGGAGCTGAATCAGGCGTGGAAGGCGGTGGACGAGCAGCCGCACGCCAACCGGTTTCTCGCTCACGAGCAGGTCATTCAGGCCCTGGCTGGCTGGCGCTATCGCAGCGTGGTCCAGACCGTCACCCTCGAATTTAGCGATGCGTTAAGCGCCATGCGCTCTCTTAAGGGCATAGGCGCTACGCACCTGCACGCCGGGCGGGAGAAGAAACCCCTTACCCGCGGGCAGCTCCAGCGTCTGGAGCTGGCGTGGCCGCAGGAACGGGGCCAGTTCCCGCTCTCTTATCATCTTTTTCATGGGATTATTGAACGTGACTGAACGTTATTTTGTTACCGGCACGGACACCGAAGTCGGTAAAACCGTTGCCAGCGCCGCGCTGTTACAGGCGGCGCGTCTGCTGGGGAAAACGACGGCGGGGTACAAGCCCGTGGCCTCCGGCAGCGAGATGACGCCGGAAGGCTTACGCAATACCGATGCGCTGGCGCTACAGCGTAACAGCAGCCTTGCGCTGGCCTATTCTGCGGTAAATCCTTATACCTTTGCTGAACCCACCTCGCCGCACATTGTCAGCGCTGATGAAAATCGGCCGATTGATTTTTCGGTTCTCTCTTCCGGGTTACGCGCTCTGGAAACGCAGGCCAACTGGGTGCTGGTGGAAGGGGCCGGTGGCTGGTTCACCCCGCTGTCTGACGAGCAGACGTTTGCTGACTGGGTGCAGGCCGAACAGCTTCCGGTCATTCTGGTGGTGGGCGTGAAGCTTGGCTGCATCAACCACGCCATGCTGACCGCGCAGGCGGTGCAGCAGGCCGGGTTGCGTCTGGCTGGGTGGATTGCCAACGACGTGGTTGCGCCGGGTAAACGTCATGCTGAGTATCTGGCGACGCTGAAGCGAATGCTGCCTGCGCCGTTCCTCGGAGAAATCCCGTGGCTTGCTGACGGCGCAGAGCAGGCGGAAACCGGACGCTATCTTGACCTCAGCGCCTTATGTCCCGCGCCATCCAGTGGGCAATAAGATCGTCATCCAGCTCGTTAACGTGGCCCTGCGCCACGTTACGCCCGCGATAAAGCATGCAGAAACGATCCGCGACCCGGCGGATGAACGACAGCTGTTGCTCCGCTAACAGCACCGTCATGCCCAGCTCCCGTTTTAGCCGCACCAGCAGTTGCCCGAGCCTGCGGGCAAAACGTTGTCCTGCGCCATGCATAGGCTCGTCCAGGATCAGCACGCGCGGGCGATTAACCAGCGCGCTGGCGAGGGCGAGTTGATACTGGTCGTCGGGGGACAGCGTAGAGGCCCGGATCTGTCGCAGCGTATAAAGCTCCGGAAACAGGGCATATACCTCATTTTTTAATGCCGGATCGGGTTTCCCCGTCGCCCGCATGGCGATATGCAAATTTTCATCGACGGTCAGTTGGGAAAATATCCGCCGGTCCTGCGGGACGTAGCCTATCGTTGGCGTCGCAGGACATTCTGAGGCAGGGCTGAGCAAATTTCGCGGCGGTGCACCGGCCTCGTGCCAGATGATGGTGCCGCTCTCGACGGGCACTTTCCCGGTAATGCAGTTCATGAGCGTGGATTTACCCATACCAGGCAGGCCAACGATGCCTGTACAGATGCCTCGCGGGAAATCGATATTCACGTTCCATAGCGTATGTTGGCTTCCGTAAAACTGATTTACAGCACGCAGACTCAACATCTTTCTCTCCTTAAAAATGTGTGGGGTGATGCTCAGATTGATATCTGCAAAACACCTGCCAGGAACTTCATAATGATTAAAAAAAGGCCATTTTTAGGAATAACTCACTGATAAAAGCGCAACGTTTGTTCGAAATGCACGCTTCCGGTGCCGTGCATGTCGGGTTGTGGTGCAGTGAAAATGACGGAAATGTGATTAAGATCTCGCCAGGCGCTTATGAAAAAATGAACGTTTTCCAGGCAAAAAAGAGTGATAAAAATATTTTATTGCCGCTTCGTGGGAAAAACCGGGAATTTGCGGGAGTGCATGCTGTACGGGCTGGAGGCAGTTATCCACTATTCCTGTGGATAACCTTGTGCATTAGAGTTAGAAAACACGCGATAAGCGAGAGAATACGCGGGTTACGCCCAAATTGATGCGAAACGCGGCTTTAGGAAATAGTCTATATTTTTTAACGAATTAGATAAAAGCAATTCCCTCAACCCCGGCGAGACCTGTTGCCATAAAACTTTCATAACCGCCCTTGACAAATGTTAAAAAAGTAATAGTTCTGGGGATAACCCCCTGAGGCTGGTGTTTTATAGGGTCCCAGTCGAAATTTGGCTCGCGAACGCACTCATCCTCTCCGTGCTACGCTAAATATCCTGACACGCTACTGGTTTTTCATCCAGTGTTTTTTACTGGCAATCCTGGCCACAACGAGTAAAATTACTCACCTGCCGCTTATTCTGTCATCAGGTCGTCGCCAATGAGTAAACCGTTCAAACTGAATTCTGCTTTCCGTCCTTCCGGGGATCAGCCCGAGGCCATTCGTCGCCTGGAAGAGGGGCTGGAAGACGGGCTGGCGCACCAGACCCTGCTGGGGGTAACCGGTTCGGGTAAAACCTTCACCATTGCCAACGTCATTGCCGATCTCCAGCGTCCGACGATGGTCCTCGCGCCGAACAAAACGTTGGCGGCGCAGCTGTATGGTGAGATGAAAGAGTTCTTCCCGGAGAACGCGGTGGAATATTTTGTCTCTTACTACGACTACTACCAGCCGGAAGCCTACGTTCCCAGCTCTGACACGTTTATCGAGAAAGATGCCTCGGTGAACGAACATATCGAGCAGATGCGTTTGTCTGCGACCAAGGCGCTGCTTGAGCGTCGCGATGTGGTGTTGGTGGCCTCGGTGTCGGCGATTTACGGCCTGGGCGATCCGGATCTCTATCTCAAGATGATGCTGCACCTGACGCAGGGGATGATCATCGATCAGCGGGCGATTTTGCGCCGTCTGGCGGAGTTGCAGTACACCCGTAACGATCAGGCGTTCCAGCGCGGGACCTTCCGCGTGCGCGGTGAGGTGATTGATATCTTCCCGGCGGAATCGGACGACATGGCGCTGCGCGTTGAGCTGTTCGACGAAGAGGTTGAACGCCTGTCGCTGTTCGATCCGCTGACCGGTCACGTCGAGTCGGTGATCCAGCGCTTCACCATCTACCCCAAAACGCACTACGTGACGCCACGCGAGCGTATCGTGCAGGCGATGGAAGAGATCAAAGGCGAGCTGGCGGACCGCCGCAAGGTGCTGCTGGCGAACAATAAGCTGCTGGAAGAGCAGCGCCTGAGCCAGCGTACCCAGTTCGATCTGGAGATGATGAATGAGCTGGGCTACTGCTCCGGCATCGAAAACTACTCGCGCTACCTCTCCGGGCGCGGTCCAGGCGAAGCGCCGCCAACGCTGTTCGACTACCTTCCGGCGGACGGCCTGCTGGTGATCGACGAATCTCACGTTACGATCCCGCAGATCGGCGGGATGTATCGCGGTGACCGGGCGCGTAAAGAGACGCTCGTGGAGTACGGCTTCCGTCTGCCGTCGGCGCTGGACAACCGTCCGATGAAGTTTGAAGAATTTGAGGCGCTCGCCCCGCAGACCATCTACGTATCGGCAACGCCGGGCAACTACGAACTGGAAAAATCCGGTGATGACGTGGTGGACCAGGTGGTGCGTCCGACCGGGCTGCTGGATCCGATTATCGAGGTGCGGCCCGTGGCGACGCAGGTGGACGATCTGCTCTCGGAAATCCGTGCCCGTTCCGCCATCAACGAGCGCGTGCTGGTGACCACGCTCACCAAACGTATGGCGGAAGATTTGACGGAGTATCTGGAAGAACACGGCGAGAAGGTGCGGTATCTGCACTCGGATATCGATACCGTGGAGCGTATGGAGATCATCCGCGACCTGCGGCTGGGCGAGTTCGACGTGCTGGTAGGTATCAACCTGCTGCGAGAAGGTCTGGATATGCCGGAAGTGTCGCTGGTGGCTATTCTGGACGCCGACAAAGAGGGCTTCCTGCGTTCTGAGCGCTCGCTGATTCAGACCATTGGCCGCGCCGCGCGTAACGTCAACGGGAAGGCGATTCTGTACGGGGATAAAATTACCCCGTCGATGGCCAAAGCCATTGGCGAAACGGAGCGCCGTCGCGAGAAACAGCAGCGCTACAACGAAGAGCACGGCATCACGCCGCAAGGGCTGAACAAGAAGGTGGTGGATATCCTGGCGCTGGGTCAGAACATAGCGAAGACCAAAGCGAAAGGCCGCGGCAAGGCCCGTTCAGTGGTGGAAGAGGATACCGTTGCGCTGACGCCGAAAGCGTTGCAGCAGAAGATCCACGAGCTGGAAGGGCAGATGATGCAGCACGCGCAGAACCTGGAGTTCGAAGAGGCTGCGCAAATCCGCGATCAGCTGCATCAGCTGCGGGATCTGTTTATTGCGGCATCGTGAGTTTTTTGCCCGGTGGCGCTGCGCTTACCGGGCCTACAGGTTTCGCGTCTTTTGTAGCCCCGGTAAGCGCAGCGCCACCGGGGTTTTTGTTAACCCAATTCCTGAATCGCTTTCTCCAGCGCCTCGCGCAGCAGGTGGCGGTCGTGACGATATTTAATATCGCTGGCTTCCAGCGGCTCCTGCACCACCACGCGATCGCCAATCCCTGACACATCCACTTTCGGCCCAACCACGACGCCGTCGATAATTTTCTTACCGACGTACTGTTCCATCAGGTTCAGCTTGTCCGCCAGCGACAGGCTCGCCGCCGCCGGGCTAAGTTCGCGGCCTAAATTACCGATATAGACCATGGGGGCAGGCGTTCTGCGCAGCGCCTGCGCCAGCTCTTTGACCAGCAGGAGCGGCATCAGGCTGGTGTAGAAACTCCCCGGCCCAATCAGGATCAGATCGGCCTCGCCAATCGCTTCAACCGCTTCCCGCGTCGCGGGTACGCTGGGGTAGGTCATCAGCTCTTTTGGCGGCAGGAGAAGCTGGTCAATATTCACTTCACCATACACTTCGTGATCGTCGGCATCGATCGCCATCAAATCCACCGGCTGTTCGGACATCGGGATCAGAAACGCATCCACCTTAAGCAGGTTTCGAATTAAATTAATCGCTTCCAGAGGGCGCACGCTCAGGTGATCCAGCGCCTTTAACATCAGATTTCCAAGGTTATGGCCGGAAAGTTCGCCATTACCGCCAAAACGGTACTCAAACATCGCTGAAGCCACGCTGGGCTCCGTAATGAGCTGGTTAAGGCAGTTGCGCATGTCACCCCAGGCGATCCCGCCTTCAGCACGTCGGATCCGCCCGGTCGAGCCGCCGTTATCCGTTGTTGTCACAATGCCCGTCAGGCGTGAGCCCAGTGACGATAACGACGACATGACCCGTCCCAGACCGTGACCCCCGCCAAGAGCGACCACGCGGTCCAGATCCGCAAAAGTGCGATTGCGCATACCCATTCCTTATCCTGTTTAGCTTGCGTCACAGTAACGCAACTACTCCTAAAAGACGATGCCTCTCACAATCCATAATGACGTATATCAATGCGAAAGCGCGGTTTTTGCGTATTCTGTAGTGAAAATGCACGATAACATCGTTATGTATAAGATTATATAGCGAAAAGCGACAATGGCGAAGTGGCGATTTCCACGCTACTATCGCCATAACCACGTTTTCAAAACTGAAAACATACACTCTAGCCCTGGCGCCTGTGTCGAGAGATATGGCGCCCTGGCCGTGGCGGATTTGCCACCAGGGTACAGAAAGAAATGACTGTGCCTCCCGATCTGGAAAGGTGTACATGGCTTCACAACTTACTGATGCTTTCGCGCGTAAGTTTTTCTACTTACGTTTGTCGATTACCGACGTGTGCAACTTCCGTTGCACCTACTGCCTGCCCGATGGCTACAAGCCCGGCAGCGTCACCAACAACGGCTTTCTCTCCGTGGATGAAGTACGCCGCGTCACGCGTGCGTTCTCGGAACTCGGCACGGAAAAAGTGCGTCTGACCGGGGGAGAGCCTTCCCTGCGTCGTGATTTCCCTGACATCATCGCCGCCGTGCGTGAAAACGAACGTATCCGCCAGATTGCGGTGACCACCAACGGTTACCGCATGGCGCGTGACGTAGCGAACTGGCGCGATGCAGGTCTGACGGCGATTAACGTCAGCGTTGATAGCCTTGACGCCCGTCAGTTCCACGCGATTACCGGCCAGGACAAGTTCCGCCAGGTGATGGACGGCATCGATGCCGCGTTCACCGCCGGTTTCGATAAGGTCAAAGTCAATACCGTATTGATGCGTGATGTGAACCATCATCAGCTGGACACCTTCCTGGCGTGGATCAAACCACGCCGCATTCAACTGCGTTTTATTGAGCTGATGGAGACCGGTGAGGGCAGCGATCTGTTCCGTCGGCATCACATCTCCGGCATGGTGCTGCGCGACGAGCTGCTGAAACGCGGCTGGATCCACCAGATCCGCCAGCGCAGCGACGGCCCGGCGCAGGTCTTTTGTCACCCGGACTACGAAGGCGAAATCGGCCTGATCATGCCCTATGAGAAAGACTTCTGTGCCAGCTGCAACCGCCTGCGCGTCTCCTCCGTTGGCAAGCTGCACCTCTGCCTGTTCGGGGATGGTGGCGTAGAACTGCGCGATTTGCTGGAAGACGATGCCCAGCAGGGCGCACTTGAAGCACGCATTTCCGAGGCGCTGACGCACAAAAAGCAGACCCATTTCCTGCATCAGGGCAACACCGGCATTACTCAGAACCTGTCCTATATCGGCGGGTAATCAGGCTTTAGAAGGAACCAGAAGATGAGTCAGGTAAGCGCGGAATTTATCCCGACACGCATTGCTATTCTTACCGTTTCCGATCGTCGTGGTGAAGAGGATGATACCTCTGGCCACTGGCTGCGCGAGGCGGCACACGAAGCCGGACACCAGATTGTTGATAAAGCGATCGTCAAAGAGAACCGTTACGCCATTCGCGCGCAGGTTTCGCAGTGGATTGCGAGTGACGACGTCCAGGTGGTGCTGATCACCGGCGGCACCGGCTTTACCGCAGGCGACCAGGCGCCAGAAGCGCTGCTCCCGCTGTTCGATCGCGAAGTGGAAGGCTTCGGCGAAGTGTTCCGCATGCTCTCGTTTGAAGAGATTGGCACCTCTACGCTCCAGTCCCGTGCCGTAGCGGGGATGGCGAACAATACGCTGATTTTCGCCATGCCGGGCTCGACCAAAGCCTGCCGCACCGCGTGGGAAAATATTATTGCCCCGCAGCTGGATGCCCGCACCCGTCCGTGTAATTTCCATCCTCATTTAAAGAAATAAGCTATGTCACAACTGACCCACATTAACGCCGCTGGCGAAGCGCATATGGTGGATGTCTCCGCCAAGGCCGAAACGGTGCGCGAGGCGCGTGCTGAAGCATTCGTCACCATGCTGCCGGAGACGCTGGCGATGATTATCGACGGCAGCCATCACAAGGGTGATGTGTTTGCGACCGCCCGCATCGCCGGTATTCAGGCCGCGAAGCGTACCTGGGACCTCATCCCGCTCTGTCATCCGCTGATGCTCAGCAAGGTGGAAGTGAATTTGCAGGCGCAGCCGGAGCATCACCGCGTGCGCATCGAGTCTCTGTGCCGCTTAACCGGGAAAACCGGCGTGGAGATGGAGGCGTTGACGGCTGCCTCCGTGGCGGCGCTGACCATCTACGACATGTGTAAAGCGGTACAGAAAGATATGGTGATTGGCCCGGTGCGTCTGCTGGCAAAAAGCGGCGGCAAATCCGGTGATTTTAAGGTGGAAAACCATGATTAAGGTGCTCTTTTTTGCCCAGGTCCGTGAGCTGGTCAATACCGACAGCCTGACGCTGGACGGCGCTTTTGCAGACGTCGCCGCCCTGCGTGCGCACCTGGCGGCGCAGGGCGACCGCTGGGCGCTGGCGCTGGATGAAGGCAAGCTGCTGGCCGCCGTGAATCAGACGCTGGTTGAATTTACGCACCCGCTGGCTGACGGCGATGAAGTGGCGTTCTTCCCGCCGGTCACAGGGGGTTAAGATGACGGACACCCGAATTCTGGTCGGCCCTGAACGCTTTAGCGTTGGTACCGAATACAGCTGGCTGGCAGAGCGCGATGAAGACGGCGCGGTCGTGACGTTTACCGGGAAAGTGCGCAATCATAATCTCGGCGACAGCGTAAAAGCGCTGACGCTGGAGCACTATCCGGGGATGACCGAAAAATCGCTGGCGGCCATTGTCGAAGAGGCGCGAGGCCGCTGGCCGCTGGGGCGCGTGACGGTTATCCATCGCATCGGCGAAATGTGGCCCGGTGAAGAGATTGTGTTTGTCGGCGTCACCAGCGCACACCGCACAAGCGCCTTTGCGGCGGGGGAGTTCATCATGGATTACCTCAAAACCAAAGCGCCGTTCTGGAAGCGTGAAGCGACGCCGGAAGGCGAGCGCTGGGTGGAATCGCGGGACAGCGACAAACAGGCTGCCAGCCGCTGGTAACAGGTTTATGAGGATGTGTTAGTCTTAACGTGTGTGTTTACTTAATCAGGAGTGAATCATGGACCGATTTCCGCGTTCCGATTCGATAGTACAGCAGACCCGTAGCGGGCTGCAAACCTACATGGCTCAGGTGTATGGCTGGATGACGGTCGGCTTGCTGCTTACCGCGTTTATCGCGTGGTATGCGGCAAACACGCCTGAACTGATGATGTTCGTCTTCTCCAGCAAAATCACCTTCTTTGGGCTGATCATTGCGCAGCTGGCGCTGGTGTTCGTTCTCTCCGGGCTGGTACACAAGCTCAGCGCGGGCATGGCGACTACGCTGTTTATGCTCTATTCAGCGCTGACCGGGCTGACGCTCTCCAGTATTTTCATCGTCTACACCTACTCCTCCATTGCCAGCACGTTTGTGGTAACCGGCGGGATGTTTGGCGTGATGAGCCTGTACGGCTACACCACAAAACGCGACCTGAGCGGTTTCGGCAGCATGCTGTTCATGGGGCTGATCGGGATTGTGCTGGCGTCGCTGGTGAACCTGTGGCTGAAGAGTGAAGCGCTGATGTGGGCGGTGACCTATATCGGGGTGGTGATCTTCGTTGGCTTAACCGCCTACGACACCCAGAAGCTGAAAAACATTGGTGAACAAATTGATGTTCGCGACAGTTCAAACCTGCGCAAACACGCCATTCTGGGCGCGCTGACGCTTTATCTGGACTTCATCAACCTGTTCCTGATGCTGCTGCGTATTTTCGGCAACCGTCGCTAGGATTGTTTTGCCGGGTGGCGGTTTCGCCTTACCCGGCTTACGAAAGGCGAACCGTAGGTCGGGTAAGGCGAAGCCGCCACCCGACTTATTCACTTCGCTAACATCCTCTCATTCTTCGCGCGCAACTTCTTCGCCCGACTCTCCAGCACCAGATAACAGACCGTTGCCAGCGCCAGCGGCAGGAAATAGTAGATCATGCGGTACGCGAGCAGGGCGGCGATAATCGTTCCCTGAGAGACATGCTCACCCGCAAGCAGCGCGATAAACACCGCTTCCAGTACGCCAATCCCCGCCGGAATGTGCACAATCACGCCGGCAATACTGCTTACCAGCAGCACGCCCAGCACGAAGAAGTAATTCACATCTTCCCCAATCAGCAGCCAGATAATGGCCCCCATCGCCATCCAGTTGGCGCTGGATACCACCATTTGCAGAACGGCAAACTTCCATGAAGGCAGCACCAGCTTCTGCCCTTTAATGGTCATATGGCGACGTTTGGCAAAGGCGCAGGCCCACACGTAGGCCGCGATAATTAACAGCAGCACGATGCCAAGAATGCGCAGCGTCGCTTCATCGATGTACCAGTGCGCAGGCAGCTGTACCACGCCAATGGTGAAAATCACCCCGCCCAGCAGGATATACCCCAGCCAGTTGGTGGTAATACTCAGCGAGAAAATGCGCGTGATGGTGCCGCCCGGCAATCCGAGGCGGGAGTACAGGCGATAGCGCATGCCAATCCCGCCCACCCAGGTGCTCAGCGTCAGGTTAAAGGCGTAGCAGATAAACGACACCAGCATGACCTGCCGCTTTGCCAGTTTGTGCCCGCAGTAGGCGCGCCCTAACAGGTCATAGCAGCCGTACATCAGGTAACTTACTATCACCAGCCCAATGGCGCCCAGTAGCACCGTCCGGTTGTAGTTGCGGATAACTTTCCACACCTCTTCCCAGTCAACCTTTTGTGCGTACACCACCAGCAGTACCGCGACGGCGATGAAGAACAGCCACGTCAGGATTTTTTTCGCCAGCCGCCAGCGAGGATGAGATTTCGACATCAGGTTTTCCCTCCATCTTCCGCCTCTACGCGGTCCTGGGTTTCCATTTCGGGTTGCACGGGCGGATCCACCAGCGCCAGTTTCGGCGTATGCGCCGGTAGCCAGCCCACCATGGCCGGGAAGTGGCGCAGGAAGTGGAACACCACCACGCCGATGCCCACGTTCCACCAGCTGCGTTTCGGCACCATGGACTCATCCACCCGCACGCAATCTTTATTGATCAGACCCTGAAGGTTATCGCGCAGGGTCTGGTTGAACTGACGATCGTGGATAATCAGGTTCGCTTCCAGGTTGAGCGATAAGCTCAGTGGATCGAGGTTACTGGAGCCGACGGTCGCCCAGTGGTCATCCATCACCGCCACTTTGCCGTGCAGCGGGCGGCGGCGATATTCATAGATCTGCACACCGCTTTTAACCAGATAGCGATAGAGCAGACGCGCGCCCACCTTCACAATCGGCATATCGGGCTCGCCCTGGACGATGAGCTTCACGCTCACGCCGCGTCGGGCCGCGTTGCGCATGGCGTGTAAAATCCGGTAGCCGGGGAAGAAATAGGCGTTGGCGATAATCACCTCGCGTTTGGCGTTCGCCAGCATCTTCAGGTAATGACGCTCGATATCGTCCCGGTGCTCCTCGTTGTCCCGCCAGACGAACAGCGCCTGCGCCTCGCCGGGCTTGCGGTTCTCTTCCGGGCGATGACGGCGTCGCCACCAGCGGCGTGCGGCCTCTTTGCCGGGTAAGTTTTCCAGCACGAACAGCTGGATGTCCTGTACCACCGGTCCCTCAATGCGGATCGCATAATCCTGTTTGGCCTCAGGACCGTAATCCGACATATGCTCGGCGGAGTAGTTGATGCCGCCCACGAAGGCCACCGTTTCGTCCACCACCACAATTTTGCGGTGCATTCGGCGGAACAGGTTGGTGCGCATGCCGAACAGACGCGGGCCGGGATCGTAATAGCGGAACACCACCCCTGCGGCGGTGAGTTCGTTAACAAATTCATCGCTCAGATCCGGCGAACCATACCCGTCGAGCAGAACCTCAATTTTTATACCGCGACGGGCGGCATGCAGCAGCGCGCTGTGCAACTGCCTGCCCACGTCGTCTTCAAACCAGATGAACGTTTCCAGGAATACTTTCTGCTGTGCGTGGCTAATCGCCTCAAAGACCGCCGGATAAAAATTATCGCCATTTTCCAGCAGCGTAATACGGTTACCTTCCTGCCATGTGCATTTCATAAGTGGATCTCCGCGCTGAGTGGGGCATGGTCGGAGAGATGTCGCCAGTTGAGCAAGGCCAGCGCAGTCGGGCTACTGGCGTGGGCATTTTTTACGTAGATGCGGTCAAGGCGCAGCAGGGGGAAGCGCACCGGAAACGTCCGCGCGGGCCGACCGCGGGCGCGGGTAAAAATCTCCTCCAGCCCCGCATTGACCTTCAGCGGATGGTTGGCGCGCTGACGCCAGTCGTTAAAATCACCGGCTACCACCACGGGGTCGCCCTCGGGCAGCGCATTCGTCCACTCGGCCAGCATCTGAAGCTGAGCCTGACGGTGGGCTTCACGCAGGCCGAGGTGAACGCAGCCCACGTGAACAGGAAAATCGAGATCCGGCGGCGCGATGCGGCAGTAAAGCAACCCACGCTTTTCGCTCTCGCCGACCGACACGTCGCGATTTTCATAATGTTCAATCGGATAGCGCGACAACACCGCGTTACCGTGATGCCCCTCCGGGTAGACCGCATTGCGCCCGTAGGCGTAATCGCTCCACATCGTGTCCGCCAGAAATTCGTAGTGTGGCGTGTCGGGCCAGTTTTCGAAATGCATCGGGTGCACCTCGTGCGCGCCCATGACCTCCTGAAGGCAGACAATATCGGCGCTGACGGTGCGTACCGCGTCGCGCAGCTCCGGTAAAATGAAGCGGCGGTTAAATGCTGTGAAGCCCTTATGAATGTTAATCGTCAGCACCTTGAGTGAGAAATGCTGCGTTTTTTTGCTCATAAACACCTTCCTGGGTGACTATCCCGATGAAAATAAAGTGTAGTAGGCGTCACAAAAAGATGCGGCGTTACGGAATTTTCCGTAAAGTGCGGTAGTCTGAACTAGCAGAGAAAAATCCTTCAGGAGAGAAGCCATGAAGTGGCAACAACGCGTTCGTGTCGCAACCGGTTTGAGTTGCTGGCAGATAATGTTGCATTTACTGGTCGTGGCCGTACTTGTAATGGGCTGGATGAGCGGCACGCTGGTGCGTGTGGGCTTAGGGCTATGTGTGCTTTACGGCGTGACCGTGCTGTCGATGCTGTTTTTACAGCGTCACCACGACGCGCGCTGGCGTGAAGTGGGTGATGTGCTCGAAGAGCTCACCACGACCTGGTATTTTGGTGCGGCAATGATCGTCCTGTGGCTGCTGTCACGCGTGCTGCAAAATAACCTGCTGCTGGCCCTGGCGGGTCTGGCTATCCTCGCAGGGCCGGCAGTGGTGTCGTTGCTCACCAAAGAGAAAAAGCTACGCGATGTTTCGTCTAAACATCGCATAGGCCACTGAGCCCGTTGTGGCCGCGATGACCAGTAGCGGCCACAAACTTCCCCACACAATATCCAGACTCGCATCCTTCAGATAGATTTGCTTGGTGATATCCGTGAAGTGACGAATCGGGTTTACCCACGTCAAATCCTGTAACCACACCGGCATGTTCTCAACAGGCGAAACGTACCCTGATAGCAAAATCGCCGGCATCATAAAGACAAACACCCCGATAAACGCCTGCTGCTGGGTTGAGCAGAGCGCGGAAATCAGCAGTCCAAACCCGACCAGCGACAGGCCGTAAATCACCATCGTGAAGTAAAACAGCGCCAGCGATCCGGCAAACGGGATCTGGTAGGCCCAAATCCCGACGCCCAGCACGATGGTGGCCTGGAAGGTGGCGACGATCAGCGCCGGCACCGCCTTGCCGACAAATATCTGCCAGGTGGCGAGCGGAGAGACCAGCAGCTGATCCAGCGTGCCCTGTTCACGTTCGCGCGCTACGGACAGCGAGGTGACGATCATCACGCCAATGGTGGTGATCATGGCGATAAGCGACGGGACCACAAACCACTTGTAGTCCAGATTCGGGTTGTACCAGTTGCGCACCACCAGCTCGCTGTTGTTGGGCTTCGGTTTGCCCGTCATCAGCTCCTGCTGATAATCCTTCACCACCTGTTGCAGGTAGTTTGCCGCAATCTGGGCGCTGTTGGAGTTGCGCCCGTCGAGGATAAGCTGCATCGGCGCGGTCTGGAAGGTGTCCAGGTTACGAGAGAAATCCGCCGGGAAGCGCACCAGCAGTAACGCTTTCTGCGTGTCGATGGTGGGCTGGATCGCCTGCGGGCTTTTCAGCAACAGGACATGGGTAAAGGCCTTAGCGCGGGCGAAACGCTGGGTCAGCTCGACGGAATGCTTGCCGTTGTCTTCGTTGTAAATCGCGATGGTGGCGTTGGTGACCTCCAGCGTGGCGGCAAACGGAAACAGTACAACCTGAAGCAGCACCGGCAGCACCAGAATGGCGCGGGTCTGCGGCTCACGCAGCAGCGATTGCAGCTCTTTGCGGATCAATGTCCATAAACGGTGAAACATCGCGTCGTCCTCCTGTCGGGTGGCGCTTGCGCTTACCCGACCTACAAAATCCGATGGCTAATCTAATCTTCTTTTCGTTTTCATCCACGTCAGGCCGATAAACATCACCGCCGACGCCAGCAAAAACAGGGTGTTGATAATCAGTACCACCGGGATATTCCCCGCCAGGAACAGGCTTTGCAGGGTGCTGACAAAGTAGCGCGCCGGAATGATGTAGGTCACGGCGCGGATCACCGCCGGCATGCTGTCTATCTGGAAGATAAACCCGGAGAGCATAATCGACGGCAGAAAAGCCGCGTTCAGCGCCACCTGCGCGGCGTTAAACTGGTTGCGGGTGATGGTGGAAATTAACAGGCCCATTCCCAGCGTGCTGAGTAAAAACAGGCTGGTAATAAAGAACAGCAGCACCAGCGAGCCGCGGTACGGCACGCCGAGGATAAAGACGGCGACCAGCATGCACAGCAGCATCGCCAGCATGCCGAGGAAGTAGTAGGGGATGAGCTTACAGAGCAAAAGCTCGACGCGCGTCACTTCGGTTGAAAGCAGCGCCTCCATGGTGCCGCGCTCCCACTCGCGGGCGATGACCAGCGAGGTGAGGATCGCGCCAATCACCGTCATGATGATGGTCACCGCCCCCGGGATAATAAAGTGCTGGCTGATGGCGGCGGGGTTAAACCAGTAGCGCGTCTGCACGTCAATCAGCGGTTCAAACGTCTCCCCCCGGTCTTCGGCGCGCTGCATCTGCCACAGCTGCCAGATCCCCTCCGCATAGCCCTGCACAAAGTTCGCGGTGTTCGGCTCGCTGCCGTCGGTAATTACCTGGATCGGCGCATCGGCGCCCGGGCGCGCCATGTTGGCGGCAAAATCCACCGGGATGACGATCAGGCCGCGAATTTTCCCGGCCTGCATTTTCTGGATCAGTTCCTGCCGGCTGTCGCTGATGGTAGCGTCGATGTAGGGCGAACCGGTCATGGCGTGGGTGAAGTCCAGCGCCTCTTCGCTCTGCTGCTCCAGCAAAATACCGACCCGCAGCTTGCTGGAGTCGAGGTTAATCCCGTAGCCAAAGATAAACAGCAGCAGCAGGGGGATCACCACCGCAATCAGCCAGCTGCTGGGATCGCGCACGATCTGCCGCGTCTCTTTGATGCACAGGGCGCGCACCCGGCGCCAGGAAAGGGCGTTACTGCGCATGAGCATTCTCCTTATCCCAGTCGTGGATGAGGGTGATAAAGGCCTGCTCCATGGTCGGGTCTGGCTGTGCGTCGTCGGCGGCCTGCGCTTTCAGGTCGTCCGGCGTGCCGTGGGCAATCAGCTTGCCGCGATAGACCAGCCCGATGCGGTCGCAGTATTCCGCCTCATCCATAAAGTGGGTGGTGACCATCACGGTCACGCCTTTTTCCACCATGCTGTTGATATGCAGCCAGAACTCGCGGCGGGTGAGGGGGTCCACGCCTGACGTGGGTTCATCAAGAAACAGGATATCCGGCTCGTGCATCAGTGAGCAGGCCAGCGCCAGCCGCTGCTTGAAGCCAAGCGGCAGCGCGTCGGTAGCGTGTGACGCGATATCGGTCAGGCCGAAGGCCTCGCACATGCGGTCGATTTTCTCGTTCTGCGCCCGCCCCCGCAGGCCGTAGACGCCGGAGAAAAAGCGCAGATTTTGCTCAACCGTCAGGTTGCCGTAGAGCGAAAACTTCTGCGCCATATAGCCCAGATGCTGGCGCGCCTTGCCGGAGCTGACTTTAAGATCCATGTCCAGCACCAATGCTTTGCCGGACGTCGGCACCAGCAGGCCGCACATCATTTTAAAGGTGGTGGATTTTCCCGCCCCGTTCGGCCCGAGCAGGCCGAAAATCTCGCCGCGCTTCACGGCAAAATTGACGTTATCGGTGGCGGCGAAATCGCCGAATTTTTTGGTCAGCGATTTCGCTTCGATGACCGTTTCGCCCGGCGTGCCTTCCACCGTATGCAGAATGGCGCCAAGCGGTGATTCTGAGGTTCCCGCCCCGCCCAGAAGGTCGATAAACGCATCTTCAAAGCGCGGGGCGGTTTCCTGCATCTCAATCTCAGGCATCCCCTGCGCCTGGCGGATACTCTCGGCGGTCGCCTCTTTGCTGAGGATCACGCGCACCGAGCGGCCCTGAATCATGCCGTCGCTGATCTGCGGCAGCTTCAGCACCCGTTGCAGCAGCGTGCGGTTGGACTCCTGCGGACTATGCAGCAGAAAACTGCGCCCGGCCATGGTGTGCGTCAGCTCGGTTGGCTCGCCCTGATAGAGCAGTTCGCCTTCGTTCATCAGCAGCACGTCGCGGCACTGCTCCGCTTCATCAAGGTAAGAGGTGCTCCAGAGGATCAGCATGCCGTCACCCGCCAGCTCGTGCACCATCTGCCACAGCTCGCGGCGGGAAATTGGGTCCACGCCCACGCCGGGTTCATCCAGCAGCAGCACTTTTGGCTCGCCCACCAGCGTACAGGCCAGCCCCAGCTTCTGCTTCATCCCGCCGGAAAGCTTGCCCGCCAGCCGGTCGGTGAACGGGCCGAGGGAGGTAAATTCGAGCAGTCGGGCGAAGGTTTTCTGCCGGGTTTCGCCGGTGACGCTGCGCAGGTCGGCGTACAGATTGAGGTTTTCCATTACCGTCAGATCTTCGTACAGGCCAAACTTCTGCGGCATATAGCCGAGTATGCCGTGGAGCGCCGCGTCGTCTTTAATCGGATCGAGGCCAAGCACGCGGGCCGATCCCTCGTCCGGCTTCAGTAAGCCCGCCAGCATCCGCATCAGCGTGGTTTTACCCGCGCCGTCCGGCCCCACCAGCCCGGTCACATAGCCTTTCTGAATGGTGCAGTTCAGCGGTGCGACCGCCGGTTTGTCCATTCCCGGGAAGCGTTTGACCAGATTATTGAGCTGGATAACCGCATCATTCATGTCGTTCCCCGTCGTTTAAGGTCACGGTAACAGGCATGCCCTGACGCAGCGCGTCGTCCGCGTCGGTGACGATGATGCGCAGGCGGTACACCAGGTCGGTGCGCAGGTCCGGCGTTTCAACGGTCTTCGGCGTGAATTCGGCGGTAGGCGAGACGAAGCCCACTTTACCGTGATACGGCTTGTCCGGGCGACCGTCGGTATAGAGCAGCAGCTCGCGGCCCGGCTGCATCTGGCCGAGATTCGGTTCATCAATGTAGGCCCGCACCCAGACCGGACGGGTTAAGGACAGTGTCAACACGGTGCTGCCTGCGCTGAGCATGCTGCCCGGCTCCACGGCGCGGGTCATCAGCGTGCCGTCAGACGGGGCGATGAGCGTGGTATCGTGCAGATCCAGCTCCGCCTGGGCTAACTGCGCCTGCGCCTGCTCAAGGCTGGCTTTCGCCTGGGCGATGTCCTGCGCGCGGTTACCGGAGCGGTACTGGCTTAATTTATCCTGCGCGGATTTCAGCGTCGCCTGCGCCTGGTCACGGGATGAACGCGCGTTTTCCAGGTCGTTGGCGGAAATGGTGCGGCTTTTCCACAGCCCCTGCTGGCGGTTGTAGAAGTTCTGCGCGTAGTCATAGGCGGCTTTGGCCTGCTTAACGGCAGCCGCCGCCTGGGAGATCTCTTCGTCACGATAGCCCGCCAGCATCAGGTCGTACTGCGCCTGGGCGACGGAGACGCCTGCTTTTGCCTGCATCAGTGCGTTCTCAAACGGGGCTTTGTCCAGCATCCCCAGCGTTTGCCCGGCTTTGATGGCGTCGCCTTCGTCAACGCTCAGCGAGGTGAGACGCCCGCCAACGCGGAAGCTCATATTCACGGTGCGGATATCCACGTTGCCGTACAGCGTCAGGCCGCGATCCTGCTGGCTCTGATACCACAGCCAGCCGCCGATTCCCGCAGCAAGCAAAACAACAACCACCAGTATGATGGCGACAGGTTTTTTCATGACTTATGGCTCCTTTGCGTTAAGCCTTGCAGGATGAGATCAACGTGACAGGTAATGACCTGGCTGATTTGCCCGGCTTTATCCTCATCGAACTGTGTCCAGCCCGTACGTAACAGGATGGTCTCGCGCCCCAGACGGAAGGCGAGCACTTCGCCCAGCAGGGCGTGGGTATGCAAAATGGTGTCGGTATCGCCGGCGTCCCGTCCGGTATAGGCGGCGATCAGCCGGGTCAGATGGCTATGCATCGGGGCGATCACCTGATCGTGCACCAGCTGGTAGGCGGCAGTGGGGGAGAGCTGCTCGCGGGAGATAAATTTGCTCAGGTTCAGCGTATCGTCGTGCGTCAGCAGGCGGATCATATTGTGGCAGGCGTTAAGGATCAGCTGGCGGATGGTCGCCCGGTCCGGCTCTGGCTGGCTGAATAACGCGGTGGCCTCTTCCACGTGCGGACGAAAGCTGGTGTCGATAAAATCCGCGATCCACTGGGCGCAGGCAAGATATAAATCCTCTTTTGAACCAAAATAGTAGGTAATGGCCGCAATATTCTGCCCGGCCTGGGCGGCGATATCCCGCGTGGTGGCATGCAGACCATACTCGCCAAACTGTGCCAGCGCGGCGGCAATCAGCTGACTTTTCGCCTGTTCGCCTTTGGTCGTCGTTGGGGTTGTATTCATAGCGTCATTAAAAATTAATCAATCGATTGATTAAGATTATGCCTGATTTCCGCAAACGTCGAGCCATCACCGGGGATATTTTATGCGCCACGTCACAAAAGCTGCTACACTCCGCACCTTCGCGACATTGTGGTTTTTGTCCTCTTATTCGTTATATCTCCCTGAAAACTACACCTGTGATGGTCGGGGCGGTTCGGAGTTTTTATGTCTTTTGATTCCCTTGGTCTGAACCCGGAAATTCTGCGCGCCATCGCAGAGCAGGGCTACGTTGAGCCAACCCCTATCCAGCAGCAGGCCATTCCGGCCGTGTTGCAGGGCCGTGACCTGATGGCCAGCGCGCAGACCGGTACCGGTAAGACTGCGGGCTTTACCCTGCCGCTGCTAGAGCTGCTGGTAAAAAACCAGCCGCACGCCAAAGGTCGTCGTCCGGTGCGCGCGCTGATCCTCACCCCAACCCGCGAGCTGGCGGCCCAGATTGGCGAGAACGTGCGTGAGTACAGCCGCTACCTCAATATTCGCTCGCTGGTGGTGTTCGGCGGGGTGAGCATTAACCCACAGATGATGAAGCTGCGCGGCGGCGTGGACGTGCTGGTGGCAACGCCGGGTCGTCTGCTGGATCTGGAGCACCAGAACGCCGTGAAGCTCGACAGCATTGAAATTCTGGTGCTGGACGAAGCCGACCGCATGCTGGATATGGGCTTTATTCACGACATTCGCCGCGTGCTGGCCAAGCTGCCGGCGCGTCGCCAGAACCTGCTGTTCTCCGCGACCTTCTCCGACGAGATCAAGGTGCTGGCGGAAAAGCTGCTGCATAACCCGCTGGAAGTGGAAGTGGCGCGCCGCAACACCGCCTCCGAACAGGTGACGCAGCACGTGCACTTCGTTGATAAGAAGCGCAAGCGGGAGCTGCTCTCCCAGATGATCGGCCAGGGCAACTGGCAGCAGGTGCTGGTCTTTACCCGCACCAAGCACGGCGCCAACCACCTGGCGGAACAGCTGAATAAAGACGGCATCCGCAGCGCGGCGATCCACGGCAACAAGAGCCAGGGCGCGCGTACCCGCGCGCTGGCGGACTTTAAATCTGGCGATATTCGCGTGCTGGTGGCGACCGACATCGCCGCCCGCGGTCTGGACATCGAAGAGCTGCCGCACGTGGTGAACTACGAGCTGCCAAACGTGCCGGAAGACTACGTACACCGTATCGGCCGTACCGGTCGCGCGGCGGCAACCGGTGAAGCGCTCTCTCTGGTTTGCGTGGATGAACACAAACTGCTGCGCGACATTGAACGCCTGCTGAAGAAAGAGATCCCGCGCATCGAAACCCCGGGATATGAAGTTGACCCGTCCATCAAAGCTGAGCCGATTCAGAACGGTCGTCAGGGCGGCGGTCGCGGTCAGGGCGGCGGCGGTCGCGGCCAGCAGCCGCGTCGTTCCGAAGGCGGCGCGCCAAAATCCGCGGGCAAGCCGCCGCGTCGTAATAACGACAGCAAACCGGCCGGTGAAAACCCGTGGCGCAGCGGTGAAGGTAAACCGGCAGGCGAGGGGCAGCGCCGACGCCGCCCGCGCAAGCCCGCTAACCCGCAGTAATCTGGAAGCCCGGTCGTAAAGCCGGGCTTTTCTTTTTGCGGCGGCGAAGAGAAAGTGCCACAATAGTGGCTGTTTATACAGTATTTCAGGTTTTCCAATGGCTTTAACCGCCGCGCTGAAAGCGCAAATAGGCGCCTGGTATAAGGCGCTACAGCAGCAGATCCCCGACTTTATCCCCCGAGCGCCGCAGCGGCAGATGATTGCCGACGTGGCAAAAACGCTCGCCGGGGACGACGGGCGACATCTGGCGATTGAAGCCCCGACCGGCGTCGGGAAAACCCTGTCGTATCTCATTCCCGGCATCGCCATCGCACGGGAAGAAGACAAAACGCTGGTGGTCAGCACCGCGAACGTGGCCTTGCAGGATCAGATCTTCAGCAAAGATTTGCCGCTGCTGCGCAAAATCATCCCCGATCTTCGCTTCACCGCCGCCTTTGGGCGCGGGCGGTATGTCTGCCCGCGCAATCTGGCGGCGCTGGCCAGCAGCGAGCCCTCGCAGCAGGATCTGCTCGCGTTTCTTGATGACGAGCTGACGCCCAATAACAAGGCGGAGCAGGAGCAGTGCGCAAAGCTGAAGGCCGACCTCGATGGCTACAAGTGGGACGGCCTGCGGGATCACACCAGCCAGGCGATCGGCGACGACCTGTGGCGCAGGCTCAGCACCGATAAAGCCAGCTGCCTGAACCGCAACTGTCACTACTACCGGGAATGTCCGTTCTTCGTCGCCCGACGTGAAATTCAGGAAGCGGAGGTGGTTGTCGCCAACCATGCGCTGGTCATGGCCGCGCTGGAGAGTGAGGCGGTGCTGCCGGAGCCGAAAAACCTGCTGCTGGTGCTGGATGAAGGCCACCATCTGCCCGACGTGGCGCGGGATGCGCTGGAGATGAGCGCGGAAATCACCGCTCCGTGGTTTCGACTTCAGCTGGATCTGTTCTGCAAGCTGGTGGCGACCTGCATGGAGCAGTTTCGCCCGAAAACCACGCCGCCGCTGGCGGTCCCGGAGCGGCTGAGCGAGCACTGCGAAGAGGTGTACGGCCTTATCTCCTCGCTCAATAACATCCTCAACCTCTATCTTCCCGCCGCCCAGGAAGCGGAACATCGCTTTGCGATGGGTGAGCTGCCGGAAGAGGTGATGGACATTTGCCAGCAGCTGGCGAAGCACCTCGAAAAGCTGCGCGGGCTGGCGGAGATGTTCTTAAACGATCTCAGCGAGAAAACCGGTAGCCATGACGTGGTACGTCTGCACCGCATTCTGCTGCAAATGAACCGCGCGCTGGGCATGTTTGAAGCCCAGAGCAAGCTCTGGCGGCTGGCCTCCATGGCGCAGGCATCGGGCGCACCGGTCACCAAATGGGCCACCCGCGAGGTGCGGGACGGGCAGGCCCATCTGTTCTTCCACTGCGTGGGCATCCGCGTGGCCGATCAGCTGGAAAAGCTCATCTGGCGCAGCGTGCCGCACGTCGTGGTGACGTCGGCGACCCTGCGCTCCCTGAACAGTTTTTCACGGTTGCAGGAGATGAGCGGCCTGAAAGAGAAAGCGGGCGACCGCTTTGTGGCGCTGGACTCGCCGTTCAACCACTGCGAGCAGGGCAAGCTGGTCATTCCGCGCATGCAGTACGAGCCGCTTATCGACAACGAAGAGCAGCATATTGCGGAGATGGCGGCCTACTTCCGCGAGCAGGTCGAGAGCAAAAAATACCCCGGCATGCTGGTGCTGTTTGCCAGCGGACGGGCGATGCAGCGCTTCCTGGAGCACGTCACCGACCTGCGTCTGCTTCTGCTGGTGCAGGGCGACCAGCCCCGTTACCGGCTGGTGGAAACCCATCGCAAGCGCATCGACAGCGGCGAGCGCAGCGTGCTGGTGGGGCTACAGTCGTTTGCTGAAGGGCTGGATTTGAAGGGAGATTACCTGACGCAGGTGCATATCCATAAAATCGCCTTCCCGCCCATCGACAGCCCGGTGGTGATCACCGAGGGCGAGTGGCTGAAAAGCCTCAACCGCTATCCGTTTGAGGTGCAAAGCCTCCCCGCCGCCTCGTTTAACCTGATCCAGCAGGTGGGGCGTCTGATTCGTAGTCACGGCTGCTGGGGGGAAGTGGTGATCTATGACAAGCGTCTGCTCACCAAAAGCTACGGTCAGCGGCTGCTGAACGCGCTGCCGATCTTTCCGATTGAGCAGCCGGAGGTGCCGGAGGTAAAAAAACGCCCGGCAAAACTGGCCGCCGGGCGCAGGAAAAGCATCCGTGCTAAGGGGCGCGGTCCTACTGGTAAGTGAAGGTCACCTGAATCACGCTGTTGAACGTGCCGGCGGTGACGGGCATGGACGTGGCGTAGTAGCGTGCGGACAGCGGGAACGTAGCCGTATGATCGCTCGGGTTAATGGCGGCGTTAAAGGCGGCCTGCGGGGCAATCAGGATCTTGTCCTGACGGTCGGCCAGCTCCAGCGCCAGCCCCTTCGCGCTGCCGGTATTAGCGAATTTCGTCGGGTGCACGCTGTCGGCCTGGCCGTAGAAAAAGGCCGTGGCAAGCGCAAGCGTAGCCGGGCAGTGCGACACCGAGAGCGAAAAGTCTTTCCACTCGCCGGTATCCCCCACGTCTTTAAAACTGCCCGACACCGCCTGGCCTAAATCTACCGTCAGGTTGCGGCTGGCGCTGTCAATGATGCAGGTATTGGCGTAAATATTCCCGTTCATCTGGATCTGGATATCGTCGGCGTGAGCCTGGGCGATCAGCCCCAGCGCCAGAATCGCAATGCTCTTTTTCATGTCGGTCACTTATAGGCGAGGGTAATGGTGGCAACGGTGTTGGCAGGCCCTGGTGTAACGACATCGCTGACCTGCTCATAACGAACCTCAAACGGGATCACCAGCGTTTCGTTGGCAATGGCCTCGCTTTGCGTGTTCACATAGGTATCAAAGGTGGCGATATGGTCATCAAACAGCATTCTCACCCCGACGCCGGTTGCCACGCCGGTCTGCTGTGTGAGCTTAAGCACCCCTTCAAACGCCGATTCATAGCCGTTGGCGCTGGTGACCTTAACCTCTGGCTGCACGGTGCTGTTGCAGTTCACCGTAACGTCAAAGTTTTGCGCCGGACTTGAGAGCATCCCGACGCTGACAAAATCGCTCACCGGGAAATCGCCCAGGTTTACGGTCAGGTTTTTCGGCAGGACAGAGCAGGTCACGTTCTGAAGTTCAACGTTCCCGGCATAAGAGATGGTGTTCGGATCGCTGATGCCTTCGTGTTGATAAACGCCGATGCCAAACTTTGACTGCGCCTGAGAAAGCGAACCGGATTTCACCGTATCGCTCGTTTTAACCAGCTCCAGCGTCACGTTAAAATTAAACGTCTCGCTGGAATCCGTTGAGACAAACCCGAGCGGCGTGGCGGTGGAATTACAGTACATGCCGCCCGCGCCGGTAATTCGCTGACCTTTATCATTCATCAGCGCCACGCCAACGCCCTCAACGCCCGACTCATAAACGCCGGAGAGCCCCGGTATTTCGAGACCCGAGCCGTAGTAGCACGCCACAATCGGCAGCCCGTAGTCAGAAGGGTTATAGCAGTTACCCGCCACGTGAACGGTCTGTTCCGTCCCCGGGATAGTGGCGCCCACGGGCAGGGTGCTGGAGACGGAGATGGCGGCGACGTTAATCTGCCGGGGCAAATCGGACGACGTACAGGTTGCCTTCGCGTGCGGCATAAATAACGCCGCGATCCCGAGAACCAGTAAGAAAAAGCACTGTTTAATCATTTGCATAATCGTTAGCCTGAACGGTGGATCAGTGACACTGCGCGGCAGCGTTAATGATGCTGGTTTTCTCTTTCTCATCCGTTAGCGCATAGTCAGCGATGCAGCGCTCGCTCGCGTCCTGTCCCCAGGAAACGGCGAGATGCCCCTGCTGTGGCAGACCTGAGAGATAGGTCTGGCCGTCATTACCGACGATAAATTCGCTGTCCTTATCCTTCGTGGTGACCGTCGCGCCGAACGGCAGCGGTTTGCCGTTGTGCGTGAGCGTCATCAGCACGCGGTTGCCCACGCGGGTGTTAAAGCTGGCGCGCACCACGGCCCCGCGGGTTGGGGTGACGATCTGCGCCGCGTGGGTGACGTCGGCGTTGTCCGGCAGCGTTTCGGTATCCAGCGCAATGGTGTTGTGGCGGTACGCGGTGACGAACGGCACGACGGTGTAGCCGCGGAAGTCGGTTTCAACGCCGGTCTGGTTAGTAATGTGCGTCCCGTGCGTGCCCGGGGCCTTCACCAGCGCGATGGTCTCACCGAGCGGCTGGCTCAGGGTTATCCCGTTGGCATGGGCCACCACGCCGCCCTGTAGCCCGACGTTCACGCTCTGCTGATATTTATCCTGACTGACGCCGCCGCTCAGTTCGCCATACGTTGCTTTGTAATCGGCGTTAAGGCTGGTGGAGTTACCGCTGCCGGTACTGCTCAGCCCTTCCTGAATGTTCCAGTTCAGGTTGTCCTCTTTCAGGGCCGTGCCGTTCAGACCGATGTTCTGCGTGGTGCCCTCTTTGGTGTTGTTCAGGTTGTACGTGGCCCAGGTGTTATGCATCCAGCGATCCAGCGGAACCGAGACGCTCAGCGCGAACTGGTTATCGTTCGTCACCTCATTGCCGTCTTCGTCACTGTCGTTGGTGTTTTTGTTCATGCTGTAGCTGAGGCTGTAGCTTACGCCGTGCCAGCTGTTGTTGTAGCTGACGCTCACGGAGGTCATGTTCTGGCTCTGGCTCCAGTAGGTCTCTTTCACCAGGCTCAGGGTCAGGGACCCCCAGCCTTCCGGCAGCGTCTGGTCAACGGTGGCTTCGGTGCGGGCGCGGCGCTGCTGCGGTGCAGACCAGTCGTCAGAGCGGGTATACGACTCCATGGTGTCTTCCAGTGTGTAAAACCCTTTGCTGTTATAGCGGTAGCCGGCCAGCGAGAAGTTAGTGCCCGAGCGGGCGATATCTTTGCTGTAGCGCACGCGCCACGACTGGCCTTTGCTGGCCTGCTGTTTTTTCAGCAGGGCTTTGGCGCGGGTGACGTCAATGGAGAAGGCGCCTAAATCGCCCATGTTTTTCCCGACGCCGACCGCCTGAGACTGATAATGGCTGCTCTGCTGCACGCCACCGTAGGCGGTAATACCGTAGGGTAAACCGTAGATGGCGCTGCCCTGGGCAAACGGGGTCTTTTCCACGTCTTTGTCATAAGAACGATAGCGCCCGGCGGTCACGCTGTAGCGCAGATTTTTTTCACGCTGCAATACCGGCACGGAGGCAAACGGCACCACGAAATGGCTTTCGCTGCCGTCGGTCTCTTTCACGGTCACCTGGAGGTCGCCGCTGCTTCCGGTGGGGTAAAGATCGTTAATTTCGAACGCGCCCGGCGCGACCGTGTTTTGATAAATGACGTAGCCGTTCTGGCGAACCACCACCAGCGCGTTGCTGTGGGCGGTGCCGCGAATAATGGGCGCATAGCCTTTCTCACTGTCCGGCAGCATGTCGTTGTCGGATTTCAGTTCCACGCCGGTGTAGGGCACGCTGTCAAAAACATCGGCAGGCGATGAACTCTGGCCGACGGTGACGTCGCTTTTCATCGCCACAATATCGCGTTGCGCATAGGTATAAACGGAGGTGAATTTTTGCTCCTCCTCCTTACCCGTGGTGCTGCGATTCCAGGTGGAATAGTTGCGAATGCGCCATGCGCCAACGTTCAAACCCGGACGCAGGTTAACGTACTGGCTGCTGTTATCCTGCTCGCCGCGCTGGCGTGCACGGCTGTGGCTGGCATTTGCGCTGTAGTTAAGCAGACCCGCAGTGATGCCTTCGTCAAACGCTTTCGGGTCAATGTAACCGCGAGGCACCTGGCCCAGCGCCGTTTGAGGAATGCTCAGCAGCAGCTGCTGGTTGCGAACGCGAAAGGTTGCGGATGCCGCAGGGATGACGCGTAAATTGGCGCACTGGCCTTTGGCCATCAGCTGCGGAAATTTTTTGGTCTTGATACCGAGGCTTTTTAAATCGTCCAGGCTAAAACAAGGTTGCAGCGTGCTGTTGCCCTGCGGATCTTTCTCAAGCGTAAAGGTCACGTTGCGGGTATCAATTTTATTATTATTGATAAACACCGCGACCTCATATTTTCCCGGTGCCTGGCCGGGCCCTTTTTCATAAACGGACAGATCGGTTTTTCCCTGCTGGGGATTATCAATATCCAGCAGGGCAGGGTTAAAATAATCATCAGCCATTACCTGCTGGGCAAAGATCGCCATTGCCAGGCCACAAAGAATGACCAGCAATGAAGAAATTCGGCAGGTGAACGGCTTTTTATCGCTGTACATGATTATTTTATTACCGGGGAAGTATTAATGAACGGATTTCGACAACGTATGGCTGATGCTGCCGTAATCAGTAATAATGGAATACGTCACGTTCGCGCCCCCGACATTACCCGGTAAGGCAAAATGCGTTTCCGTTTTCGGAACGGCCCAGGTCGCTTTCGTGACTTTCTGACCATTTAGCGTGACGGTCTGGAAATTCATATAGAAGGGCGTAGGGTTATTCACCACCAGGTCGTTGCCTTCGCGATGCCATTCAAGTTTATCGGCCACATCTTCCGGTCGGCCTTTTACCGCAGACGGGCGATACAGCAGTTTAATGCGGGTGTTGATTGCAATTTGCAGCGTATTCACGCCCTCAACGTGCTTTGAAGAAGGGATCGCTTTAATGTTCAACCAGTACAGGGATTCCCTGTCTTCCGGTAAATTTCCGCCCGTACGCACCACGCGCAGAACGTTATCTTCCTGCGCATCCAGACGGAAAAGCGGCGGGGTGATCAGGAACGGGGCTTTGGCCTGGTTTTTACCGCCGGAATCGACCCAGGACTGCACCAGATAATCCGTCGCATCTGGATTTGAAAGACCAAGAGAAGATTCCTTCTTATCTCCCTGATAGACCAGCCGGGTGCCATTAATAATGACGCCTGCATGTGCAGTGGCGGCTACCAGTAAAAGCGTGCTCAGTAAATAACCGTGGCGCATAAAGATTTCTCAATTAATAGAGGAGAGAGTAATGCTCGCAAAAGCATTACTCTCTCCGGATTGATAAGATCAGTTATAAATAACGGTGAAGGTCGATACAGAGTTAGCGGGGCCTGCGGTAATGGCCGCGCCGGTTTGAATATAGCGCGCGCCGAATTCCAGATCGTTAACCGCCGTACCGGAGGTTAATTGATACTGCTGCGACGGCGTATACAGGCTGACCGGCTGCTCGGACGCATCCACCAGCTGAATCGCCACGCCCGTCGCCGCATCGGTATCTGGCGTTAAGGCAAGCGTTGAATTGTTATTCGCATCCGGCTTACCGCCAAAATTAATCGCAGCGGAGGTGACCGTGTCAGGGCAATTCGTTAACTTAATATCAAACCGCGTTAAGGTGCTGGTAGAGCCTGCACCGGTAAATACCGTTTTAGACACTTTACCCAACTGCACATTTAATGGATTACTTAATCCATTCACGACCTGACAAGCAGAATCGATAATTTCACCGGTGAAGTTTATTTGCCCTTCACCGTTTGTTGCCGCAAACGTGGATGCAGAACATCCCACCGCTGCGGCGATGATTAAACCTAAAGCAACCTTGTTCATAGCAAATCCTGATATGTTTCTGGCGAGAACGTTGCCTGGACGTTTCACCGTTGACCCTTAATGACTTTCCGTGGGTCATTTAATCAAAAAATGTATGGTTATGAATTAGCCATAGAAATCACAAATAATTGAAAAAAAGGTTGTGTTTATTTTTTATCATCAAAACAGAAGGTTGCCTTGCCTGATAAAAAACTAACGGCCAGCCAGTCATCAGGGCTATATTGTTAACAAGATGATGCAGTCAGGAGAAATGTCGTGGATTACCGCAAAATTATCAAAGAGGTAGGGCGTGGAAAAAACCACGCTCGCGATCTGGACCAGGAAACAGCCCGTGCGTTGTACACGCACATGCTGAATGGCGACGTGCCGGAACTGGAAATGGGCGGCATACTGATTGCGCTGCGTATTAAAGGGGAAGGTGAGGCGGAGATGCGCGGCTTTTATGAGGCCATGCAGTCGCAGACAATGCGCTTAACCCCGCCCGTCACGAAGCCGATGCCGATTGTGATCCCGACCTATAACGGCGCGCGTAAACAGGCAAACCTCACGCCACTGCTGGCTATTCTGTTGCAGAAGCTCGGTTTCCCGGTGGTGGTCCATGGCGTGAGCGAAGATCCGACGCGCGTGCTGACAGAAACCATCCTTGAGCTGTTAGGCATCGAACCGACCCTCCATGCCGGCCAGGCGCAGGCAAAGCTGGAAGGGAACCAGCCGGTCTATATCCCCGTGAGTGCGCTCTGCCCGCCGCTGGAAAAGCAGCTGGACATGCGCTGGCGCATGGGCGTACGTAACAGCGCTCACACGCTGGCAAAGCTGGTGACGCCGTTTGCCGAAGACGCCGCGCTGCGTCTTTCCAGCGTCTCCCATCCGGAGTACGTGACGCGCGTCGGGCAATTCTTTGCCGAAATCGGTGGGCGGGCGCTGCTGATGCATGGAACCGAAGGGGAGGTTTACGCCAATCCCCAGCGTTGTCCGCAGATGATGCTCATTGAGCCTGCCGGGACCCGCGTTGTGCTTGAACGTGGAGAAGAAAGCAGCGATGTCCTTCTGCCTGAATCAAAAGATCCGCAGGTTACCGCGCACTGGATCGTGCAGTGTCTGGCCGGAAAGGTGCCGGTTCCTCAGTCGATCCGGCTGCAAATGGCCTGCTGCCTGCTGGCTACGGGAGAAGTGGAGACGGTAGAAGCCGGAATGCAGCGCGTGGCGCAGTCCTTTTAAATAAAAAAAAGCCCGTCCAGTGGCGGACGGGCAAACAAAGGGTAACAACAACAGGGTCAATGAGGGTTGGAGCATCTCACCAGAGGGAGGGTGAGGGTGGAGCAAAATTCGTTCGATTATTTGTAGATAACCGCAGTACCGCTCAGTTTGTTATTACCGTTAGCGGAGGTAATGGTGTATCCACTTGCGCCGGCAGCCGCTGCTTTCTCAGCCAGTTTTGCTTCCAGACCGTCCAGCGTGGTTGCGCCTTCTGCACTCACCACACCGATTTTATTCAGATTCTGTGCCTGAGTAGAAGAAACAGGCTCTACAGCGAAAGCGCCGAAAGAGAGGGCGGACAGGGCAACAGCAGCAACAGCATATTTGATCGTTTTCATGGCTAAACTCTCGCAGGTTATTCTGTTAAGGGGACGATGTTCCGTCGATGTGATAAGTATCACGCTTTTTTGCGAGAGATAAAATCGAAGAGAATTGACGTGGTTGCTCAAAAAATTTGAATGACAAATAACTTATTGATTATTAATAAATTCAGACGCACGATTTACACTTCTTGCTGAAGCGCTTTACAGAACAGATGACAAGGGCACGTTTTGCTACGCGCTTCGCTAAAAGTCGTGAGCGTAAAGGAAGCGGCAAGTGGGGTTAGCTTCGGTAAAGGAAAGTCAACGTAACTGGCTGTCTTTCGATCCTCTGCGATTATATCCTGAATGTGAAGCGTTTTTTGAATCTTTCTCCTGCTGGCAGGCGATGCAAAGCCGTACACCGGGAATGGCTTGACGCCGTGCCTCGGGAATGGGTTCCCCGCACTCTTCGCATTCCGTCAAACTTTCGCCGCGCGGAATTTCGCCGCGAGCACGCGCGACCGCATCTTCAATGGTACTGTTGATCTGTTCGTTAACGGCGTCGTCATTCGCCCAACCGGAAGCCATATCGTTCCCCTGAGTGGTTAAAGCCATATTATCAATATGGGGTTAAAAAACGCACAGTCAAGGCGCAGAGAAAGAGAACTGCATCCGCAGGACGGATGCAGTCCGGAAGGAGGTGGGTTATTTATAGATAGTCGCGGTGCCGTACATATGGTTATCGCCACCAGCGGCATTTACGACGAAGCCTTTAGCCCCTTCCTGACGGGCTTTTTCGGCCAGCTTGTCCTGAAGGTCATCAAGGTTGCTTGCCCGGCTGACGGAGACAGTCCCGGCAGCGCGTAGCTGGCCGGTGTCGGTACTGTCGGTCAGAGGCTGAACGGACCAGGCAGAGAATGATGCGCCTGCCAGCGCACCCGCAATAATAAAGGTCAGATACGTTTTCATCATCACATCCTCAGGGAAACATCAGGTGATTCCTTTTTAGTTTAGAAGCCTGACGAGTGTGATTTAACGCAAAAATTTGATGATGGTCTGCGTGTTTTTTGAACGATAAATACTGACAATTTGCTGACAGATCATAGACATACAGGTGGCTGATTTTTGTCGTTTTTTTGTGCGACTCAGAGAGATATTTACCCCCGCGCCGTCACAGGGTATCTTACGCGGCTGTTTAAAGGAGAATGCCATGACTTCCCAAAAGCCGGGATTGCACCCGCGTAACCGCCACCGTAGCCGCTACGACATGAAAGCCCTGTGCCAGAGCTGCCCTGAGTTGCAGGATTTTATCGTTCAGACCCCAGCCGGTGAGCCGTCGATCAACTTCGCCGATCCGCTGGCGGTTAAAACGCTGAACAAAGCGCTGCTGGCCCATTTTTATGGCGTTACGCACTGGGACATCCCTGAAGGCTTTCTCTGCCCGCCGGTGCCGGGGCGTGCGGATTACGTCCACCACCTTGCCGATCTGCTGGCGGAAGACCACGATGGCGTAGTGCCGAAACAGGCTACCGTTCTTGATATTGGTACCGGCGCGAACCTGATTTATCCCCTGATAGGCGCGCATGAGTACCAGTGGCGATTTACCGGCAGCGAGATCGGTAACGAAGCGTTCGCCAGCGCGCAGGCCATTATTAACGCTAACCCGGGGTTAAGCCGAGCCGTTCGCCTGCGTCGTCAGAAGGATGCGGCCTCTATTTTCAACGGCATTATTCACAAGAACGAAAATTATGATGCCACCCTGTGCAACCCGCCGTTCCACGACTCCGCCGCCTCTGCACGGGCGGGAAGCGAACGCAAGCGGCGTAACCTGGGTCAGGCTGAAGATGGCGCGCTAAACTTTGGCGGCCAGCAGCAGGAGCTGTGGTGCGAGGGCGGGGAAGTGGCCTTTATTCTGCGCATGATTGCCGAGAGTAAAGGCTTCGGTCGCCAGGTGAAATGGTTTACTACGCTGGTCTCCCGTGGCGATAACCTGCCGCCGCTTTACCGTGCGCTCACCGACGTTGGTGCGGTGAAGGTCGTCAAAAAAGAGATGGCGCAGGGCCAGAAGCAGAGCCGCTTTATCGCCTGGACCTTTATGGACGATAACAAACGCCGCAAATAGCACCCCATCGTAGGCCGGGTAAGGCGAAGCCGCCACCCGGCTCGGTTACAGCGTCGGCTCCTGCGGAGGGAGCGGCGAAGCGGGCGGCGACAATACCTGATACGTCTGCACCGGCGCTCTCACGTTCGCCAGATCGAAGTGTTTTTTCACCATGCTGTCGAGGGCAAAGCGCACTGTCCACTGTTTTAGCGGTTGGGTGGTGAACGACACGCGAAGGGTAAAGGCGGTGTTCGTCAGCCCGACGATGCCCGCGAACGACGGCTCGCCAATCACCAGCCCGCGAATATCCTCCATCTCCATCAGCTCGCTCACCGCATCGCGCAGCGCCTGCTTCGCCTTATCGGCATCCTCGTGACGATCGACGTCGTAATTCGCCACCACCGAACCAATGCCGCGCACAAAGTTGGCAAAAGTGGTGATCGATGACCACGGAATAATGTGGTACGCCCCGGTATCCTGACGCACGCCTACCGAACGAATGGACATCCGCTCCACCGTGCCGGTGAGCGGTCCGATGGTCACCAGATCACCGGTGTTCATCCCGTTCTCAAACTGGATGAAAACGCCGGTGATAATATCTTTAACCAGCGTTTGTGAGCCGAAGGAGATCGCCAGCCCCAGCGCACCGGCACCTGCCAGCAGCGGGGCGATATTGACTCCGATTTCCGACAGCACAATCATGATGGTGATGGTACTGATGATCACCGCCAGTGCGTTGCGGCACAGGGTCAGCAGCGTGCGGGCGCGGGCGCTCGGCAGCGGCCTGCCGTGAACATCCGACACCAGCCGGTTCTCAATAAGGCTTGCCAGCAGCGTCCAGCCGACGGCGGAGAAGAACAGGATCAGCGCGATACGAATAAGAATATCGACGGTTTTTTCCCCCGCGCCGTTATGCAGCCAGTTCCAGAAGTCAAACAGGCCCCACGCGTTCAGCAGCAGCATGATGGCCACGCAGACGGTCAGAATGCGCGCCACCTTCAGCGACACCGACGTCCAGCCATTAACCCGTTTTTGCAGCTCCGGGTAATTCCGCTGAACCTGCGGCGACAGGGTGATGGTTTTCGACAGCCAGCGGGAAAGCAGGCCAGAAACAAACGCCGCTATGCCGATAATCGCCAGGCTTTTGAACGTCGCCCCCATCATAAATTTCAGGCTGTTGCCCGGGTCGAACAGGGAGAAGAAGCACAGCACGATAAAATAGGCGCTGGCCAGCCAGTGCCACACCAGCGCAAAGGCCCGAATAAACAGGCTGAAAAAGGAGAGGGAGCGGTCGGCCAGGTTCAGCAGGCTGTCGGTGATGGCCTTTTTATTGTGGAAGATGAGGTACAGTGCCCAGACGGTAATGCAGAGCATGATCAGCACGTTCGCCAGCGCCCCGAACTGCACGTTAACCTGGTTGGAGATAATCGGCACGGCGACCAGCAGGCCGTAGCCGATCAATCCGCTCAGCACGCTCAGCCGCACCGCCCAGTATTTGGCGCTCCGATCCTGAATGGCGAAGGGGCGAAGATCCGGCACGTTCGGGCAGAATATTAGCCGCAGCAGCGCCTTAAAGAACTCGATCAGGGCAAAGGCGTTCAGGAACAGCCCCTGCTGGAAGGCGATGGTTTTATTCCCGGTATTAAGACGGTCGGCCAGCAGCTGACCGACAAACAGCGTCAGCGCCAGCAGCAGCAAATCGATGATAAAGGCCCCGGTAATCATGGCCGGGAGATGCAGCCAGCTGCTTTTATGCTGATTCTTTTTACGCCCCCACTGGCCCATCTTCCGGTAGAGCGGCCAGACGCACAGGCGCAGCAGCCAGTAAAAGATAAATACCGCACCCGCCAGAATAGAAAACTGCGTGGCGGCTGCGGAGAAGGTGTGGGGGTTAAAAGGCTTATGCGAGGTGCCAATCAGGTTGCGATAGAGCTGGGCAAAACGCGACGACAGGGCTTCCCCGTAGCGGCGGCTGATGTCGGTGACGTTTTCCAGCACCGTCTTTTCTTCTTCGGCTTCCGGCGGCGCTATGGTCGGAACCGGATCCTGAGGCGGCGTGGCGGCCACCTTCCTCAGCTGATCGATCAGCTCCTGCCGGGACGTGTCGTTCTCAAGCACGTCGGCAAGCGCGCTGTAGGCGGCTTTTTTCTTTTCAGCGTCCGGTTCTGGGGCCGCATTTTGCTGGGTGGCGGTGGCTCCGGTGGTGACGCCGGGAATGGTTACAGCGAGCGATGGCGCGCTAAACAGGCTAAACAGGAGTAACAGGATCCACGGCACGGCGTCCTCCGACAAAAATATCGTGCAAAATGATAAGTATAGAGGGCGAGACGCGGAGGGGAGTTTTTGGGAACAATCCGGCGTAAAAAAGCCGGGCATGCCCGGCTCAGTGTGTGGCTATCAGGAGACGTGTTGCAGGAATTCCTGGAGACGCTGGCTCGGTGGGTTCGCAATCAGCGCCTGCGGATTGCCGTCTTCCGCGATACGGCCCTTATCAATGAAGATCAGACGAGACGCCACTTTTTCGGCAAAGCCGATTTCGTGGGTCACGATCACCATCGTCATGCCTTCTTCCGCCAGATCCTGCATCACTTTCAGCACCTCGTGACGCAGCTCCGGGTCGAGCGCGGACGTGGGCTCATCAAACAGCATCATCTTTGGCTTCACCGCCAGCGCACGGGCAATGGCCACGCGCTGCTGCTGGCCGCCGGACAGCTCTGACGGGTAGTGGTGGGCACGCTCTGCCAGACCCACTTTCGCCAGCAGATCTTTGGCCAGCGTTTCCGCCGCCGCTTTGCTGGCCCCGCGCACGCGCAGGGGGCCAAACATGACGTTTTCCAGCGCCGTCAGGTGCGGGAACAGGTAGAACTGCTGGAATACCATGCCCGCTTCCTGGCGAATCAGGCGCTCGTCCACTTTTGGATCGTTAACCTTCAGGCCATCGACGATCAGATCGCCGCTGGTGATCTCCTCGAGCTTGTTAATGCAGCGCAGCAGGGTGGATTTACCGGAACCGGACGGCCCGATGATCACCACCACTTCGCCCTGCCTGATGTTCAAATCGATATTGTGCAGCACCTGGGTTGGGCCGAAGTGCTTGGAAACGTTTTTAAATTCAATCACAGGATTTTCATCCTTCTTTCAAGACGACGCAGAACAAAGCTCAGGACAAGCGTGATAATCAGGTAGACAACGGCGACCGCACTCCAGATTTCCAGGGCGCGGAAGTTACCCGCGATGATCTCCTGGCCCTGACGGGTCAGCTCGGCCACGCCGATAACAATAAACAGCGAGGTGTCTTTAATGCTGATGATCCACTGGTTACCCAGCGGCGGCAGCATGCGGCGCAGCGCCAGCGGCAGTATCACGTGACGGATGGTTTCGCGACGGGAAAGGCCTAACGCCAGACCGGCTTCGCTGAAGCCTTTATGAATCGACAGCACCGCGCCGCGGGTGATTTCCGCAATGTAGGCGCCGGAGTTGATCATGATGGTGACAACGGCTGCGCTGAACGGGTCGATGCGCAGGTCGGTGAAGGCCATCGGCAGGGCGAAGTAGATAAACATGACCTGCACCACAATGGGGGTGCCGCGGATCACTTCGATGAAAACCAGTGCGATGTGGTTTGCAATCCAGCCGCCGTAGGTACGAGCGAAACCGGCCACCAGACCGATAATCAACCCGCCAACCAGACCGAGGACCGAAATCCACAGGGTCATTTTAGCGCCTTCAAGCAAGAGAGGAATGGCAGGCCAGATGGCGCTCCAGTCAAACTGCATGATGTATTCCTGTATACCGTGGTGAAAAACGAAAAACTTAGGCCCGGCGCGCGTGAGCGCCACCGGGCGTTACAAACCTGAATTCAGGTGAAGTTATTTAGGCTCGGTACCGAACCATTTTTTGTAGATTTCGTTATAGGTGCCGTTCTCTTTCAGGGTTTTCAGCGCGCCGTTCACTTTATTACGCAGGTCGTCGCTGCCTTTCGGGAACGCAATACCGTACTGCTGTGCTTCCAGAGAATCGCCTACCGCTTTGAACTTGCCGTTCCCTGCGGTTTTGATGAAGTACAGGATGTTAGGCGTGTCGTGCAGCACCGCGTCAGCACGGTTGGTGCCCAGTTCCATGTACGCGTTGTCGATGTTCGGGAACTGACGCAGGTCTTTGGTTTTGATGTTGGCTTTCGCGTAATCCACGGAACCGGTGCCGCTCTTCACGGCGACCACTTTACCGTCGAGATCTTTCACACTTTTGACGTCGTTGTTATTCGCTTTTACCATCACCAGCAGGCCGCTTTTGTAGTAGCCGTCAGAGAAGTCGATCGCTTTTTTACGTTCTTCGGTGATGGTGATGCCGGCCAGCGCCAGGTCAACGTTTTTGGTTTGCAGCGCCGGGATGATACCGCTGAAGTCCATTGGCTTCAGGGTGTAATCCAGCTTGAGTTCTTTTGCGACAGCGGCCCACAGATCGACGTCAAAACCAACGTATTTGTCACCCTGTTTGAATTCAAACGGTACGAACGCCGTGTCAGTCGCCACAACAAGTTTGTCGGCGGCCTGCGAGGACACCGCAAACGCCAGGGTAAGTGCAGCCAGTGAAACTTTTAATACAGACTTCATAGCATTTCCTTTTATATCCACGGGGCGATCCCCTGCGAGAACCTCTGGCACAATGAAAAAATCATGCCAGTTTTACAAGCTGTTGTTTTGCAAAGGGGATGATGTCACGCATTGCACAAAAAGCGTGGCAATCCTGTCATGTTGCACCAGAATGGAGCACCGTTTTGGTGCGCTTCGTTAAGGTCTTCTGACAGGGGGATATTTAGCGCAGAATCTGACGAAAAAACAATCTTCCGTTAACGGTTGTGTGAGGTGATTATTACATTTCATTCACTTTTGCGACCATTGCGGGCAAAAGTGCGCACCATAAATGTGCAAAACCCCCGCCGGGGGCGAGGGTTATTCAGACAATCCGCAGGGATTATTCGATGTTGGACTCGATAAACCACAGGAACTGATCCAGGTCACGGGAGGCAGCGGTAAAGATATCCGCAGTGTCTTCATCTTTCGCTTCGCCAATCGCTTTACGCACGTCGTTCGCGACGATCGCGTAACGGTCCGCCAGCTCTTTCAGGTGATCCTGAACGGTATGGATATCCAGCGGATAGCTTTTCAGTGGCGTTTTGCTGTTGATCACCTGCGTGGTACCCAGTGCCACACCGCCCAGCTGTACGGCACGTTCGGCCATGGTATCCAGGTGAGTCACCAGTGCTGTGCGGAAGCCATCCAGCATTTCATGAACGGCAATAAAGTTTGCACCGCGCATATTCCAGTGGGCCTGCTTGGTGATCAGCGAAAGATCGATGAACTGGACCACCTGGCGATTCAGCAACTCAATGGTCGCTTTTTTATCGCTATCCGATACATCGTTACGGGTATAAAGCAGATTAGACGCTTTCGTTTTCACCAGTTTAGCGGTACTCATAATCTCATATCCTCTTGATGTTTGTGTCCCAGGTAATTACGGGATTAAGTATAGCACCGGATTTTTTCCCTGCGGTTTGGCTCTGCCTATTGGTTTAATAGCGAAAGGTGGGTTGAAGTTTTAACTTATTGACTTTTATATATTTTATATAAATTGATGCAGATCAATCTTAATTCCCTCCCAGACAAGGCGGGCAGCTGAAATATTTTGGCAATATAAGAGAGTTTGTAAGAAATTATTTGAAGCGCGGACGAGACCTCTATTCTGCATGGCCGGTAAGCCATGCAGAATTTAAGGGCTAGTTGAGGTCAATTTTTTCAACTTTTGGTTCCGGGCGCATGGTCAGGGTGGAGCCCATTGACGCCGCGATAATAGAACAGAGCGCCAGCGTCTGCACCAGCGTCAGGGTTTCGCCGAGGAAAATCATGCCGGAGATTGCGGCCAGCGCGGGCTCCATGCTCATGAGCGTACCAAAAATACGCGTAGGCAGCCGCGTCAAAGCGATCATCTCCAGAGAGTAGGGAAGCGCCGTGGAGAGAATGGCGACCGCCAGCCCAACCGGCAGGATGGACCATTGCCAGATCGAATCCGTGGCCTGCGCCATGCCGATCGGGACAAAGATGATGGCGGCAATTAGCGAGCCCAGGGCGACCGTCGCAGGGCCGTGCTCTTCCCCCGCACGCTGGCCAGTGAGAATATACACCGCCCAGCAAGCCCCCGCGCCCAGCGCCAGAGCAGCCCCCGTCAGATCGATCTGTGAAACGCTTTGACCGAGCGGCAGCAGGAACCAGAGCCCCAGCACGGCCAGTATGACCCAGATAAAGTCCACCGGACGACGAGAAGAGAAGAGGGCAACCGCCAGCGGGCCTGTAAATTCAAGCGCAACCGCGATCCCCAGCGGGATAGTCTGAATAGAGAGGTAGAACATGTAGTTCATCCCTCCCAGCGCCAGCCCATAGAAGAGCAGGGGAAGGCGCTGCTCCTTTTTAAAACGTAGCCGCCAGGGCTTAAAGATAACCACGAGGATCAGGGTGCCTAACGCGATACGCAGCGCCGTAACGCCCGGCGCACCAACCAGCGGAAAGAGCGATTTTGCCAGCGACGCGCCGCTTTGAATGGACATCATCGCGATAAGTATGACTACCACCGGCATCCAGACCGACGATTTACGGGGTAAACCAGGCATCCTTTCTCCTGTCAATTTTTGTCAAAAGAGGTAAAAGTCGCAGTGTAATGGAAATAAGCTGCGACGGTTGAGCTACTGTTGAAAAAAATCCAGGGAAAATCCGTAAAATGAGGAAAGGTTGATGCTTTTATCGCCTGAAAGATTAGGAATAATCTGGATGAACTTTCTGGCGATGACGCGCACTATTAGCGTTTGAAGGTGAAAATCTGGAGTTATTTGAACAAGATAGCTGGTGCTGGAAATGTTCTGTTACAGGAAAGGTCGCATTAGACATCGTGAATGACAAAGAGTTTCACAGATTTTTTTGATATATTTAAAACTTACGGACTTACTTGAAGCACATTTGAGGTGGTTATGAAAAAAATTGCATGTCTTTCAGCACTGGCAGCTGTTCTGGCTGTTTCCGCAGGTACCGCTGTAGCGGCAACTTCTACTGTAACTGGTGGTTACGCTCAGAGCGATATGCAGGGCGTGATGAACAAAACCAACGGTTTCAACCTGAAGTACCGTTATGAGCAAGACAACAACCCGCTGGGTGTGATCGGTTCTTTCACTTACACCGAGAAAGATCGTACTGAAAATGGCTCTTACAATAAAGGTCAGTACTACGGCATCACTGCGGGTCCTGCTTACCGCCTGAATGACTGGGCAAGCATCTACGGTGTTGTAGGTGTTGGCTACGGTAAATTCCAGCAGACCGAAAACCAGGGTCTGAACCGTACTGCTAGCAACAGCGACTACGGTTTCTCCTATGGCGCAGGTATGCAGTTCAACCCAATCGAAAACGTTGCTCTGGACTTCTCCTATGAGCAGAGCCGTATCCGCAACGTTGACGTTGGCACCTGGATTGCGGGCGTAGGTTACCGCTTCTAATCACTTCGGTGAGCCAGTAAAAAATCCGCCCTTTGAGGCGGATTTTTTTTATGGAAGATAAAGCAAAACGGCAACCAGAGGTTGCCGTTTTTAGTGTTTGTGCCTCTTTCGGTGGGAGAGGCCAGCGTGAAGGCATCAGTCCGCACGAGACGGCAGAGATCACTTACTCTTAATATCGAAAATATCCGTTCCCAGATGGTTATAGTCAACTTTCTGTAACTTAAAGTTGGTAATGTACACTGGCGGGCCCTTCTTGCCGGAGATAAACGGGTAATCATTTTTTATCTCTTTCGCCTTAATCCCCGTCCACTGGGAGAAGAATTTCAGGAAATCGTTCGCGGAACGACGCGCTTTAATGATGCGATGCGTTTTGTCATCACTCGACAGCACCATAAACGGTACCTGGAAGTTCTGCTGGAATTTGTCATCGTGGGCCAGATACTGCACCTCTTTTCCGCGCTCCTTAAACGCCAGACCGTGGTCAGAGAAATAGACCATTGAGAAGCTGTCGCCGCTGTTGCGCAGCTGTGCGTACAGCTTGCTGAGCAAATCGTCGGTTTGCGTCATGGTGTAGAGGTAGCAGGAGGTCTCTTTCGACTGCACGAAATCTGCGTATTTTCCCTTCGTGCGGTCGCAGGCTTGCGGATGGGAACCCATCAGATGCAGAACAATCAGCTGCGGCTGGGTGCGCTGGGTGGCAAAAACCTGCGCGGTCATTTTCAACAGCGCTTCATCTTGCGTATTTTTGTCCGCTTCGAAGTCACCGCTTTTCAGGAACTGTACCTCGTCGGCACGCTTCGCGATGCTGGCAATGGCGGTATCATATTCGCCAATCTGCCCCTGGTTGGAGAACCACCACGTCTGAAAACCGGCCCGGTTGGCCAGGGTGACAAAATTATCCTGAAACTGCGGTTTTCCATCCACGACGCGGTTGAGCGTCAGACCGAGAGATTTTTGCGTTGAGCCGCTGGCCGCCACGTAGTCGGTAAACAGCGTACCGTTGACGGCGCTGGCAAACGGCGTGTTATCCCAGTGACCGCCAAACGCGCCGAGCGCATCGCGACGCGCGCTTTCACCGATCACCACCACGTAGGTGTGATACTTCGGTTTTACCGCCAGCACGTTCCAGGTGTCTTTCATTGTGGAAAGCTCGGCCATACGTGCCTGCTCGTCGAGCACTTCCTCGTTATTCACCACCACGTCTTTAACGAAGCGAAACACCGGATAACCGGTATCTTTCAGCTTAAACACGCCGCCCCAGGCCAGGTTTTGTACCGGCGCGACAAAAAACGTCACCACGCTAAAGGCCAGGCACAGGCTTTCAATTTTACCCCACCGCTTTTTCTCGACGGGCTTACGACGAACCGCCATCACGCCCAGGGCAAAAATGAAAAGGCCAACCACGTAGTTGTACCACGGGAAGATCGTCAGGATCTCCGTGGACTCTTCCATATTGGTGGAGTGTAGCGCCAGCAGGGTATTAAAATTCGGCGCGCCATAGGCCTGGCCAAACGGGAAATAGGCGGCAGCAACCAGAGAACAGATCCCGATAAGCACTTTTTGCAGGTGCGGTGCGCTTTGCCACAGCAGGTGAAGGATGCAGGTGAATCCGACGGCATAAAGCAGGCTGAAGGGGTAGCCAAGGGCAAAGTTAATCAGCAGCGATTGCAAAAAATAGAATCCCGTCCACGGGCTTAAGGCCCGGCTGCGGGTAACAAGTGTATCAATCAGGGTTACGTTCATAGATCGCTATCACGAAAACGCCATGTGCTCACCCTGGCGCCAAGGGTCAAAGCCTGCCTGACTGTGCGTGAAAAGGGAATGAGGGGTCCGCTTCAGCGAGCCGCAAAGGATGCAGGGCTGCAAGAAGATAGTGCGAGCGTGAAGTAAGGTCAACAGTTGCTAAACAGATGTTTTGCGAAGGGGGCTGCAAATCCGCAAAAATAATCGGGAAAAGGACAGTGTGCCGGGGAAAAATGACGGGAAAATGAAGCGGCGTACCGCGACGCCGCTTAGTGGGAAGATTTGTCGTCCTGCTGCGGTTTGGTGGTAAACATATCGCACAGCATGTTCACCAGCATCAGGCGCACTTTAAAAGGAGAGTGGGTAAACACGTTCATACACCTCTTGAATTCATTCATAAGACCTCCTGATTCATGATCCCTTCGATCCGTGAAGGGTGACTGCATTACATACAGATATAGCACAGGCTATATTGTATAGCTATGGCTAATTCGTTAATTTTTTGTGCTTGTAGAGCTATGGTTTACAATGTGCGCTCCGTTACAGGGCGCTGGAAGCGTCAACCCCATTGAGGAAGCACAATGAACCGTCGCGCAGGTAAGCCAACAACAAAAAAAACGACGCAACTGGTGAACGTTGAAGAGCATGTGGAAGGCTTCCGTCAGGTGCGTGAGGCGCACCGCCGGGAACTGATTGATGATTATGTTGAGCTGATCTCCGACCTGATCCGTGAGGTGGGCGAAGCGCGCCAGGTCGATATGGCCGCACGGCTGGGGGTGTCTCAGCCAACGGTGGCCAAAATGTTAAAACGTCTGGCGTCGGTAGGGCTGATCGAAATGATCCCCTGGCGTGGGGTGTTTCTCACCGCTGAAGGCGAAAAGCTGGCGCAGGAGAGCCGCGAGCGCCATCAGATCGTCGAGAACTTTTTACTGGTGCTGGGCGTCAGCCCGGACATTGCCCGTCGGGACGCCGAAGGGATGGAGCATCACGTCAGCGAAGAGACGCTGGTGAAGTTCCGCGAATTTACCCTCAAATACGGTCCCTCCGCTGAATGAACATTCCCGGTTTGCAGGCCCTGAAACGCGATCGCTTTTTCCATCTTTTACTCATCATTGGCGTTGGGCTCAGCGCCTTTGTGCCCTTCAGGCCGCAGGTCTGGCCCGCGGCAATAGACTGGCGCACCATTATTACCCTGAGCGGTTTGATGATGCTCACCAAAGGCGTTGAGCTGAGCGGCTATTTTGACGTGCTGGGGCGCAAAATGGTGCGCCGCTTTGCCACCGAGCGCAAGCTGGCCCTGTTCATGGTCTTTTCGGCGGCGCTACTGTCGACGTTTCTCACTAACGACGTGGCGCTGTTCATTGTGGTGCCGCTGACGCTTACGCTGCGTAAGCTGTGCGAAATACCGGTTACCCGCCTGATTATTTTTGAAGCGCTGGCCGTCAATGCGGGCTCTCTGCTTACGCCGATCGGTAACCCGCAGAACATTCTGCTGTGGGGACGCTCGGGCCTGTCGTTTACCGCGTTTACCGGGCAGATGGCGCCGCTGGCGCTGGCGATCGTGGCGACGCTGCTGGTGGTCTGCTGGTTTGCCTTCCCCAATAAAACGTTGCAGTACCACAGCGGTACAGCCGGCCCCCAGTGGCAGCCGCGTCTCGTCTGGAGCTGCCTGGGGCTGTATATCGTTTTCCTCACCGCGCTGGAGCTAAACCAGGCGCTGGCGGGCGCGCTGCTGGTAGCGTGCGGTTTCCTGTTCCTCGCCCGGCGGGTGCTGGTGAGCGTCGACTGGACGCTGCTGCTGGTGTTTATGGCGATGTTTATTGACGTGCATCTGCTGATCCAGCTCCCGGCATTGCAGAACGTTCTCCAGAGCGTCAGCGGTCTGTCGCAGCCGGGATTATGGCTGACGGCGATTGGTCTTTCGCAGGTAATCAGTAACGTGCCGTCCACCATTTTACTGCTTAACTATGTCCCCCCTACGGTGCTGCTGGCGTGGGCGGTCAACGTCGGTGGCTTTGGGCTGCTGCCCGGCTCGCTGGCAAACCTTATCGCCCTGCGCATGGCCAACGATCGCCGCATCTGGTGGCGCTTCCATCTATGGTCAATCCCGATGCTGCTCTGGTCAGCGGCGATCGGTTTCGGACTATTCCTTCTCATATAGTGCGCAATTTGTCAGTTTTTCCTGGCAAATGTATAGCAACGTCCTAGCTTTAGTGAACGGCATAGTGTGATGCCGCTCACTGACAGGACCGTTGCTGAACTATGGCAGAAGAACAAAATCCACCTGCTGACGAGCAGGATAAAAACAATAACGAGCGCAAGCGTCCGGGCAAAAAACCGTTAATTATCCTCGGCATTGTGGTCATCGTGATGGTGATTGTGGCGCTGGTCTGGTGGTTTTTAACCCGCAACGAAGAGACCACCGACGACGCCTTCACCGACGGCGACGTGGTGACCATTGCCCCCAAAACGGCGGGCTACGTAACTGAACTTCGCGTGCGGGATAACCAGCGCGTGAAAAAAGGGGACGTGCTGGTGGTGATCGATCCTCGCGATACCACCGCCCAGCGCGATCAGGCTCAGGCCCAGCTTGGGCTGGCGCTGGCGCAGCTGCATCAGGCCCAGGCGCAGCTGGCGCTCTCAAAAGTGCAATACCCCGCCCAGCGCGATGAAGCCAAAGCCCAGGTACTGAAAGCGCAGGCGGATATGGCCAACGCGCAGGCGGAGTACCGCCGTCAGCGCGGCGTTGACCCGCGCGCGACGACGCAACAAAGTATCGATTCCGCCAACGCTCAGTTGCGCAGCGCACAGGCCGGTCTTGCCAGCGCGCAGGCGCAGCTGGAAGTGGCGGAGCAGGTTCAGCTGCAAATCCGCCAGCAGGAAACGAATGTTGAAGCCCGCGAACGGCAGGTCGATCAGGCCAGGGCGCAGCTGGAAACCGCCAACCTGAACCTCTCCTATACCGAAGTCCGCGCCCCGTTCGACGGTTTTGTCACTAAGCGCAACGTCCAGCCCGGTACGCTGGTGCAGGCGGGCACGGCGCTGTTCTCGCTGGTCTCCCCGAACGTGTGGGTGGTGGCGAACTTCAAGGAGTCGCAGCTTGAGCGCATGAAGCCGGGCGATAAAGTGACAGTATCCGTCGATGCCTGGCCGGATATGGCGCTGGAAGGCCATATTGACAGCATCCAGCAGGGCAGCGGCTCGCGCTTCTCCGCCTTCCCGTCGGAAAACGCCACCGGTAACTTTGTGAAGATCGTGCAGCGTGTGCCGGTGAAAATCGTCATTGATAAAGGGCTGGATCCGAACAAGCCGCTGCCGCTTGGGCTGTCGGTTGAACCGAAGGTCACCGTGGAATGACGGACAGCAGCCACGAAAACTGGAAGCCCGCCAGTAACCCGTGGGCGGTGGCGATTGTGGTCACCCTGGCGGTGTTTATGGAGATTCTGGACACCACCATCGTCAACGTGGCGCTGCCGCACGTGGCGGGGTCGCTCTCGGCAAGCTACGACGAATCCACCTGGGTGCTGACCAGCTACCTGGTGGCGAACGGCATCGTGCTGCCGATCTCGGCCTTCCTGAGCCGGCTGTTTGGCCGCAAGCAGTTCTTCCTGATCTGCATTGTGATGTTCACCATCTGCTCGTTCCTGTGCGGCATCGCCACCGAGCTTTGGCAAATCATCCTGTTCCGCGTGATGCAGGGCTTCTTTGGCGGCGGGTTGCAGCCCACGCAGCAGTCGGTGCTGCTCGACTACTTCAAGCCGGAGGACAGGGGCAAAGCCTTTGGCCTCTCCTCCATTGCGATTATCGTCGCGCCAGTGCTCGGCCCGACGCTGGGGGGCTGGATCACCGATAACTACTCCTGGCGCTGGGTGTTCTTCATCAATATTCCGGTTGGGATCGTGACGGTGCTGGCCATCTACCAGCTGCTGGAAGATCCGCCGTGGGAGAAAAAGTCGGAAGAGAAGCTCACCGTCGACTGGACGGGGATCGGCCTGATCGCCCTCGGCCTTGGCTGTTTGCAGGTGATGCTCGACCGGGGCGAAGACGATGACTGGTTCTATTCGAACTTTATCCGCACCTTCGCGGTACTGACCCTGATCGGCATTATTGGCGCGATCTACTGGCTGATGTATGCCAAAAAGCCGGTGGTGGATCTGCACTGCATGAAGGATCGCAACTTTGCGATCTCCAGCCTGCTGATGGCGGGAATGGCGATGATCCTGTACGGCAGCTCGGTGGTGATCCCGCAGCTGGCGCAGCAGGATTTGGGTTATACCGCCACCTGGTCCGGTCTGGTGCTGTCGCCCGGGGCGGTGCTGATTGTGCTGACTATTCCGCTGGTGCTGAAGCTGATGCCGGTGGTGCAGACGCGCTGGATCATCGCCTTTGGCTTTAGCTGCCTGGCGGTGTCGTTCTTCTGGTCCCGCACTCTGACCCCGGATATCGATTTCGAGACGCTGGTTCTGTTCCGCAGCGCCCAGTCGATTGGGCTGGGGTTCCTGTTTGTGCCGCTTACCACCATCGCCTTTATTTCGATCCCAAGGCGGCTCAACGCCGACGCGGCGGCGCTGTTTACCATGTTCCGCAACGTGGCCGGCTCGATTGGCATTTCGCTGTCGACGGCGGCAATCACCGAGCGCTCGCAGGCGCACAGCGCGCACCTGGCCTACCACGCTTCGCCGTTTAACGAGCAGTTCCAGCTGGCAATACGTGAAAGCGCGCAGGCGATCCAGAACTTCACCACTCAGGTGGGTGACCCGACCGGCATTGCCACCGGGCGGATGTACCAGACGATGATCGAGCAGTCGCGTTTCCTGGCCTACATCGACGTCTTCACCATTCTGAGCGCGGTGGCCTTCTTACTGATTCCGTTTTGTTTGTTGCTCTCGCCGGTTAAGAGCGAGGGGAGTGCAGGAGCACACTGATGATACACAGACGTTTACACCCCCTGATGATAATGATGCTGCTGGTGGGCTGCGCCGTCGGGCCGGACTACCAGCCGCCCGCGCCGCCCGCCGCCACACACTGGAACGATAAGGGCGACAGCGCGGTGAAATCGCAAACGTCTTCCGCCGCCACTAACCCGCGCTGGTGGAAAACCTTCGGCTCGCCACAGCTCGACAGCCTGGTTGAGCGCGCCATCGCCGGGAATCTGACGCTACAGCAAACGGTATTGCGCATTGCCGGTGCGCGCGAACAGATTAACCAGGCGGGCGGGGCGTTTTTCCCGTCGGTGAATGGCAATGTGCAGGCAACGCGCCAGCAGCTTGGGCTGGAAGGGGAGCTAAAATCCCACGGCGTGTATGACCAGCTGGATAATGTCGATCCGCAGCTGCGAAGCGCGCTAGGCCCGCTGACGCAGCCGATCAATCTTTACCAGGGCAGCTTTGACGCCCAGTGGGAAATCGACCTCTGGGGCAAGGTGCGCCGTCAGGTGGAAGCCGCTGAAGCACAGCAGAAGGCCGCCATCGAACAGCGTAACGATGCGCTGGTATCGCTGGAGGCCGAAGTGGCGCGGGCGTGGCTACAGCTGCGCGGGGCGCAGAGCATCATCGCCACGCTTAATACGCAAATTGAGAGCGCGCAGCAGACGCTGGATCTGACCGAAAGCCGCCAGCGCGGCGGGCTGTCGCCGCAGATGGACGTGGAAAACGCCCGGGCGCAGCTGGGTAATCTTGAAGCCCAGCTGCCGCAGTATCAGGCCCAGGAACGCCAGGCGATGAACGGGCTGGCGATCCTGCTTGGTAAACCGCCGGGAGCGCTGGACGCCGAGCTCCAATCGGTGCAGCCGATGCCCGCGCTGCCGGATATCGTGCAGACCGGCATTCCATCGACGCTGGCCCGCCGCCGTCCGGACGTGCGCGAAGCGGAGGCGAACCTCCACGCCGCCACGGCGCAGATTGGCGTCTCGGTGGCTGAACTGTTCCCGAGCTTCACCCTCTCCGGACAGTTTGGCCTGCGCAACAGCGAATCCGGCTGGCTGACCGACTGGAGCAGCCACTTCTACAGCTTCGGCCCGCAGGTTTCCATTCCGATTTTCCAGGGCGGTCGGCTGGTCTCCAGCGTCAAGGTGGCGCGCGCGCAGCAGGGCGCTGCGGTGCTGGATTATCGCCAGACGGTGCTGACGGCGCTGGGCGATGTCGAAAACGCGCTGGTGAGCTATCGCACCGATCAGCAGCGTGAGGCGGGTCTCGCGAAAACCATCGACGCATTGCAAAACGCCTTTGATCTCGCCAGCGACAGCTACCGGCAGGGGATCGCCAGCTTTATCGACGTGCTGGACGCCCAGCGTCAGCTGGCCCAGGCCGAACAGCAGCGCGCGCAGGCGCAGGTGCAAAGCGCGCTTGACCTGGTGGCGCTTTATAAAGCCCTCGGCGGCGGCTGGGAGCCGTACCAGCAGGTTCGACTGCCGGATTATGCTGTCTTTGGCGACGCTCCGCGCGGATAAACTGCTAAAGGTGGCAACTCTGGCCGGATCCGCGCAGCGAATCCGGCCTTTTTACTGGCGCGTGAAATCATGTTTTGACCGGACAACGTTAAGCATTTTTCAGCCAACAAAAAGTTAATGACTGGCACGATAATTCCGCTCTTACTTACTTAAGGGAACTAAGAATGAGCTGGAACAAAGACGTTGCTGTTTCGTATCTCCGGTCACACGCGCTCGGACACTCTCACAGCGAATGCGCGAAGTTTACCCGTCTGGCCATTCTGGCTGGAGGCGTTAAGGTACCTAACACAGATTATGCAAAAGATTATGGGGCGGAATTATTACGTGCTGGATTCCGTGAACTGCCGCCCGGTTCGACTTTAATTGCTGGCGATGTGGCTGTAATACAGCCGTATCCCGGAGGAAACGGTATAGGTCACATGACTATGTATGACGGCATGCAGTGGATTTCTGACTTTGTTCAAAAAAGTATGTATCCGGGGCCTGGGTACCGCAAGAACCATCCACCCTTCAAAATTTACAGGATGCATTAATGAAAAAGATATTTTTATCTGTCGTTATGCTGCTGGTGGGATGTCGTTCAGTTGCTAATCAAAATGCGCAAGACGCTACAGAATCATTTTATCAATCCTATCTTTGCGCATTCGGCAGCGATGAAGCCAGGCCTTATCCTGCCGACGAACTGCGTAAATATGTTTCTGCTGATACTATTGCTCGCATTAATGCCATTCAGGAAATCCCGGAACAAGAATTAATAGAATCTGATTATTTTACATATACCCAGGATTACTCTCGCGAATGGGTACCTGCGTTACGGGTGGAAAACGCAAGGCCATTTTTAAACGGTGAAGTAGTCCAGGTCATTGAGGGGGCGAGTGGCGGGAGGAGCATACACCTTGAAGTATTTCTCCGTCGTGAAGATGATGCATGGAAAATCTACCGCGTTCGGGACATAACGAACACTCACGAACATCCTATATTTAATGCCGGAGCATTTGCCCAGGCAAAAGTTGCGGCCGAAAGCGGGCTTTAATATTAACCATTAAACTTTCAACAAGCCTCGATGCCTGCCGGGGCTTTTTACTGGGCGCAAAACTGTACAACGTTAAGCATTTTTCAGCCAACAAAAAGTTAATGACTGGCACGATAATTCAGCTCTTACTTACTTAAGGGAACTAAGAATGAGCTGGAACAAAGACGTTGCTGTTTCACACCTCCGATCACATGCTCTTGGTCGTTCACATAACGAATGTGCGACTTTTACCCGAGAGGCTATAGCCGCTGGAGGCATACGGCTGGAGAGAACGCTAAACGCAAAAGATTACGGGCAATCTTTACTGCGTGCGGGATTTCGTGAAGTCCCGCCCGGTTCAACATTATTGATCGGTGATGTCGCTGTTATTCAACCCTATCCGGGAGGAAACTCCAGCGGGCATATGACAATGTATGATGGGACGCAGTGGATCTCAGATTTCCGACAGCGCAGCATGTACCCCGGGCCGGGTTATCGCAGGGCCCAGCCAGCTTTTAAAGTTTACAGGATGAATTGATGCGAGCCGCAATAGTGTTATGCATTTGCTTGCTCTCTGCTTGCTCGGTTAAGCCGGATCAGAGCGCGCCGACGCGGGTGCACTCTTTTTACTCCACTTATCTGATGTCACTAACAAGTAGCGACAATGAATATTCGCCGTCTTATCTGCGCGAATATGTCTCTGCTGACACGATTAAGAGACTGGACGATATAGAGTCGATACCCGAACAAGACCTGCTTGGATCTGATTACTTCGCTTATGCGCAGGACTATGATCCTTCATGGGTGTCGGCGTTAAATGTCGGGTCAGCCAAATCGTTTATGGGCGGAGAGGTTATGCCGGTCTGGATTGGAAGAGAAAACGGCGGAAAAGTAGAGTTACGGGTATTCGTTCGGCGAGAATCTGGCACATGGAAGATATACAGGGTTCAGGACGTAACCGATCGCTACGAGCACCCTATATTCAATGCCGGAGCAATTGCCCAGGCAAAAGTTGCGGCAGAAAGCGGGCTTTAAACATTAAACAGGAACTCAGCCTCGGCAACGGCCGGGGCTTTTTATTTCCAACAACCTCACAAAAAACGATCCTCCCCTTTGATCGAAATTTCATCTTCGCCTATATGACTAGTCATGAATTTTTAAATGACTATTCATATAGGGAGAGAGCATGAACAATTCACTGCCAGCCAACTTTTTATGGGGCAACTCGGTGTCCAGCATGCAGACGGAAGGGGCCTGGAACGAGGGCGGGAAGGGGATGTCGGTGTACGACATTCGTGAGGCCGGGGAAAACGTTTCCGACTGGAAGGTGGCGACCGACTCCTACCACCGCTACCGGGAAGATTTCGACCTGATGCAGGATCTGGGCATGAACTGCTACCGCTTCCAGATCTCCTGGAGCCGCGTCTGCCCGCTGGGTGACGGCGAGTTCAACGACGAGGGCATCGCCTTTTACGACCGATTTATTGACGATCTCATCGCCCGCGGCATTGAGCCGATGGTCTGCCTCTACCACTTCGATATGCCGCTGGCGCTGGCGCAGGAGTACAACGGCTTCAACGATCGCCGCGTGGTGGAGGCCTTTATCCGCTACGGCAAAAAGATGATCGACTGCTACGGGGATCGGGTGAAGTACTGGCTGACCTTCAACGAGCAGAACATTTTCCATATGCCGGAAGCGTTCCGCATTTCCGGCTATATGAAGGGCGAGAAAACCCTGCGCGAGCTGTATGAGCTTCAGCACCATGCGATGGTGGCGCACATGTCGCTGACCGAATACCTGCACCAGACGAAACCGGGCCAGCTAATGGGCGGCATGCTGGCGCACCAGCTGATTTATCCGGCCACCTGCAAGCCGCGCGATATCTTCTGCGCCCAGCAGTATGACGAGTTCCTCAACCAGAACCTGCTGCGCGTCTTCGCAGGCCAGGGCTACAGCCCGGCGGTGATGGCGGTGGTGGAGCAGGAGGGCTTTGGTGATATCTATCGCGCCGACGATCTCGCCCTGTTCGCGCGCACGAAAAACGACTTTATGGCCTTCAGCTACTACGCCAGCAAAACGCTGGACAGCGATGCGATCCCGGAAGGCACGCCGGTGAACAATTACCTGCTGCACGGCGAGAAAAATAACCCGTACCTGAAGGCCACCGAGTGGAACTGGCAGATCGATCCGCTGGGCTTTCGCACCATCATCACCCGCTATGCCAACGACTGGCGGATGCCGGTCTTCCCGATTGAAAACGGTATAGGGGTGATTGAGTCCTGGGACGGGGTCAACCCGATTGAGGATACCTACCGCATCGACTACCACCGGGCGCATATTGAGGCCATGAAAGACGCGATGTTCGAGGATGGGGCAGAGGTCATTGGCTACCTCGGCTGGGGATTGATTGACATTCTCAGCTCGCAGGGCGACATGCGCAAGCGCTACGGCGTGGTCTACGTCAACCGGGAAAACCACGACCTGAAAGACCTGAAGCGCGTACCGAAGAAGAGCTACGCGTGGTTAAAACAGGTTATCCATACCAACGGACGCGAGATGTAAGCCGTACGCTGCCGGGCCGTTTTTGTGACTGATTGATGGGACCTATCCGCTATGTCTGAAACAAAAATAACACCGCACATGCAGTCTTTTGTCGATAAATTTGTTGAGTTCTCGGCGCGCCTGGCAAACCAGGTGCACCTGCGCTCCCTGCGCGATGCCTTCGCCACGGTGATGCCGATTTTCATCCTCGCCGGTCTGGCGGTGCTGGTGAACAACGTGGTGTTTCCGTGGATTTTTCACGGTGACACGCTGGCACACTTCAAAGTGTGGGGCGAGGCGATTATCAACGGCACGCTGAACATCGCCGCGCTGCTGCTGGCCCCGATGATTGCCTGGTCGCTGGCGCGCAACAAAGATTTCGACAATCCGGTCTCGGCAGTGGTTATCGCCGTCAGCAGCTTCATCATCATGATGCCGATGCGCCTGCAGATTACGCCCGTCGGCAGCGACGCCGCGGTGAACATCACCCAGGTGCTGACGTTCGCCAATATTGGCTCAACCGGGATTTTCGCCGGGGTGCTGATCGGGCTGCTTTCAACAGAAGTGTTTATCGCCATCTCGCGGCTAAAAGCGCTGCACATTTCCCTCGGGGAAAACGTGCCGCCGGCGGTGAGCAAATCCTTTACCGCGCTGATCCCGACCATTCTCACGCTTTCGCTGTTCGCAGTGCTGGCGGCCATACTGGCAAACGTGCTGCACACGGACCTGATCCATCTTATTACGACCTTTATCCAGCAGCCCCTGCGGCTGATCAACACCAGCCTGCCGGGGACGATTTTCATCTACAGCTTTGGTAACTTTCTGTTCACGCTGGGTATTCACCAGTCGGTGGTGAACAGCGTGGTGCTGGAGCCGTTCCTGCTGATTAACACTAACGAGAACATGCTGGCCTTCGCCAACGGTCAGCCCATCCCGCATATCATCAATAACATCTTTGTGCCGACGTTCGGCATGGTGGGCGGCACGGGCAGCACGATATCGCTGCTGATCGCCATCTTTATCTTCTCCCGACAAAAATCGGCGAAGCAGGTGGCGCGTCTGTCGCTGGCGCCCGGCTTATTCAACATCAACGAGCCGGTGATCTTCGGCCTGCCGATTGTCTTTAACCTGCCGCTGATGATCCCGTTTGTGCTGCTGCCCGCCATCGGCATCTATTTCGCATGGCTCTGTACTACGCTGGGGCTAATGTCGCGCTGCGTGGTGATGATCCCGTGGACCACGCCGCCAATTCTGAGTGCCTGGCTGGCGACGGCGGGGGACTGGCGGGCGGTGGTGGTGCAGTTGGCAATCATTGTATTTGGTGTATTCTTCTACCTGCCTTTCCTCAAGATTGCCGAGCGAGTGGCGTTGAAAAACAGCGGGATAGAAAACTAACAGAAAGGAAGGACGATGGCGGCGAAGTACATCACCATAGCGCGGGAAATTAAGAAACGCATTATCAGCCAGCAGTACGCCGCCAATGAACCGCTGCCGGACCAGTTTGCGCTGGCGGCGGAGTTCAGCACCAGCCGGATGACCATTCAGCAGGCCATGCGCCAGCTGATTGTCGAAGGGCTGGTCTACACCCGTCAGGGGCAGGGAACGTTCATCCGTAAAAATTTCCTCCAACTCTCGCAGTGGGATCTCTCCGGCAGCGACTACTTTGGCGCCACCAAAACCTGGGAGCATCTTGGAACGGTGACCAGCCAGGTGGTGCATTTCGAACTGCGCTTCCCGAACGAGAAAGAGCAGGCGTCGCTGATGATTAACGCCGATGCGCCGATCTATGACTTTATTCGTCTGCGTTTGCTGAACGGTGAGCCGATGTCGCTGGATTCCACGGTGATGCCGCTGAATCTGGTGCCCGGCCTGAACAAAAGCCATCTTGAAAGCTCGGTGTTCCGTTACGTGCAGGAGACGCTGGGGCTGAAAATAATGGGCTCGTATCGCGTCGTGCGCGCGTTAAAACCAAATGCGCTGGATATGCAGCACTTAATTTGTGAACAGACGGACCCGGTGCTGGAGGTGGAGCAAGTGATCTATCTTGAAGATGGCACGCCGCTGGAGTATGCCCACTGTCACTATCGCTACGACCACGGCGGGATTGTGATCGTGAACAACGGATAAAAAAAAGCGGGCAACGAGGCCCGCTTTTTTATTCGCTTTGCTATCAGTTCAGACGTACTGGCATACCAGAACGGTTCTGGATCGCCTGGTCAACCACGGTCGTTTCCACGTCAGCCTGAGAGGTCACGGACTGCACCGCGCTGGTCAGGTTGATTGGCACGATTTCGTTGTTGTTGATCTGATCTTCGCTGGTGGACAGCGGGTTGTGCACTTCGATGTAACGGCTGCCGTCTGGCTCAGAGGTCGCTTTCACCGGTTCATTGATGAACTGCACGCGGGTACCGACCGGCACGTTTTCGAACAGGAACTTAATGTCGTCGTTACGCAGACGCACGCAGCCGTGGCTGACGCGCAGGCCGATGCCGAAGTTGGCGTTAGTGCCGTGGATAGCGTACAGGCGGCCAATGTACAGCGCGTACAGACCCATTGGGTTATCCGGGCCTGCTGGCACAACGGCTGGCAGCGGTTCGCCCGCAGCAATGTATTCCGCGTGCATTTTCGCGGTTGGGGTCCAGGTTGGGCCCGCTTTCTTACGCTCAACTTTGGTGGTCCAGTTCAGCGGGGTATCTTTACCCAGTTGGCCGATACCGATTGGCAGCACGATAACGGTGTTAGTGCCTTTCGGGTAGTAATACAGACGCATTTCGGCGCTGTTGATTACGATACCTTCATGAACAGTATCCGGCAGGATCAACTGCTGAGGGATGTTCAGCACGGTACCTGCTTTTGGCAGATACGGGTCAACGCCCGGGTTTGCTTCGAGCATGTTAGACAGACCGAGCTGGTATTCAGCGGCAAAATATTCCAGCGGCTGAGCGTTGCCTTCCGGCACAATCACCACCTGGTTTTGCCCAACCAGACGGCTACCGTCTGTCGGCAGGGGATACGTCACCGCAGAAGCGGTCTTGCAAAAACCTACTACGGCTAACGCTGCCGCAAAAAGCGTTGTCAATTTCATGTTCATGTTGTGCGAGGTATCTAAGCCATTCAGGCGATGAGTTGATAAGTCTGAATCTGTGATGGGAGCGCATTATATGTGCATTCCCGCTAACAGGGAATTCAGATGTGTACGAAATCACATTTTTTTCGATTTTGTTAAAGTTTAGTGGATTGCCGCAACACGGGATCTCAATTCGGAATTGTGGCATAATGCCGTGTTTATCACACTTTTCGCAGGAATCTCCCCGTGTTAGTTACCAGCAACGTCACTATGCAGTTTGGCAGTAAGCCGCTGTTCGAAAACATTTCCGTCAAATTTGGCGGCGGCAACCGTTACGGCCTGATTGGTGCCAACGGTAGCGGAAAATCCACCTTTATGAAGATCCTCGGCGGTGACCTGGAGCCGACGCTCGGTAACGTATCGCTCGACCCTAACGAGCGTATCGGTAAGCTGCGTCAGGATCAGTTCGCCTTCGAAGAGTTCACCGTGCTCGACACCGTGATCATGGGGCATGGGGAACTGTGGGAAGTGAAGCAGGAGCGCGATCGCATCTACGCGCTGGCCGAAATGAGCGAAGAAGACGGCTATAAAGTGGCCGATCTGGAAACGCAGTACGGCGAGATGGACGGCTACTCGGCGGAAGCGCGCGCGGGCGAGCTGCTGCTGGGCGTGGGCATTCCGGTTGAACAGCATTACGGTCCGATGAGCGAAGTGGCGCCAGGCTGGAAGCTGCGCGTGCTGCTGGCACAGGCGCTGTTCTCTAACCCGGACATCCTGCTGCTCGACGAACCGACGAACAACCTGGACATCGACACCATCCGCTGGCTGGAGCAGACGCTGAACGATCGCGACAGCACCATGATCATCATCTCGCACGACCGTCACTTCCTGAACATGGTTTGTACGCACATGGCGGATCTGGACTACGGCGAGCTGCGCGTTTATCCGGGCAACTACGATGAGTACATGACGGCGGCAACGCAGGCACGTGAACGTCTGCTTGCCGACAACGCCAAGAAGAAAGCGCAGATTGCGGACCTGCAATCCTTCGTGAGCCGCTTCAGCGCCAACGCCTCTAAATCCCGTCAGGCAACATCACGTGCCCGCCAGATTGACAAGATCAAGTTGGAAGAGGTGAAAGCCTCCAGCCGTCAGAACCCGTTCATTCGCTTCGAGCAGGACAAGAAACTGTTCCGTAACGCGCTGGAAGTTGAGGCGCTGACCAAAGGCTTTGATGAAGGCCCGCTGTTTAAAAACTTCAACCTGCTGCTGGAAGTGGGCGAAAAGATTGCCATTCTGGGCGCTAACGGCGTGGGTAAATCCACCCTGCTGAAAACCCTGGTAGGCGAACTGCAACCGGACAACGGTACCGTGAAATGGTCTGAAAACGCGCAGATTGGTTACTACGCGCAGGACCATGAATATGAGTTCGAAAACGACCTGACCGTCTTCGACTGGATGAGCCAGTGGAAGCAGGAAGGGGACGACGAGCAGGCGGTACGCAGCATTCTGGGGCGTCTGCTGTTCAGCCAGGACGACATCAAAAAGCCCGCCAAAGTGCTCTCCGGTGGTGAAAAGGGCCGTATGCTGTTCGGCAAGCTGATGATGGAAAAACCGAATATCCTGGTGATGGACGAACCAACCAACCACCTGGATATGGAATCTATCGAATCGCTGAACATGGCGCTGGAGATGTATCAGGGCACCCTGATCTTCGTCTCTCACGACCGTGAGTTCGTCAGCTCCCTGGCGACCCGCGTGATCGAAATTACGCCAGAGCGCGTGGTGGACTTCACCGGTAACTACGAAGATTACCTGCGCAGCAAAGGTATCGACGGATAGTTTCCCGCCTTCTTTCACGTTACGGGTATGCTGGCTGCTACCGTAACGTGAACTATTCATATTGTTTTAATCTGAAATATTCGCTTTATAGGTGAACTGTAGCCACAACTTCGGCTACGATGCGCCCTGTTTAATTTAACATGGACAGGGAAGTATGAATCAGACAGGAACCATCTCTTTAGCTAATCTTAAAACCCGCTTATTAAACCTGAATGCCAACAATGAATATCCTTTTATTCTGCGGGAAGAGGGTAGTGATATCGTCGCGTCGTGGAATATCGTTGATGCGAAGTGGCAGGAAATTTTTGGCAAAGCGGGGTTGAAGAAACAGTACGAACTACGACTGTTCTTTGACGAAAGCAAAAAACAGGTTCGCTATCGCGAGAAATCCACAGATGTGGAATGGGATGCCAGCCTCGGCGCCTTCAAATTCAGCAAATCTGTACACGTAGGTAAGAAACTTGAATTCTCAGCGGGCGGCGCCTTGGCCGCCAAAGAAGATGGCAGTATTGACAAAATTTATGGCTATAAATTTGTCTCTACAGAAATAATCGATCCCATCTTTGATATTGTCCGCAATGCCGGTTGGCAGGTAAAGGGCATTCTGGCAGACAAGAAAAAAAGAAAGTTTGTTATCGCGGGCGTGATTGGTGCGATATTAATCGCCGTAGTGAGCATCGGTTCAGTCCTCTTCGTTTCAATGGGCGGGGTAAAAGATGCGGCCCGCGCGGAAGTAGATCTGCTGCGCAATGGGCAATATGCGGAAGCCTGGCGGGCAAGTTCTTATGCTATTCAAAGGGAAATGACGCAAGAGGAATTTATTGAGGCAACAAAGTCCGTTAACTTCCCTGAGATTGAAGACTACCCGTTCAACAATATTAACGTAACGAACGGTGTTGGCACCTTGTCGGGTAAAGTCACGTTCAAAAATGGGGCGCCGGGGGTTATCACCGTCACCATGTACAAAGAAAACGAACAGTGGAAGCTGGCTGGCGTATCCGTAGATTAAAGGGGTTCCGGTTTTCTTTATGCTGAAAGAAAACCGGTTTAACGGACTAGATTACCCATTCAGACCTTTCAACGCCGTTCACCCGCAGCGTACGTTTTTCCCCCGCCGGTAATGACACCTTCAGCGCTTTCCACGCCGGACGATAGTCCCCACGCGCATTCACCTTCAGGTTGATGGTTGATCCGTCACAAACCATTTCCCATTCCACCCATAGCGCGTTGCCGTTCCGGTAGCCCCAGCTTTCGCCGTCGTCTTCAAACAGCAGTCCGGAGGTGGTGCCGACGCCTTTCACCGGGAACAGCTTCAGCTCACGGGTATCGTCTTTATCGGCGCTCACGTGACGGATGCGATCGCTGAGCGGCAAACCGGCCCCGGCGCGCACCAGCAGCGGCAGTTTTTCCAGCGGCGCATCAAGGACGATGGATTGCCCGCCCGCATACCACGCGTGGGTGTAAAAATCGTACCAGCCGGTGTCGTTGTCCGGCAGCCAGACGCGGCGCTCGCGCTGCCCGGCTTCGACGACGCTTGCTACCAGCAGGTCGCGACCCAGCAGGAAGTCATCGCACTCTTCAAACGTCTGCGCGTCGTGCTCGTGATCGAGGAAGGTCGGGCGCAGCATCGGCTCGTCGTCGGCGTGCGCCTGCCAGAGCAGGGTGTAGAGATACGGCAGCAGGCGATAGCGCAGTTCAATGGCGCTGCGGATCGCAGGGGTCACGCCCGGGTACATCCACGGTTCGTTCACGGTGCGATCGTCATTCCAGGAATGGATGGTAAAGCGCGGATGCATCACGCCGTTCTGCACCCAGCGCACGAACAGCTCGGCGTCCGGCTTATCACCAGAGAAACCGCCGACGTCGTGACCAACGTTGAACAGCCCGGACAGGCTCATGCCCAGTCCCATGCGGATGTTATAGCGCAGGGTGTCCCAGTTGGTGCGGTTGTCGCCGCTCCAGGTCTGAACGTAGCGCTGCATCCCGGCGCAGCCGGAGCGGGAGATCAGATACGGACGCTTCTCCGGCGCAAAACGCTGCTGCGCTTCCAGCGAGGCGCGCATCATCAGCAGCGGCATCACCGGACGAATGTGCTTGATGGCAATCTCCTTGCCGAAACCATAGCAGCGCGCTTCCCCGTCCCACACTTCGTACTCGTTGTTGTCGTTCCAGGTGGAGTCGATGCCCATCTCCAGCAGCTGCGTGGTCACGCCGTTCTGCCACCACTGCACCGTCTGCGGGTTGGTGAAGTCGAGGTGCGAGCCTTCGTCATCCCAGAAGCTTGAACGTTCAGGCGCATCGGTTTCTGAATCACGAATGAACAGGCCGCGTTCCGCCACCTCGCCGTAGCGGGGATGATCCTGCAACAGGCACGGTTTGATGTTGGCCGCAAGCTTCAGCCCCGCATCGTGGAATGCCTGGCTCATTACCTTCGGCTGCGGCACCTTATCGTAGTTCCAGTTGAAGACGTAGCGCTTGCCGTTAATCGAGGTATAGCCGGAGGAGAGCTGGAACGAGTCGCACGGAATGGCGTGCTCATCGCACAGACGGATGAAGTTCATCAGCTGGTTCTGGGCGTCCGGCGCGTCGGTGTAGTGCATGGTCGAGCCGCTGTAGCCCAGGCTCCATTTCGGCCCGAACAGCGTTTTCCCCGTCAGGCGAACGAAGGCTTTGGTAACGTCCAGCGCGCGCTCGCCGGTGAAGAGGTAGTAGTCGATGTCGCCCGCTTCCGCCTGCCAGCGGCGATAGGCGGTGTGATAGTTGTCGATCTCGTTACCCAGATCCAGCCAGCAGCTGCTCAGGTTGTCGTAGAACAGGCCGTAGCTCACGTCATCGCGGCGGGTGAGGGTGAACGGGATGTGCTTATAAAGCGGATCGGTGCTGGCGGCGTTGTAGCCCATCGCGTCCAGGTTACGCATCTCATAGCGTTTGCCGTTGCGCTGTAAATCACCCGCTTTCTCGCCCAGCCCGTAGAAACGCTCGTCCTTGCGGCGGCTGAGATAGTGCGCCACGCCGTCGCCGTGGGCGTTCAGCAGGTAGGCGCTGGTCGGGCGATCCTGGACCAGCGGCTGCCATTCGCCCGCATCATTGCGGTAGTGCCACTCCAGCCACAGGGGCTGGTGGACGGTGACGCGCAGCTGCTCGGTTGCCACCGTTAACGTGTCATCCTGCTGCGTCAGGGTCCAGGCCGGGCAGGAGAAACCGCTTATATCGTCACGACGGCGACCTTCCCACGGCACGTCTTGTTCCGGGGCGATACTCCAGGTGCGGTCCAGCGCCAGCTCGCCTTTACGTTTGATCAGCACGCGGAACAGGTTCTCTTCCAGCACATACAGGCACAGGCGGTGCTGGTTATCCACCAGCAGTTCCAGATGATTCGCAGACTGCGTATCAACGGTCCAGTTTTTCAGGGTTTTCATATGCAATACATCCACTATCAGGCGCGATTAGCGCGACGTTCAGCAATAAATGCCACCAGGAAGAGAGCGCCAATCAGGTCAAAGAACCCCATGGCGATAAAGAGCGGGTTGAAGCCGATTTTGTCGGCGGTCACCCCGATTAACAGGGAGAACAGGAAGCTGGCGATCCACGCCGCCGAGCCGCGCATGCCGTTGACGGTCGCCATCTGGCCCTTATCGAAGGACTCCACCACCAGCGCGCTCAGCATGCAGGAGATAATCTGGTGCCCGAAGCCGCCGATGGAGATCAGCACGATGGTGATATACGGGTCGCGAGTCACGGCCACGACGGCCAGCGAAATCATCAGGAACGCGCCGGTGACGGAGCTGGCCACCACCGAGTTGACGCGGGAGCAGCCGAACCAGCGGGTGTAGAGCCGGGTGAGGTAGCCGCTCGCCACGCTGCCGAGGTCGGCGGCCAGGAACGGCAGCCAGGCGAACATCGCGATCTGCTTCAAATCCATGCCGTGCTCTTTAGCGAGGTACAGCGGCACCCAGAAGCTCAGCACTGCCCAGGCCGGTTCCGCCATAAAGGCCGGGATCGCGATACCGTAGAAGCGTTTGTTTTTCGAGACAGTTTTCAGCGCGGTCAGGAAGGGCAGTCTGACCGGCGCAGGTTCGTTATCCTGTTTGATAAACGCCAGCTCGTCGCGGCTCAGGTTCGGGTGCTGTTCCGGGTTGTGGTAGAACGCCCACCAGAGGATCACCCACAGCAGCGCCAGCACGCCGGTAAACATAAACGCACCCTGCCAGCCAAACGAGGCGTGGGCAAAGTAGATGATAGGCGGGGCCAGCATCGCGCCAATGGAGAAGCCCACGCCCGCCCAACCGGCGGCAACGGGACGCTCTGATTTCGGGAACCATTCACCGATGGTTTTGGCGTTCGCTGGCGTGGCGGCAGCCTCAGAAGCACCCATAAAGAAGCGCAGGATCGCGAGATGCAGCCAGCTTCCGGCGCCCGCATGGAAGATGCACATCAGCGCCCAGATCCCGGCGCAGACCATAAAGCCAATCTTGAGGCCGATAACGTCGATCAGCCAGCCGCACAGGGGCTGGAAAATGGTGTAGGCAATCTGAAACGCGCCGACGATCCAGGAGTACTGCTCGGTGGTGATACCAAGGCTCTCCTTCAGCTCAGGGGCGAGAATACCTAACGAGTTACGGGTGATGTAGTTAACGGTCACGCCAAGAAGAAACAGCACCAGTACATACCAGCGCAGGTTCTTAATGACGCGACGGGTTTTGCTTGTCGCAACGGTGTTATTGATGTCCTGACTCATTTTCTTCTCCACAAGACGGACGGTAGGGGACGTGGGTTCAGGTGTCACACAGCGTTATGCGTTTGAAAGTTATCTGTTTTAGAGTGTTAAGCTGCTATACAACTAGTATGGAAGTTGTGTGACAGGTTCACCTTATGAAAGAAAATGAGCAGGGAATAGTGGATTTTGTGCAAACTTTCTCATAACTGAGGTTCGTTTTTCGGCATTATGGCGTTCAGCTAAGTTATTACCTGACAAAGATGCTGTGAAAATTTTCTCATTTCACATCTGGAGCCAGATCACAAAATGGATAAAAGGCTTAAAATCACCGAAATCGCCGCCCGTACCCAGCTCTCCATCAGCACCGTTTCTCGCGTGCTGGCGGGGAAGGCAAACACCAGCGAAAAGGCGCGGGCGAAGGTGCTGGCGTGCGCGCGGGAACTGGGGGTAATGGACGGTATGGCGGCGGGGCGGTTACTGCTCAATAGCCTGGTGGTTTTTGCCCCGCAGCGTGCTTTTGACGAGCGGTCCGACATCTTTTACTACCGCGTCATCCAGAGCGTCGGTAAAGGCCTGGCTTCGCACGAGGTTCGCCTGCGTTACTGCGCGCTGGAGGAGAACGACAGCGACGCGCAGCTGTTTCTGGCCCGGATGAACGAGCCGGATACCCAGGCGGCCATTCTACTTGGTATTGACGATCCGCATATCCACGATCTGGCGGTGGACGTGGGTAAGCCCTGCATGCTGATTAACTGCCGGGACCGCCACATGCGCCTGCCTGCCGTTGCGCCGGATCATCGCGCCATTGGCGAGCGGGCGGCGGCGTACCTGTTCGAGATGGGGCACCGCGAGGTGATGAACGTGCTCTGCCTGCGCCGGTACACCATGGAGCTGCGCCTGTCGGGGATCCGCGACGCGTGGCACGCCCATAACCTCAGGTTTAACGACAGGCGCGACCTGTTGGTGGTGCCGAGCTTCAGCGCCAGAGAGACCGAACAGCTGGTGAGCGAGTGGCTTAATCAGCAGACAGGGAAAGATCTGCCGACGGCGTTTCTGGTGGGCGGCGATTTTATGGCGGCAGGCACCATCAGCGCGCTGCAAAATCACGGTCTGCGCGTGCCGCAGGACGTCTCGGTGATGAGCATCGACGGCTTTAATCTGGCGGCGATTCAGGATGTGCCATTAACGGCGGTGCATGTCCCGCGCGATGAGCTGGGAACCGAAGCGGTGCATATGCTCCAGCAGCGGCTGATGCGCCCGGACGCGCCGGTCGGAACATTATTGCTGAACGGCACGCTGGCCGTGCGGGAATCGGTACGGCGGATACGTCAGGGAAAACGACGCACCGCCGTTGAGCGGGAAGGGCTGTACGACAGTTAAGCCATGCCCAGCGCGCGCTTGCCGTGGATGTTCAGATCGTTCACGGTGAAGCGGTCCTGCCAGCTTTTCTCATAATCCTCGCGCGGGAAATCGCCCGGCGACGCGCCGGTTTCCAGCGCTTCCTTGACCTTTTTCGCGTAGGCGAGGTTTTTCTCGCACATCGGCGCGGCAGGAATATACATCACGTTGCCCCAGCCCTGCTGATTGTCCACCGGCGCGACGGAGTGGATCACGTCGCAGTGCCACCAGACAGAATCACCGGCTTCCAGTGCCGGAATGCTGGTTAATGCTTCGATCAGCAGCGGGTGCCACTTCTCGGAAATCGGCAGTACGCGCCCCGGCGCCACGCCGCACAGTTCGTCCTCTGGCACATCGTCCAGCAGCGGACGCAGCAGAATGTACGCCATCGCTTCCGGGATCGGCACCACGTGCAGCAGCCCCTGTCCAGGGATCATATCCGACAGCGCCGTCCAGCCCTGGAAGGTGCGGAACACCGAGCATTTGGTGGTGTTATCCACGGTGTACTCTTCCACTTCGGTACGGTGTGCGGCGTTCCACGGATCGTATTTCTCGACGTTGCCGTCAAACACGCGGGCAAAGACCTGCTGATAAGCGGGCAGCAGCCAGCGCTCCAGCGCGCCGGAATCGGTATGCGCCCCCAGCCCTTTGGAGGTGGTTCCCGGCGGACGGCGGCGGATGCGGTCCGGGTAAATTACGCTCACGTCAGGGTCGAACCACTGCTTGCCGTTGCTCTCGAATGTCCATAAACGGTTCAGGAACGACTGTACCTGCGCCATCTCTTCACTCTGGCGCGCCTGCATTTGCGCCTGTGACCAGTAGATCGGGTAAATCTCCGGACGGGAGGCGGTTAAGGTGCCGAAAAAGTTGTCGCCCGGCCCTTTGTACACCTCGTCAAACTTGTTCAGATCGAGGTAGTCGAGCATCGACTGATCCCATGCCAGCGCCTGCTCACGCGGGAAGTGGCCTTTAATCACCGCGCAACCGCGACGTTTAACGGCTTCGCGCTGGGCGTCGGTAATCGTGCCGTTTTTCACATCTGCAAAGGGAATTACCGGCCAGACGGTTTCGCCTTTATTCTTCAGCGCGTTGATTTCCGCCACGCGGGTGGCAATGCTGCCGCTGAGCCTGTCGAACACCGCCTGAACGTCGCCAATCTGGGCCCGTAGCTCGCGTTTCATCTGACGAATTGCCGCTTTGTGGTCCGCCGGCAAGGTTTCACTGGTAAAGGTCATAACTGCCTCGCATCTTTCATTCGAAAGTAAAAGTGTCTACAAGTGATACTTTAAGTTAAAAATAAGTTAATGCAAGTTTAAAAACTTGACGCAAGCCACAGGACGGGAAAAGAGTGAGGAGCCGGAGCGAGGCTCCGGCGAGGAAAGGATCAGACGTCGAAAGGAGAGTGGTTGTCGAGCACGGCCTGAATCACGTTCAGCGCGCCCTGATGGTTGTTATCGTCGGTACTGTAGCGGCTAATGTCTTTAATGCTTTGCGCCGCGTTGCCCATCGCAAAAGCGTATTTCACCAGCTTCAGCATTTCCGCATCGTTGCCGCTGTCGCCAATAGCCACGCACTCCTGCGGGGAGATTTTCCAGCGTTTCAGCAGGCGGCTGATGCCGTTAGCTTTGTGCAGGCCGGGGATAATCAAATCGACAAAACCGAAGCCGCTGGTGACGGGCTTCATGATGCCGTCCAGGGAGACATGCAGTTTATCGACCAGGTTCGGGATATCGCTGTCCGGCAGGTTCAGGGAGAACTTAAACAGCACGTCGTCGATTTCGCGGTAATCGCTGATGCGCTTTAAGCGATGATAGTGCTTTGACATCAGCGCCACGAAGGCGTCCGGGGCTTTGTCGCTGACGTAGGCGCTTTCCAGCCCGCAGGCCACAAAGTTCAGCCCTTTATCCTTCAGCAGCTCGCCAATAACAATCTGCGACTCATGGTGCGTCAGTTCGCCGTTGAAAATTTGCTCACCGTGATCGAAGACCAGCGCGCCGTTTTCCGCCACGAAGGAGATCTGCTCTTTCAGCTCGGGGAAGAAGGAGATGAGCTGGTAATACTGGTTGCCGCTGGCGACAACGAATTCAATATTGCGGGCGTTAAGCTGTTCAAACTGTGCCTGGAAGCGGTCACGATCGTACTGCTTGGCATCATCAAGGAAAGTTCCGTCCATATCGGTGACGATAACTTTAACGGTCATACTGTGCTCCTGGGTCACTGCGTTTTGAAACATTCTAATAACAAGGTGACGGGGAGCACAAATTTAATTTCGAATGAAAGTCAGAAAGCCGGGTGGCGGCTTCGCCTTACCCGGCCTACGAAGGGACAATGTAGGCCCGGTAAGCGCAGCGCCACCGGGCGTTTTTTTACAGCGTATGCTCAGTACGGGCAATAATATCGTCCTGCGCGTCCGGCGACAGGGCGGTGAAGAACGCCGAATATCCCGCTACGCGCACCACCAGGTCACGGTACTGGTCAGGGTGTTTCTTCGCTTCCAGCAGCGTTTCGCGCGAGACGATGTTGTACTGAATATGCCAGCCTTTGTGTACCTCGAAGAAGGTGCGCAGCAGTACCATCAGCTTCTGACGGTCGCTGTCGTTTTCCAGCGTCGAGGGGTTCAGCTTCTGGTTAAGCAGCACGCCGCCGAGGATCGCTTCCGTAGGCAGTTTACCCACGGAGCCGATAACCGCCGTCGGGCCGAGGTGGTCCGTACCGGAGGCCGGGCTTGCTCCTTCCGCCAGAGGGGTGTGGGCTTTACGGCCATCCGGCGTGGCCATTGTTGCCGCGCCAAACGGCACGTTTGCGGAGATAGACGACGTGCCCGCATAGTAGTTGCCGCCAATCGGGCCGCGGCCGTAGCGCGGGTTGTGGTACTGCTTCAGCTCTTCAATGTAGGTTTCGTAAGCACGGGTCAGCAGCATGTCCACGCTGTCGTCGTCGTTGCCGTACTTCGGCGCGCCGTTGATCAGGCGCTGGCGCAGCTGCTCATGGGTCAGCCCGTCGAAATCATCCGCCAGCGCCGCCGCCAGCTGCTGCTGACCGATTACGCCCTGGTCAAACACCAGCTTCTTCACCGCCGCCAGGCTGTTGCCAAGGTTGGCGATCCCCACCTGTAGGCCGGAAACCCAGTCATACTTCGCACCGCCCTGCTTGATACTTTTCGCGCGTTCGATGCAGTCATCCACCAGCGCCGAGCAGAGAATATCGTGGACGTTCTCTTCCAGCATGGTGTCCACCACGTACTCAATCTCAATGGATTTGCGGGTGTAGTAGCGGATCTGGTTATCCCACGCCGCCATCACCTCATCGAAATTGTCAAAGTTCCCGGCAGAGAGGGCTTTCTCCTGCGGCAGGAATACCTTGCCGCTGGTGGCGTCGCGACCGCCTTCCAGCGCCGCCAGCATCACGCGGGCAAAGTTGATAAAGCTCATGCCGGTGCAGCGGTAGCCCCATTTTCCGCCCACTGCGGTTTCGATGCATCCAATTGCGGCGTAGTCATACGCGTCGTCGCGCTCCACGCCAAGCTTGATAAATTCCGGGATCACGATTTCATCGTTGTTAAATGCCGGCATCCCGAAGCCGCAGCGGATCACCTGCACGCAGGCGTCGAGGAAGTCGTTGCTCATGCCGGCGTGGTAGCGCACGCTCAGGTTTGGCTGGGTGGAGCGCAGACGGCCGCAGGATTCCAGAATGGCGTAAGAGAGCGGGTTCACCGCGTCCATCGGCTCGCCGTTAACCAGCTTCTGGCCGCCAATAGTGACGTTCTGATACAGCGGGCTGCCCGCCGAGGCTTTGGAGTGCGAGCCGGAGCGGATCTTGTTCACTTCCAGCAGCTTCAGCCAGCAGCTGTGCAGCAGCTCGATGGCGTGCTCGCGATCAAGACTCTGGTCCAGCTCCACGTCGCGGCGATAGTACGGGTAAAGGTACTGGTCCATACGGGCGAAGGAAACGGAGTGACCGTTGGACTCAATTTGCAGGATCAGCTGAATGAAGTAGCACAGCTGAAGCGCCTGCCAGAAGGTTTTTGGCGGTTCGTGGGCGATGACGTCGCAGTTTTCCGCTATCGCCAGCAGCTCGTCGCGGCGGCTGTCGCGGGTTTCCGTGGCGGCCATTTCACGCGCCAGATCGGCGAAGCGCGAGATGTGCAGGCTTACGGCTTCCAGCACGATATCAATCGCCTTCAGGAACTGGTCGCCGTGCAGATCGTCCAGCACCGTCAGGTTGATGCGCGAGCGGCGCTCGGCCACTTTCGCACGCAGGCCGTCGAGGCCTTTCTCCAGCACCAGCGGAAAATTCACCGCCAGGTGCGCGTCACCGGAGGTCATGTTGCCTTCCGCCTTGATGATGCCGGTTTCCAGCAGGCCTTTCTGCTCGTCGGTGAACATGCCATAGCAGCGATCCTGCACCGTCTGGCCGCGCCACCACGGGCAGATCTCATGCAGAATACGTTTATTCTCTTCGCTGACCGCAAAGCCAGCACCCGGACGGTCTGCCAGATCGTCAATCTCTTTCTCGATCCAGGAGACGGTGTATTCCGGGAAGATCGGCGCGGCGCGGACTTCGCTAGCCTGGTTACCGATAATCAGCTCGTCGTGCTTGATCCAGATGGTGCGCTTTGCCAGATGGTGGGCCAGGGCCAGCGCACGACGTACCGGGATCGGCTTGTCCATGTGCTGCTGATACATTTCGGTGTAATGCTGTGCGCGCTCGGTACAGACCGGCGGCTTAACGATATGCACCAGCGCCGTTTTGTGCGCCTTGATGCGCTCGCTGAGGGTGTTGAGATTCAGGGTGGTCATAGGTTTATCCTCGTAAGGTCGCAGTTAACCCTTTCTGGCAGGCATACTGCTGTGCGAAGTCCAGTAGCGCAGGGTTATCCAGCGGTTTGTCAGGGGCAGAGTAGGGTTGGCCGAGCAGGGTGTATTTGTTCATGCCCAGCGTGTGATACGGCAGAAAATGAATATCCTCGACGCCGAGTTCGTCGGCGGCGAAATTGGTGATGGCGGTAACAGACGCTTCATCGGCGTTGAAGCCCTGGATCAGCGGCACGCGAATGGTGATGTTTTTCCCGGCGGCGGCCAGGCGCTTCAGGTTGTCCAGGATCCGTTTGGCCGAACCGTCGGTCCACTGTTTAAACACCTCGCTATCAACATGCTTGAGGTCGGCGAGGAAAAGATCGACGAAGGGCAATGACGGTTCGAGGTAATGCCACGGTACGTGAAGGCAGGTTTCAACGGCGGTGTGGATCCCCTGCTCATGGCTGGCCTTAAGCAGGGCGTGCGCCAGGTCAGGATTCATAAACGGCTCGCCGCCGGAAAGGGTGATCCCGCCGCCGCTGCGGTCGTAGAAGGGCTTGTCGCGCAGCACGGTGGTCATGATCTCTTCCACCTGCTTATCTTCCCCGCAGACGGTGAGCGCCTGGGTCGGACAGCAGTCGGTGAGGGCAGTGAGCGTCTCTTCGCTTAATTTTTCACGATGGATGACCAGCCCGTTCAGCGCACGTTCAATACACTCCGGCGCGGCCTGCTGACACAGGTCACAGCCGTCCAGGCACAGGCGTGCATCAAACAGTACGTCCCGCGTGCGGGAGCGGCTTTCCGGGTTCTGGCACCAGCGACAGCCCAGCGAGCAGCCTTTCAGGAATACCACGGTTCGAATACCGGGGCCGTCGTGGGTGGAGTAACGCTGTACATTGAAGATCATTTTTTTGCCCTCGAATTACATATGAAGATTAAATTACTTTCGAATGAAAGTTATCTTGATATGGGTCAATTCATGAGCAGGTTTTCTCGTGATAGGGTAAGTGCAGGCTAATTTTGAGGGTGACATCATGGAACTTTATCTCGACACATCTGACGTTGCGGCAGTCAAAAAGCTGGCGCGCATCTTTCCGCTGGCAGGCGTGACCACCAATCCAAGCATTGTGGCGGCTGGTAAAACGCCGCTCGACGAGCTGCTGCCCGCGCTGCACGACGCGCTGGGCGGTAAGGGCCGTCTGTTCGCTCAGGTAATGGCGACGACCGCCGAAGGGATGGTGGAAGATGCACGTAAGCTGCGCGCGATCGTTAACGACCTGGTGGTAAAAGTGCCCGTGACCGCTGAAGGGCTGGCGGCAATCAAAATGCTGAAAGCAGAAGGGATCCCGACGCTGGGTACCGCGGTATACGGCGCAGCGCAGGGGATGCTCTCCGCGCTGGCGGGTGCTGAGTATGTGGCTCCTTACGTGAACCGCGTGGACGCGCAGGGCGGGGACGGGATCCAGACGGTGGTCGAACTGCAACAGCTGCTGACCCTGCATGCGCCGCAGTCAAAAGTGCTCGCCGCGAGCTTCAAAACGCCGCGTCAGGCGCTGGACTGCCTGCTGGCGGGGTGCGAGTCCATCACGCTGCCGCTGGACGTGGCGCAGCAGTTTATTACCTCTCCGGCGGTGGACGCGGCGGTTGTGAAGTTTGAGCAGGACTGGCAGGGGGCGTTTGGACGGACGTCTATTTGATGCTGTTGCCGGGTGGCACTGACGCTTACCCGGCCTACGTTCGCATCGCTGTTGCCGGGTGGCGCTGACGCTTACCCGGCCTACGTTCGCATTGCTGTTGCCGGGTGGCGCTGCCGCTTACCCGGCCTACGTTGGCATTGCTGTTACCGGGTGGCGCCGTTCGAGCCGTTGTAGGTCGGGTAAGGCGAAGCCGCCACCCGACTTTTTACTGACTACACACCTCACACCCCGGATTGCGCATCAGCTTCATCTCGCGGAACTGGCAGGTCATCGCGTCGTACATCACGATTTTACCCGCTGCCGGGGTGCCGTAATGCGCCAGCACCTTAATCGCCTCCATCGCCTGCAACGAACCAATCACGCCGACGAGCGGCGCCATCACGCCCGCCTCGACGCAGGTCAGCGCATTCTCGCCAAACAGACGGCTCAGGCAGCGGTAGCAGGGCTCTCCCTCAGCATAGGTGAAAACGCTAATCTGCCCCTCCATGCGGATGGCCGCGCCGGAAATCAGCGGCGTTTTATGGGCAAAGCAGCCTGCATTGAGCTGGTTGCGAATGGCGACGTTATCGGTGCAGTCCAGCACCAAGTCATGCTGTGCAATCTGCGCAAACAGCGCGTCTTCATCCAGCAGGGCGTCAATCAGGGTGAACTGAACGTTGGGATTGATGCGCGCCAGCGCCGTGCGTGCAGATTCCACTTTTGGCTGACCAACCGTCGCGTCGCTGTGCAGCGTCTGGCGTTGCAGGTTGGACACCGACACGGTATCGAAGTCCAGCAGCGTCATGCGGCCGACACCCGCCGCAGCCAGGTATTGCGCCGCCGCGCAGCCAAGCCCCCCAAGGCCTACAACCAGCACGCTGGCCGCCTTGAGCGCCTCCTGCCCCTCGAAATCGAACCCGCGCAGCACAATCTGGCGGTTGTAGCGCATCATCTCCGGGTCGCTCAGTTCCACCGTCATGTCAGCCTCCGAACAGGTGGTTAAAGCGTTCCACTTCAACCCATTCGCCCGCCTCGACGTGGCCGCGCTCGCGCTCCAGCACGATAAAGCAGTTGCCCTGGCTGAAGGAGCTAAATATATGCGAACCCTGATGCCCGGTGGTGCTCACTTCCAGATCACCGTCGGCGTTGCGCGCCAGAATGCCGCGCTGGAAATCGAGACGACCCGGTGATTTTTTCAGGCGCGTTGCCGCCCGCACGCGCAGACGTTCCGGCAGCGGGCTGGCCTTGTTGCCCGAAAGCTTCGCCAGCAAAGGGATCACCAGCTGGTAGAAGGTCAGCGCGGCGGAGACCGGGTTACCCGGCAGGCCGCAGAACCAGCTGTGCGGAAGCTTGCCAAACGCGAACGGTTTGCCCGGCTTAATCGCCAGCTTCCAGAAGGCGATTTCGCCCAGCTCTTCAAGCAGGGTTTTGGTGTAATCCGCTTCGCCAACCGATACGCCGCCGGAGCTGATGACCACGTCGGCGGAGTTGTCCGCCTCGATAAACGCCGCGCGCAGTTTTTCCGGGTCGTCTGGAATGATGCCGAGGTTAATCACCTCGCAGCCCAGTTGCTCCAGCATCAGGTGTACCGCCAGACGGTTAGTGTCGTAAATCTGCCCCTCGTGCAGCGGCTGGCCCGGAAGCTGAAGCTCGTCTCCCGTGGAGAACACCGCCACGCGTACTTTACGGACAACGTCAATTTCCGCGATGCCAAGCGATGCCAGCACCGGCAGCTCAGCGACCGTCAGTTTTTGCCCGGCGGCAAAGACCGTCGCGCCGAGGGTAATGTCTTCCCCGGTACGGCGGATATGCTGTCCGGCTTTGACGCTGGCGGTAAAACGCACACCGTCGTCCGTTTGTTCGGTCTCTTCCTGCATCACCACGGCTTCACAGCCCTTTGGCACCGGCGCGCCGGTCATGATGCGTACGCAGGTGCCCGCTGGCCATTCGCCGTTGAACGGCTGCCCGGCAAACGCTTTACCCGCCACCGGCAGCGGCTGACCCGTTTGCAGATCCGCCAGACGTACGGCATAGCCGTCCATCGCCGCGTTATCGAACCCCGGCACGTTCATCGGCGAGACGATATCGCGCGCGGCAATACGGCCAAAACAGCGCACAAGCGGCAGCGTCTCAACGTCGTGCAGTGGGGTAATGCGGTCAAGCATCTGCGAGAGTGCCGTCTCAAGCGGCATCAGTCCGGCGGTAAAATCCATGGTGGGCTCCTGCGGAGTAACAACGAAAGCGCTCATTATGGCAGAAAAGTGCGGCTAACTGTATGACCCGATGGGTGTACGCTTTACATCACAGTTACGTCTTTCTATATTCAAAAATCATCTGAAGATTCGTCGACGATAATGATATTTATAGAAAAAGAAGCCAGCCAGGCTGATGGGTGATGCGAAATGAGTAAAGCGGTTATCGCAATTCATGGCGGTGCCGGGGCAATCACCCGTGCACAGCTCAGTCCCGAGCAGGAGAAGCGTTACATTGATGCGCTGAACGCCATCGTGGAAACAGGCCAGCGCATGCTGGAAGCGGGCGACAGCGCGCTGGATGTGGTGACCGAAGCGGTGCGCCTGCTGGAGGAATGTCCGCTGTTTAATGCCGGCATTGGCGCGGTCTTCACGCGAGATGAAACGCACGAGCTGGATGCCTGCGTGATGGACGGCGTCACCCTGAAAGCGGGGGCGGTGGCGGGCGTGAGTCGCCTGCGCAATCCCGTACTGGCCGCGCGTCTGGTGATGGATCACAGCCCGCATGTGCTGCTGGCGGGCGCGGGGGCGGAGAAATTTGCCGTTGAGCACGGGATGGACACGGTCTCGCCCGATCTTTTTTCCACTGAGGAGCGTTACCGGCAGCTGCTGGAGGCCCGCACTGCGGGGATGACGCAGCTGGACCATGCCGCGCCGCTCGATGAGCGCAGCAAGATGGGCACGGTTGGCGCGGTGGCCCTGGATAAATCCGGCAACCTCGCTGCCGCGACGTCAACGGGCGGCATGACCAACAAACTTCCCGGACGCGTGGGCGACAGCCCGCTGCCGGGGGCAGGGTGCTACGCCAATAATGCCACCGCGGCGGTGTCGTGCACCGGCACCGGCGAAGTGTTTATCCGCGCGCTGGCGGCCTACGACATTACCGCGCTGATGGATTACGGCGGTTTAAGCCTGAGCGAGGCCTGCGAGCGGGTGGTGATGGAAAAGCTGCCGGCGCTGGGCGGGGAAGGTGGCTTAATTGCCGTGGATCGGGAGGGTAACGTGGCGCTGCCGTTCAACAGTGAGGGGATGTACCGTGCGTGGGGATATGCCGGCGATGCGCCCAGCACAGGCATCTATCGTGAATAAGGGGGCATTGCGTGCCGCACAGTGAAGAGCTGGACAGCCGGGAAGTGTTGGCTGTTCATCAACTGAATATTGCCTTTCAGGAAGAGCGGCAGTTTATCCCGGCAGTCCAGAATTTATCATTTTCGCTCAATCGCGGCGAAACGCTGGCGATTGTCGGCGAGTCCGGTTCCGGTAAATCCGTCACCGCACTGGCGCTGATGCGTCTGCTTGAGCAGACGGGCGGGCAAATCACCAGCAAACAGATGCTGTTGCGCCGCCGCAACCGTCAGGTTATCGATCTTAACGAGCTGGGCGCGTCCCAGATGCAGGGCGTGCGCGGGGCGGATATCGCGATGATCTTCCAGGAGCCGATGACCTCGCTGAACCCGGTCTTCCCGGTGGGCGAGCAGATTGCCGAGTCGATTCGCCTGCATCAGGGGCTGAGCGGCGATGAGGCGCTCAGCGAAGCAAAACGGATGCTGGAGCGGGTACGGATCCCCGAGGCGCACACCATGTTGTCCCGCTATCCGCATCAGCTCTCGGGCGGCATGCGCCAGCGGGTAATGATTGCGATGGCGCTGTCGTGTCGTCCGGCGGTGCTTATTGCGGACGAACCGACCACGGCGCTGGATGTCACCATTCAGGCCCAGATCCTGCAACTGATCAAGGTGTTGCAGCAGGAGATGGAGATGGGGGTGATATTTATCACCCACGATATGGGGGTGGTGGCGGATATTGCCGATCGGGTGCTGGTGATGCATCAGGGCAATGCCGTGGAAACCGGCACGGTGGAGCAGGTCTTTCATGCGCCGGTGCATCCCTATACCAACGCGCTGCTGGCGGCGGTCCCGCGTCTGGGCGCGATGAATGGCAGTGATTATCCGCGCCGTTTTCCGCTGATGTCCCAGACCGAACCGGGCCATCAGGAAGACGAAACCGAGCAGAATACGGTGGTTCCCGGCAGGCCGATCCTTGAAGTGCGTGACCTGGTGACCCGTTTCCCGCTGCGCAGCGGCATCCTTAATCGCGTGAAGCGCGAAGTGCATGCGGTTGAAAACGTCAGTTTTGACCTCTGGCCGGGCGAAACGCTGGCGCTGGTGGGGGAGTCCGGCTGCGGTAAATCCACCACCGGGCGGGCGCTGCTCAGGCTGGTTGAGTCGCAGGAGGGGAGCATCACCTTCAACGGTGAGCGCATCGACACCCTCCCCAACGGTAAATTGCAGGCGGTGCGGCGGGATATTCAGTTTATTTTCCAGGATCCGTATGCGTCGCTCGATCCGCGCCATACGGTGGGGTACTCGATTATGGAGCCGCTGCGGGTGCACAACCTGCTCGACGGTGAAGCCGCGCAGCGCCGCGTCGCGTGGCTGCTGGAGCGCGTGGGCCTGAAGCCGGAGCATGCCTGGCGTTATCCCCACGAATTTTCCGGCGGTCAGCGACAGCGTATCTGCATCGCGCGGGCGCTGGCGCTGAATCCAAAAGTGGTGATTGCGGATGAGTCCGTTTCGGCGCTGGATGTCTCTATCCGCGCGCAAATCATCAATCTCCTGCTCGATTTACAGCGGGATTTAGGCATTGCGTTTCTGTTTATCTCCCACGATATGGCGGTAGTTGAGCGGATCAGCCATCGCGTGGCGGTGATGTACATGGGACAAATTGTTGAAATCGGCCCCCGTCGGGCGGTGTTTGAAAACCCGCAGCACCCGTACACCCGCAAGCTGATGGCCGCCGTACCGGTTGCCGATCCTGAGCATCGTCACGCCCAGCGCGTGCTGTTGCAGGACGACATGCCGAGCAATATTCGTAAACGGGGCGAAACCCTGGAGCGCGTGGCGCTGCGTGAGGTGGGTCCCGGTCATTTTGTCGCACCACCGCGTCAGGGCAATGCATTCTCGCGGTTATAACTTACAACAGGCAGGAGAACACAATGGTTCCTTTTGTTGCTCGTAAATGGCTGCTGGCCGCGAGCGTGACGGCTGCGCTGGCCGCCGCTCCCGCGTTCGCGGCGAAAGACGTGGTGGTGGCGGTGGGGTCTAACTTCACGACGCTGGATCCGTATGACGCTAACGACACCCTTTCCCAGGCGGTGGCAAAATCCTTCTATCAGGGGCTGTTCGGCCTGGACCGGGAGATGAAGCTGAAAAACGTGCTGGCGGAAGGGTATACCGTGTCGGACGATGGGCTGGTCTATACCGTTAAGCTCCGCACCGGCGTGAAGTTCCAGGACGGCACCGACTTCAACGCCGAGGCGGTTAAGATCAACCTGGACCGTGCCAGCAATCCGGAGAACGGCCTTAAGCGCTACAACCTGTATAAAAATATCGCCAGCACCGAGGCGGTTGACCCGGCGACGGTGAAGATCACCCTGAAAGAGCCGTTCTCGGCGTTTATCAATATTCTGGCGCATCCCGCGACGGCGATGATTTCGCCCGCCGCCCTGAAAAAATACGGCAAAGAGATTGGCTTCCACCCGGTGGGAACCGGGCCGTACGAACTGCTCACCTGGAACCAGACCGATTTTGTGAAGGTGAAAAAATTCGCCGGATACTGGCAGCAGGGGCTGCCGAAGCTGGATACCATCACCTGGCGTCCGGTCGTGGACAACAATACCCGTGCCGCGATGCTGCAAACCGGCGAAGCGCAGTTTGCCTTCCCGATCCCTTACGAACAGGCGGCGCTGCTGGCGAAAAACAGCAAGCTGGAGCTGGTGGCCAGCCCGTCGATAATGCAGCGCTACATCAGCATGAACGTCACGCAGAAACCGTTTGATAACCCGAAGGTGCGCGAAGCCATCAACTACGCCATTAATCGTCAGGCGCTGGTGAAGGTGGCCTTTGCCGGTTACGCCACTCCCGCGACGGGCGTGATGCCGCCAGCCATCGAATATGCGCAGAGCTACCAGCCGTGGCCGTACGATCCGGCGAAAGCGCGGGAGCTGCTGAAAGAGGCGGGCTATCCGAACGGCTTTAGCACCACGCTGTGGTCGTCGCATAACCACAGCACCGCGCAGAAGGTGCTGCAATTTACCCAGCAGCAGCTGGCGCAGGTGGGCATTAAAGCCAGGGTCACGGCGATGGATGCCGGACAGCGAGCGGCGGAAGTAGAAGGCAAAGGGCAGAAAGAGAGCGGCGTGCGGATGTTCTACACCGGCTGGACGGCTTCAACCGGCGAAGCGGACTGGTCCCTGTCGCCGCTGTTCGCTTCCCAGAACTGGCCGCCAACGCTGTTCAACACCGCGTTCTACAGTAATCCGCAGGTAGATAAGGATCTGGCCGATGCCCTGAAAACCACCAAACCGGAAGAGAAAGCGCGCCTGTACAAAGAAGTACAGGACATTATCTGGAAAGAGTCGCCGTGGGTGCCGCTGGTGGTGGAAAAACTGGTCTCAGCCCACAATAAAGCGCTGACCGGTTTTTACATCATGCCGGATACGGGCTTTAGCTTTGACGACGCGGATCTAAAATAAAACTCATGCTGAATTATGTTTGTAAACGCCTGCTGGGGCTTATCCCGACGCTGCTGATTGTGGCCGTGCTGGTGTTTTTGTTTGTCCACATGCTGCCCGGCGATCCGGCGCGCTTGATTGCCGGACCGGAAGCGGATGCCACGGTTATTGAACTGGTGCGTAAACAGCTGGGTCTTGACCAGCCGCTGTACAGGCAATTTCTGCGCTACATGGGCAATGTCCTGCAAGGCGACTTTGGCATCTCAATGGTGTCGCGTCGTCCGGTGTCGGAAGAGATAGCCAGCCGCTTTATGCCGACGTTCTGGCTCACCCTCGCCAGCATGGGTTGGGCGGTGATATTTGGTCTGGGCGCCGGGATTATCGCCGCCGTCTGGCGCAACCGCTGGCCGGATAAGCTCGGTATGGCGCTGGCGGTCACCGGCATCTCTTTCCCGGCATTTGCGTTGGGCATGCTGCTGATGCAGATTTTCTCCGTTGAGCTGGGCTGGCTGCCGACCGTTGGGGCTGACACCTGGAAGCACTACATTTTACCCTCCATGACGCTTGGCGCAGCCGTTGCGGCGGTCATGGCCCGGTTTACCCGCGCCTCGTTTGTGGACGTGCTGAGCGAAGATTACATTCGCACCGCGCGGGCAAAAGGGGTCAGCGAGAAATGGGTCATTCTGAAGCACGGTTTTCGTAACGCGATGATCCCGGTGGTGACGATGATGGGGCTACAGTTCGGCTTTCTGCTGGGCGGCTCTATCGTGGTTGAGAAGGTCTTCAACTGGCCGGGGCTGGGGCGCCTGCTGGTCGACTCGGTCGATATGCGCGACTATCCGGTGATTCAGGCTGAAGTCCTGCTTTTCTCGCTGGAGTTTATTCTTATCAACTTAGTGGTGGATGTGCTCTACGCCGCCATTAATCCGGCCATCAGGTATAAGTAAGATGCGATTACTGAACTGGCGTCGCCAGGCCATTTTTAACGCTATGCCGGGGATCAGACCGGATCATATTCGTACGCCGTGGGGGGAGTTCTGGCGGCGATTCCGTCGTCAGCCCGTTGCGATGGTTGCCGGGTTGTTTGTGTTACTGCTGATCCTGGTGGCGATCGTCGCCCCCTGGATAGCCCCGTTTGATGCGGAAAACTACTTCGACTACGACCGTCTGAACGATGGTCCGTCGATGATGCACTGGTTTGGCGTGGACTCGCTCGGGCGCGATATTTTCAGCCGCGTGCTGGTCGGGGCGCAAATCTCTCTGGCGGCCGGGGTCTTCGCGGTGCTGATAGGCGCCGCGATTGGCACCGTGCTGGGGCTGGTGGCCGGGTACTACGAAGGCTGGTGGGACCGCATCATCATGCGCATCTGCGACGTGCTGTTTGCCTTTCCCGGTATTTTGCTGGCGATTGCCGTGGTGGCGGTCATGGGCAGCGGCATGGCGAACGTTATCATTGCCGTGGCGGTATTCTCGATTCCCGCTTTCGCTCGTCTGGTGCGCGGCAACACGCTGGTGCTTAAGCAGCAGACTTTTATCGAGTCGGCGCGCAGCATGGGGGCCAGCGATGCTACCATCCTCTTCAGCCATATACTGCCGGGCACGGTATCGTCCATCGTGGTCTATTTCACCATGCGCATCGGCGTGTCGATTATCTCGGCGGCCAGCCTGTCGTTTCTGGGATTAGGGGCGCAGCCGCCGACGCCGGAGTGGGGCGCGATGCTGAACGAGGCGCGGGCCGATATGGTGATTGCGCCGCACGTGGCGATCTTCCCGAGTCTGGCCATTTTCCTGACCGTGCTGGCGTTTAACCTGCTGGGCGATGGGTTGCGCGACGCGCTGGATCCGAGGATTAAGGGGTAGTGCTGAGGAATGTGCCGGGTGGCGGCTACGCCTTACCCGGCCTGCAAAAGAGGTGTGGGGAAATTAAACCCGGCTACCCCACAAATCATACTCGTCCGCGTTCTCAACCTTCACGCGAATAATATCGCCCGGCTTGACGTTGGTTTCACCGTTAAGATACACCGCGCCGTCAATTTCAGGGGCATCCGCCATACTGCGGCCAATCGCGCCTTCTTCGTCCACTTCGTCGATAATGACCAGAATTTCGCGGCCCACTTTCTCCTGCAAGCGTTCAGCAGAGATCTGCTGTTGCAGCTGCATAAAGCGGTTCCAGCGCTCCTCTTTGACCTCTTCCGGTACCTGGTCCGCCAGCTCGTTGGCCGTTGCGCCTTCAACCGGGCTGTACTTGAAGCAGCCCACGCGGTCCAGGCGCGCTTCTTTCAGGAAGTCGAGCAGCATCTGGAAATCGTCTTCGGTTTCACCCGGGAAGCCGACAATAAAGGTGGAACGCAGGGTCAGATCCGGGCAGATCTCACGCCACTGCTTGATGCGCGCCAGCTGGCGGTCAACGGAGCCAGGACGCTTCATCAGCTTCAGAATGCGCGGGCTGGCGTGCTGTAGCGGGATATCCAGATACGGCAGGATTTTGCCTTCCGCCATCAGCGGGATCACGTCGTCAACGTGTGGGTAAGGGTAGACGTAGTGCAGGCGCGTCCAGATGCCGAGCTTAGCCAGCTGCTCGCACAGGCCAACCATGCTGGTTTTCACCGGCTCGCCGTTGTGGAAACCGGAGCGGTGTTTGACGTCCACGCCGTAGGCAGAGGTATCCTGGGAGATGACCAGCAGCTCCTTCACGCCCGCGTCGGCCAGGCGTTTGGCTTCGGCCAGCACCTCGCCAATCGGGCGGCTCACCAGATCGCCACGCATCGACGGGATGATGCAGAAGGTGCAGCGGTGGTTGCAGCCTTCGGAAATTTTCAGGTAGGCGTAGTGGCGCGGCGTCAGCTTCACGCCCTGTTCCGGCACCAGGCTCAGGAACGGGTTATGCTTTGGCTTTGGTACGTAGTGATGAACATGTTCCAGCACCTGCTCGTAGCTGTGCGGGCCGGTGATCTCCAGCACTTTCGGGTGCACTTCGCGGATCTGATCCACTTTCGCGCCCAGGCAGCCGGTTACGATGACTTTGCCGTTTTCCGTCAGGGCTTCACCAATGGCTTCCAGTGACTCCTGGACCGCGCTGTCGATAAACCCGCAGGTGTTCACGATCACCATGTCGGCGTTGTCGTAGCTTGGCACCACGTCATAGCCTTCGGTGCGCAGTTCAGTCAGGATGCGTTCGGAATCCACCAGATTCTTCGGGCAGCCCAGGGAGACAAAGCCGATTTTCGGCGGGTGCGTAACATTGCTCATAGGTTAAAAATTCATCAATTATGGAGTTATCAGGGCGGGATTTTACAGCGTATCGCGGGGGATTTATACACTCTTGATGGCGCAGTTGAGTCGGGCAATCGTTGTAACATTGTAAAGAATGTTAACTAATTATCGTTTATTGATCTCAGGCATTACACTGTACAAAAAATAACCTTATTCTTAACAGGGTAACAAGGCTGACAGAGGAGGAAATAGCATGTCCGGTGACAGACTGAAACGCGATCTGCTTAACAAGCTGATCAACGCCCGAATCGACCTGGCCGCCTACCTGCAACTCCGCAAGGCGAAAGGGTATATGTCAGTCAGCGAAAGCGAAAATCTGCGTGATAACGTCTTTGAACTTTGCAATTTCATGCGTGAAAAAGCACCCGTCCTGAAAACGCATTACGCTGAAAGCGAACGGGCGGCACTGCGCCGCGCCGCCGAGGTGCTCTCCATCGCCGGGGTCTGTTTGATGAACGGACGTCACGACTGCCCGAATTTTATTGCCGTTAACGCGGAAAAGCTTGAAAACTGCCTGACCACGCTCTCTCTTTGCATCATGTGTCTGAACAAGCCTGAAACGCTTGCCCGCCACTGAACCCGGGGGAGGCAACTCCCCTTTTTGATTAAGCTTTTGTAAAAGTGCTAACGCGCCCGGACGAAGTGGCTAATCTTTAAGCCATAAGCCGACAAAGGAGCGTGTTATGCCTCGATCTTCGCTGATTTTCCTGCCTGCATTATTCTTTCCCGTTTCGCTGCTTGCCGCCACCGAGCCGGTAAAAGTGGAGGTTTTACAGACAAAACTGGATCACCCCTGGTCGCTGGCGTTTCTGCCCGACAATAAGGGGCTGCTGGTCACGCTAAAAGACGGGCAGCTTAAGCACTGGCAGGCAGGGAAAGGGCTCTCCGATCCGATTGTTGGCGTGCCGAAGGTCTGGGCGAGCGGCCAGGGCGGATTGCTGGACGTGGTGCTGGCCCCGGATTTTGAACAGTCACGGCGGATCTGGCTAAGCTTCGCCGAGGCAGGTAATGATGGAAAAGCGGGCACCGCGGTGGGCTACGGGCGGCTGAGCGATGACCTGTCGCGCATCGAAGGCTTCCAGGTGGTGTTCCGCCAGATGCCGAAGCTCTCTACCGGCAACCACTTTGGTGGACGGCTGGTGTTTGACGGCAAAGGCCATCTGTTTATTGGCCTGGGTGAAAACAACCAGCGCCCGACGGCACAGGATCTGGATAAGCTTCAGGGCAAGGTGGTGCGCCTGACCGAAGACGGGAAAGTGCCGTCGGATAATCCGTTTGTGAATACCGCCGGTGCGCGCCCTGAAATCTGGTCCTATGGCATTCGGAACCCGCAGGGGATGGCTATGAACCCGTGGAGCGACGCGCTGTGGCTCAACGAACACGGTCCTCGCGGCGGGGATGAAATCAACATCCCTGAGAAAGGCAAAAACTACGGTTGGCCTTTGGCGACGCACGGGATCAACTATAGCGGCCTGAAAATCCCGGAAGCGAAAGGCGAGCATGTTGAAGGCGCCGAAAAGCCGCTGTTTGTCTGGAAAGTGTCGCCCGCCGTCAGCGGCATGGCGTTCTACAATAGCGACGTCTTCCCGCAGTGGAAAAACAAGCTGTTTATCGGCGCGCTGAAGGAGAAAGACGTCATCGTCCTGAACGTGGAGGGCAACACCGTGACGGAGGACGGGCGCATTCTTGGCGATAAAAATCAGCGTATCCGCGACGTGCGCGTCGGGCCGGATGGCTATCTGTATGTGCTGACCGACGAGTCGGACGGGCAGCTGTTGAAGGTCAGCCCGTCCGGTACGTAATCAGGTCACCGGGATCATCACCACGTTGCGATACGCCGGGCGCTCGCTCAGCTGCTGGATCCAGCGCTCAAGGTGCGGGCGCGGGGTCCAGCTAAGCCCCATATTGGTCAGGTTCCAGACGAAGGGGGCGACGGCGATATCGCCCACGCCAAACGCGTCGCCGGAGAACCAGGCATGCTTCGCCAGCTCGTCGTCCATCATGGCAAACAGCGATTCGCAGGCGTCCTGGGCGGCATGAATGGCGGGATAATCACGATCGGCTTCCGGCGTGCGGATAAGCCCCATCAGGATCACGCGGTGCGTTGGGGAAAGCGTCTGGTTTGCCCAGTCCATCCATTTTTCGCCCTGCGCGCGCTGAGCCGGATTTTCTACCCACAGCCGACCCTGGCCATACTGCGCGGCAAGGTAACGCACGATGGTGTTGGACTCCCACAACGTGGCGTCTGTCTCATCATCGCGCAGCAGCGGCACCAGCCCGTTTGGGTTCATCGCCAGGTAGTCCGCGTCTTTATTCACGCCAAACTCCAGGCCCGCCATCACCTGCTTAAACGGTAAATCCAGCTCTTCCAGCGTCCACAGCACTTTTTTCACGTTAGTCGAATTGTTCCTGCCCCACAGCGTAATCATATTTACTCCCGATGAGATGTGAATCCGAGTCAGCTTTTCGCCATGGTGAGATAAACCTAACAATTACGCAACAGATGCTAAAAAAATCGCCGCAATCAAAGCGTATCTGAATGTTATTGCATAAACTTTAAAAACTTTACCTGGAACAGGTTTCTTTGAACGCTGTAGTGCGCTATTACTCATCGCTTCTTGCGACACGGTGATTGTGACGTGATTTTTAGAATGGACACTCGGGTGGCATTTATGACGCAAAAAACTTCCTCTCTGCGCAGCCTGGCGGCAGGCTCGGCGCTGCTTTTCCTTTTTGCCCCAACGCTCCACGCGGCGGAACAGACGGCGCCCGAAGCGCCGCCTGTCGATGCGCGCGCCTGGATCCTGATGGATTACGCCAGCGGGAAAGTGCTGGCGGAAGGTAACGCCGACGAAAAACTTGACCCGGCGAGCCTGACGAAAATTATGACCAGCTATGTGGTAGGTCAGGCGATTAAAGCGGGCAAAATCAAGCTGGACGACATGGTCACCGTCGGGAAAGATGCCTGGGCGACCGGTAACCCGGCACTGCGCGGCTCGTCCGTTATGTTCCTGAAGCCTGGCGATCAGGTTTCCGTTTCCGATCTGAATAAAGGGATAATCATTCAGTCAGGGAATGACGCCTGCATCGCGCTGGCCGATTACGTGGCGGGCAGTCAGGACTCTTTCATTGGTTTGATGAATGGCTACGCGCAAAAGCTGGGCCTGACCAACACCACCTTTAAAACCGTTCATGGCCTGGATGCGCCGGGTCAGTTCAGCACCGCGCGTGATATGGCGCTGCTGGGCAAAGCGCTGATCCACGACGTGCCGGATGAGTACGCCATCCATAAAGAGAAAGAGTTCACCTTCAACAATATCCGCCAGCCTAACCGCAACCGTCTGCTGTGGAGCAGCAACGTTAACGTGGACGGCATGAAAACCGGGACAACCGCAGGCGCGGGCTATAACCTGGTGGCTTCCGCAACCCAGGGCGACATGCGCCTGATCTCGGTGGTGCTGGGGACGAAAACCGACCGCATTCGGTTTAACGAATCAGAAAAACTGCTGACCTGGGGTTTCCGCTTCTTTGAAACCGTCACGCCGATTAAGCCGGATGCCACCTTCGTGAGCCAGCGCGTCTGGTTTGGGGATAAAAGTGAAGTGAACCTGGGCGCGGGTGAAGCCGGTTCCGTGACCATTCCACGCGGTCAGCTGAAAAACCTGAAAGCCAGCTATACCCTGACCGAGCCACAGCTCACCGCGCCGCTGAAAAAAGGCCAGGTGGTCGGGACGATTGATTTCCAGCTTAACGGTAAATCCATTGAGCAGCGTCCGCTGGTGGTAATGGAAGCGGTAGAAGAGGGCGGCTTCTTTAGCCGGATGTGGGACTTTGTGCTGATGAAATTCCACGGCTGGTTTGGCAGCTGGTTTAGCTAAGTTTTTGCCGGGTGGCGCAGCGCCACCCGGCACAACCTCAATACATCAACTTCACCTGCTGCGCCTTTGCATACGACACCAGCTCTTCATCCGGGCGGCAATCGCTGACGATGGCGTCAAAGCGCGACAGTTCTCCCATCCTTGCCGGACGGACCTTGCCAAACTTACTGTGATCAACCACCAGCACATGCTGCTGCGCGGCGTTGAGCGCCCAGTGTTTCACCGGCAACTCTTCAAGATTAAAGCAGGTTGCGCCCTGCTGCACGTTCACGCCCGCCGCAGAATAGAAGGCGATGTCCGGGCATACATTGCTCAGCGTGTCCTGAATATTCAGCGGCTTAAAGATGGCATTGCTGGCATGAAACTCCCCGCCACACAAAATCACCCGGCACGCCGGTTTTTCCTGCAAGGCCAGAAAGGTATTCAGCGAATAACAGACGGCGGTAAAAGGAACGCTGCTGTCAATGGCCTCGATGATCCACGGCGTTGTCGTACCGCAGTCAAAAAACAGCGTTTGATGCGGCTGCACCAGCGAGGCGGCGAGCCGCGCGGCTTTGCGTTTCTCTTCCACCAGACGCGTTTTTTGATCGCTTAACAGATAATGGCTGGCGCTGCGCGGCTCCAGGACAATGTACCCGCCAAGCAGCACAACGGGGGCGCTGTCGCTGTTCAGATCGCGACGAATGGTCATTTCAGACACGCCAAGCAGGGTAGCGGCTTCCTTGAGATGCAGCTTGTCGCTGCGCTTCAGCGCCTGAAGCAGCTGAGCAATGCGGTCATCGCGACGTGTTTCCATAGATCCTCGGGCTAAAAAAGTGAGCCCCCGCAGGGCGGGGGCTCAAGTGTAACCTGACGGACCGGGGTTAGTCACGTATCCATCCTTTACGGATCGGGAGGGCAAACAGAACGCGATAGGCCTGCGATAATCCCCGGTAAAGGGCCGGCCCAAAGAGGCTCCACATAATGGCTGCGCTGACGCAGCCCATCAGCCCCACCAGGAAACCGCCTACCATGTCCAGTGGCCAGTGCACGCCCAGATAGACGCGGGACCAGGCGATGGCGACGGCGACTCCCATCAGCACCACGCCGGACCACAGGCGATGCCAGAACAGGAAGGCCAGCGCGAAGGTGAAGATCACCGTGCCGTGATCGCTCGGGAACGAGTCATCCGGCGCGTGGTGCAGGAAGTTATAGCCGACGTGCTCGACAAACGGCCGATCGTGCGGGAAGGCGAGCCCCAGCACATAGCTTGCCAGCACGCTGACGCCGATGGCCATCGCCATTTTAATCACCAGGTGGCGCTGGGCGGTGACCTGTTTGCGCGGGCCCCAAAGCCAGAGGATCGCGGCCAGCGCCGGCACGATGCTGATCAAATCCTTAGCAATGAAGGTGGCGAGATCAATCATCCATTCCGGCGACGCTGGCGTGGCGTTGAGCAGGTAAAACAGTCCGTAGTTCAGATTCTCTAGCATCGTATCGTTACTCTTTAGCAAACCAGGTAGAAACCAGCCCGTAAACCAGCACCTGGGAAAACCAGACCCACCACCCGGCCCACAGGTTGTGAGAGAAAAAATGCGCGCCGCGCATGATCTGCCCGAAGCCCATCAGCAGCCCCAGAGCGGCCCCCAACGCGACAAAGGTCCAGGCCAGGCGCGGACGTTCACGCCAGAAGGCAAAAAACAGCCCCATGACCATAAACCCGCTCGAGGCGTGGCCGCCGGGAAAGCAGCGTCCCGGTCCACTGTCTGCCGGAATGGCGCTGAACAGGGGATACGAGACGGCTTTGCCGCCATACTCCACCAGATCCCACGGACAGCTGTGGTGGCTCATGCTTTTCAGGGCTCCTACAACGAGCGCACCCAGACCCATCAGAAGCGCGGCCGTCACCAGCCGGGCATTGCGTCTGTAAGCCCCATAAACCAGCGCGATGACGGCCAGGGCAATGGCCATATATTTCGCCAGTCGATGGTTCAGCAGATCCAGCAGCGGATTTTGCTGTAGCGGAAAATGGTGCGTCGCAGCGTCATACCAGAAGCCGGTTAGCCATCGGTCGAGCGATTCATCGCGAGAAAGCCAGGTAAAAAGCACCGCGAGGGCGATCAGCACGAAAAGTTGATAACCATAAAAGCGGGCGGGCAACCGGTAAAGGCGTTTTGTCTTATTTATCGGTAAGGTAGATAATTCTGAAGGGCTGACGGCGTGTGTCATAATTTCGGTCAATAACGTGAAATAGCGCTATCTTAACGAGGGCAACTTAAGGAAACCTTAAACAACAACGATAAGTGCGTTATTTCTGTTTTCTCACGTTATTGTGCTATCTCAGACAGCAGCAATTCATTACACTCATCGCGATTTTTTCATACTAAAGAGATTGCATGATAAACCGTTCTTCTTCCGGTAATCGTCTGGGCCGTCAGGCGTTACTTTTTCCTTTGTGTCTGGTGCTTTACGAATTCTCTACCTACATCGGCAACGATATGATCCAGCCGGGCATGCTGGCCGTGGTTGAGCAGTACAACGCAGGTATTGAGTGGGTGCCAACATCCATGACCGCCTATCTCGCGGGCGGCATGTTTTTACAGTGGCTGTTAGGGCCGCTGTCGGATCGTATTGGCCGCCGTCCGGTGATGCTGACGGGGGTGGTGTGGTTTATCGTCACCTGTCTCGCCACGCTGTTGGCGCAGAACATTGAGCAGTTTACGCTGCTGCGCTTCCTTCAGGGCGTGAGCCTGTGCTTTATCGGCGCCGTGGGCTATGCCGCCATTCAGGAGTCGTTTGAGGAGGCGGTGTGTATCAAGATCACCGCGCTGATGGCGAACGTGGCGCTGATTGCACCGCTGCTGGGGCCGCTGGTGGGGGCCGCATGGGTTCACGTTGCGCCGTGGGAAGGGATGTTCGTCCTCTTTGCCCTGCTTGCGGCTATCTCTTTCTTTGGCCTGCACAGCGCGATGCCGGAGACCGCGACGCGTCTGGGAGAAAAGCTCTCGCTTAAAGAGCTGGGCCGTGATTATAAAGCGGTGCTGAAAAACGGTCGTTTTGTCGCAGGCGCGCTGGCGACGGGGTTTGTCAGCCTGCCGCTGCTGGCGTGGATCGCCCAGTCGCCGGTCATTATCATCAGCGGCGAGCAGCTTAGCAGCTATGAGTATGGCCTGTTACAGGTGCCGATTTTTGGCGCGCTGATTATCGGTAACCTGGTGCTGGCGCGTCTGACGGCGCGCCGTACCGTGCGTTCACTGATAATTATGGGCGGCTGGCCGATTGCGGCAGGGCTGATCGTTGCGGCGGTAGCGACCGTTGCCTCATCGCATGCGTACCTGTGGATGACCGCGGGGCTGAGCGTTTACGCGTTTGGTATTGGCGTGGCGAATGCCGGTCTGGTGCGCCTCACGCTGTTTGCCAGCGAAATGAGTAAAGGCACGGTATCCGCCGCGATGGGGATGCTGCAAATGCTGATTTTTACCGTCGGTATTGAGGTGAGCAAGCATGCTTACGCGTTTGGCGGCAACGGACTGTTCAGCCTGTTTAACCTCGCCAACGGCGTGCTGTGGGTAGGGCTGATGGTGGTGTTCCTGAAGGACAAACGCGTCGGAAGCGCACTGCAACCGTAATCCTTATTCACTCTCTCTGCGGGGGGAGGGCATCAGGCCGCAGTAAATGTCGCCCGGTGGCGCTGCGCTGACCGGGCTACGGGCTGGGTGTTCTCCCTCTCCCTGTGGAGCGCACGGAATCAATTAAACGGCGCCTTCCCATCCAGCACCTTATCAATCACGTCCAGTACGCCTTCGTCATTATTGTTCGGCGCTTCATAGCGGGCCACCGCCTTAATGTGCGGTTTGGCATTGGCCATCGCGAAGCCATACCCAGCCTGGCGCAACATCTCCACGTCGTTACCGCTGTCGCCAAAGGCCACCACTTCGCTGTCTTCAATGCCCCAGCGCGCCTGAAGGATCCGCAGGCCGTTAGCTTTATGCACGCCGGGGATGATCAGGTCGATACTGCCGTGTCCGGTGGTCACCGGCACCATGATGTCGCCGAGCTTTTCGTGCAGCAGCGCCTGAATACGCGGGATCTCTTCGTCGGAGACGTTAAGCCCGAACTTGAAGAAAATATCGTTGAGATGGTCAAAGCTGCTGACGCTTTCAAGGCGGTGATAGTACTTTGCGGCGACCGCTTTGAAGAGGTCGTCATAGGTTTGCAGCGTGTAGGCGCTGTTTTTACCGCAGGCGATAATTTCAATGCCGGGCACCTCATTCAGCAGGGTGGCGACGGTCAGGAAGTGCGCTTTCGACAGTTCGCCGTTGAACACGTCTTCGCCGGCATCCACCACCCAGCCGCCGTTTTCGGCCACGAACGCGATTTCATGGGCGATCTCCGGGAAAAACGAGATCAGCTGGTAGTACTGGTTTCCGCTGGCAACCACAAAACGGATGCCTTGCTCTTTCATGCGCGCGTACTGCGCCAGAAAACGCGCACGATTATAGGTTTTCGCATCGCTCAGGAAGGAGCCATCCATGTCGACTGCAATCAGTTTAACGCTCATATCCCTTCTCCATTGACGTTGTTTCTGCTTCCGGTTTTGCCACCGCACGCGCCACCAGTGCGGCAATAATAACTAACCCTAATACCACCAGCATCGCGCTGCGTAATCCGTAGTGCTCACCGAGGAACCCAAGCAGCGGCGGCCCCACCAGGAAGGCGAGGTAGCCGGTGGTTGCCACCACGCTCACGCGCGTCGGCGCATCCGGGCCGGTATCGCTGGCAGCAGAAATGGTCAGCGGGAAGCCAAGGGAGGCGCCAAGTCCCCACAGGATGACCGACACGCCAGCAATCCAGTCAACATCCACAAAGATGATCATCGCGATGCCCAGCCCGCCCAGCAGAGCGCTGGCACGCACCACCGCCACGCGGCTGTAGCGGTCGATAAACCAGCCGCCGGTGAAGCGCCCGACGGTCATGCCGAGCGTAAACCCGGCGTAGATCAGCGAGCCGGAGGTGGGGCTAAAGCCGTGTCCGTCCACCATCAGCAGCGGCAGCCAGTCGTTGGCGGAACCTTCTGCAAACGCCATCGCCAGCACGACCACGCCAATCAGCATCAGCTGGAAGTCACGGTAGAAGGGCAACCCTTTTGCCGCAGACTTCTGTTCATCCGAGGCGTTTTGTCCCGTACCGGCGGGAATAGCCCGGATGCCGGTGAGGATAGGGATAATGCAGACCAGCGCTGCCAGCAAAATATGCACGTTAGCCGCAATGCCCAGCGCCGTCAGCGCCATCCCCACGCCCGCGCCCGCCAGCGTGCCGAGGCTATAAAAGCCATGCATCATCGGCAGCACCGTTTTGTTCATCTCCTTCTCGACGGCGGCGCCTTCAACATTAATGGCGACTTCTGCCGCACCAAAGCTCCCGCCGAACACCATCAGCCCGAGGGCGAACATCAGGGGCGAGGCAAACCACAGCGCCACGCTCAGCGCGACCATTCCGACCACGGCGAAGCACATGGTCGTGCGGATCACCGTACGGGTGCCAAAGCGCTTCACCAGCCAGGCCGAGCACAGGATGCCGCTCATCGAGCCAATCGACAGGCCAAACAGCACAATCCCCATCTCTGCCGTCGAGACGGATAGCGTATCGCGGATGGCCGGGGTGCGCGTCGCCCAGGAGGCCATCAGCAGCCCGGGTATGAAGAAGAACATAAACAGCGCCCACATGCGCAGATGCAGGGCTTTGCGGGGAGAAGATAACGTCATTGGGATCAGCACCAGAAGAACAACAATAGCGACAACACTAGCAACTTTGTGTACATTTGTACACAAACCGGACGAGGAATTTATGAGCAGACCACCGAACGACCCTAACCGTCGGGAGAAGATACTTCAGGCGACGCTGGACACTATTGCAGAGCACGGTATTCATGCCGTCACGCACCGCAAGATTGCCACCTGCGCAGGCGTACCGCTGGGGTCGATGACCTACTATTTCGACGGGATGGAGTCGCTGCTGGAAGAGGCATTCACGTGGTTTACGCAGCAGATGTCCAGGCAGTACCGGGATTTCTTCGCGGGCGTTACCGGGCGGGAGAGGGCATGCGAGGCCATTACCACGCTGATCCACAGCTCAGCCGTGACCACGCCACACAATATGGCGCTGATGTATCAGCTGTACGCCTTTATGCACCGCAGCGCCGCGCTGAAAACGGTCATGCAGGACTGGATGAAGATGAGCCAGACCACGCTTGAACAGTGGTTCGATCCGGCGACCGCCCGCGCGCTGGATGCGTTTATCGAAGGGATGACGCTGCACTTCGTGACCGACCGCGCGCCGCTAACCCGGGAGGAGATCCGGGCGATGGTGGGACGCATCGCGCGGGAGCAGATGCCCTGCGATTAACCGCAGGGCAACCGCGACGTTACCGTCCCTGAATTTTTTTGCCGGAAGCGTCTACAACCGCTTCGCCATCCTCTTTGGTGAACGCCCCTTTTTGTGCGTCGGGCAGAATATCCAGTACGCGCTCCGACGGACGACACAGCCTCGTCCCCAGCGGAGTAACGACAATCGGGCGATTGATCAGAATCGGATAGTGCAGCATGTAGTCAACGAGCTGGCTGTCGCTAAACCTGTCTTCCGCCAGGCCAAGGTTTTCGTAAGGCTCCACGTTTTTTCGCAGCAGATCGCGGGGTGAAATGCCCATCTCAGCCAGCAGCTTCACCAGTTCGTCGCGAGATGGCGGCGTCTCCAGATACAAAATAATCTCGGGTTCGGTGCCGCTGTTGCGGATCATCTCCAGCGTATTGCGCGACGTGCCGCAGGCGGGGTTGTGGTAAATGGTAATGTTGCTCATTTCAGGTACTCACTACAGTGTAACGGAGAGACGTAACACCAGCGCGGCAAGCGTTACAAACAGGACCGGCAGCGTCATTATCAAGCCCGTCCGGAAATAGTAGCCCCAGGAAACGATCATGTTTTTCTGCGCCAGTACATGCAGCCAGAGCAGGGTGGCCAGGCTACCGATGGGGGTGATTTTCGGCCCCAGATCGCAGCCAATCACGTTCGCGTAAATCATCGCCTCTTTAATCAAACCTGTTGCCGAACTGCCATCAATTGAGAGCGCGCCAATCAGTACCGTTGGCATATTGTTCATTATGGATGACAGGAAGGCGGTGATAAATCCGGTGCCCAGCGTGGTGGCCCAGAGTCCATAACCGGCTAAGCGATCCAGAACGTCTGAGAGATGCTCCGTCAGCCCGGCGTTGCGCAGGCCATACACCACCAGATACATCCCCAGCGAGAAGATAACGATCTGCCACGGTGCGCCGCGGAGCACTTTTCCGGTATTGATAGCGTGCCCGCGTTTGGCGACGGCAAACAATATCAGCGCGCCCACGCTCGCGATGGCGCTGACGGGAATGCCGAGAGGCTCAAGTACAAAGAATCCGACGAGAAGTAGCAGCAGCACGATCCAGCCCGTCCTGAAGGTTGGCAGATCGTTAATGGCCCGTGCCGGCTCCCGGAGTTTCGCCAGTTCGTACGTTGGAGGAATTTCCCTGCGAAAGAACAGGTGCAGCACGATGAGCGTTGCGGCAATCGCGGCGATATCAACCGGGATCATCACCGAGGCGTATTCGCTGAACCCCAGCGAGAAGAAGTCTGCCGACACAATGTTGACCAGGTTGGAGACAATCAGCGGCAGGCTGGCGGTATCGGCGATAAAGCCTGCCGCCATCACAAACGCCAGCGTGGCTTGTTGACTAAACCCGAGTGCCAGCAGCATGGCGATAACGATAGGCGTGAGGATCAGCGCCGCACCGTCATTGGCGAACAGCGCCGCAACGGCCGCACCCAGCAGCACGATCCAGGTAAACAGCAACCGCCCCCGACCGTTCCCCCAGCGGGCAACGTGCAGCGCCGCCCACTCGAAAAAACCGGACTCATCCAGCAGCAGGCTGATAACGATCACCGCGATAAACGTGGCCGTGGCGTTCCAGACGATATTCCAGACCACCGGAATATCGTTAATATGAATAACGCCGCTCGCCAGCGCCAGCGCGGCGCCAATGGTCGCGCTCCAGCCGATGCTGAGTCCTCTGGGTTGCCAGATGACCAGCACCAGCGTGAATAAAAAAATCGCTCCTGCCAGAAACATTGTTTACTCCATTGTATCTGATTTTGTGAATATGTTTTGCTTAGCATGCACCCGGAACTTTACCCTTCAGCTTCAGGCGGGTGTCTTCACGCAGGCAGTTCCAGCTGTTATCGATAATGGACGCTGCCCACGCGGGCATGTTCGGAGATAAACGGTAATGGACCCATTTCCCTTCACGTCGGTCGATGACCAGCCCGGCCTCGCGGAGCAGTGCCATATGGCGGGAGACTTTCGGCTGCGGCTCGTTGGTGGCGGCGCAGAGATCGCAGACGCACAGTTCCCCCGCTTCACGCAGCAGCATGACGACGGCGAGCCGCGTTTCGTCGGAGAGGGTTTTGAAAAGCTGAAGGGGGTGAAGCATTTGGTCATCCTGAGGGTATCTCATTCACATTCGCTAAATCATATATGCTTGCATGAGTTGGGGGAAGCGGAAATGGAAAGATGGGTAAATCTCAGGCAACAAAAAACCCATCAACCTTGAACCAAAACGGCGGGGTTGATGGGCTCCACAAATTGGGGACATCAAAGAAAAGCAGTGGCAATAGTTATGACTGTGACCTGTGTAAAAAGTTCTGCGCGTAACGAAAATTTTTTCAGCCACGCGCAAACTTGAGACTTATCCGAGTCCAGGCCAGATAATCACGATCAGCGTACCTGCCAGCGTCAGCAGCACGTTTGCGATCGCGTATGTGCCTGCATAGCCCAGCGCCGGGATATTGCTGCGCGCGGTATCGCTGATGATTTCCATCGCCGGTGCGCAGGTACGCGCGCCCATCATCGCGCCGAAGAGCAGGGCGCGGTTCATGCGCAGCACGTAGGCACCGAACAGGAAGCAGATCACCACCGGCACCAGGCTGACGACAAGTCCGGAAAGCAACATTTGCCAGCCGACAGCGCCCAGTCCGTTGCCAATGCCGCTCCCGGCGCTTAAGCCGACACCCGCCATAAAGACCATCAGGCCGAACTCTTTCACCATGTTCAGCGCCCCCTGAGGGATATAGCCGAAGGTCGGATGGTTCGCTCGCAGGAAGCCCAGCATGATCCCGGCGAACAGCAGGCCGGCAGCGTTACCGATGCCGAAGCTAAAGTTGCTGAACTGGAAGGTGATCATCCCAATCATCAGGCCGACAATGAAGAAGGCGCAGAACGCTAACAGGTCCGTCACCTGGCTGTGAATGGAGATAAAGCCGATACGGTCGGCAACGGTTTTGACACGTCGGGCATCGCCGCTGACCTGCAACACGTCGCCTTTGTTGAGCACAATGTTATCGTCGATAGGCATTTCAATCTGGCTGCGGATCACGCGGTTGAGGAAACAGCCGTGGTCGGTCAGCTTCAGCTGTGCCAGACGGCGTCCCACGGCGTTGTGGTTTTTCACCACAATCTCTTCGGTGACGATACGCATGTCCAGCAGGTCGCGGTCGAACACCTCTTTCCCGTTGCGGAAGCTGGGATCGAGACGCGCGTGGGCGTCCGGGTAGCCGACCAGGGCGATGTCATCGCCCATCTGGAGCACCGCGTCACCGTCCGGGTTAGCCAGAATACCGTTACGACGAATTCGTTCGATGTAGCAGCCGGTCTGACGGTAGATCCCAAGTTCGCGCAGGTTTTTACCGTCGGTCCAGGCAACCAGCTCCGGGCCGACCCGGTACGCGCGGATCACCGGCAGGTAAACCTTACGTTTGGAGTCCGTGTCCAGGCCGCGCTCGCGGGCAATGGTCTGGGCGCTGGTCTGGAGATCCTGATGCTGAAGTTTCGGCAGATAGCGCGCGCCAACAATCAGGCTTACCAGACCAATCAGATAGGTCAGGGCATAGCCCAGGCTCAGGTTGTCCAGCGCGACGGAAAGCGGCGTGCCTGCCATGCCAGAATGACGAAGCGTATCCCCGGCACCCACAAGCACCGGCGTGGAGGTCATCGAGCCGGCCAGCATACCGGCCGTTAAGCCAATGTCCCAGCCAAACAGTTTGCCCAGCCCTAACGCAATCAGCAGCGCGCTGCCGACCATCACCAGCGCCAGCATCAGATAATTTTTGCCATCACGGAAGAAAATCGAAAAAAAGTTCGGGCCGGCTTCCACGCCTACGCAAAAAATAAACAGCATGAAACCTAAGTTAAGCGCGTCCGTGTTAATACTGAAATGTTGCTGACCTAATAACAGCGAGACGACTAAAACGCCAATGGAATTACCAAGTTGAACTGAACCCAGGCGCAATTTACCCAGACAAAGGCCCAGTGCCAGTACCACAAATAATAACAGGATGTAATTCCCATTTAACAAGTCTGCGACGTTTATATTCACGGAGGCTAACTTCTTGTTTACCAGTAAGTTGTTGAATGAAAGGACTATTTGGGCTACTGTTTTCAGAGTCAGGGAATCACTGAGACTCTCCCTGCTTCCTGATAAATACCCTAAACACTAGCAGGCGGTTAGTTTAATCGTAATAGCTACCGACAGCCACCTATTATCGCACGTCTTCCGTGCGTGTTTTGGCAAGGATTGCCGCAATGCTTTATCTGACTGGGCGTCCACCGGACGATTTTTGTATTTGATAGAGATAAGTCAGGAGGATAGTTTGAACTTTAAACGAAACTGGGCTGGCGTAATCAGCTGTTTTTTGCTGTTTACGGTCGTTTGCATGTCGCTTGCATTTAACGTGAAGGGCGCCTTCAGAGCGTCCGGTCATCCGGAGCTGGGCCTGCTGTTTTTCATTCTGCCGGGGGCCGTGGCCAGTTTTCTCTCGCGTAAAGGCGAGGTGGTGATGCCGCTGCTGGGGGCAATCCTTGCGGCGCCCATCTGCTTGCTTCTGATGCGCGTGCTGTTTCTCTCGTCGAGAAGCGTCTGGCAGGAAGTGGCGTGGTTGTTGAGCGGCGTTTTCTGGTGTGCGCTGGGTGCGCTGTGTTTCTTATTTACGCGCAGCCTGCTGCAACAGCGGAAGCACCGTAAATAAAAACGCCCTCAGGGTGAGGGCGTCTTCGGATTGCCTTACTGAGCGGCAAACAGGCCAAGGTGCTCTTTGGCGTAGGCTTCAAAATCGGTGCAGCCGCCGATGTGTTTCTGATCGAGGAAGATCTGCGGCACGGTTTCAACCGGTTTACCCACGGTTTTTTCCAGATCGGCTTTGCTGATGCCTTCCGCGTGGATATCCACGTAGCGGAAGTTAAAATCATCACGTTCTTCAGTCAGTTTCTCAGCCAGCTCTTTCGCGCGCACACAGTAAGGGCATCCTGGACGACCAAAAATTACTGCAAACATTTCTCTCTCCTCAAAAAACAAGCCTGACGGCGAATAATGCCTATAGTGCACGATAACCTGTCGTCATGGAAAGAAGGTTTCACCTGTCACTTTGATACAGTCAGGCTATGTTTCGCCAATTACATCATGGGGATCATTGCCTATACTGGCTGCCATACGTTTTACGCAATACAAAGAGAGATAAAATGACGCCAACCATTGACCTGCTTCGTTCCCACCGTTCCATTCGCCATTTTACCGATGAGCCAATTACTCAGGCGCAGCGGGAAGCGATCATCGATAGCGCGCGCGGCACCTCCAGCTCCAGCTTTTTGCAGTGCAGCTCGATTATCCGCATCACCGATCCGGCGATGCGTGAACAGCTGGTGACGCTCACGGGCGGACAAAAGCACGTTGCCCAGGCGGCCGAGTTCTGGGTGTTCTGCGCCGATTTTAACCGTCACCTGCAAATCTGCCCTGAGGCGGAGCTGGGGCTGGCGGAACAGCTGCTGCTGGGCGTGGTCGATACGGCGCTGATGGCACAAAACGCCTTCACGGCGGCGGAATCGCTGGGGCTTGGCGGGGTGTATATCGGCGGGCTGCGCAACAACATCGAAAGCGTGACCGAGCTGCTGAAGCTGCCGAAACACGTGCTGCCGCTGTTTGGCCTGTGCCTCGGCTGGCCGGCGGACAACCCGGATCTGAAGCCGCGTATTCCTGCCGCGATGCTGGTGCATGAAAACCACTACCAGCCGGTCGACCAGGACGTTCTGAATCAATACGACGAAGAGCTGGCGAACTACTACCTGACGCGCGACAGCAACAACCGTCGCGACACCTGGAGCGACCATATTCGTCGCACCATTATCAAGGAGAGCCGCCCGTTCATTCTTGATTACCTGCACAAGCAGGGCTGGGCAACGCGGTAGTCCATTCCTCCCGCGCCTCGTGTATGATAGGCAGGCTTTTACCATGTCTTTAGAGAGGTGCAGGGTGAAGATTGCCATATTGTCCCGGGATGGAACGCTCTATTCATGTAAACGTCTGCGAGAAGCGGCGGCGAAGCGCGGGCATCAGATTGAGATCCTCGATCCGATGTCCTGCTATATGAACATCGACCCTGCGGCGTCGTCGATTCACTACAAGGGCCGCAAGCTGCCGCACTTCGATGCGGTGATCCCCCGCATTGGCTCCCAGATCACCTATTACGGCACGGCTGCGCTGCGCCAGTTTGAAATGCTGGGAAGCTATCCGCTCAACGAGTCCGTGGCGATTTCCCGCGCCCGCGATAAACTGCGCTCGCTACAGCTGCTGGCGCGCCAGGGGATCGATCTGCCCGTCACCGGGATTGCCCACTCCCCGGACGACACCAGCGATTTGATCGACATGGTGGGCGGTGCGCCGCTGGTCATAAAGCTGGTGGAAGGTACGCAGGGAATCGGGGTGGTACTGGCGGAGACGCGTCAGGCGGCTGAAAGCGTGATTGACGCGTTTCGCGGTCTGAATGCCCATATTCTGGTGCAGGAATATATTAAAGAGGCCAAAGGGTGCGATATCCGCTGCTTTGTGGTGGGCGATGAAGTGGTGGCTGCCATTGAGCGGCAGGCTAAAGAGGGCGACTTCCGCTCAAACCTGCACCGCGGCGGCATTGCGCGGGTGGCCATTATCAGCGAGCGCGAGCGTGCGATCGCGGTGAAAGCCGCACAGACGTTAGGCCTGGACGTGGCGGGGGTCGATCTGCTGCGCGCCGAGCGCGGGCCGCTGGTGATGGAGGTCAACGCCTCGCCGGGGCTGGAAGGGGTGGAAAAAACCACGGGCGTCGATATTGCAGGTAAAATGATCGCGTGGATTGAACGTCACGCAACGCCGGGATTTTGCCTGAAAACGGGCGGTTAAATGGATCGGCGCGCACTTTTTGCGTAATCTGGACAACGTTTTTATTTAAGAGGCTGCACAGCGATGGATTTACAGGTCGTACCTACACTGGATACGTTACGTCAATGGCTCGATGATGCCGGTATTACTTTCTTCGAATGCGACTCCTGCCAGGCGCTGCATCTGCCTCACATGCAAAATTTCGACGGCATTTTTGATGCCAAAATCGATCTGATTAACGACGTCATTCTTTTCTCGGCACTGGCCGAAGTGAAGCCTTCCGCGCTGTTGGCGCTGGCGTCCGATCTGTCTGCAATTAACGCCAGCTCTCTGACGGTCAAAGCGTTTCTCGACATACAGGATGATAACCTGCCGAAGCTGGTGGTTTGCCAGTCTTTATTCTCCGGCGCCGGGCTCTCCTTCAAGCAGTTCGCCTGGTTTATGCGCCTGAGCGAAGAGCAGATTTCCATGGTAATGATGGAAGCCAACGCACACCACCTGCTGTACAGCGCGGAAGATGATGCTGAGAATAATGATGCATCTCCCAATTTTCTCCACTAAGGCCGTCTGACTTTTGCGCAGTCGCTGCCAGAGCGGCTGCATAACACCGTTTTTTCTGCTGCTTTTAACCTTTCTTTAAAGAATTTTTCACCTCCTCTCAGGCCGTTTCGGCTTATCACGTAGACATAATCTGCATAAAAAATTGATAAAAGGCGTTTTTTCGTCTGGGCTATAGCCGGAGACACGGGCTACAGTTATTCTTGCGATGCTTAAAAAAGCGAGCGGATCCTGCCGGAAAAAGGGGGTTATATTTATTTCGGGCAGAGCGACAAACTATGCATGATTATTGCATATCTTCAGGCTGCACAGTTTTGGTTCGTTTGTTAACGAGCTTTCAGAAGGAATAACAATATGATCGCCTTGAATAAAAAATGGTTATCGGGTCTGGTTGCGGGTGCTCTGATGGCCGTCTCTGCCGGCACGCTCGCTGCGGAACAAAAAACGCTGCACGTCTATAACTGGTCTGACTATATTGCGCCGGACACCGTCGCCAATTTTGAAAAAGAGACCGGCATTAAAGTGGTCTACGACGTATTCGATTCCAACGAAGTGCTGGAAGGCAAACTGATGGCGGGCAGCACCGGCTTTGACCTGGTTGTGCCGTCGGCAAGTTTCCTTGAGCGTCAGCTGACCGCCGGCGTTTTCCAGCCGCTGGATAAGAGCAAATTACCCAACTGGAAAAACCTCGACCCGGAGGTGCTGAAGCTGGTGGCTAAGCACGATCCGGAGAATAAATACGCGATGCCATACCTGTGGGCGACCACCGGCATCGGCTTTAACGTGGATAAGGTCAAAGCCGCGCTGGGCCCGGACGTCAAGCTGGACAGCTGGGACGTGGTGCTGAAGCCGGAAAACCTTGAAAAGCTCAAAAGCTGCGGCGTCTCTTTCCTCGATGCGCCGGAAGAAATTTTTGCCACCGTGCTTAACTACCTCGGCAAAGATCCCAACAGCAGCAAGGCCGACGACTACACCGGTCCGGCAACCGACCTGCTGCTGAAGCTGCGTCCGAATATTCGCTACTTCCACTCCTCTCAGTACATCAACGACCTGGCGAACGGCGATATCTGCGTAGCGATCGGCTGGGCGGGTGACGTCTGGCAGGCGGCGAACCGTGCGAAAGAGGCGAAAAACGGCGTGAATGTTTCCTACTTTATTCCGAAAGAGGGCGCGCTGGCGTTCTTCGACGTCTTCGCCATGCCGGCTGATGCGAAAAACAAAGAGGAAGCGTATCAGTTCCTCAACTACCTGATGCGTCCGGAAGTGATTGCCCACATTAGCGACCACGTTTACTACGCTAACGGTAACAAGGCCTCCGTGCCGATGGTCAGCGAGGCGATCCGCAATAACCCGGCGATCTATCCGCCAGCGGACGTCTTTGCCAAGCTGTTCACCCTGAAGGTGCAGGAGCCTAAGATCGACCGCGTGCGCACCCGCGCGTGGACGAAGGTGAAAAGCGGTAAGTAACGGCGTTTGATATCGTTGCCCGGTGGCGCTAACGCTTACCGGGCCGACACAACCCGTAGGCCGGGCAAGCGTTAGCGCCGCCCGGCGATGCGCACCCTGACGGTGCGTTTGCACCAGTGTTGATCTATGCCGGAGAGCACCCCGTGAATGACGCGATCCCCCGCCCGCAGGCGAAAGTCCGTAAAGCGCTGACCCCGCTTCTTGAAATTCGTAACCTCACCAAATCCTTCGACGGCCAGCATGCCGTGGACGACGTCAGCCTGACGATCTACAAAGGCGAAATATTCGCCCTGCTCGGCGCATCGGGCTGCGGTAAGTCCACGCTGCTGCGCATGCTCGCCGGGTTTGAACAGCCGACCGCCGGGCAGATAGTGCTGGACGGCGTTGATCTCTCCAGCGTGCCGCCGTACCAGCGGCCCATAAACATGATGTTTCAGTCCTACGCGCTATTCCCGCACATGACCGTCGAGCAGAATATCGCCTTCGGCCTGAAGCAGGACAAGCTGCCGAAAGCCGAAATCACCGCGCGCGTGGCGGAGATGCTGAGCCTGGTGCACATGCAGGAGTTCGCGAAGCGCAAGCCGCACCAGCTTTCCGGCGGCCAGCGTCAGCGCGTGGCGCTGGCAAGAAGCCTGGCGAAGCGTCCGAAGCTGCTGCTGCTCGACGAGCCGATGGGCGCCCTGGATAAAAAGCTGCGCGACCGGATGCAGCTGGAAGTGGTGGATATCCTCGAGCGCGTGGGCGTGACCTGCGTGATGGTGACTCACGACCAGGAAGAGGCGATGACCATGGCCGGGCGCATTGCGATCATGAATCGCGGTAAGTTCGTGCAGATTGGCGAGCCGGAAGAGATTTACGAGCATCCGACCACCCGCTACAGCGCGGAGTTTATCGGCTCGGTGAACGTCTTCGAAGGGCTGCTGAAGGAGCGTCAGGACGATGGCCTGGTGATTGAATCGCCGGGGCTTGTGCACCCGCTGAAGGTTGATTCTGACAACTCCGTGGTGGACAACGTGCCGGTCTACGTGGCCCTGCGCCCGGAAAAAATCATGCTTTGCGATGAGCCGCCCGCCGATGGCTATAACTTTGCCGTGGGCGAAGTGGTACACATTGCCTATCTCGGCGACCTGTCTATTTATCACGTCCGCCTGAAAAGCGGGCAGATGCTCAGCGCCCAGCTACAGAACGAGCACCGGTATCGCAAAGGACAGCCAACCTGGGGCGACGAAGTGAGTCTGTGCTGGGATGCGGACAGCTGCGTCGTACTGACGGTATAAGGAGCGGCCATGAGTACACTTGAACCTCCAGCTCGCGTCAAAACACCGGGCGGCTTCGCGCGCTGGCTGGCGCGCGTGCAGATGGCGCATGGCCGCAAGCTGGTCATCGCCATGCCGTATATCTGGCTGATCCTCCTGTTTCTGCTGCCGTTCCTGATCGTCTTTAAGATCAGCCTGGCGGAGATGGCGCGGGCGATCCCGCCGTACACCGATCTGTGGGAATGGGCCGACGGACAGCTGACGCTGACGCTGAATCTGGGTAACTTCCTCCAGCTCACCGAGGATCCGCTCTATTTCGAAGCCTATTTACAGTCGTTGCAGGTGGCCGCCGTTTCGACGATTTGCTGTCTGCTGATGGGCTACCCGCTGGCGTGGGCGGTGGCGCACAGCAAGCCGTCAACACGAAACATTTTGCTGCTGCTGGTGATTTTACCGTCGTGGACGTCGTTCCTGATCCGCGTATACGCCTGGATGGGGATCCTGAAAAATAACGGCATCCTGAATAACTTTCTGCTGTGGCTTGGCGTCATCGACCAGCCGTTGACCATCCTGCACACCAACCTCGCGGTGTATATCGGGATTGTTTACGCTTACCTGCCGTTTATGGTGCTGCCGATTTATACCGCCCTGACGCGCATTGACTACTCGCTGGTGGAAGCCTCGCTGGATCTCGGCGCGCGGCCGCTGAAGACCTTCTTCAGCGTGATCGTGCCGCTGACCAAAGGCGGGATCATTGCCGGGTCGATGCTGGTGTTTATCCCGGCGGTCGGGGAGTTTGTGATCCCGGAACTGCTTGGCGGACCGGACAGCATCATGATTGGCCGCGTGCTGTGGCAGGAGTTCTTCAATAACCGCGACTGGCCGGTGGCCTCGGCGGTGGCGATCGTCATGTTGCTGCTGCTGATCGTGCCGATCATGTGGTTCCACAAGCATCAGCAGAAACAGATGGGAGATCGCGGATGAACAACTTGCCGGTAGTACGCTCTCCGTGGCGCATTCTGATCCTCGTGATTGGCTTCACCTTCCTGTACGCGCCGATGCTGATGCTGGTGATCTACTCGTTCAACAGCTCAAAGCTGGTGACCGTCTGGGCGGGCTGGTCAACGCGCTGGTATAGCGCGCTGTTCCACGACGAGGCGATGATGAGCGCGGTCGGATTAAGCCTGACCATTGCAGCGCTGGCGGCGACGATGGCCTGCGTGCTGGGCACGATTGCCGCGCTGGTGATGGTGCGCTTTGGCCGCTTCCGCGGGGCCAACGGCTTTGCGTTTATGATCACCGCGCCGCTGGTGATGCCGGACGTGATCACCGGCCTGTCGCTGCTGCTGCTGTTTGTGGCGCTGGCGCACGCCATCGGCTGGCCGGCGGATCGCGGGATGCTCACCATCTGGCTGGCGCACGTGACCTTCTGTACGGCGTACGTGGCGGTGGTGATCTCCTCGCGTCTGCGCGAGCTGGACCGCTCCATTGAAGAGGCGGCGATGGATCTCGGCGCCACACCGCTGAAGGTTTTCTTCATCATCACGCTGCCGATGATTATGCCGGCGGTCATCTCCGGCTGGCTGCTGGCTTTCACGCTCTCGCTCGACGATCTGGTTATCGCCAGCTTTGTCTCGGGGCCGGGCGCGACGACGCTGCCGATGCTGGTCTTCTCCAGCGTGCGCATGGGGGTAAATCCGGAGATTAACGCCCTGGCGTCTATCATCCTTGGCGTGGTCGGAATTGTCGGATTTATCGCCTGGTATTTGATGGCGCGCGCGGAAAAGCAGCGCGTTCGCGATATCCAGCGTGCAAGACGCGGCTGAAGGAATTATTATTTCCAGTGATGTGCCGCGTATGACGCGGCACTGTTTTTCAGGGAAGTAAAAACATTGGGATTCTTGCAAAAAACACGTCATTCGCACGCCCGTCCGAACGTCCCTGCGCTGGTTCAGGTGGCGGCGCTCGCCATTATTATGATCCGCTGCCTGGATGTGCTGATGATTATGAACACGCTGGGCCCGCGGGGCATGGGAGAGTTCATTCATCGCAGCGCGCAGACGTGGAATCTGACGCTGGTGTTCCTCAGCAGCCTGATGCTGGTGTTTATTGAGATCTATTGCGCGTTCTCGCTGGTAAAGGGGCGCAACTGGGCGCGCTGGGTCTATTTTCTTACGCAGATCACCGCCGCCAGCTATCTGTGGGCCGCCTCGCTGGGCTACGGCTATCCGGAGCTGTTCAGCATTCCCGGCGGTTCCCGCCGCGAGATTTTCCATTCCTTAGTGATGCAGAAATTGCCGGACATGCTGGTGCTCTGCCTGCTCTATGTTCCCGCCTCCAGTCGGCGGTTCTTCCGCCTGCAATAATGTGTATAATCGCAGCCCTCGTTTTCCTTGAGGTTTTCATATGCAGTGCGCACTCTATGACGCCGGTCGCTGCCGCTCCTGTCAGTGGATAGAACAGCCGGTCTCTCAACAACTCACCGCCAAAATGGCCGATTTACAGCAGCTGCTTGCCGGCCACGCGGTAGGCGAGTGGTGCGCACCCGTCAGCGGGCCGGAGCAGGGCTTTCGTAACAAAGCCAAAATGGTGGTCAGCGGCAGCGTCGAAAAGCCGCTGCTGGGCATGCTCCACCGTGACGGCACGCCGGAAGACCTCACCGCCTGCCCGCTGTATCCCGCTTCGTTTGAACCGGTGTTTGCCGCACTGAAGCCGTTTATCGCCCGCGCGGGGTTAACGCCCTATAACGTTGCCCGCAGGCGCGGCGAGCTGAAATACCTCCTGTTGACCGAAAGCCAGATCGACGGCGGCATGATGCTGCGCTTCGTGCTGCGCTCAGAGAGCAAGCTGGAGCAGTTGCGCGCAGCGCTGCCGGCATTGCAGGCCCAGCTTCCGCAGTTGCGGGTGATTACGGCCAACATTCAGCCGGTGCATATGGCGATCATGGAAGGGGAGAAAGAGATTTTCTTCACCGAACAGCATGCGCTGGCGGAGAACTTCAACGGCGTGCCGCTGTGGATCCGTCCGCAAAGCTTCTTCCAGACTAACCCCGCCGTCGCCAGCGCGTTGTACGCCACCGCGCGCGACTGGGTGCGCGCGTTACAGGTTCATCATATGTGGGATCTGTTCTGCGGCGTCGGCGGCTTTGGCCTGCACTGCGCCACGCCTGAGATGCAGCTCACCGGGATTGAAATCTCTGCTGAGGCCATCGCCTGTGCGAAACAGTCCGCCGCTGAACTGGGGTTAACCAATCTGCACTTCCAGGCGCTGGACTCCACGCAGTTCGCGACCGGGCAGGGCAACGTGCCGGAGCTGGTGCTGGTGAACCCGCCGCGCCGGGGCATCGGCCAGGCACTGTGCGACTACCTGAGCCAGATGGCGCCTAAGTATATTGTTTATTCCAGCTGTAACGCACAGACCATGGCGAAAGATATCGCTAATCTGCCGGGTTACCGCATTGAGCGAGTTCAGCTCTTTGATATGTTCCCGCACACCGCGCATTACGAAGTGCTGACGTTGCTCGTGAAATCTTAAACAAAATGTGAACTCTTCATCCCTGCGAAATCAGGTAAGCTTACGTCATAAAAATTGAATAAAGGCTTACCGATGAAGCAGATCCTGCTGGTGGAAGATGACCACGATATTGCGGCGCTCCTGCGCCTCAACTTAGAAGACGAAGGCTACACCATTACCCACGAGCCGGACGGGGGGAAGGCGTTACCGCTTCTGGAAAAACAGCCGTGGGACGCGGTGATCCTCGATCTGATGCTGCCGAATGTCGACGGCCTGGAAATTTGCCGCCGTATCCGCCAGATGACCCGCTACCTGCCCATTATCATCATTAGCGCCCGCAGCAGTGAAACCGATCGTATTACCGGCCTGGAAACCGGGGCGGATGATTATCTGGCAAAACCGTTCTCGGTGCAGGAGTTGATTGCCCGCATTAAGGCGCTGTTCCGCCGTCAGCAGGCGATGGGGCAGGCGCAGGCGGACGGCATTATCCAGGCGCACGGCCTGACTATCGATCCGCTGGCGCGCAGCGTGCGTCTCAACGGCCAACACGTCGATCTCACCCCGCGCGAATTTGAGCTGCTCTATTTCTTTGCTCGCCATCCCGGCGAGGTCTTCTCGCGGCTGGCGCTGCTGGAACAGGTGTGGGGCTATCAGCACGAAGGCTACGAGCACACCGTCAATACCCACATCAACCGCCTGCGCATCAAAATTGAGAAAGATGCCGCCGAGCCGGAAATCATTCGCACCGTCTGGGGCAAAGGCTATAAGTTTGCGGAGCGTAACCATGATGCGTCGCTTTAGCCTGAGCCAGCGCCTGACGCTGCTGTTTACGGCGTTATTGCTGCTCTGCGCTACCGTTGCCTGTGCGGTGCAGCTCTACAGCAGCATGCAGTACGGCAACGCCATGGTGCAGCGGCTCTCCGGCGGCCTGGCGCAGCAGATCGTCCAGCGGGAACCGATTCTAAACGCGCAGGGCAGGGTGGATCGCAGTGCCTTAAAGCCCCTGTTCGACCGGCTGATGACCTTTAATCCGAGCGTCGAGCTGTATGTTGTCTCCCCGGATGGCGAAATCCTGGCCGATGCCGCCCCGCCGGGCCACATCCAGCGGCAAAAAATTGACCTCGCACCGATTCAAAATTTCCTGAGCGGGACGGTGATGCCGGTGCTGGGCGACGACCCCCGCAGTCAGAATAAAAAGATCTTCAGCGCCACGCCGCTGCGTCAGGACGGCGAGCTGAAGGGCTATCTGTACATTATTTTGCAGGGGGAGGAGTTCAACGCGCTGGCGGAGACGGCCTGGCACAAAGCGCTCTGGAGTACGGCGCTGTGGTCCATGCTGCTGGTGGCGCTGTTTGGCCTGCTGGCGGGGGTGCTCATTTGGTACTGGGTGACGCGTCCGGTCAAACAGCTCACGATGGACGTGGCCGGGCTGGAGCAGGACAGCATCAGCGCGATCAAGCAGCTGGCGGCCCAGCCGCTGGCGCCTGCCGGCCAGGATGAAGTGGCGATCCTGCGCAATACCTTTATTGAGCTGGCGCGCAAAATCACCTCTCAGTGGGATCGGCTGGCCGACAGCGACCGTCAGCGCCGGGAGTTTATCGCCAATATTTCACATGATTTGCGCACGCCGCTGACTTCGCTGCTGGGGTATCTGGAAACGCTGTCGCTGAAATCCGCGACGCTGACGCCACAGGAGCACCAGCAGTACCTCGCCACCGCGCTGCGTCAGGGGCAAAAGGTGCGCCATCTGTCGCAGCAGCTGTTTGAGCTGGCGCGTCTTGAGCACGGCGGCATCAAGCCCCAGCGCGAGCGTTTTGCCATGGCCGAGCTGATTTCCGACGTGGCGCAGAAGTTTGAGCTGGCCGCCCGCACGCGGGAGTTAAATCTGCATATTGATGTGCCGGGTCCGCTGCCGCTGGTGAACGCCGATGTCTCCATGATTGAACGGGTGGTGACGAATCTGCTGGATAACGCGATACGCCATACGCCACCGGGCGGAGACATTCGTCTGGCGGTGTGGCAGGAGAACGACCGGTTGCAGGTTGAAGTGGAAGATAACGGCGCGGGTGTCGATGCGGCCTTGCGGGACGATCTGTTCCAGCGGCCTTCAGCGTTAAACCCTCAGGCGTCGCGGGACAACCGGGGCGGATTAGGGCTGTTGATCGTGAAAAGAATGCTGGAGCTGCACGGCGGGGGGATCCGGTTGATGGAGTCCGTAAGCGGGGCGCGGTTCAGGTTCTTTGTGCCGCTGTGAGAAATTGCCGGGTGGCGCTGCGCTTACCCGGCCTACAGACCACCCCCGTAGGCCAGACCACCCGGCAAAAAGCGATTACTGCGGGAACCACTGCTCGCTGATTTTCTGATACGTACCGTCAGCCTTGATCGCTTTCAGCGCGCCGTTCAGTTTTTCCAGCAGGGCTTTGTTATCCGGGCGTACCGCGATGCCGAGGCCTGTACCGAAGTACTGCGGATCGGTCACTTTCTCGGTCGCCGTCCCCAGCTGCGGGTTGGTTTTCAGCCATTCGTTCACCACGGCGGTGTCGCCGAATACGCCGTCAATACGGCCATTTTTCAGGTCGATAATCGCGTTCTGGTAGCTGTCATAGGCCACGGTTTTGACTTCAGGATGCTTATCCTGGAGATATTTCTGGTGCGTGGTGCCGTTTTCCATGCCGATGCGCTTGCCTTTCAGCTGGTCAAAGGAGGTGTACGCGCCTTTCTTCGCAATCACCACCGCAGAGTTCGCGTAGTACGGGTCGGTGAACGCGACCTGCTTGCTGCGCTCTGGCGTGATATCCATACCGGAGATCACCGCATCGTATTTTTTGAACTTGAGGGACGGGATGAGGCTGTCAAACGCGTGGTTAGTAAAGGTGCAGTCGGCCTGCATCTGCTTGCACAGCGCTTTCGCCAGGTCGATGTCGAAACCGACGATCTGGTTGCTGGCATCCAGCGATTCAAACGGCGGATAGGTGGCAGAAACGCCGAAATTGATTTTATCTGCGGCTGACGCGCCAGCGGCGAAGGTTGCCAGTAATGCGGCCAGAACTAACTTTTTCATTGTGTTGCTCCCGTCTGTAGGTCTTATGAACGTACAATGCCATTTAATGAATTTATATGCAATATAAATGATTAAATATTAGTTGGTGGGCAAAAAAAAACGGATAACCAAAAGGTTATCCGTCACGTGTATTCACATTTATGCATTTCCTGCTAGGCGGCGCTGCGCTTGCCCGGCCTACGATCTCCGCTCGAATGCCAGCGCCTTACGCTCGATCAGGCGCATCATCAGCGTCAGCAGGCCGTTGACCACCAGATACACCAGCCCGGCCGCACCGAACACCATCACGTCGTAGGTGCGTCCATACAGCAGCTGCCCGTGGCCCATCACTTCCATCAGGGTGATGGTGTAGGCCAGAGAGGTACTTTTGAACACCAGAACGACTTCGTTGGAATAGGAAGAGAGCGCGCGCTTAAAGGCGTACGGCAGCAGGATCGCCAGCGTGTCCTTCTTGCTCATGCCCAGCGCGCCGCAGGACTGCCACTGGCCTTCCGGGATCGCGCGGATCGCACCGTAAAACAGCTGCGTGGTGTAGGCGGCGCTGTTCAGCGAGAGGGCAATCAGGGCGCATAGCCACGGCTCAGAGAGCAGGTGCCAGAGCACCGGGTATTCCTGCAACGACGGGAACTGCCCCGGGCCGTAGTAAATCAGGAAAATCTGCACCAGCAGCGGCGTACCGGTAAACAGCGTAATGTAACCGCGTACAATCCACACCAGCACCGGCGTTTTCAGCGTCAGGACGATGGTGAAGATCAGCGCCAGAATCAGCGCCACGATGATGGACGCGACGGTCAGCGTCAGGCTGGTGTGCAGCCCTTTCATCAGTTCGGGTAAATAGTCCAGCATCAGCCTGGTCTCCGTTCAAAACGCGTTGCACGCAGATCAATACGCTTAAGAACGTACTGGCTCAGCAACGTGATTGCCAGGTAGATCGCTGCCGCCACAATGTACCAGGTAAAGGGCTCCTGCGTACGGGTGGCGATGCTTTTGGTTTGCAGCATCAAATCGTTTACGCTGATCAGGCTCACCAGCGCGGTATCTTTCAACAGGACCAGCCACTGATTACCCAGCCCCGGCAGGGCATGACGCCACATCTGCGGCATCACCAGGCGGAAGAAGATCGCCGCTTTCGACAGGCCCAGCGCCTGACCGGATTCCCACTGACCCTGCGGCACCGCCTTCAGCGCGCCGCGCAGCGTTTGTGACGCATAGGCCGAATAGAGAAGGGAGAGCGCAATTACGCCGCACAGGAACGGGCTGACGTCGAAGTTCTCTATCTGCATCTGCACCGGGATCTGCGCAAACCCGAGGTTAAGGGTAAAGCCGTCCGACAGCGTGAGCAGCAGCTGTGAGGAACCGAAATAGATAAACAGGACCACCAGAATTTCCGGTAGCCCGCGCAGCACGGTTACCAGCGCTGAACCGAGCCATGCGACAGGGCGCCACTTAACGGACTCCCATACCGCAAAGAACATCGCCAGTACCAGGCCGATAATCAGTGCACAAACGGCAAGGCCGACGGTCATCCCGGCGGCGCTTGCTAAAGGAAAAATTTCATTCATCAGGAATTACTTCTGGAACCATTTTTTGTAGATGGTTTCGTAGGTGCCGTCTTTCTTCACTTTTTCCAGCGCAGCGTTGAATTTCTGCTGCAACTCGGTGTTGCCCTGACGTACGGCAATACCCAGACCTGTACCGAAGTAGTCTTTATCGGTCACCTTGTCACCCACGGCGGCCAGCTTGTCGTTCGCTTTCAGCCATTCAGTCACGACAGCCGTGTCCCCGAAGACCGCATCGATACGACCGTTTTGCAGGTCCAGCTTCGCGTTCTGGTAGCTGTCATACGGCACGGTGGTGATTTCCGGATGCTTATCCATGATGAATTTCTGGTGCGTGGTGCCGTTTTGAACGCCTACCTTCTTGCCTTTCAGCAGATCGACAGAAGCGTATTTGCCTTTCTGACCGATGAACAGGGCAGAGTTGTCATAGTAAGGCGCAGTGAACAGAACCTGCTTTTCACGCTCCGGGGTGATGTCCATGCCGGCCATCACCGCGTCGATGCGGCGGAACTTCAGGCTCGGGATCAGGCTGTCAAACGACTGGTTGCTGAAGGTGCAGGTCGCGTCGATCTCTTTACACAGGGCGTTGGCCAGGTCCACGTCGAAGCCAACAATTTTGTTGTTCGCATCGATGGATTCAAACGGAGGATAAGACGCTTCGGTGGCGAAACGGATGGTCTGGGCTGCGGTAGCGGAAAGGCTGACGCTAGCGAGCAGCGCGGCAATCAATACTTTTTTCATTATAATTTCCCTAACACGTCAGTGAGATAAGTAATTTTTGAAGGCATCGGTTTGCGGGTTGGTGAAGCAGCTCGCGTCACCTTGCTCAACGATATACCCGTTTTCCATGTAGACCACGCGGCTGGCGGTTTTGCGCGCCACTTCCACCTCGTGGGTCACGATGACCTGGGTAATGTTGGTTTCCGCCAGCTCGCGAATAATACTCACGATCTGAGCAGTAATTTCCGGATCCAGCGCCGCGGTCGGCTCATCAAACAGTAGCACCGCCGGCTCCATCATCAGCGCACGGGCAATCGCCACGCGCTGCTGCTGACCACCGGAGAGGTGAAGCGGATAGCGGTCGCTGTAGGGCTTCAGGCGCAGACGTTCCAGCAGCTTGTCGGCACGCGCCATTGCCCGATCTTTGCTTAAGCCGAGCACGCGGCACGGGGCTTCAATCAGGTTTTGTACCACGGTCAGGTGCGGCCAGAGATTGTATTGCTGAAAAACCATGCCCACGTTTTGACGCAGTTCACGAATCGCTTTATCAGAAGGGGTTTTCGCAAAATCAAAATGGTTACCGGCAATGGCCAGCGTGCCCGAGCGGGGCATTTCAAGCAGATTCAGAACGCGCAGAAGGGAGCTTTTTCCCGCGCCGCTTGGGCCGAGCAAAACCAGCGTTTCGCCCTCCGGGCAGCTCAGCGTAATGTCGAACAGCGCCTGGTGTGCGCCGTAGAAGCAGTTAATGCCGTTTAGTTTAATACTCATCGGGGCAGTCTTTACTCATCCAGGCAATCTATAGCAATTGAGGCCGCAGATAGTACCGTTGACAGAATAGTTATGCAATATTTCTGCGTTAAAAGTTAAATATAACCCGTGTTTCTTCTTAAACATAGCACAAAATAGCGAAGGGGGAGGGGGGCGAGAATAAATGTCGGCATTCCGCCTGAAATGCCGGACATTTTACGGGGTTAACATTTATTTCACCGCTGCGTTAGCGGTTTTCAACGGACTGGCGCAGGGTGCCAGCCGGGGCATGAACGCTGCCCCCAATGTAACGAACATCATCGATGGCCCAGCACTGCCCTTCACGGATCATCAGCACTTCATCCTGCCAGGTCAGGGTGCCCTGTGTTAGTTTCACGCGCAGCGGAATATTGCGCGCGTCGGTGTTCGGGATGGTTGACGCGCTGGCAACCTCGGCGCTGTCGGGCAGCGTCGCGCGGCTGGAGAACGGATCGGCAGACAGCAGCGCGTTATGCTGCGGATCGCGCGAGGCGTCGTTAAGCAGTTTCGCCAGGTTATCGCTCAGGTACGGGCGCAGGGCGGTGAGGTCATTACCGCGATGCTGAATGCGATAATCATAGAACTGTTGCGCCACGGCATCCGGGCCGCCCTCGATGCAGGGGCCGCTGCGGGAACCGATATCCTTAAAGGCTGGCGTGACCGGCGTAGTGCAGGCGCTGAGCACCAGCGCGCAGGGCACTAAAAGCGTTAAAGCAGAGTAGCGCATGTTGATTTCCTTATTTATTAACTATCCTTTCAATCATAGCGTAACGAACCGATAATGCAGTTGCTAACGCATTGAACGCTAAAGAAGGAGAGAAAGTATGCAGTTTTCAACGACCCCAACCCTGGAAGGGCAACCGATCACCGAGTACTGCGGCGTGGTCACCGGCGAGGCGATCCTTGGCGCTAACGTCTTCCGCGACTTTTTTGCCGGCATTCGCGACATCGTCGGCGGGCGCTCCGGCGCGTATGAAAAAGAGCTGCGTAAAGCGCGAGAGATTGCGTTTAAGGAGCTGGGCGAGCAGGCCAAGGCGCTGGGCGCGGATGCGGTGGTGGGTATTGATATCGACTACGAAACAGTCGGTAAAGATGCCAGCATGCTGATGGTGAGCGTAAGCGGCACGGCGGTGAAGATCCGTTGATGACGCGTTCGCTCTCAGCCGTCCTGCTGGCGCTGCTGCTGGCAGGATGCGCCGCGGAAAAAGGCATCGTTGATAAGGGTGCTTATGAGCTGGATACGCGCCATCAGGCGCAGGCGGCCTACCCGCGTATAAAGGTGCTGGTTATTCACTACACCGCAGACGATTTTGACACCTCGCTTGCAACCCTGACCGATAAAAACGTCAGCTCCCATTATCTCATCCCCGCCAGGCCCCCCGCGCCGGACGGTAAACCACGCATCTGGCAACTGGTGCCAGAGAGCGAGCTTGCCTGGCATGCGGGCATCAGCTTCTGGCGCGGCACCAACCGCATCAACGATACCTCCGTGGGGATTGAGCTGGAGAACCGTGGCTGGCAGAAAGTTGGGGGAGTAAAAACCTTCGTGCCCTTTGAACCGGCACAAATCGCGGCGCTGATCCCTCTCGCCAAAGACATCATTGCCCGCTACGACATCAAACCGCAGAACGTCGTGGCCCATGCCGATATTGCCCCGCAGCGTAAGGACGATCCCGGCCCGCTGTTCCCGTGGCGCGAGCTGGCGCAGCAGGGGATAGGCGCGTGGCCCGATCCGGCGCGCGTGGCGTTCTATATGAACGGGCGATCGCGTTATGAGCCGGTGGATACCGCAACGCTGCTCGATCTGCTGGCCCGCTACGGCTACGAGGTGCCCGAAGACAGCACCCCCGCGCAGCAAAAACGCATCATCATGGCGTTCCAGATGCATTTCCGTCCGCAGCTGTGGAACGGCGTAGCCGACGTTGAATCCCTGGCTATCGCCGAAGCGCTGTTAGAGAAATACGGACAGGGGTAATTCTTCGGAATACCCCCGAATGGGTATATTCTCCTTACTTGTCATGAGATTAATCTTAAGTACATCGTCAATTAACTTTTAGTAAATTGACTTAAAATTATCCGGATTTAAGATAGACACATAGCTTGCTAACTAAATTGGCAAATAAATAAAAGCATTATTCTTTCTTTTTTTTCTTGAGAATATCATCAGGACTCATATTCAGGATCCGGCATCAGGCCGGGGCCATTATTAATCATTAAAATCTTAAATCGGGTATAACAATGTTAAGCATCTACGCAAAAAAATTACGACCGCAGGCCGAGATGGAAAAAATTATTGCTGCCACTTCCGGCGTTGAGGAAAAAACGCTAAAGAAATGGCAAAAACTTTCTACGGCTGATTCCGAATATATCCATATTATCGTCAGCGGGCGCAGGCCTGGCATGGGCTGATGCCTGGACGGCTCTGTAAAAGCAAACGGCAACCCTCGGGTTGCCGTTTTTGTGTTTGCTCTTTCCCCTCACCCTAACCCTCTCCCCAAAGGGGCGAGGGGACAGTACGGTGCAGTTGTAGGCCCGGTAAGGCGAAGCCGCCACCGGGCAAAAAGGCTAGCGATGAAGCTTCCCGTGATCCCGTAACCACGCCGCCGTACGCACAATCCCTTCATCCAGCGATACAATCGGCTTGTACCCCAGCTCGTTCTCCGCGCGTGAGATGTCCAGCGTAAAATCAAAGTTGAGCTTCGACACGCCGTAATGGGTCAGCGCAGGCTCCTTCGCCGATTTACTGCCAAAGCGCTCCATGCTGCGGGCGATCATGTCCAGCATCGGGTAAGGCACGGAACGAATGCGGCAGTCGATTTTCAGCTCGTCAATCAGCCTTTGCACAATGCTGCGCAGGGTGCAGGGTTCGCCGTTGGTGATGTTATACGCGCGGCCCGACACCAGCGTATCGCAGTCCGGCTGGCTCGCCAGCCACATGGCGTGAACGGCGTTCTCGTAATAGGTCATGTCCACCAGCGCATCGCCGCCGCGCGGTAACAGCACGCTGCCGTAGTGGTGCATCATCTGGGCCAGCCGCGGGATGAATACTTTGTCGTGCGGCCCGAACAGGCTCTGCGGACGCAGCACGGTAAAGCGGGTGTGCGGGTTTGACTGGGCCAGCAGGTCGATCACCTCTTCGCCAGCCGCTTTGCTGCGGGCAAACTCACAGGCGAAGCGCGCCGGGCGGAAATCTTCCTGAATATCGCGGTGGTGGTGATAGTCAAAATAGAGCGACGGGGAGGAGATATGAATAAAATTACGCACGCCCCAGGCGACGGCCCATTCGCCCAGACGGCGCGTGGCGCGCACGTTCGCGAGATCGAAGGCTTCCTGGGTCCCCCACGGGGAGGTAAAACTGGAGCAGTGCCACAGCGTATCGATACCGGCGAGCATCACCTTAGCCTGAGAGGAGACCAGCTCCGTCAGGTCGGCATGGACAAATTCCGCGCCCATTTTTTGCAGGAGCTTGCCCATCGCCTCGTTGCGACCGGTGGCCCTGACGCTGATGCCTTTGTTGCGCAGAAATTCGACCGCATTTCGGCCTAAGCCGCTGGTCGCCCCGGTAACCAGTACCTTCATAACAATCCACTGTGTTGAAAAGAATTTCGTGCGCATTCTTTCGTGAATTACGATGTGTTGCAATGGGAAAGGTGAAAGAAAAAGGGTTTTATTTACTTATCTTCCCGCTTTTCTTCTGCCAGTTGCGCAATCCGTTTCGCCATTCCACGGAAGATAAACAGGTGTGCCGGGATCATCAGTAGCCAGTAGAACAGGCCCGGCATCCCGTGCGGGTGCCACCACGCCCGTACGTCCAGTTCACGGTGGTCGCCGTTATCCTTAAGGGTGAAGCAGAGCCGCCCCAGCCCCGGCGCCTTCATGCCAAACAGCAGTGCCAGCTGTTTTTCTGGCTCAACGATGATCACCTTCCAGCTGTCGACCGTATCGCCCACGTTCAGATACGGGGCGGCAGGGCGGCCTTTTGCCAGCCGGTGGCCCACCAGCAGATCCAGCGCGCCGCGCGTCTGCCAGAGAATATTGCCGAAGAAATAGCGCTCTTTACCGCCGATCTGGTTCACCACGTCCCACAGCGCGCTAAGGCTGGCCGAGGTTTTTACCGTACAGCCCGCCTGTTTCGGGTAATAGCCGTACTCGGGTCGCCAGCGGGCAAAGGCCTGCGCGTCGTAGCCCCAGTCGCTGGAGTTCACCAGCTTCTCTTCTTCTTTCAGCGTATTGCGCACCGCGTCGTCAAAGCGGATCAGTTCCTGAGGAATTAAGGCCCGCAGCGCGCGATCGTCCGCCAGCAGATCGTGCTTCAGTCCCTGGATCAGCGCCTTCGCGGTTGTCGGAGGAACAGAGGTAATGACGTTTAAAAACCACACCGAAATCCAGCGGGTCGGGAAGGGGATGGGCACCAGCCAGCGTTTACGACCGCTCACCCGCATAAAATGTTCGAACTGCTCCTGATAGCTCAGCACCTCCGGGCCTGCCGCCTCCAGCACGCGGTGTTGCTGCGCCGGGTGATCCAGCAACGCCACCAGATAGTGGAGCAAATTCTCCAGCGCAATGGGCGTGGTGCGCGAGCGTACCCAGCGCGGCGGGGTCAGCACCGGCAGGTTGTAGACCATATCGCGCATTACCTCGAACGCGGCGGAACCCGCGCCGACGATGATCCCGGCCCGCAGCTCGGTAACGGGAATATTCGCGCCGCGCAGCGTGTCCGCCGTCAGCTGGCGGGCGCGCAGGTGATCGGACTGCTCGTTCTCAGGGGCCTGGAGCGAGCTTAAAAAAATCACCTGCTTCACCGGCGTTTGCAGCAGCGCGTCGCGGACGTTCATCGCCACCTGACGCTCGTGGGCGATAAAATCCCCGCCTTCGCCCATGCTGTGCACCAGGTAGTAAAGCGTGTCCACCCCTTCCAGCAGCGCGGGAAGCGCCTTCGGCCAGCTAAGGTCAAGGTGGTGACAGGTTACGCCAGGCAAATGGCGCTTTTGCAGGCGCTCAGTGTTGCGTGCCGCTGCCAGCACCTGATGCCCCTGCTGGCTTAACGCAGTGGTCAGATGCTGACCGATATACCCGCTGGCACCGAGCACCAGAATACGTTGCGGCACGGTATGCTCCTTAACGCTGTAAAAACGCCTGCCAGTGTTTCACCACGTCTGTTAACTGTTCGCGGTTAACGTCAAGATGCATCACCAGACGCACAACCGGGGAGGCGTTGATCAGCACGCCGCGCGCTTTCATAAATTCGCCCAGCGCAGCGTGTTCATCGCCGACGCGGACAAACAGCATGTTGGTGTCGTGACGCATCACGTCAACGCCGATCTCGCTCAGCTGTGCCGCCATCCACGCAGCATTGTCGTGATCGTCCTTGAGGCGCGCCACGTTATTTTTCAGCGCGTACAGTCCGGCAGCCGCCAGGATCCCCGCCTGACGCATTCCGCCGCCGGTCATTTTGCGCCAGCGGTTGGCGCGCTTGATGTAGTCTGCGCTGCCGACCAGCAGCGAACCCACCGGCGTACCCAGCCCTTTTGAGAGGCAAATGGTGAAGGAGTCGCAATATTGGGTGATGTCCTTCAGCTCGCAGCCATACTCCACCACGGCATTAAAGATGCGCGCGCCGTCCACGTGCAGGCCGAGGTTGCGCTCGCGAGTGAATTCCCACGCCGCTTTCAGGTATTCCCGCGGCAGGACTTTGCCGTTGTGGGTATTTTCCAGACTGAGCAGCTTTGTGCGGGCGAAGTGAATATCGTCGGCTTTGATTTTCGCCGCGACCTTATCCAGCGGCAGCGTACCGTCCGGCGCGGCGTCAATAGGCTGCGGCTGGATGCTGCCGAGCACCGCCGCGCCGCCGGCTTCGTACAGGTAATTATGCGCGCCCTGGCCGACAATATACTCTTCCCCGCGCTCGCAGTGGCTGAGCAGCGCCACCAGGTTAGCCTGGGTGCCGGTGGGCAGGAAGAGAGCGGCCTCTTTGCCGCCAAGTTCGGCGGCATAGCGTTGCAGTTCGTTGACCGTCGGGTCATCGCCGTAGACGTCGTCCCCGACCGGGGCGGCCATCATCTCTTCGAGCATGGCGCGACCCGGACGGGTAACGGTATCACTACGTAAATCAATCATTTCACATCCCTTTACTTTAAGAGGTCATGTGAAATGTTTTACCTGAGCCAGTTGGTTTTTGCCAGTTCGATCACCTCGTCTCCGCGCCCGCTGATGATGGCGCGCAGCATGTAGAGGCTGAAACCTTTGGCCTGTTCCAGCTTGATTTGCGGCGGGATCGCCAGCTCTTCTTTGGCCACCACCACATCCACCAGCACCGGTCCGTCGATGGAGAAGGCGCGTTGCAGGGCATCGTCCACCTCTGAGGCTTTCTCCACCCGAATGCCGGTGATGCCGCAGGCTTCGGCAATGCGGGCGAAATCAGTGTCGTGTAGCTCGGTACCGTCCGTGAGGTAGCCTCCGGCCTTCATCTCCATCGCCACAAAGCCCAGCACGCTGTTGTTAAAGACCACGATTTTCAGCGGAAGCTTCATCTGCGCCACCGACAGGAAATCCCCCATCAGCATGCTGAAGCCGCCGTCGCCGCACATCGCTACCACCTGACGTTCAGGTGCCGTCGCTTTTGCGCCCAGCGCCTGCGGCATGGCGTTCGCCATCGAGCCGTGGTTGAACGAGCCAAGCAGGCGACGCTTACCGTTCATCTTCAGGTAGCGTGCGGCCCAGACGGTGGGCGTACCCACGTCGCAGGTGAAAATGGCATCGTCGTCGGCGAAGTGACTGATCTGCTGCGCCAGATACTGCGGGTGAATGGCTTTCTCGCTCGGTTTGGCGAGGTCGTCCAGCCCCTTGCGCGCATCGCGGTAATCGCTCAGGGCTTTATCGAGGAATTTGCGGTCCGTTTTCTCTTCCAGCAGTGGCAGCAGGGCGGCGAGGGTGGATTTAATATCGCCGATAAGCGCCATATCCACCTTGCTGTGCGCGCCGATACTGCCAGGGTTGATGTCGATCTGAATAATTTTGGCGTCCGTCGGGTAGAACGCGCGGTACGGGAACTGGGTGCCGAGCAGGATCAGCGTGTCGGCGTTCATCATGGTATGGAAGCCGCTGGAAAAACCGATCAGCCCGGTCATGCCGACGTCGTACGGGTTATCGTACTCAACGTGCTCTTTCCCGCGCAGGGCGTGGACGATTGGCGCCTTCAGCTTAGCGGCAAATTCCACCAGCTCATTATGCGCACCGGCACAGCCGCTGCCGCACATCAGGGCGATATTGCTGGAGTATCGCAGCAGCTGCGCCAGCTTTTTCAGCTCTTCTTCAGCGGGGGTGACGGTCGGCTGCGGCGCCGAGTACCAGTGGGTGGTGGCGGTTTCAGGTGCGGCCTTCAGCGCCACGTCGCCCGGCAGGACGACCACAGAAACCCCACGATTCAGGACCGCCTTACGCATGGCTATCGCCAGCACCTGCGGGATCTGCTCCGGCGAGGAGACCAGCTCGCAGTAGTGACTGCATTCACGGAACAGCTCCTGGGGATGCGTCTCCTGAAAATAGCCGCTGCCGATTTCGGATGATGGAATGTGTGCGGCAATCGCCAGCACCGGCACATGGTTGCGGTGACAGTCGAAAAGACCGTTGATAAGGTGAAGGTTACCTGGCCCGCAGGAGCCGGCACAGACGGCGAGTTCGCCCGTGAGCTGCGCTTCGGCTCCCGCGGCAAAGGCGGCGACCTCTTCATGGCGGGTGGGCATCCATTCTATGGTCTTCATCTTGTTAAGGCTGTCGCTGAGTCCGTTCAGCGAATCGCCGGTGACGCCCCAGATACGCTTTACGCCAGCCTGCTCAAGGGTTTTCGCTATGTATGCAGCCACGGTTTGTTTCATGGTTGTCCTTCTCCTTTATGTGATATCGCTTACAAGCTTAGAAGAAAGTGACTGTATTGCCTGTGCAACAACCTGCATTTAACGATGGCTTTCACGGCAATGGGGTGCGTGTGGCGAACCCGGCAAACTCTTGTTACGACTTGCCTTACAGGCGGCAGGCACAACGTAGGCCGGGTAAACGCAGTGCCACTCGGCAAAAAAGCCCGGTGGCGCTGACGCTCACCGGGCCTACAAGGGTTACAGAGACAGATTAGCTGGACCGGCTAAAAGCCCGGTGGCGCTAACGGTTACCGTTTATGCGAGCACCAAATCCCCCTGCGGGTGACACGAGCATGCCAGTACGTAACCCTCTGCAATTTCCGCGTCGGTCAGCGTCATGGTGCTGGTGACGGTGTATTCACCGGAAACCACTTTGGTCTTGCAGCATCCGCACACCCCAGCGCGGCAGGCTGCCGCTACCGGCACGTTGTTGCTTTCCAGCGCTTCAAGCAGCGTGGTGCCCACGCGGCCAAAGAAGGTCTGCGCCGGTTGCAGCTTCGTGAACTTCATCCCGCTGGTTGCCGCTGCCGCCACGGGCGTGAAGAACTGCTCTTTGAAGAAGCGGGTCACGCCCAGCGCTTTCACTTCTTTCTCCACACTCTCCATGTACGGCGCCGGGCCGCAGGTCATCACGGTACGGTTCGCAATGTCCGGCACGCTTTGCAGCAATTCGCGGCTCAGGCGGCCCGCAATAAACCCGTGCGTGGCATTGTTCTCCGCGACCAGCGTCACCGGATAGTTGCGCCATTCTTCGGCAAAAATCACATCTTCCGGGGAGCGCACGCTGAAGATCGCCTGCACGTCGGCCTGGGGACGGTATTTCGCCAGCCAGCGACGCATCGACATAATCGGCGTCACGCCACAGCCCGCCGCCAGCAGCAGGAATTTATCTTCCGTCTTATCGTCACAGGTGAACTCGCCCTGCGCGTCAGACAGCCAGATATAATCCCCGCGCTTCACGTCACGGGTCAGCCACTGGGAGCCTGCACCGTCATCAATGCGGCGGACGGTAAGCGTAATGTATTCGCTCACGCCCGGCGTTGAGGAGATCGTGTAGGCGCGCAGGGTGTCCGCCGAATTGCGGACGCTGACCAGCGTATACTGACCCGCGCGGTACGGGTAGTAGTCATGGCACAGCAGCGACAGCGTCCACACATCCGGCGTCTCCTGATGGATGTGATGTACCTGCATCCGCCACGGACATTGTGAGGTTGGCATGGTCATGAATTACTCCTTACGCGCTCAGCAGCTGTTTCATATCATCTTCAACATTGGTCACGGAACGCAGACCAAATTTCTCGTTCAGGATGGCCAGCAGGTCCGGCGTCAGGAAGCCTGGCGCGGTCGGCCCGGTGACGATGTTGGTCACGCCGAGAGAAAGCAGGGTCAGCAGGATGACGATCGCTTTCTGCTCGAACCAGGAGAGCACTAGCGACAGCGGCAGATCGTTCACGCCGCAGCCGAGTTTTTCCGCCAGCGTGACCGCCAGAATGATGGCTGAGTAAGCATCGTTACACTGGCCGGCATCCACCAGGCGCGGCAGACCTTCGATGTTGCCGAAGTCCAGTTTGTTGAAGCGGTACTTACCGCAGGCCAGGGTCAGGATCAGACAGTCATCCGGCACGCGGGTGGCGAAATCGGTGAAGTAGTTACGTTCGCCGCGCGCGCCGTCACAGCCGCCGATCAGGAAAATGTGGCGCAGCTTTTCACGGCTGACGAGGTCAATCAGAGAATCTGCCGCACCCAGCAGCGTTTCGCGGCCAAAGCCGACGGTGATCAGATGTTCGATTTCACTGTACGGGAAGCCCGCCATCTGTTGCGCCTGGGCGATAACCGGACCGAAATCATCGCCTTCAAGGTGGCTCACGCCCGGCCAGCCGACGATGCTGCGGGTCCAGATGCGGTCATCATACGCGCCCACGGTAGGGTCGATGATGCAGTTAGAGGTCATCACGATAGGGCCAGGGAAGCGGGCGAACTCCACCTGCTGGTTCTGCCAGCCGCTGCCGTAGTTACCCACCAGATGACTGAACTTGCGCAGTTCCGGGTAGCCGTGGGCGGGCAGCATTTCGCCGTGTGTATAGACGTTAACCCCGGTGCCTTCGGTCTGTTTCAGCAGGTTGTAGAGATCTTTCAGGTCGTGGCCGGAGATCAGGATGCACTTGCCTTCGGTCGCTTTGACGTTGACCTGCGTCGGGGTTGGGTGGCCGTAAGTGCTGGTTTCACCGGCATCCAGAATGCTCATGACCTTGAAGTTCATCTGGCCGATTTCCATTGCGCATTCGAGCAGGGCATTCATGTCGGAAGGCCAGGTGCCGAGCCACGCCATAATTTTGTGGTACTGGGCGTAGATATCGTTGTCGTACTGACCGAGCACATGCGCGTGTTCCATATAGGCCGCTGCACCTTTCAGGCCGTACAGGCACAGCAGACGCAGGCCGAGGATGTTCTCGCCAATCGCCGCTTTGTCCTTATTGGGGGTAAATTCTGCTGCCTGGCGCTGTAGCTCGCCCAGGTCGTCGCTCACCAGCTGAAGCTCCGCCATTGGGTTGTCCACGTGGGCACTGACATCGGCATTCAGGCACTGCGCTTTCAGAGCTTCACGCAGGGCAATCGCTTCGCGGGCATAGCCCACAATACGTGGAGAATCGAAGTTAACGTTGGTCAGCGTGGAGAAAAATGCGCGCGGCGCAAAGCTGTCGACATAGTGATCGACAATGCCATATTCACGGGCCTTGAAGGCCCAGGCGGACAAGCCTTGTAGCGCTGCAATCAGCAGATCCTGAAGATCGGACGTTTCTGCGGTTTTACCGCACATACCCTGCGCGTAAGAGCAGCCGTTGCCTGCCGGGGTACGGATGGTTTGTTCACATTGCACACAAAACATAATCACACCTGTTAAAGTTATATTTTAGATACATGTTTAAGGTTATGCCTGTGCCACAGCGGAGAAAAGTGCTTTCTTGTACTAAGTGGAGGGTTATTGATTTAGCGCAATTTTGGCGGCAGGGTCACTACCGCCAAAGCAGTATCAGGCTGAGAAAAACGCCATCAAAATGGGCACCAGCAGGCTCAGAATAAAGCCGTGTACGATGGCGGCAGGGACCATCTCCAGCCCCCCCGAGCGCTGTAGCACCGGCAGGGTAAAGTCCATCGAGGTGGCACCACACAGGCCCAGCGCGGTAGAGCGGCTGCGGCGTACCAGACCGGGGATCAGCATGATGGCTATCAGCTCGCGCGCCAGATCGTTAAAGAAGGCGGCGCTGCCAATCACCGGGCCAAACGATTCGGTCAGCAAAATACCGGAGAGAGAATACCAGCCAAACCCGGATGCCATTGCCAGGCTGGTTTTCAGCGGCAGGTCGAGAATAAAGGCGTTAATCACGCCCCCTGCCATTGAGCTGATCACAACGATAACGGCAACAATCATTCCCCGACGGTTAAGGACAATCTGTTTCAGCGTCATGCCGTTATTGCGCAGCTGAATACCAATCAGGAACAGCAGAAAAATCAGCGTATATTCGCTGGCTTCCGTTGCGTGCTGTAAAAATGCCCATCCGGTCAGCCCCAGTAAAAAACCGAGCACCACAACGCCGCACAGCTTTAATGATTCCAGCGCCATCGCAATTCGGGAGGGAAGCTTTTCCTGATGGTGGTGATTTTTCCAGGGAATAGTGCGTTCCAGCCACAGTAGCGCGGCAATATTGCACAGCAAAATAACCACGACCGTGACCGCAGAATAATGCAGGATGGAAAGTAAATTTGTCGCCAGATTATCCAGGAAGGCCAGGCTGATCCCCATAAAGAAAAGAATGACGTAAACAATCCAGCTGAGAAAACGATTAATGAGCTTTAAGGCCGATTCATGACGCAGCGGAATAAGGTAGCCCACAATCAGGGGCAGAAGAATGATGAGGAGTCCTGAGAACATGAACAGCCGGTCCTTTTATGTGTCTGTTAAGCGCCAGAGACACTACCCAATAAAGGCTGTAAGGTAAAGCTACAAAAAAGCCGGGTGGCGGCTACGCCTTACCCGGCCTACAAAGTGCACACTCACGTAGGTCGGGTAAGCTTTAGCGCCACCCGACATTACAGGCCGCACTTAATTAATCGCGTTTTTCCAGCAGGGTGCGGTACAGCACGCCGCCCAGAATACCGCCGACGATCGGCATCACCCAGAACAGCCACAGCTGCTCAAGCGCCCATCCGCCCTGGAAAATGGCGACGGCGGTGCTGCGCGCCGGGTTTACGGAGGTGTTGGTCACCGGAATGGAGATCAGGTGGATCAGCGTCAGCGCCAGGCCAATCGCGATAGGGGCGAAGCCGGCAGGCGCATGTTTGTCCGTCGCGCCGTGGATCACCAGCAGGAAACCGGCGGTGAGGACAATTTCAATCACGATGGCAGACAGCATTGAGTAGCCGCCCGGAGAGTGTTCGCCGAAACCGTTCGAGGCAAAACCGCTGGCCGCTGCGTCAAAGCCCGCTTTACCGCTGGCAATTACGTACAGCACCGCCGCGGCAATAATACCGCCAATAACCTGAGCAATAATATAGCCAATAATGTCTTTCGCCGGGAAACGTCCGCCCGCCCATAAGCCTAACGTAACGGCCGGGTTGAAATGTCCCCCGGAAATATGCCCCACGGCGAAGGCCATGGTTAATACCGTTAAACCGAATGCCAGCGCAACGCCGACAAATCCAATACCTAATTCCGGAAATGCGGCTGCCAGTACTGCGCTACCGCAACCACCCAATACCAGCCAGAATGTACCAAAACATTCTGCCGCTAATTTTCTGAACATAACCACCTCAAAAATAAACCTCCGCACGCAGCTTTGCGCGCGGTTTATATCGTCATAAAGGGATGACGACGCAAAGAGCCAGTATTTTGAAACCATCAACTTTCCTTCGCCACTCAAATAAATTCACTAAATTTGATTTAAGGCAATGTGATGTCATTCCTTGTTCAGAACGGAGGGAACCGCGCATGGCCCAATGATTAATCGGGCATATATTCTGCTGTCGTGACACATAGCCTGCCGCTATACTGCTGATAACGTGAAGGAAAAAGTGGCCGAAATGCGGGGGAAGTATGCTACTCGAACGTGTGGAGATTGTCGGGTTCCGCGGGATTAACCGCCTGTCACTACAGCTGGAACAGAACAACGTCCTGATAGGCGAAAATGCCTGGGGTAAATCCAGCCTGCTGGATGCCCTGACGCTGCTGCTTTCGCCCGAAGAGAACTTGTACCACTTCGTTCATGACGACTTCTGGTTTCCGCCGGGGGATGTCAACGGACGAGAAAAACATCTGCATATCATTCTGACCTTCCGCGAATCCGAGCCCGGTCGCCATCGCGTGCGCCGTTTTCGTCCGATGTCCCCCTGCTGGGTGCCCTGTGAAGACGGTTTCCACCGTATTTTCTATCGCCTTGAGGGCGAAATGGCGCAAAACGACGGGGTATTAACCCTGCGTGAATTTCTTGATGAGAAGGGAAATCCGATCCCGCTCGAACAGATTGACGATCTTGCCCGCCATCTGATCCGCCTGTCTCCCGTACTGCGCTTACGTGACGCGCGCTTTATGCGGCGGATCCGTAACGGCACCGTGCCGAATATGCCAGAGGTGGAGGTGACCGCCCGCGAGCTGGATTTTCTCGCCCGGGAACTGGTTTCGCGGCCGCAGAACCTCACCGACGGCCAGATCCGCCAGGGGCTTTCTGCCATGGTGCAATTACTGGAGCACTACTTTTCCGAGCAGGGAACGGGCCAGGCTCGCCACCGCCTGATGCGTCGCCGCTCGCACGATGAGCAACGAAGCTGGCGCTATCTCGATATCATCAACCGCATGATCGACCGCCCCGGCGGACGCACGCATCGGGTGATCCTGCTTGGACTCTTCTCCACGCTTTTACAGGCGAAAGGGACGGTGCGCCTGGATCGGGACGCGCGCCCGCTGCTGCTGGTGGAAGATCCGGAAACGCGTCTGCACCCGATTATGCTTTCCGTGGCGTGGCATCTTCTGAATCTGCTGCCGTTGCAGCGTGTCACCACCACGAATTCCGGCGAGCTGCTCTCCCTGACGCCGGTAGAGTACGTCTGCCGCCTGGTGCGTGAATCGTCGCGCGTTACCGCCTACCGGCTCGGGCCCGGCGGGTTAAATGCCGAAGATGGCCGTCGAATTGCGTTTCATATCCGTTTTAACCGCGCCTCTTCCCTGTTTGCCCGCTGCTGGCTGCTGGTGGAAGGGGAAACCGAAACCTGGGTGATAAACGAGCTGGCTCGCCAGTGCGGACACCACTTTGATGCTGAGGGGATCAAGGTGATTGAATTTGCCCAGTCCGGCTTAAAGCCGCTGATCAAATTTGCGCGCCGGATGGGGATCGAGTGGCACGTGCTGGTAGACGGCGATGAGGCGGGGAAAAAATACGCGGCGACCGTGCGCAGTCTGCTCAATAACGACCGTGAAGAGGAGCGGGAGCATTTGACCACGCTGCCCGCGATGGACATGGAGCACTTCATGTACCGCCAGGGATTTGACGACGTTTTTCACCGCGTGGCGATGATCCCGGTAGACGTGCCCATGAATATGCGTCGGGTGATCGCCAAAGCCATCCAGCGGTCGTCGAAGCCGGATTTGGCCATTGAAGTGGCGACGGAAGCGGGCAGGCGGGGCGTGGAGTCGGTGCCGATCCTGCTGCGTAAAATGTTCTCCCGCGTGCTCTGGCTGGCGCGCGGGAGGGCAGATTAGCGGGCGGTCGCCTGCGACACCTGCTGGATCAGGCTATCAAGCAGGGCATAGCGGCGGCGGTATTCGGCCCGTTTTTTACTCGCAATCTCTTCCATCGGTTTACGGGGCATGGTTAAAGGCAGAGCAAAGTGGCCATTCTCCTGCTGCTGTCCGCCAAGAGAGCGCCAGAAGCTGTCGTAGTCAGCCAGCAATTTTCCCTCTTTTTTCTTGCGATAGCGCCAGCTGCGGTAGATGTGGGTGGCGTTGCTCACCGCGAGGATCTGCTCGACCGGGAAAGCGTCTGCCAGCGTCATGACCGCTTCCACCAGCAGACGTTTTGGGAACAGTCCGTGGCAGGCTTTTGTTGCAAGCTGAATGTGCTCGTGCGGGACATGCGCTTTCGCCCCCTGCATTCCGCCGATAAACAGCGTTGTCTTGCCTTCATATTTGCACAGCGTAAAGGTCAGTTCGGCCAGCACCGTGTTCTGGTGGTCGCAAAACGTAAGGGTCGCTTCCCCTTCTTTATCCAGAAACGCATCCGCGCTCAGGCGAATGCTAAACTGCTGCTCCTCTTTGCCCGTTAACGTCACCAGCGTGATGCCCTGGCTGGAGAGGTAGCCGTTCAGCAGCGACGCCGGTAGATGGCGGTTCATCATCTGATAGTGATCGTTCAGTGCCTCCAGCGTATGCTGACGGTCCATGTTGACGGTCAGCCACGGTCGGTGCAGGCGGCACGGCAGGCCTGGCTGCACGCGCAGGAGCTGCATCAGACGGGGCTGTTTCGCAAGGTTCGCGAGCAGGCGCGCAGTGGTCAGAGGCGTTGCCAGCGAGCGCAACATAAACTTACGTCGATAGGCCGGATTTTGCCACGCCAGCCCCGGCGTGAGGGAACCCGATGCCAGGCTTTTGAACAGTTGCCAGCCCGATTTAGGCTGGGGCAGCGTTGAATAGGGTGTATCGACGATGGAAGACATGTTAGATCCTGCTTCTGGTGGAATGTCGCTATTTCAGCAGGCGCTTTATCAACATCGGGTAAACAATTCCCGACGATTACGGGGATCGGGGGTTTCGTTGAGGAGTGGTTTAGATAAAATCAACGTTGATGGTAGCCAGAACAACTATTTGGAATATTTATGAACCTGAAGGGAAAACGCAGAAAGCTGTTTCTGCTGCTGGCGGTAGTGGTGCTGGCGGGCGGATTCTGGTTATGGAAGGTGCTGAACGCGCCGGTGCCGCAGTATCAAACGCTGATTGTCCGTCCGGGCGAGCTGCAACAGAACGTGCTGGCGACGGGGAAACTGGATGCTCTGCGTAAAGTTGACGTGGGCGCGCAGGTCAGCGGCCAGCTTAAAACCCTGTCAGTTGAGATTGGCGATAAGGTTAAAAAAGGCCAGCTGCTGGGGGTGATCGATCCTGAGCAGGCGCAAAACCAGATCCGCGAAGTGGAAGCGACGCTGATGGAGCTGCGCGCGCAGCGCGCTCAGGCTCAGGCAGAGCGTAATCTTGCCCAGGTCACCCTGACGCGCCAGCAGGCACTGGCGAAAACGCAGGCCATCTCGAAACAGGATCTGGACACTGCCGCCACGGAGCTGGCGGTGAAGCAGGCGCAGATTGGCACCATCGACGCGCAGATTAAGCGGAATCAGGCCTCGCTGGATACGGCGAAAACCAATCTCGATTACACGCAAATCGTTGCACCCATGGCTGGAGAAGTGACGCAGATCACCACCCTGCAAGGCCAGACGGTTATCGCCGCGCAACAGGCGCCGAACATCCTGACTCTGGCAGACATGAGTACCATGCTGGTGAAAGCTCAGGTGTCCGAAGCGGACGTCATTCACCTTAAGCCGGGGCAGAAAGCCTGGTTTACAGTGCTGGGCGATCCGCAAACCCGCTATGAGGGCGTGCTGAAAGATATCCTGCCGACGCCGGAAAAGGTAAACGACGCCATCTTCTACTACGCGCGTTTCGAGGTGCCAAACCCGCAGGGCGTGCTGCGTCTGGACATGACCGCTCAGGTGCATATTCAGCTGACCGGCGTGAAAAACGTGCTGACGGTTCCGCTCTCCGCGCTGGGCGAATCCGCCGGGGATAATCGCTACAAGGTAAAAGTGCTGCGCAACGGCGAAACCCGCGAGCGGGAAGTGGTGATTGGCGCGCGTAACGATACCGACGTGGTGGTGGTGAAAGGGCTGGAAGCGGGTGAGGAAGTGGTCACCAGCGAAAGCCTGCCCGGAGCCGCGCAATGACGGCGCTGCTTGAGCTGAATGACATTCGCCGCAGCTACCCGTCCGGCGACGGGCCGGTGGAGGTGCTGAAGGGCATCTCCCTGCGCGTGGAAGCCGGAGAAATGGTGGCGATTGTCGGGGCGTCGGGCTCGGGTAAATCAACGCTGATGAACATCCTCGGCTGTCTGGATAAACCCACCGGCGGCACCTATCGCGTGGCCGGCACGGACGTGTCCACCCTGGACGGCGACGCGCTGGCGAAGCTGCGCCGCGAGCATTTTGGCTTTATCTTCCAGCGCTACCATCTGCTTTCACACCTGAGCGCGGCGCAGAACGTGGAAGTGCCGGCGGTGTATGCGGGCGTGGAGCGGAAAAAACGCCTTGAGCGTGCAAAGGCGCTGTTAACGCGTCTTGGGCTGGCGGAGCGGGTGGATTATCAGCCCTCGCAGCTTTCCGGCGGTCAGCAGCAGCGCGTGAGCATTGCCCGCGCGCTGATGAACGGCGGACAGGTGATCCTCGCCGATGAGCCAACCGGGGCGCTCGACAGCCATTCCGGTGAAGAGGTGATGGCGATCCTCCACCAGCTTCGCGATCAGGGGCACACGGTGATTATCGTCACCCACGATCCGCAGGTGGCGGCACAGGCCGAACGGATCATTGAGATCCGCGACGGGGAGCTTGTCAGCAACCCGCCGCCGCGTCAGTCCAGAGCGGCCGCACCGAAGGAAGCCTTGCCCGCCTCTGGCGGCTGGGGACAGTTCTCCAGCGGCTTTCGCGAGGCGCTGACCATGGCCTGGCTGGCGATGGCGGCCAACAAAATGCGCACCCTGCTGACCATGCTCGGCATCATCATCGGTATTGCCTCGGTGGTGTCGATTGTGGTGGTGGGCGATGCGGCGAAACAGCTGGTGCTGGCGGATATTCGCGCCATTGGGACCAACACCATCGACGTCTATCCCGGCAAAGATTTTGGCGACGACGAGCCGCAGTATCAGCAGGCGCTGAAGTATGACGATCTGGCGGCGATTCAGAAGCAGCCGTGGGTTAATTCGGCCACGCCTGCCGTCTCGCAAAATCTGCGTCTGCGCTACGGCAACATTGACGTGGCGGCCAGCGCTAACGGCGTCAGCGGAGATTACTTCAACGTCTACGGCATGACCTTCAGCGAAGGGGCGACCTTTAACGCCGAACAGCTGGCGGGCAGGGCGCAGGTGGTGGTGCTGGATGCTAACTCGCGCAGGCAGCTTTTCCCCAATAAAACCCACGTGGTGGGAGAAGTGATCCTGGTGGGGAACATGCCCGCCACGGTCATTGGCGTGGCGGAGGAGAAGCAGTCGATGTTTGGCAGCAGCAAGATCCTGCGCGTCTGGCTGCCGTACAGCACCATTTCCGGGCGCATTATGGGGCAGTCCTGGCTCAACTCCATCACCGTACGGGTGAAGGAGGGCTACGACAGCGCGCTGGCGGAACAGCAGCTGGAGCGGCTGTTAACCCTGCGCCACGGGAAGAAGGATTTCTTCACCTGGAACATGGACGGCCTCTTGAAAACGGCGGAAAAGACCACACGTACTCTTCAGCTGTTCCTGACGCTGGTGGCGGTGATTTCGCTGGTCGTCGGCGGGATCGGGGTGATGAACATCATGCTGGTGTCGGTGACGGAGCGTACGCGGGAGATTGGCATCCGCATGGCGGTCGGGGCCAGGGCCAGCGACGTGCTTCAGCAGTTTTTGATTGAAGCGGTGCTGGTGTGTCTGGTGGGCGGTGCGATGGGCATTGCGCTCTCGATGATGATCGCCTTTGCGCTCCAGCTCTTCTTACCGGGCTGGGAAATTGGCTTCTCGCCGATGGCGATCCTGACGGCGTTTTTATGTTCCACCTTCACCGGTATTCTGTTCGGCTGGCTGCCTGCGCGCAACGCGGCGCGGCTGGATCCGGTGGACGCGCTGGCGCGAGAATAACCCGAAAATAAAAATGCCAGCCGATCGGGCTGGCATTTTGCCTGCGGGGTGTACACAATGAATCAGAGAGCTATGCAACCGTTTCTGCTTCAACGGGCACGATAAGACTGGCGTGATTGCCTTTTGGCCCCTGGTGTACATCGAACCGGACGGACTGCCCGGCTTTGAGCGTCCTGTAACCATCCATCTGAATGGTGGAATAGTGAGCGAAGATATCCTCGCCGCCGCCTTCGGGGCAGATGAAGCCAAACCCCTTGGCGTTGTTGAACCACTTAACAGTACCCATTTCCATGCTTCGACATCCTTCGTAAATCTTATAAATTAAGATGGAATGAACCGGTGGTGGAGTGGGGGCTGTTCAAAACCTCGCCATCTCACGCTTGTACAATTTAGATAAACGGAAGAAGCCGTCAAGCGTTTGGCGCTGGAGTTGGGACAATAATCAACCAAAATTTGAGGCAGTTAACGCTATTGCAACAGTTTGTGACAGACATCGCGGATGACAGTAATAGATGATTGTTATCTAACATCTGAGGTAGATTCAAAGTGGTTATGCATAATGGGTAAGACCAACGATTGGCTGGATTTTGACCAGCTGGCGGAAGATAAAGTGCGCGACGCGCTAAAACCGCCATCTATGTATAAAGTTATGTTAATGAACGATGATTACACGCCGATGGAATTTGTTATTGACGTGCTACAAAAGTTCTTTTCTTATGATGTAGAACGTGCAACGCAACTGATGCTTACCGTTCATTATCGAGGCAAAGCTATCTGCGGCATCTTCACAGCCGAAGTGGCGGAAACCAAAGTGGCGATGGTGAACGACTATGCGAGGGAGAACGAGCATCCGTTGCTGTGTACGCTGGAAAAGGCCTGATAAGGCATAAAATTGGGGGAGGTGCCTATGCTCAATCAAGAACTGGAACTCAGTTTAAACATGGCTTTCGCCAGAGCGCGTGAGCACCGACATGAGTTTATGACCGTCGAGCATTTACTGCTCGCACTGCTTAGCAACCCATCTGCCCGCGAAGCGCTGGAAGCCTGCTCCGTGGATCTGGTGGCGCTACGTCAGGAACTCGAAGCCTTCATCGAACAAACCACACCGGTGCTGCCAGCCAGTGAAGAAGAGCGCGACACGCAGCCGACGCTCAGCTTCCAGCGCGTGCTGCAGCGCGCGGTATTCCACGTCCAGTCTTCCGGACGTAGCGAAGTGACTGGCGCAAACGTCTTAGTCGCCATCTTCAGCGAGCAGGAGTCACAGGCTGCCTACCTGCTGCGCAAACACGAAGTCAGCCGCCTCGACGTGGTTAACTTTATTTCTCACGGAACGCGCAAAGACGAGCCTAACCAGGCATCGGATTCCAGCAATCAGGTCAATAACAATGAAGAGCAAGCAGGCGGGGAGGATCGTATGGAAAACTTCACCACCAATCTTAACCAGCTTGCTCGCGTTGGCGGTATCGACCCGCTGATTGGTCGCGATAAAGAGCTGGAGCGCGCGATCCAGGTGCTGTGCCGTCGCCGCAAGAACAACCCGCTGCTGGTGGGTGAGTCAGGCGTGGGTAAAACCGCGATTGCCGAAGGGCTTGCCTGGCGCATTGTGCAGGGCGACGTGCCGGAAGTGATTGCCGACTGCACCATCTACTCGCTGGATATCGGCTCGCTGCTGGCGGGCACGAAATACCGCGGTGATTTTGAAAAACGCTTCAAGGCGCTGTTAAAACAGCTGGAGCAGGACACCAACAGCATTCTGTTTATCGATGAGATCCACACCATCATCGGCGCAGGTGCAGCTTCCGGCGGCCAGGTGGATGCGGCTAACCTGATCAAACCGCTGCTCTCCAGCGGCAAGATCCGCGTGATGGGCTCCACGACGTACCAGGAGTTCAGCAACATCTTTGAGAAAGACCGCGCGCTGGCGCGTCGCTTCCAGAAAATCGACGTCACTGAACCGTCCGTCGAGGAAACGGTGCAGATCATCAACGGCCTGAAAACCAAGTACGAAGCGCACCACGACGTGCGTTATACCGCAAAAGCGGTACGTGCGGCGGTGGAACTGGCGGTGAAATACATCAACGATCGTCATCTGCCGGATAAGGCGATTGACGTGATTGATGAGGCAGGGGCGCGTGCGCGCCTGATGCCGGCCAGCAAGCGTAAGAAAACCGTTAACGTGGCGGATATTGAGTCCGTGGTGGCCCGCATCGCGCGTATCCCTGAGAAGAGCGTTTCTCAGAGCGACCGCGACACGCTGCGCACTCTCGGCAATCGCCTGAAAATGCTGGTCTTTGGTCAGGATAAAGCCATTGAGGCCTTAACCGAAGCGATCAAGATGGCCCGTGCCGGACTGGGGCATGACCACAAGCCTGTCGGTTCCTTCCTGTTCGCTGGTCCGACCGGCGTGGGGAAAACCGAGGTGACGGTGCAGCTCTCGAAAGCGCTGGGCATTGAGCTGCTGCGCTTTGATATGTCCGAGTATATGGAGCGTCACACCGTCAGCCGTTTGATTGGTGCGCCTCCGGGATATGTGGGCTTTGACCAGGGCGGCCTGCTCACCGACGCGGTGATCAAACATCCACACGCGGTACTGCTGCTCGATGAAATCGAGAAAGCGCACCCGGACGTGTTCAACATCCTGCTGCAGGTGATGGACAACGGGACGCTGACCGACAACAACGGGCGCAAGGCGGACTTCCGCAACGTGGTGCTGGTGATGACCACCAACGCCGGGGTGCGTGAAACCGAGCGTAAATCCATCGGCCTGATCCACCAGGATAACAGCACCGATGCGATGGAGGAGATCAAGAAGATCTTCACGCCGGAGTTCCGTAACCGTCTGGACAACATTATCTGGTTCGATCACCTGTCTACCGAGGTGATCCATCAGGTGGTGGACAAGTTCATCGTCGAGCTGCAGGTTCAGCTGGATCAGAAAGGCGTGTCGCTGGAAGTGAGCCAGGAGGCCCGCAACTGGCTGGCCGAGAAAGGCTACGACCGTGCGATGGGTGCCCGTCCGATGGCGCGCGTGATTCAGGACAACCTGAAGAAACCGCTGGCGAACGAGCTGCTGTTTGGCTCGCTGGTGGACGGCGGCCAGGTGACCGTGGCGCTGGATCAGGCGAAGAACGAGCTGACGTACGATTTCCAGAGTGCGGCGAAGCACAAGCCGGAAGCGGCTCACTGAGTTGTAAGGTAAAAGCAAAACGGCAACTTCGGTTGCCGTTTTTAGTTTTTGCATGTAAAGAGACGTATGGGCACATCAGAAAAAGGGCTCTTCGGAGTCCCTTTTTTATGCGACTGCTCTTTCATTCCATGAGTCTTTGAACATTATGTTCCCATCACAGTAAATCCATTCTATTGATTCATAGCGTATTTCGATTTCTTCCATATGCTTACTTGCGACTCCTAGTGGAAATAAAATTGGAGAAATTCTTGTAATCTTTACGTTTTCCAATTTTATATTAAAGTATTCTACTTCTATTCCTGCTTCATTAATTCTGTACATTTTAATTAAAGCTTTTTTAAATGTTCTACCCTGACATACCGCCCTGAATAAATAGGGGGTGAGGCGATCTATCTCTTTTTCAAATGTAATGGGAACATGTAGGCGTGTTCCAGTAAGTTTTCCAGTGTTGTAATCTGTAGGAATCCATACAGAATGGTTGAACGATTTAAGTTCTGTAGAACCCAATCGTGTAGGCATTAAACATTCTCCTGTTATAGGTGAGTTATTTTCATCAGTAAGCCACATATGTGCCGGTATTGTCATTTTTTATCCTTTGTCTCTGAAGCGGAAAGCAATTACAAATACGGTAATAAAGATGCCTAAAATAATGTCGTGAGCTATTTTAATATTATCTATATTGACTGCTACTATACCTGAAAGAAAAGCGGAAAAGATAAATACACCGTACCAGTAAATATCATTAAAACAATCCTGTATAACACTATCAAAGAATTGTTTTAAAAATTTCATTATTGACTTTAACATGATTACATCATTCTTTTTAGTGCGTTAGTAATTTCAATATCAGATGCTGTGTTTATGTTTAAGTATCCAGCCTTCATAATAATTGGCTCAATAAGAAAATACATCATCTCAAGTTTTTCAACATAAAGTGCATGATGAAATTGTGGCATAAAAGTTTTTAATCTATTTGCACTTTCAGAAGCCTTGTTAACAATGCCATAAAGGTTCAATGCGGTAATCGGAATGCCAACGCGTGTGCCCAGTTTTTTAACAAAAGCAGCTTCAATGGAGGCATGCATTTTATTACCATAACAAATGTAAGATACAACGGAATAAATTAAGGCAGATTTTGATAAAGTTTTTATGGAAATGTTTTTAGTGAATGGTATTAATCTTTCAAGGATGCTTTTCTTTTCTACTTCATTTTTGCTTTTAAGAACCGTTTCTATATAAATCTTAATCATCCTGAAAATTAAATTCCGATGTATAACTAACTCGCCTAACCCCTGCACGAATCTGACATCTTCATCCTTTAATCGGGTGCAAACATCATGATAATTTTTCGTTAAACATGATGAATAGTATAACAGGCGCGTTGCTGCATCCCCGAGGTTATTTAAATAATCTATAACTCCCTCTTTGACCCCGCTCATAGCCTTGTCTAATCTTATGGCTAATTCTTTGTCAGTTCCTATTTTGTTAATAATATCTTCACTGTAATACATAATGCATTCCTTTTATTTAATGTGTACATCATCTTATATGGGGCGCTTTGAACAAGTGATCGTGATCTCACTTTTGTTAAATAAGAAAAAATGTAGGCTTGATATTAACTTGATAGATAAACAGACTTAAATAATTAATGTGATGAATATATGAGTTATTGGCTATTACTATCAGCTTTATTTTCCATTTAGAAATATGTCATTGAGAATAGAACTTATATCTTTTGATGTGATTTCATTTGCAATAGTTTTTTCGGGTGGAAGGTCGCTAGAGACAACTGTAAAGCGCAGTGTTTTGTAGTGATGATACGAAAGCTTGCCGGACGCTATAAAATTCGCTTTATGAGCATCAAACAGACGGGCAAGCGTACTGCTTGTTTTTGTGACTTTGTTCACTACAGAACAAGGGGTAAATTAAATTTCATTATTGTTTGATCAATTTTTGATGTCCTTCCCAGTGGGAGAAGGGGAGGCCTCGAGGCCGTAGAGGAATTTTGCGAGGCGCTTTCCAGTTTCGTTCGAAGGTGGTTGCTGGATAAATCCACAGTAATAAAATGGCGGCGCACCTGCAAAATCAGGTGTCGGGATTGGCGTCCTGATTACACACGAGAAATGATGTTGATACGTTCAACTATCATCAGGTTCGTTCACACTTTTGAAAGCTAGCGATATAATCCGCAGACTCAATTATGGTGGGCTGAACCGGGGCTTCTTTTGAAGCGCCGATTTTCCCGTGTGGGTCGGTACGCCAAACCGGTTCAGTCTGCCACCTGAGTTGGCGTTCGGGTGGAGATCTCATCATTTCACACGGAGTCATAATCAAATGGAAAATAACAATCTTTCTCAGCTCTATAGCGAACTCTCACTCAACCCCGATCTCCCAACCCTTGCCGAACGCTGCAACCTGCTCACCGAAATCCTGCTCGACTGTCATTCGCTCCCACAAACGCAGCCCGTTTGCCGCTGTCTCGGAGCTTATCTGGAAGAGGTAAAATCCGGCCTCGCAGAATCCATGCGTGACTTTCAGGTGGTGGAATTTGAGGGCGACGCGGAACAACCGCGACAAAAAGAGTGGTTGCTGGAAGATACCGAAACGAAATGCGACTACTGCCTGGCATTAAACCACGTGCTGCTGGTTTCGCATTTTGACCGCGATATGCTGCCGCACCTGACGGGACTGCTGCATGACATTACTCATTCTATGGCCGCTGATGTCGTTGCACCTCCACGTGTAGAATCGGTAATTCACATTATTTCCTGAGTGGAATCCGAGGCGTCGGGGGCAGGCCTCTAACGCCGCTGGCTTGACCCTTTTTTTTGATGTTTACGTAACGTATTGATTTATATAATGCGAACTTACGTGCCAGAAAAAAGGGTTTTATGCGCGAAAGTTGATTATTTTGTTTTCAAACAATAAGATGGCGTGGTTTTCATTCAGTTCACTGCCGTACAGGCAGCTTAGAAACTGATCGTCAGCGAAATTCAGATGGGAGAGTTGTTCACTGCCGTACAGGCAGCTTAGAAATAACTCCGCCGTGGGATGATGAATATGCTGCCGTTCACTGCCGTACAGGCAGCTTAGAAATTGTTATTTGGTCATACGGCCCAAGGCGCTGGAGTTCACTGCCGTACAGGCAGCTTAGAAAATTCAGGGCGCGACGCCTGACCGGGTGTCTGTGTTCACTGCCGTACAGGCAGCTTAGAAAACGGAGCGCGCTATTGCGCTACAGGCAATGATGTTCACTGCCGTACAGGCAGCTTAGAAATCCGTGTCGATTTCGCGCATTGCGATCTTGCTGTTCACTGCCGTACAGGCAGCTTAGAAAACCAACCATCATCCCCAAGCTCCAGGAAAATGGTTCACTGCCGTACAGGCAGCTTAGAAAGTACAGTGAATCTGGACTGCCTACGTTAAACCGTTCACTGCCGTACAGGCAGCTTAGAAACACTCGCGGGAGTGGGCAAGGCGGCAATCTATGTTCACTGCCGTACAGGCAGCTTAGAAAGGGCCTGATACTCATTACGGAATCCGACTATTGTTCACTGCCGTACAGGCAGCTTAGAAATCGATGGTCGCAGCAAAGCCAAGCTCGATTCGGTTCACTGCCGTACAGGCAGCTTAGAAACACGCATAAATCAGTTAGTGCAGGAGCTGTAATGTTCACTGCCGTACAGGCAGCTTAGAAATGAGAGCGAGAAAAGTAAGATCGAGAGCTACGTGTTCAATGCCGTACAGGCAGCTTAAAAAAGTTCGTCTATCAGTACCCGCTCCGAGCGCTCGTTCACTGCCGTACAGGCAGCTTAGTAAAGCATCGACACAAACATAGTTAGAGTGTGGCTGTTCATTGCTGTACAAGCAGCACAGCTAAACTCAATCCGCTCAAACATTCACGCTATCTATTCAAAATTAAATACCATCATACCCCCACCCCTATTTTTTTAAATTAAATAAAAAACCCATTCACACATCAATCATATTGCTAAATATATATTATCCACAAAAATAATAAATCGAAAGGAAAGGTCATATTTCATCCGTCTATTACAGTAATTACAATTCATTTGATACCCGTCACATTTGTCCTCATCTTATGTTCGATAACATACCCGTATTCAACGCATTGAACTAAAAGCCCTTTATATGTCTGTAAACAGCATCACCCCCACGGATTTAAAAACTATTCTGCATTCAAAGCGCGCCAATATTTATTATCTTGAAAAATGCCGTATTCAGGTGAATGGTGGACGCGTCGAATACGTCACTCAGGAAGGTAAAGAATCGTTTTACTGGAATATCCCCATCGCCAATACGACAGCGGTGATGCTGGGCATGGGAACCTCCGTGACGCAAATGGCAATGCGGGAGTTCGCGCGAGCGGGGGTGATGGTCGGTTTTTGTGGCACGGACGGCACGCCGCTTTATTCAGCGAATGAAGTGGATATTGATGTCTCCTGGCTGTGTCCGCAGAGTGAATATCGTCCAACGGGATATTTACAGAACTGGGTGTCATTCTGGTTCAACGAAGAAAAGCGTTTGCAGGCGGCAAAACAATTTCAGTTTATCCGTTTACAGCAAATCGAAAAACAGTGGACAGGGCTGCGTATGCAGCGGGAAATGGCCTTTCAGCCAGATAAAGATGCACTGAATATCCTGCTTGAGCGTGCCAGACAAGGCATGGAAAAGGCTCAGGACCACACCTCACTGATGCTCCAGGAAGCCCAGCTCACGAAATCTCTCTACAAACTCACCAGCCAGACGACGGGTTACGGCAGTTTTACCCGAGCTAAACGGGGAGGCGGTGTGGATATGGCAAACCGTTTTCTCGACCATGGTAATTATCTGGCCTACGGGCTGGCGGCTGTTGCGGCCTGGGTGACGGGCATTCCGCATGGTCTGGCGGTGATGCATGGCAAAACCCGACGCGGCGGGCTGGTTTTTGATATAGCTGATTTAATAAAGGACGCGCTGGTCATGCCTCAGGCATTTATGGCCGCAATGGAAGGAGAAGATCATCAACAGTTTCGCCAGCGCTGCATTAACGCTTTTCAGCAGGCGGACGCGCTGGATGTGATGATTACCACGTTGCAGGAAACATCCCAGACACTGGCGGTAACCGCGCCATGAATGTTCTCATTATTTCCCGATGTACGAAAAACGCCCGGGATGAAAGCTGTCGTATTATCGACCAGTTTGCAGAGCGCACGGGCGATGCGGCCTGGCAGACAACCATTACCCTGGATGGCGTTACCACGCTCAGAAAACTTTTGCGTAAAACGGCGCGGCGCAACACCGCGGTGGCCTGTCACTGGCTGAAGAAAAGCGGGGAAACAGAGCTGCTGTGGATTGTCGGAAACCTTCGTCGCTTCAATGCGCAGGGGCGCGTTCCCACCCATCGCACCACGAAAAATGTCCTTAAGAATGATGATGAGCACCGTTGGAACAGCGCCGAAAGTATCGCGTTGCTGGCCGCTATCGCCGGGCTGTTCCACGATTTTGGAAAAGCAGGGATGTGCTTCCAGCAAACGCTGCTGAAAGAGAGTCAGCATCGTTTTCAGCCATACCGACATGAATGGATCTCGGTGCGGCTGTTTCAGGCTTTTGTAGGGCAACAAACCGATGCGCAGTGGCTGGCATCGCTTGAGCATCTCAAGGCGGCTGACGAAAAAGGTATGCTGAAAGCCCTGACGATGGATACGCCGGAAAGAAGCGGTAGCCCGCTGGGTAACCTGCCCACTCTGGCGCGAGTAGTGGCATGGTTGATGCTGTCGCACCACCGTTTACCGCAGTCCCGTTCGGCAGAGCCACAATTAATGTACTGCGATGGCTGGCTTGAACGACAACTGAATGCGGACTGGAACTCCCTGAATCACCGATCTGAAAAACCCAAATGGACCGAGCGTGATAAAAAGAATGTCTGGAAATTCCCTCACGGCACGCCGTTAAGAAGTAAAACCTGGCGCGAGAAAGCCCGACAGATTGGCAAACGTATCAGGAATACCCCCGCGTTATTTCACTTTGGATCGCTTGATAACCTGTTCACTATCCACCTTGCGCGTCTGTCGCTGATGCTGGCAGATCATTTTTACTCGTCGCAGCCTGCGTATTCAGGATGGCAGGACGAAGCTGTCCAGAGCTGGGCCAACAGTAATCCAGAGCCCAACCAAAAGCTGGATGAACATAACGTGGGCGTGGCGCATCATGCTCTGCTGATGGGCCGTTCTCTTCCCACTTTACGGCGCGCATTACCCGCCATTGCCCGACATAAAACGTTTCGGGAACGGGCGAAAGATCCGCGTTTTCACTGGCAAAACAGGGCCTGGGACGTTGCCTCTGCGCTACGGGCAAAAAGCGCTGAGCAAGGCTTTTTTGGCATCAATATGGCCTCGACCGGATGCGGTAAAACCTTTGCCAACGCCCGGATTATGTACGCCCTGGCGGACGAGCAGGAGGGATGCCGCTTCAGCGTCGCACTGGGGCTACGGACCCTAACCCTTCAGACGGGACATGCGTTGCAGTCTCGTCTGGGTCTTGACGATGACACGCTGGCCGTCGTGACCGGCGCGGCGGCGGTGAAGGAGCTTTACCAGGGCAACGACGCAGAAGATAACAACAGCGCCAGCGACGAAGCGTTTTTTGCCAGCCATCATTACGTCCATTACGAAGGCGCGACGAGCGGCGGCACGGCGCAGCAGTGGCTGGCAAAAGAACCCGCGCTTAACCGTCTGGTCAGCGCGCCGGTGCTGGTGACAACCATTGATCATCTGATGCCGGCAACGGAAGGCGTGCGCGGCGGCAGGCAGATCCCTGCCATGCTGCGCCTGCTGACCAGCGATCTGGTGCTTGATGAACCTGATGATTTTGACATCGATGATTTGCATGCCCTTTGTCGGCTAATGAACTGGGCGGGAATGCTCGGCTCTCGTGTGCTGCTTTCCTCTGCGACGCTACCGCCCGCGCTAACGGAAGCGTTGTTTGAAGCCTATCGGGAGGGGCGAAAAGCCTGGCTGGCTGCATGCGGTCAGTCTGAAAGACCGATGAGTATTTGCTGCGCCTGGTTTGATGAGTATGGCGCGCAGTCGCAGGAGGTGACCGACGACGCGCATTTTCGCCGGGCGCATGACGACTTTGTTTGCCAGCGAATCAAACGCCTGCCTGAACAGCCGCGGCTTCGTCTGGGAAAACTGGCTGCCGTGAAGCCGCACTCTTCAAGGTCGGGAGATATCATCTCCGCGCTGGCCCAGACGCTACACCAGCAAATTATCGCGCTGCATGGCCATCATCACAGCACGCACAAAAGCGGCAAAACCGTGTCGTTTGGTCTGGTGCGGATGGCCAACATCAATCCGCTGGTTGCCGTCGCGCAAGCGCTGATGGCATTACCCTCACCGGACAACTTCTGCATTCATTATTGCGTTTATCACAGCCAGCACCCGCTGGCGGTGCGTGCGGCGATTGAAAAACGACTCGATTGTGCATTTACGCGGCACGAGCCGGAGCAGATCTGGCAGTTGCCCGAAGTTAAGCAGGCGCTGACGTCATCGGAGCAGCATCATCTTTTTGTCGTGCTGGGAACGTCTGTTCTTGAGGTCGGGCGCGATTTTGACGCCGACTGGGGGATTATTGAGCCGAGCTCAATGCGTTCACTTATTCAGTTTGCGGGACGTATTCAGCGCCATCGTCAGATCGCTCCTGAGAGCGAAAACCTGGTAATTCTGGATCGCAACGTCCGCGCCCTTCGCGGGGAAAAGGTTGCCTACTGCCGACCCGGTTTTGAAACCGGGCAGCATCTGCTACCTCATCACGGTCTCCATGAACTGATCGATAAAGAGGGCTATCGCACCCTGAATGCGATCCCGCGCATCGCTGAGGGTATTCCAGGCAATGCCCTGGCGGCGCTTGAGCACGCCCGGTTGCGTGCCGCGCTGCTGGACGGAGGCGATAAATCTGATGCGGTTGCTGCGTTGTGGTGGCGACGGCCCTTAACCTGGAACGGTGAGCTTCAGAAACGTACACCGTTTCGGCGAGCTTCACCTCAGGCTTCTTTCTTTTTGCGTTTGGAAGAGGAAGGCGATGAACCTGAGTTTTGCCTGATGCAGGAAAACGGGGTGTTAAAACCTGCGGGACGTTTTTGCAAACAGCCGTTATCCGTGGCAGATGGCGTTGAGCCGTGGATTGCTATTGATTATGCCGAGGTATTACAGGCGCTGGCAGACATGAAGCAACTGGAGCTGGCTGCGGTGTCGCGACGGTACGGTGAAATCACGTTGAGAGTGACCAGGAAGGAGGAAACAGAGCAATGGTTGTATCACCCGGTATTGGGTGTGTTCAGGGAATATCTATAAAGAGCCAGGAGCGAGTATGTCAGTTGAAGCACTAAGCGCTTTCATCGCTGAGTACATTGCCGGACGACGGCAAACAAAGCTGGAAGCATTTGATAAAGAGGCCGCAAAGCGCAGCGACACAGATAGCGCAACGCTTGCGGCCGAACGCCGGGAGCTGGAACTTCGCTATGAACCGAAAGCATGGCTGACGGATGCCGCGAAGCGGGCCGGACAAATTAACCTCGTGACCCATGCGGCGAAGTTTACCCACGGGGATTCAAAAAGCAGCAGTATCTACAGCGAGGCAGTGGCGCAGGAAGGGTATCTCAGCACCGCGACGCTGTCAGGTCTGGAACCGGATGCGGTGGGCAACGCCGCGGCGCTGGATGTCGCGAAATTAATGCAAACGCGGGTCGAGGGTGGTGACTCCCTTTTAGCAAGCCTGAAACGAGGCGTTCGCGCTGCGCTGGCCGCTTTTACCGATGATGAAAATCAATTGAGGGAGTGGATTGACGGGTTTTCCCGTGCGTTAACTTCCGTAGAACCGGCTTCGCACAAGCTGGCGAAACAGGGATATTTTCCGGTAGGAGAAGGTTACCACCTCTTAAGCCCGTTATTTGCCACCTCGCTTGTTCACGCCATGCATCAGAAAATGATTGCCTACCGTTTTGGCGATGAGGTTAAAGCGATCTGGAAAGCACGACGCGAGAAAACATGGCATCCCACTCCGCTGACGCTCTTCCCGGATTCAGCGGAAATACACTTCGGTGGCACTAAACCGCAAAATATTTCCTATCTCAACAGCGTGCGCGGCGGACGTAGCTGGCTCCTTTCCTGCCAGCCACCGCAGTGGAAAAGGGCAGAAAAGCCACCAACGCATTTGCGTTCTGTTTTCGCCTCGGGTGGGCAATTTGACCGTCGTGCCAGGAATCACATTCAGCTGCTTGTTTCCTTGCTTACGAGAACGGGCGATTACACCAGCTTTCGTATTCGTGAAGCGCGTGATGGCTATATCAATATGCTTATCGATCTGCTGTTCGAAATTGCATCTGAACTTCAACGTGAAGGCTGGCAGAACTGGACGCTCAACAACCCGGATCTGAAACCACATCAACAGCTCTGGCTCGATCCCTGGCGCACAAAAACAGATGAGGCCTTCCGACTTGAGCGAGAAAAAGACGACTGGCAGGACGCAGTGGCAGAAGATTTTGCCCTGTGGCTGAACGCTCGTCTGCGCAAGGCGATGCCGGATTTAGGCGCCGTGGAAAAACGTGAATGGGAAACCCGCGAACGTTTACGCTCCAACCTCTGCGAGATGGAAAAAATCATTCAGGAGGCGCTGAAATGAGCTCACTGATCCTGCTTCGTCGTATCAGAGTTGAAAACGCCAACGCCATTGCGGGCCTGACGTATGGTTTTCCCGCCATCACCCATTTTCTGGGATTTTCCCATGCGTTATCACGCAAGCTGAAGGAAACGCACGGGCTAAACATTGATGGCTGTGCTGTCGTCAGCCACGAGCATCAGATCCACGCGCATACGTCCGGTCGTGATTATCAGTTTGCCCTGACGCGCAATCCGCTTACCCGGGACGCGAAAACGGCCTCCTTTAATGAAGAGGGGCGCATGCATATGACGGTTTCGTTGCTGCTGGAATGCCTTGGGGAGATCCCTAATGGCGAATACGGGCAGCGAGACCTCGCAGAGCATCTCCGGCAAGTTTGCCCAACGCTCAGGCTGGCGGGTGGCATTATCGTCGATATTCAGGCTATTACCGTCATTGCAATGCCGTCCAACAGCCGTGACCTGTGTCGGTTGCAGTGGCAGCTGATGCCCGGTTTTGCCTTACGCGATCGCAGCGGCTGGCTGGGGGAACATTATCAAACGCTTCTGGAAAACGATCCCAACACCACGATGCTCGATGCCTGGCTCGATTTCGCTGCGCTGAAGTTTCAGGCTGAAACGCCGGAGGAGGGCGACATGCGCGAAGGCGAGCCAGCAAGCTGGCACTATGTTCCGAAACCAAACCCCGGTTATCTGGTGCCCTTAATGACTGGCTATCAGCGGATTTCCGAACTCTATTCCCCTGGCGTTGTAAGCAACGCACGTGATGCAGAAACACCATTTGCATTTACGGAGGCAGTGTATGGCGTGGGCGAGTGGTGCGGCCTGCACCGGATCCAGTCTCTTGATGAAATTTTCTGGCGTTTTCATACGACAGAAACCGGCTACTACTGTCAGGGCGCGGGCGTGCCGGTGACATCTGCACATTCAAAATAAAAAGGATTTAGCTATGGCAAAGGCTCCAACTGCCGTTAAAACGGCATCTGTACTGGCATTTGAACGTAAACTGGCGACGTCGGATGCGGTGATGTATTCAGGAAACTGGCAGGGTAAGACCTGGCAACCGATACGCATTCAGGAAAAAGCGGTGCGTGGCACCATTTCCAACCGCCTGAAAAACGCGCTCACCAACGATCCGGCAAAACTGGATGCTGAGATCCAGAAAGCTAACCTCCAGCGGGTGGATGTGGCAGCGCTGCCCGCAGACGCGGATACCTTACAAGTGAAGTTTACCCTGCGCGTGCTGGGAAATTTATCCACGCCTTCCGTATGTAATGACCGCGCCTATCAGGATGAACTTCAGCAGGTTATTGACGGTTACATCAGCGAGCAGGGTTTTGCAGAACTGGCGCGCCGCTACGCAACTAACCTGGCGAACGGACGTTTTTTATGGCGTAACCGGGTTGGCGCTGAAAAAATCATCGTGAACGTGACGGGCAGTAAGGCGTGGACGTTTGATGCGTACAATTATGCGCTGCGAGATTTTTCTTCCCGTGATGAGCAACTCGAGACGCTGGCGCAGGAAATCGAAAAAGGACTCAGTGGTGAAGGTTTCGTGCTGTTGAACGTAGAGGCGCAGGTGCTTCTCGGTGCCGGACAGGAGATTTTCCCGTCGCAGGAGCTGGTCCTGGACAGCAACAGTAGCAAAAGCCGTCTGTTATATCAGGTGGATAATATCGCTGGCATGCACTCGCAGAAAATCGGCAATGCGATTCGGACGATCGATACCTGGCATCCAAAAGTGGATGAGCTTGGCGCGATAGCCGTTGAGCCGTATGGCTCTGTCACCAGCCGCGGCGTGGCCTGCCGTCAGCCGAAAGAGAAAATGGATTTCTACACGCTTCTTGATAGCTGGGTGACGAAAGGGCAGAAGCCCGACGTTGAGCAGCAGCATTACGTGATGGCCGTGCTGATCCGGGGCGGTGTCTTCGGCGAGAAGGGCGAGTAAGGAGTGATTATGGATCACTACATTGAGATCCGTGTCCTGCCCGACCCGGAGTTTAGCGAGGAGATGCTGATGGCCGCGCTGATGGCCAAACTGCATCGTGCGCTGGGCTTGCGGGGGAAGGGGGATATTGGCGTTAGCTTCCCTGCTCACGGCATCAAGCCAGGCGCGGTGTTACGCCTGCATGGCGATCGCCAGGCGTTAAGCGAACTCGAATCGCTGACATGGCGGAAAGGGCTAAACGATTACTGCCTGTGCACGGCAATTAAAGCCGTGCCAGAGGTAAATCGCTGGCGATACGTATCCCGGGTCCAGGTGAAAAGCAGCGCGCAACGGCTTATGCGTCGCTCGGTAAAGAAAGGATGGATAACCGAAGAAGAGGCGCAGGAAAGGGTACGTACAATGGAGGAAGCGCGGACCGATTTGCCCTGGCTTAATTTACGTAGCCTCTCAACAGGTCAGTCTTTCAGGCTCTTTATCCGTCATGGTGAGCTGCTTCCCGCACCTGTGGTTGGGCTATTTTCGACTTATGGACTCAGCGCGACGGCGACAGTTCCCTGGTTCTGATAAATCCAGCCGCATCAGCTTTCAGGGTGCGGTTTTTTCTGCAAGACGGGTATCAAAATTAAAAGGGAGTTGCTCAACAGAATTGAGTGCCTTGTGGAATGCAGGATGCAATGGATTGAGGACGGCATTGTTTTCATAGGGAACGATGCAAGAAGGTAAAATCAGGGCGAGGGCACTGTTAGCCTGTAACCAACCGGTTCCCAGGTCCATTGTCGATACCGGCGCCGGATTTTCCTGCCAGTCGTCCGGTAACCACGCTTTATCCAGGTAATCGATCTGATCGTCCGGGATATCAATGCTGAAAAGCTGGTACTGATTCAGCACGGTATCTTTTCTGACGTGCACCAGAATTTCCAGTGAAGCCAGCGAGATGGATGTGGAGACATACACGGCAGGGTGGCCTTTATGATTCCAGCGTCCGCCATACTGGTTAGCACCACTACCACTCCATGCCTCGCTGGCATAACGTTCTGTCACCATACGATAAAAAATCATGCAAACACTCCGTGTTCCAGTCGACCAATCAAGTCGGTGACTTCCAGCGCACCGGTTTCCGTAGCAATCAGGTCGACAGGCGCAACGTTCCCAAGCCCGCGTACCGGTAGCTGCAACCAGTTCCATGCCTCTTCTTTGCTGCCGAAATACTCGACAGCCGCATCCAGCACCCGAACGAAGCGTGCCACACGCTCGCTCTCGTCTGGCGTCAGCGTTCGGCCTGCGCTTTTGCGGCGGGCAACGTTACGCTCGTTGATTCCCGTGACGCGTAAAATCTCCGCTTTCGACATGTCCGTCCACTCGTGAATATTGTCGAGCACGCTGACGGGTAATCCTTGATTGAGATACTCAATCAGCCGCATACCTCTGTTTGCCGGTAAACCAGCGTAGCGCCACAGCGTGTTATCAGCAGGTTTTTGTGCGGGGACCCATGTTCTCATGATACCTCCTGGGTAGTGTCATTTGTCATGAGTAAGTATAGCCATTTGTCAGGGCTCAGGGAATGGGTATTTTTTGTGCTGAGTGGGTTATAAAAGTGTGGGTTTTGACCCTAATTTTCGATAAGAAACTAATATATTGATTTTAATATGCATTTTTAATTGGCGAGAAAAAAGGGTTAGAGAAGGGCGTTTAGCTTTTTTTGTATGAAAATCATGATGGTGTGGAGCTATTATTCCAGTGCACTGCCGTACAGGCAGCTTAGAAACATCACGGCGGGCTTTGCTGAGACGTTGAAGCGTGCACTGCCGTACAGGCAGCTTAGAAAAGTTTGCACTGACCCCACTTAATGGAGCCTGTGTGCACTGCCGTACAGGCAGCTTAGAAAACGAAGCCAACGCCAAGCTAAAGGCCTTACCTGTGCACTGCCGTACAGGCAGCTTAGAAAATTGCAGATATTTCTGGATAACCTTCGGCATCGTGCACTGCCGTACAGGCAGCTTAGAAAACCAGCTGCGACACGTCAGGGAGATCGGGCACGTGCACTGCCGTACAGGCAGCTTAGAAAATATACGTACAAGTGGTTTAAAGGTGCTGATGGTGCACTGCCGTACAGGCAGCTTAGAAAAACGCCTATCACCGCTGAAAAGGCAAAAGAGGTGTGCACTGCCGTACAGGCAGCTTAGAAAAAGACGGAGTGCATTACCCACTGCCTGGTTTAGTGCACTGCCGTATAGGCAGCTTAGAAAGCTGCGGCCGTTGCGTGAGTAGCTCCACTGTGGTGCACTGCCGTACAGGCAGCTTAGAAAATCAACGATATCCCACGCGAAGAAATGCTGAAGTGCACTGCCGTACAGGCAGCTTAGAAACCAATGAGCAACATCGACAAACAGGCACTCCGGTTCACTATCCTACAGCCAGACCAGAAACAACATCCAATCGGTTGTTAAATAAACGACTGCCCTGACAAAAAAATAAGGCCGGGAATATCCCGGCCTTATTTAATATTCATCTGCCATTACAGGCGAAAACAATTAGCGACTACGGAAGACAATGCGGCCTTTGCTCAGGTCGTACGGGGTCAGTTCAACAGTCACTTTGTCGCCCGTCAAAATGCGGATATAGTTTTTGCGCATTTTACCGGAGATGTGCGCAGTTACCACGTGACCGTTTTCCAGTTCTACGCGAAACATGGTATTAGGCAACGTATCAAGTACGGTACCCTGCATTTCAATATTGTCTTCTTTGGCCATCTAATCCTCTGGGGTATCACTACCAAGTTTTGAACCGGCAAGATAATGCCGAAATTCATCAATTAAGTAAAGAATTGCGCGTTTAAAACGCAGCAAAACAATTTCAGCGTATTGCCCAAGCGTCACGGTACAACCGAACGGAAAGCGCATTCGTAAAGGGGAGACGACAGGATAAACGTCAGGACGTTATCTGAAGCGGGGGTCCCAAACGGCGGCGGGGCAACAGGCAGAAGCTACTCTGCGGCGTAATTATAACACCCTCATAAAAAATATGCGGAAAACATTTAGGCATTGGGCATAAAGAGCGTTCTGGGTACCCAAAAATCGCGCGGAAGGGTCTCCTGTCGGCACTGTTCAAGGTGTTCGATATAGCGTCGGCGGGAAATTTCCACGGCGCCCAGCGAGGCGGTGTGCTCATTCAGCACCTGGCAATCCATCAGCTGTCCACCTCGTTGGGCAAATTCCTCGCTAAACACCAGCAGCGCGGTTTTCGACGCATTGGTAGCGCGGGAGAACATCGACTCGCCGCAGAACAGCGTGCCCTGCGCCACGCCGTACATTCCGCCAACGAGCTCATCCTCTTTCCATACTTCGATGGAGTGCGCGTAGCCCAGCTCATGAAGTTGGTGGTAGGCGATAATGATGTCGCGGGTTATCCAGGTGCCTTCGTGACGATCTTCAGCGCAGCCTTCAATGACCTGCCCGAAGGCGTGGTTGAGCGTAACGCGATAGGGCGATTTTGCGTGAAAACGCTTCATGCTGCGGCTCAGGTGAAACTGCTCGGGCCACAGCACGGCTCGCGGGTCAGGAGACCACCATAAAATCGGGTCGCCGGGGGAAAACCACGGGAAGATGCCGCGCTGGTAAGCCATCAGGAGACGCGCCGGGCTGAGATCGCCGCCCAGAGCCAGCAATCCGTTAGGTTCACGCAGTGCCCCCTCCGGAGAAGGGAACGCAATATTATGGCGAGAAAGCTGCACCAGGCGCATGACAACAGAACTCCAGTACGCGAGAGAGGACGCTACAAATATAGTCTACAGGCGCTGTTTAAACTGGTAGTAGCGACCCTGTTTTGCCAGCAGCTCTGCGTGATTACCTTGCTCAATTATGTGTCCGTTGTCCATCACAATTATCCGATCGAAATTCACCAGCCCGCGCAGGCGGTGAGTGACCATCAGTACGGTTTTGCCTTTCATTACATTTGTCAGTAATTCAAGAATTTGACTCTCTGTTGTCGCATCCAGACCTTCTGTCGGTTCATCCAGCAGCATCAGCGGCGCATCGTGCAGCAGGGCGCGCGCGATGGCCAGACGACGCAGTTCGCCGCCGGAAAGCTGTCGACCCCCTTCACCCAGCCAGCTGTTTAACCCGTCGTCCTCAAGCAGCTTGTGCAGCCCAACCTGTTCCAGCATCGCCCGCAGGGTATCGTCGGAGGCGTCTGGTGCCGCCAGAAGAAGATTATCGCGCAGCGTAGCGCTGAACAGATGCACCCGCTGAGGCACGACGCTGACCGTTTTACGCAAGGCCGCTTCGCTAAAACCAGGAAGCGGAATGTCGTTAAGCCGAATCTCGCCCTGCTGCGGATCCCACGCGCGCGTGAGAAGTTGCAGAAGTGTCGATTTGCCACATCCCGTACGGCCAAGGATCGCAATGCGCTGCCCGGCATCAACAGACAGGCTGACGTCTTCCAGCGCGTTTTGCGCCTGCTTGTCGTAGGCGAAGGTGACGTTGCTGAGCGTCAGCGCGACCTGCTCCGGCACGGCGGTTTGACCGGCGCTAAACTTCACTTCAGGCTCCTGCTCGGCAATGTCCGTAATGCGCAGCGCAGAGGCGATGACCTGGCCGAGATGCTGAAACGCGCCCGTGACCGGGGCTAAGGCTTCGAAGGCTGCCAGGGCACAGAAAACAAACAGCGCAATGAGCGGACCGGGCTGCGCGTTACCGCCCACGCCACCGGAGGCCATCCAGAGCATGGCGATGACGGCAATTCCACCAATTAACATCATCAGCGCCTGGGAAAACGCGGTCAGCTCAGACTGGCGACGCTGGGCTTCATGCCAGTTAAGTTCCGTATTTTCCATACGGGCGCGGTAGCGTTTGCTGGCGCCAAAAATGGTGAGCTCGGCCTGTCCCTGTAACCAGGAGGTGAGCTGCTGGCGGTATTCTCCACGCAGACGCGTCAGGTTTTCCCCGGTGGTTTTACCTGCACGATAAAACAGGGGGGGCAGAATAATCAGCGCCATCAGCATGATGCCGCCGAGCGTCAGCGCGATAGGAACATCCAGGAAACTCAACCCCAGCGTGACCACGACAATCACCACAAACGCGCCCACCATGGGCGATATGACGCGCAGATAGAGGTGATCCAGCGTATCTACATCCGCAACCACGCGGTTGAGTAATTCGCCCTGACGAAAACGTGCCAGCCCGGCAGGGGAGAGGGGCAGCAGCTTGCTGAACGTATAAATGCGCAGGTGTTGCAGCACGCGGAAGGTCGCGTCGTGGCTGACCAGACGCTCGAAGTAGCGCCCGGCAGTTCGCGTAATCGCCGTGCCGCGCACCCCGGCGGCAGGCAGCATATAGTTAAAGCTGTACAGCCCGGCAAAGCCTGCGGCCGCAGACGCGGAGAGGAACCAGCCGGAAAGCGTAAGCAGGCCGATGCTGGCGAGCAGCGTGACGATCGCCAGCACAATCCCGAGCGTCAGCATCCATTTGTGGCGTTTATACAGTGCAAGATAGGGAAGCAGGGCGCGCATCAGATGTCCTCCTGACGATTCGCCAGCAGGTTCGCAAACGGCCCCTGCGCGGCAACAAGCGCGGCGTAATCGCCTTGCTCAACAATGTGTCCGTTTTCCATCACCCAGATCCGATCCCAGTCGGCAATACCTTCCAGCTGGTGGGTCACCATCAGGGTGGTTTGCTGGCGTGAGGCGGCGTTAAGCGCATCCATCACGCGCTGCTCGCTATGTGCATCCAGGCTGGCCGCGGGTTCGTCCAGCAGCATTAGCGAACAGGGGTTCAGCAGTGCACGGGCAACAGCGACGCGCTGTGCCTGGCCCACCGACAGCCCGGCAGACTGATCGCCAATGACCGTATCGACGCCCTGCGCAAGCAGCGGCAGAAACTCGCTGACCCAGGCGCGATCGAGGACCGATTGCAGCTCATCGTCACGCGCATCCGGACGTGCCAGCAGCACATTCTCGCGCAGCGTCGGGGCAGGCAGCTGCGGGTTTTGACCCACCCAGCTCAGCTGCTTACGCCAGGCATCAGGATCAAGCTCGCGCAGTTCCGTTTTGTTGATACGCAGCGATCCGGTGTAGGCCATAAAGCCTGATAGCGCATTCAGCAATGAGCTTTTACCTGAACCGCTGGTGCCCACCAGCACCACACGTTGCCCGGCGGGCAGGGTAAAGTTCAGCGGACCTGCCAGCACTTTGCCTTCAGGCGACAGAACAGAAAAATCCTGTGCTTCAATGGTCACCGGATCGTTCGTATTCAGCGTCACTTCACCACGCTCAGGATGCGCCAGCGGCGTTTCCATGAAGGTTTTCAGGCTGTCGGCAGCGCCAACCGCCTGCGCTTTAGCGTGGTAAAAGGTGCCGAGATCGCGAAGCGGCTGGAAAAATTCCGGGGCCAGGATCAGCGCCAGGAACCCGGCGGAAAGCGTGACCGCCGTACCGTAGTGGCCAAAGTCCAGCGCGCCGAGGTAGGAGAAGCCAAAGTAAACCGCCACCAGCGCAATCGACAGGGAGGTGAAGAACTCGAGCACGCCGGACGAGAGGAAGGCCATGCGCAACACTTCCATGGTGCGCTGACGAAAATCCTGCGACGCCAGGCGAATGTTTTCGGTCTCCGCTTCACCGCGACCAAAGATACGCAGGGTTTCCATGCCGCGCAGACGGTCCAGGAAATGGCCGCTTAACCGACCCAGCGCAAGGAAGTTGCGGCGGTTTGCGTCTGCCGCGCCCATGCCGACCATCGCCATGAACAGCGGGATCAGCGGGGCGGTCCCTAGCAGGATCAGCGCCGCCACCCAGTTAACCGGGAAGATGGCGATAACAATCAACAGGGGCACAAATACCGCCAGCGCCATCTGGGGAAGATAACGCGCGTAGTAATCGTGCATATCGTCGATTTGCTCGAGGATCAGCGTCGCCCAGCTGCCGGCTGGCTTACCCTGGATCCACGCAGGCCCGGCTTCCGAGAGCCGATCGAGCACTTTGCGGCGAATCTCATAGCGGATGTGCTGCCCGGCGTGGAACCCAACCCGCTCGCGCAGCCAGACCACCCACGCACGCAGAATGAAAACCAGCACCAGAATGATAAACGGCAACAGCAGCGCTTCGCGCGGAATGTTCTCCATGATCATATGATTGAGAATGCGGGCCAGCAGCCATGCCTGGGCAACAATCAACAGACCGCTGATGAATCCCAGAACGCGGGAAATCATAAGCCAGCGGCGGGATAGAACGCTTTGCTGTTTCAGCCAGCGTGTTAACTCTTGTTGACGGGTTTTTTCCATTGCGTACTTTGCAGGTGACGTTATAAGAAATTAGACCTCTGCATGTTACACGTGAGCAAAAATAAAGGCGACCAATGGCCGCCTTTATTTACGTTTGTTACTGACTTGTAAAGATTATTTACCTTGTTCAGCCAGTCCGTCCAGATAGCGTTCTGCGTCCAGCGCGGCCATACAGCCGGTGCCCGCAGAGGTAATCGCCTGACGATAAATATGGTCCATGACGTCGCCTGCCGCAAAGACGCCCGGAACGCTGGTCTGGGTCGCGTTGCCGTGAATGCCGGACTGCACTTTAATGTAGCCGTTTTCCAGCTCCAGCTGACCTTCGAAGATAGCCGTGTTCGGGCTGTGGCCGATGGCCACGAACAGGCCCGCCACCTCCAGCGTTTCGACGGTGTCGGTGTTCTGCGTATCACGAATACGCAGACCCGCCACGCCCATCTGGTCGCCGGTCACTTCTTCCAGCGTACGGTTGGTGTGCAGCACAATGTTGCCGCTCGCCACTTTATCCATCAGGCGTTTGATCAGGATCTTCTCAGCGCGGAAGGTGTCGCGACGGTGGATCAAGTGCACTTCCGAGGCGATGTTCGCCAGGTACAGCGCTTCTTCGACCGCGGTATTACCGCCGCCGATCACCGCAACTTTCTGGTTGCGATAGAAGAAACCGTCGCAAGTTGCGCAGGCTGACACGCCGCGGCCTTTGAACGCTTCTTCAGACGGCAGGCCGAGATAACGGGCAGAGGCGCCGGTGGCAATGATCAGCGCATCGCAGGTGTATTCACCGCTGTCACCCGTCAGGCGGAACGGACGGTTCTGCAAATCCACTTTATTAATGTGGTCGAACAGGATTTCGGTTTCGAATTTGGCGGCATGCTCGTGCATGCGCTCCATCAGCAGCGGCCCGGTCAGGTCGTTCGGGTCGCCCGGCCAGTTCTCCACTTCCGTGGTGGTGGTCAGCTGACCGCCTTTTTCCATGCCGGTGATCAGTACCGGTTGCAGGTTAGCGCGTGCAGCGTAGACCGCTGCGGTATATCCCGCAGGTCCAGAACCAAGAATTAGCAGCTTACTGTGTTTGGTCGTGCCCATGAGATCCCCATTGTTGTTGGCAGGCAATGGGCTGGATTGTAGGGAATTTGTTGCCGTAAAAAAAGAGCACGGCAGTTTTGCTTCCGATATATGCAATAGCCGCGCCCTATGAATCAGATGCGTTCATATCACGTCTGCTACTGAAAATCGCGCGTTTATAAGGCAATAAAATGAGGATTAATACCCCTCCGTAATGAATATCCGGCATCTTGTACTAAAAATCGATGTTTTGCTTTGACAATCCCCTGCGCTTTTGCGAAAACATTCAAGGAAGAAAAAAAGACGCATGAACTGCATGCCGAATAGACATGCACGTAAATGCCATTTTTACCGGGTCAGTGAAATCTACGCATGGTGTGGACAGACGCCATACGTGATGTCTGTGACTGCTTTCGGGCAACGGTCTTCTTACCGCAGAACCCGAATCCACATCGCGTCAAATACATAACCAGGCGATGTGATGAATAACGGGTGCAGGCTCTGAACAGTGATGTGCACAGGGTCCAGGCAGGAGTAGGGAAGGAATACAGAGAGACAATAATAATGGTAGATAGCAAGAAGCGCCCTGGCAAAGATCTCGACCGTATCGATCGTAACATTC